>ERZ1370068.3762-contig-2864_pt1 | contig 201252 bp, 317 predicted proteins | sample MGYA00561227_ERZ1370068 | MGnify/ENA primary metagenome ERZ1370068 (study PRJEB38410, sample SAMEA6850437) | metagenome | study: Metagenomic assessment of the ecological functions of the soil: analysis of the soil microbiota associated with the...
GTTATTACTTCGTTCAGTTACGTATTGCTGATGATCGTCTGGTTCTTGACGCTGAGCGCTCTCGGCCTCGCTCAGATCGCCCGCGCTCCGGAGGTCTGGCGCGCGCTCGATCCACCGTCGGGCGAGGTTCCTGGCCGAGTCGCCGCGGGTGGCGTTCGTCGTGCTGGGAGCGGTCTTCCTCGCCGTCACCGGGGCGAGGCGATGTACGCGGACCTCGGCCACTTGGACGCCGTCCGATCCGCGTCGCGTGGTTCGCCATCGTGATGCCCGCCTTGATCCTCAACTACCTCGGTCAAGCTTCGCTGGTGCTCCACAGCCCGAACGCGGCGACGCGCTCCTTCATCTGCTCGCGCCCGCCGGGCTGCTCCTGCCGCTGATCGTGCTTGGCCGCGCTCGCCACGATCATCGCGTCGCAGGCCGTGATCTCGGGCGCCTTCTCGCAGACGCACACGTGCAGGTGCACCTCGGTCGCTGCCGCCCCTCGAGGAGCTGCACTACTCGAGCGAGGCCGAGGGGCGCGTCTACCAGCCGCTCGTCAACTGGAGCCTGGTCCTCGGCGCGGCAGCCGCGGTCCTGTTCTGGCGGTCCTCGGGCGATGAGCAGCGCCCTACGGCCTCGCCGTCTCGGGGACGATGGTCGTGACGACCGTGCTGGTGCTGCTCTGTGCGCCCCGCCTCGCGACCGTGCATCCGGTCGTGCTCGTCGCGGTGCTGCTGCCGATCCTCGCGCTCGAGATCACTTCCTCGCCCGCAGAACTCGATCAAGCTCCTCGAGGGCGGGTGGTTCTCGCTCGCGCTCGCGATGGTGATCGTCACGATCACCGCGACCTGGCACCGCGGCCAGCAGGAGATCTCGGGCCAGCTCGCCGACCTCCGGATGACGGACGAGGACTTCAGGCGCTGCTCTGGACGCCTCGGTGGTGACGCGGGTGCCGGGGACGGTGGTGTTCGTCCGGCGGGAGTCGGGAGGCGTTCCGGTCACGCTGATCCGTTCGTGACCCACGGCCGAGCGCTCCACGAGCGGGTGCTCCTCCTCACCGTGGAGCGGCGCCGCGTCCCCCGGGTGCCGGCGCGCGAGGCGGATCGACGTGCGGACGAGCGTCGAGGGCATCCTGGACGTGACCGCACGCGCTACGGGTTCATGCAGTCCCCGAACCCTCCCGGTCCTCCTCCGGGCGCTCGCGACCTACGGCGTCGACGTCGATCCGGAGAACGTCAGCTACTACTTTGCCCGGGAGCGCGTCGTCCCGTCGGCGCGTCGCGGCATGGCGCGCTGGCGAAAGCGCCTCTTCGCCTTCCTGAGCCGCGAACCGACGGGACTCGCCCGAGGCCCTCCGGCTCCCTCCCCGACCGGGTGATCGAGATCCTGCTCCGGGTCGAAATCTGAGGCCCGAAGCCGCGTTCGGGAACGGCAGCCGGCCGCACCGGATATTACGCGAAGATTGACAGATTGCCGCGGTTCTTGCTAACTGTCAGCGGCAGTGAGCCCGACCGCCAGAGCCTGATCCTCGATCTGCTCTCGACGCGCTCCGGCGCGGCACGATGCCGGTCGGCGCGCTCGTCAAGCAGGCGCCTCTTCGGGATCGCAGGGAACGCAGTGCGCGTTGCCCTCGCCCGCTTGCTCGCCTCCGGCTACGTCCTGCGCGACCAGCGCGGCCGCTATCGCCTCGGCGCGAAGGCCGCGCCGGTGGAGCGACGGATCGGATCCTGGCGCGAGCTGGACCGTGCGACGCGGCCCTGGTCGGAGCGGCTGGATCGCGATCCACCCAGAGCGGTGGAGCGGCCTCGCCACGTGGCCACGAGGCGCGCGGACGCGGCGCGCGCTCCGTCTGCTCGGCTTCCGCTCGCTCGCATCGGGGCTGTTCGCCCCGGCCCGGCAACCTGCGGGATGGAGCCGCCGCCGTCGCGGAGCGAAGCCTCGGGAGCTCGGTCTCCCGGAGACCGACCTCGTCTTTGCGATGCACGCGCTCGACCCGGCCGACGACGCTCGCGCGCGTCTCGCTCTGGGACGTCCGCGCGCTGCGTGCATCGTATCGGGCCGAGCCCGCCAGATCGAGGAGAGCGAGGCGCGCCTCGGCCGGCTTCCGGCGGAGCGACCGGAGCAGGCCGAGAAGCGGTGGTCGAGACCTTCCTCCTCGGCGGCAGCATCATACGCGACTCGTCCTGGATCCCCTTCTCCCCGACGCGATCTGTCCGGGCGACGAGCGCCGCTCCCTCGTCGAGGCGCTGCGGCGATACGACCGTCTCGGGCGGACCGCGTGGGCGGGAATTCCTCCGCCGCTTCGACGTCCCGCACATCCGCACGCCCTCGACAGCCACCTCGCCGTCGCCCCGAGGCGCGCTCGCCGGCTGAGCAATCGATCGGATGAGGAACCGACGCATGACCTTCGACACGACCTGGGAGACTTCCCGAGGACCGCGACGCGACGTGGCGCGCGGCGCTCTCCCGCGACGAGATCCGCGAGCTCCTCGAGATGCGCGACCTGCGGTCGGCCTGGACGCTCGCCGTCAACTGGGGTCTCGTCTTCGCGTCGTTCGCGCTGGTTGCGGTCTGGCCGGAATCCGCTCTTCAATCCTGATCGCCTCTTCGTGATCGGCGCGCGCCAGCTCGGCCTCGCGGTGATCATGCACGACGCGTCGCACCGCTCCTTCTTCCGCTCGCGCGCCCTGAACGACTTCGCGGGGACCTGGCTCGCCGCGTATCCGATCTGGAGCGAGCCTCCATCCGTATCGCCCGTATCACCTCCAGCACCACTCCAAGACGGGCGGACCGGAGGATCCCGACCTCGAGCCTCATCACCCCGTTTCCGATCACGCGGCCGAGCTTGAGGCGGAAGAGTGGCGCATTCTCTCCGGCCAGACTGGCTGGAAGTTCGCGAAGGCGGCGTGGCGGCGCACCTTCGTTCTCGTTACCAGCGAGATCGGTCTGCGGCGCGCCGCGCGCGGCGTCTTCGTGACGAACCTCGTCCTCTCTTCGCGATCCTCTGCTGCCTGCGGCCGTCCCGAGCTCTACTCTCCTCTGGGTCGGCGCGTGGCTCACTACCCACACCCTCGTCACGCGGATCCGCGCCATCGCCGAGCACGCCCTCACGCCCGATCCGCCGATCCCCTCGGCAATACGCGGACGACGGTAGCGAGCTGGTGGGAGCGCCTGCTGATCGCCCCGAACCGGGTGAACTTCCACCTCGAGCATCACCTGCTGATGACGGTTTCGGCACCGCAATCTTGCCGACGCATGCACCGGCTGCTGGCGGCGATCCGCGGCGTTCCTCGACCGCGCGCTGCATCGAGCACGGCTTTTACCGAGGAAGTCCGCGCTCGCGCCGCGTTCGCGGCGCGAAGGCGAGGGCGGCGCGTCGCGAAAGGGCGGACCCGGGCCGGCGAACGGCTTCCTGGCGCCCCCGGAGCTCTGAGACCCGCGACCGCGTTCCGGGCTGAGGCGAAGCGGCTACACCCGATCGCGCAGCTCCGCGGTGCCCACCATGGTGGTCTTTGCTTGGCGACGCGGGCCCGGGCAGCGCCTGCCGTTCATGAGACTCTCATTTTTTCGCGATGACAGCGCGTGGCGCGTGGCTTTCGCGTTCATCGCCGTTCTCCTCGCGGGCACGGCCGGTCCCGAACGCGCTCGCGGACGAGGGCGGCTGGTGAGCGCCCGACGCGGAGCTCGACCGCGCGCTCGGGCACCTCGTCGCGATCGACGCAGCGGTCCGCCGGGGGTGATCGCGATCGTGCAGCGCGACGGTCGGAGAGCCGATCCACACCGCGCGGGCGTCATGGACGTGGAGACCGGGCGGCCGATCGGCTCGCGCGACCCGCATGCGAATCGCGAGCGTGGCAAAGGCCTTCAGCGGCGCGGTCGCGCTCGCCCTCGGTCCACCGGCGGCGTGCTCTCGCTCGACGACACGGTGGGAGAGTGGCTGCCCGAGCTGCCCGACGACTGGTCGGCCGTGACGCTCCGCGGCTCTGAGCCACACGAGCGGCGCTCCCCGGACTACACCGACGACCCGGAGTTTCTGGCGGACGTTCGACGCAGGATCCGACCGCGTACTTCCCTCCGGACTGCACCTGCTTCCCTACGTCTACGGCGAGGACCTCGAGTTCACGCCCGGCTCGCGTACCAGTACTCCGAACTCGGACAACGTCGCGGTCGGGCTCATCGTCGAGGCGGCGACCGGGACCTCGTGCGACGCCGCGCCTCGAGCGCTACGTCTACGCGCGAGCGCGCCTCGGCGAGAACGAGCCTCCCCATCATCCCCGAGCAGCCGTCTACCGTTCCTGCACGGCTGCGGTCTACGAGGACGACGGGCAGCCTTCTGGACGTGAGCGAGATCGTCAATCCATCCGGCGCCTGGGCTTCATGGAGGAATCGAGTCGACGCCGATCGAGTCTGAACGCATTCATCCGCGGGACTCCTCGGCCGGAGCTACTTCGGCCGGCGCACCCAGGAGGAGCGGCTCGTCTTCATCGAGGGCGGCATGTCGGATCCATCCGGACCCGGCGGAGAACTCTGGCGGGTCTCGCGATCTTCCGCTACGAGACGCGCTGCGGAACCGTCTACGGGCATACCGGGAACTTCCCGGCTACACGCAGTTCGTCGGCGGCGTCTCGCGACGGGGCACTCGCTCGGCGACCGTCTCGGCGAGCCTGCAGCTCCGGCCGGACACTCGACGCGGAGGTCTTCGCCGAGCTCCGCCACACCTTCGAGCTCGCCGTCTGCGCCGCGCTCGGTCGTGTGAGATCGGACGACAACGCGGATCCGGAGGTCTGCTGCGCGACTGAAGCGGACGCGCCGTTCCCCGTCGCCGGTCCCCCGAGCGTGCTCGGAGTCGGCTTCTTTGCCGTCCACAGACGGCGAAGCCTCCGACGCACCGGCGCGATGGCGGTCGCGATGGCGGACGCGGCTGGACCGGAATCCGAACGATTCGATGGACACGGCGCTCGAGCGACGCTGCAACGGTCGGCTCGGCGCTGGCGCCGCGAGAACCGGGACGGAGGCGGGACCGGCCTGACTGCCCCGATTGCGGCGGCTCCGGATCCCCGCCTCACCCGAACGTCCTGGTCGAATGGCGCATGCGGGACATCGAGCGTTCGCGCGCCGCGGAGAGGGCGCGGCCGCCAACGACATCCGCTGGCTGATCGCCGGAGCTGCGACGTGCGCGCCTGGCGCTGACCGAGCTCGTGAGCCTGGCGGAGGAGGCATGGGATTCCGAGACCGCCCGCCGGATGCGGACGACCGCAGCCAGGGCGCTCGGGCTCACGGCGACGAAGCGAGCTTGACGCCGAGACTCGAGGGCGGCATGCCGATCGCCCTTCTGCTCTTGCTTCGCCTTCACGCCTGCGGCGTGGGCCACTCCTGCCGACGAGATCACGCCCCGGGCGTTGCCCGATTCCCGGGCGCACCGAATGGCGCCCGGTCGGCTGTCGCGCGGTTCCGTTCACGGATCCGGTGCTGCTGCCCCGCACTGCGTTTCGCCGCGCGCACGGGGATCTCGCGAGCAGCGACGAGGTCGAGCTCGCCTACCGCGCCGGTGTTCGCGCGCCAGTGGATCGCCGAGCCGTCGCTCTACCAGGTGACGACGCCCGTCGTTCGACGGCGCCGGCAACCTGTACATGACGCCGCTCCTGCCGCACGAGCCGATCCTGATGATCTCGCTCGACGGCCGACGACCGGCGCGCGCCGCTTCGTCGTGCCGCTCGAGCCCGGGCGAGCGCGGCGGCGGCGCGGCACCGCTGGTGCTGCGCGATCCGGAGGGCGGCAGCGAGGTGGTGTACGATCAGCTCGTACTCGCGCGTCGATCGCCGTGCGCACCGACGGGACGATCGTGTGGGACGTGCCCACCGGGCTCGGCGACGCGACGACGCCCGCGCAGTCGCCGATCGGCCTCGCGTGGGTGCCGACCGCCGACGCCGATCGTCGGCCTCACGCGCGACGGCTTCGTCGTGCTGCTCGACCGCCGCACCGGCGCACCGCTCTCGCGGCGCCGCTGCAGCTCCCGGGCGAGCGCACGCCGCCGCGACGAGTCAGACCGCTCCCGCCGGCGCTCGCGGCGCAGGTCGACGAGCTGCTCGCGCCGCTCGTCGCCTTTCACCGGCGGCGGCACGCTCGACCTCGATCAACGTGCTGCTCGGCGGCGACAGCGAGGTCGCGAACAACCTCTCGGTGGATCCGCGCACTGGGCGCCTCTGGATCGCCGCGACCGCGCCGCGACGACGAGGACGGCACGGCCGACGGCGTGTCGGAGCTCGGCGCGCTCTATCGCATCGACGTGGTGCCGCGAGCGGCGCCGGCGGCGGTGGCAGCTCGACGAGGTCTGCCATCGGAGCTTCCCGGGCGGCTCCGCGTCGACGCCGACGCTCGGCCAGAACGGCACGCGCGTCTACCTGGGCGACGACGTCGGGCGCGCTGATCGCGATCGACGCGGCGGACTGCAGCGCAGGCGTGGTCGGTGCCGCTCGACTCGCAGATCTTCGGCTCGGTCGCCGGCGTCGTCGGACGGGCGCGAGATCTACGCCGCGCTCGGCGACCGGCATCTTCCAGGTGTTCGACGACGGCGACCGCGGCCGGCGCGGCTGGACCGCTGCGCTCGACGTCTACGACATCCGCCCGACCTCGACAGGCTACGGCGGCCTGAACCTGCTGCTCGCCGGCAGCGGGCGCGAACGGCCTGCTGCATCCAGGTCGGCGCCGGCATCCGGACGAGCGCGCAGTCGCTGCCGGTCCGCACGGGCATCGTCGCTCGTCGACCGCGCTGACCGGCGAGCCGCGCTGGTTCGCCGACGGCCTCGAGGAGTCGCTCGGCGCGATGAGCACCGGCCCCGACGGATCGCTCTATCTCCGCACGCACCGCTGCCGCCGCGCGTTCTCGCTCGCGCTCGAGCTCGACCACCGAGCCGCTCGATCGGCGGCATCAGCAAAGTGGGCGCGCGACGCGGCACGACCTGCTCGCGCGCGACGCCGCTTGCGCCGCAGCGGATCGAGCCGAGAACGCGCTCGCCTTCGCAGACCGAATGTCCCGCGCCGGCAGCGCGCCGGCGCGGCACCAGGTCGCGGCGCTGCGGCGATCAGGCCGCGACGGCGCCCACCGCCGCGGTGGCCGCGGGCGAGATCGGCCGCGGCACCGGCGCGCGGCTCGAGCGTCGCCGCGGTCCCGGGTCGGCTTCTCGCCCGGCGACGACGCGGCGGGACGCCACGTCGACGCGCTTTCTCCGGCGCGCCGGAAGGCGCTGCTCGGCAAAGCCTGCGATCTCCTCTCCTCGAGCGGGAAGCGGATCCGCGGGGAGATGCTTGCGTGCGAGCGCGTCCCGTCGCGCCTCGCCGAAAGCTCCGGTGGCTCTCCGGGCACCGCGATCTCGCAGCAGGGACGCCGCTGTGTCCGGTCGAGCGTGCTCGCCACGCCGCGCCGGCCCCGCTGACGCGCGGAGTCGGGCACCCGCAGGGATTGCGAGGCCGATCAGGGCGGCGACGTCGATCCGCTGGTTGCCGCCGAGGAGGACAGAACATCTCGTCGTCCGTGGTGGGCCCGCCGCTGATCGGACAGGGCGTCGCAGCTCCCGTCGCCCGAGCCCGGCGAGGTCGTGGCAATCGCATCGTCGTCGGCTCCCACAGCGCTCGCCGACCCGCCCTTCGGCGCAGGCGACCGGCACGCAGGTGCTCCGCGCGGGCTTCTTCGAGAGGCGGGTGACGGTCGCCCGGGGTCGGGCGAGCCGTCGTCGCCGACACCGTTGTTATGCACGTCGCGCAGTAGGTGAGGGTCCGCGCCGCCGCGTCCGGCGAGTCGAAGACCATGGGCGGATCGAAGGGCAGGAAAGACGGGATCGCCGTAGAACGGGCTCTCGTAGATGCGCGCGCTCCGTCCGGACCGTTCACTCCAGAAGAGCTCCCCCGCTTGTGGGTATGCGAGGCGAGATAGAGGAGCTTCTTGACCCGCAGTGGAAGGTGCGCGTCGAGCAGTAGGTCTCGCGGGGTGAAGGGAGAGCGGTGCCCACCGCGATCGTGGATCGCGTGGAAGTCGTTGAAGTGCGTCATCTCGGAGCCGGAGGTCGTCGGTGAAGTAGAAGTTCCTCCACACGCGATGCATCGTGTCGCTTGGTGGTGAGATTGAACGCGTGCGAGTTCCGGTACACGAGGCCCTTCACTGGGGAGCTTCGTGAAGAAGCCCGGCGTCTTGATCTCGGGGATCAGGTAGGTCTCGTCGAAGTTGATGCCGCCGTTCGGCCGGCCCTCGTCGGGCCCGAAGCCGATGCAGGTCACGCTGTCCCGGATCGCGGTGCGGCGAGTAGCTGGTCCCGCACGCAGCCGGATCGAGAAGGATCGCAGGTCTCACCGGCTCGGTCGCCCTCGGCGCACACCCAGCCGCCGAACGACGGATCGTCGATGCGATCGAGAGGCGAGACCGTCGGCTTCATGACGATAATGATGTGACGGGTGTTGGGGTCACTCCCGCCTCTCCTCGCGGTTGGCGTAGTAGTACTGCCCGGTCGGATCGAGGAAGCGCTCGGGAATCTGGCCCGTGAAATCGAAGTAAGACGCGAAGCAGATCTTCCGACCTCGCTGCCCGCCGGTACCGGATGTGGCGGCATCACCAGCTGGACGCCCTGGCCGGGTGACGGCGGGCGCAGCGGCGCGACCTCGACCGGCCCGCGATCGGGCAAGCACGCGCCGAGCAGCTCGGCGAGGTGCTTCGAGCGCCGGCCCTTGTTGTCGCCGATCGAGCCGGTCTCGGGCGCACCCGCCTTCCGGATCCACGTACGCAGCACCTCGAGCTGCCCGGTGGAGGAGCATTGCCGGTCACCGGCATCGGGCTCCCGGTGATCCCGTCGTCCTCGAGCAGCGAAGGATCGGTTCGGCGCGGCGAGCTTCAAGAACAGGTAGCTCTCGAGGGGCTCCTGGGGGAGGATTCGCCGGAGCGAGGCTCCCTGTCGACGGCGCGTCGATCAGCTCGGCGTAGGCCGATCCCCGGCGGAGGTCGAGACGCTCCCGAGACGGCGGCGCTCCCAGTGGCGAAGCGTCCGCGGTGCGGCCGGCGCGCTCGGAAGATCACCGTCTGGATGGCGTCGTAGGCGCCGTCGAACGACTCGGTGCACTCGCCCGGCCAGTTCGGATCGACTCGGCGGGAGCGGGGCCGACGTCGAGCCCGGCGCCGCCGCTTCCACAGCCTGACGAGCACGCAGGCTGCCGGAGCCGACGTGGGCCAGCCGGAGTCCCGGTTACCATGGGAAACCCGTGCATAGGCCGGGGAGTCAGGATTGCGGTCAAGAGCGGAGCCGCTTCGGACTACCCCGGGCGGTCGGGTCGACGGGACGTGCGGCGGCGGGCGCTCCTCGATCGTGACCGGGAGCTCGAGCGCCTCGCCGTCGCGGGAGACGCGCAGTCGGACGCTCGCGCCGATGCCCGCGAGGTAGAGCCGCTTCTGAAAGTCGGCGACGCTCAGCGGGCGGTGGTCGTCGATCGCGGTGAGAACGTCGCCGACGCGGGATCCCGCCCGGGAGGCGGGGCTCGGATCGTAGACGTCGTCGATGTAGACGCCGGTCCGCGGCGAGCTGCGGGTGCGCGTCGCGCGCGTCAGCTCGAGGACCGCGAATCCGAGCCACGGGGAGCGACGGCTCTCCTTGGCGCGGAGCGCCTCGTAGAGGCGTCATCGCGATGCCGGATTCGGCAGCGCCTGCGCTTCGACGAGCAGAAGGCCATGAGGGCAGCGGGGCCGACGCCGCCGGGGCGCGGGACGGCGATGCCGATGACCCGTCCGGCGATGTCGACGAGTGGCCCGCCGTAGCTCTCCGGGATCGAGTCGGCGGGAGGTCTGGACCGGGGTCGCGCCGCGCCCTGCTCCTGGTAGCAGTCGCGCTCCGGCAGGGCAGCTCGATCGTTCCGGGGTCGAAGGTGCGCTCCGGTCCCGGCGGGTCGCCGAGCGCGATCGCCCAGCGGCCGACCTTTGACGGAGTCCTGCTCGGCGAGCTTGACTTTGCCCGGGTCGAGAAGGGGAGGTCGACCGCGAGGACGGCGAGATCGACGGCTCGGCTCGGTCCCGACCACGCGCGCCCGGTAGTGCCGCCCCTCGATCTCGACATCGACGATGGCGATCTCGCGACCCTCGAACGGCGCGACGGTTCCGGCGTTGGTCAGGCACGAATCCGTCCTCGCTGATGAAGAAGCCGCTCCGGCGAGCGCTGCGGGGCGATGGCCCGGATACGGGTCGTTCCGATCGCCAGCCGCAAGCGCCAGCCCGACGCCTCCCCGGAGTCGGTCGATGCGTCGGGAGCCTGGTCGATCGGGAGATAGGCGCCGATCGAGACCACGCTCCGGGAAGACGCGATCCGCGATCGGTCGGCGAAGGCGGTCTCGAGCTGGAGGGCGAAGTCGAGGCCCGCTGCGCCGGAGCCGCCCGGCGCGATCCCGCGCGGTCGCAGGAGGGCTCCGCGCCCGGCTGGTCGCCCCCGTCTTCGGTCGCGCCGCCGGTCGCGCCGCGCGCCGCCCCGGAAGGCCCCACACGTAGCTCGCGACGTTCCAGAGGTCTTCCGGCGAGAGCGCACCCTCGAGGACGGCATCGCCGTTCCGGCGGATCCCGAAGCGCATCGCGCCGACGAGCGATGCGGGCTGAGGTACGCCATCCGCGGATCGCTGAAGGAGCTCGGCGTGGGATCCATCGCCGCCGCGGGCCGGTCCGGGCGCCGTCCCCGTCGACGCCGTGACAGGCGGCGCACGCCGACTCGTAGACGTCGCGGCCGCGGACGGGGTCAGAGCGGTCCGACCGGCTTGACGGACACGCCGAGGTCCGCGGCGAGGCGCGGCGTCAGGTCGTGGACCAGCGCGCGGACGTCCTCCCAGGCGGCGCGGTCCTCGACGAGCTGGCGGAGGCGAGCAGAGCCCGTCGCGGATCTCCGGCGACACCGCGGTTCGCCGCCGGAGCGCTTCGCATCCCGCGACGAGGTCGCGGGTGAGGACGAGCATCTCGGAGTACTCGGCCGGGTCCGCCGGACGGCCCTCTCGCACCGCCCCGCCGTAGTCGACACCGACATACTGGAGCAGGAAGACGAGCTTCTCTGCGCGCTCGTCCCGGAGAGGTTCGAAGGCGCGCGCGTCGCCGGAGGGACTCTCGACGGCGCCTGCCGCTGGGCTCCTCGATCGCGCCCGCGGCCAGGTTCGGCCGGGCGGCGCCCGGCTCCGGAGGAGCTTCGGCCGCACAGGCCGCGGTGGGCCAATGAGCGTCCCCGCGGCGAGCAGTGCGACGGCGACCGCGAGCCACGCGCGCGGTGCGGAGCCAGCCTCCGGGGGCGCCGAAGAGCCTCCTCGGGATCACTGCAGCTCGAGCCCGCGGGATCGATCGACCCGTCGAAATGGACACGGCAGGCCGACCGGAGACGGATCGGGCGACGGGCGCGTCTTCGCGAGATCGCAGCGCCGTCGCGGGAGGGTCGATCGGAATGATTACGAGCGTCACCCGGCTTCCACCTCCGGGGCTGCGAGAGGCGCAGCCCAGCCTTCTCGGCCAAAGAGAGCAGTCGCATGGCATGTCCCACGCCCGACGTCGCACCGGATTCGCTAACGTGTCGGCCATGACCGAACGACCTCGACTGCGACGTCTGGCATCGTCGGCTGCGGCGACGACGGCGCTCACTTCACAACCTGGCATGGATAGCGGCGGCTGCGGTGGTACACCACTCAAACAAGCAGCGAAACCTCGACGCTATGGGCGCATTTTACCGAGGTAGCGCGTGCGCTGGAGTCAAGGAGGCGAGCATGAAGGAATTCGCAGCGAAGGTGGCGCTGATCACCGGCGGCAATGCGGGCATCGGCCGCGCGACGGCGATCGAGTTTGCCGGACGAGGTGCGGCGGTGGTGATCAGCGGGCGCCGCGAGAAGGAAGGGCTGAGGTCGTGGATGAGATCAAGGCCTCTGGCGGCGACGCGATCTTCGTTCAGGCCGATGTTTCCAAGGAGCGCGATGTCGTGGCGACGATTCAACGGACGCTGGCGACCTTCGGCCGGCTCGATTTTGCGTTCAACAACGCTGGCATCGAGCAGGCGCTGACGCCGCTCCTCGAGCAGACCGAAGAGACGTTCGACCAGGTCATGAACATCAACGTCAAGGGCGTCTGGTTGTCGTTGAAGCACGAGATTCCGGCGATGTTGAAAACCGGCGGCGGCGCCATCGTGAACAACTCCTCGATTGCCGGAGTCGTCGGCGTCGCGCTGGCGCCCATCTACATCGCCAGCAAGCACGCCGTCATCGGATTGACCAAGGCCGTCGCGCTCGAATATGCGAAGCTCAACATTCGCGTGAATGCCGTCGCGCCGGGCACGATCGAGACGCGTATGTTCTATGAAGTCGCGAAAGATCCCGAGACACGGCAGATGTTCGCATCCGGGACGCCGATCGGACGCGTCGGCCAGCCGCAGGAGATCGCGGGCACCGTCGCCTGGCTCTGTTCCGACAGCGCGTCGTTCGTCATCGGTCAGACGCTCGCCGTCGACGGAGGCTATACAGCTCAGTAGCTCGCCGAGGGCAGCGCCGTCGGCCGATGCGACCGCCGGCCAGGACACCGGCAACGCCTTCCGCCTGCGCGCTGTGGTGTGACCGATCGGCGGCCGCAGGATGAGACGAGACCTCGGAGGCCAGTTCGGCGCTTGGCGAAGCTCATTTTGTGGCCATGGCGTAGCTGCCGGTTCTTGTCGCATAAAGACGGGCTTTACCTCGTCTCAGGAGACCCGCCCGTGCGAATCCTTCCCCGTCCTCGCCCTGATCCTGCTACTACCAGCGATCGGCCTTGCGCAGCCTGGCGTCCGGCTCACCCCTGATGCCCAGCCGTCGTCTCTGCGTGTGCAGATCACACTCGATCCCCAGAGACTTCCCGAGCCGGATCGCGCCCTGAGTGCCGGATCGGATGCAGGCGATCGAAGAGGCGCTCTCCTCTGGCCTTCCGCTCTTTCGATCGTCTCGATCCTCGCGAGGTGCTCTGCACGATCACTCGCCGTGCTTGCGCGGCAGGGCGCGAGACCTCGCGAACGGATCGGCGACCCCGGAACTTTGATAGCCTCGAAGTCACCATTCCTGCGGACTCGGTCGATGCGATCAAGGCGCTTCCGTGGGTATCGCAGGTCGGGCCTCCGCTGGTCGCATCTCCGTCGGGTCATTTCGACAGCGGGGGCCTCCAGCAGATCGGCTCGCAGGCGGCAAATCTCTCGCGGGCATCACGGGAGCCGGCATCACCGTCGCGATCATCGACGACGGCTTCAACTATCTGAACAAGACGATCAGCTCTTGCTTCGGACGACGACGGCCTCCCGGGACGCCCTGCATCCCGGTCACCGGGCTCCGAGCATCCCGGTGGCGAACCATCAGTACCGGGTCCTCCGGGCGGGGACCAGCACCGACAGCATCAGCCCGACGGTACGGCCACGCAGGTCGACCGATGGCGAGCACGGGACCGCCTGCGCCGAGGTCGTCTACGAGGTTGCGCCGGGAGTCAACTTCCTGCTGCTCGGCTTCCAGCCGCAGCTACTCGGCACAGCAGTACGCGGGCGGCGTCACACCGGCCCAGATCCAGTTCGCCATCCGGAAGGCGGCCGACCTCGGGCGCCAAGGTGATCCTGATCCCGATGTTCGTCATGAGCACCATGAGCAATCCGATCGGTGTCGGATCACCGGGCGGACGAACGTCTACACCGACGACGTCGACTACGCGACCAGCCCCGGTGCCACGGTGGTCGTCTCCGCCGGCAACGAAGGCCTCCGAACGGTCGAGGAGACGTTCACCCCGTGCACGGACTGCACGCCGTCGCCCGGGGGTGTCTGCCTGGACGCTGTCAACGATACCGACTACCACAAGTGGGGGGACCAATTCCCGAGTACGGCTACGCGCTCGACAGCCTGCTCTTCAAGGACGAGGCTCTACGACAGCGGGCTGATCGAACTCATGACCGCTACACCGCGACCGACGCCGCAGATCCGAGCCAATTCGAGATCAAGATGTTCTGACGACTTTGGGCGCTTGACGATTTCTGCGGTGCCAGTTGTCCCGGCGACAGCTGCGTGAACCTGGTCTCGGGCACCACCGAATCTGAACGAAGGATTCTCGGTCAAGAACAAGACGCTCGTCAGTAGCAACTGACGACGAGCACGCGTACTCCATCGCCGTCCACCGGAAGAGCGGCACCGCCACGCCGAGAATACGGGTCGCGTGCACGACGAGCGTCTCCCAGTTCGAATACCCAGCCCCATTCTCCCTGGGCCCCCAAGGCCTCTCCGACCTCGCGGTGCTCACGAACGCCATCTCGGTCGGCGCGGATCTGACGACGTGGGCGGCCAGTGGTCTGCGATGGACGCCGGCGGAGCGGCCACTGCAGCTCGACCTGGTCCCACCGGCCTGCCGGGGGCCCAGGCCAAGCCCGGGACCTCTGTCGGCCCCGGGTACGTCAAATACCAACTTCGCGGTGACGGGGTACGGAGAGCAGGCCTCTACGGTCGCTGCTTCGGGTCCGAATCAGGCACTTCATCGGCAGCTCGGCGGCGGCGGCGCACGTCGCCGGCGTGGTGGCACTGCTCCAGGATCAGGCGAAGCAGCAGACCGGGAGCTTTCTCACGCCAGACTGAGGTGCGCTGGCCGCGCTGATCAACACCGCGCTGCCCCCTTGCCTCCTCTACTCTGGAGAGGAGTTCACCCACGGCGCCGGCCTGGTCCAAGCGCCAAACGCGCCAAACGGCGGCTGCGGAGGCGGAAACCTCTCGATTCCGGGAGCAGTGCGACACTGGACCCTCCAACGGGAGGGCTGGGTCCCGCTGCTCCGCGGCATCGCCTCATTCAACCTGCAGGAGCGCTTTGCCGTCCAGCGATGAGCGGATGCGACGTCGCCGAATCCTGCACGACGGTGCTAAACATCATGCCCGTCAGATGGCTTGGCACCCGCCGATACGCCGTGCCAAACCGACGATAGCGCATGCACGCGGGGCGTGTGATGGCGGCGGCCAGTGCGTGCATCCCGCGGGCAATGGCGGTGATGTGTGCCGACCGCCGCTGGGAATGCGACATAGAAGAACGCTGCGACGGCTCCGAGCACGGTTTGCCCCTCGGACGAAGTCGAGGCCGCCGGTACGGAGTGCGCATCGGACGGAACGTGTGCAACGGTGACGAAACTTGCGACGGTGCTGGCGCGTGCCAGCCGGGAATTGCCTCGACTGCGACGACGACGACGCCTGTACCCAGGACTCGTGCGACCCCACCCAGGGTTGCCAGAACCCGACCGAACCAGCGACGACGTGCGTCGATACCTGGGCAGTGGCTTCGCTCTCCGTGAACGAGAGTGCTGTCGGAAAGGAGACGTTCCAGGTCAGCTCCGCAGGGTCCGGGCCGTCCTCGGGGCAAGTTTCGGCGACCCTGTTCCTGCAGGAGGAACTGCGTATTCGGTGTGCGTCTATGACGACGTGGGAGGTCTCGCGGGAAACTGGAGGTCGATCGGGCCGGAAATGGCTTGCGGCACACGCGCATGCTGGAGGCAGGCCGGACCCAGGGGATTCATCTTCAGGGACGAGTCAGCCTCTTCGGACGGCGCAAAGAGCATCAAATTGCTCGGCGGAGAAGCCGGACGTTCGATGCTCGTGGTCAAGGCCGGGAACAACTTCTCCAAGGGAGACGAGCTTGCCGACGGGAATCGCGGCGGCGCTGGCCGGCTCGCCAAGCGCGACGGTGCAGATTCACGGTAGCGACGCGCCCGCATGCTTCTCGGGGACCTTCAGCACCGCGGTGAAGGACACCGGGACCGTCTTCGCGGCGAGGTACAGGGCCGCTCGCTCCTGAGCGCATACCGCACCGCAGACGACCATCGTCGGGATCGATCATGTCCAGCTCGCCGCGCCCGCCGGTCGAGGAGGACGCTCGACGGTTCTGCGGCCTTCTTCTGGGTCTTTCCTGAGACGCGCAAGCGCTGGAGCTCGCGAAGCGCGGCGGTGTCTGGTTCGAGAGCAGCCGGGTGAGGATCCACCTGGCGCGTCGACTCCGGGAGTTTCGGCCCGGCCACGAAGGCGCACTTCCGGCATTGCTGGTGAAGGACCTGCGCGGCCCTCGTCGAGCGGCTCCGGGACGCAGGCGCGTCCCAGTCGTCGACGAGCCCCTGGCCGGCGCTTCCATCGGTGTACGTCACCGATCCTTTCGGCAACCGCATCGAGCTGATGGAGCCGCGGCCGTCCGCCGCACCCCGGTTGACGCAGCGCGTCTCATCAGTGATCTCTTGGAGTCGAGGGACGCCGTTCTCGCGGGCCCCCGGCGGAGGAGAGGAACATGGCTGGGCGACCGGTGGAGCGAAGCTGGGCTGATCGATCCGGTGGGTGCGAGCCCGCAGTTCACCGGCGCGGACTTCACCGACGACGCAGCTCGCCTTACGCCGAGACCGCCGAGGACTTCGTCACGCAACGAGGTCCTGCCGCACCTCGACGCGATCGAGGCGCAAGGAAGAGGGCTTGATGCCGCAGCTGCTCAAGCGCGCCGGCGAGCTCGGCCTCTGATGATCGACATCCCCGAGCAGGACGGCGGGCTCGGCCTCGACAAGGCGACGTCGATGCTGGTCTCCGAGCGCGCCGCGCAATGCGCCTCGTTCAGCGTCTCGTGGGGCGCCCACACCGGCATCGGCACGCTGCCGCTCGTCTACTACGGCACGGCCGCGCAGAAGGCAGCGCTACCTCCCGAAGCTCGCGAGCGGCGAGATGGCTCGCGGCGTACGCGCTCACCGAGCCCGGCTCCGGGCAGCGACGCGACCGCGGCGCGCACGACCGCCGTCGCTCGGCCGACGGCTCGCACTACGTGCTTGAACGGCGTGAAGCAGTTCATCACCAACGCCGGCTTCGCCGACCTCTTCACCGTCTTCGCGAAGATCGACGGCGAGAAGTTCACCGCCTTCCTCGTCGAGCGCGACGTTCGCCGGCGTCTCGCACCGGACCGGAGGAGCAGAAGCTCGGCATCAAGGGCTCGTCGACCCGCCAGTTGATCCTCGAGGACGCGCAGGTGCCGGCCGACCCACCTGCTCGGCGAGGTCGGGCAGCGGCCACAAGATCGCCTTCAACATCCTGAACGTCGGCCGCTTCAAGCTCGGCTGCGGCGCCGGCGGCGCGGCGCGCGAGTGCCTCGACGGCGCCATCCGCCTACGCGTCGGAGCGGAAGCAGTTCGGGAAGCCGATCGCGAGCTTCGGCGCGATCCAGCGAAAGCTCGCCGACATGGCGACGCGCATCTTCGTCGCCGACAGCGATGTCGTACCGCACCGCCGGGCTCATGGACGACGCGACCGCACGCGATCGACAAGAGCCGCGCCGGACTACCCGCAGCAGGTCGTCGAGACGTGCTCGACGAGTACACGATCGAGTGCTCGATCATCAAGGTCTTCGGCACCGAGTGCCTCGACTTCGTCGCCGACGAGGCGCTGCAGACGCTCGGCGGCTACGGCTTCATCAGCGAGTACCCGATCGAGCGCCACTACCGCGACGCGCGCATCAACCGCATCTTCGAGGGCACCAACGAGATCAACCGCCTCATCATCCCGGCGACGCGTGCATGAAGCGCGTCGGCAGGGCGCGCTCGCCGTACCTGGACTTCCTCGCAGCAGGTGCGATCGGGAGATCGCCGACGGACGAGCTGGCCCGGCCGCGGCCGATGGCCCGCTCGAGCGCGAGCTCCGCGCCGCCGAGGTCGCGAAGCGCGTGACGCCTACATCGCGCAGCGTCGCTGATGCGAGCGCGAACTCGCCTGCCTCAAGGACAAGCAGCAGCACCTCGAGATCCTCGCCAACATGATCATCGACGTCTTCGCGATGGACAGCGTCGTGAACCGCACCCGGCTCCTCGTCGGACACGGCGCGCCGGAGGACGACGCGCTCCGGCTCGTCGATGACCAACGTCTTCGTCGCGTCGGCCAACGAGCGCGTGTCTGCACGGCGCACGCCGCCTCCTCGCGAACGAGTTCGAGGGCGACGAGCTGCGGAAGCACCTGGCGCTCGAGGCGATCGTGCCCGCGCATGCCGATCCGCACGATCGCGCGCGAAGACGCAGCATCGCCGAGGCGCTCGCCGCGCACGGCCTGCGGGCCCCGTCTTCCTGCGGTGACCGAGTAAGGACCGGCCAGAGCGTCGCTGAAGCGACGGGCGTCCGGGCAGTGGGCCGGTTTGCCGCCGAGCGACTTTCGGATCGGCGGAGCGAGGCGGCAAACCGACCCACTACTCGGGACCCGAGCTGAGCCTCTCGGGTCAGACATGGACCCGCCGGACCTCGACCGCGAGCGGGCCCTGGGCGTATGGCCATCGGCCCGCTCTCGGCGCCGGGTGCGTAGCCGTTCGGAAGCGACCACGCTCGCCATCATGAGATCGTAGCTCCCACGGCCTCCTTGGAGCTGGGTCATGTGGAGGAGGGTGTAGCCCGCCGCGAAGCGCGGCTCGTCGCCTCTCCGCGCCCTCCCGCCGCTCTCGCCGCGCGCGGAGCGGACGTACGTGCCGCGGACCACGCCCCACTTGCGCCATTTCTCGGGGATGACGAAGGTGCGGGAGAACGGTGCCGCTCGCGCCGCCGTGGGCCCACCACTCGTGGTCCTCGGTCGTGCGCAGCTCGAGCGGAGCCTGGTCGGAGAGGACCACGCCCTCGGATGCCACGCGTCGGCAATGAGTTGCAGCGCCTCCGCCTTGAAGTCGAAGACGCTCGAAGCGGAAGTCCCGGAGCGTCTCGAGCATGATCCAGGGAAACTTGACCCGGGTCGGCGTCCAGTAGGAGCTCCGGTAGTGGTAGGTATGCGATGCCGTCAGGGAGATCCGGGAAGAGCGGCCTGAGATCGACTGGAGAGGCGGACCTGCCGCAATCAGGCGCGGACCGGCCCTGACGAACCCGTCGATCTCGACGACCGAGCTCTGCCTGCGAAGTCGAGCGTCAAGTCAGTGAGGAGGAGGAGAAGGTCGGGCTCCCGTGCATGCGCGTCTGGTGGAGGAGGTTCGCGGCGCGGCTCTCGGCTGCGCCGAGGACCTCGATCCCGGTGAAGAAGTTCCGCTTCGGGGCGTAGGCGACGCGGTAGGTCGGACTCCGCCTGTCGGCTCGCGAGGTCGAACGAGACGTAGAGCGAGGTCGAGGTGGGCGGCTGGGCTGCGGCTCACGGTACGCGAGCAGATATTACGCCCAGGCTCGCCCCCTGGTCCTGGGGTCGGCGACGCTCGATCTCGAGCAAGGCCGGAGCCGCCGAAGAGATCGGTCCGCGCCCGCTCGCCGGCGTCTCGAGCTCATGAACACGAGCCGTCGTCGTCCTTCAGCTCGAGGTCGCCAGCGGCGTCGACGACGATCGCCATGGCGATCGCGCGGATCGAACTGGAATCGGGATCGGCTCGAGCCGGCCGCCTGCGACGCGGTAGAGGCGAGATGCGTCGTGTCGCGAACCGGCAGGCCACCGAGCTTCCGCCACGGAACCACGACGGGATCGTGCTCGCGCGCGTCAGGGTCCGCCCGTTGCCGTGGTGACCGGTGATCGCGTGGGCGCGTGGCAGCGCGAGCGCTGCCAGCGCCGCGAGGAACGCGATCGCGCGGGATGCCGAGGCTCAAGGTTGCGGTTCGTGAGCGCTCCGCCGCCCTCGCGGCGTCGACCGGCGGCGCTTCGGCCTGACCGAGGCCGATCGACGCCGTCACCGTTCGCGCGCGAGGGATCGAGGCCGAGCCCCGGTGGCGGCGACGACACGTCGAACATCTCGTAGAGGAGCAGCGCGATCAGGACGTCGACGTCGCCTTGGGGTCGCTTCTCTCTTCCGCACGGGCAAAGCACGCCATCCCTTTGGCGAGGTCCGGGCGATAGGGGTCAGGCGCGGGGGTGAAGAACGGATTGGTCGGATGTCCGCGAGTCTTCGAGGACCGCGGCGACGGTCGGCTGCCTGTCGCCCTGCACGGAGCGCCGCGAGCGCGGCGGCGCGGTTGTTCGCGTAGACGCGCCGGCATCGCCCGCTTCCCAGTCGACCCAGACCGCGGCGAGGGGAGGAGCAGGTCGTCCACCTGAGCTGGGTCGATGGTTCCATCCGCGAGCAGCGTCGGCGACGCCGGCGGCGAGGCCCGCTTCCGCGGCGGGGTTTCAGGTCATCCTCGCGTGGGATTCGCTGCGGACGTCGGCCTGGGGACGAACAGGGTGGGCGGTCAGCAGATCTGGCCGCAGCACGGCGACGAAGCGCGGTGTGTCCCTGGGTCGGCGTCGCGAGCGAGGTCGCCCACGCGATCTCCACCGGTCCGCCCTTGGCGCCGAGCACGGTGTTCACGTGGGGCCGCATTCGCGCTGTCGCCGGCGAAGCCCTCACCGAACTGAGGAGGAGCTAGCCCGGATCCGCGCGGGCGCCGTCAAATTCGCGCCCCACGGCTCCGGGCGATGGCTTCCGTCCGACCGTAGCGGACGAGCTTCAGGAGATCGGAGCTGTTCGTGTCGGGCTTTGGTATCGTAGGCGAAGCGCACTCGCGCGCGGCACGTCGCCGACGACCGGGGAGACGCGGTGCAGCGTGAGTTCCGGCCCTCGAACACCATCAGGGTTCCGGGGTGAGCGGCAGGATCTCGACCAGCTCGGGTCTTCCGTCGCCGCGCAGCACGCGAGCGACTGCGTCGTAGTTCCGTCGGCTGCCGAGCGGATCGCCTTCGCGCACTGAAGTCGCCGCCCGACCGGCTGCTCTGGATTCCGATCGAGACGACGAAGTCAGGTCGAGTCGTAGTGCCAGACTCCGGACGTCGCCCGCGACCATCGAGGTGAGGCTGACGGGCACCCAGGGGGTCGGCGAAGCGGCAAAGGGACCCCGCCCGATCACCCGGCGAGGAAGTCCTTCAGCGGATCCCACTCGTAGAGCGCGCGCACCAGGAGTCGGTCGGGATGAGGTCGTATGCGATCACCCAGGTGATGCTCTGGACCGTGGTCCTTCGCGGGTGACCGTCCGCAGGACCTCCGGGAGGCCGAGGTACGGCGTCCCCCAGCAGTCCTCGCGGTGAGCGCGCGGGGCACGAGGTGCTGCGTTTCCGCCGCGAAGGCGGCGACGGCTTCGGGCCCGAGGAACTCCGGGAAGCAGAGCGACGCCCCGCTCGGCGAGCGATGCGCGGAGTGGAGCGGCGACCGACCTGGCGTCCACGGTCCTGATCGGGTATCGATCGAGTCGATCAGCTCGGCGGCGAGCCGACGTCGGCGAGCGTTTCAGCGCGCCGCCTCGATGCGATGCAGCGAGGTCAAGCGAGCAATGCAAGAAGAGCGCTTGACCCGGGTGCAGTCAAGGGGAGGCTGGGGCATCCGCGTTGCCGCGGAAAGCGAGCGGAGGAGGCACCGTGACTGGCGCGAGGAAATCATCGGTCCGCTCCATCTTCGAATCCTGGCCGCGCTTTCGCTCGCGAAGACCACGGCGGCGGTCGACGTCCCGCACGATGCCGAGCTCCTGAAGCTTCGGGATACGGAGAGCGGGATTATGTGACCTTCCTGCGCGCGATCCCGACGTACCCTTCCGGCCTGGGAAGCGCCGAAGACCCGACGACGGCGAGCGGTCGGCTCTGCTCGATCTCTTCACGCAGAGCCGTCTACCGATCCACGTCGAGCTGAAGCTGACTGCGGTCGGCACGCCGGGATGGCAATTCGTGGACGCGAAGATCGACCGCTACCTTCCGGAACGACGGAGCTCCGGACGCGTTTTCCTTGCTCCGACGAGCTGGTTCGACAGGGTCGCGTTTTGCAAGCCACCGGCTTCTTCTCCGGTCTCTCCCACCGTACGCCGCCCGGCGCGAGCGCGGTCCGCATCCAGACGGGCGCAATCGCGTCTGCGCGGCCTTCCTGCCGAGCGAGGTGCGGCGCGATGATTCCGAACGCTACCCGCGCGCGGCGCCGTGGCAGCGAGTCCGGCGACTGCTCCGACGCCGCGATCGCCGCGGCCATCCACGGACGGACGCCGACGCCTTCGCGCGGCCGACACCGGTCCGCACGCCGACAATGCAGCCGTGCGGGGGTCGCAGGTGCCCGCAGTGCAACGGCGACTGCCCGGCGGGCAGATCTGCGGAGTCACGTTCGAGCCACAGCTGTCGTGCGTTTGCGTGCCTGCCTCGGTGCCGTGCGAGGACGCGACCGCCGACGTGCGGAGGGACCTGCCCCGAGTGGACGGGGATCTGTTCATCGAGTACCCCTACGGCAGTTGTCACCGCATCTTCGCGTCCGACCCGTGTGGAAGTACTCCCATCGCGCTGCGGCGGTGAGTGTCCGGCCGGTGTTATGCTCGCCTGCCTCTCAGGTCCATCCGAAGCCTACTGCGCGTGTGCTCCCGTCGAGTGACACCGTCGTGCGGACAGTTGGGGTGGGGGCTACCCGGCGTGCGAGCAGGAAATGTCCGGACGCCGAGAACAGCTGTCAACCTTGCTCTACATGACGGGACCCGGCTGCACGTGCACACAGCTACTGTGGCTGCAGTGTTCCGCCGGGACCTTTGCGGCCAGCCTGAGTATTCCCCGGACCCGCCCACCCGGCCTCATGCGCGTGCGTGGCTTTCGCGCGGCTCGTGGTATTGCGAGCGATGAGGGTCCGCCTTTTTTGCATTTGAGCTGTCGCCGCCGGTCGGCTCAGCCGTAGAGGATGCGCGCGTGATCCAGTCGGCGACGAGCGCCGGCGTTTGCCCTCGCCCTCGATCTCGACGGTCATCGTGCGGGTCGCGTCTGGATCCAGCGTCGCCCTTCCGCTCGACGTGGGCGAGCGTGCTCCGCGCGCGCACCCGGCTCCCCGGACTTGACCTGGGCCTCACGAAGCGCGACCTTGTCGAACCCGTAGTTGATGCCCATCATCGCGCTCCCGGTAGCGAGCCGGATCGCCCTTTGGGGATCGACCCGCCGAGATGGGCGAGAGGAGGGAGAGGGTGAGGAAGCCGTGCGCGATCGTCGTGCCGAAGGGCCCGGCCTTGGCCTTCTCGGGATCGACGTGGATGGAACTGGTGATCGATCGTGACGTCGGCGAACTGGTCGATCCGCTTCTGGTCGACCTGGAACCACTCGCCGACGCCTTCCTCTCGACCCTCGCTCGCCTTGAAGAGCCTGCAGGCCTCTCCGCATTCGTGCCTGCTGCGGGGTGGGTAGCGCACCGAGGCGGCGCGTCATCAGCGTGGACGGGCCGCTCCTCGCGCTTCCCCGCCGCGTGGCGAAGGTTTTGCCTTTGATGGTGGGGGTGGTCGGGGCGCTACGGTTCGGCTCAGCCAGGAGGGACGGGCCATGGCGACGCGGCGTCTTTGGGTTCTCGGGCTCCTGCTCGGCCTTGGGGAAGTCCGGCGACGGCGGCGACCTTCGCCGTCGACTCGACCCTCGATGCGGTCGACGCCGCGCCCGGGGATGGGGTCTGCGCCAGCGCCGGTGGCACGTGCACGCTTCGAGCGGCGATCCAGGGAAGCGAACGTTTCTCGCCGGACTGGACGCCGGTCGACTGCCGGCCGGCGTCTACGCGCTGACGTCGCCGGGGCGGGGGAGGATGCGCATCCGGTGATCTCGACGTCCACGCGCCCTGACGATCACCGGCGCCGGCGCGACGACGACGATCATCGACGCGGGCGCCGCCATCGGTGCTCGCCGAGGCGGGATCGCGGGATTCCTGACCCTCTGCTCCAGACTCGCGATCTCGGGCGTGACCTCCGGAACGGGGCGCAGCAGACCGGCGATGGCTGCGACGGCGTGTTCTCCCTCTCCGCACCCCGGGCTTGTGCGCCAACGGCATGTCCCTGGCGCTGACCGACAGCGCCGTCGAGGACAACGCCGGCGACGGGATTCAGGTCCTCGGAAACTTGACGCTCGAGCGCACCACCGTCCGGAGGAACGTGAGGTTCGGGCCTTCCGGGGCCGGCGCGCGACTGTCCTCTTCGGGTCGCTCACGGTCGTCGACAGCACGATCAGCGAGAACGGCTCGAACGGAGTCGTGGCTCCAGGGTGCCGGTCACCATCCGGAACAGCACCTTCAGCGACAACCGGAGAGGGCTCGCGGTCGGGTTCGCGTAAGAGCCGCCGCAGATCCTGTGTCCGGCGCTCGCGCCGTCACGTTGAACAACGCATTGATGGCGAACCACCCGTCGCTGCGGTGAACGACGTGGTCTTGACACCCCCCGAGGCCCGGTCGGCACGACGCCGGTCGTGGTGCGGAACAGCATCTTCTCGGGCAATGCGGCGGAGCGCGAGGGAGCGCCTGACGGCTACAACTCGTTTGCGACGGCGGGCGGCTGTGCGATCACCCGGGTCCGGGCGACCTCCTGGGCGTCTCCGCCAACCTCGGCCCGCTGCAGGACAACGGTCCGACCGAGACGCACCGGCCAGGCCCCACGAGCCCGGTCGTCAACGCGGCGAACCCCGCCGCGCCGGGGAGCGGCGGCTCGTCCAGGAGGCGAGAATGACCGCGCGGCGTCGTGCGGCCGGTCGGGGGCGATCTGCGACATGGGTGCGGTCGAGACGTCGTGTGGGGACGGCGTCGAGAATCCGGGCGAGCATACTGACGGCAACGCGACCGACGGCGATTCGCTGCCAGCGGAACTGCACTCCCCCGGCTGCGGCAACGGCATCGTCGAGGCTGGCGAGGCGTGTGACGACGGAAACGATGCGGACGGGGACTGCCGGCGCTGCGTGCACCCTCGATCCGACCGGGACGCTGTGCACGGAGCGACGGCGACGCGTGTACGGCGGACGCGTGCGACGGCGCCGGCCAGTGCACATCCACGGCGCCCGACGAGACGCCCTGACGGCAATGCGTGCTCTCTGAACGACCGTTGCCACGGCGAAGCTGTCCGGCTCCTCCTGTCCCTTCTGCACGGTCTGCAACCGGGCTTCGGCTGCGTGGCGCCGCCCCACACACCCGCCAGGACGCGGCGCGCTCGCGCGTCAACCTCCGCGACCCGAAGGGAGCCGACGACGACGTGACTGCTGGCGCTGGGAGGCACCGGTCTCGACGAGCGAGTTCGGCGGCGTGCCGTCGGGGCTCTGCGGTGAGGACGACACCGGACACGCGTCTGGCGATCGCGAGCACCGGGGCGAGCGGGGGTGCGATTCGTTCGGCTGCTGACCGCGGAAGAAGGGGAAGCGCCCTCGAAAGCCTGCCTCGGCCCCGCGACCGCGGGACAGGTGAAGATCGTGTTCTCCGAAGGCCCGCTGCCGCGGATCATGGTGCGCGAAGGGGCCGGCTGCCGCTCCTCCGACGCTGCCGCTCACCCGCCCGGTGCGTCTCTGGTTCCAGCGCGTCGACGACGGTCGCTGCTGGGAGGCGACCTACGACGCGGGTGTCAAGCGCAACACGCCGACCGTCTTCCGGGCGCGCTGGAGCGAGGCTCGACTCGTCCGCGAGCCACTCGGGTGATACCCGAGGGCGCAGGTCGAGCGACGGTTCGGCTGGTCGGCGCCTACGCGCGTCGCCCTACAGCCGGAAGATGCGCGCGGTGCTGCGCTACCGCCGCATCCCGTTTCGCTGGGTGCTGCGCGGCTCGCCGACGCGACGTCGGACATCCCGGCCGGTGCCGGTCGGCGCTCATCCCGGTGCTCGTGCTTGCCCGGCGACGCGAGGGCGCCGCGCCGAGCGCGATGGTCGACTCGACGTTCCAGATCCGTCGCCTCGAGAGCGCATGCACCGGCGAGCCGCACCGATCGTGCCGCCGCGATCCGGCGCTCGCGTTCCTCGACGCGCTCGATCGAGGACTACGCCGACGAGTGGCTCACCAAGGCGATGTTCCACTACCGCTGGGCGTACGCCGCGCCGACGTCGGCGAAGGCGGCGACGTGCCTGCCGCTGCGACGCGGAGCTCGAGCTCGCCGAGCGGAGGCAGCATCGCGCGGCGCGCGAGCCGTTCGCCGAGCGCCAGATCGACCGGCTCGGCGTGGTCGGCTCGAACGCGACGACCGCGGCCGGTGATCGAGGCGAGCTACGGCGCCTGCTCGACGCTGCTCGACGCGCACCTCGATCGAGCCGCGCGTTCGTGTTCGGCGCGCGGCCCGGCGCGCGCCGACTTCGCGCTCTACGGCCAGCTGCACGCAGCTCGCGCAGTTCGATCCGACGCCGACGGCGATCGCGGTCGCCGAGTCGCGCCGCGCGTGCGTCGCGTGGGTCGAACCGTCGTCGACGACCTCCGGGCTCGAGCCGTCGCGAGCGACGGCTGGATCTCGCGCGACGCGATCCCGGCGACGCTCCGCGCGCTGCTCGCCGAGGTCGGCCGCGTCTACGCGCCGTTCCTGCTCGCGAACGCGGCGGCGCTCGCGCGCCGGCGCCGACGCAGGTCGAGTGCGCGATCGACGGCGCGCCGTGGGAGCAGAAGCCGTTCCCGTATCAGGGGAAGTGCCTGCGCTGGCTCCGCGAGCAGGCTGCACGGCGCTCGCCGCGGTGCGACCGCGCGTGGCGCCGACGGCGCGCTCGCGGGGACGGGCTGCGACGACGCTGTTCGCGAGCTCGTCTCGGCCTGCTGACGATCGCGGACGAAAGCCAGCGTCACCGCGAGCCCGTCCGCGGACCGCTACTCGACGCGGTCGCACAGGAACGGATCGCCTGCTCGCGCCGGACGCGGTGCTCGCGAACGTGCCCTGGGTGAGCTTCCGGCCCCTGGACGCGCGCCGAGAACAGGTTGGCCCGGCCCAAATGATGTGGTCGACGCAGACGATTCTTCCGCCTTCGACGTCGGTATCGATCGACACCGAGCGCGCGAGCTGCAGGAGCATCCGAACACCTCGCCGTCGCCGCGGAATACAGGTTCCCGTCCGCGAAGAACTCGAGGGTGAAGCCGGGGGTCTCCGCGTCATTGACGTGCGCACTCGTAGCGGCGGCCTGACCAGCTCGCGTGGCAGCGCCGGCGCGAGCGCTGTCGGTCCGGCCACGAGCGCGAGCGCCGCGACGCCGAGTCGCACGAACGTCTCGATCTTCTTCATGACATCCTCCCCGTGGTGTTTGCCTCAGTCGGGCCGGCGCTCGCACGCGAGTTGAAGCAACCGGCGGATCCGGATCCGCGATGCTCGTGATCGTCCCCTGATGAGGCGCTTCCCGGCTGCTCGGGCGGAGAAGACCACCTGTCGTCGCCACCTCGGGACCGCACGCAGACGATCCCGAGCCCTGGCTCGAGCCCTTCCACGCGGCCGCCGGTCGAGCTGCAGCACTGGAACCTGCCGCCAGCCTCGTCCGCCGTCCATCTGGCCGCATCGAAGTCGATCAATCAGTGAGCCGCTCGCACCGGCGGTCTGCCGTAGCCGAAGCCGGCCATCGCCATGTGGTAATCGCGGCGGCGCACCACGAGCGCGAAAGCACACAGCAAGGCGAGGGCGGCCCGTCCACGCGATCCTCTTGAATCGCTCCATTCGTGTCTCTTTCCGAGCCGGTACATGGGCCATGTGTTTAGCGCCGATCCGGGGAATCCCGGTGGCGGGCTTCCAGCAAGGTTCGACAGAACATGAATTCACCCGCCCGCTGGCGATCGCGTGGTTCTGCCTTGATCCTCTCGTGGAGGCGGAGGCGGCCGAGCGGCGCACCCGCGCGGCTGAGCTGTGGTAGGCTGCCCCGTGCCCGGCGCGATCTCCACGACCGCCGTGCGCCCCGGAGGCGGCCTCCGGGGACGTGCGCCGCGTCTCGAGCTGGCCTGGCCGGTCGCGCCTACGCAGTCGAGCGTCACTCTGCTCTTGACGGCGAATCTCTTCTGGATCGGCCACCCGGCACGATCGCGGTGGCGGCGGTCGCACTTTGCAGCCACATCCTCTTCCTCGGCTTCGCCTCACCCAGACCGTTCGCCGGTGCGCTCGCGGTCAATCTCGCGTCGCCGGAGAGTGGCCGCCCCGAGGCGGCGTGAATGCAGCGCTTCACGCGTCGGTCCTCGGCGTCTTCATCGGCGGCGCGATCGGCCTGCCGCGTGGTGGCTCGCACCGCTCCTCCTCCACTTCTTCGAGCGGGTGCCGAGATCGAGGCGCTCGCGATTCCCTTCTCCGGATCACCCGCCGGACAGGCGCTGTTCTTCGTGCCGATGGCGCTCGCCGCCGCCTACCAGGGCGCTGGCGATACGCGGACGTGCCGATGCGGGTCAACGTGACGTCGTGCTGGTGAACGCGGTGATCGATCCCTTCTCTCATCTTCGCGCCCGGCCAGATCCACGTCGCACCGCCCGGGTGGCTGGCGCGGGCGTCCGCGGTGCGGCCATCGGCGACCTCGTTCCGCTGCGTTCGGACTGGTGCTGTTCCTCGCCCTCGTCTGGCGGCGTGGTCCCTTTCCGCGACCGCACGGCCGGCGTCAGTCGTCGTTCCGGCCGAGCTCGGGCGGATCGCTATCGGCGTGCCGGCCTGCATCTCGATGAGTCTTGGTCGCTGTCGACTTTCTTTTCTCCTCCGGGTCGTCGCTTCGTTCGGCCGCCGGCGGTCGCGGCTCTCGGCATCACGCTCCGCGCCTACAACATCAACTGATCCCGCTCGAGGCGTGGCCGCGGCGGTCGCCACGCTGGTCGGACAGCGCCTCGGTGCGCGATCTTTCGCCGCCGCGGAGCGCCCGTTCTGGCGGAGCGCGTGGGCGATGGCGCCCCCGCCTGTCTTCTGATCGGGTACGGCGTACTCGCGCGAGTTCGTTTTCTCGGACGACGCCCCCGGAGGTCGTCGCGATCGGCGGCCGATTCCTCGCGATCCTCGCCGCGAGCATGGCGTTCAGCGCGGCGACGGTCCCGCTCATCGCGGCGATGAATGAGCCGGCGACACACGCGTCCCGATGATGGCCGCGTTCCTCGCCAACTGGCCCGTCAAGCTACCGCCTGCCTGGGCGCTCGCGGTGCCCTTCGGCTACGGGCTCGACGGCGTGTGGTGGGGACTCTTCGTTTCCGTCGTGCTCGAGGCGGTGCTCGTCGCGCTCTGGTTCCGCTGCGGCCGCTGGAAGACGCGAGCGGGTCTGAGGGAGTCGCGCTGGCGTCGCGGCGGCCCCGGCGACGAATGGGGGATCACCAGGCGTACGCCTCGGGCGCCTCGCCGCCGGGCCCGGGCCAGATCTCGTCGAGCCGCTTCGAGCGCCGCCGTCGTCGAGGCGGACGTCGAGCGCGCGCACGCGCGCCCGTCGAGCTGCGCCATCGTGCGCGGACCCGATGATCGGCGCCGTCACGGCGGGATGCGCGAGCGTCCACGCGAGCGCGACGTTCGGCCGGTCGTCGCCGCGCTCGCGCGCAGAACCGCTCCCAGGCCTCGAGTCTGCGGCAGGTGCTTGCTCGACTTCTTCGGACACGAGGTCGCGCGACCGGCGACCCTTGCCGCGATGCGCCGAGCACGCCGGCGAGCGCGCCGCTCGCGAGCGGGCTCCACGGGATGACGCCGAGGCCGTAGCGCGCGGCACGCGGGCAGCACCTCGAGCTCGATCGTGCGCATCGTGAGGTTGTAGAGGCTCTGCTCCGAGACGAGGCCGAGGAAATGGCGCGCGCCGCCGCGGCCTGCGCCTGCGCGATCTGCCAGCCGGCGAAGTTGCTCGAGCCGACGTAGAGCACCTTTCCCTGCGTGCACGAGCATGCTCCATCGCCTGCCAGATCTCGTCCCACGGCGTCGTCCGGTCGACGTGATGCATCTGGTAGAGGTCGATGTGGTCGGTCTGCAGGCGGCGGAGGCTCGCGTCGCACGCGTCGCGGATGTGGCGCGCCGAGAGGCCGCTGATCGTTCGGGCCGCTCGCCCATCCGCCCGTAGACCTTGGTCGCGAGGACGACCTGCTCGCGGCGCCCGCCGCCCTGCGCGAACCAGCGCCCGACGATCTGCTCGGTGACGCCTTCGCCCGTCTTCCAGCCGTAGACGTTCGCGGTGTCGAAGAAGTTGATGCCGAGCTCGAGCGCCCGGTCCATGATGGCGAGGCTGTCGGCCTCGCTCGTGAGCGGGCCGAAGTTCATGGTGCCGAGACAGAGCCGGCTGACCCTCGAGGCCGCTGCGACCGAGCCGCACAGACCACGAGCCCCTCCTCATCCCCTCCGGTCATGCCACGCGTGAAGCGCAGGTGTCGGCCGCGCGGAGCGCGTCGGCCAGCACCGCGGCGTCGACCGGGAACGGTCGTTGTGCGCGGTCTCGCCGGGAGCGGTCGCAAGGATCGCGATCTGATCGATGACCTCAAGCGAGGCGTTGCCGAGCCCGGAGGTCGTCGAGCCGGGTAGGGAGACTGACGTCGCTCGCGAAGGAGAGCACCTCGTCCAGCAGCGCGTCCGGCTTCCCTTCGAGCACGAGCTGGATCGACGAGAGCCCGAAAGGCGACGCTTCCGCCGTGCAGAAACGCGTGCGTCGGCGGCGCCGTCGTGAGCCCGTTGTGGACGGAGTGTGCGACCGCGAGCCCCCGACTCGAGGCCGAGACCGGAGAGGAGCGTGTCTCGCCTCGACGAGGCGCTCGAGCGCGGGGGCGACGGCCTTCGCGGCGAGAGCGTCGCGCGCGGCCCGACCGCTCGCGCGCAGCAGCGTGTCAGCCAGCAGAGCCGGGCGAGCGCGCTTCGCGCTCTGGGTCGTCGCGCCGCCCGTACCTGATTCGCCTTCCAGTGCCGCGACGACCGTCTCCGCCGCGAACCAGGTGGCGAGGGCGTCGCCCATGCCAGCGACGAGCAGAACGGCGCGGGCTCGCCGCGATCACCGCCAGTGTCGACCAGGACCAGATCCGGGTTCCGGCGGTAGAAGAGATAGCTCTCGAACGCGCCGTCCTCGCCGTAGACGACCGACAGGGCGCTGCAAGGCGCGTCGCTCGAGGCGACGGTGGGGCAGTTGACGACCGGGAGGTCGAGGTCCGCGGCGATCGCGCGAGCCGCATCGAGCACCTTGCCGCCGCTCCGCCCGACGATCACCGTCGCCTTCACCCGCGCGCGCGGCCGCGCTTGCCTCCGCTCGATCTCTCGGCGCGCGAGCACTCGCCGCCGAAGCGGTAGACCGCATGCCCGATGCCGGCCGCGGCGAAGACTGCGCTCCCACGCGCGCCAGCGAGGAGCTTCGCGGGTGTCCGGCCGGCGACCACGAGCGCGACGCCCTCGAGGCCGAGCTTCTTCATCTCGGGCCCGAGCGCCGCGGTCGCGTCCCGACCTCTGGCACAGTAGCGAGCGGGCGCGCAGAAGATCGACAGCATCCGAGCGGAGTCTACGACGGTCCGCGCCCGCAGGAATCGGGCCGCGAGACGGGGTCGCAGGTCAGCCTGCTGCCGAGCGACGTTCGGATCGGCGGAGCGAGGCGGCAAAACCGACCACGACCCGAGACGGCGTGGGAAGGCGGGCGAGCGACCAATTCGAGCTGGACAGCGATGGTCGGCGCATCGGCAGAGAGGGGAGGTCCCCCATCGGCACGGAAACGGAGAGCGATCATGAAGAGAAAGCGCGGCCACGTGCGCGGCGGTCCTCGCGGCGATCGGCCTCGGGTGCGGCAGCGATTCGAACGATCTACTCGCTCGGCGGTCTCGGCGGGGTGCGCTTCACGACCGTCGGCGAGCGCTCCATCACCTTCGTCGACGCGAGCCGGCCGGGCGAAGGCGAACGGCTCCCTACCCGGGAGCGCGCCGGCACGCGGACCTTGCCGTCCCTCGTCGAGCGTCCGGCGGAGGCGAGCGCGGCCGGCGCGGTCGTGGACGAGGTCCCGTGCCTCGGTGGCGTGGCGACCAGCCACCGCGGCGATCCGAGCCGCTGCACGGACCGAGCAGGACGCCGCGTTCGACTCCTCGGGGAGCGCCCTATCCGCTGATCGTCTTCAGCCACGGCTTCGGCGAACGGCGCGAGCGCGACGACGTACTTCTCTCGAGCGATCGCCTCCTACGGCTGCATACACGTGGTCGCGCCCGACTTTCCGCGCTCGAACACGGGACACCCCGGGGGTCCGACCGTCGCCGACCTCCCGGATCAGGCCGGCGACGTGCCCAGCTTTCCCTGGCCTCCGTCTTCCTCGGCTTGAGGTCCCGACTGGCGTGGACGCTACCGTTCCCGGGGGCGGTGGACGGCGCGAGGCTCGGGGCGGCGGGTCGATCGCTCGGCGAGGTCGACGACGCTCTTCTGCGTCACCCACAACGCGAAGCACCGCGATCACGCGCTTTCGCAGCTGCCGCGGCGGTGTCGCCGGGGCTGGGACGTTCAGACCGCCGTTTATGGCCGCGACGGCTATTTCGAGGGGATCACCACGCCGCTCCTGATCATCGGTGGCTCCGACGACACGACGGGCCCCCTTCCTGACGAACGATCAGCCGCCGTACGACCTCGCGAGCCCCTGAGGTTCCTCGTCGAGCTCTCTTCGGCGAGGGCCGCTACGCCGGAGACGGAGGGTCGAACACGTCCCTCGTCGCGTTTTTCGAAGCCTTCCTCCGCGGGCGGCGCCGACGCGTCCTCGCGGCGCTCGCGACGGGATCCCTGAAGCTCGAGTCGAGGAGGAGGAGGCAAGTAGCGGCGCGCCGCGCCTCACGGTCGACGGCACTACCGTGCGAGGCTGCGCGAGGCGTGCCGCATCGCGTCGCGCCGATCTTTTGGCGGACAAAATAAGTAAGGGCGTCGCAGCAATGCGACTGCGTCTCTCGCGGATCGAAACACTTTCCGTTTCCCCTTCCGCTGAAAGCGTCGAATGCGCCATTGTTGGTGTGGCATGGCGTCTCTCGCAGAGCGATCCTCGACGAGATCGGGACGAACTACCGCGAGATCATCGATGCGGCTCGAGAGATGGTCGTCATCCACGCCGTCGACGGAAGCGTCCTCCCCGCGAATCGGTGCCGCCCAGGAGGTCGTCGGCCTTCGGAAGCGGATCTCCTCGGATGAACATCATGGACTTCATCTCGGAGGCGGAGCACGGCGCCGTCCGGGAGCGAGGCGGCGTCGCGCATCAGCGCAGGCTGAGCCGGCGGATGTACTCCTACGAGATCACCATCCGGTCCAGTGTCGGGGTCGCGAGAGAGCCCGTCGAGGGTGAACTCGTCCCCGATCTTCGCCGACGGCCAGCCGGTCGCGATGGTCGCGGTCGCGCGACTCAAGGGCGCGAGCCGGCGCGGAGCGCGACCTCGAGGACGAGCGGAGAGCGGCGGTTCTCGCCAACCGAGCGAAGAGCGAGTTCCTCGCGCGCATGAGCCACGAGATCCGGACCCCGATCAGCATCATCTTCTGGCTTGACCGACATGGCGCTCGACGAGGCGATGCCGAGCGCGACGCGCGCACCTCGAGAAGGCGAAGGCCGCCGCGGAGACGCTCCTGTCTCTGGTCGACGACGTCCTCGGGTTCTCCCGCGTCGAGGCCCGGAGAGTATGCGCTCCGCCCGCGGCCGTTCGCGCTTCCGGAGCGGATCGCGTCGACGCTCGGGACGGTCGGGACGCTCGCCGAGCGGCACGCGGCCTCTCCCTCGCGATGGAGGTTGCGCCCGGCGGTCCCCGACTCGCTCGTCGGCGACCCCGACCGCCTCCACTACAGATCCTGATGAATCTCCTGACGAACGCGATCCGTTCACCGACCGCGGGGGCGTCCAGGCGTCCGCGTCCGCCGCGCGTCGACGCCGGCGTTCGCGGGTGTTCTCCTGCTCTTCCCGGTCGCCGATACCGGCGTCGGAATCCTGATCGAGCACCGCGCCGCGATCTTCGATGCGTCTCAAGCCAAGTCGGTGGCGGGCGGGAGAACGGCGGCGGCACCGGGCTCGTGCCTCGCGATCGCGCGTAAGCTCGTCGCGCTTCACGGCGGCCAGATCTGGGTCGAGAGCGAGCCGGGCCGCGGCAGCGTCTTCCACTTCACCGCGCGGTTCGGGGAGAGCGCGGCCGTGGCGGAGATCGCCCAGCGACGCACGCGGGTACGCTCGCGATGCACCAGCGGCGCTTGCGCGGGTACGCTCGCGATGCAGCGCGATCAGGAGATCGGTCCACTCGCCGCGGCCAGCGCGGCTGCCATCACGCCGACTGCACGGCGACGCCGTCGTCGAAGGTGGCGGGCTGGGACCGCTCCGCGGTCGCCCTTCGATGCGGTCGGCGAAGGCCTCCGCTTGACCCGGAGAAAGCAGGGAGCTCGCGGGCGGCGAACGGCCCGGCGCTCTTCGGTATGTCGACCGCGAGGACCGAGCAGATCGGCCGGGATCGGCTCCAGGACGGCTCAGCGGCCGGGCCGCGCGGTCCAGAGGCGCCACTCCTCGTCGAGCCAGGCCGTCCCCTCACGAGGCCGGCGATGCGGAGCGAGCTCGCGCGCGGCCGAGCATCGCCGCGCTCTGGTGCGGGTCACCGCGGGTGCCTCCCGCGAACTCGACGATCAGGCTGGAAGGTAGCCGTCCGCGGTGCCGGGCGCGCCAAGCCGCTCGACGACCCCGATCACGCGGCGCATCTCCCCGAGCCAGGCGCGGGCTGCGTCGATGAGATGCGATCCGGAGGCGCCGAGCCAGCCACCGCCCTGCGCGGCGTCGAACCACCACGACGGCGCGGTCCGGATGGGGCGCGACGTAGAGCGAGAGGTCGTCGCAGGCGACGAGGAGCCGCGGCGTCCCCAGGTCTCCCGCCGCCAGAATCCTCGCGGAGGAGTGCGCGCGCGGGGTGGAAGCGGAACTCGTGATCGATCAGCGCGACGACTCCCGGCGGCAGCGCGCGGCGATCCGCCATGGTCCCGGCCTCCGCGACGTCGCGCTGCCATCGGCTTCTCGCAGAGGACGCGCTTTGCCGTGGGCCGCGATCGCGAGGTGAGGGCCTGCTCCGCGTGCGCCGCCGGCGGCGCCGAGACCGACACGGCGTCGGCCTCGACCGCCCAGAGCGCAGCGCCGAGCGCGGCGAAGGCGCGGGGACACCGAGCTCTGCCGCGACCTCGCCGGCTCCGCTCGAGGTCGCGACCGACGAGGGCGACGACTTCAGAAGCGACCGCTCGCAACGGAGTCCGGGCACCTGGATGCGCGCGCCGAAGCCGGCCCCGGTCACGACGACGCGGATGGGAGAGGCGCGGGTCATCGCGCTCGATTACCGTGTCGGACCGTGTCGGCGCCAACACTCGATTGCGCGCGCGAGCCCGCACGCGGAGCGTGCGGGCCGAGACGATAGCGAGCCTCTCGCGAGTTCGCGCACCCCCAGAACCCGCGCGCGCAGCGCGCGGCCGAAGCGAAAGCGAGGCCCGGAGTGGGGGCCCCGGCGGGTTTGGCCCGACGGGGACGAGGGGCTGGGCCCCTCGGTTGCGACACCTCCCCGGCGGGCTTTTGCCCGACGGGGCGAGGGGACCAAGAGTCCCCTCGTGGTAACGAACGCCGTGGTCGTCGGTGCCGGGCCGAACGGGCTCGCCGCGGCGGTGACGCTGGCGCGAGCCGGCGCTTCGGTCGTCGTGCTCGAGGCCGGAGACGATCGGCGGCGGGACCCGGGTCGCCGAGCTCACGCTTCCGGGGTTCGTCCACGACGTCTGCTCCGGCGCCCACCCGATGGGAATCCTCTCTCCCTTCTTCCGGCGGCTCCCGCTCGCCGAGCACGGGCTCGAGTGGATCCGGCCGCCGGCCTCGGTCGCGCACCCGCTCGGACGATCGGCCGGCCGTGCTGCTCTGGCGCTCGCTCGAGCGGACGTGCGCGAGAGCTCGGCCGCGATGCGTCGCGCTACCGGCGGATCGTCGCTCCCCTGCTCGACGATCCGCACGGCCTGCTCGCCGACCTGCTCGGGCCGCTCGGCATTCCCGCGCACCCGGCGTCGCTTCCTGCGCTTCGGGATGCGGGCGATCTGGCCCGGCGACCTGGCTCGCGAAGCGCGCTCTTCCGCGACGAGCCCGCGCGCGCCGCTCTGGGCCGGATGCGCCGCGCACTCGATCCTCCCGCTCTCGCAGCCGATGACGTCGGCGCTTCGGCGCTGATCTTTGCCTTGACGGCGCACGTCGAGGACTGGCCGGTCGCGCGCGGGGGCTCGATCGCGATCACCCGCGCGCTCGCCTCCTATCTCGGCCTCGCTCGGTGGACTCGATCCGGACGGAGCATCGCGTCCGCTCCGCCGCCGATCTGCCGTCCGCCCGCGTCTTCCTGTTCGACACCGATCCGCGCCAGCTCGCCGAGATCGCCGGCCCGGCGCTCCCGGCCGGCTACGCGCGCCGGCTCCGCCGCTTCCGCTACGGGCCCGGCGCCTTCAAGGTCGACTTTGCGCTCGACGGACCGGGATTCCCGTGGTCCGATCCGCGGTGCCTCGAGGCGTCGACGGTCCACGTCGGCGGCACGCATGGCCGAGATCGCGGCGAGCGAGCGCGCGATGTGGCGCGGCGAGCACGCCGAACGGCCCGTTCCTGATCGTCGTGCAGCAGAGCCAGTTCGACGCGAGCCGCGCTCCGCCGGGAAGCACACCGGCTACGCCTACTGCCACGTACCGCACGGCTCGACCGTCGACCGGACCGACGGCGATCGAGGCGCAGATCGAGCGCTTCGCGCCCGGGCTTTCGCGATCGCGTCCTCGCTCGCCACGCGCTCGGCCCCGCCGACCTCGAGCGCATCAATCCGAACTACGTCGGCGGTGCGATCACCGGCGGTGCCGCCGATCATGACCCAGACTGTTCACTCGCCCGGTCGCCCGCGCTCGACCCGTACTCCACGCCGAATCCGCGGATCTGGCTGTGCTCGGCCGCGACCCCGCCGGGCGGAGGCGTGCACGGTATGTGCGGGCATCACGCGGCCTCGCATCGCCCTCCGGAAGCTCGACGGCATCGCGGCCGGACCGCTCGCGTGAGCGCGCGGAGTCGCCAGGGGTCCGGTCGAGTGAATCGCGCGCGCAGTCGCCGCGGGGCCCGGTTCGAGGCGAACGCCCCCGTTCCGAGCGAAATTTCGCGCGAAAGCGATCCGGAACGTGGACGGATCCCGCGGCCGGTCGCGACCTGGTTCGAAGAATCCCTTGCGCTCCGGGGCGATTCGCCGGGCAACCTGTCGTCAAAGCGGGTGAAAGCCCCGCCCGGACGGTCCGGGAGCCGGCATGGTCGGAGGAACACCGTGGGCGTCGTTCCCCGAAGGTCGAACCCCTTGCTCGAGGAGACTTCGATGCGATTGGTATCTGCGCGAATCGTAGCGGTGGTCGTCGCCGGCCTGGTGCCGGCGGTCGCGTTTGCGGGTGCTCCGGCTCGAATACGCGGGAGATCCAGTTCCGCCACCTCTGCCAGTCGGGACCGTCCGCGGGCGGCACCTGCGATCCAGAGGTGGACGACTCGTGCGGCCTCAAGTCGAACGGGGAGCCGCATCCCTGCGTCACTCGATCTGCTGAAGCGGCCCGTCCTCCACGGCACGCTCACCGTCGTCGCCGACGAGAGATCCCGCCGACAACGACTCCTCGCGGGCAATCCGGTGATCAATGCGGTGCTCGAGATCAAGCTGAAGGGGAAGACCTACTTCTTCGCGAAGTCCTTCCAGAGCTCCACGCCGGGAAACTGGCCAGATCGCCGCCTGGAACGCGCCGACCTCGGAGGCGGAGATCAAGCTCCTCAAGGACACCTGGCCGATTCCAGCACCCCAAGTTCGCCCTGGGGCCGTTCCAGGGTGCGATCCGACGACATGGTCGAGGAGGTCTGGCCCGGGCTCTTCGATTTGACGGGCCGGGTCCCACTGATCGTCGAAGCCTTGCCGCCATCGTCGAAGCCAAGCTCACCGATCAGTACCCCGACGCGGACCTGGGACGCAGGTCGTCCGTCTGAAGGTGCGCATCAGTACGCCGCTCCGGTCGTCTGAGGGCACGGCGCCGCCCGCGGCAGTCCGTACCGCCGCGGCGGCGCCCGGTCTTCCGGCGCCATGGCCGATCTGCGCGACGCGGCTCGGGTCGCGGTGATCGCCGCGATGGTCCCGGAGGCTCAGCCGATCGTCCGCGCGCTGTCGCTCGAGCCCGTGTCGCTCGAGGGGCGCGCGCGTACGCGGGGCCGGAACGGCGGCCGCGAGGTCGTCGGTGCGGTGACGTCGATCGGCACACGCGCCGCGGCGGAGCCACCCGCCGGCCTCGATGCGCACCCGCCCGACCACGTCATCGTGGTCGGGATCTGCGGAAGGGATCGATCGCCGCCTCGCGATCGGCGATCTCGTCCTCCCGGAGGTCGTCCTCGACGAGGCGAGCGGAGCGGAGTCCCGGCCGGTCACCCTGGGCGGCGCTACCCCGCGGGGCACGCTCATGACGACCGACGTCCTGCACAACGATCCCGCCGAGATGGACGGGTTCGTCCGCCGCGGGATCGCTCGCGGTCGACATGGAGACCGCGGCGATCGGGCCGTCGCCGCCGCGCGCGGGATCCCGTGGTCGGTCTTCCGCGCGATCAGCGACTGGGCGGGAGATCCCGACGTGGACGCCGACGTCGTCGCGATGTCGCCGCGGACGGCACTCCGATCCGCGTGCCATCGCTCGGTTCCTGGTCGCGCACCCGCTCCGGATCCCGAAGCTCGCGCGGCTCGGGGCCGGGATGCGAACCGGCGTGCGCGTCTCGAGCGCGGCGGTGCTCGCCGCGCTCGCCGGCGCGCATGATCGCCGCGCGGGAGTCGCTCAGGGGCTCGCCGGCGAAGCCTCGATCCCGAGCCCCTTCTCCGGCCGCGGGTCCGGAGCGGAGCTCGACGATCTCCGGCGCGACGTTCTCGGCGAGCGTCTCGTCGTACGCCTGGATCCCCTTCAGGTAGCGGCCGAACAGCGCGACCGAGTAGCCGTCGACGACGTCCCAGACCTCTTCCGCCGGGGTGAAGGCGAACGGTGCGCCGTCGGAGTAGCGCTCTCCTCTCCGCAGCCGTCGCGCGTCGCCGAGGCCCGTGCCGGTCAGACAGGAGATCGTGAAGCTGTAGTGACCCGCGTCGAGGACCTCCACGAGCCAGCGCGGGCCCGGTAGGGCGCCGTACGCGTTGCGGATGGCCTCGTTCTGATCCGAGACCGATCGTCTTGTCCTCGGTCGCGAGCATGAGGAGCGTCGCCGCGGAGTGGCTCGACGAGATCGGCCCTGTAAACGCCATCGGCAGCGCGGCGCCGACGCGCGGATCGGTGCTCGCGACCGCGAGGCTGGTGAACGAGCCGAAGGAATGGCCGGTGACGCCGAAGGGCAACGAGGTATCGACCCAGCCCTCGAAGCGGCCGCCGGGCTAGTCCGTGTCGCGGCTCATCTCGTCGTAGAGGAACGAGATGTCGAGGGGACGGTTCGTCGCCGAGTTCGGATCGTCGCCGAGGTCGAGAGGGTATTGCCGGTGCGGTCGGGCGCGACGACGACGAAGCCGTGCGACGCGAGGCGCTCCATCTGGAAGGTGTTCTGAAAGCGGATGCCGCCGTTTCCGTGCGAGAAGGCGATCAGTGGAAACGGAGCGTCGGGCGAGATCGGGACGTCGCGCACCGCCACGAGCGGCACCGTCGAGTCGGCGAGGAGCGGCGCGAGCGACGGATCGACGAAATCGGTGATCGGCGAGGGCGGAAGGCCTCGGGCCGACTCGCCGGCGGGATACCAGATCTCGGTTCGAAGTGGTCGGTCGCGCGCGGGATCGACGAAGGTGATGGTGGTGACGCCGACCGGGTAGGGACCGGCGAGCAGCGGATCGGGCGCCGCGGTGCTGGCGCCGCCCTTGAAGCTGCGGTCTCCGCCGCAGGCGGCGACGAACAGGAGGATGCAGAAGAGCGAGGCGCGGACCTCCCTCCTGCGGAGCGGGTTGCGGTCGTGAGCACGCTTCATCGCGCGACCTTGTCACGAAGCCGCCGACCGGCTCAACTCCGATTCCGGCGGAGCCGCTCGAAAAGGGGCCTCATGAGCACCAGTTACGACGCGATCATCCTCGGGAGCCGGGCAGGCCGGGTCCTCTCTCGCGGGGCGCCTCGCCGGCGGCCGGGATGAGGGTCGCCATCGTCGAGCGCGAAGCTCTTCGGCGGAACCTGCGTCAACACCGGCTGCATCCCGACGAAGACGCATGGTCGCCAGCGCCCACGCGCGCGCGTCGTACGGCACGCCGCCGGAGCTACGGCGTCGCCGGCTCCCGGCGACGCGTCGCGGTCGACATGCAAGCGGGTGAAGGCGCGCAAGGACGCGATCTCCGGCCACGTCGCGCACCGGCGTCGAGTCATGGCTCGCGGACATGAACGAACTGGACCGTCTACACGGGCCATGCGCGGCTTCGTCGTCGCGCGCGCGAGCTGAGCGTCGGCGACGGAGCGCGCTCACCGCCGACCGCATCTTCATCGAACGTCGGCGGCCGCGCGCGCGTGCCACGCGATGCAGGGGCTCGACGACGTGCCGCTACCTCACGAACAGCTCGATGATGGACGTCGACTTCGCTGCCGCGAGCACCTCGATCGTCGTCGGCGGCAGCTACATCGGCCTCGAGTTCGGCCAGATGTTCCGCCGCTTCGGCAGCGCGGTCACGATCGTCGAGATGGCGCCGCGCCTGATCGCGCGCGAGGACGAGGACGTGTCGACGGCGATGCGCGCGATCCTCGAGCGCGAGGGCATCGATCGTCCGCACTGAGCGCCGAGTGCATCGGCGTCGTCGCGGGAAGGCGGCGACGGATCGCGGCGCACGTGAACTGCTGCGCAGCGGCCGCCCGAGGTGGACGGGACGCATCTCCTGCTCGCCGTGGGCCGCCGTGCCCAACACCGACGACCTCGGGCCTCGACAGCGCCGGCGTCGCAGGTCGATGCAGCGCGGCTACGTCGTCGTCGACGACCAGCTCCGCACCAACGTCCCGGGCATCTGGGCGCTCGGCGACTGCAACGGCCAGGGCGCCTTCACCCACACCGTCCTACAACGACTTCGAGATCGTCGCGGCGAACCTGCCTCGACGGCGACGACCGCGGCAGGTGAGCGATCGCATCACCGCCTACGCGCTCTACATCGACCCGCCGCTCGGTCGCGCCGGCATGACCGACGCGCGACGCGCGCAAGGCCGGCCGGCGCCGCTCGTCGCGCAAGCGCCGATGGCCGACGTCAAGCGCGCGGTCGAAAAGGGCGAGACCGCAGGGCTTCATGAAGATCGTCGTGGACGCCGAGACGAAGCAGATCCTCGGCGCCGCGATCCTCGGGATCGGGCGGCGACGAGGTGATCCACTCGATCCTCGACGTCATGTACGCGAAGGCGCCCTACACCGTCGATCCAGCGCGCGATGCACATCCATCCGACCGTGTCGGAGCTGATTCCGACGATGCTCGGCAGCCTCGCGCCGCCGCGAGCGGCGGCCATCCGGGATGACGGAGGCGGTGCGGGCCGGCCGTGACCGGCCCGCACCGCCAAGGCACGCCGAAGGGGGCGTCCCTTCAGCGGTTGTCGCGGTCCTGCGGCCGCGACGCTTCGAGCGGAGGTCGATCCGCGCTTGCTCGCCCGCTCAGGACCCAGGCGCGCTGGCTCGGCGCGAAGCGCGGCGCGAGCAGGCCGTCGTTGATCTCGCGCGTCACGGCGAAGCGATCGAACGACGGTCGCGCGGCAGGAACAGCCGCTCGTTCGACTGACCGCCGTCGGACTCGCTCCTCGAGGATCGGCCTCGACAGCGTCGAGCGATGCCGTCGCCGTTCTCGATCGACGCGCGCGACCTCGGCGGCGTAGGCGTCGAACAGGCGCTTGCTCGACGATCGGTGACCATCGGCTCGAACGACGTGCAGGCGCACGTACGACGTCGAGCAGGACCTCGTTCGCGAGACCGCTCGGGACGAAGCGCAGCCGCTTCTCGCTTGTGATCGTCGTTCGTTCGCCGTCGGCCGATCCGGATCGCTCGAGGCTCGCTGTCTGGCCGCGATCGGGATCGCGCGGATTGTTGGGATCGTCGCCGACTACGCGACGGGATCGTTGCCCCGTCGACGCCGGACGGACCGGAGCCCGGGATCCGAGCCGAGGCACGAGCGACGACGGACTCTGCCCGGCCTGCGCGAACGCGTCGCCGGAATGCCGCCGGTGAACGGCAGCTCGTACAGCGGGAAGACCCAGTCGGTGTACTCGTTGAACTCCCAGTACGCGTGGCAGTCGCTCTGCTGGAGGCAGTTGTAGGCGCCCATGCTCACGCTGGATCGGCACGACGTTCGTCTGCCGTGCTCGGGAAAGTGATCCGCTCGCACTCGGGAAGCGGCACGTCGTTGCCGTCGATCGTGAAGATCGTGCCCGGGCACGTTGTGTGCCGCTGCCCAGCGCCGCGACGGCGTGCGGCGTCGGCCTGCGTCATCGTGCCGAACTGCGCGTGGCCGTCGGCCGCGTGGCCGGCGCACCGTCGGCACCTCGAGGTCGTGGATCATCCAGCCTTCGTACCAGCCGCGACTCGTTGTTGATGACGAAGAGCCCGGAGATGTCGGTGAAGATGTCGATGAAGGCGCCGGAGTCGTTCGGATCGGTCGGCAGGCCGGGCTTCGGCTCGAGCGCCAGGCGCACGGCACCGATCGTCGGCAGATCGTGATTCGGCGCCGGTCGCCGTCGGCACCACGCGTCGTTGATGCCGGGATCGATCGTCGTGAAGACGTTCGGCTGGAAGCCGCGTCGTGTCGAGCGAGGTAGTACTGCGAAGAGCATGCTCGGCGTGGGCGGCCTCGGCGAAGATCGTGAGCGGCCGATAGGTGTGTGGCCGCAAGGCGAGCTCGCGGAGTCGCTGATCGAGCGGGCGTGCTTGCTCCGGCTCTGTGCCATCGCGCTCGCGTTCAGGAGCCTCCCGCCCTCGCCGTCAAGACTCGCGCCCGCGACGCGAGCGCCGCGAGGCCCGCGCTCGCGGCGACCGCGGCGATGCGGCCGGCGCGCCCGCGCCAGCTCGTCCCTTCGGTCTCGAGAGATCTGCCCTTCATGCTCATGCCCTCCATTGTTGCGCCGGCCTTCGATCGCCCTCCGTTGGAATGATCGTGAGGATCGGCGTGGGATTTTTCCGCAGTTTAGGACCTAAGCCCACCCGGAAGCAGGTACGAGGGCCGGGGAAATTTTTCCGCAGATGCTTGAGAACCGGGGCGAAAAATCGCTACCCTCGTATCGTGTCTGGAAAGCGCGACGCGGGCGGAGAGCTGGTCAGGGCCGCCGCGGCAGCTCTCCGGCCGATCGTGAAGCGGCTCCTCGGCGCGGGCGTTCCGCTTCGGGAAGCTCGAGTCGGCTGCGCGGGCTCTTCGTCGAGGTCGCCGAGGAGGACTTTCCCCCTGGCCGACCCAGCGCCCAGACCGACAGCCGGATCGCGCTCTTGACCGGCATCAACCGCAGGAGGTCCGCCGCATCCGCTCGGCGGATCGCGAAGCGACCGCGCCGACCTCGTTCGGTCGCAACCAGGCGGCGACCCTGATCAGCCGCTGGCTCGCGGATCCGTCTTCTTGCGACGCGAAGGGGCGCCCGCGGGCGATCCCGTATCGAGCCGAGAAGGGGCCGAGCTTCGTCAGAAGCTCGTCCGGGGGATCACCGTCGATCTGAGGCCGCGCGCCTTCCTGGACGAGCTCCTCCGGACCGGAGCGGTTCAGCTCGACGAGGAAGGTCGCGTCGTTCTCGAGGAGACCAACTACGTCCCGCGGCGGGGAGACCCCGAGAAGCTCCGGATGCTCGCCGAGGATCCCGCCGAGCTGATCGAGACCATGCTCCCAAAAACATCTTCGCCGACGACGGCGACGCGGTCTCCTGCAGCGGGTGCTCTACGACAACATCGGATCGGACGCGCTCGCCGCTGTGCGCCTGCCATGCGCAGGCAGGGTGAGTCGTTCTTGAAGAGTGCCGATCGACGCCTCGCGGGCTACGATCGCGATCACCAATCCGCGCGCGAAGGGCGGCGAGCGCCACACCGCCGGAGTCAGTATCTATTACTTCGAGGCTCCGCGCGGCTCGGGCACGCCGGACGACCCGGGAGAGCGAGAAGAAGCGCGTCCTCGCGTCCCGTCGAGAGGGCAGCGAGGAGGCCGGCAAGACCGGCCGCGGGAAGAAGGAACGACGGCCATGAAGGCGACACAGTGGGCCCCACTGGCCTTGCTGGCGATCCCTCGCCGCGTGCGGAGCGGACGGCGGTTCGAGTGGGACCGGGATCTCGTCGATTGCTGGCAACGTCGCGAGCGTCGACGTCGCTCCGGAAACGGTCGACGGCATCGTCGTTTCGGTCGAGGGTACGAAGAGCTGATGGGCTGACGGACGGCGCGGGTCGCTTCAGGTGCGGTGGCTTCCTGAAGGCGACATCGCAATGGGTGTTAACTACTCGAGGTCGGCTCCCTCCGTCCTCGGACACGCGATGGTGAACGTGCCGTCATAAAGGCACGCTCACCCTCGAAGGACGTGCGGATCGACAGCTCGCAGGCGACCGCAACGCCGGCGGTCCAGCGTGTGGACTGCGAGGCGTGATCGACGCGATCGATTGTCCCGCTCCAGAAGCTGCTTGTTCGTGAGCCCGGGCGATTCCACGGTGCTTCTGGACGGCGCCTCCGTTCACGACTCGGCCAGCCGCCCGATCCCGTGCGACGCGCTGAAGCTCAGGGACGAGATCCGGGTGCGCGCGGTCGTCGACGCCGCCGGAAGCTTCACGCAAGCCGACGTCGAAGTGCGGCGCTGACGGCGAACGGGCGAAAGGCTGTCGCGACCGCGCGGCCGGGAGAAGCGCGATGGTCAAATCCTCGCTCGCGCTTTCGTAGCGCTTGACTTGGGCCCGGGCGGGAACACGACTCTCGCCCTCCGAGAAGAGAGAGGAGCGCCCATGTCGAGGTTCGTGGTTGGTGGATTCGTCCTCCGGAGCAAGCTGATTCTGATCGCCGCCCTGATCTTCGCCCCGGCCATGGCCGAGGCGACGCAGGCGATCTGGACTCGGCTTCGGGATCGGTGGCGTGGTCGAGATCACCAACGACACGCCCTTGTTCGAGCTCCGGCATCGCGGTTCAACCGACGGAAGATCCTGGTCGCGACGGCGAGCGGCACGCGTGCGCCGTCCTCCGCTTCCTCCCCAACGGGACCACGGACGCGAGCCGGGGGACCGGCGCGGTCGGAGCCGGATCTCGGTGTCACCTCGTCGGCGTGCACGGGGCTCGCCGTCCAGCTCGACGGCCGCATCGTTGCCGTCGCGCACCTCTTCGACACGCCGTCCGCCGGCCTCGTGTCCTACGCTGTCGTCCGGTTTCTCGCCGACGGCACCCTCGACCAAGCCCGGGCGGGCACGGGCGTGGCGACGGTGACGATCGGCACGGGAGCTCCGAGCGTGCTCGGGCCGGACGACAAGGTCCCGACCTGGCGCAAGGCGACGGCAGCGTCCTGATCGTGGGAGGCGTCGACGCGCCATCGCCGTCCTTCACCCCCACCGGCGCCCTCGATGCCACCTTCAGGGGACGGGTGGAACCGTGCTCGCGGACGTGTCCCCGGGAGGGGACAGCGGCGCCGAGATCGCCGTGCAGACGGACGGGAAGATCGTCGTCGCCGGCACCCATGACGTCGAGGACTTCGCGATCGTCCGGCTGCTGGCCGACGGAGGCTCGATCGGCCTTCGGGTCGCGGGGCTCCGTCGTCGACTCCGGCCTGACGAGCGTCGACGGGCTCATGATCCAGGGCGATGGCAGATCGTCGTCGCCGGAGGCCTTCAGGTTCTACCAAGCTGTCGACGTCACGGTCGTCCGACTGCTGCCGAGCGGCGCGCTCGACGTCGTCAGCTTCGGCACCGGTGGACGGTCGAGCTTCGTGCCGAATGCCTTTCCTACGGACGCAACGCGCAGCCGGACGGTCGGATCCTGGTCAGCGCAGGCTCGGCGACGAACGTCTTCTTTCCGACAACCTTTGCCGCCGTGCCGCCACGCCAGCGGGGAGCCGTAGACCTGACCTGGGGGACGCGGGGCGACAGCCCCTGGTCAAGACACCGTTCTTCGATTCGCCCTTCGATTTCGACATCGCCCACGCACTGGCGGTGCAGAAGAGCGACAGGAAGATCCTCGTCGTCGGCCGCGTGGCGAACGGCCTTCCGGGCAGGCGCTTGGTCCGCTACGAGAACGATGTCGCGACGCCGGCCGATTACGGCAACGGCGTTCTCGACCCCGGCGAAAGTGCGACGACGGCAACGCCGCGAACGGCGATTGCTGCTCCTTCCTCTGCACGTTCGAGGCCGTCGGGACGGTGTGCCGGTCCGACTGTTCAGTGCACAGGCTCCGTCTGCGACGGTGCCGGCAACTGCCATGAGGGCAAGCTGTTGCAGGCGCCCTGCGGGAACGGCAGCCCCTGCGCGGTCGACGCGTGTCAGGCCGGCGTCTGCGTGAGCACGGCCGCGCCGAGGCCGTTGTGCAAGCGCTGAACTGTGGCGCGCGGGACCCTGCTCCTCAAAGGGAAACAACGACAACGACGCACGGGACAAGCTCCAGCTGGTCCTGGCTCAGGGCGCCGAAACCAGCCCGCAGGAGGTCGCGCAGCAGGACACGACCTCTGCGTCTTCGACGCCTCGTTAACGACAGCCGAGGACCGTGCTTCAGACCAACGGCGACACCTGCGGTCCGTTCCTTGCTGGAAGCTGAAGGGCACCCAACCGATCTACGTCGATGCCCTCGGCAACCGCGACCCGGGCTTCGCCAGATCTTGCTGAAGCCGGGGCGACGAGTCGACCATCAAGGTTCTGGCGCGCGGCGCGAATCTGCCGCTGCCGCCGCTCCGCTCGTCCCTCCGGTGCAGGTCCAGCTGCAGAGCGAGTCGGGGGACTGCTGGGAAGCGACCTACAGCGACCCCACGAAGAACGACGGCGTGACCTTCAAGGCGTCGCCCGACGAAGTAGGGTGAGAGGAGGGCTCAGGCCGATCGCCGGGAAGGCATTCAAGAGCGCGAGCACGAACTTCGCATCGGAGACCGCCGCTTCGGCATCCGCCCGCGTGCACCATCGCTCGGCGCGACGCCGAAGCGCGCGAACCAGGCGTGGAGGCGCTTCCAGCCGTCGGCCGCGTCGCTCGGGGCGGTACGAGTCGGCAGGTGAGTCGGCGAAGAAGCCGTGCGGCGCGTCCGGATGGGCGACGATCTCCGACTGCGGCTTCCGCCTGCTTCGAGCGCGGCGCATCGCCTCGACGTCGGCGAGCGGGATACGGCTGTCGGCGCCGCCGTACAGCCCGAGGACCGGCGCCTTGAGCTCGGCGCCGCGGCGTCGAGCGGATTGGTCGGGCGGAGGGGATCGGTCGGACCCGGCCAGCCGCCCGTACCAGGCGACGCCCGGCCTTGAGGCGCGGGCTGTGCGCGGCGTAGAGCCACGCGATGCCGCCCGCCCCGGCAGAAGCCGGTGATGCCGAGCCGCGCGCCGTCCGGCGCTTGCGCCGGTCTTGGCCGCCCAGTCGGCGGTCGCGTCGAGGTCGCTCCATCACCTGCTGCGCGTCGGGGACCTTGGCGACGACGGTCGGTGACGATCTGCTGGACGTCGGGCATCTTGCGACACGTCGCCGCCTTGGCGGGCGTAAAGCGAAGCTCAGGCGCGACCGCGCAGTAGCCGCGCTTGGCCGAGGCGCGCCGGCAGACGTCGTCCTGGATGTGCTCGTGCACGCCGAAGATCTCCTGCACGACGAGTCGCGACCGGGACGCGGGTCGCTCGCCCGCCGGCACGGCGCGGTGGGCGGGAGCTCGCCGCTCGGCGGCAGGGACCTTGACCTCGCCGCCGCCGTCAGGCCCCGGAGTCGTCGGTCGCGACCGACGGCGCTGCGCGGCGCCCGGCGGGACCGCGGCGGCGAAGCCGGTGGCGAGCGAGGTCAGGACGAACTCGCGGCGCGTGATGCCTTTGGTGTGCGATCGGCCGGCGTCTCGGTGCATCGTCTCGCTCTCCTGTTCCGCTTCTTCCGATGATCGGAGCGGCCGGTCAAGGCCCGAGCCGCTTTCTCGCGCCCCGAATGCCGAAGGGTGAAGCGGGTTGAAGGATGCGCGGCGAGCCGCTGGCGCAGCGCCCAGGGGCGGGCTCTGGTAGCGTTCGGTGCCGTCGCCGAGGCGGGACGGCAGGAGGAACGAGGATGCCGCGCTCGTCGATCTTTGGTTTTGGCAGCCGCGCCGCCAGCTGCGCCGGGCGCCACCGCTCGTCTGCAGGCGCGTCCCGGCGTGGCGTGGGCCGCATGACTCCGATTCTCGTGCCGGCCTGCTGTGATCTGCTGCCTCGCCGTCGCCGCATGCGGGGGCGGCGGCGAGACGAGTCCGTGCCTGCGACCGTCGATCCCGGCCAGGAGGGTGGCAGCTCGTCCCTCCCCGAGCGCGTCGCCGAGGGTGCAAGCTCGACCCCAAGCTGCTGCGCGGGCCGACGCCGTCTCGACCGGCCCCTGGGCGATCGTCCGCTACGGCAAGCTCTGCCACGAATACTACCCGGACGGCGCGGACGCGGTGACCATGTACTCCGCGACGAAGACCCTCGGCGCGGTGGTCGCCGGCATCGCCGCCTACGAGACGCGCGATCTGCCGCGACGTGGCCGCAAGACCGGACCGCTTTCGGACGGCGACCGCGTCGACCACTGGCTCGACGCGTTCGGCTTCAACCCGGACGCGCTCGTCGCCCACGTGCTGGCAGTGGTCGCGCACAACCCCGACCTCGGCATCGGCGCCAAGCAGTTCGTCTACGACACGGTCGGATCGGTGCAGATCAATCGCCTCTCCGACATCATCAACACCGCGATCGATCAGGACCCGGCGCGCTTCGGTGCCGACCTCGAGGTTCACCCAGCGCTTTCTCTTCGCGCCGCTCGGGATGCGCGACTCGGTCTGGAGCAGCGGCCTTCCCGACAAGGTCTTCGCCTTCACCTGGAGGTCGACGGTTCGCGACATGGCGCGCCTCAGCACTCCTCTCATCGCAAGGGCGTGTGGAACGGCCGGCGGATCTCTCCGAGGACTGGATCTACCGGATGACGCATCCCGCGTTCGAGGACGCGAACACGAGCTATGCGTATCTCACCTGGCTCGCGGCCCGCTCGAACTACGGCTTCGGTGGCGCCGGCGTCGGCGACGTGACGTTCGACAATCCCCTCGACCCGTGCTCACCCGCGGCGCTCTGGAGCTCCTACCCGCACGAGAGTTCTCGAACACGCCGGACTGCAACTACGACCCGCCCTGGGCGTGCGATCAGGACTACGACGTCCGGCGTCTGGTTGGCGAACGGCGCCGGGGAGCCAGCTCATCGTCGGGCACCCCGGCCTCGACCTGGTGCTCGTCGTCAAGGATCTCGGCGGCGCCGCCTTCCACGGAACCCTCTGGGGGCCGGTACGCCCCGCGGTGATCGCGCTCGATCCGGTCTATCAGGGCGACGAGGGCGGCGCCTTCTGCTCGGCCTACGGCGCAATGCGTACGCGCCGGACCTACGGCGATGACGGCACCGGCGTCCGAGGCGGGCCAGGCCGCCTCCCGGTCGACAAATACCCCGGCGCGCTACCGCCATTCTTCTTCTTTGCCTGTCCTCGCGTCATCGAGACGTCCGCCTCTGCCAGCCGTCTTCGATACGATTCGCGATCTCACCGCGCTGACGGTTGCCCAGCGGGCGTCGGTCGCCATACGCGCAGCCATGCGCGCGCGCGAATGGGCCCTCTCGGCACTCTTCTTCGTCGCCGTGCTCGCGCTACCGATGGCGGAGGCGGTCATGCGGCGCGAGGCCTGGCCGCTCACGCGCGTCGCGATGTTCTCGCGACGCGTTCCGCCGATCGGTGCCCGTGCGGCGTCGCGCTCGTCGGCACGATGACGGACGGCTCGAGGCGCGAGATGGAGGCACTCGAGTTCGGGCTCACGCCGAACAGCGAGTTCGGCCGACGCCTGCCGCCCGATCCCCGCTGGCTCGGCAAGACGTGCGGCAAAGCTCGGCCGCGCCTACAACCCGCCCGCGGCGGAGCGCCCGCGCGGCGGCTGGTCGCGCTGCGCGCCGACGTCACCGTCTCGACACGTCCGGGCGCCGCGCCGCCAGCGGTGCCGAGATGGAGCGCCGACTGCCTCCTGGGCGCGATGAGCCGTTGGCTCGCGCAGCTGGTGACGAGTCGTCATCCCGCTCGGCGGATGGATGTCACCATGACGGGCGCGCGTGGATGCACGCCGCCGAGGGAGCATCTGATGCGGCTCTTCGTGCTTCTCGTCAGGCCGTCACGGCGCGGCGATGCCCGGCTGATCGGAAGGAGCGGCTCGAGTCCCTCGAGGCAGCCGGACAGAGTCGGATTCCAGAAAGCTCCCCCATGACGCCTGAGCTTCGAATAATGCGGCCGCCAGCGCGCACCAGCTGTAGAATGACGCAAGCCCTGCTCGCGCATCGATCATTACGGCAGCTATCGAGGTGGAGCGGCCGCGGAACCTCGGCTGGCTGTGAGAGTACCGGCGCAGAGCCTACCGTGCCCGCCGGCAGGTGGAGCAGCGGCAGCCCGAGAGGCGGCGCAGACCTGCGGCGAGAAAGCGCGGCGAGCGCAGGTACGAGCTGCGGCGCTCCGCGACTCCTTCCTCAAGTAGCTCCTCGACGGCCGCGATCCGGCAGTGCCACCGAACTGCGGAACCGCGGGCGTGAACAGGGTCTGCGAAGATTGGCCTCGAGCTGATCGTGGTGGCGCAGCGAAGTCAGGGAGTAACTGCGAGGGGCTGCGCCCGACGGCGCGCCACGCGAAGGCATGTCGCAGCGCACACAGACGGCTGGCGACGCCCGGCGGGCGATGCAGGCACTTTCCCGAGAGTGATGCATACGTCGATCCCGTCGCGCGTAACGTCAGGTCTTCGGCGCCTGCGCTGCTGGTCGCATCGACCAGCGTCCTCAGCCCGTAGCGGCGCGCAAGCGCGCGGACCTCGGCCACCAGTTGAGCAGGCCGGCGGAGGTCTCGTGGTGCGTCATCCTCGAACCAAACGGTACGCGCGCCTCCGGCGCTTCGCTTTGCCTTGATAACTTCAGAGCACGCCGGAAGGCGTGCCTACACCTCACTCAACCGTAATTTTGGGGTCTGCCGACTTGCGCTGGTCTTACCTAGTTCATCAGTAACAGTAAGTTCCAAAGTGTATCGGCCCGCCGGATCGAACTGAAGCGGATGTCGCCGTTGCAGACGATTCGCACCAGATCCTGCGATGCGCCTGAAACTTTCTGCCACTTCGTGGTGCGAACCGGCTGTCCCATCTTTAAGAGGCGCGCCTGAAAAGAAAGGGCTGGGTGCCACTCGTCCGCCCTGTCCCGAAGTCGCGTTATAGACGAACACTATAAAACCAAGATGCGCGTTTTGCGCGAATCGATGGTCGACGTTGAACTGAACTTGCTCTTTTGCCGGTCCCACATTCCACCAAGACCCAGTAAAAACGACTGCTCAAACCTGAGACGTCCCAGGGTCAGATTGGGCACCTCGATCCATTGTTGGGCGCTTCCACCCGCCCGCTGTTGATGTCCCGGCGTGGCGACGCGCCACCTGGTAAAGACCTGGAGTCACCGGCAGCCGGCTGTTATAGATGCTGGAAGTATTTTGATCTCCGCCCTCGCCGCCGGCATTGATGTTAAGCCGGAGTTTGGAAGGAACCCGCGGGTTTGCCGCGATCGTTCACCAATACGCCGACCACCTCGACCGTCGCGAGAGCTGTTTGCCGTCTTTTGTTTGATATGAAAGAGTCTCGTTGGCCACCTGCACCGAAGTTGTCAGTACTGAGTCCATGGTCGGGCGTATCCAGAAACACGGCTGATAACGAAGTCTGAATTTCGCGACGCGGGCTTAGGTGATGTCAGGGCCTGCTGTAATTCCTGATGCGATTGCGCCGGACTCTGCTACCTCGGCAATCGGTTTCGCAGACGATTTGGGGTGCCGTTGAGAAAACCACGCGGCACACGAACTTCGTACTCAGGATGGTCAGTTACGTGGACGGCGATGTTCTGAAGCTCATCAAAGCATCGTCAGCGGCTGATGGGACGCCAGGCCAGCAGATAGTACTCTGACGTTTCGTCCAGAACTTTATTGACCCAACGGTCAAAATAGTTTTGATTGCGTAACGCCCGGCCGCCGGTATCTGCGGCCAGGGCATTGAGCGCGTCCTGCATCGCCGGCCCTTCGCGCAGCGAGGTGCTTTCCAAACGGTTCTGTTTGTCGAAGGCCACATTGTTGGTTGCATCCAGCTGCCCGGAAAACAGACCCCGCGCATCGATGGTGTAAACCACGACGCCGGAACGCAGCGCAGCGTCGGTAATCTGTCTCAGCTTGTCGCGCGGACTCTGGTTGCGGGGACCAGTGTCCAGCAGAAAACCATCCGACAAGAAAAATACCAGCTTTCGCCCCGGCAGAAGTTTAGCTGATTGCATCAGGCTTTCCAGCGACACATAAGTGTTCGTGATCACTGAAGCCGCCTGCAGCAACATCACCCGCGCGCGACTCTTTATTTGCAATTCGCAGGTCTCGCGCCGGTATCTGAGCGGGTAAGCCTCCTGCAGACAGCGTTCGATGTAGAAATCAAGAACTCCCGGATCCTCGTTGCGCTCGATTGCCAGCGCCGTGTACTCAGTCATCGGGGTTTTGAGTCGGTCAAGTCCCCGACTTTGTACGGATGTGGAGTCAGGCGATCGGCCGCGGCGCGTAAGACGGGTTTGTAATCGGTAAACTGCTGCAGAAATCCGATGTCACCGCTGGTCGAAGCAATCGCCACGCGATCGTTCTCAGTCATTTCGTTATCGATAAACTGAGCCAGCAGTTTGCGCGTGCGTCCCAGACTGTCTAACGAAAGATGCAGGTCATCGATGAAAAAGACGATCGTTCGTTCGCGATTCTCGTTCACCGGCCGACTGTCAGCCGCAACCTTTTCTTTTGATAACAGCCGCACTTCTCTGGAACTTCCGGTTCTAACCTGCTCAAAAAAGTGATTGGTTGCGGCTTGCCCTCGACCGTCAATTCGAATTGCTCGGGTTTGAGACCGCTAACAAAGCTGCCCTTCTTGTCGAAGACCATGACGTCGGTCTGGACCAATTCAGTGTTGATGCGGAGCACGTCGTCGGGCGGTGGTGGAGGGTTGGAGTTTGAGCCCGGCTAGGCACTGCAAAGGCCGAACGCGACCAACGAAAGCGCCAACGCAACCGCGTGCGCTGAGGGTCGAGTAACTCCTTTTATCAAGCGGCAGATTCTTATTTCGCCTTTCATGACTGCCAGGTCCATAAGACAAGCGAGCGCTGAATTCTTCTCGGAACGCAATCTCATTCACACCTGGCTTTAGCCCGGCGGACTGTGCCACGCGCAGGTCTGGAAACCGTTTAAACGGTTTCCCTTCTTCCCCATACACCGGCCCACCCGGCTGAAGCCGCGTGTGACTGAGACTCTGGAGCCCTTCCGCTAAGGTTTCTTTCCCGCGCGCGCAAATGCTTTCTCTATCGCGGCTCGCAGACCTTCGGCGGAATACTCGGTCAGAACCACGCCGTTGATGAAAAAGGTTGGCGTGGAATCGATCCCGTATCCCTCGCCCTCTTCCATATCTTTACGCAGGACCGGCTCGTGTTTGCCGGAATCAAGTTCAGCGTCGAACCGCTTGCGATCCAAACCAACCTGGGTCGCATACTTCTTCAGCGAATCATCATCGAGGGTCGTTTGGTTCTTAAAGAGCAGATCGATGTATTCCCAGAACTTGCCCTGGGCTTTGGCGGCTTCGGCAGCCTGGGCCGCCTTGAAAGCGTTGGGGTGAACCGAAGTCAGAGGAAAATTGCGCATCACGAAATGGACCCGGCTCCCGTAGGACTTGAGCACGTCCTCGACGATCGGATACATGCCGCCGCAGGCTGAGCACTGAAAGTCGGTGAACTCGACGACGGTCACCGCAGCATTGACGTCGCCGCGAGACGCGCCGCCCGCCAGATTTACACTCATCACCGGAGCGTCGGGTTCTTTCAAAAGCACTTGCACTTTCGAGCTGGCCCGCAATTTATTGGCGAGAGCGACTTCCAGCTTAGCCTGCTGTTCTTCCTGGAGGTAATTGATAATTGCGGTGCGCGCCCCGGCCAAATCGCCGCGAATGCGTGTTTTGTTGTCTTCGTAGAACTTTGATACCTCGGCTTCGGTGGGCATCTTCAGCTTGTCCGTGATTTCCGTACGAACGATTTCTTCGGGACCAACCTTTTTCTTATTCGCCTCGGCCACTACCAGCAGATCGTTGATGCGGCGATCTAGAATCTGCTGGCGCACCGCGTAAATTCGCATCTCGAGTTTGTACGCGTAAGCCTTCATCCGTTCGTTGATTGCATCAACCCTGAGCGGCTCGCCGTTGATCGCCACCAGCACCGTGCCGGGGGCCAAATTCGGGGCGTTTACGTCGGCGCTTTTGGTGACGACGTTCGTCATCTTCAAACGGCCAACCAGCGCTGTATACAATTCCTGACTGCGCTGGCTGCGAATAAAGCTGATCAAATCCGCGCGCACCGATTCGAGATCGGCGCCGCCAACCTGGTTCCGATTCGCATCGTAGGCTGCTTTGATTTCCTGATCGGTCGGCTGCGGTATGCGCGAGTTGATCTCGCTCGCCAGGATTTCATCAGCAGTCTTGCCGCGTTTTTTTGCTTCCGCTGTGACCAGCATCGACGCCACCCGCGCATCGACCGCGCGCTGGCGCGCTTCGCGAATCGCTTTGTTCGGATCGGTGTAGTAGTCGTGCAGGTAGGGATCGGGATCTCTGAGAATTATTTCATTGACCTGGGCCTCGATGTCCGCCGCCGAGAGCGTCTGGTCGTTAATCACGGCCACCGTCGTGGCGTTGATGTTAGCGACCGGAGCCGGCGTGGGCTGCGCTACCGGAGCGGCCGGCGTGGGCGTAGCCGCCGGCTTGGTTGTCGATGGTCGCGAGGTCGTCCCGCGACGAGGTGATTGCGCAGCGGCGCTCACCAACGTTACCAGGCCAATTAAGGCCACTAAAATGCTTCTCGTTTTGATCATGAAAGAATCTTCCCGAATGGACGCGAGTTTCCCCAATAAGGACCCGATGATATTTGAATCAGGCAGCTTGAGCAAAACTCTACGTGGCCCGCGCATCTGGCGCGTGTTCACGGGCAGGATGCCCGTGCCACTTTCAGGCGCTAACTTGAACTCGCTAATTTCCTAACCGTTTCGAGCGTGTCAATCTCTTCCGGATTCTTGTCCGGTCGCAGGCGGACAATGCGCGGAAAACGCAGCGCAAATCCACTTTTGTGGCGGTTTGATGGCTGAACGCGGTCAAAAGTTACCTCTAAAACTATCCGCGGCTCGACAATCCGCACCCGGCCGTGGGCGAATTCCTGAAGGGTATGCTCGCGAAACCACTCGGTCATCTCGGCGATCTCAACGTCCGTCAATCCCGAATAGGCCTTTGCCGACATTTAGAAGTTCCCCGTCGGTTTCGGATCGACGCACCGCGAACGTGTAGTCCGAAAGCACGCTGCGTCGCTTGCCGTGCCCGAGTTCGACCGTCGTCACCACGACGTCCAGCGTGGCCAAAGCCTTTTTCAGTTTCAGCCATTCACGACCGCGGCGGCCGGGTTTGTAGAGACGACGACGGGTCCTTAATCATGCAGGCCTTCGTTACCCGTGCACGCGCCGCGTCGAATTCGTCATCGAGCGCTGCCGGGATCAGTGAATCGCTTTGAATGTGAAAGTCTGACCCGCTCACTGCCAGCCCCGATTATTTCTTCTAACCGCGCCCTCCTCGCCTGTAGTGGATCGTTGATCAGCACCTTGCCCGTCGCGTACAGAAGGTCCCAGCCGACAAACACCACCGGCGTTGTGGCGAGCAATTCTTCGCTCACCGTCTTGCGGCCCAGCCGCTTCTGCAGGTCGCTGAACGGCAGGATTTCTTCTCCGCGCGCAGTGATGATCTCGCCATCGATAATCACATCTGTCGGGCAATTCAGCCAGCGGCGCGTGCAGTTCCGGAAATCGAATTGAGATCTCGTCGAGAGTGCGTGAGTAGATTGCCACGCGCCCATCTTTGACGTGCGCCTGCCCGCGGATGCCATCGAATTTATCTTCGACAAAGAATTCACCCGGCATCGTGCGCTCAATGTCCGAAAGGTTCAGAGGCCGGCGTCGCCAGCATGAACTTCAAAGGATGAAACAGACGCATTTCCACATCGCCCAGCGCACCGGCCCGGGCGCGTTGCGCGGCTTCGCCGATATCGCCGCGCAACATGTTGGCCATTGAGACATCGGCCAGAGGTTGTTTGAAGGCGCGAGCGATTGCGTCTTCAACCAATCCTTCACGCAGACCGATGCGCAAATCGCCAGAGAGAAGTTTGACGAGATACTTTGCTTCCAGCGGCGTCGCCTGCGCGAATACTTTCGTCAGGATTTCCGTCTTGGCATTCTTTCCGCGAGTTGTACTGAGGCGCGCGAGCAATTCCTCTGTGCCCGCCAACGAAATGCTCGGCTGAGCGTTCGGCTTGGTCTCGACAAAGATTTCAGAAAGCCACGTCACCGCCGTCGCCCCAACGCGCGTAACGCGGACCCAGACTCTCCGGATTTATGCCCGGTGGCGAGGACCATCGCGTCACTGAGGATGCGGCCGCCCACATTTGTCGTGCGCGCGTCGCTTAGAGCAAATTGCTGTCCGGCAAAATAGCGCGCGGCGCGGGCCAGATCGTCGTCTCCAAGTTGTTCGAAGTAAGCGCCGAGGAGGGCGGCCTTTTCGAGCTTCTTCGTCGTCGCGGCGACGGCTCCAGCCGTACGCGCAAAATTCTCGAGGGAATTGGGCGGTAAATTTGGATCAGCAGTCATCATCGACAAACAGGGCGCTGTAGAGCTTGCGTTACCCAATTTGAGTGTGTCAACGGACCGGAGACGGGACGAGAAAATCATCATGAAAACTGACATCATCAGAGTGGCCCTATTAATTGAGCTGGATCGGCACTTGTCGCCCTGGCTTCTGCCACTAGAATCACAAAGTTCCCCAGCGCCGTTGAATCTGTGTTAAGACGTTTCTACAATTGGGTACAATTGTGGCCAAGTCACCCAGACGTCATAAAAGGGTTCGTAGCCAGCTCTTAACTGTCCGACTACGAACTATCGTTCAACGAAGCCGGAGGTGCATGATGACTTTTATCGGCCAGCGCATTTTCAGCCGCTCGCACCCATTGAATTGGTTTGATCGCGGAACCAGGACGCCACTCGTTCTTGCCGGGCGGATAACGCTTCGCCTTTTTCTAATCCAGCTGGCGATGGTCGGTATGGCCCAGCTCGGCGCAGCCCAGACCGTAAAATTCAACTCGCCTGTTAGCTATGGCGCGGGTCAACCTGACGTGGTCACCTCAGGCGACTTTAATGGTGACGGCAAGATTGATTTGTTAGCCGGCGATATCACAAATAATGATCTGGTTATGTTGCTGGGCAATGGCGATGGCACACTGAGGCCGCCGGCGACATCTCACGTGCCGGCACATCCGAAATTTCTGATCACGAATGATTTCAATCGTGATGGAAAACTTGATGTCGCATTTGGTGATTCTCCGCGCCCGTCGAATATCAACATATTGTTAGGACGGGCGATGGGTCTTTCGACCCGCCGGTGAGTTATCCCGTCGCTGGATGGCACATCGTTACCGCAGACCTTAATAATGACGGCAAGCCCGACATCGTTTCAACCCGACCACTACCAGCACGGCAGTGCTGATAAATAATGCAGCAATGGAACCTTTCAGACTCCGCAAACCCAGGCAATACCTCAACCACTTGTGCGAGTCTTTGAGTTGGGCGATTTCAATAATGATGGGACCGCCCGACTTGTTCGCTCTGGGCAGAAGCACCAACTTCGACGCGACCAGGTTCGTGAGCGTCTTCCCTGGGTAAGGCGCGATGGCACTTTTCAGGCGCCAATTAATACACAGTGGTAGTTGGGGCATCGGTTCCGGACCTTACTCGATTGCTACCGGAGACTTTGATCGAGATGGGAAACTTGATGTGGCGGTTTCCGATGAGTACCTGACGATCCTGAAAGGCAACGGAGACGGAACCTTCAAGACGCCCGGGTCCCGCCTCGTCTGGATAATACTTCGACGGATCTGAAAGTTGCCGATTTCAACGGTGACGGCAAACTTGATTTGGTTTCAGCGGGTGTTTTCACTGGTGGAAATCTTCAGGTCTGCTGGGAAATGGCGATGGCACTTTCCAGAGCTTTGGGAGACCTGGTAAACCAGGTAGGCGGCGTGTCGGTAGTTGTAACGGATCTCAACGGCGACACCGAGACCCGATTTGGCCGCCTGCATCAACAGTCAACTCACTCTCGCTGGTGAACGTGACACCTGGCAATCCGGACAACACAGATTATTTTCGTACATCAGCAGTATCGGGACTTTCTGGCTCGCGAGCCTGACGCCGGCGGCTTCGATTTCTGGTCCAACCAGATTGCGTTCCTGCGGGGCGAATCAGCAGTGCGTCGAGGTCAGGCGAATCAACACCTCGGCGGCCTTTTATTTGTCAATCGAATCTCTGCAGACCGCTTACCTGGTTGAGCGGCTGTACAAAGGTTGCTTATGGCGATGCGGCGGGTACTTCAACTTTCGGTGGTCAGCATCAGCTGTCGAGTTCCAATCGTCCGATTGAACGAGCTGCTGATGGATGCTGGAGCAGATCAACCGGGGAGTCGTGGTGCTGCAGCCGCGTTGGCAGGCGGTGCTTGAGACCAACACCCAGGAGTTTGTGACTCAGTTCGTGCAGCGAGCGCGCTTCCGAGCCGCGCTGCCCCCTTCGATGTCGCCCGCTGAGTTTATCCAGCGTTTGAATCTCAACGCCGGGAATGTCCTCGCATCCAATGAGCAGTCTGATCTGATCTTCTTGTTTGGCGGGGCCGCAGACACCAACAACCCAGCAGCGCGTGCCCAGGCCCTCAGACGGATTGCGGAGCATCGAACTCTATACAACGCCGAATTCAATCGAGCGTTTGTGCTGACGCAATACATTGGATATTTGCGTCGCAATCCCAATGACGCGCCTGAGGCGACTCGCGATTACACCGGCTATGAGTTTTGGTTGTCGAAGCTGGATCAGTTTAATGGAAATTTCGTCGAGGCTGAGATGGTGAAAGCCTTCATTACGTCGAGCGAATACCGGCAGCGCTTCGCACCTTGAACGGCGCGGGCCGGGTCACGACCGGTACGCAGGGCTCGCCTGATGACGACAAACTGGAACGGGTACGCGTCAAACCGAATACTCTACTCGCACCGCCTCGTCATTTGTCGGGGACCCAAAGATTTCTGGATGCAGAATCTTTGCCAGGATCTCGACCCCGTCAACGACTCGCGGCCCGGGGCGGCTGAAGTATGAAGTTGCGTCCGTGGCCCAGACCTGGTTGTTCCGGCAGGGCCGGCAGAATCGTTCCAGCCTTCGGGCAGTTGCGCACCGGGCAACTGGCGCAGAATGTCTTCTTTGTAATAGCCGCAGGGAATCAGGACGATTACTTCGGGAGCATAGGCGCGAATTTCTGCTGCGGTGGTCGTGACGCTGGGCTTACCGGACTTGCCGAATGCGTGGTCGCCGCCGGCGATGGCAGCTTGTTCCGGCACCCAGTGACCGGGAGCAAAGGGCGGCTCGAGCCATTCCAGCATCAACGTGCGCGGACGATTCGTGACCGCAGCGGTTTTCTCACGCACTCGATCCAAACGCGCTGTCAACGATTCGACCAGTTTGCCGGCGTCACTCGCCCGACCGGTTAGTTCGCCGACCATGCGAATGTTCGCGAAGATGTCGGCGATTGTGTTCGGCTCGAGGGAAACAACTTTGACCCCGGCCTCGAACGCGCGAGCTGCCTGACTGACGATCTTGTAGCTGACCGCGCAAACGTCGCAGAGCTCCTGGGTCAGGATCAAATCAGGATTCAGTTCGCGCAGCCGGACTTCATCGAGATCGTAAATTGAGCCATGGCCATCCAGTTGCGAGCGCACTGCGTGATCGATTTCGGCACTGGTCATCGTCTCATGAGAAATACGGCTGGCGGTCAGCCGGGGCCGATCCGTGATGCTGGCCGGAAAGTCGCACTCATGAGTTATGCCGACCAGCTCGTTTTCCAGGCTGAGGGCGCAGACAATCTCTGTGGTTGATGGTAGCAGTGAAACGATTCGCATAGGCACCTTGGGAATCACAGATTGCGGGAGCGTCTTAGGGCCTGTCAAGCAAACCTGGGTACGCACGCCTCCGGCGTGCCAAAAAATTGATCTACGCCAGTCCCGAAAATCGGAGACCTGCCAATTGATCGAGCACGCCCTGGAAGATCAGCGCCATCGCCATGTCAGAAGTCAGTACCATCCGCGTAAGCGGATGGGATAAAGAAGTTCCTTTAAGTAACAAGTCGCCCGCTGATCCCATTCGCTTACGCGAATGGTACTGACTCCAACGCCGGAGGCGCGCGTACCGCCGGAGCCATTCTGTACGCGCCGTCGCCATCGCGCTACAATCTAGTCCAGGTCAAACAGTTTTTCGACCCCATTTGTATTTAGACACGTACCTACTAATTTTAGATTCGCTCGGCAGCACTGAATTGCTGGTAATTCTGGGAGCGGCACTGATCTTCTTCGGGCCTCGGAAGCTGCCGCAACTAAGCCGGCAACTTGGTAAAAGTCTGTCGGAGTTTCGCCGCGCCTCCGACGATTTCAAACGCACCTGGGAGCGAGAGGTCAACCTGGAAAACTTAGACAACGGCGCCGAGTCCGACACCGCCAGCTCCCTTCTCGACAAAGCCACGGAAAAAATTCGGGCCGCGCGTGAGGCCGCCGCATTGGATTCTGCCGGCGTGTCAGCCAGCGCCGAAACCATCGCGCCCTCGGTGACGCCGGTAGATCCGGCGCTGGTGCAGCCGCGCGATCCTTTCCCTGGCAGCTGATGAAGGCGCCTCGCCTGCCCCGGCATCGGCGAAACATGATTGGCTTTAAAGATTCCTACACAGGCCTTAAGTCTGTGCCACACGAATGGCCCGCTTGCGATTAATCAAATCCGAAAAAGAAAGAGTCGCGCGACGAAGACCTGGGCGGGCAGATGTCTTTCTCGAACATCTGGACGAGCTGCGCAGCCGCTTGATTCGCAGCATCATCTTCGTGGTGCTGGCGGCCAGCATCGCCTGGTTTGTCTCCGGATACATCTACAACTTTTGTCCTGGCCGATCAATCGCGCCCTGGCTGAAGCGCAGCAACAACGGCAGGTGACGATTGCCGGCTTAAACGGACAAATGTCAGCCTTGCCACTGAGCTCGCTGCACCAAAACGACAAGATCCGATATGCCTTTCCTGAACCCACCAAGTTGGGCGCAGTATCGATTCCTACGGGAGCTTCAGTGATGGCGCGCGTTGATAAAGATTCCCAGGGCAACCTCGGCGTCTTCACTGATGAGCCGTTGACCGCCGGCAATGAAGTAATTCCGAAGGACGTAAAGTTACCGCTCGATCTCAACAAGGGTTACGAGAAGCTTCCCGATGAAAATCAGAAGCTGATCGTGACGACGGCGCTCGAGCCCTTCGCGCTCTACGTCAAAGTTTCGCTCTACGCAGCAATTCGGATTGTCGGTCCCGTTTCTGCTGTTTCAAATCTGGGGCTTTGTCTCACCGGGGCTGTATCCGCACGAGCGAAAATATGTGACTCCGTTCGTGGCCCTGTCCTCGAGCTTTTCCTCATGGGGGCCGCGACGGCTTATTACCTGATCTTTCCACCGGCGGCGAAGTACTTGCTGGGAGTCGGGCAGGATTTTCGTTTGCTGCTAAAGGCTGACGATTATTTCGATTTCATCATTCTGCTGATGCTGGGAATGGGACTGGTATTCCAGATGCCGGCGATTACCTACGTGCTGGCGCGCATCGGGATCGTTACCGCTCGTTGGATGATCAAGGTTTGGCGGGTGGCGGTCATTGTGATTCTGGTCGCCGCGGCGGTCCTGTCGCCGACCAACGATATCCCCAACATGCTGCTTTTCGCCGCGCCGATGCTGCGTGCTTTACGTCATCTCGATCATCGTGGCGGCGATCTGTGGGCGGAAGAGACGGACGACTTAACGCCAGGAATTACAAGTTGAGAAATGAAAAATGAAAATGCAAATTGTCCGGCAGGACCCAGGCTGGTTCAAATTGACCATAATTTGCACTTTTCACTTTAAACTTTTCAATTTTCAATCGCTGATTAAGTCTGAGGGCGGGCAGAGACCCTCAGTCAACAGGCAACTTACCAGGCTTTTCACCGCATCTTGACTCTGGTTCAAGCCAAACCTAGAATTCGTGATAGTCTCCGTGTCCGCGTTACCGACTCAATCGCAACTGACGCCGAGTCGCCTTAATAGTTTCCGTAGTTTTTCGCAGGAGTAATTCAAATGTCATCACGCCGATTGCGCCGTCTGTCCATAGCTTTCCTGACCCTGACTTTTGCCGTGCCTTTGAGCCTGGCCCAAATAAGTTTGGCCCAAAAAGCTTCGCAGGATCAGGATCCAATGAACAAGCCTCGTAAGGAAAAGGCCGAACTGAAGAAAGCCTATAAGGACTGGCTGGACAAAGACGTCACCTACATCATCACCGACGAAGAGCGCAAGGCGTTTAAGAAGCTGGAAACGGACGACGAGCGTGAACGATTCATCGAAGAATTCTGGCGCCGCCGCGATCCCGACCCGGACACTGACGAAAACGAGTATCGCGAGGAGTATTACGAGCGAATCGCTTATGCCAACGAGCACTTTGCCTCCGGGATACCCGGCTGGAAAAGTGATCGCGGTCGCATCTGGATCATGTACGGCAAGCCCGACGAGACTGAGACGCACCCTTCGGGCGGCCACTACAATCGCGAATCCTATGAAGGTGGCGGTTCGACCTCAACCTATCCGTTCGAGCGCTGGTTCTATCGATATCTGGCCGGCGTCGGTTCCGGAATTGAAATCGAGTTTGTCGACCCGACGGGCAGCGGTGAATATCGCATCGCGCGCAACCCGGATGAGAAGGACGCATTGCTGCACGTGCCCGGAGCCGGCCTGACGATGGCCGAGGAGATGGGCCTGGCCGATAAGTCCGACCGCATCACCGGTGTCGGCGGCGTCGGCATGCAAAACTACATGCGCGAACAGGATAGTCCGTTCTCGCGCTTGCAGATACTTACCGACCTCCAGCGGCCGCCGCAAATCAAGTTCAACGAACTGGCATCGGCAGTCAACACGCCCATCATTGAAGACAACCCTCTGGCCTTTGATCTGCGCGTCGATTTCTTTCGCCAGTCGGACGAGCGCGTGATCACCGCGTTCACGATCCAGACCGACAATCAGAATCTCGTTTTCAAGGATAGCGGTGGCCTGGCCCAGGCGCAGATGAACATCTTCGCAAAGATTACGCACGTCTCTGGCCGTCGCGCAGGCGTCTTTGAAGATCCGGTTATCACCAGGGCGACGCAGGAAGAATTGACGGACGCGAAAGATCGGAAGTCTGCATACCAGAAAGCGGTCGCGCTGGCGCCGGGCCGTTATCGGGTTGACGTAATCGTGCGCGATATCGAGTCGGGGGCCACCGGCGTCAGGCATCAGGGTTTCGAGGTGCCTAAGTACGATACGGCCAAGCTGTCCACTTCGACTCTGGTGCTCGCCACCAAGCTCGAAGGCCTGGGAGATCAACCGGCGGTCGGCATGTTTACGATCGGAAACATAAAAGTAATTCCTAACGTGTCCGGCACCTTCCATAAGGGCACGCCGATCGGCATTTACATGCAGATCTATAACGCAGGCATCGATCAAACGACGCTGCGACCCTCAGTCGATGTGGAATACGCGCTGATGAAGGACGGCAAAGAGGTAGGCAAGCAGGCTGAAGACTGGCGCGGTAACAGCGAAGCAGGTCAGCGCCTGACGCTCGCCAGACTCATGAATTCAGCCAATTTGAATCCCGGCGATTATTCGGTCGAAGTGCGAATAAAGGATCGCGTCAGCGGCCAATCGCTGGTACAAAGTGCCAAGTTCAGCGTGGTGCCATAGGTGATTGAAACCCGCCGGCTCTCGATTCAATGAATTGAGAGCCGGTTTTGCTTTGTAAATTCGTCTTCCCAACTGATTCATCCACACGTCCGCCCTGCCGAAAGGATCGGTTAAATGCTCAGACGAAATGCGCTTCAGATTCTGATTCTGATTTCCCTGGCCGTCATCGTCCCTCAATCTCGGTCGCAAAACGCAAAACCTGTAGACCCTCAGGAAAAGCAGCGCACGATCAAACCTGAACCGGACAAGGCTTTCATCAACTGGTTACGAGACGTGGAGCCCATCCTCACGGCTGGTGAGATTGAGGCGTGGAAGAGGCTGCAAACCAACGAGGAGCGCGAAAAGTTTATTGAGAATATCTGGCATATGCGCGATCCGGATCCGGACACCGAGGAAAACGAGTATCGCGAGGCGTATTACGAGCGGCTGGCTTATGTGAAAGAGCATTTCAGCTCAGGCATTCCCGGCAATCAAAACCGACCGTGGTCGCATCTATCTCAAGTATGGCAAGCCTGACGAAGTGGAGTCGCATCCGGCGGGCGGTCGTTACGAACGTGAGGCTTCCGAAGGTGGCGGTTCGACTTCAACCTATCCGTTCGAGCGATGGTTCTATCGAAATATTCCCGGACGGTCGGGAGCGCAACTGGAGTTCGTAGACCCCACCGGTACAGGAGAATACCGTCTGGCCATGAATCCGTTTCAGAAGGACGCCATGCTGACGGTTCCCGGCGCGGCGCCCACCACCGATGGACGGAGCCAGGCCGATTACGTTTCAGGCCTCTTACGGGGTTGGCAATCCTTTCTCGATGCGCCAGCAGGACTCTCCTTTGATTGGCTCGAACTGATGGCCATTGTGAACGCGCCGCTGCCGGGGCCGAAATACGATCCTTTCGGCGAAGGCATCACCAACACTAACCGCCCGACAATTGAAGACAATCCGATCAGCTTTGAAACCAGTTTCGGATTTTTCAAGCTCGACGATAACCGCGTCATCACCACGATTACGGTTCAGACCGACAACAAGGAATTGCGCTTCGAGAATAGTGGCGGAGTGCAGGTTGCCTCAATCAATATCGCCGGAAGCATTCTGAATGTTTCCAACCGTCGGGTTAATTTCTTTGAAGACGCGGTGACCACTACCGCGACGCCGCAGGAATTAATCGAGGCTAAAGAACGAAAGTCCGCTTACCAAAAGACCGTCATCCTGACGCCGGGCCATTACAAAGCAGATCTGCTGGTTCGGGATACGAAGACCGGGGCGGGGGCTTGCGCCATATTGGCTTCACGGTGCCAAAGTTCGGTTCGAACCTTACAACCTCATCTCTGATTCTGGCTTCCGTGCTGGAGCCATTAAGCAACCCCGCGGGCTCGCATCAATTCATGATCGGCGATCAGAAAGTAATTCCCAATATTTCGGGCGCCTTTCATCGAGGATCGCCGATCGGCGTCTACCTGCAAATCTATAACGCCGGCATAGATCAAACGACCTTGCGGCCGGCAGTCGATGTCGAGTACGCGCTGATAAAAGACGGCAAAGAATTGGCTAAACAACCGGAGGATTGGCGCGGCTCCAAGACCAACGGAGATCGGCTGACCTTGTCGCGTTTGATTGAGTCGCGCAATCTGACTCCCGGCGAATATCGAATCGAATTGCGGATACACGATCAGGTGAGCGGTCAATCGCTGGTGCAAAGCGGCAAGTTCACTTTGGTGCCGTGACGGCTTTGCCTCAAAAGTCCCACTTGGCAGCTTTTCATTCACACCGGGCTTCAGCCCGGTGTCAGGCGCAGCAAAAAGTTAAGAAACCGTTTTAACGGTTTTTCTGCTGCTACAGTTGACGTAACTTGCTGATATTCAACCGCTTCATTTTTCACTGAAGAGTAAACCGTTAAAACGGTTTTTCGTCTCATGTCCTCGTGCATCACCGGGCTAAAGCCCGGTGTGAATGAAAGCTTTCTAACTTTTGACGCCAAGCTTGCCGTGGCCGTTCAGGAAATCTTCGCCACCCAACCAATCGGAGAATCAGGTCTGACTCCTGGCTTCTGACTTCAGACTTCCGACTTCTGATCTCTCATCACCCGGCATCCGTCGATCGCACGCGTTCTTTGCTAGAATCTAGTCAACCAATGCAAAAGCATCTGACAGGTGTATCCCAGGCAGAGTTGTCTGAATTCATCGTTTCGCTGGGCGAACCCGCTTATCGAGCGAAACAGTTGTTCCAGGGAATTCACGGGCGCCGGCTGGGAACCTTCGACGAGATGACGGACCTGCCCGGAGAGCTTCGCGCCAAGCTGACGGAACAAGCTTCGGTCTCGACCTTAAAACTGGAATCCCGTTACCTCTCGAGCGATGGAACTCGACGATATCTTTTTAAGACTCAAGACAATTTTCCCGTCGAGACGGTTTTCATTCCCGAAGAGCGGCGCGACACGATCTGCTTTTCTTCACAGTCGGGCTGTCCGCTGCAGTGCACGTTTTGCCTGACCGCCCAGCTGGGGTTGCTCCGAAATCTGACTGCCGGAGAAATCGTCGAGCAAATCATTTTCGCGCTCAATGACGCGTATGGCGAAAGCGTTCAGACGCCCCGCGGAACTAATCTGGTCGGCATGGGCGCGGGAGAGCCGTTCCTGAATTTCGATGAGCTGATGAAAGCGATTCGCATTTTCAAAGAACCGAACGGCCTGCACATCGTCCCGAATCGGGTCACGGTTTCGACCGCCGGAATCGTGCCGCGGATACGTGAGTTGGCTACGACTGCCGATCGGCCGCGCCTAGCTATTTCGCTGGCGGCTGCCAACGATGAACTGCGCGACAAGCTGATGCCAATCAATAAGAAGTGGCCGATTGCCGAATTAATGTCGGCCTGCAGGGAATTCGAGAAATCTTTGAAACGTAACGAGCGGTTTACTTTCGAGTACGTAATGCTTGACGGCGTAAACGACTCAGACCAAGACGCGCGGCAACTCGCCAAACTGATCCACCGGTATAAGCTGCGCGCAAAGGTTAACCTGATTCCGCACAATCCGGCTGATCCTTTGCCTTATCAACCTTCATCAGCCCAGCGAGTTGAAGCATTCCGGCGAATCCTGGATGCCAAGGCAGTGCACGCGTTCGTGCGCCGGCCGCGAGGACGCGACATTTTGGCGGCCTGCGGACAGTTGGCGGCGCGCGGTATCGTTTCTCAACAACCCGGGGCCTGATGACTTTCAATGGCGCACTAGTGCTCCGCGCGTGTAGAATACGCTCGCACTTTGTCTCGCTTTTTCGGTACAGACCATGGCATTTCCACAGCAGTTTTTGCCGGCAATTGGTCCGGAACAATACCTGGAGATTGAACTCACGTCTGAATTGCGGCACGAGTTTCTCGACGGCTTGGTTTATGCGATGGCGGGCGAGAGTCCCGATCCCAGTACGATTTGCTTCAACCTCGCAGGTATTATTGCATCGCAAATTAACGAAAGACCTTGTCGCGGTTTTTCTCCGAACATGAAAGTGCGAGCCGGAATTGGCGGGCTGTATGCTTATCCTGATCTGATGATCGTTTCTGGCGAAGCGCGGTTTCAAGACGACCGGGGAGATGTTCTACTAAACCCAACCGTTATCTTTGAGGTACTTTCGCCATCGACCGAAAAATACGATCGCGGAGAAAAATTTCTCCGTTATCGCACTCAGATCGAAAGCCTAAAAGACTATGTGCTGGTTTCGCAGGACAAAATGCAGATCGAACATTATCATCGTGAAAGCGACGGCACCTGGACCTTAACTGAGGCACGCAGCCGCGAGGGCCTAATTTTACTAACTTCGATTGAGTGCAAGCTTGAATTGTCCGCCGTTTATAGAAACACAAAAGCAGTTGGTTAAGACATTTATTCGAGGATGTGGATTTCATTATGAAATTAGCCGCCAAACTTTTTCTGATTATCGCCTTGATCGCCTTTCCCCACAGCTTCATTGCCGCACCCACGCCGCAACCAAACATTGAAGTCAAAGGCTATTACGCGAATGACAAAGCCCAACGCGGCCGCACGGTGCGGGCGGCGATTGTGATGGAGATTCCATCGGGCTATCACGTTAACGCGAACCGCCCCTGGGCAAGTATGCGATTCCCACAACGTTGAAGATTGAAGCGCCCAATGGAGTCACCGTTGGCCCGGTCAGTTTTCCGCGCGCTATCGTCCGCAAACTCAAAGCCACGAACAACGAGTCGCTGGCAGTTTATGAAGGCCGCGCGATCCTGCGCTTCAATGTCACGGTTCCGGCGAACTACGGTGACGGCTGGCTAAACCTGAAGGCACGCTTGCGTTATCAAAGTTGTAATGATGAGGTGTGCTTCCCGCCGAAGAATGTTGATCAGGACTTTGGGATTAATGTCGTGGCCGCGACCGAGCGAGTCAAGAGTGCCAACGGCTGGGTTTTTGGCGGCAAATAGCACTGCCGGATTCTGGCCCTGTTTCACGTCCAATCAGTAAATGCCGGTGACGAATCAACGTTGACGTGTGCACTTAATGACTGCCGGCGGTTCCGATAACGGACATCAGCCGGCCAACTCGGCCGTGTAAATGCTTTTCTCGCCGGTAGGAAAAGAACAGATCGTTTCGATCCATGGTGCAGAAAGGCGCGATGTGAATTCGCTCAGCGGACATCCCGGCCTCGATAAGTTGATGGCGGTTCGCCGTTTGTAAGTCAATTCGGGCATGACCGTCGCGAGTTGGCTGGAACAGTTGTCCGGCCTGAGGAAATCGCTCTTTGAAGACGTCGATCACGTCGCTGCCGACTTCGTAACAGCAGACATTCGCCGCGGGACCAATGGCGGCGCGCAGGTGTTCAGCCCGTGACCCGTATTCGCGTGCCAGCGTTTCAATCGCGTGCTTGATAATTGAGGCGGAAGTGCCGCGCCAGCCGGCATGCACGGCCGCAAACGCGCGGGACACCGGATCGCCCAGCAGGATCGGAACACAATCGGCAGTCTTGACCCCGAGCAGAACGTTCGCCGTGTCGCTGACCAGAGCATCACAGTATTGGTCATCACCGAGCACGCCGGGCCGAGGGCTGGCTTCGGCTGCGGAATGAACGACGCGAATGTCGGCGCCATGTACTTGCCAGCAACCGGCCAGCGTCCAATTGCCGGCGAACAGTTTGAGAAAGCGGCGCCGGTTCTCGTAAATATTTTCCGGGTCGTCTTCATTAAAGCCGGCGAGATTCAGCGAGTTTTCGGTCATGGGGCTGATGCCGCCGATACGAGTTGAAAAGGCATTGGTGAAGCCGTCTTCTTCCAGGGCCGCGCAAATCAGGCCGCGCACGCCGGCGTGCTCGCGCCAATAGAAACCCGAGCTTTCCAGGGCAGGATCGTCTGTGATCATTTCAATTGGAGTTGACATCATCGAAGTTCGCCGCGTGCGCGAAACCATTGAGCGCACGCCGCGCTTTGCCACGTGTGTTTACTGAAGCCGAACGCGCCTACTGCGAATCGCGGGGGCGCAGTCGCCGCGCAACATTATGCCGCGCGCTTCGCGGCAAAAGAAGCGGCGCTGAAGGCTTTGCAAACCGGTTGGAGCGGCGGCATCAGTTGGCAGGACGTCGAAGTGGCAGCTAAAGACTCAGGCGCGCCGATCGTTTTGTTTCATGGCCGCGCCCACAGAACTATACGAGCAGAGCGGCGCCAACGCGGCGCATATTTCGATTGCGCACACCACCGAGCACGCGATTGCAGAGGTGATTTTAGAGAAGATTTGACGCGTAATTGATCGCCATCAAAGGGCATTCGCACACTTGACTCGCCTAAGCCGTCGTACCTGTGCAGTCACTCCATATGAGACGTGAATATTCAACAAAGCTGCGGAGCAGCGATCAGAGTTAAGCCCAGGGCGAGGCTTTGCGAGCCTTGGGTCAATACCTCTTAAAGCGATCGAGCCCCGGAGGGGCGATAGCAATCACTGTAATCAAGATCCTGTTCCCAACTCTCTGTCGCCGCTCCGCGGCTCCCGAGATCTAACTAACTATTACCCAAGGCTCGCAAAGCCTCGCCTTGGGCTTAACTCTGATCGCTGCTCCGCAGCTTTGTTGAATGTTTACGGCTAATGTCGAGTGGCGGCAATTGGATGGGGACCGTTTCTACGATCATCGGCTACTTTTGCGCTTCGGAGCCAACTATATAAACCCGATCACAAAGCAAATGATTACGGCCCCTGAGAGGGGCCGTGTTTATAGCTTCGCAGTTTTTCTTTAGCGCGACAATGTCATTTCATTAACCAGAACCTTTCTACCGTGTTTATCGGTAGAAACTTGCGTATCGCGAAGCGCCGCCAACTCTCCGGGAAGATCCTCTTTTCTCTATTCTTACCTGCGCGTGGCGTTTCAGACTTCGTGATGACTGGAGTGCCGGCTTCCGGCACCTCGCTTGGCAAAACAAAATAGATATTGTGCCGGAAACACTCTGAAGTAGGAGCCTGGGCGGTGAGCATCGCAACTAGTTCATGGCTCGGACACTTCCCGGTAGCCAGTCCGTCGGTGTTCGGATCAATTTCCACGATCGAAACTTCGGCGGGTTGATCGAAAGAGCGACCGCCAAGTTCGGGGCGCAAATCGACTGCGCCTTTCATGAATTCAACCCAAGCGGGCAATGCCGATTCGGCTCCGGTCAATCCCAGTTGCTGGTTGTCGTCAAATCCGATCCAAACGGCGCAAACCAGGTTCGGCGTATAGCCGACAAACCAACCGTCGCGCGAAGTGCCGGTCTTGCCGGCCAACACGGTTCCCTTAAGTGCGCCGCGCGCAGCGCGCCGTTCCGTGGTCGATGACGCCTTGCAACATGTCACTGATCATGAATGCCGTTGACGGCGCGATTACCTGCTTGCCTTCCTCGCTGGCAGCGGTGGCGATAACCCGCGGCTGAATCTTTCTTCCACCATTTGCAAAGGCCGCATACGCGGCGGCTACCTGCAATGGGGTCGCCTCAGTGGTACCCAGCGCCAGCGCCGGATAAGGCTTCGGTCGCGGCAAACCAAATTCCAGCGCCGTGTTCGCCACCCGGGCCAATCCGGTCTGCATCGCCACCTCAACCGTGACCACGTTGAGCGATTTGATCAGGCCGTCACGCATCGGCAGGTCGGCCATCGAGAATCCGCCACCGTAGTTTTCCGGACGATACTTCTGGTTATGCGCGTAAGAGAATTCCTGTGGAGCATCCTTGAACACTCGCAGCGGTGACATGCCGCTTTCCAGCGCGGCCGCATAAACGAAAGGCTTGAAGACTGAGCCTGGTTGGCGCTGGGCATCAGTGGCTCGATTAAGTTGCGACTCGGCGTAATCGCGTCCGCCGACCATGGCCAGCACCCTGCCCGTTGCCGGATCAAGGGCGACCAAAGCTACCTGCGGCCGCAAGCCGCGTGGTTGATAAATCCCGTCCAAACGATCGAGTTGATGCCTGACGGCGTCGGCTGCGAGTTTCTGAAGATCGAGATCCAGAGTAGTGACCGTGGCCTGAGTATCCTCTGACTGATCCACTGACCGGACGCCGGAGCCACGCTCTGACTGCCGATTTACATAATCGATAAAGTAGGGCGCGACCGTTTCGCGCGCGGGATCGAAATTAGCAACCATCAGCGGTTCCTGCGCCGCCGCGGCGGCCTGATCCAGCTTGATGAATCCATCGCGCACCATTGTCCCCAGCACCGTATTCCGTCGGGAACGTGCCGCCTCGGCCTGACGGATCGGCGAGTAACGGGCCGGGCTCTGAATCATGCCGGCGATGGCCGCGGCCTCGCCGAGCGTGAGGTCTTTCAATTCTTTGCCGAAATAGATCCGGGCTGCTTGATCGACGCCCCGCACAGCGACGGCCTCTCGTTGACCGAGGAAGATCTCGTTACAGTACAGGGCAAAGATGTCCTGCTTGGATAAGCGCCGTTCAATCGTGAACGACAACATGGCTTCAGCAAACTTGCGACGCAAGGTACGTTCAGGCGTCAGATAGGTGTTCTTGACAAGTTGTTGAGTGATCGTCGATCCACCCTGGCCGATGCGTTCGTCGCCGGCGTTGCGCAACAACGCGCGCGCAACTCAAAAACATCCAAGCCCGGATGTTCAAAAAGCGTCGATCCTCGATCGAAGTGATGGCCTGAACCAGGACCGGCGGAATGTCCGCAAATGCGAGATGCGACTGGGTCCCGCTCTTGCTGAAAGCATCGTTCGTCAACGATTCCGGCGCGAGAGTGAACGATTCAAGATAAATATCGTCTCCGGTCAGATTTGTGATCCGGCCGTCTTCAAGATTGATACGCACCGTCGAGGGAAACCCATTGGTGGGGCGAACCTCGATGAATTTCGGATCCACTGAAAAACTGCCGTTCCATACTTCGCTGACTGAGTCGCTTTCGGCGTAACCGGCAGAACGAAGCGTCTGGGACAAACTCGCCACCGAGTATTTTTGCCCCGGTCGCAAAGTGCGCGGCGCCGCATAGATTCCGGCGCGGCTGATGAGATAACCATGAGCCAGTCGCGCGTCGACGATTTTTGCGTATGAGCGGTAAGTGCGGACGAAAACAATGCCCAGGGTAATAATCGCGATGGTGAGAGTTGCGAACGCCCAGCGCATGACGCGCTTTAGTCTGGCGCGGGTCAAGCCCTCGAGTGACAACTTCGTAGCGTGACGTGTTTTCCTGAATTCCATCTCGCGAAGTTAAATCACAAAGCCTCCCTGAATGAGGAGGCTTTGCGGAAATCTACCTTCTCTGGCCCAGGCCGGTAAGGCCCGGGCCAGAGAAGCGAGCGATCCATCAGTTCAATCCGTTACTCTATCTAAAGTCTTAATAGGGGCTGAATTCTTGACGAGAATTGAAGTCTTAGTATCTTCCCATGTGGTGCGGGCGACAAGCGGCGAGGTGGTGAAATAGCGGCGGAGTTCCTGTTTTTCTGTGTCGTTGGTGAGGCTGCCCTGATTTCATCTTTTTCTCTAGCCCAGGCGTTTACGCCTGGGTGAGAAACATCAGAAGCTGTCAAAGCCCCATTAATGGGGCTTTGGGAAACTCAACCGCTCTTCATTTTCCCAGGCGTAAACGCCTGGGCTACGGAAAGTTTACCCCTCTCGTGCCCACCGCTGCGCATTTGCAGTGAAAATCTCACAGCACTGAGGACAGACGAGATCGAGTCACCCGGAAACCGTTCTAACCTACCGCTTCAAGTGGATTTGTGGCGGGTTGATGCCGTTGAATCATCGCCTTGATCTCATCAATCGATCTCAGCCCGGCGTCATAGCCCAGCGCGACTAATTCCTCTGAGCGTCGGGTCTGATCCCAGCGGAATGTGACCGACTTTCGGCGTGATCATCAGATCAGCAGTAGCTCTTTCCTGGTTCGAAACAATTTTTTCCACCGCCACGAAAACGCGGGTCATCACACCCAGCGCTGTCCGCGGCTGACCAAAAAACCGCGCGCCATCAAAGTTGACATCAACCGCAATCACCAGGTCGGCCCCCGAGGTCGCGAGTGTGGCTAATCGGCAGATTATTGACGATGCCGCCGTCGATTAGGAACCGGCCTTCCGGATCGCGAACCGGCTTATACAAAGCCGGCACGCAGCAACTCGCGCGGATGGCGAACGGCAAATCACCACGGTCGCGAAATACCAGCGACTCGCCCTTTTGCAGGTCGGTTACCATCGCGGCAAAGGGAATTTTCGAAATCCTCGAACCGCACGACCGGCAAGTGTTTGCGGAGAAATTTTTCCATGTGGGCATTCGACTGCAAGCCCAGCGGCGAAAACAACAGGCGCGATGTATGCCGCCAACGAAACGCCCGCGCCATCTGTTCGAGCCGATCGATGGAAAGTCCGGTCGCGTAACAACCACCGATCAAAGCTCCGGCGGAAGCGCCCACAATTGCATCGATCGGAATGTTGTTTTCTTCCAGCGCGCGCAGGACACCGACATGGGCAATGCCGCGCGCGGCGCCGCCGGATAGGGCCAACCCCACGCGAGGACGATCGGGCTTACTTCGGGATTCCATTATCCAATTCGATGCAAGTTGGATCCGTGGCGCAAACTCCGGATTTGCCAACTGCCTGACAGGTCGCGCTAAAACGAGATGCAATTATTTCGCTTTGGGATAATAGCCCTCGCGCGTGCGCACTCGCAATTCCGGACGCTGCGGCGTACTGACAGCAATGCGCCGAAAATTACGATTCGCCGCTTCGTTGCTCGAATAGTATTGCAGCAGGTATTGAGATCGGATTTCGGAGGCGATGCGATTAAAAATCGCGGGCAACTCAGCTTCGTCTTTGGGCACAAACGCGGCGCCGCCGGTGGCGTTGGCAATCCGCTCCAGGCCTTGTTCAGCCCGCGTAGCCCGGGCATTCAGCCTCAGCGATTGGCCGCTGGGGTTGATCGAATAAAAAGTAATTTCTGACCGTTGGACTTCGCGTGTGGTCTCCAACACGCCTTGCTGGATTCAACTGCGTTTGCGCATCAACTCCAACCAGACGAACCTCGGGACCGCGCGACTGTGCGACTGAAGCATCAACGATGCGAGCAGTATCATCTCCGTCGGAAATTACGACCACGATTCGCCGGCGGCCGGTGGGCGACGATAGATCGAGGTACTTTGCCGCTGTCAGCACCGAGTCATAAGAATGCGGTGTAGCCTTTCATGGCTTTGACCGTCATCACACTTTGCGAAGCGGCTCGCCGCAGTGGTGAGCGGCTGTACCATCCGGGGCGCTTGATCGATTGCGAACACGGTCGCGCGATCCTCTGATTTCAAAACCTGTTTCAGAAAACTTGCCGCCGCTTGTTGCTCAAAATCGAAACGCGCGATCACGCTGGCGGAGACGTCGATCAAAGGGCAATGTCCAGCGGCACGTGTTCGGGATCGCCGATCTGGGCAATCTCCTGGGGGCGGCCGTCTTCTTCGATGCGAAAATCTTTCTGAGTCAAACCGAGTACCGCGTTTCCCTGCGCATCGGTAACCGAAACCGGCACAATTACGAGATTGGAAGTGATGCGAACCACTTCGTACTCCGGCTCAGGTGTCGGAGTGGGCGTCGGCGTGGGTTTTGGTTTGTAACGCGGAACGGGCGGCGGCGCACCCAACTCTTTGGTCTTTTGCGCCTGACTCAGCGGGCTCGCGAAAAACGCTGCGGTCAAAACTGAGCGCCAGCACTGCTGTCTAACAGTGCCGGCGCGAAAAAGTTCCTATTAGTTTTCTTCATCCACCAACTCCTCATGCCGGTCGTTTGCGTTTTCGCCATCAAGGGGTTTGACGCGCCCGCCGGCATGATCGTTGGCATTGTAGAACAATCGCAAAGAAATCGGGACTGTTCCCGGGCGAGAAGCAAGTTAATAACTTGCGCTCTTACTGACCACTGCCCGGATTCATGGTCGGCGCCTGTTGATTCAGGCCCTTGTTAACAAGCACCTTGACCTCGACGCGGACGATTTTCCGCCCGGCCGTCTCTGGAAGTGTTGTCCGCCACCGGATTCGATTCGCCAAAGCCGTAGGGCGTCACGATCCGGCGCAACGGAATCTGGTGTGTTTCGACCAGATAACGAATCACCGCATCCGCGCGACGGCTGCTCAAGGCACGATTGCGGGCGGTGCTGCCGGTCGAATCAGCATAGCCAGTCACCTCGAGCACATAGCCCTTGGCGGCCAGCGCCTTCTTGGCGACATCGTCCAGCTTGGTCTTGGCGTCCGGCTGGAGTATCGAACTGCCCGTCTTGAAATTCACGGCGATCGATTCTTGCGGCACATAATCATCCATCGCCGAGATACGATCGTTGGTGGCATTAACACCGGCCACGGCCGCGTCGGCTGTGGCCTGCGCTGCTTTCGCGCCGCCACGAGCAGCGTTCGAGACCGCTGCTGAGTTCATCGAGTTGTCCGGAAAGCTTCTGCGCGTTCTGTTCAACTTCAGTCAGACGGGTTTCGCTGGCGCTGGCCCGCTCTTCCAATGGTGTCGCTCGCGCTTCAACTGAACGAGCGGTCTTCAGATCAGTGTCGCTAAAGCGAATCTTCTCGGCGTTAAGCTCGCCATTCGATCCGCCACGACCTTCAATTTCCAGATTCAGGCCACGCAGAATGTTGGTCTGGCCATAGTTGGTGCCACTGCGCAGGAAACCACCGTTGCTCTTAACGGAAGTTTGATCGTTCAAGCGCACGATGGTATCGACGCCGCTGAGATCACGAACCGTGAACGTGTCCGCGTCGCGACGCACAACCACGCCTTTGATTTTCATCTTCTGTCCGCTCGAGACAGAGCGGGCTCTTGACGCATCAGTCGGCGCGCTGTTTGGTTGTGTCGAGTCCTGTCCGAAAGCTAATGGGGGAAAGAGCCAGCGCTAACCCAAAAGCAAGCGCGATTGTTCTGATTCCTGTTTTCATAGTATTTCGACTCCTTATCGATGTTAGCGACGCGCAACCTGACCGCGCCGGTTAGTCTTGAGTTCGACGGTGAACTCTTGCATCACGTTGTCTGCCAGGTTGGCGCAGACTATTTTAGAGAACGTCGGGCTAATGAGCTTTCAATTGGGTGGTGCCCATCAACTTAGAATCTCGAATACTACGAAAGCAGGTAAGAGTGTCAAGACTGGAAGGCGTGAAACGAGCAGTAAACAGCAGTTACTAGGGATTCATTATTGCTTCGCTACGGGATTGCAAGAAAAGCTTGGTCCGCACGCTTCCAGCGTGCCGACGCAAAAGCACGCTGGAAGCGTGCGTACCTAGATCGCGAACTGGGCCGACTCGAGTAGCTCTTTGATGTAAGCCAGAAACTCTCTCAGCGTCCGCGCCGTCGATAATGCGATGATCGAAGCTGAGCGCAAAGTAAGCCAGCTGACGAATCGCGATATAGTCTTCATCGTCCGCGGCAGTCAGGACCTTGGCGCGCTTCTCGATCTTTCCGACACCCAGGATCGCCACCTGCGGTTGATTGATGATCGGAGTTCCGAACAAACCACCAAAGACGCCGGGGTTGGTAATCGTAAAAGGTGCCGCCGGCGACTTCATCGGGCTTTCAGTTGTTTCGTGCGGGCGCGATCGGCCAGATCGTTGGCCGCACGCGCCAGGCCTGAAATCGAAAGGTCGTCGGCGCGTTTGATCACCGGAACGATCAAACCCCAATCGAGCGCTACCGCCATGCCGAGATTGATGTCGCGCTTGTAAACAATCTGATCGCCGCCAACCTGTGAGTTAAAGATCGGAAACTTGCGAATCGCATCGGTCACGGCTTTGAAAATGAAAGGCATGAAAGTAAGTTTCGTGCCGGTCCGCTCCAGAAAGGCTTCACGGTTTTCGTCTCGCAGCTTCGCGATCTTCGTCATGTCGATTTCATAGACCGTGGTCACGTGCGCTGAGGTCCGACGCGAAAGCACCATGTGCTCGGCAATCTTTTTCCGCATCACACTCATCTGCTCGACGCGATCGCCCGCAGCCGGCTTCAGAGCCGTCGCCGGCTGAGCGGCCGGAGCGCCCTGTGACGGAGCAGCCTGCGGACTGGCGCTAACCGGTGGAGCCGTGGCACGGTGGCGGAGCGGGCGCGCCCGATTCAATAAAGCTGAGGATGTCGTTCTTGGTCACGCGGCCGCTCATCCCCGTACCATCGAGTTCGCTGATATCGATGCCGTGTTCTTCGGCGATCTTCCGCACCAGCGGACTGGATTTGGTGCGACGCAAATCTTCAGCGGTCGCGCCGCCATTGTCCGCCTTCAGCTGGCGCTTTGCTCGTCCCTGCATCACTGCGTTTCACCAGTTGCTTGACTTCAGTTTTGTGAGCGGCGTGAGCGGAGCGGCGCCGGTTTGGCGGCGGCGCGCCGGCGGGATTACCGGCTTCGGCGGTTCAATCGTGGCCGGCGGTTCCTCGGGCTTCGTCTCAACGGGCGCAGGGTTCAGGCGCCGGCGCAGGAGTCTCCTGTTCCGGCGCGGCCGACTGCTTCCGCCGCCGGCTTTGCGCCTCGCCATCCGAGCACGGCTACGACCGTGTTGACCTCGACCAGTTTCACCTTCTTTGAATTTGATTTCAGTGAGCGTGCCGGCTGCCGGCGCAGGAATCTCGGCATCGACTTTGTCGGTCGAGATTTCGAAGAGCGGTTCGTCGCGATCGACGTGATCGCCGACGTTCTTCAGCCATTTGGTAATCGTACCTTCCGCAATGGATTCGCCCATCTGCGGCATTACTACGTCAGTAGCCATGATATTTATTTCCTGTCGATTAAGTGGTTATACAAACTGGTCTTGTCTTGATCTTTGTACTTTGTACGGTCTTGACGTTCTGACGCAGGGACTCTGATCTGCTGAAATCATTTTGCATCGACGTCAAAGTACAAAGAACTAAGTACGAAAAGTACCTGCGATTTATTCAGCCGTCGTCGGATCAATCACCGACTTAATTTCAGAGATGCGGTTCGCAGGAAAGCCACCCTGCTGCGCGTGCGCGCGGATCATGTCTTCGCTCGGCGCGATATAAATGCAGTAAATCTTGTCTCCGGTAACGTAGCTCTGCACCCATTGAATTTGCGGCCCGAGGTTCTGCAGGACGGTGCACGATTTCTGCGAAACCGCCTGCAGATCCTGAGGCGACATGTTCCCCGCGCCGGGAAGCTCTCGTTCAATTACGTATTTAGGCATATTTGTCTCCAGTAATGAGTCAGACGGGATTTACATGATTAACAAGATATTCGCTGATCGGTTATGAACCAAACGAATTCCAATTCATTAATCATGTCAATCCTGTAAATCCTGTCTATTAATATTTAATAAGCCGCCAGTTTCCGCGCCGCGTCCACAACATCTTTCACCTGCGGCAGGTAATAGTCTTCCAGAGGGGCGAGTAGGGAACGGGCGTGTCAATCGAAGCGACGCGCAGCACCGGCGCATCCAGCCATTCAAATGCTTCCTGCGAAATGATCGCCGCGATCTCGCCACCAATGCCACCGGTCAACGAGGCTTCATGCAGGATCAGCGCGCGGCTGGTTTTCCTGACACTGGCCAGGATCGCTTCCTTATCCAACGGCGCTAACGTGCGCAGGTCGATCACTTCAACGTCCAGGCCTTCCTTCTCCAGCTCTTCGGCGGCATCGAGCGCGATCAGGACCATCGCGCCGAACGTGATGATGGAAACGTCCCGGCCTTCGCGGGCCGTACGTGCTTTCGCCAATCTCGACAATGTAATCGTCTTCCGGAAGCTCTTCGCGCAGACGCGGCAAGCGATAGAGTTTCTTGTGCTCGAAGTACAGCACCGGATCCGGATCGCGAATCGCCGCCTTGATCAATCCCTTCGCATCGTAAGCGGTCGAGGGTTCGACGATCTTCAAGCCCAGCCGTGTTCAGAAAGAACGATTCCGCGTTGAGCGAATGAAACGGTCCCGAGCGCACGCCCGAGCCGCACGGCCCACGAAAGACCGCCGGAATGTTCGCGCCCCAGCGATAACGACACTTCGCGGCGTAGTTGGTCAGCAGGTCAAATCCGCACGAAATGAAATCGATGAATTGAAATTCGGCGACGGGCTTCATTCCCATTAAGCCTGCGCCGCAAGCTGCGCCGACGATCGCCGCTTCAGAAATAGGCGTATCGATGACCCGCTCTTTGCCGAAGTGATCGATCAGGCCTTCGGTGACTTTGAACGCGCCACCATAAACGCCCACGTCTTCACCAATCACGAAGACCGTCGGGTCGCGCTCCATCTCTTCCCAGATCCCTGGCGAATCGCCTCGACCATCGTAGCCGATCCGCCACGCGGCGGACGTTCGGGTTTGCGTTCTTTTTGAGTGCTGTTGACATTCTCGTTGTCAGTTCGTCACCTTTACCGGTTCTTTCTCAGGCGGTAACTTCAATTTATCAAGACTAGGTATGACCTTCTTCAATTCAGTTTGGTCCTTGCCGGTCGAGTCGACGAAGGTCCAATTCTGTCCGCCGTCGGTAGAGATTGCGATCAGGCTGCCTTCAACCTGAAACACGCCGTCCTTCGCCTTGAACTTCGACGTTATCGGCACGACGGCATAAATCCCGTTCGCCTCATGAACGAATTGACTGGGAGCTGATGAAGTCGAGGAAATGATCTCGACACCTTCAGCTTCCATCGTCTTCAGTCTCGTTCGTCATGGCCGCCAACAACTTCTCGCGGCCGCCGGCATATTCAACCAGCTTCGGGTAAGTCAAATCGACGACCTTCCCGTAGTCTTTACGACTGAGGGCTTCCTCGAGCTCTTTCGCCCGCGCCGTAAGGTTCGGATAGTTTTCACCCGCGGAAGCTGTGCCCGGTCCCAACCCCTGCGGCGGCGCTCTCCTACAGCCGAGCGAGAGTAAGAGCGGCAGCGCCAGCATTCCAAACGCGAGTCGTTTACATTTCAGTCCCAGCTTCAATGCAGTTTAATGACCACCGGTTCTTCCTAATTCTTTCCAAAACTTTCGGCCGCCAGGCCGGCGGCACGATCGAGTTATCAAAGACTCCGCACACCGCGCCTTCAGGTTCGGGCATGGGCGAGCTTTCAGCCCACTCTGAATCTTCATCGATCTCGCGCATCACGTCCGCGGTGATCGCCTCGAGTTTTTCCTGGTCCGCGACCTTTTGGTCCAGCAGAAACTTCTCGAAGCGGTCGATCGGATCGTTGTGCTTTTCCCAGTACTCAATCTCGCCTTCGGGAATGTATCTCTGATCGTCGTGTTCGGCGTGGCCCTTGCGGCGATAGGTTTTGGCTTCGATCAAAACCGCGCCCTTGCCCGCGCGCGCATGATCGACCGCTTGTTTGGTGACTTCATAACAGGCAATCACATCGTTGCCATCCACGATGTAGCCGGGAATACCAAACGCCGCCGCGCGTCAGCCATGTTGCGCACTGCGGTCTGCATGCTGGTCGGCGTCGAATAGGCGTAGTGATTGGATTCAACGATCACAACCAGCGGCAGTTTCTGGACCGCAGCGAAGTTCATGCCTTCGTAAAACGCTCCCGTGCTGGAACCGCCATCGCCGATGTAAGCGAGCCCGACAATATCTTTCTGCTGCATGCGCGCGCCCAGCAGAATTCCGGTCATCACCGGAATCATGTCGCCCAGATGCGAAATGGGCCCGATGAAACCCCTTGTCCATGTAACCGAAATGGACGTTGAGATCCTTTCCGCCGGAAGGTCCCCAGGCTTTAGCCATGTACTGCGCAAGAATTTCGCGCGGCCGAATTCCTTTGACGAAGACCGATCCCAGATCGCGAATGATCGGCGTGATGAAATCATCCGGTCGAAGAGCGTAGGCCGAGCCGACTGCAGTCGCTTCCTGGCCCAACGAACGATAGACACCGCCGACAACTTTCGTTTGCCGGTAGAGATTGACGATGCGTTCTTCGACCAGTCGCGTCAGCTTCAGATAGCGATACAGCTCGAGCATCTGATCGGGCGTGAGCGAAGTGTCTTTGATACACGAGCGCGTCCTGGCCCTCGGCAATTTTCGCGGCGCATACTTGGTGCTGATGCGCATTTGAAACGCTGGGCGGCGGACGGTTGCCGCGCTTTCTGTCTTGTACTCTTTCTTCAGGCATTCGTCTTATTCGTCCCATGTGTCCCATTCGTCCCATGAGACAGATGGGACAATAACTATGGGACTATGGAGCCTTCTAAATATGAATCGTCTTGTCGTGCACGCCTTCGGCAGCTTCCATGCACAGCTTCGGAAACGGTCGGATGCGCGTGCATCGTGTTGCCCAGCTCTTCGGCCGTAGTTTCCAGCTGCATCGCGACACAGGCTTCAGCAATTAACTCTGTCGCGTGCGGACCGATGATGTGCACGCCGAGAACTTCGTCGTACTTTTTCTCGGCGACAACCTTTACGAAGCCTTCTTCTTCGCCGATGATGCGGGCCTTGCCCGACGCGCTGAAGGGAAACTTGCCGACCTTCACGTCGTAGCCCGGTCTCTCGCGCCTTCGCTTCAGTTAATCCAACCGGAAGCAACTTCCGGGTCGCAGTAAGTGCAGTTCGGAACCAGACGCAAATTGATCGGCCGCGGATTCTTTCCGGCCAGATGCTCGACGGCGACGATGCCTTCCTTCGAGGCCAGGTGAGCAGCAGCGAAGGCGTCGGCACCACATCGCCGATCGCGTAGACACCTTTCTCGGCGGTCTGCTGATATTCGTCGACCTGGATGAACCCTCGCTCGACTTTGATCTTCGTCTTTTCCAGACCGAGCCCTTCAGTGAAAGGCATGCGCCCGACGGCGCACCAGCAGCATCTCAGCTTCCAGCCTCACATCCTCGCCTTTGGAAGTTTTTCCGGTGACCACGCACGCCGTTGTCAGTCTTCTCCATCTTTCCAGCTTCGTATCGACCTGCGATTTGATCCGCGCTTGCGGAATGATTTGGCGAGCTCGGCCGAAACTTCTTCGTCTTCGAGCGGGACCAGTCTTGGCAACAGCTCGACGATGGTGGTCTCAGCGCCAAAGCGCGAATAGACCGAAGCGAACTCGACCCCGACGGCGCCGGCGCCCATGACGATTAGCGACTTCGGGAATGTCGGTGAGCTCGAGAATGTGATCGCTGTTAACGACGTGCTTACCGTCGGTTTCGAAGCCCGGAATCGGACGCACGACCGAACCGGTCGCGATAATGATGTTCTTTGTTTGAATCGTTTGTTTTGATCCGTCTTCGGCGGTGACTTCGACCTTGCCCGGCAAAATGAGTTTGCCGGCGCCCTTGAACACCGTGCACTTGTTCTTTTCATCAGGAACTCGATGCCCTTCGAGTTCTTCATCACCACTTTGTCTTTGCGCTTTTGCACGTCGGCGAAAGCGAGCTGAATTCCGCTCGCCTGGACGCCAAAATCCGCTGCATGCTGCATCTGTTCATAGACGTGCGCGGACATGCAGCAATTGTTTGGTCGGGATGCAACCGCGCAGGGTGCAGGTGCCGCCGAGCCGTTTGTCTTTCTCGACAATTGCGACTTTCAAGCCCAATTGCCCGGCGCGAATCGCGGCCACATAGCCGCCCGGACCGCTGCCGATTACCGTTACATCGAATTGTTCGTTAGCCAATTTGGAAGATTCCTCTCTCTGTGGCGCAATCCCGATACATCGGGGCTGCGACAGCCGTTTCGCCTATATTTTTAGTGCTTTTGAAAGACTCGCATTATAATCGCTCGCGCACGCTTTCGCCAATTGCGTGTCAGAAGCCCGACCGTGAGGGAGGGCAGCGCAACCTCCCTATTTGGTCGCCTTCAAGGCTCGTCTATAGCCAGTAGATTTTCCGCACAATGGTAGCCTTCCTAACGGTCGGGCTTCTGACACGTGAGAGTATTGAGGTCAGTACCGGGAGCGGTTGCGACCGGGTTTAGAGTGGAGCGCCAACCGTCCCGGTTGCTGTCTGCCCGCTGCAGATTGCGAAGCGAAGACGCTTGAACTCCAGTCCGCTACCGCTCCCCGTACTGACTACAGAACGAAGAGGATCACATGAAACATTCCGAAGGCTTTCTTAAGCTGGTCGACGACGCCAAAGAGCCGCATCAACGAAGTCAACGTCGCCGATACGCGCGATCGCATGGCGAACAACACGGCTGTAAAATTAATTGACGTGCGTGAGACAACGAGTGGGATGCGGCGCATGCCGCCGGGGCGATTCATCTCGGCAAGGGTATTATCGAACGCGACGTCGAGGCGACCGTGCCGGACAAATCAGCTGAGTTGATTCTTTATGTGCGGCGGCGCTGGCTATCGCTCGGCGCTGGCGGCGATGTCTTGCAGAATATGGGGTACACGAATGTCTGGTCGATGGCCGGCGGCTGGAAGGCCTGGAAGGAATCAGGCGCGCCGGTTGAATCCTGATCCGGACATTATCTCTTGAGTTTGAACTCCGTTGGGACCACGCTCGACAACGGCAACTGCGTCGCCTTCGATTTTCGCGCGCACATCTTTCCGGATCAATCGACGGACGATAAGTCAGCACAACATTCTCGGGGTTCTTCCTCACGCCGCACGTCATATCCGGCTGCACCGCGACAAAGGTTCTCAAAAGAACACGGTTCAACACGACCGCGCGAATCTTGTGAACGCCACCGCTTGCTTGAATTGTGAAATAAGCGATTCCTTTGCTGTCGCAGTCGAGCTTCACAAATGTGCCCTGGACGCGTTGCTCACCTGCCTTTATGATCACGCAGAGCCTCAAATATTTGATCGGATTCCGAGGGCGTCGCATTCTGTTTACCGACGGTCACCGGTGAAGCCGCCGAGTTCGCGAGGCGCTTTGAGCCCGCCGCGCCCGGAGCTTCGCGATTCGCGATTTACGGTGCGTTCGGCTGCCTGTTTTTGCAGTACGCTCGATCGATCGAATCAGGATCTCTGCCTGTTTCTGCAGTTGCAGCATCCTGGGAATTGCGCATCGGCCGCAAGGTTTGGAGCGCCAGGTCTAACTTGTCCTGGCGCGAAATAAAGGTTGGCCCAGCTGCACCACCAGATCCTGCCGGCCGGGCGAGAGTTCAAGCACTTTCTTGAATAACTCAGCTGCTTCATCGAGTTGCATCTCCGGCAACCATATCCACGAAGGCCAGCAACGCAATGCGATTCGGTGTATGGCAGGATTTAACTCGATCGCCCGTTTTAGTTGGGTCCGCATGATCTTGACCGTCTCCAGCGGGATAGCTGGTGACGAAACCCATGCCTCCCACGCCCTCCTGACTAAGAGCAAACGCATAATAGTAATGCGTCAGATAATTACTCGACCGATCGGCGCACGGCCTGCTCCCAGCGCTTTTTCGCCTCACTGAAGCGTCCCTGCCGAATGCGCACCATACCGAGTGAAGCCTGCGCCATGGTCAACCTGTGGATCGAGGGCCAATGCCTGCTGTAAGTGAGCTTCCGCCCCGGCCATATCATGAGTATGAAGTAAGAAGGTCTCCCAAATAGGCTTCACCTTCGGCCTCGCTAAGCGGCGACGATTTGAACTCGCTTGTCGAATTCAAGTTTCTTGTTAAAGGTAACAAGCTGCATTCGGAACATAATCGCTCTGCACATATTTCCTGAGTTCTTTTTCGAGCGATTCCATCTCGGTCTTGAAATGCGAGTTTGAATGCCTCCTCGATCGGAGTATTCGCCGCTATTAGCTCAAGATACTTTCCCAGCTGGTCAACTCCGCTGACCACTGCTGCCCAGCATTAGATAGTGCACGAGGGCCCACGACTCAGCGTAAAACATCCCCGCTCTTGGCGCGTTCGTCGTACTCGGGCGAGCTCATGATTTACCGCAAACAGCGTCCGCAGTGGATAGAGCTTTCCCTGACGCAGCGTCTGGATGTGGGCAGGGAATCAACTCGCCGACGTGAACCCTGCGATCGTCTTCGATCAGGAATGTGCTGTAGTATTCCGCCAGACCTTCGTTGAACCACGTCGGCAAGTTTCCGGTCGTATTATCGAGCATCAAGTGAACGTACTCGTGGTAAATGACAGCTGAAGTGCTCCTCGCGAGTCAGACGTCAGCGTGATGTAGTTCACGTCCTGGCCTTTTTGAAAATAGCCGGCATAGTCTGCTGGGGTTGAAAGGCTTGTAAGAGCTCATGCTCTTAAAAACAACGACCGTAGTGGGCACCGGCGAATCGCATTTGGCCTTTGACAACAACCGGGTAAACGCATTGGCGAAACTGCTCGAGCTGCGTGGCGACCTCGCGAATCTCCTCTTCTCAGCTCGCGTTGCCAGGATTAAAGGTGAAGTTCTTTGAAGTTACTTTGGTCAGTGTGTCGTTCGCATGGGCAATTTGGGCAGTTGAAGTCAGGACCAGAATTGCCAGCAGGATGCTGCGAGTGCGGAATTTAGCCTGATTCATTTGTGGGACCTCTCTCGCAGCCCAAGCGGCGTTGAAGTAGACTGGTGGCTCGTCTCGATAACGGGCTAAAGTCCTGTTGAGCCTACCGCAAGCTCTGGCCGTGCACGCAACCAAGCTACTTACTTCAGCACAAACGTCGGCGGTACAAACTCAGGGCCACGGCTTCGCCGTCAAACTTGCTTCCTGCTTTGGCGGCACGTGAACGTGATGATGATCAAATTCTCAGGTTTGCGCACGCCGCAGGTGATGTTGCCGCCCACATCGGTAGTAAAAGCCGTGACGTCAACTTGCTCAAAGGTGTCGCTGTGAATCTTGAGCAGCCGATCGCCGGCGCGCACCTGAAACACGACTCCTCCTTTGGCGCTGCACTCAATTGTCGTGAGCATCCCCTGAACGCGCGTCTCGCCCGCCCTGGGGTTTTCTGAGCGCTTCAGCGAGGGCTGAATTCTGATCATCCTGGTCAGGCTTGGTCTGCGCAAGTATGAGCGTGGGACCTGCGGCCGGGGGAACCGGAGCCGTGATGCACCTTGTCTGGCCGCTGCTTCCTTCTGAAACTCTTTGATTCGCGCGATCTGTTCTTCATTGCGCTTGATACCTGCCAACAGCGCTTCCAGCCTGTTGACGCATCTCCGGGTTCGGACTGTTTTGGGCGATCGGATCGAGCAGTTGGCGGGCCTCAGCAAATCGCTCTTTGCGCATATAAAGTTGGCCCAGCGTGAAAATAATGCGCTGATTCGCTCGTGAGATGTTCAGCGCGCGCTTCAGCAACTCAATCGTTTCGTCAACATCCTCGTTCCGTACCACATTCACAAAACCGAGCAGGGCATAACTCTCCGGAAAGTCGGGTTTGAGATGCGATGGCTTTCTTTAACTCCGTTCTCATAGTCGCCGCCGTTTCCGGGGCGTAGCTGGACATCGTTCGTTGTTCACTTGTGCTCAAGCCGCTCAAAGCAAGGGCGTAGTAATAGTGAGCCAGAGTGGTTCTGCGGAATCTGCGGCGACGGCCTTTTTCCAAATATTGTCTGGCATCGTCCAAACGGTTCTGGCGCACCCGCAGCATGCCCAAAGACGTATGGGCCAGACGCTGATTGGGGTCCAGACTCAGAGCCTTTTGGAGATAAGTCTCCCGGCATCGTTGCAGTAGCGTCTGGTATGCGCCAGCAAGTCGCCTAAGTAGGCTTGCGCTTCGGCTTCTGAAACCGGCGCAGCTTCTGCATTGTCTGTTTCAAAGTCGAGCTTCTTCTCGAAAGTCACGCCGGTCGCCATGTACTTTGCGCCCTGGATGTAGGATTTGAATGACTTCTCGAACGCCTCCAGATCGGTTTCAAAAGCCTGCTGAAAGGCGTCCGCGATCGGCACTTTTGAATCAAGCAAATTCATAAACCGTCCCAGTTGCGGGCGCCGCTTCTGGCCTTCCGCCCTGCAACAGGTAGTGCATCAGCATCCACGATTCAGAGTAGAAAATATTCATCTTGTTGCCTTCGTTGTAATCACGGCGATTTGTAATCGACCGCGAACAGCGTGCGCAGCGGCAACAACTTGTTATCGCGCAGGTAAAGCACATGATTGCTGACCAGATCACCGAGAATGAATCTTCGATCTTCGTCCTTCACATCAAAGGTGCTGTAGTATTCCGCCAGTCCTTCATTGAACCAGAGTGGCACGGCGGGGCCCATGGTGTTTTCCACCAGCAGGTGCACGTACTCGTGAAAGATTGTCCGGAAAGGCTGATCTTCGGAAGCCTTCTCACTCGTGAGCGTGATGTAGTTCACGTCTTCGCCAGGTTGGAAATAACCGCTGACGTTGGGATTGACCTTAAACGGTTTGTAGGCGCCGTTACTCTTAAAGACGATCACGGTTGTGGGGACGGGCGAGTTGAGTTTGACTGAGGGAAACAACATCCCAAAGACCGACCGGAACTGTTCGAGGCGATTGGCGGCCTGGCGGATATCCTTCTCGGCAGCGTTACCAACCAGAGTGAAGTTCTTTGAACGAACCGTGGTCCAGGTGTCCGCGGCATACGCGCGTTGCCGTCCTGCTCCGACCAGGATCAGAGCGCACGCGAAGCCAAGGGCGACAGATCGCAGGGGCTTTCTAATCATTGTGAGACCTCTCTTCGGCGACTGAAGTAGGCGGCACAGTTTCCGTTCGGCAGGGCACCAGGCCGCGGCGGACACCAGAATATACGAACCGGGGATTTGCCTGTCAATTCTGAGGTCAATCGCCGGCGCGAATCCTTGATACAAGGCGCGGCCCGATATTATTTTCGGTAGGTGCGTTTTGGGAATCCTGGCCCGTCAGAACCCACTTCAATAGTCTCGCCTGGAATTCAAACGGCAACCCGGTTGCTGCCGCTCCCGGTACGACTATCTCGACCTCGAGGGCTATGAACATCTCGATCCTGACGGAGCGAGCGCAAGCCGGATCCAGAACTTTAGTAAGCTTCTAATCTCCGAATCCGGATTTCTTTTCTTCCACAGTCGGATTGAATTTGGCCGGCATCGAAAGTTCCCCTTCTTCAAAATAGAACTCCCGAAGCGCATCAACTTGTAGCGGCTTAGGGTTGGGCCGCCGACCACGAGTGTTCCGGAAGCATGCCCCTGCTCCCGGAATCCTTCCCGTTGAGCTGTTGGCTGCTTCCGGGAAACGTGACTGCTTATCCCACGGCTTAGCTCGGCATCAGAAAACTTCTGCCCGGTGACGCGGACAGAGATCATCTGATCGAAATCCGGGGGTGCGGCGATGAAGTGGGCCATAAAGGTTTCGGGCCCTTTGCCAAACAAGATGTACTCGAGTTGGAGTGGGCTTGGCGGCGCCGGGGATGAACTTGTGGAAATGAACGACGTTAACCACGTTAACGTCGAAGGCGCCACCGGCAGGAGGATTCTCGAAATCGCCGATGAAGGCCGTGCCGTGTCGTTCCAGGTGACCACGAATCAGCGCATTTCCACGAAATTTTCGGGCGGCGAGCTGCCCGCCGGATCCAAGTCGGGCAGGACGAACAAGTGCCGGGTTGAACGTGTACATCTTCACCGCCGGGTGCTTCTTACGGTCTGCGATATAGACATCTGTCAGGTTGCGGTTCCCGTCGGTGAACGACGCCTCGAGAATCACCTGAAAACGGTGGGGAGTTTCGAAGTCGGTTTTCTCTCTATTCAACGCGAAGAACATCGGCAGATGCGATAGATAGGCGGTCTGCCCTCCGACGAGCAACATATTATGAGTTGCCGGGTCTTCCCAAACGGGAAAATTCACCAGCACGTTATTCGCCTTCGACGCGGCGCTGAGACATCCGAGGCCAAGGGCGGCGGCGGCACTGCCTATCAGAAATTCCTGCGGTTGTTGACTCGATTCATTTTACTCATGGGTGTTGCCTCCTTTAAGCAACCTGGTCCGGTTGAAGTGAGAGCCCAGACCCCTTTAAAGAATGGGCAACGAAAGTGTTGACTGAGAGGCGCGGGAACCCTGGTTCCGCTCGGTAGGCGATGCGCCACAATTATGCCGCCTATAGAACAATTATTCGCCATGATACAATCCGCACCGCAAGATAGTGTTTGCTAAAGATTAACGCACCAAAAACAGGCCAAAAGAGCACTCCACGAAGCGAGTTCGACGTAACCGCGTGTAGCGCCTTGACGTCATTAGTCTTACCGGTCGGATTTTTGGGAATCGTAACTAGTCATCGTCATACTCGATCCTGGCGGGCAGCGTTCCGCCTCTAAACGGATAATTCAAAAGACCCAGCGGGCAAGATGCCCCTGAACAGCTGGCAGGATGCCGCGCTCAATCTCGGCGGGCAGTAGCCAGCCTCTAAACGAAACACTTGAAAATCAGGAGAAAGCCATGAAGAAACTCTACCCAGTTGCCACTAAGCTCTGTTCATCTTCAGCTTTGCATCGTTCGTTTTTGCGCGCGCGAGGCAAAGCTGGTGCGCTATCCCAGCTACTCGAACGGGCGCATTGCGTTCACCTATCTCGCCGACATCTGGACCGCTGACGAAAACGGTCAAAACATCCAGCGCCTGACGGTGAACAAAGCGCGTGATGCCTACCCGCGATTTTCGCCGGACGGAAAGTGGATTGCCTTTTCCAGCGATCGTAACGGCAACCTCGACGTCTTCCTCATGCCCGCCGCCGGCGGTACTGGCGAAGCAGTTAACCTCGCACTCAGCGGACGACACGGTGCTGGGCTGGACGCCGGATGGGAAGGGCATTCTCTTCAGCAGCCAGCGCGGACGAAGACTTCATGGGTCTGCTTCTATGTGGTGAGCGTAGACGGCGGCATGCCCTGGCGAGCCGGACCGGACATGGGTAACGCAGCGAGCTATTCTCCTGACGGCAATCGCATCGCGTACAACCCAAAGGGCCAGGTCTATTGGCGCAAGTACTATCGCGGTGCCTACGCCACGGACGTTTGGATTGAAGACGTTCTCAGCCAAAAGTTTACCCAGGTCACAGATTTTGACGGACTCGATTCGTGGCCGATGTGGAGCCGCGACGGCGACATCTATTTTGTCAGCGATCGCGACGGAGGTGGACTGACGAACATCTGGCGCGGTATCCGACAAAGGTGGAAAGGCTGACAAAGTAACCACCTTCAAGACCGGCGACGTGCGCTTCCCATCAATCAGCGCCGATGGCCGCACGATTGTTTTCGAACACGATTTTGGTATTTGGAAGCTGGACACCGCTACCAGAGAGCCACTCCGATCAAGCTCGATATCGACGCGGAAACGCAGGAGAACGATTCCGAGATTCGCGCGTTCACTTCTGAAGCTGACGATTACGACCTGGCGCCGAATTCGCGACGGATCGTGGTCTCGACGCACGGCGAATTATTTACCGTGCCGGTTGACGAGGGCGACATCCGGCAGATTACCGATGGCCCGGCGCGCGACCGCGGAGTTGACTACTCGCCGGATGGCAAGTGGATCGCTTACATCTCCGACAGCAGCGGGCGCGAAGAGCTCTATGTGGTCGCGACCGACGGCGGCGCGCCGCAGAAGTTAACGGACATCGACGCGCTCAAGGCCGGCTTCAACTGGTCACCGGATTCTAAGGAGATCGCCTTCACGGCTGCCGACAGCAAATTGAGGAAGGTGAACGTCGCGACCAAAACGGTGATGGACCTTGATTCGTCCCGTTACGGAAACGTCTCGACGCCGGAATGGTCACCTGACGGAAAATGGCTCGCCTATTCCAAGTCGGACTCCAGCCGTACGTCGGATATCTACATTCTCGATTCGACCGGCGCCGACAAGACGCCGCACAAGGTAACGTTTGATTCCTACAACGATGTCAATCCGCGATTCGGCCCCGACGGACGCAAGCTGTTTTTCGTTCGATCCGACTCAACGGGTGGCGGTGGCGGCGGTTTCGGCAATGCCTCGGTGCAGATTTATTCAGTCTGGCTCGAGAAGTTGGATCGCGATCCCGACGATCCGGAAGAGAGACCTGACACGGAAGCCGCACAGGCGCCCACTGGAGAAGGTGGCGAAACTACTGGTCCGCCGCGCCGTCCAGCCGGGCCGCGTCCACCGCACGAGACCAAAATGGATTGGGCCGGCATGAAGCACCGCACCCGCCAGATCACGCGCATGCCGTTCCCGGTTTTCAATTACACCATCGCTCCCGATAGCCGCACGATTGTCTTTGTGACCACCGAACCCGCGGGAGCCGAAGCACTCCGATCATCTATTCCATTCAGGATGATGGCCGGAGGCTGGCGCGAGTGACGGCCGGTGGCCCACCCGCAGGGCGACGGTGAAGGCGGCGGCGGTGGTGGCGGCTTCGGCGGCGGCATTTCCGATCTGAATATTTCGCGCGACGGCCGCACCCTGTTCTTCAGCGAACGCAACGGAATTTATTCAGTCGCGCTCGGCGGCGGTGCGGCGACGGCGACCCTAACTGCCGGCCGTACTGATGGCGCGCGCCGTCGTATCAGCTTCAACGTGCGCGTGAAGATCAATCGGCCCGGCCGAATGGGCCGAGATGTTCGGCGACGCGTGGCGCACGATGAAATACCGCTTCTATGACCCTGCCATGCACGGCATGGATTGGGACGCGGCCAAAGCCAAGTACGAACCGCTGGTCAAAGACGTCGGCGATCGTCAGGAGTTGCTGAACATCATCAACGAGATGATCGGTGAGCTGAATGCGTCGCACACCGGCGCGGCCCCGCCACCACGCGGATTTGGGGGCGGCGGCGTGTCCACCGCCAGCCTCGGGTTCGATCTCGAGCCCGATAAAACTGCGGGCCATTACCGCGTTTCGTATGTCTACGAGAATGGCCCGGCCGACAAGGACTGGGTCAAAGTCAACGTTGGTGATTATTTGATCGCGATTGGCGGGAAGCCCGTTAAAGCCGGTGACGAATACTGGTCACTGCTCAACGATCGTCTTAATCGCAAAATCGAAGTCACCCTTAATAACAAGCCGAGTGAGGAAGGCGCCTGGAAAACTCGCATTGAAGCTATCAATGGCCAGGCCTATTCGACACTTCGTTATGAACGTTGGGTGAAAGAGCGCCGCCAGAAAGTCGATGAGATGTCCGGCGGTCGCATCGGCTACATTCACATTCGCGCTATGGACCAGCCCAGCCTGCGCAAGTTCGAGAAAGAGATCCGCGAGTTCCGCAACAAGGAAGCGATGATCATTGATCAGCGCTGGAACGGTGGCGGCAACATCGAACAGGAACTGCTGGCGATCCTCGTCCAGCGCGAGTATCAGGTCTGGGTGCCCCGCGGCGTCGAAGCTGCCGGCCGGCCTTTTGCCGGATACTTCGGCCCGAAAGTGGTGCTGCAAAACTGGCGCTCAGCCTCGAATGCCGAGATGTTTCCGGCGGGCTTCCGCGCTCTGGGCCTGGGCAAAGTAATCGGCACGCCGACGATGGGCGCGGTGATCGGAACCGGCAGCTATTCTTTGATTGACGGTTCGACGGTGCGCACCCCAGGTGTGGGCGTCTACCTGGCGGATCAGAAACACACTAACATGGAAAACTATGGCGTCCAGCCTGACATTCAGGTGGACAATTCGCCGGAAGATAATCTGGCTGGCCGTGATCGCCAACTCGACGCTGCGGTCGAGGAACTGATGAAGCAGTTGGGAGGCGGCCGCCGCAACCAAACGACGACGAATAACCAATAGCTCGTCGCCGGAAAACGTAACCCGGACTGGAGCGCAACCGTCCTCGGCTGCTTCTTAGGACTCGATAGCCACAGACTGCAAAAGCGAGACGCTTGCGCTCCAGTCCTTTTTCTAATCTCATTGAAGTGGAGTCTCGCCTCTTTCTCTTACTTCAGAAACCCTTTTCCGCCACAAACAAAGGTGCTAATCTCCCCGCCTCGGGACAATCGGAGAATTGAAAATGAAGCGCGATGCGGCCATGACTGAGCGACTACGAGGCGTGATTTCCAAACTCGAGTCGCAAACCAAAAGCGGCGCTGTGCATTGGGAAAAGCAGGCCGGTTCCGCGCATCGTTACACGCAGGTGAAAAATAATCTGGTGATTCTGGGTCCGGCCACGCCGCTGGCCGATTCTGAAGTGCCGCGCTATCTATTTATTACGCCGTTCGATTCTCCTGATCATATCGAAGTGAACTCGAACGACGCTGAACTCTGGACCGGCGATTCTGTCGCTGGCAAAGGAAGTTGAAGAGGTCTCGCAGCATGAGCCGGCCGTCGATCCATTTGCCGTTACAGACCAGCTTCTTGAGCGCCTGGAAAGCATGTGACGGCCACTTACTATTATTTATTTTTTAGCGATAAGGACTAATTGCCATGGCAGAAAGAGAACAACCTCAGTGAAGAAGCCCAGAGTCTGGCTCGCGTCCCACTCTTCAAACGTCTGGAGCCGCATGAACTCGAGCATCTCGCTGAAGAAGTGGATCAGGTTAATTACAAGACCGGCGATACGATCTTTCACGAACACGATCGCGGCGACGCTCTCTATATCCTGGAAGAGGGCACGGTCCGCATCTGGGTCTTTGACGACGACGTGAAGGAAGTTACGCTGGCGGAATTGAAGGCCGGAGACTTCTTCGGAGAATTGGCCGTGCTGGATCGGGGCGAGAGATCGAGCAGCGCCACTGCTATTACTGACGTGCACCTGCACCGGTTGAGCAGCGACGATTTTCAGCAATTCTTAATCGAACACCCCGATGCCGCGATCGACGTGATTTGCGAGATTGCCCAGCGGATGCGCCAGACTAATATACTGGTCACGCAACGTGCCTCACGCAACATCAACGCTGAGATGGAAGCACACTCAACCATCGGTCAGCGGATTGCCGACAAGGTCGCGTCGTTCGGCGGTTCGTGGACATTTATCATAATCTACGTGACCTTTCTGGTTGTCTGGATGGGGGTTAATACCTTCGTACTGATCCATTATGGCGGCGGCGAGAACGGTGCGCAGTGGGATCCTTATCCTTACATTCTGTTGAACCTGATGCTTTCGATGACGGCGGCCCTGCAAGCGCCCATCATCATGATGTCGCAGAACCGCGCCGCCGAAAAGGATCGGCTGGCGGCGGAACAGGACTTCAAAGTGAATCTGAAAAGCGAGCTGATGCTGGAAGAATTGATCCGGAAACAGCGCGAACGCGACGTGCAAATCGACGAAGTCAATCGGGCCCTCGTCGCCTTGAAGCAAAACAAACCCTAAAGCCCGGGGTCGGTACGCACGCCTCTGGCGTGCTGTTGAAGAAACGATCGACTTCAACGCAGGCACGCCGTAGGCGTGCGTACCGCCCGCCTACGGTTTGACTTTTTCTGCTGCTGTTCGCGAAGTCTGCGCTGCTCCTCACGTTGCCGAACGACCGCCGCCGCCGCCAGATCATCGAGGTCATAATGCGGAGTCTGATTCCCTCCGACCTCTTCGATGCCGATACCCAGGGCCAGGCGAAAACCCTCGCACTCAATGGCCAGATCGCCCAGATCCTCGGGGTCGCGCACGTCCTTGTTCCGCCAGTCATAGAATGGCTTCCAATCCGCCCGCACCGAAAACTTTGGCGCCATCACTGAAAGAAACTCACTCTTGCTGGTCCATCTGTTGGTTACCGGATACGCCACTCGAACATAAGACAATCGGCCATCCGTGAATTTGAACGCAATGCTTTCGACGCCTTCGAAAAATGAACCGGAACCGGCCAGGTTGACGATCTCGGCCGCTTTCAGATCGGCATTAGACACGCCCAGATCGTTAACCGCGCTGATCTGGCAGGCCGGGAACCAGCTGCGTTACCTGAGCCTCGGTCATCCCCAGATAAAATCGGTCAAGCTTTGGCGCTTGTTCGACCCCGAGACCGCAGGGTGGTGGAGCTTTAATCCCCGGCTGAATTATCGGAGCGGCCTGCTTGGCAAACACTTGAGTCGGATCAAGTTCAAGCCGGGCGCGCGCAGAATGGTAGTCGACGATCGCCTGGTAATACTCCAGTCGGGTCGAATTATAGTCCGACTCAGCATCGAGTACTTCCAGCAGGGTCGCTTTGTTTGCGTTATAGCGCGCAAAGGACAACGTCAGGTTCTCCTGAGCTGCGGTCGCCGCCTGCAACGCGAATTGGGTGCGATCCAGCGCCGAAAGCGCGCCCGCGCGGGCCGCGTAGAACTCCTGCTTGAGTTGCAATATCTGGTTGTCCCGTTGCACGTCGAGCGATCGTGCGCGTAAGTCGGCCTGGGTCGCGCGGCTCTTGCTCGCCCCGAAATTGAAGATCGGAACATTGAGAGTGATGATGGCGTCGCCACCGGAATACCGTCCCAAAGGTTTAAAATTAGCGGCATCAAAGCCACCATTCAGCGAGTAGGTCAACTGCGGCCAACGCTCCCGCCGCGCTGCGCGGGCGTCTGCGAGGGCGGCGCGCTTCTGCGCGTCGAGCTGGGCGAGTTCAGGGCGTAACATGATGGTATCTTCCCGGTAACCGAGCAGGTCGATCAACTGCGGCACGTTGTCGGAGAGCCGGACGACCGTGATGTAGGTTGCGTAGTCCAGTCCGGTCAATACTCTCAACTGGCTCATCGCTAATGATTCGGCAAGCTGAGACTGGGCGAACTCGTCCCGACGCGAACGCGCGGCTGAGCGAGTGCGCAGGACGTCAGTTTCTAAGGCAGCGCCACGTTTCTGCTGTTCTTCGGTGACACTGGCAAGACCCTCCGACAGCGCCAGCGCTTCGTCAGCCAGACGGCGTCGCTGCCGCGTTAGCGCGAGAACGTAATACGTGTCGATCGTAGCGAGCACCAGATTTCGGCGCGCGGCCATAGTCCCGGCATGCGCCGCCGCGAGCAACGCCCGCGAGCGTTGCAATTCGGCGCGCAGTTTGCCGGCGATATCGATCGTGCCGTTCACGCTCAAAAATCCCAAACTTTCGTTGATGGCGCTCGACGCAGCAAAACTGAAGGTCAACGGATCGCCGGGCTGCCGGATGGTAGAAGGCGTCGTGCCCCAGTAGGTGAGCGGCATGTTGATTTGAGGAAGCAGCCCAGCCCGTGCCTGCCGGACGTCTTCGCCGGCGATTTGCTCGTCGAACTGCGCTACCCGCAGACTCGTGGCGTTATCGAGAGCCAGCGTCACCGCCTGCTCGACTGACAGCGTGCGATTCTTTGTCGTCGTGCTGCCATACGGATAGTCGTTGTAGGGTGGCAACTGCTGCTGGACCTGACCGGTCTGACCTGGGCCGTTTGGCGTTTGAGTTGCCGCGGTAGTCGCTCGCGGCAGCGCCGGTTGTTGACCCAAAGAATTGATCGCAGCGGAAATCGCGACAATCAGCGTTAGCGAGAAACGCATTAGCGCATTCTTTTTCAATTTCAAACTCTCCTTAACCAGAGTGATGGCGGACAGAGTAATCTACGTTTTGTTGAATCTGGAAGCGTCTGCTCACAGGATATTGACAGCCCGCGCCGCCAACAACACGAGGACGGTCAGTGAGATGAGTGATTGCAGAATCATCAAGAGTTTTGCCCATCGAGCCAGCACTGGCGCATCTGTCGGCGAAAATGCGGTGCTGGTATTGAACGCTAGAAATAGATAGTCTGCGAAATTCGGTGACCATCCGTGCTCGTCAGCTGCGGTTCTCGCTTCATCAGTCATTGTCATCTGCGGAAAGAGGAAGGCTCCTTCAGGATGGCCGAATCGTTTGTCGCGCCCATGAGGCCCGCCGGCATCCAGCCGCCAGTACCACAAGGCAAAGACCAGGATATTGGTAAACCAGAGAGACGAGGCCGAAAGCAAAAGCTCGGTGGGAGTCTCTTTATGTGCCGGCAAGGCGCGGATCAACAAGCCAACCGAGGCGAACATTCCAATCGTTAGCACTGCGGACACTGCGAAGCCACAGAACCTGTTGATCCGGTGATGACCGGTGCCATGCGAAATGATTGTGGGCACGAGTAGCGCTAAAACAATTGCCGGAAAAAGCCAATGTGGACCGACGACGAGATAACTCGGAAGCGCCGCATATAAGCCACCCACCGCAAGGATAGCAATAATAGCCGGCCACCGTGGCTCAGGATCCCAACGATCCAAGATATTCTGCTCCTTGTTTTTCACCGAACGGATCTAAGACTCTTTCGGTACTCAGCGACTACCCCGGCGAACGCGACACGATCGTCTTCGTCAAGCAATTCAAAAATTGTAATTTTGGGCAGAAAATTCGGGTCACAAGGCATGCTTCCCCTCTAAGGGCTAACGCGGTATGGAGAGCGGCGGCATTATAGTCCAAGTCGCTGGAAAAGTGTTTTGAGTCTCTTAGAGTCCAAGCAGGCGGCTAGCGCCAGAGGTGGGCTTATTGAATACCACCCGAGATCAGATGGATCGGTAGGTTGTAGTTATTGCCTGAAAGAAAACATGACTTGTGATTTGATCGCCGGCAAGGATGTAGGCAGTCCGGCGCGACGGTGCAGGCCGCACTTTCGGTTGACTTCTAATTCAATCCAGTTTGGTTACCGATTGTTTGGCCGGCGCGGAGAGCTATTCGGTTGCGGCGTGCCCGGTTTGGTCGCCGGTTTCGCCGCACTGGAGCCCTGGCCCGCATTTCGTCCGGTCCGGGTGAGCGCGATTCTTCTCTCGGGGCCATTCTGGGCCACGGTAACCTTAATTGAGCGGAAGGTGCCGTCGTGCAGCTTAGTTCGTCGGATCGTAACTGATCACGTATTGGGTGCGGAGATCTCGCACAATCTCGTTGGCAATCTGCGGTAGCTCAGAGACGGATTGCGGAAAGAAAGCGCGTCCGCCGGTGTCGCTCGCCAGCTTGTTGATTAAGGTGACGGCCTTGTCGCGCGGGCTCTTTCTAATCAAACCCTTCTCAGCGTCCAACTCATTCACGAATCCAATGACAAAAATCTGCACGTCTTCTTCGCGCAAAGCCTGAAACAATTGCGTGCTCGTTATAATAGCTGGCGCGATCCTCACCGTCAGTCACTACAATCAAGGCCCGGCGACGGCGATCGTCATCGCCACCCTTTTTGAAATCAGCCACGTGTTGGGCAGCCAGAAACACGCCGTCGACGACGGCTGTCTGACCGCCTTCGACATAAAGTGTGTCGAGCCCATCCATCAGCAGATCTTTGCTGGGCGTGAAAGTCCTGAACGGTTTCGATCTTGTCGCTGCTGATAAAGCGTTCGATAAAAGTCTCGTCGCCCTTCTTGTTGCTGTTGATGATCGTCTTGGCCGCGTCGATGATTTGCTGGAACTGCGGCCTGACTGAGCCGGACGTGTCGACGGCCAGTCCGTAAATGACCGGGACTTCTTCTTCCGTGAATGCAAAGATCGGTTGCGGCACGCCATCCTCGAGAATTCTAAAGTCGTCTTTCGCAAGTCGATTGATGGGGTGATTGTTGCGATCGATCTACGCGGACATGCAGCGTTACGAGTTCGGTATTAATCGTCAGGCGATCGCTCTTCGCCAATCTCGCAGCCGTAGTCGGATCGGGCGGCGGTGTGGGCTTTGGTTTCAGAATCGGCGGCGGCGGCGGCGCGCCGAGCTGGGGCGCTATTCGACGCCCAGGACCAGAGATCTGCTCCGGCGCACGGCGATTTGCGGTCGGCGAAGGTCTCGGCGGTGCCGATGTCTGGCGCGCGCCGCCGCACGATCCGGCTGCTGCGCGCGGGTGGCGCGCACAGTCGTCACCGTAATCGCGGCTATAAAACACCGCAATGGCCGCAATCAGTATTCCGGTCGCACGTTCAAAATCTGATACGTCCTAACTGCCATGACTGGTAGACGCTGCTCTGAATAAATGACCAATGTCCCGGCGATTTTCGTGGGTCGGGAGAGCCGAGCCGACAAGTATGCACGGGGCCGGGGTGACGCTTCGCCAGGAAGAGACAGAATTGCGTGCAAGCAGGATGCCGCCGAGCTTTCTTTCCGAGGATCGAGTGGAGGGGTTCGGAGGGCGTTAGCTTCGCCCTCGCGGCTCACTTTCGGATTCCTGGCGATCGCGTGGCAGCCTTCTTGCAGCGTATCGCGGGAAGCAAGCGAGGCGAGGCCGCGCGGTGGATTCCCGAAGCGCTCACCTTGATCTTGTGCCCATTTCGCCGTCGCTTGTCTGGTCGTGGGAGCTTGTAACCGATCGAGTATTGACGACGAAGCTCGAGCGCAATCTGCGCTGCGAAGATGTCGTCGATCTCGGGCGGCGCCTGTTCGGATAGAAAGCGCTTGCCCCGGAACCCGGCCAGCTTCAATCAAAGGTGCCCTGGCCTGCCATGCCACAGGGCGCTGCGCCATGCCGCTGCCGCCCAGGATACCGATCGCACAAGGCACAACGTCCGAGTTCTTTAAGACGCGACGCAACTCTGGTTAAAGGTCGTAGCGCGAGGTTGTTACGTCACTGCAGCCGTCGCTTGATCAGCAGCATAATCGAGGCGCGCTTGGGATGGGTCGCGCGGTGCACCCGCTCGACTCCGCCAGGTAACAGGCATCGTGAGAGCGCCGCGTATTGGTCTTCGGTTTGGACAGTCGGCTCCTGAGCGCAGCGCAAGCCGTCCGCCGCGTTCGCGATCAAATTAATATTCACTACATGCTCGCCGGGGTTGAACTGATGGCGCCCAGTGCGATCGCTGACACGGTCGAACTCAGTGAGTGCGGGTATCACTTTTTTCCTTTATATCGCCTCGTCGATGACGTCAAGGTGCTACCGACGGAGAATCTTCATCATAAAGAAAAAGAAGCGTCCTGTTGGCGACTTTTCGTCAAAGTTGCGAAAGGCGTTCTTCCGCCGATCCGAAACGAGGCCGACCTTGGAAAATATCCGTCACCGTGGCTGGTAGAAGTCAGAAGTCACATTATTTGATGACCGGTGCCTGGTCGTCAACGCCTTCCGGCAATTCGATCTTGGATGTCGTTTCGGGTTTGCCGGAGCCTGCACAGGCGCCGGCTGGACAACTAACCAGCTCTTTATTCTCTACTGCTGGGGACGGGGGTCTTTTCAGGAAGTATTTTCTCGGGAGGTTTCTTTGCGCGGTTGAAGGGTTGAATTCACGACAGCGAAGCAAATGTTATAGATCGAACCGACATTGCTGCAGCCGATGGGGCACTCGTGTTACGCGGCGACGGCACGATCGGTTTGGGAATCGGATGGTGTTTTTCACGCTGCTCGGCAGTGCGTGCTTCAGATCGCAGATCGAAGGTTCCACGGCTTGCCCGCTGATCTCCATCACCTGCATGAGTTGAAAACGGCACGGATCCGGAATCGGCATACCATTACCTGGGGAGACGCTGCGCGCCTGATGCAGTGACGAACTTGACCACGTGTAGGACAGGGCCAGCGGCGACGCCAGAGATATCGAGAGCTAAGGTGCTTATTTTCAGAAAAACACCCTGGCCCGTCACTGGGGATTCGCCCGAGCGTTATCAGAGCCGGAAGGGTCTCTCTTAGGAAGTCAGCGGGGACGACCGCAATCACCGGCACTCTTCATCCGATGTGCCCAGCTGCTTGTGAAGCGTGCAGACCAGAATGGCTGTTCAGAGGAGAAGAGACAGAATCAAGGTGACCAAAAGGATGCCAACTTCACCGGTGAATAGCCAATGTGCGAAAGGTTGAAAGAGCACCCCAAAACAGGCTAGGGAAAAAAACCAGGTTTGGTTGAAGCTAGTTCCGGCGACTTTTTTGCCTTCAGCCGGGACAAAGAATAGATCAAGTTCAAAGTTAGCAGCGCCGGGACGCAGCAAAGCAATCCACAGCGCCGATTCTTTCAAAACTCCGGTTTCGATTGACCTGGTGAGCGCAAAACGAGAATAGATATCACATATCCCCAACGATAATCATAGCTTGCGCTTGTCGGGTGAAGATCCGAAACTCATCGTCTGATATCCTTAAAAGGCAAAGTAAAATTTACTTTCGGGCAAAGAACTGGCCTGATCTGTCGCACTCTTTGGTCCAATCCCGTCAACCATCTCGACCCCGCGCCTTCGACAGCTTTCTGATTCTCCAAAGCGAAGCGATCTTAAATTTTGATGGAGAGTCGCTGCCGTTTTCGGCCCGCCAGACCAACAAATCGAGAACTGAGGCCGGCGTCTCAGCAGATTCGCCCAGTCTTTCCCGAGCGTCAAAGCTCCCCTTCTCGACCAGCTCGACGATCTTGCCGTGACTGCCAACACCGGGGATTTCAAGCAAGCCCGGCAGGCCCTGTTCGGCGAAGATTACCTTCATTTCAATGGGCCAGGTTTCAATGGCTTCGCGGCCATGCGATAGGAACAGACGGGAACGAATCCTCTTCCCGCGGACTTCCATCAAGCGATCCCATGCGGTTAAAGCTGCGAGGCATTTCTTCAATTCTGTTCGCCGGCACGGAGTTGGAATCTAAAACGGGGTTTTAAAACCATATTAAAAGTAAATGACGCAAAGCAAACAAACTTTAGCGGTAAAAACGTCTGGTCTGCAGCTCTCCAGCAATGTCACTTACTATCGAAAGTAGCTTGTATCAGAACCCTGTCGCCAGCCGTCCATCCGGACACCATTACATCCCTTCTTTGAGCTAAAAACTGGAGGAAGAAATAAATGACTAACAAGCCCGGCCCCTTCGATCCAAACTTTGTCCAGAGTCACAAATGCCCGATAGACCAAAGATTGGGCCTTGCGCTGGCGTCTGGCTTTTAGTTTGGGCCTGCTATCCAGTCGCCGATGCCACTATTCCGCCAGAATTTGGTGCCGGCCAGTAGCTGATTGAATTTCGCACGGGCGAGACCAGAAGGTCCATATGGAAATAAAGCTACGAGCGGAAGAGCGAAGGCTTAGGCTCAACAGCCACGGGTTACCATCTGAATCACGGCTATTGTCAGGATTGTCGGGACCAGGCCATGTCCGGCGGCACCAACGTCGGTTTCTGATTAAACGCGACGCCGGAACATTCGAAATTTCCTGAAGGCTGGTTCAAGGAAGGTAACGGCTCTGGTCATTTCACTTTCACGCCCGACCAGGGATTTGCTTCAGCCTTCCGCAGGTTATGGTTCTCCGACCGACGAGCAATTGCTCTCATGGCCATGAGCGACACGGGCCCCTGGCCTAATCAATGAACTCAAGTCTCAGGGCTGACGCGAACGCTTCACTCTCGATCAGCTCGTTCAGATGGGAAATCATGGCGTCAATCTTGAATATGTGCAGGGATTAAAGTCTCTGGATGTTATCAGCTCAAGACGGTTGATTAACCTGGTCCAGATGAAGATCACGGCGTGAATTTGAAATTCATCAGTGACCACCGAAACGCCGCCAATGGGCTACAAGAACGGCGCGCGACGCGCTGGATTTCGGGTTCGCGACCATGGCGGCTGACGCCGGTTTCATCGAAGAAGTAATGGTGGCGGCGGCCGGCTGACTCAAGTCTTCCCTGGATGACTGGGTCACGCCTGCGCGACCACGGCGTCAACCTTACGCCAGGTAATATTGCGGAAGCCTGGTCGCCCTGGGCTACTCTGCGCGCCTCCCCTTCGATCAGCTTCAGGGAGACATGAGAGACCACGGCGTAGAGGAAATCCAGGAAGTTCATTGAAGAACTAAAGCAGCAGGGATACGACAAAGTGGCCGTGGACCAACTGATTAAACTTCGCGATCACGGCGTAAACGGGTGCTCACATCCAGAGCGTGAAGGAGCGCAGCCGTTCGCCATTTGAGCCTGGACGAGGTGGATCAATCTGCCGCGATCGGGGTAGCCGGGGGATTAGACGAGCGCGATCCGAAACCTGAGACCCGAACCGAGAGTGGCGGTGGAAACTCGGCTTGACCTGCTCCAAGCCAGAGCCATTACCACAGGCATCCAAAATGGGAAGACAAAGCTCTAGGGCACTCCTCTCCTACACTAACCGATTCCGAGGTCGCCAGCATGAAATTGAGAAAATTTTGCTGCGCGCTCATCGTTGCGCTCTTCAGTTTACAAGTCGCTGCCACTGACCGCGAGGGCCGATGAAGGCATGTGGCCTCAATAATATCCGCGAGCCGAGATCAGAAGAAGTACGGCTTTGACGTCACGGATGAATGGCTGAAAAGGTCAGCTGGCTTCCGGTGCGTTTCAACAACGGCGGCTCAGGCTCATTCGTTGTCGGCCCAACGGCTCGGTGCTGACGAAACTATCACATCGTCGAGGACATCGTTAACGAGGTAAGCACCCGCAAAAGGATCTGGCGAAGGAAGGTTTCGTCGCGCGGCGACGCGCAGGAAATCAAGGCGCCCAGCCTCGAAGTTGAATGTGCTGATGAGCATCGAAGACGTAACTAAACGCGTGAACGCACGCGGCGAAGGGAAGCGTCGTACCGCTGCGACGCGTTCGCCGCCCGGCGCAGAGAAATCACCGGCGATCGAAAGCCGAGTCGACCAAAGCCACCGGTCTGCGTTCCGACGTCATCACGCTTTATCAGGGCGGCCAATACAATCTCTATCGTTACAAGAAGTACACCGACGTGCGGCTGGTGTTCGTGCCGGAGTTTCAGGCGGCGTTTTTGGCGGCGATCCGGACAACTTCAACTTTCCCCGCTTCAACATCGACGTAGCGCTGGTGCGGGTCTACGAAAACGATCAACCGGTACACCCGCCAGCTTCTTCAAATGGTCGACGGGCGGGCGCCAAAGGAAGGCGATCTCGGCATTTCGTGACCGGCTCAATCCGGCTCGACGGCGACGGCTGAACACGGCGTCAGCGCATTTGCAGGAACTTCGCGACACGAGCATTCCCCGTCATTCTGCGTCTGCTGAGGCGGCGCGAGGCAGTGCTCAGAAATGCATGGCCATAAGGGCGAAGGAGAACAGACGCGCCGGGCGCAGAACATGAGCTGAACAGCATTCAGAACAGTCTGAAGAAGGTTTATCGCGGACAGATAGGCCAGGCTCGAAGGACAAAGCGCGCTGTTAGGGTCACGCAGCTGACGCGACAGAGAGCGGCTTCTTGCGCAAAATCGATCGCCGCCGATGCCGAGTCGGCAGAAGATGTACGGCGACGCGTGGGACAGCGATAAAGCGCATCGGAGTCTGCCGTCATCCTGCCTCCGCGGCGGCGCATCTTTCGATCAAAAGTGGCCGGCTGGCTGTGCCGGAGTACGCTGTTGGAATCGTCGCGCATCCTCGCTGCAGCCTATGGCGGCGAGGAGCGAAGACCAAATGGGCCAGGCGTCGCTGCGGAGTTCACCGACGCGCGCCGCGCCTCGCGTGGGTTGGCGACTCTATTCGCCGGCGCCGATCCGCTGAGGATTTCTGAAAGCTCAAGCTGGCGGATTCGCTCGAGTTTCGCTGGTGGAGCTGCTGGGCGCCGACAATCCGCCTGAAGTGAAACCAGATCATGGATGTGGCAAGACACCGGACGCGCGAGCGGCAGATCGATCGAGGGCACCAGAGCTGAAGGACGTCTGCCGCTCAGGAAGAGCTGGCGGCCAGGCCGGGTACCAAGGCGATTGAGTCTTCGACCGATCCGATGATCGATGCTGGCGCGCACGATCGATCCGAGCGCGCGAGCACTGCGCAAGCGGTTACGAGAAGCAGAAGTCGCCAGTGTCGAGCGCGCCAACCACGGCAAAGATCGCGCGCGCCAGTGTTTCGAGACCGAAGGCAGCTCAAGCTTTGCCCGGATGCGACCACTTTGCACCCTGCGATCTCTCGTACCGGCGTAGTCGTTCGGGATTTTTGGAGAACGGCACAGAACGCTTGACCGCCGTTCTAAACACCTACGCTGGGCGGTCTGCCATGATCGTTCGCGGCGGAGTTTCAGAGTCTGAATTCCCGTACAACCTGCCGCGCCGCGCTGGATGGAAAGAAGTCGACTATCGAAAGCCTGAGTCAACGACCCTGTTCCAACTTTGTGACTCGACCGACGACATCATCGGCGGCTTGGCGACTTTCCAGGCTGTCGCCGACGATTGACAAGAACGCGGAGCTGGTCGGTTTTGATCTTTCGACGGCAGCTTATTCAGTCGCTGGTGGGCGACTGTCTATGACGAGGTCCGTCAACCGCGCGAATTTCTGTCGACGTCCGCCCGGGATGATCGAGGTGCTGCGCAAGATGGCACCGACGCCAATGAAATTGCGGATGAATTGACAAGGGTGGCGCGCCAGAAACAGCAGCCGATATCACGCCTCCGGCGATGCTGGAACTATCTGTAACGGCCGCAGAATTCACGCCGGAGGCGTGCGTACACGCTTGCTCTGACTCTGCTGGTGCAATACGGCCGCACCAATCTTCCCTCGGTAGCTCTCCCTAATGATATAAAAAGCGAATCCCTGATGATTAGCCAAATTGCGTTTTAGAGCGGAAAAAGGGGCTTTAACGATGAAGAATTTTATTTACTTCACGTTGTGAAATTAGCGCGATAAGTTTGCTCGCCGAACCACGATGGCTCCTCTTTGCGATGGACGCCCACGAGTTCGCGGAACACTCACTCAGGTTGATAATGGACGCTTTCTAGCGGTGTCAGAACCAGAAGCCGAAGCCGAAACTCAGGGAACCTGCGTTGACCAGAAAAACCGACAGGACGGCAAACCTACAATACTGTCCCGGAGGAAGTCGACCGCATAAGTCGAGGGCCCGTTCGGCTCGACGATACGCGCCAGGCTACCGCGATCCAGGGTGATGCTCGAATCCAGCTGGATCCGATGTGTCTATCGCGGCGAGTTCAGGTTAATGCCACGGGGAGTAATCACGGCGGGCCGGTCGCGAATCAGTCCGGACGGCTTACTGACCGATCCAGTGCGCCGCTGTAACGCTGAAGGCGCGGTGGAGTTGGGGCGATCGGCAGTGACCAGCACTTTCACCGTATCGAAATCGGCAGCAGTGCAATTCTGCTGCCACGATCACCGCGGCCAGCTGTTTCTGACGTGATCGCAGTTCGTATGCCGATCGTACTCTTTGTGAGGCCTGACGTGAGCATTCGCGGTAACGCAGGTATCGGATGCGCAACGATGATGTCCGAGCGCGGCGGCGTCACGCACGCGACCGCGATAACACTGTTGGCGGTGAGTGGTATCAGCATCCCCGCGGCAACCAGCGCGCGAGCAGACGACGTGCCGGCCAACAATTCTACGGCATCAGCTTTGAGGCATCGACGCGCGCCAGTGAACCGATCGTTGTCGGCGACCGGTACAATCGTCGCCGACCAACGCGTCAGCGGTGACCCAGGATCGCCCAACGCAGTGGCGGCAGCTTGGATCCGGTAGTAGCGCGCGCGTCGGGGCGTCAAGCTACTGAAACGTCGGCGCGCTCATCGCCTACATCTGCAATGCTGAACGGTAGTTTGAGTCCGGCGCCCGGTCGGAATACGAAGGCTGAAAGCAACTACGATGGATGGCCGTTTGATCCTCGCGATGAAGACGACCAAGCTACAGCTTGTCTAACAGCGGCGAGTTTTTAGTGTGAGAGTTAGCAATTACCAGGTGATTGGTACGCCTCCGGCGACACGCTGCCACACAGACAGCAGCACGCTCGACGCCGCTCGCAACAGCGGCGGCGTTTTCTTTAGTTGTCAATACTCCATTGCCCGGCGAAATTTTGCACACCTCACTCTGCCCAGGAGGGTGTACCTGCAGAACGCCAAATTGCTGGTATCAAAGGACATGGGTAACACTTTTCTTCATCAAGTTGGGCGCCGCCATTAAGGTTGGCGCGTATCAATAGTTCGGACTCGATGGGTGGCAAAGTAGACATCATAAACGCCGTCGGTGACCGTGGGCCGCAAGGCTACCTGGTAGCCGCGAAACGCTTTGCCAACTCGAAACTCTCGATTGTGAAAAAGATCTTGCCATCGAGTTGTACCTTGCGGACCTGGTCATGGGCGCCATATTCCAGTGCTGGCAACTGTTCCGGAAAGGTCCGCGGGCTGACTTGATATCGACTCACCGGTACGGCCATCGCCAGCGCTTCATGCGGTCGGATGTGATTGTAGCAGTGACGCCATTCATCGAACCGACGCTGCATCCGCTCAAAGTCGCCAAAACTCCGGCCGGCCAATACTTCTACTTTCAAGCTGCGGTGAAAGCGTTCATCTTTGCCCTGGGTCTGCGGATGATAAGGTCGACAGTGACTGACTCCAATGCCGAGCCGCAACAGCCATACACGTCAATGGCGTGTATTGATGTTCCAGATCGTTTCCCCAAGGCGCCCCGTTATCCATCAACATCCGCTCCGGCAAACCATAACGACGAAAAGTGGCCGTCAAACGGTCCTGCACGGTCGCGGTCCGCTCATTGTGGCAAGCTTGCAGGCAGCAACGAATACCGCGAGTGATCATCCAAGACTGTCAACGGGTGACAGCGGGCTCCGTTACCCAAAGCATAGTGGCCCTTGAAATCCATTTGCCACAACTGATTGGGCCGCTCCTGTTCGAAGCGCTGGTAGCAACTTGGCTGCTCGGGCAATACAGTTACCCGTCCATGTCGCTGCAGGATCGAGTGGACTGTGCTCTTGGCGACGATCATTTGCTGGTCCCGCTCCAAACACCATTTGATCTTGCGCGCTCCCCAGCCATATTGATCGCGAACAGCCAACACCTGTTGTTCTATGGTCGCTCCCGTGTGGCTCGGCGACCACTTGCGGCCGTCGCGACCGGTCGCGCAGCTCCAAGTCGCCAGTGCGGCATCGTTGCAGCCATTTGTAACCGGTCTTGCGGCTGATTCCGAAACGCCGACACAAGCGACTGAAGTTGCTTCCCGATTGTTGTACCAAACACAAAAACTCTCGTCTCGAACTCATGGTCGAACACTCCTGCCAAGGCATGGGCTCCTCCTAAAAAGGTCTTCATGCCATTGTCTAAAGTGTTACCCATGTCTTCGGACACCTGTTACCCATGTCTCCGGTACGTACAGAGGGCTGGGGAGGCGCACAGCTACGAGTCGATACCCCAAAAAGATCATGCGCGGGCTGAAAGCCCTACCAAGTAAGCTGCTTTTCTCTTTGCCGTGCTGCGCCCCTCCCCAGCCTCCCAAGGGAGAGGAGCAAATGCTATTTTCAATCGGACCTTGATCAGGCTGGCTTCGGCGATGGGAGCCGCTCATAAACGACAAACTGAAGTTTGTCCAGATCCGGCCTGATTGACGTCTGCTCACCAGTGTTACCCTGTCATACTATTAGCGATGCACCCGTTCCAAAGATCACCTTGCGATGAAGGCGTAGTCACGGCGCGCAAAGCTCCATCATAAACCTGCGATTACGAGGCTTCTTTGCCTTTGGAACTTTGTACGACACCATCCTCGGTTCGAGCATGGCCTTTGTGGCGGCACGGTCGTCTGCGGCATCCTTTCCTCCTGCCTTGCAAGAAAAATCTCTCATCTACGGTCACCGATGTGCAATGGGTGGTCAGCTTACCGCTGTTTCCTCACGCTGCTCCTGCTCTTGCTGGGCAGCTCATAACTGCGATCTTTTTGGGCGCGAAGATTCCTGCCATTGGCGTGACCTTGTTTGCCTAGCCCCTCGGTCTGGTGTGGCGACACGGCGCCCCAAAGCGACTATCAGTGATCGCGTCGCGCGCGCGCGGCGCAAAATTGGCGGCACTGGTTCGCGGTTGGCCACATCAGCGCCGCACCTTGCCAGAGACGAAGGCGGCAAGGCCATCGGCACCTGGTCTGGCGCGACGGCCATCACGGCTGCGCTAAAGCGTTGCTCGCGCGGTTGGTTGATCCCTGATATTTCTGGCGCGCAGTGCTGCTGCGCCGAAATATTCCGATCGCGCTGGCGGTCATTACCTCATCTGGTGGCGCGATGTTCCGTTCCCGACGGTCGCGTGAAGAGTCGGGCAAGCTGGATCTCCTGGGTGGCGTTGGCACCGCCAGCCTGGGCGCGATCGTTTACGGCCTGAGGATTCAGTCGTCGAGTTTCAGGCCCCAGGAAGAGCCCAATCGTCGTGGCCAGCCTCGCGACCGGGACCGTGCACAGGTCGTTCTGTCTTGTTTGCAGTTCGAAGCCGCCGTAAACCTAAATCGGGATGTTGCCTGTCGGCCTGTTTCGTTCGCGCAATTTCACGGCGCGAACGTTTGCGCGGCAGTTGTTTCTCTATTCCTCTCTGGCGGGGATGCTTTTCTTTCTGCCGCTGAATCTGATTCAAGTTCAGAAATACTCAGCCACGGCGGCCGGCGCGCGCTTCGCTGCCTTTCATCCTGATCATGTTTAGTCTGTCGCGCTGGTCGGGCGGATTGGTGAAAGCGCTATGGTTCGCGTCTGCCGTTAGTCATCGGGCCAATTGTCGCCGGGGTAGGATTCGCGCTTTTCATCCGGCCGGGCGCCGGAGCCGGTTACTGGACCGGTTTCTTTGCCGGCGATCGTTGTGCTGGGAATGGGAATGGCGATCGCCGTGGCCCCTTTGACGACTACCGTCATGAATTCAGTTAAGTCCAGTCACGCCGGCATTGCCTCGGGGTCAACAACGCCGTCTCGCGCACCGCGCAGACTATTGGCAATCGCGATTTTCGGAATGATCATGTTTCATGTCTTCAATGGTTGTTTGGACGGAGACGGCTGGATCAAGCTGAGAGGTTACGACTGAAATTCGACAATCGTTGAACAAACAGCGCATCAACCTGGCGGCCGCCGAAGTACCTGCGAGCGCCGGTGAAGCCACGCGTCTGGCAATCAAACAGGCCATTGACGACTGCTTTATCAGCGGTTTTCGGCGCGTCATGCTCATCAGCGCCGTCCTCGCCCTCGCCACTCTCTGGTTGCCTGGCTGCTGATTCACTTTACGACTAAGCGCTCGCAAGCTAACTGCAACCTAAACACCAAACTACCGCCACGTAACAGCAACGACCTCTTCCTTATTCTAGTCTGGCCCCCCTCACCCCTTCACGAACCAGTCAGCAGCTACAGATGTTACAAGCCCAGAATCGGAGGCAAACAGCGATGACTCAAGGTCCTTCAACCATCCTCGTAGTCGATGACTATACGGACAATCGAATGCTGCTGGCAGCGTGGCTGCGCCAAAGGCTATCGGGTTGTCGAAGCCCAGGACGGGAAAAGGCGTCCAGCAAGCGATCGATCTAACCCTGATTTAATCTGATGGTTGGCGATGCCTGTACTTGATGGCATCGAGGCCACCAAACAGATTCGCCAGCGCCGGATGTTTTCCCGCACGCCGATTTTGCCATCAGTGCTTATGCCACGTACGACGTAAAGGACGATGCGCTGGCAGCGGGCTGCACTGAAGTCTTCGCCAAGCCGCTGGACCTCGGGTTACCTGCTCGGCTTGATCCAGGTTTCGCTCGATCGCGGAATCCCAAAATCTCAGATTGCCGCCGCCGGATGAACCAGATCAGTCAGCGCCTTGTTGATACCCTGAACTCTCTCTCTGTCACCGCCTGGCGGTTTCTCCAAATCGCTAACCAGCTATTAGTCAAGGCTCAGCAAGTTCCGACCACGGCCTCTCCCTTTGGGAGAGGGGGTTGGGTGAAGAGCTTCAGCTCGCCGAAGAAGATCTTTTAACCCCCTCTCGCTTTTGGAAGAGGGTTGCGGGGTGAGGGTTAGTGACGCGCTATTAAGCGAGTCCACTCATCCCGGCGCTTCTCCCGACGGGAGAAGGGAGAGAGCACCTGGTGTCCACCACAACCTACCGCGTAAGCCACTCTTCCCCCAACCCTTCTCCCAGCGAGGAGGGAAGGCTCAGCGATCAGAGTTGCGATCGATCGCCAGTCCTCGAATCATTGTTTCCAGTTCGTCCCTGCAAACCGGCGCGCTCATCATTCAAAGCTTTCTTGTCCTTGTTCAGTTGTTCCAGACGCGTCTCCTGAGTGTCGGCCTTGGCAACATAGCGTGAGATCAACTGCTTTGCTGTCGGCGGTCGCCAGTCAGCGCTTTGATGTTGTCGCGCGAACGGCCCTGGTCTTCGCCAATCTCAACCGCTTCTTTGTCGATCGATTCGATGCGCGAGTCCGTCAGGGTAGCATGCGGCTCTTCAGGTCAGAGAATGTTTTTCCAGCGTCGCGCGAGTCGCGGCATCGATGTAGTTGCGCGCGATGAAGAGCTCAAGGTCAGGGACGCGAGAAGTTCATCAACGCATAACTGTCCATCAAGGCGCGTCGCTCAGTGACCGGCACTTCAACTTTCTGATGCGGGCCGAGCGGAACGCGAAAGCGATAATAACTGGCCGTCTTGCCGTCAGGTTTGGCCGTGTCGTCCGCGAGTGTCCAGTCCTGATGCACCGGATGTTCGATGAACACAATGCGCGGCTTGTCGGTCTGATTGGTGAGCGTATAAACCTTCTTGCTGGTTTGATAACAGTGGGCCTGAAAACTCCGATTGACGGCCCGCACCATAAAGGCCGGCGCGCGATCCTCTTTGATGCTGGCATTAACCAGGGTGCCCAGGTCGAGAGCGAACGAGATCAGACGCTCTTCGCCGGGCCTAGAGACGTTCCCATCAAGGCTTCGCCCGCATAGGCGTCACCGTCGATCACGGTCATCGCCCCGCCTTCGAGAGAGTCAGCGAAGAAGTGTTCTTGAGTAGCACATTCCACCCATGGCTCCGATCGCGCCGATTGCCTTCGTTGTAGATCGACACGCGCTCGCCCTCCATCCGCGTTTGCAGGATCGGAATCAGCGCCGAACGATCGCGCGGCACAGTCACCGGTTGATCGATGCGATATTCAAACAGATCGCCGACTTCGCTGCCCGTGGCGCAGCTTCCACGCCCGAATCAGGTCGCGTGATCGCGTCGCTGAGATTGGTTTGGACGCCTAAGAGTTGCGCCACCGTTATAGAGCCGGCTGATTAGCCGGTGCCAAGGCGTAGAGCCCTTGCACGGTCCGCTGGGCCGGGACGTTCGAGAATTGCTCGGCGGTTACTGTCACCGTCTCTGAAATGGTTCCGACTTCAAGCCGGGCGTTCGCGTATGCCGGTAAATTCCCTCCCACGGTCACATTGGTAATTTGTGCCGCTTAAAGCCACTCGCGTTGATGGTCACGCGGTAGGTTCCCGGACGCCAGAGTCGGAGAACGAAACATCCCATCACTCGACGTGCTGGTGGTGTTAACGGTCTGGTTCGTGGCCATGTTGGTAATAGTCACCGACGCGCCGGCGACCGTGGCTCCGTTTGCGGTCGGTAACTCTTCCCGCTCACGGTTCCGGCGGCGCCTGCCCTCGTCGTCTTCATATGTCTGGGGCGAAAGCTTCAAATCATCAGGCATCCCGATTACCGGCCGGTAACGATAGAAAGGTTTTGAATCGGCTGGATGAACGAGACGGGCGAGCCGGAGACCAGCGACAGCAGAGACGTTGTTCCAGTCTTCTTCACTGACGTTATCGACTATGGCCCAACCCTGAAAAATGGCTTTCCGGTTGAATCAAGCACCACGCGATAAGTCGGTCTTCCAAATCGGGGCGGCAATGGTGTAGCTCACCAGCATCTCGCGCGATGCCGGCGCCGTCTGAGGTAACCACGATTGTCTTGGCGTCGCGCCGGCGCGCAGAAGCGGTGGCATTAGCAAATTCGCTGACGTCGCGGCGCGTGCCTTCCTCGATCAGTTTGATCGAGCGCACCTCGGCGAGATCGAAACTCATCAGCTCGCCGCCTTCCGATGCGATCACCAGCAGATGTGAAGTCTGTGCGGGCTTGTCGGCATCAATCTGCGACTTACGTTCTTCAATGGTCAGAATCGATCCCGTCACCGTTCGGCTTGCAGTTGAGACCGCCACTCGCGCGCCCTGAAGTTGCGAGAGCACGCCGGCGAGGCCGCCTCTTTGCCACTCTACAGTTCCCGCTTCGATCGAAAAAGGGATGTCGGCCATATGCGCAGCGGCGGGCGGCGCTGACGAGTTGTAGCTGACTGCGCCAATGCGGCCCTGGCCCGGGTCGAGCACGACCATCGACTTCAACACATCATCTACCTGTGATTGCTTGAACGATAGATCGATCTCTGCGTGACCGCCTGACCGTCCCGCGCCGCTCGATGTAAGCGACGCCGTTGCTGTAAAGAATCACGCGCCGAATCGGCAACGTTTGCGCATTCGAGCTTGACTGGCTGCGACTGCGCGGCTGCGGCTCGCCTTTCGAGCGAGACACCGACGACGCGTTTGCGCCAAAGAGTTAACCGAAAGAAAACAGACTACGACCAAGAGGAGAGTGCGTTTCATGGGCTGCCTCAAAGGAAATTTGGTTTTAGATCAGGGGAGACGACAAAAGGGAACGGACGCGATCAGCGCCACTTGCAAGTTTGGAAAATCTGTCCGGCTTATTGATGCAAGCGGCGCGGCTTTCGTTCGCTTGTCGCGGATGAATCTGAACTTCGCTGTCTGGCGCTCCACGGCGTGAGTGGCCGCTTTACCTGGTTTGATGGCTCAGGTCAGCCGTTGATGCGCGGCAAATCTTTCGCTATGGCTCGTGCCACCGATGCGCGGCAAGTCTTTGACTTGCCGGGCTAGCTCTCTCAGAAAGTCTCGCAGCTATGCACCCGGGTCAGAGACCCAACGGAAAAGAAAGACCTCGGTGACGCAAAGTCGGAGACTTGCCGCGCATCAGAGTGGCCGTAGCTCATAGCGAAAAGACTCGCTCTCTGATCAAAGCTCGGGCTGTTTCCGCCTCACGTTTTTGCGATACAATCCGCCGCCAATGAACTGTCCCCGTTGTCAGGCAGAGATTTCTCGTGACACGACTTTATGCCCATCGTGCGGTTTCTCGTTTGACGAAGCGACCCGGCAATTCGATTCAGCCGCTCCGCCTTCCAGCAAATCCAAAGACAGACGGTCCTTTCCTTCGCTGGATTCCATAGACGATGCGCGCTTCGTGCCCGGAACGATTCTGGCCGACCGTTATCGCATCGTCGGCCTGCTGGGCAAAGGCGGGATGGGCGAGGTCTATCGCGCTGACGATCTTGAAGCTGGCGCAGCCGGTCGCGCTGAAGTTTCTGCCCGATCATCTGCTCAGCGACAGCGCGGCGCTGGCGCGTTTTCATCGCGAGGTGCGCGTCGCCCGTCAGGTCTCGCATAAGAACGTCTGTCGCGTTTACGACATCGGCGAAGTCGATGGCCGTCATTTCCTCTCGATGGAATTCATCAAGGGCGAAGAACTCTCTTCGCTGCTGCGGCGCATCGGCCGGCTGCCGCAGGACAAAGCGCTGCAACTCGCGCGACAGATTTGCGCCGGCCTGGCTGCCGCCCACGACGTTGGTTTTCTTCATCGCGATCTGAAGCCGGCCAACATAATGATCGATGGCGACGGCAATGCCCGCATTCTGGACTTCGGACTCGGCGGTTTGACGGAAGAATTTGGCGAAGAAGAAATCCGCGCCGGCACTCCGGCCTACATGTCGCCGGAACAAATCGAAGGCAGAGAGCAAACAGTTCAAAGCGATATCTATTCGCTGGGCCTGGTGCTCTATGAATTGTTCACCGGCAAACGCGCGTTTGATGCTCCCTCGCTCAATGAGCTGATTAAGCTGCGGCGCAGCAATGCGACGCCGACTACGCCAACCTCTCTGGTCAAAGATCTCGATCCACTCGTTGAAAGGATAATCGAACGCTGCACTCGAAAGGATCCGGAACAGAGGACCATCGTCAGCGTTGCAGGTCGCTGCGGCTTTGCCCGGTGGCGATCCTGCTGGCGGCGGCACTGGCGGCGGGCGAAACACCTTCACCGGAAATGGTGGCGGCGGCGCCGATGGAAGGCGCGCTCAAACCTGCCGTGGCGATCGGCCTCTTTGCAGCGTTTCTGGTGCTGCTCGCCAGTCGCGTGCTGGCTGACAAAGTATGGGGTCGTTTACCGGCTGACGCCACTGAATCAATCGCCTGAAGTTCTGCGCGCGCGGGCGCACGACGTAATTCGAAGACTCGGCTACAGCAACGCGCCCATAGATAGTGCGGATGGATTCGTGTTTAGGCAGGATTATTTGCGATACATCGGGGAGCAAGACCAGTCGGCGCGACGCTGGGACAAGTTGCGGACTGAATCGCCCGGCCCGTACCGGTTCTGGTATCGCGACAGCCCCAGGTATTTCGATACATCTGCTGAAATCGCAGTTGATACTCCGGCCCTGGACGTCTCAGGCATGAACAGTCTCTATCTCGATCTGGATGGGCGATTGCACTGGTTTATGCACGTTCCGCCGCAGCGCGAACCGCCGGCCGGCGCCACGAATGCCGTTGACTGGTCGTCGTTATTTCGTGAAGCGGGACTCGACATTGCGACCTTTCAGAAAGCCACTTCGACCTGGGTGCCGTTGCATGCGTACGATGAACGAGCCGCCTGGGATGGTGTCGATCCTTTGCGTCCCGAGCAGAAGGTCCACGTTGAGGCCGCTTCGTTCCGCGGCAAACCAATTTACTTTGAAACGGTTTATCCCTGGGACCAGCCGGCCCGTCAGGAGCAAACGCCTGAAGCCGGCAGCGAACGGGTATTCATTTCTGCCATCATCGCGCATTTTTATGATCGCGCTGATTGGCAGCGCGCTGGTCGCGCGCCACAATCTGCGTTTGGGCCGAGGCGATGTCTCAGGCGCCGTGCGCATCGCTTTTGTGTACTTTGTGGTGCGCTTACTTGTCTGGGCTATTTGAGGCGCATCACAACGGCTCGGTCGCAGGGGGAATTTCTCCTGCTGCTGACCTACCTGTCGCTCGCCACCTTCACCGCGTTTTACCTGTGGCTGCTCTATATCGCGTTAGAGCCGTTTGTCCGCCGCCGCTGGCCGCACCGGATCATCTCCTGGAGCCGCCTACTCCGCGGTGAATTCCGCGATCCACTCGTAGGTCGCCATATCCTGATCGGATCGGCATGCGGTGCACTGGTTGTCGCGCTTACGACACTTTCTCCGGCAGTAATGCGTTGGCTGGGCATTCCCTTCGACTTAACGTCGAATCCGGGTGCCGCGCTGCTCGGGTCACACTTCTTTGTCCGTTTTTCGGCGCAGCTAACTGCCGGACTCTTCGTGCCGTTTATGATGTTCTTTCTGTTGCTCCTCTTCGTGACGATCGTGCGCAACGAATGGGTGTCGGTAGGGCTGCTTTGGATAGTGGTCGTACTGCTGAACACTCTGGTGAGCGGCAATGGATTGAAACTGTTGCCGTTAACCGGTGTTGAGTGCCGTGATTTCGATCGTTCCTTCTTTACCGCTACGGCTTGCTGGCGCTTACAACGGCGGTGTTCGTCATGCATCTCTGGGTTTTCTACCCAATCACGACAGAGCTGCGCGCGTGGTATGCCTTCGATTTTGTCGTCGGCGCACTGCTCTGCGTGGGGCTGGCAAGCTGGGCCTTTATACCAGCCTGGCCGGACAAAGATTATTTGCCGGCAACCTGCTCGATGATTGAGAAGCCGCTGACAGTCATTAACGAAAGTGAACGTGTCACGCTTGCGAAACGGCAACTGTCAGGAGCCCCACTGGAGCCTTGCTTACTTCTATTTCTTTCAATTCATTTGCTGATTTTTTTACGTGCCTCGACGCGGCCGCGTTAGCACCGGACGACCTGGCGCAAAACGCGATCGACGTTCCCGAACCGAACAACGTCATCAGTCAAATCCCGCGCGCCTTGAGCGCCGGGGCAAAACCAGATCGATTTCGTTGTGCGTAGTGAATGATCTCGCGATAAGGCTGGCCCTCGCAGATCACATTCTTTATCCGGCACCACAAATTGCGCCTCGTCCGGCACCGCTTTCTGCAAACGACGCGCAGCTTTGTGATAAAAGCCTTCCTTGCCCATCAGATACCAGGAAATCTCGGGCTCGTCAGGGTGAAGGCGGCAGGACGTGCAGCAGGTGAAGTTCCGCTTGATACTCCTGCGCGACCATGGGCCCCGGCGAGCGCCAGTTCGGAATGATCGAAAAATCATAGGCCACCAGGGTTTCTGCAAACCAATTTTTCCGCTCGCCTTCGTTGATCCAATCACGCTCAGGTCGGCATGCATTACCAGTACGGGACGGGAGCGCGGTGCGGCACACGGACTCAGCCACTGATCGAGAGCAGGGCGGCCCGATGGGGGCGCCGTCGTGATCGCATGATGATCAAGTCAGCTCTCATGTGCGAAGCTTCTCTCTGGTGATGCAATCCCCTGGATCTGGCTACCACGATTGATTTCCAACCAGGAGAAAGCGCTTCCGGTCCTTCTGGTTCACTGCAGTCGCTCATGCGCGTCGCCGCGCGAGCAAATCAGCAGGCTTGCCCTTCAAGAGTGCTCGGATTGTCAGCACTGTCTGGCAGTACATCTGAATAAGTTGCGCGTCGTATGCTCGCGCGCCAGCGCGACGCCATAGCGCAGCACCGCTCGAATCAGGCGTCAGTCAGTGGGACAAAGGATGCGATTCAGTTCCGCCATATCTATATCAGGGATTCGGGTGTCTCTGTACTCGATCAAAGGCTTGAGCAATGACTGTGCCGACGCGCTCAGTTTGGAAACGCCATGAGAACTTTGCCCGACCTCGTCGTCGATCAGTGCGTTTGAGGCGCTCAATCCATGGAAAGTTTGCTCAGACTCGACTGGAGCGCAAGCGTCCTCGCTTGCAAGCGTTAGCGACCGGGACGGTCGCGCTCCAGTCAGTAGTTAAGACCCCACATCTTCCGCGAAACTTTCTCTTCCAGCGTGGCCACGTCGGTCTTCGGCGCCAATCCGGCTTTCTGCGCTTCCAGCCCGACGGCCAGCGCGACTTTGCAAGAGATGGTGCGGACATCCTCGAGCACCGGATAGAGAGCGCCGTTTTTGTCTTTGATGAAGGAGCGAACTCGCTGAGAACTTCGGCCGCCGCAGTGAACATTGAATCGATCACACGGCAGGCGCCGGAAGCGATCACGCCGAGACCGACCCCGGAAAGATAAACGAGTTGTTGCACTGTCCGATGCGCACCAGTCCACCATCGGTCACGATCGGTTTGAAAGGACTGCCGGTTGCGATCAAAGCCCTTTTCGTTCGTCCAGCGGAAAAGATCGCTCTGGCGTCGCTTCGCTCTTCGAAGTTGGATTGGAAAGCGGAAAGATTATCGGGCGTTCGACGTGGCGGGCCATCTCGCGGACGATTTCTTCGGTAAAGGCGCCAGGCTGCGCCGAGGTACCGAGCAAAATCGTCGGCCGCACATTGCGAACGACGTCAGCGAACTGTACCCGTGCAGGATCGTCGAGCTTCCAAGCGGCGGTGCGTTGCGAACGGTTGAGCATATTTCTTCTTGAAAGCTTCATCGAGTTCTCTTTGATCGTGTACCAGGCCCTTGCTGTCAATCAGCCAAAGCGATTTCTGGCTTCTTCAGCTGCGCACGCCTTCGCGGGCCATCGCCGCCACAATCTGATCGCTAATGCCGAAAGCCGAAGAACCGGCGCCGAGGATGGCGATCCGATTCTCACTGAATTTTGATCCGATCAAACGAGAAGCCGCGAGCAGACCGAGCCACCGTCACCGCTCCGGTACCCTGAATGTCGTCATTGAAAGTGCACAAGCGATCGCGGTAACGCTCACAGGATTCTGGGCGCATTATGTTTTGAAAAGTCTTCCCATTGCAGCAGGACGTTAGGAAACTTATGACTTACAGCGGTAACAAACGCTTCGATAAATTGATCGTATTCTTCGCCGCGTATTCGATTATGACGCCAGCCAAGATAGAGCGGATCGTTCAGCAACTCCGATTGTCGGTGCCCACATCCAGCAAAATCGGCAGCGTGGTTGAGGGATGAATTCCCGCGCACAAGGTGTACAGCGAAAGCTTGCCGACCGGAATTCCCATGCCGCCGACACCGAGGTCACCCAACCCGAGAATTCGCTCGCCATCCGTAACTACGATGACTTCAACGTTCTTTCAGGCGGCGCATTGTCCAGCAGCGCTGATATTTCATCGCGGTACGGATAAGAAATGTAGAGCCCGCGCGGGCGCCGGAACACGTGACTGTATCGACGGCAACCTTCGCCCACTACCGGCGTGTAGATGATGGGCATCATCTCGGTAATGCTGTCTCAGCCAGCAGCCGGTAGAAAAGCGTCTCGTTACGATCCTGAAGCGCCGTGAGAAAGATGTAGCGCTCGAGATCGTTGCTCCTTTGCGTTGGTAGTTTGCGTAGACGCGAAGTCAGTTGTTCTTCGACTGTCGAGCGAGTGATAAGGCAACAGACCGAGCAGATTGAGGACGGCGCCGTTCGGATTCCGTAAATGCGCTGCCTTCGTTGAGCAAAGGATCATTAAGCAGGTGCGTGGCCGGTCAGTCCGGCCTGTTCTGCCATGCGAGACGGTTATGTCAGTGCTGCAATCTGTGTCGCACTCATCTTTCACCTCAGGCCATGGCGAATTCAGCTCATGCTGTTGCGCTCGGTGAGCGGCACATAAGCGCTGCAGTGCGTTCGCCCAGATAAACCTGACGCGGACGCGCGCGATCTTTTGATCGCCGTCGTCGAGCATCTCGGCCCATTGACTGCCAGCCAGCCGGCTGCGTGGAATCGCAAACAGCACCGGGAACATGTCGACCGGGAAGCTTCATCGCCTGGTAAATGATTCCCGAATAGAAATCAACATTCGGATAAAGCTTGCGCGAAACGAAGTAATCATCTTCCAGAGCGATGCGTTCGAGTTCGAGCGCGATGTCGAGCAGAGGATCTCTACCGGTGACTTCGAATACCTCGATACGCGATTTCTTTGATTATCCGCGCGCGCGGATCGTAGTTCTTGTAGACGCGGTGGCCGAATCCCATCAGGCGGAACTCGCCGGCCTTGACCCGCTTGATGTAATGCAGGCACGTTGTTGATGGAGCCAATCTCCTTGAGCATCCTCAGCACCATCTCGTTGGCGCCGCCGTGCAGTGGGCCATAGAGCGCCGCGGCCGCTCCGGCCAGGGCTGAAAACGGATCAGTGTGCGCGCTGCCGATGCTGCGCATCGCGTTGGTGCTGCAATTCTGTTCGTGGTCTGCATGCAAGATGAACGAGCACGACTGAGCGCTCGCTCGAGCACACGGGATGCGGCTCGAATTTCGACTCAGTCGTCTTGAACATCATGTTCAGGAAATTGCCTTCATAGCTCAGATCGTTGTCGGGATACGCGTAAGGCATGCCGACGTTATGCCGGTAAGCAAACGCTGCGATGGTCGGCACCTTGGCGATCAGCCGGTAGATCTGTTTCCAGCGCGCCTCGGTATTGAAGATGTCCTTGGCGTCGGGATAGAAAGTGCCGAGAGCGCCCAACGTCGAGATGAACATGCCCATCGGGTGCGCGTTGTAGTGAAAGCCATCCATGACCTTCTTGATGCTCTCGTTGATGAAAGTGTGATGCGTGATGTTCCAGGTCCAATCCTTTCAGTTGCTGCTCTCAGTCGGCAGCTACGCCGTGCAACAAAAGGTAAGCAACTTCAAGGTAGCTGCTCTTCACAGCCAGCTCCTCAATCGGATAACCGCGATATTCGAGAATGCCCTTGTCACCATCAATGAAAGTGATCCGGCTCTTGCACGAAGCGGTGTTCATGAAGGCCGGGTCGTAAGTCATCAGGCCAAAGTCGTCATCCGCCACCTTGATCTTGCGCAAGATCGGTGGCTCTGATCGTTTCGTTTTCAATTGGGACTTCGTACTGTTTGCCGGTGCGATTGTCGGTGATCGACAAAGTGCTGGTGTTCATCATCACATCTCACTTTCTTAACTGCCGCGCCCGAAGCCGCGCAGGAATATTTCGCCAGTAACTTAAAGAGGTCTTGACACAAACGACAAGCGACCTGTCCGCCATGGGCGGAGGTCCTGTCGTCGGGTGCAATTCAATTACGGCCGGGAACTACTTGCCGGCCGGCACCGTATGCGCTTCCGTCTCGCCGCTGAATTGATATTCAGTCAACTTCCTGGAAGCCTGAAACCGCGGACTATGCGCACGGTAAAAGTGCCGCGCCTTTGTACGTTCTGCCGGGACGCAATGGAACGAAACGACCAGTTTACTGGCCACGGGTGCGTTGCCTTTGTAAACAAACGTGCAGGCTTCTCCGCGAGCCATCGCCGCGTCGTCGTGAACAAACAGGTATTCGCCTTTGAGGACTACGCCCATGAGCCGCACCGGCTCATTGAACTATCATCAACGCTTGCTTCTTGCCGCCGGGCGCCGCTTTGCTGGCGACCAACGAACTGCTGCTGAGCGTGACCGCGAACAGCAGCGCAACTAATAGGATTAGACTCTTCATGATGGATCTCCTTACGAACAAATGATTCCCTGGTCACATAGCCACGGCGAATGCTTGCGTAACCGACATGCCGACCTTGTGCGGACAGAGTTTGCTGGAAAACCTGAGAATGAAGCCCGGGCTGCGCAAACTTTCCCGCAGTGGACGCGTGCAAAGGTCGCAGTTAGACAGACGCGTGCGCGCCAACTCTCCTGATTGCTGATGAAGTTCTGGCCGAATGACTCTTGCTCAAATGGGTTTGCGGACGTTCTCGTCCGGCGGCGTTTTCGGAACCGCCCGCGGAAGGTCAGAGATCGGCTATTTCAAATCATCTGAGGTGGTAATCATGTGACGGAGTCTTACTTCAGACCGTGAAGCCTTAAGGATTCACTCGTCTGATGCCGGCGGCGGCGCTGGAGTGAGCGATTACAAGGTGAAAAGGAAGAAATCCAACACGACATTTTGAGTGATGGTCCGCTGCGGCGCGAAGCTGCCGGCGGTGTGCGAGGAACGCGACCTTTCAATCGAGTCCGGAGGGCGAAGTTGGTTGGCGCCGTCGCGAGACCCTGGAGGAACGGCTGCGCGTCTTGAACGATGCCCAGGATCGTTTGATGACGGTGGTTACGGGCGGTGCTCTCGAGTGTGGCACTGAGATTAGCATCAAGCGGCTCGTGGCCGATCCGGCTGCCGTCTCGCTCTGCAGTAACTGTCAGACTTCGCGGAGAGGCAGAATCACTCAACCGTCACTGGCGATCTTCGGATGTAACCAATGGAAAAACAAGAAGAACACGCCGCCGGATCACTCTCGGCGGCGCTTCGCGATCTAACCTCGAGACCGGCTAATCCAGAGGCCGTCTTCGCCGCCCCGAACATTAGGTGATTCGCTTTGCCAGTGCGCGCATCTCTTCGAGCTTGGCTTTCGCTCTGGCGTCAGGACGCTTAACATCTGCGTGTGCAGCGCCCTTTCGGGACTCCATCAATGGCTGCCGTAGCTCTTGCCCGCGCCCGTTGCTCGGAGCGGTCGTGCCGGTGCGCCATTGCTGCATCAGACCGCGTAACCTTCGCGTTGCGTCTTAGTGCTTTGAGCGTGATTCTGAATAATTGTCTGCGCTTGTTGCTTCTGCGGGTCCGTTAGGTTGATTTGATCGAGTACGCGCTGCCTGCCCATTCTGGCGTGACGGCGCATCTCCGCGTCGCGGTTGTTGCTGTTGGGAGGAGACGGCTGGATCTGCCGGCTGCGGTTGTTGGGCCAATGCAGAAGCGCCGCCTGCGCCGAGACTGAGGATTAATGCCGAGACTGTAAGTTTCCTGTGCGTGAAAACATCTGATTCTCCTTCAAAGTCGCCTTCGCCGCCGGCTGCTCCAGGAGAAAACTGTCGATCACCGGCGGCAAAAGATTAGACGTCGAGGAGACCGTCTCGGTCGCAGAACAATTGATTCGCAAGGAGAAGAAGCCAGAAGAGAACCTCGCTTTAAAAAGTCTGAAAGCAGCCCATCTCATTCACACCGGGCTTTAGCCCGGTGACCCGGAGCCGTGAGCATTCAAAACCGTTTCAACGGTTTCTCGGCTGGCTGGGTGGGTGCGCCCTAAAGTGAGACCACGAGATAAGGTGGTAAAAAGATAGCGGCGAATTGCTGGTTGCAAAGCACCGCGCCATTGTTGCAGAGTGCCGCCGGTTGGTGAAGCGGAGGCGGGCTCTGCTGGAGAGCAACCCGCCAAGGAATAACCAACTGGAGACTCATCGAGTCGAAGAGCGCGGACGGGGCCACGGTTTCGTCCGCGCCCACCCCGCTCGACTTGATAGATTTCCCTATGCCTCAAAAACTCATGCTCGCGCCTCAGTCACTTTTGTTTTCACCAGACTACGTTCGAACTCCGCCGGCGGCACATAACTGCAAGGCCGAGTGCAGCCGCTTTTGGTTGTACACCTTTTCCAGGAAGTGACCGATGCTGCTTCTGCACGTCGCGCTGGTCGCGGTAATCAGAGCGATAGACTTCCTCGTATTTCAAAGTCTTCATGAACGACTCGGCCTGGGCATTGTCGTAAGGATTGCCACGGCGGCTCATGCTGATCTGAATCTGGTGATCGCGGAGCAATTGCGTGTAGTCGCCGGAAGCATACTGCACCCCGCGATCGGAGTGATGGACCAGGCCGGGGGCAAAGCGACGACCTTTGAGCGCCATGCGCAAAGCTCCCAGAGCCAGTTCTGCGCTCAGCGAATTGCTCAACTCCCAACCGATCACGCGCCGCGAGTAGGCGTCGAGGATCACCGCCAGATAAACGAACTCAGACTGCAGCCGGATGTAGGTAATATCGGCCACCCAGAGTTGATTAATGTCTGTCAGCACCATTTCCCTGGCCAGATTGGGATACACCCTAAAGCCGTGCCGTGAATCAGTCGTGCGCACAAACGAGCGGCGCCGCACGCAGAGCAGGTTGTCTTCGCGCATCAGCCGCCGGACCCGCTTGTGATTCACCTGCTGGCCTCGCCGTCTGAGTTCCGCCTGCACCCGCCGGTAACCATAACTCGGCTGGCTCAGGGCGATCTTTTGAATGGTGTTTCTGAGTTCCATGTCCGGATCCTCGGCCACCCTGCCCACGAAGCGGTAATAGCTGGCCCGACTTAATTGGGCCGCCGCACACATCCGCCGCGCTGACATTTCGCTCTCGCTGTTTACTTCTTCGGCGATCTTCTCGTAGAGCGTTTGCCGCCACCGACGTTGTCCAGCAGCCGTTGCTCCTCCAGCCGCTGCAAGGCTTTTTTAGGAAGTCATTCTCGAGCGTCATCTGTCCGATCTTGCGCTCCAACTCCGCCTCCCGGTCCAGCCACACCTTACCCTGGCCTTTTCCCGGAAACGCTCGCCCCGGCTCCTTTTCGTACTCCCGCTGCCAGCGCCGCAACACGTTCTCATGCAGCTCCAACTCCCGCGCTAACCGGGCGAACGACTTGCCCCCTGCCAGTTGCCTCAGCGCCTCAAGCTTGAACTCTCGCGTGAACCTTCTTTGCGTTAAGCCCACAGTTGCCTCCTCCCATAAAAACTGTAGCTTAACTCGTGGTCTCAAATTTGGAGCCCACCCATGGTGACGTAACTTCACTCAACCACCAGTGATCCGTTAAGAGGCGAAACCGTTAAAACGGTTTCACGCATCTTTTCGTGCCGATCATCACCGGGCTAGCCCGGTGTGAATGAAATCGCCTTGCGGCAGATGCTTTCCGCTTACGCTATTTGCTGAAGCGGCAACGCGCGATAACGTTTGCCGGTCAGCCGGGCCAGCGCGTTCACCACTGCCGGAGAGATCACTCGGCACCGGAGGTTCGCCACAGCCGGTCGGTGCTTCGGCGCTCGGCACGATGTGCACTTCGACACTAACCGGAACGTCGGCAATGTATGGCGGCGTGTATCCGTCAAAATCCCTCTGTTCGACGCGGCCATCTTTGAGCGTGATCGCGCCCTGGCCGACTAATCTGGGTGAGACCAAATCCCAGGCCGCCCTGAAACTGGCTCTCGATCGGTCAGCGGGTTCACCGCCATGCCGCAGTTAACTGCTATCGTCGCCCGATGAATCCGCGGGACGCTTGTTTTCTGATTGAAACCTCAACCGCGCACGCAACCTGCCGTATCGAACGATTCATGACAGGCGATCCCCAGCGCATGACCCGGCGGTGGCAACTTATTGCGCCAGGCACTGCTCTTTTCATCCAGTAGGTCCAAGACTGAGCGCAGCTTCTTTGCTTCCGGTTTCAGCAAGCTGGCGCCGGTAGGCGATCGCGACCCGCCTTCGGCGCGCATGGCCAACTCGTCAACCAAAGTCTCCATCACGAAGGCGTTGTGGCGTGTGCCCGACTGAGCGCCACCCAAAGCACGGGCACATTCACCACCGGATGGTGGGCAGAAACGTGAAAGTTCGGGATGACGTAACTGGTATCAGCCGTGCCCTCGACCGCAGTCTCGTCAACGCCGTTCTTAATCATGCCTGCGAACGCGAGTGCCGGCCAGCGAGCGATTGCCCGACGATCACATGCCGCCAGGCAGACGGCATTCCGTCCGGGCCTACGCCGATTTCGACGCGATGCGCGTGCATCGGTCGATAGTAGCCGCCGCGCGACGTCGTCTTCGCGCGTCCAGATAGAGTTTGACCGGCGTGCCGCGGAGTCGCTCTGGCAATGATTGCCGCTTCGCGCTGCACGTGCGAATCGATGACCGCGCGACGGCCAAAACCACCGCCGGCAAACTCAGTGTGGAAAGTAACCTGCTCGGGTTTTAGACCCAGCACCTCCGCTGATAGCCATCTGATCCATGGTCTGAAACTGAGAAGGAACCCAGGCCTCGGCTTTGCTCGCCATCAAACCGAATCGTGGTGTTCAGAGGTTCCATCGGCGCGTGCGCCAGATACGGGAATTCAAACTCAGCCACGATTCTGACTTGCGGCGGCGACTTGATCTCAGCAACTTTTCGTCGCCGCGAGTCACCGCTACGTTGCCCGGCGCGTGCGCGCCAGCTCCGCGATACTTCACCCGTAGATGCGCAGTATCCGCCAGCTCGACTCCGTCCAGGTTCCAATCGATCTTCAAAAGATCGCGCGCCTGTTCCTGGCGGGCCAAAACTTATCAGCCACCACCGCGATCGCCGGTGCCCTTCACCAATGGAATTTCAAAGACGTCACGGACGCCTTCAATCCTGCGCGCGGCTTCAGCGTCATCGACACTCTTCACCTTTCCGCCAAACACCGGCGGATGCGCAACCACGGCGATTTTCATTCCGGGCAGATCGAGGTCCAATCCGAACTTTTGCGAGCCGTCGCATTTCGCCCGGCTGTCAATTCGCGGGACCGCTTTGCCGATGATCCGAAACTCAGATGGATTCTTGAGTGTGACTCTCATTACCTCGTATATCTATGCGGGCGTGGTGCTCTGCTCCGGTTGGGCGCCGCGTAGGCAGGCCTTTTTCGTGGAGCAGCGTCCCTTGCTCACGATCGGCCTCTTCAGCTGGAGTTTGTTCGAATACGCTAATGCACCGTTTCATTTTTCACTATGACGCGCGTTCGCGTTTAGGCCGTAAGTTCTTTATCACGCACACGTCTCACACCACGAAGATCCAGTCGGGAAGAGTCAGCTTTCCGCGAGCCTGATCATGGGTTTACCAATCGGCGCCGCGTACCGGCCATTGGCGTGGGCGGCGACGGGCTCGTGGGTGGCGGCTTCCTGGATGTTCATCGGACTGGCGGCCGGTTTCTTCAGTTACAAATGGGTTCATTTTCAATGCCACCACCGAAGGAGCCGTCTGCGGCTGTTAAGGTATCTGAGACACTATCACCTGTTGCACCACCATAAAATCCTCTGAACTGCGGTTCGGCGTTACCTCTCCATTAGTTTGATCTTGTCTTCGGCACTTTCCGCGCACCTTCGCAACGCGCCGAGTTTTTCAGCAACGCCAGCGCGGCCGGAATGATAGCTAGTCCACGAAGATGGGAACTGAACGGATCTACTAGGCAACAACACAGAGCATCCAGGCAGATTACGCAGATTACACAGATAGAAAGAAGAGGAGTGAAGGAATGAACCAGGCACGTATTCGCCTCAGTTGTGAAATGAACCTCTCGCCGCATTTGTCCTTGACTTTTTGCGTTCCTGGCTTACAGTCAACATCAACTTGCACCGCTGTCCCCAATCACAGCGCTCCTCACGAAGGAGAGAGAACTGTCTTGAGCGGCGAATCATTGAGCCAAAGCCTCCTTCACGCTTCCCTGATCGATGCGAGCGTTGACGGCATACTCGCTTTTGATCGCGAATGTCGTTATGTCGCCTGGAACAGGGCGATGGAGTCTATCTCCGGCGTTAGCCGAGACGAGGTTCTGGGAAAGTGTGCTTTCGATGTCTTCCCCTTCCTGAAAGAAACCGGAGAGGCAAAATATCTACTCGAAGCTTTGGCAGGAAGAAGTGTAGTAACTGAAAACAGGCCCTATGCCATACCTCGAGACGGGACGCGCAGGATTCTTTGAAGGTTACTACTCACCCCTACTCAACGAACGTGCCGAGATCGTTGGCGGCATCGCCGTCATCCGGGATATTACAGAACGAAAGCATGCCGAGGAGTTGGTAAATGAAGCACACCAGCGACTCAGTTCGCATGTGGAAAACACTCCCTGGCAGTCATCGAGTGGGACAAAGACTATCGAGTCTCGCGCTGGTTACCCTCCGCTGAGAGACTTTTCGGATGGAAAGCCGAGGAAGTCATGGGCAAGAGCGTCGGCGACTGGACGTTTGTTCACTCTGAGGATTTGGATGCCGTTTACGAAGTCGGCGACAGGCAGCGCCAGGGGCTGATCGTCACAGTGTCTCGCGAAATCGAAACTATACCAGGCAGGGCGCGGTCCTCCACAACGAGTGGTACAACTCAGTTCTGTATAACGACTCCGGAGAATTAATTTCCGTCCTCTCACTGGTGCTGGACGTGACGGCGCGGAAGCGAATTGAGGAGATAGTGCGTGCGTCAGAAGAGCAGTATCGTCTCCTCTTTGAGTCGAACCCGCTGGCAATGTGGGTTTACGATCTCGAGACGCTGAGGTTCCTGGCGGTCAACGACGCTGCCGTCGAACAGTACGGCTATTCACGGCGAACAGTTTCTCGACATGACTATCGAGCAGATCCGTCCGCCTGAGGATGTGCAAAGACTTCACGATCGTCTCGCGCTTCGGCTCTCAGGGCTTCGGCCGAGCGGGCGAATGGAGACACCAGAAGAAGAACGGCGACATCATTACTGTAGAAATCACCGCGCACCAGCTGGATTTCTCCGGCAGACGCGCCGAAGCTCGTGATGGCTGTTGATATCACTGAGCGCAAGCTCGCTGAAGAAGGCGTTGGTTGAGAGCGAGGATCGATATCGCGATCTCGTTGATAACAGTCACGAGCTGATGTGCACGCACGATCTGGATGGTCGAATTATCTCAGTAAATCCCTGGGCCGCTCGAGTCCTCGGCTACAAGCAGGAGGCGCTGATCGGCGTTGCATATCCGCGACGGGTTGACGCCTGAATACCGCGACCAGTTCGACGACTACCTCAGAGAGATCCAGGAGAACGGATTTGCGCGCGGCATAATGAGGGTAACGACCGCTGGTGGCGAAACGAGATTTTGGGAATATTACAACACGCTTCGGACCCAGGAGTTCAGAGCCCAATTGTGCGTGGCATGGCCCACGATGTGACCGAACGCCGGCAGGCCCTGAAGCGAGAGAAAGAAGCGCGGCTGGAAGCGGAAACAGCCAACCGTCTCAAGGATGAGTTTCTTTCGACTCTCTCTCACGAATTGCGGACACCGCTGACGGCGATCATCGGCTGGTCCAGGCTGTTGATTGACGGCGATGTGGCGCCCGACCAACAGCCCAAAGCGCTGGCAACCATCGCCTCGCAATGCCAGATTCCAGGCCCAGCTGATCGATGAGCTGCTTGAAGTCTCGCGCATCATTACGGGCAAGCTGCGGCTCGAGTTCAATCCCTGCGAGCTTCGACCAGTGATTGATGCGGTGGTCGAGAGCTTTCGACCGACGGCTGAGACCAAGGCAGTACGATTAGATTTGTGGTTAGAGCCTGACGTCGCTCTTGATCTACGGCGACGTTGATCGTTTGCGGCAGGTAATCTGGAACCTGTTGTCGAAACGCCGTGAAATTCACACCGAGAAATGGCTCGGTACAGGTGAAGTTGCAGCGGACCGAATCTCATGTCAGTGATCGCGGTGAGTGATTCCGGTGAAGGCATCAATCCTGATTTTCTGCCCCATATATTTGAGCGCTTCAGTCAGGCTCGATGGATCGACCACGAGGGAACACGGTGGACTCGGCCTCGGCTTGGCGATCGTCCGTCACCTGGTCGAGCTCCACGGCGGAACGGTCCGCGCTGAGAGCCCAGGTGAAGGTCTGGGTTCAACATTCATAGTCACTCTTCCGCTGATGGAACCGTCTGACGCTCAGGTCCAAACACCCAAATTTCAGGGCGACGATCTGGTGGTCGCCGGCGCCAGCGCGCATCGCGCATTCGCCATCCCTCGAAGGCTTGCGGTTACTTGTCGTGGATGATGAGCTCGATTTCCGCGAGCTGGTTACCGTGATGTTGGGACAATATGGCGCCGTTGTGAAGGCGGCTGCCTCGGCAGCTGAAGCTCTGGAGTACGTCGAGAATTGGAAGCCGGATGTGCTGGTCGCTGACATTGGAATGCGGGGCGAGGACGGGTACGGATTGATCCGCAAGGTGCGGGCACTCTCATCAGGGAGAGGCGGCAGCACGCCGGCGCTGGCCCTGACGGCCTATACCAGAGCGGAAGATCGTCTCAGTGCCCTATCAGCCGGTTACCAGATACATTTAGCAAAGCCCATAACGGGACCGGAGTTGGCCGCAGCTGTGGCGAATCTCGCGGGTCGGTCTAATTAAAACCCACGATGATGCGAAGATGGCGCGACTTGTCCGGTCTGGTGGCAAGCGCGTCTCGCCCGTGATTGTTATGTCAGAGTTACAGTACCGACTGCGGTCGCGGATGGGTATTTCTCAGCAATTCAGGCCGCGCTCTTAAATTGGAGTTTCGCTTGCACCCTAGCGAGGCCAATACACGCAGCATAAGATCGGTTGAGATGTCGTGGGTGTTTCGGTTCAGAATCGCGGTCACGCGAGTGCGTGAGGTGTGAGCGAGCCGCGCCACATCTGAATGGGTCAATCCCTTCTTGGCAACTACCTCGATGATCTTATCGTTCAAGTCGCTGCGGAACTCGATCTCCATTCCGTCGGCGGACGCCAGGCCCAACACCTTCGCGAGCTCTTTGGCATTGCGGGCAACTACTGGTCTAACTTTCTTCATCGAGCATCTCCTTAAGTCTCTTTGGGGCTAAGGCAATCTCATGCGGCGGTGTCTTCTGGCGTTTTCTTTGCGAAAGCATGGAAGATCAAAAGCGATCAGCCAGCTTCGTGTTAGTAGAAACTCGATACGCGCCGGAACGGTCCCCTGACACGCAATTCCTCGACACCTGATGCAACCGAAGCCATCGATCGCGACAACGGCATCGAGAGCTTCTCACCCTTCTGCAGGTCAAAGATGGCTTTTGCCGAATTCACGCCGCACGTCTTCGGGAAACTCTCTTATAGCATCCCGAGCCTTCGGGTGAAATACGGCCGGACTCCACTTGGCCAGTGTCTCCAGATATGGGACATAGTGTCGGAGCAACGGCAGTATTAACGTGGGCGCGATTATGGCGCGATGGTGTGATTTTACTTAAGCTTACCTAATTTACTTTGACGGCTGCGGATTCGGCAAATACTGGGTTATCTCTGTTTCGTCTCGCCTTGTTGATGCCCCTCAAACCGTCTCATAATCTGCTGGTCCGGGGTTCGAATTCCTGCGGGGCACAGGCACCAACATGACGGCGACCGCGCCGGCCCCTGTTTCTGATTCCAACTATCTACAACAATTCAAAGATGACATCACAACGGGAAAGGACTGTGCTGATTGTTGGTGGCGAAGGAGAGTTCGGCCGATTTCTGCGCCGGGACATCTTACCGAGTCTCGGCGAAATTCACGTCTCGGTGATCGAACGGGACACACCACGCGAGGAGCATGAGTCGTCCCTCCGAGACCGCTCGTCACGTGGTGCTCGCGACGCCGCTGGCGGGTTACGCAGAGCGCGCCTGCGAGCTGATTTATCAAAGTCGCACTCTTAATGACCTTACGACGTTCTGGTTAATCCCGTCGGTTCAGGCAGGTGTTTGGCGAGCAGTCTCCGCAACGCTTGAACTCGTCGCTAACCCTCGTTTGTCGGCCGTGTTCTTACATCCGATGTATGGGCCAAACGGCTTCCGCGAAACTGAGCCGGAAGCTCGAACATTTCAAAATGTGCTCACCGCAACGTACGCGGGGGCGAACCATCCTTTGGACGATGAGCTAACCGAGATCCTGAATTTGTTCCTCACCAGGTTCAACATACGAACCACCGCTGCCTTCAACCCTGACGAGCACGATCGGATCACCGCCTATTCGCAAGGCCTGTCTTATTGCGTGGCCCGACTCATGTTTGAGCGTCCCGACCTCGATCAAATACTGCGTGAGGAAATGTCAGACCTGCATCACTCGTTTAGCGGTAATCGCGATTCTAATTCTCGACTTTGTGAGAATCAACTCGTACATGCCGCAAGTGATTGCGGCATTTTCGGATGCGTGGCGGCAAACCAGCCAGTCGAACTTCAACGACGTCTTGAATGCATTTGCTCGTGCGGATGCGGCCCTCAACCGAGGCGCTGACTCACCAATTTCTACGAAGTGGTACGAGAGCTGCGCGCAGCGGCGCGTGACCTGGCAGAAAGCAGGTAGTGACCTGATTTGATCGTGCGAGTTTCTGTAGCCCAGGCGTTTACGCCTGGGTGAGAAACCGAGAGGTGCTACCAAAGCCCCATTAATGGGGCTTCTGAAACTAACTGCTTCTTTCACCCAGGCGTAAAACGCCTGGGCTACGGAAAAGTCATTCGAATTGGGGTACCACCCGAAAGCCAGGACCGACTAGCCGAGAGCTTCCCTTAGCGCTTCGAATTCCGGATCGATCTCCTCGAAACGCGAAGGCGCTTCGAACGACTGCGCGAGAGACGGCGGCATATTCAACGGCCTTCCAATCAGCGGCTCAACCATCGATTCAAACTTTGCCGGATGCGCCGTCGCCACAATGATCCAGTGCGGAGATGCCAGGCGCTCGGCGCGACATGGACCGCGGTGGCGGTGTGCGGGCACCAGTGTTCGCCCGGAAGAGCTGTAATCGCGGGCAATCGTGTCCGCGATTTCCTGGTCGCCGACTGAGAACGACTGCGCCATCTGGCGGAGTTCCGTTATTTCGGCGTGCAGGTCGAGGAGCCTCTCCATGTTGCTTGGATTCCCGACGTCCATCGCGTTTGCCGAGAGTGGCAATGGTCGGATGTGGTTTCCACGAGCCGGACGAGAAATAAGTTGGGATGGCGTCATTTGCGTTCGTCGCGAGAATGATCTCGCGTAGCCGGCAGTCCCATCTGCCGGGCCCAGAACGCCGCGACTGCGTTGCCCAGGTTCCCAGTCGGGACCACGAAACCCGGCAAGCGCGCCTCTTTCCCTCAAATACCAAAGGCTGGCGGCAGCATAGTAAACCGTTTGCGGAAGCAACCGCCCCAGGTTAATGCTGTTGGCTGAGAGTAATCCTTTCGCTTCCGCCCACGCTCGGTTTGCGAATGCGCTCTTAACGATGCGCTGGCAATCGTCAAAGTCTCCGCGTACCGCGAAGGCCCGCACACTTTCTCCCCAGCAGGTAAGTTGCTGTTGTTGTAGTGCCGACACCTTGTTCCTGGGAAAGAGAACTATCACCGTCAATCTCGGCATGTTCGTGAAAAGCCGCAGCGACGGCGCCGCCAGTGTCACCCGAGGTTGCCACGATCACTGTGCGGCGGCCCCCAGAGGCGTGAAACGCAGGCGGCCAGAAAGCGTGCGCCGACATCTTTGAAAGCAGCCGTGGGCCCGTGAAATAACCTCGAGCACGGCCGTGTCGCCGTTGAGGTAATTCAGAGGAACCTGGAAGTTGAATGCTTCGCTGCAGATCTCTGCGATTTGAGGACCCAGCTCGTCATTCACGAAGAAGATCTCCAGGATCCCTTTGCCCGATCTCTCGCCACGATTCCAATTCCTCGAAGTCGTCAACCTTGAACGTAGGAAAACTGTCTGGCACATACAGACCACCATCCGGCGCGATGCTCCTCTGGATCGCCTCAGAGAATGTCACCGGCGGCGAGGTCGAGCGCGTGCTACGAAACTTCATCCGACGATTCTTGCTCCCTGCCTGTTTACGGGAGAGATCCAGGAGTCCACCTCGGTCAGGCCCTGGGCTCGGAACGCAGATTCCATCGCGCCTCTGACGCGCACTGCTGTTTGTTCCGACGTTACCAGCGCGAACACGCTTGGGCCTGAGCCCGAGATTGACGCCCCCAGCGCACCTTGCTGTAAGGCCGCCGCTTTCACTTCGGCGAAGCCGGGAATCAACGGCGCGCGCTGCGGCTCGATCAGAAAATCATCAAGTGATTGTCTGATCATCTCAACGTCGTTGGTAAAGCATCCTGAGATGAATCCCGCCAGGCTGGCTGACTGTCTGACATGATCGGCAAGCGAAACGTCGGCTTTGAGGATAGCCCTCGCGCGACGCGTGTCCAGGCGCAGTCGCGGGTGAATGATGACTGTCAGAATTTCTTCGGGCACCGGCAGCAAGAACATAGCGAAACGGTTCGCTCGAAAGCGACCAGCGTCATGCCGCCCAGCAGGCACGGGGCAATATTGTCCGGATGGCTGGCGCCACTCGCTGCCTGCTCGCCGAGTAATGCATATTTCATCAACGCCTCTCTGGGAAGTGGAGCTTCAAGCAGTGAGTTTGCCGCAATTAGTCCGCCCACGGCCGAAGCGGCCGACCCGCCCATTCCCGAACCCAGCGCGATGCCTTTGCGCAGCCCAACCTGAAAACCAAAATCCAATCGCAGGTCTTCGCGGAGTTTGACCAATCCGACTGTGGCTGCGTTCCTCTCTGCGTCGAGCGGCAACATCCAGGGAGGCCGGGCTGCCAGTCTCATCGAGAATCTCGTTAATGCCAACCGACCCGTTGTCGGTGATAGAGACAGTGACGACATCGCCCACGGATTCGATCGCAAATCCAAGGATGTCGAAGCCGACTGCGACGTTGGCAACCGTGGCGGGCGCGAAAGCCGTAGCTGATCTCACAGTGGTGCTCCGAGAAAGACGCCAGTCGCAGCAGATCAGCGAAGACGCCCGCCGCCGTGACCTCCGGACCGGCGCCTGGTCCTCTGACAATCAGGGGCTCTGTGTGGTAGCGCATCGTCTGAAAACTCAACTATGTTGTCACCGCCTTTCAGATTTGCGAAAGCATGATCGCCGGCGTACTCGCGCAATCCTGCCGACAAGCGGCCGTCTGACTCGACCACGCCTACATAGCGCAGCACCCGGTCCCGTGCTCGTGCAGCGCGCAGCAACTCGTCCATCCGGCGATCATGTCCGGCGAGTTGATTCAGAAATTCTTCCGCTGAGGCCGAGCGCAGCTCCTCAGGGACCAGGCTTTCGAGTCTCAACCTGATTCAGTTCAACTGCGAGTCCCATCTCGCGGGCAAGGATGATCAGCTTGCGGGCCACATCAAGGCCGGTAAGATCCTCGCGCGGGTCGGGCTCGGTGAAGCCTTGCGCGTGCGCCTCGCGCACAATCTCGGAAAAAGGACGTGTGCCGTCGCAGGAGTTAAAGATATAGGAGAGAGTGCCGGACAGCACGCCTTCGATCCTCACGATCTCATCGCCGGTTTCGAGCAGGTCGCGGAGCGTATGGATCACCGGCAGGCCGGCGCCGACGTTGGTCTCATAAAGGAAGTATCGTTGATGCGTTCGCGCCGTCTCTCGCAAACTACGATAGGAAGCCAAAGATCCGGCGTTCCCTTTTTGTTCGGAGTGATGATGTTGATTCCGCGCGCGAGCCAGCCTTCATAATACGCGCGGTAATGTATCGCTCGCCGTCGCATCGATGATCACGGCGTGCGGAAGATGGGCAGCATGGATGTGCTCGACGAAACGTTCGATGTCGAATGCCACGGTGCTCTGATCCAGCTCGGCTTTCCAATCCTGCAATTCAAGCCGCCGATCATCCAGACGCATCTTGCGGCTGTTGGCAATCCCACGCACGCGCAGGTCGATACCTCGCCCCTCACGCAGCGGGTCCAGACGCCGTTTGAGTTGATTAAGAAACGTGCCGCCGATTAGCCCGGTTCCAATCAACCCGATTGAGAGTGTCTGGCTCGAGAGATAAAACGCGGAATGGACAGCGCGCAGAGCCTTGGTCGCTTCTCGCTGTTCGATGACCGCTGAGATGTTACGCTCGGACGATCCCTGGGCGATGGCGCGAATGTTCACCTCTGCTTTGCCCAGGGCCGTGAAAACTTCCCGGCAATACCTAACCTTTCGATCATTCCGTCGCCCACCATGGCCAGGATGCAGCAATCCGCCATTACCTCCACGGTCTGCACCTGGCCCCGTTGCATCTCGGCGAAGAAGGCCTCTTCCACCGTCTTTCTCGCCAACTCCGCTTGCGCGAGCGGCACCGCGAAACAGATCGAGTGCTCGGAACTCGCCTGCGAAATCATGACGACCGAAACATCCACCGCGCGCAGTGCGCCGAAGAGCTTATCGGCCACGCCGGAATGCCGATCATCCCGGTGCCTTCAACGTTGAGCAGGGCCATCTCGTCGATCGTAGCGAAACCTTTGACCGGCATTGCGGACGGCGAAGAGGCCGAGATCTTCGTACCCGCCGGCTTCGGGCTTGAAGGTGTTTTTGATCCAGATCGGAATGTCTCTCGCAATCGCCGGGAACATGGTGTTTGGGTGCACAACTTTGGCCCCGAAGTAAGCCAGCTCGGCAGCCTCCTGGTAAGAGAGTTCGGGGATGACCAGCGCGTCGGGCACGCGCCGGGGGTCAGCGCTCAGCACGCCGTCAACATCTGTCCAGATGGTGACTGAGCCGGCCTCGAGCAACGCGGCGAAGATCGATGCAGAGAAGTCACTGCCATTTCGCTTCAACGTCGTCGCGACGCCGTCATGGGTGGCGGCGACGAAGCCGGTGATGATCAGAAAGGCGGTGGGTTCTTCGGCGGCTTGCCACCTTTGTAGTCTCTCTCGCGAAAGGTCCCAGTCAACGGCGACCGTGCGGCGGTCGGGTTCGACGACCAGAATCTTGCGCGCGTCGAGCCAGGACGACGAATGGCCGGAGTTTTCCAGATGCGCGTGCAACAATTGCGCGGACCACAACTCTCCATGGCCTGAGACAAATTCCCTGGTTTGCTCAGATGGAAGCCCGGTGATCCAGACTCCTCTCAGAACTTCTTCAGATTGTTCGCGAAATTCGCGGCAGTGCTCTCCGCGCGAGACTGCTGCTGCGCTTCCGAAAGCCGAAGCTGGCTAACCGTATCGAGAGATCGTTTTCTTTTCGGGTTGTTGGCTTTTGCGGGGCAGGGATCAGTTTCCGGCTCGCGGCGAGTTCCAGCAACTCAGTCAGGCCGTCGGTCACGCCGCTCATCGCGGAACACTAACTCACGGCCGGGCGTATCTGGCATCCCTTGCGGCAGCGACAGCAGAACTGGCCCCGCTGCTTCAGACCCGCCAGCGTTGGCTGGGCTGGTGCCGCCAAACTTTGTGAACGACCCATCTGGAAGTCGTTGCTTCCGCCGAGACTGAGCGTGGCAGCGAGTTCTTCATTGCGGATCGTCAAAAACTTTCTCAGCCTACGGGAGTTTGGGCTTGAGATTCAAAGCAAGAGTGAGGATCCGCTCAGTAACCGTCTCGTCTGATGCGATTCGCAGGTTCACCTGCGGGCACCAATCAACTGGCGAGGGTTCTTATACTTATCAGTTCATTGTCAAAAGCCATCGAGAGGATCATTGAGAGACAAGCGAGATCAAGATTGACACTCACCGTGCCCAAAATCGATCACGGAGACATCACCTTAGTTTTCGGCGAGCGTTGTCATCCGTAACTATGACAAAGGGAAAGGCGATGGGAGCAGGCCCGCCGGGCGCGGGCGCGGACCCGATGATCAAATGAAAGCCGGCGCGAACGGTAAGTCCGTTACAGCTCACGGACGCGCCCTGTTCGCCGTAGCGCGGGCGAGGTTCAGGCTTCCAATATCTCCGGTCAGGCAGATGAAGGGTCTGGGCGACAAAGATCAAGAAATCCTCTTCGCTCTTCCACCTCGAATCATCCGGGTAGGTCAGTTCAATTTGAGAAACGTGACCATCTTCGAGTTTGATTTCGACCGTGTTTATCGCCGCGAGCTCTGGAAAGCGCGAGACGCTGACGGCAACGTGCCCGATCTCATCCACAGCCGAAACATCCTGATCTTTTGGAAGTGTCCCTGATCCTGAAATGAAGAGTTCGGTATAGCTGTCGTTTTTCACTTTCAATCCGGCGAATCTCGTTTCGAGTTCTTCACGGCTCATCCCGAGGCGAAAGCCCAGCGAGCGGGGGCAAAGTCGATGTGTTCAACCAGCAACGTCGCCAAAAGCATCCGACATGTGCGCCCAGGAAGAGGCACAAACATACCGCGCCAAACGACTTGAAAGTTGAACTAATCATGTCTCGCCCATCTCTGAACCCGAATTTCCGATCCTTCACAGGCGGTGCGTCTTGAAAAACTTCACAATCTCCTCTGGGGCCCACGGTGGATACACGTGACCGTCGGGATGAATGAAAGTCTTGACCGGTGTCCGGGTCCACGATGGATAGAAAGAGCAGTACTGGCCACAAGAGAGTGAGAAGTCGAAGGTGTGATCGGCCTGGCGAGCTTCGTTCATCGAATCCAACTGCTCCGGAAACGGATCGGTCGTATCCTGACTGCCGGCAATCAGCAACGCCGCGCGCGGTTTGGTTATGTGCTCCGTGTCCCACAGTCGGCCGGCGACTTCACCGATGGCCGCGATCGTCTGGCCGCGTTCAGCCCAGAGCAGGTAACTGAAGACCCCGCCACTCGAGAAGCCGGTCGAATAGATACGCCATTCGTCCACGCGGTAGGTTTGCTTCATTGTGGCCAGCATCGCGTCAAAGAAATGCAGGTCGCGGTTTCCCACGTTTCCGGCAGTTTCGTTTGCTTCATACTGCCAACCCGTCCTGGTCCCTACCGGATCGATTGGGCCGGGCGCGTTGAGACCCTGCGGGTAGACGACGATCGCTTCGGGCCAAAGAGTTTCCGAGATGCATCTGTTGCGCGGTGCCGCTCATATTGCCGCCGTGGCCCATGGAAAGCAAAGATCAGCGGATGTCTGATCGGGAAGAACGTCGGGGCCGGCGCGAAAACGATCGCCTGGCGTTGGCTGCCGTCGATGGTCCAGGTCATGGTCGTCTGCGCTTTGGCAGGACCCGAGGTGGTGACCAGGAACACCAGCGCTGCTGCGAACAAGAAAAGTTTTTTCATATCTAAGTCCTCCTCAGAAATTCACCTCGAAGATTTTAGGGGAACGGATGCGCGCAAGACGCCCGCCGTCCCTGTGGTGTCGGCCTTCCGGTTGAGATCCAGGCGTTGTCAACCTTTCAATAGTCAGGACCTCAGTCCGTGAGCTTTGGAGCAAAGAATCATTTTGAAAATAAAGTGTTCCTGACCCTGCTATTCGAAGGATCTGAACAAGCCTTCTGGCCAAGAGGTCTCAGGAGAGCCCTTCTTTTGCGGTCCTTAACGAATGGCTTTTGGTTTAGTCCCGGTTAAATACGGAGCGCTTAATCCCCGTTCATGATTGTCATGGGGCGCTGCTGCAGTCGCCTGCCGTCTACCCAAATCTCGACCCGGTAATGTCCCAGCGGCCAGTCTGTCTTAGAAGAAAGCGTGCCCACGACGTCCTTGTCGGTTTGGTTGGTCAGTTCCTGCTCGAAGACGGTCTTTTCACCGCGTGCCGCCGCATCGTAGTACAGCCAGACGAACTTGTACTTGGCGTCGGCGGACGGATTCGAGATCGAGGCTACGCACAAGATCGTATGGTCCTTTGGGCGGAAGACCTGGTTCCCATATCCTCCTTTGACCTCTCCATTGTTGTATTCGGTGCCCAATCTGATCTTGCTGATGTTGATGCCCATGCCGCCGCCGCCGCGGGCCGCCGGTTCGCTGGGCGCTGACCTGTTGGCTAAAGCAAACCAGAGTGGCGAGCACGACAAGTGCGCTCCCTAAGACACGTCTTTGAACTCTCATTCCTGGTCCTCACTTTCCGGTTAAACTGGCGTTCAATCGTACGATAAGAGAAATCATCAGCCCTGCCAAGCGGATTACGGTTCGTCGATGAAACCGTGAATTTGCCGTGGCTTCTGTTCGGCGCCCTCACTCCTCGCTCGGCGGCGCCTGTCCCATGTCGTCCTTTGATTTCGCCGAGCCTTGGGATTGGAGTCACGTAGGCTCCTCATGAATGATGGTCGCACTCGCGGGCTGCGCCCGAGTGGCGCAACCCGGCTTTCGACTCCCGAAGCCTACTGCTGGCGGTCGGGCTCCGGCGGATCGACGAACGTCGGCGTGCCCGCGTAGACGAACGAGGTCTTTGACGTCGCGTTGTCGATGACTTCAACCGATGGCACGCACGGATCAGGCGGAGATTGCGCGTTGGAGACTAGTGACACAGACCGAAAGACCGGACGTAGTTCCAGGCGAGCTGCCGTTGTATCACCAATGAAAAATTCATCAGCGTCCAGGTGCAGGAATGTGGACTGGCCGCGTTGCAGCGTGACCGTGCGGCCTACGGCTTCGCCGGTGCGCGGATTGGTTAACACGGTGCCGTCGGCGTCCATAAAAGCCAGACGCACGCGGCAGGGATCTGGCGGCAAGTTCGGATCCGCCGGATTAATGTTCGAGGCATTGATACGGATGCTTTGCCCGCGCACGATGCCCACCATCGTGTAGCGGCCCGGCGGATCGGGCTGCGGATTAAAGGCGCGCGCGCGCCGAACTTCCCAGATCGCGCCTGCTAGCCAGCATCGTCACCAGGGCGAACGCGATTGCCAATCTCTTCCAGATCTTGCGTGTTCTCATGTCTTCTCCTTAACTGTGTTTAATTGCGGTCTCACCCACTTAACGCGGGAAGTCGCATCGAACGACACCAGTCGCAACAGAAATGTAATGTTGGCGGCCGGTGGAAACTCGTGGTGCCAGCGGCGGCGTGTATAATCCGGGTGCCTCGTGCCGTTTCGTGTGATCGACGGACCATGCCACTATCCCCCTCAGAAGACGTGACCGGCTTGCTGATTGATTGGAGCAATGGGGATCAGACGGCGTATGAGCGATTGGTGCCGCTGGTTTATGCGGAGCTACATCGGCTGTCGCATCGCTACATGGGCCGCGAGCGATCCGATCACACTTTGCAAACGACTGCCCTGGTTAACGAAGCCTACGTGCGGCTGGTCGATCAAAGAAGACGCAGTGGCAGAATCGCGCGCAGTTCTTCGGGGTTTGCGCCGAGTTGATGCGACGGATCCTGGTCGATTACGCGCGCCAACGTGGGTATCAAAAACGCGGTGGCAGCGCTCAGAAAGTCACCCTCGATGAAACCCTGGAAATCGCCGCCGAGAAGACCGTGGATCTGGTAGCGCTGGACGAAGCCCTCAAGCGCCTCGCGGAATTCGATCCTCGCAAAGCGCGCGTGGTCGAGTTGCGTTTCTTTGGCGGGATGAATGTCGAAGAGACCGCGGAAGTGATGGGCATTCATGCCAACACAGTTATTCGTGACTGGAGCGCGGCCAGCGCGTGGCTGTACAAGGCAGTGACAAGTGACGAGTAACAGGTGACACAGATTGAAGCCCGAGCTTGATTTGTAACCCGGCACCGTCACTTGTAACTCGTCACTTATTTTATTTGTCACCGTATTATGTCGCCTGAACGCTGGGAAGAAATCGAAGCTGTCTTTCAAGCCGCGCTGACGTCGCGATGCGATGGAGCGACCCGCGTTCGTCGATCGCGAATGCGCCGGCAACGAAGGTCTGCGCATCAGAAGTGATGGCTTTGCTCGCTGCCGAAGAAGCGTCGCGCAACTTTCTTACTGACTCGGCGCTTGAAATCACCGCGAGCCAGCTCGCACATCAGCGCATCCGCTCCGTTGCCGGCAAGATCATCGGACACTATCACCTGGACCGAGTGCTGGGCGCGGGCGGTATGGGCGAGGTCTATCTGGCGATTGATGAACGTTCCAGTCGCAAAGTCGCGCTGAAACTCCTGCCTGATTATTTCAACGGTGATCCCCAACGAGTGCGCCGCTTTCAGCAGGAGGCCAGAGCTCGTCCTGGCGCTAAATCATCCGCATATCGTCACCACCTATGAAGTGGGCGAAGCAGACGGCGTGAGCTTCATTGCCAGTGAATTCATCGAAGGTGAAACCCTGCGTCAGGTGCTCGCGCAGCGCAGGCTGACCACGCCAGAAGCACTCGACCTCGTCATACAAATCACCAACGCGCTCGCCGCCGCTCACGACGCCCGGCGTCGTCCATCGCGACATCAAACCGGAAAACATCATGCTCAGGCCCGATGGCTATGTGAAGGTGCTCGACTTCGGCGTTGCCAAAGTGAACAACCCGTTTGCGTCTGCGCCGGGGAATCCAAATGTGACGACGCCTGGCATGTTGATAGGCACCGCGCGGTATATGTCGCCGGAGCAGGCGCGTGGCGTCGATGTTGACGGTCGATCCGATCTCTGGAGCTTAGGTGTCGTGTTCTACGAAATGCTGGCAGGGCGGGTGCCCTTCGAAGGAGAAACCCCGAGTGATTGCATCGCGGCGATCCTGGAGCGCGAGCCGGCCCCGCTGCAATCGTATGCTCCGGACGTCCCGCCAGAGTTGACCTGGGGTGTTAAGAGGTTGCTGCGCAAAGATCGTAACGAGCGTTACCAAACCGCGAAAGAATTGCTGGGCGATCTGCGCGAGCAGCAGCAGGAGCTTAATATTCAGGCCACGCTCAGTCAGTCCTCCAGACGAACCCGGCGGCGTGAACAGTTATACAAGAGAGCCACGAAGTACCTCGCGAGACACCGATGGGCCGCAGTTGGAGTCCTGGCAATGGCAGTGCTGCTGGTCATTGCCACAGTCAAGTACTTCCCGGCGCGCACCCAGACGATTGACTCACTGGCGGTATTGCCGTTCGTGAATGTAGGCGGCGATCCTAATTCAGAATATCTGGCCGACGGGGTCACAGAGAGTTTGATTAACGGCCTGTCACAGTTGCCTAACATGACAGTGATCGCGCGGAATTCGGTCTTTCGCTACAAAGTCAAAGATCCGCAGGGTGGCGTTCCCAACCCGCAACAGGTCGCGAAGGAACTGGACGTAAAGGCCGTGCTGATCGGTAGAGTCATTCAACGCGGCGACGATCTTTTTGTGAGTGCCGAATTGGTAAACGCAAGCGACGGCAGTCATATCTGGGGCGCGCAGTACAATAGAAAAGTTTCTGATGTCTTTGCCGTGCAGGAACAGATCGCCCGAGAAATTTCAGCGGAATTACGGTCAAAGTTAACGAGCGACGTGGGGCCTAAGGCTCCAAGACGCGATACCGAGAACCTGAGGGCGTTTCAGGATTATATGCAGGGTCGCTATTTCGTCCAGCGACGTACGCGCGAAGACCTGTTGATGGCCGGAAGTTACTATCAGAAAGCCATCGAAGCAGATCAGAATTATGCGCTGGCATACGCGGGGCTGGCTGAGGTCTATGGCAACCTCGGAGTTCGCGGTTATATTTCGCCGTTCGAGGGTCGGCACAAATTGGAAGAGGCCGCGCGGAAGGCCGTTGCGCTCGACGAGAATCTGGCCGATGCGCACGTGATGTTGGGATACTTCTACATGGGGTACGCTCCGTACGACTTTGCGAATGGCGATCGCGAACTGAAACGCGCGCTCCAACTCAGTCCGAGTCTCGCGATTGCTCATCTGTACCTGGCGCTTTCGCTGCTCAGGCAAGGGCGTCTCGACGAAGGCTTGACTGAAATGTTGAGAGCGCGCGAACTTGATCCATTCTCAACAATCATAGCGCGCCAGGTGGCGCTCTATTACTTGCTCAAGCGTGATTATCAGCGGGCGTTGCAGGTTCTGCGACAGTCAAACGAGTCGGGCCCACCGTTCACGACTACGACTGAGATCGGAATCTACATTCAGAATAAGCTGTACGATGAAGCGCTGGCGGCCATTGATAAGGAGAGCCGCGAACGCAAAGATGATCCAATTCTAATCTTCAGCCGCGGGATGGTGTATGCAACGCAAGGCCGTCGCGCAGAAGCGCTGACGATGGTCAAACAGTTGGAGCAGCTTAACGGCAGTAATCTGAACCAGACTCTTGGGATCATCAAGATCTATGCGTCGCTGCAAGACAAAGAACAGACGCTCGCGTGGTTGGAAAGGGGCGTGAATAAGGGAGCCATTGGAGGGTTCTACAAGGATGAACCGGTCTGGGACAGTGTGCGCGATGACCCCGGCTTTTCAACGCTGCTGCAACGCATGGGTGTGCCGCAGTCTTGACTCTTTCCGCCCTACTTATCAGGCCCAGCGCATCATCATGGCGGCCCGCATGAGCGCGCCCACGGCTCTGGCATCAAAGTCTGGAGATGGTCCCCGAGAAGATCAAGACTCTCGATGGCGCGAAAATGGCGCGATGGCGTGCTGAGACGTAGCAAGACGTAACTAACTTTGACGGCTGCGGATTCGGTAAATACTGGCTTCATCTCGTTTCGTCTCGCCTTGTTGATGCCCCTCCAAACCGTCTCATAATCTGTTGGTTCGGGTTCGAATCCTCGCGGGGGCGCCAACAAGACGGGCGAGTTGTCTTAATGTTTACCCGAGAGCACGAGAGGGATCGAGTTGCTCGTCTGGCAGGCCGAGGATTTGATCAGGCGAGTAGGCCTCAATATTAATTTGCCTCATCGGATTCACCTTTAAGAGCTTTAGTCATGATGGCTCGAGTGTCGTCTTTGGGTTCCACTTCTATCGCACGTCTCAGTAACTGTTCAGCTTCAGCCGGCCAGGGCCGCCTCGCTCCCACGCCGCCAACGCCTGAATTGCCATATTCCGGTTGCGGACGGTCGGACTTTGCAAGCCTGCTTGAATAAGCGTCCAGCCTTTACCTGGAAATCGGCGCAGCTCCTGCAAAACAATATCGAGTGCCATGTGCTGACGAAACTGGGGACCAAACCCGGGCGCCTCCGTTGGTCCAGAAGCGATTTCCTTCAAGGGAAGCGTTTCTTCTGCAAATCTAATGACGCGATCCGCGCGTTCATCGTCCTTGGTTTGCATCAGCAAAGAACCATAGATCCTCACCGCGCTTGAGACGTTCGAAATAAACTTCCCACGCATCAAGCTCCAGCAGGCGGGCTGCTTCTGTCGCAGTCCAGAAAGCTTTGATTATTGTCGCTGTCGAGTTCTGCGCGGCTCTTTCTTTCCCAGCCTGGGCCGCGAGCAACAGCAGCACCAGTCAACGTGAGTAACGTTGCCCGGCGTTCCGGCCAACCGAGGGCCGGGTCTTTCTACCTCGCCTTCTTCTTCGTTGAGGAACGATTCGATCGCCCTTACGGCTACGTGAGTCTTCGAGGTCGAGCTCACGCGATTGCGGAGTGGCTGAGAAACAGCTCTGCCGCTTCTGCGCCATCAGCATAGGCCTCAATACCTCCGCGGGTCCTCCGCGACCCTGGATCGAAAGTCGCCGAGGAGTGACCCAGCCCCCTTCAGGAGCTTGTCATCTGGCTCATCTTGCCGAAGAGCTGTTACTAAGTTCCCGGTATTGGCGCAAGTCAGGGCCGTATACTCTTAGCATGATTTCATTCTGGAAACCGTCGCGCAGCATCCACGCCTTGATCTGTTCATCCCTGGTCTCAGCCAGCCGCTCGATGATATGAATGCGGCCCCAGCCGTTTACGAGGCAGGCAAGCGCCCAGAGCGACAGCTCCCGATCATCGCCTGAGTTCATCAGGCCAACCTGCAGCAAAGAGCGTGAACTCCTCGTGGCGTCCGAGAACGAGCAGGAGATCGCGGTGATCGCCATGGAAAACTCCCAGTAGTGCAATAGCACACTTAATCGGCTCCGCGATCGGCGGCACCGTTAGCCAGCCAGAGCGCGATGTGGCGGATCTCTCTCTGTGTCGAGATGGGCGTCAGCAACCACAGCTCCAATAAATTGTCCACGTAGGACAAAGCGGATTGCTCCAGTAGCAGCGAGTAGAGTGAACGCGCACTGTTCGTCAGTCGCTTTTGCGGTAAGTGCGCGAAGCGATCCGAGGATCTTGTTTGCGACTTCGGCAGCTTCGTTATTACGAACGTGGTGCCCTAAAACTCCGTCAAAAGCCCCAGGTGCCCAACGTATGTCTTTGCCGCCTCTTACAGTCTCATCAGGAAATAAATCACCTTTCTCGCCCAGTCCCGGCTCGCCGGGGCGTATGTTGCTCTGGATATGCCGGTAGATTGATGGTCGATCACCCCATGGGGATTGACGCTCTCCAGGTCCCACTTGTCACCTCTGAAAAAGGAAACTTCATACAGAGCTATTTGACGCACCCGCAATCACCCAACTCGGATCGGCTGAAATCTTAAAGAGACTTATTTCTTAACGTTGTAATCGAGCAGTTCCGTAGTTGATTTCACTGAGCCGGTATCAGTCATTGATTTGACCAAACCGACGCCAGGTGCGTACCAGTAGGTCTTGGTCACGGGCGCGCCGCCCTGGACCACTTTGGTCAAGACCTTCATGGCCTCAAACTTACCCGCCGGCACTGACGACTGAGTCGGGCCCCGACACTTCATTTGATTCGTCTATTTCCAATCCCATCATTCCTTTGCCCTTCCAATGCCCACGAATCGCCACTGGTGAGCGGGTTCTTCAGTAACTGCCTGGTAGGACTGAATTCGGCCTTGGTCCCGGCTTTCACGTACTCCTCCCGGTGCAGCAGGACCCATCCGCTGGGCTTCGAATACCAATCATGAATGGGCTGGAAAGTTGAGACGGTCTCGACCAGATAAAGCGTATTGCCGTTCTCTTTGTCTTCGCTCAAAACTTTGATACTGAACTCAGATTGCTTGCCGTCCGCGGTGGTAGATCTGTAGTTCCAGTTGTTTCCACGCGAAGCGGGAAATAATCTTTTGAACCGGTTGAGTCTCCGCCCGACGATGACGACGGCATGGCTCCCTTTTTCAAAAACGAACATCCAAGCACCAGAGAAAGCCAGAGAGCCGAGGTGACCAGCAGGGTCATAACTGCTTTGTTAGTGTTCATTGTGTCTCCTTCCGAATTTCCGCTCGTGCATGCTACTGGCTGAACGATTTGCAGCTCAAGTTTTTATTGACCATGTCTGGCGAGGTGGCACGGGCGTCCCGCCCATGACTCACGCCGCAAGATGCGCGGGCCACATTCAAACTGCCTCAACACCTGCGATTGCAAATGCTGGACACACTTTTGGTCGTTTGATCATAATTCGGGTCAATGACTTCGAAAAGAATCGTTAGCGACGGGCGCTGGAAATACATTCATTATCAAGAGCTGGCCGGCATGGATGAGCTTTTACGATCTGAAAACAGATCCATACGAGATGAGGAACCTGATTGATCAGCCACATGCCAGTAAGGCTCTGGACAGGATGAAGACCGAGCTGGCACGATTGCTGAAAGAGAGCTCCCCCAATTCAACTGGCAGGCATCTGTACAGTGAGCGGCAACCATCCCAAATTGCTCTGGGACCCTGAATCAGTTGTGAGGTAAATCATGCGTCACTTGAAATGCATCGTTGGTGCTGTGCTGCTGGTGATGGCGGGTTTGTGGCGAGCGCAATCGGATGTTCCCGCATCGGGCCGGGAACGCCCTGCCAGAGTTATGGAAGTGCCTCGGCGGTTTTCGTCGGCACAGCAATCACCGAAAGAACAGCTGAACGAAAGCCTGGAACCAGGCCTGAAGAGATCGATTGGACGCCGCGAACATTCAAGTTTTCCGTTGAGCAGGCATTCATTGGAGTCCCAACGACTGAGGTGGAAATAGGCACCGGACAAGGTGGAGGTGACTGTGGCTACGACTTCAAGCTGGGCAGCCGCTACCTGGTTTACGCCTACCAGTCCTCCCAGAGTAATCGCCTGACAACGAGTATTTGCACTCGCACCGCACCTTTCGACAAGGCCAATGAAGACCTCGAATTTCTACGCGGTCTGAAATCGCTGAATCCGGGCGTGAGCATCAATGGCGAGGTCAAGCGCAACCGGCTAAGCATTGCCAAAGGTGACGCGGTCCCGGTCGGACCGCTGGTGGGCATCGGTCTGATAGTTGAAGGAGAAGGCGAGCGCAGGGAGATTAAAACCGACGACCAGGGCCGTTACAGTTTGACCGGACTTCGAGCCGGCAAATACAAGGTGACCCTGCAATTGCCTGACGAGTTATCTACTTATAAGACGGAACAGGTAATAAACGTATCCGATCGTGGCTGCGCCGTAGTCAACTATTTCGTAGTTGATAATGGACGGCTGAGCGGAAAAGTGTCAGGTCCGGAGGGCAGCCAGCAGCTGGAATTCATGTGTGGTTGATGGACGCTGACAACCCCGATCCACTAAAAAACTGGGGCAAATCCGCGCAAGCTGACGATCAGGGTGTTTACAGTTTTTCAGCGCTGCCGCCCGGCCGGTATCTAATGGCGGTGAATCTCAGTCGCTTTCCAGATCCTAATGATCCAACGAATGCCTTCCCACGCACGTGTTATCCCGGCGTGTTGGACATCGCGAAGGCTGAAGCTATCACTCTGGGCGCCGGCGAAAGCGTGGGTGGATATGATCTGCAATTACCTGTCCGGCGGGCTCCCAGTATTCTTACCGGCAAGGTTGTTTGGGCTGACGGCACACCGGTGGCAAACGCGGGGATTAGTTTTCGTGAAGTAACTTATCATGACTCTCAGATGAACTACGGCATCCAGGCCGATGAGTCGGGTTACTTCACGATCAAAGGCTATGCCGGACAGACCTTTGTAATTGAGGCCCGGAGCAACCGGCCGTATTCCCCTGGTGTCACGCGGCAGTTCGAGCCAATGGAAAGGTAGAACCGGTTAGAATCGTTCTCACCAAGCCGACCGAGATGGTGAACATTGTGATCACCAGGCTCAGATAAGTTAAAACGGTTTCTCGATACTTCGGCACGCGAGGGTCACCGAGCTGGAAGCCCGGCGTGAATGAAAACATGTTGACGAACTTTTGAGCCAAAGCGAAGCGGAGGTGAAATCATGCGTTACCTGAATAGCATCGTTGGTGTCGCTGTAATCGTGATGGTTTTCTGCGTGTCACCAACGCGCTTTGGTTGCTTCTGCAACGGCGGTGGGACTCCCTGTGAAGACTATGGGAAAGCTGCCGCGGTGTTTGTCGGAACTCCAGTAGCCGTAAGAACAGTCGAACGAAGCGTGAATGCGCAACCGAGACGAAGATCGAATACGGCTCCCACGCATCTTCACGTTTTCTGTCGAGCAAGCATTTCTCGGTCAAACGACAGATATAGAAGTCTCGACCGGCATGGGCAGCGCCGACTGTGGCTACGATTTCAAGATCGGGACCCGCTACGTTGTATACGCCTTCGACGCCTCAGTCGCCTCAGTCCCTGGAATTACCGGCCCCAATTCAAAGAATCATCGCCTGACGACGAGTACCTGCAGTCGCACCAGACCCTTTACAGATGCGAGTGAAGACCTCGAGTTCTTTCGTAGTTCGGGATCTCGCGGCGCCGGCGTGACCATCCAGGGTCAGGTAAAACGCGCCCGACAGAATGTTGCCACCGGCAATCCTTCCGAGTGGCGGCCTCTGGCGAATATCGGTCTCACCCTTGAGCGAGAAGGCGAACGGCGTAGACATTCTCACCGATGATCAAGGTCGCTTTCACGTCAACGAACTTAGCCCCGGCAAATACAAGCTGACTCTGCTGTTACCGGACGAGTTGTATACCTCCAAACCGGAGCAGGAGTTAACTGTCAGCGATGGCGGCTGCGCCACGGCTGATTATTACGTTGTCGATAATGGACGACTAAGCGGAAGGGTATTAGATTCCGAAGGACAGCCGGCCGTGAAGGTTCAGTTGCAGTTAATGGAAGCGGACCATACCGATCCTTTGAAAGACCAGGCTAAGTATGCGCAAACTGACGCCGAGGGTCGCTACAAATTTGATTCGTTGCCGCCGGGCCAATACGTGCTGGGCGCAAATCTAAAACGCCTGTGGGATATGAGCGATCCCACTAATATTTACCCGCGCACCTTTTATCCGGGCGTCCCGGATATGTCGAAAACAGAATTCATAAATATCGGCACCGGTGAAGCCCTGCGCGATGTTGATTGGAAACTACCGGTGGGGCGGGCCCCCAGCACACTCACTGGCAAAGTGGTTTGGGATGACGGCACCCCGGTGGCTAGGGCCTTAATTATTTTTCGGGAAGTGACCGATCATGCCGCCCCATTAATGAACGAAATGGCACAGCTCGCACAGTTGATGATCAACGCCCAGGGCAGCGTTGGAACTGACGACTCGGGCTCTTTCACCATCAAAGGTTACGTCGGCCAGATATACGTGATGGCGGCCATTAGCCAGCAGCCGTCTTCAGTAGATCCGCGCAGGACGGACCAGGCAAGGCCGCCTGACCCGGTGCGGATCGTTCTCGCCAAGCCCAGCGAGAGCGTGAACATCGTGATCACCAAACTCAGATGAATCAAGCACACAAGAGAACTCTTTCATGAAAGATACTATTCGCATAGGCATAATCGGAGCGGGTTTTGCGCAGACGACGCAGATTCCCGGTTTCCAAAATTGTGAGGGCGCGCAGATTATCGCTATCGCCAGCGCGCGCCGCGAACACGCTGCCGAAGTAGCAAGCCAACACGGCATCCCCAATGTCGAAAGCGACTGGCGCTCGCTGATTGCTCGCGATGACATCGATCTCGTCAGCATCGTTACCCGGTAGTGACCCACTGTGAAATGGCGCTGGCCGCATTGGATGCGGGGAAGTCAGTGTTGTGCGAAAAGCCTATGGCCATGAATGCAGATGAAGCACGACGCATGACTGATCGTGCTCGCGAGGTTGGCGGATTGGCGCTGATTGATCATGAACTGCGGTTTCTTCCCGGCCGCCTCAGGATGCGTGAGCTGATTCGCGACGGCGCGGTGGGAAGAATTCGTCACGCAAAGCTGACATTTCGATCAGATTCGCGCGCCGATCCGGACAAGGCGTGGAATTGGTGGTCCGATGAAAAGCAGGGCGGTGGCGCGCTCGGCGCAATTGGCTCGCACGTCGTCGATGGTTTTCGCTGGCTCCTGACCACCGAAGTTTCCGAGGTTGTCGCAAATCTCGCGACGCATATCCGCGCCCGCAAGGATCACGAGGGACGTGTGCGTGAGGTGACCACGGACGACGAAGCGAACCTGCTGTTGCGATTTGCAGACGGTGAGTTTACCGAGGGCGCCACCGGCAATGCGTCGATGTCCCTGGTCGAGTCGGGCCAGCCGGAGCATCGTCTGGAAGTTTTTGGTCCGTCGGGTGCTTTGGCGATCGAAGAGAATGGGGACCTGTGGCGATCGAAGACAGGTGATGGTCAGTGGCGGCGGGTTGAAGTTGGCGAGCGCAGACGTCGCGCCGGGTATGCGCGACAGCAGTTGGGCGCGTGGCTTTACGATCTTTTCAAAGAGGATTATTGATGCCCTGCGCGCCGGAGAGACGATGGTCGCAGGCGCGGCGACGTTTGCAGATGGTTATCGCACGCAGATTGTGTTGGATGCTGCGCGAAGGGCGAATGAAAGCGGCTGCCGGGAGAAGCCCGGGTCAGAACCGCCTGCGGTAGCGGGCGGTTAGCCTAATGCCTAGTCAAAATCAGGCAGGTCATCACCTTGACCGAAAAGCACATACTCGATTGCACGAGCCACGCTTGCTTCATTCCACAGATATCGCTTGCTGCCTTTGTCCGCCCAAGGGCTTGACTCGCTTGTCCAGCATCCGTTCTCACGCATTTTTCTGGTCGCATTAGCCTTGAACGCATTGAGGAGCAATCTCCGGTTTCTTTGTACCAATTGAGACCACTGAATGAGCGTGGTTTGTTCGCACATTACTCGCGAGCAACTTCCACTTTCGAAATTCGCAGGTTTCCCTTCAATGCCTCTTCAACACAATCGACGTTGCTGAGCACTGAGCAGAACCATTTCAGCCTTCATCCGGTCACGGTCACTTGAAGCCATTTCCTTTCAGGCGGAAGCCGCTGGGATTTGTATTGATTGCGAAAACGACTAACTGAACCGCGTTCGTCACCGTGTAACCATGTTCCGTAAGAACGAAAGGTGATTAGATAGGCTAAGGGATAATCCGTGTCGTTCCACATGGTGGCAGATCACCGAGATCAACCACCCGCTACCGCAGGTGGTTCTGACTTACTGTTTCATCGCTTTCTCGGTTCCCGTCTTATCGCTGCCGCCGCCTCCCCAAATTCCATCAAGCGAGCCGTCTGATTGGACCTGGTAAGTAACGAAGCCGCAGCGCGAGCCGCCGATGCCGACTGCGATGTTGTTGCCGCGCTTGATTCCGATACCTTCCGGAGTTATTGCTCCAGACGAAGCGATAAAGATTGCCGGCGGGCTCAACCGTGATCTTCACCTTGTATTGTTTGCCGTCGGGATTTTGCCGGTGCCGTCGTATTCACCTCGCCAGACCAGAGCCGCTGGTGCGCGTGGCTGATTCCGTTCCCGCTTCATTTGTGCCCCAGTAACCCCACTTACCATCCAGCGCGCCGTCGCCGCGAATGTCATAGTCAACGACGCCGCAGCCTTTGCCATCCGTACCAGTCGTGTACGCCGCCGCTACGATGTTGCCGTTTTGGACCCCAACGCCGTCGTATTGAGATCCGGCGTTCCAGCGAAATTGATAGACATCGCCGCGCATGATTACTTCCAGGGTGCCTTTGTAGGAGCGCCGTCAGGATTAGTCCCGGTGATATCGTACTTGCCCGCAATGTCCGGAGCCGGCGCGGTGCTGGTGCTACTACTGGAGTCGGTGGATGTTGTGCTTGAGGTCGAGGACGAGTTAGCGGCTTTATTGTCGTTCGACGCTCTGGTAGTGGTCGCGCCAGTTGAGGAAGACTTACTCAAGTTGCAGCCGAGAGCGAAAACGGCCAGCGTGGCAACGACGATCGCGGTTGTGATCCAGTTGATCTTTTCATTTCGGAATCTCCTGCGTTAATTGGTTGATCTCAATTTCTACATTGGGCCCATGCCCGGAGGTCCGCCCATACCCGGCAGACCCATTCCGCCGATGGGGGTGCCCGGCAGCGGCGCCTTCGCGGTCTCGCCGCGCGAGCGCAACAGCGACGGATCCACGTTCTTCAAGTCGTAGAGAGTCTTGTACAGACCCGTTCGCTGAATTAATTCTTCATGCGTGCCCTGATCGACCACGTGTCCTTTGTCGAGCACGAGGATTCGATCAGCAACAGCTGCGACAAAGTTCAAATCGTGACTAATCACCACGCAGGTCTCTTTCGTTAGCGTACTCACGAATGACCTGAATCAAACGGTTTCGCTGATCGGCATCGAGATTCTCGGTGGGTTCATCGAGCAACAGCACTTCAGGTTTGCGCAACAGGCATCGGGCCAGTGCAATCAGACGCTTCTGTCCGCCGGAGGGAATCTGCACGTCAACTACGGTCTGGTACCCTCCCGGCATACGTTGGGGATCCACAATCACATCGTGGATATGGGCCAGCCGGCAGGCTTCTTCAACTTCGGTGTCGCTGGCAGTGGAACGGCCCAGGCGAACATTCTCGCGAATCGTGTCCTTGAGAAAGAATGGGAATTGCGAAAGTTTGGAAACCTGCTCGCGCAGCGAATTCAGCGTAACGTCGGAGATGTCGCGGCCTTCGATCAAAATTCGTCCTTGTTGAGGATCAAGGAATCTCAGGATCAAATTCATGATCGTAGATTTGCCACAACCGATCCCGCCCACCAGCGCGATCGTCTCGCCCTCCTTAAGTTCAAACGAGATTCCTTTCAGCACTGTCTGTGTCGGCGAGTAACCAAAAACAACATTATCGAATTTGATGTCGCCGTGAACTTCAGGCATCTCCTGGGCGCCGGGTTTTTCTATGACGGTTGGCTTCGTATCTATCAGCTCATAGGTCGAGACAATGCCGGGCACCAGCGACTGGTACATGGTGTACGACCCAACCAGCCTTTGCACCGGCGTGAAAAGATTGGGCGCCATTTGCATGAAAACGATAGCGGAAGAAAAGTCAGCCCCCATTTGGAACCCAAAAGAATTGACACCAGCATGACCATGGCAGTGGTCAACGAGATAAAGACCTGTGCGCCGCTGTTGCTCAGACTCATCCAGGCAGTGGTGGACGCAGTGCTTTTGGCTGCCGACTTCGATGCTTCGCGAAAGCGATCGCTGCGTTTCTTTGCGCATTGAAAACCTGTATGTCTGAGATGCCGCTGATGGTTTCTTCCAGTTCGGCGCCCAGCTCGCGCGAGCTCATGTTGATCCCCATCGCGCCCTTTTGCAGCTTACCGCTGGTATAGCGAAACATCAGCAGGGTCAAAGGCGCGAGCACAAAAAGCACCAGGGTCATTTGCCAGCTGAGCGCCAGCAGATAGCCGATTACGATGATCATTACGAGGACGTCCACGACGGGTGTCAGCAGAACCTGCGTCAACAGCCGTTGCACCGTCCCCGTCTCTGACAGAACTCTCTGCATCAAGGCCCCGGTTTGTCCGCCCATAAAGAAATCAAGCGACAGCGATTGAATGTGATCGTAGACGCGCTGGCGCAAAGACGATAACAACCGCTGCTCGAGATTCGCATCAATCCACGCGCGCAGGATATCGAGCACGTTGCGAAATACGAGTGACACAGTCCAAATGATAAAGATCGTCGTGAAGGTCAGTGGCGTGGACAGCCAATTGCGGATAAAGGCCGGGGGGAACCATCCCGGGCCGGAAGCATCCGCCGATGTCTCGTAAAACGATGCGGTCCTGCTCCAGACGTTGCTCCAATTGCCAGCCTCGGCTGCCTGGCCAAACAATTTGAAGATCGGACCGATCGCCGCCGCGGCCACGAATGGCAACAGGCACATGATCAGAGACAGCACGAACGAGACGGCCACAATGCCCATGTTGCCCTGCAATAATTTGAGGGCCCGCTTAATGTAGGGACCGGCGTTCATCTTCGGCATTTCCTTGAAACGAATATTTCCGCCGGGCATCGGCGGCAAACCGTCTTTGGGGAGTTCAGGCAGTCCTTCTGATGGGATCGCGCCGCCGGGTAAAGGTGGCAAACCTTCTTTCGGAAGTGCGTCCAACGGAATTGCGCCGCCGGGCAGCTTGGGCAAAGGTTCACCGATCGGAGTACCGTCCGGCAGATCAGGTAAGTTCCCTGGAAGTGGTTTATTGTCAGGCATAACGGCCGTCTTTATATCACGAGAGTCAATAGAATTTCAGAAATGAGATGCTCTGCAGGTAATCTCACTCTTTCCTCCCTCTCCCTTTGGGAGAGGGTCGGGGAGAGAGGGCTTAGCACGGCAGGCTCGGAATAATTCCTCGGGCTTTAGCCCGTTATCGATATGAGCCACCAGTCAATGCCTCAAGGGGGTTGATGCTGCGAAGAATTCCTGGATGGATTGCGGGCTGAAGCCCGCAGCAATTTTGTGGTGGCGGTTGGCGCCAGGCCCTCACCCCAACCCTCTCCCAAAAGGGAGAGGGAGTCAGACTGTAAAAATTAGGCGGGCAGTGTGTTTACACTGACCCGCCTTTGGAATTTTGTCGGGTGATGGACCTGATTGCCGTCGGATGGCCTTTAGTTCAGGTCGCCAGGCACTTCGGGTTTAGCAGTAGCAGTAATAGTAATGCCACCAGCAGCGCCACGGATTGCAAAGCAGTTCGCGGCAGATGCAGATGCGCGAATAGGCCTGGACTTCGCCCAGGCTATCGGTGTTATCGACTCGTGTCGGGCTCATTTCTGAGCTGGCCTTGGGAATGCCGGCGGAGGCTCCCTTTCAGGAAACATGGCCGCGGCCTTGTCGCCGGTCATTGCATACTGGGCCAGAACGTCATCGGGAACGTCGTAAACTTTTACTTCATTGTCTGCACCAGGTGAAGAAGTCAGAATTGCCATGGTTTTCTCCTCTCGAAGGATTGATCGCTTCGCTAAATTCGAACTGAGAAGTGGTCCCTGGGCCTTACGATCATTTCAGGAATCATTTCAGGAATTCCCGTCCTGCGATCATCGCAAGACCCAGGGCTTAACGTTGAGCTTTGGCAGCCCTTCGACTGTTTAGCAGTAGCAGTAGTAGTAATGCCACCAACAACCAGCGGGGTTACAAAGCAATTCGCGACAAATACAGATGTCGTTATACGCCTGAACTTCACCCAGGCTTTCAGCGTTCTCGACCTTCATTGCATTGCCGCCACTGCTCTGCGGAATGTTCGCACCGGAGGTCTTGCCGCTTTCGGGAAACATCGATGCGGCCTTGTCACCCGCGACGGCGTACTGCGAGAGCACGTCCTCAGGAACATCGTAAACGCTTACTTTATTGCCCTCACTGGGCACTGACGTCAAAATCGCCATTGTTTGTTCTCCTTCTTAATGAAAGTACTTTGAGGAAAAATTCCTCAGATTATGAAACAACCTGGGAGTCTGAACTAATCTCGTTTCACCCAAATCATTTCCCAAACCGCTCGTTACTGCGCGAGCGAACTTCAGAACAGCGAACAGGTCCATCCCCGATTCAACCTAGACCGACTCAATCGGATAACTATGTGCAAACAGACCCGCAATCTACGTGTCCAGCGCACGCCTGCTCAAAATCTTTGTTGTTTGAAGCGGGTGCATCCTAACAGCCATGACGTAATCAGGCAAGGCTTTTGCGCTGCTTGAAATGCGCCTGTTTAGTCGTGAGCTGAGAGGTACTTAGTGAGAGTTTTGGCAAAAGCGGGATCCTCGCCACCGGGACCCGCGTACCGCACAATTCCCTTGCGGTCAATCAAAACTACCGTCGGCAGACCATTTGCGCCGTAAGTGGATTGCAGCCGTTCATCATCAGCTACGGCGACCCGGAAAGTGACTCCATGTTCGCCCACAGTCTTCCGGATCAGGTTCAATTCTTCGTTCCTGGCTTCCAGCGTTCCGCCATAAGCCATGTAATGCCGGGTGATGGCCAGAATCTCCAAACCGTTCTTCGATTCCTGGTCGTGAAGGCTGGTGAGTTTCGGAAACATTTCCTGACAAGGCTTGCACCAGGTGGCCCAGAATTCCAGCATCACGACCCGGCCGCGTAGATCCGCGACTGTTACCGGATTACCTACCAGCCACATTCTCAGATCAATTTCCGGGGCCGGGTTCCCGAGCAGTCCGATTTGGGCGGTGCGATCGCGAATTTGCAGATAGCCGCTCATGGCCGAACGCTTTTGATGGAGCGTGCCGGTCGCTTGCATGACTTGCGAAATTCTTTCGGCAAAGGCAGTCTCTTCAGAAAGAAAGGTGCGGGCGTCTTCAAGCCGACCCAGAGCTAAATATATGTCCGCCAACATCATTCCCAGCCGGATGCGAGTTAAGAACTCGATATCGTAAGGGTGGCGCGGGCAGCTTGAGCGCTCTGCTCTAATTCTGCCGCCGCTTCTTCTAATTTTCCCTGCGATTGAAATTCCGCCGCGCGGTCCAGGCCGGCAGAGACCAAGACCTGCGGTGTGATGTCCGCAACAGTTGATTCAGGACTCATTTATGATTACTCCGCTAAATGAAGGCAATATATCCGGTTCGTCTGATTCAGAGCAAGATGACACGAAAACCATAGTGACGCGGTTTGACTCCTTCTCCTTTGGGAGAGGGCTGGGGGAGAGGGCGTTAGCGCAAACTACAACCACTAACGTTGCTGCGGGCTTCAGCCCGGCAATCCGTTCAGTAATTCTTCGAAAGCCTGGGCGACAAACTGAAAAGTCTGTCGGACATATATTTCAAACCGCGCCAGGCGCGAAATTCATTGACGAAGCCTGACGGGTTTTTTGCGTGAACCATTCGCATCTGTATAATGCCGCAACACAGTTCGAGATTTTCTTCGATTCGCAATGGAACGGAAGTATGAGTGAAAATCCGCCAGACTCGAGCAGTAGCCAAAAATCGTTTGCGGAACAATTGACCGACGTCGCCTCGTCGATTGACGTGTCGAACTCGTTGACAGTTTCCTTGTGCCGGGCGATTGACGATTTGCTGCGAACCGCAAATCAGGCGGTCAGTTCCGCGGCGGCCTCGGTTCTGGTGCGCGACGGCGACGGCGGTGGCCTGCGATTTCTCACGGCGACCAGTGGGTTAACTGACGAGCTGCTGGCTCTGCGGCTGCCACCGGGAGCAGGCATTGCCGGCCTGGTCTTTTCGACGCAACAACCAATGGCGGTCGCCGATGTCGCCCAGGAAGGATCCTTCTGGTCTGAAGCTGACAAACGCACTGGTTTTAAGACAGTGACCTTGCTGGCGACACCTCTGCGGGCCGAAAACGAGTTGGAGGGCGTACTTGAATTCGTCAATCGTCCCGGTGAGCCTCCGTATCCACCGTTCACGCCGGCCGAAATGGATCGGGCCGCGCGGTTCGCCGAACCCATCGCTCAATTGGTCGAGGCTTACGAAATTGCTCAGCTGGTTGAATCGCTTTTCAATTTTTCTATTCGATCCTCTTTGACCACCAAGTCTCATGCACAACGCCAGGAAGCGGAGCACGAATGGCTCGCAAATAATCCGAGCGTGGGCGCGCATCGGGATTTGCTGACCATCTGGTTATCGCTGCGGGACATCCTTAAGTCGGGAGATGCAGAAAGAAAACTGTGCCGGGAATTGCTGGAATCGGTTGAGCGATTCGCTCAGAGCCGGACCGGAAGTTTAGGGCAATTCGGTTTTTGATTTTGCTTTGAAGGGAACTGCTCGACGATGACCGAACCTGACGCGCCGGCATCAATCGTCAACGATATTTGGTCGGCAATTCAGCCGGAGACGCTCTGGAAAGGGCGCACCGGTAAAGGTGTTCGTGTGGCCGTCGTCGACAGCGGCATCGATACCGAGCATCCCGATCTCAAAGGCAAAGTGAAAGAGTCGGTCGAGATTGTGACGGTCGATAGTCGCCTGGAATTCCGGCCGTCAACCTCCGGCGATCAAGCCGGCCACGGAACCGCCTGTGCCGGTATTATTGCGAGCGTCGCTCCCGATGCTGAACTCTACAGCGTGAAAGTCCTGGGACCGCAGGGCTCTGGTTCCGGAGAAATGTTTTTAGTCGGGCTGGACTACGTCATCAAACAGAAATTCCACGTGATTAATCTTTCGCTGGGAACCACCAAACGGGAATACTTTGCGCCGGTACACGATCTTTGGATCGCGCTTATCTTGCAGGTTGTATCATCGTGGCCGCAGCGAACAATCTTCCTTATCCGAGTTACCCCTCGATTTTTCTTCTTCAGTGGTTTCGGTGGTCAAGAGATCCGGCGACGATCCTTTCAACTTCGCTTATCGTTATGGTCAGGTGATCGAAATGGTTGCGCCCGGGGTTGAAGTCAAGACCACCTGGCCGGGCGGCGGTTATCGTCAATTAACCGGTAACAGCTTTGCCTGTCCTTACATTGTCGGCATTATCGCTTTAATCAAAGAGGCCTACCCTGATCTAACGCCCTTCCAGGTCAAATCGATCCTCTACACCATCGCCCAACGCAATCGCGAGAAAGCGATGAGAGAAAGTCAGCAGGCGGTCAGCAAATCGTAAGATTTTTGCTCTGAATGGCCCTGCTCTTAACGGCTTCAATCAACGGTTTTTTAACTTGCCAGGGCAAAAAGAGCGAGGCGATTACGTCTCGCTGACGGTGGAAATGAATCTGGCGTAGATCGACGCGGGCTGTTCACGAGAGTTCTTTCACAATATAATAGGCCGGTTTTGAACGACGATAACACTCGCCGCCAGACCGTCTTGGAAACGGACTTACTGAAGAATCTGGAATCGTGTTCCGATCAGCTGATCGAAAGTCACGGCCAGTGTGTTCAGTCGTATCCGAACTTTGACGTGCCGTTTGCCGACTTTCGCGACGCTATAGCCGGCGCGGCGGCGAAGTATCTAATAGGAGTCGCCGCGCAAAACACCCCTCCCTCACCGGAAGAGTTAGGGCGTTTTATCGGCGAGTTGAAGATCCTCGATCTTTATCTGGGCCTGGCGTGCATGCACGGCAACGAGCATGCCTGGTGGGAATTCGATCGCCAGCATCGATCGTTCATTGAGCGATGGACCCGGCACCTGGTTCGCAGCGACACCGACGCCGATGAAGTAATTGATGCGGTCTACGTCGAGTTGTTTGGCACCAGGGTCGTCGATGGCGTCCGCCAATCAAAATTCAGGACCTACACCGGCCGCGGGTCGTTGCGGGGGTGGTTGCGAGCCATCATCCTGCACGCCTCCGTCGATTTACATCGGGCTCCGAAGGTAGAAGTTCCTATCGACGACTGGTCCGAGAGCGGCGCAGAGTTGCCGGCGCGGCAGATTTCGGGGGTGAAACCGAGGATACGATGCTGACGAGCGTGGTGCGTGAACGATATCGATCGGCGACCGTGGCAGCGCTGGACCAGGCTTTATCCACACTGGACGATCACGAAACGCTGCTGCTGCTCTACTATCACGTCGAAGGTCTCAAGCTGCGAGAGATTGCTCGAATCGTAGAAGAACCGAAGTCTCCAATCCGAAGATGGTTCCAGCGCCGTAGTTCCAGGCGCAGCCGCGTGCACGAATCGACAGTGATGCGCTGGCTGGATAAGGTTTATCGAAAAGTTTCGGAGCGGTTCCACGCCGAGCTGGCAGGCAAGCATGGTCTGAAGCCGGAGGAAATCGAGATTTGCAAAGCGATCGCTGCGGAAGACCCGGCCCACTCAATTAATCTTTCGCCGGTCACCGGTGGCGTGCTGAAGAAGGAAGAGATAAGCGCCTCATGAAGAGCGCAGAACAGCAAAAAGGTGATCCGCAGGTGAACGCCATCCGGCGGGCGATTGACCTGCGTCTGAAAGCGCGGATGCGGGATGAGGCCGCAGCGCGCGCCGCTGCTGCTCATCCCGACGAAGATGTCATCAATGCTTATGTCGAAGGATGGCTGGAAGAATCGAAATCAGATTCGCTCACTCACACTTGGTAAGTTGTCCTTCGTGCCTGCATCTTACGGCCCAACTAATTCGTTTCGATCCGGAGATGGACGAAGCCGCCAGCGCCGGGGCGGAAGTCGATGACGGTCCATTGCAGCGATTCTTCGATCGCCTTGCGAGCGGCGTGCTTCCGTCGATGCAGGAAGATGCCGTTTTTGCTTATCAGGATAACGGCGAGGCAAATGCCGGCGAAGAAAAATCAGATTCTGAGCAATCTGCTCCCGAGTCTGGCACCGAATCCACCTGAAAAACAGGTCAATGCAAAACAGTAGGGTGGTCCGCAGCTTTGTTTCGTGATCACTTCGCTAGTCAGAGATAGACCACTGGTTAAGGTGTTCGAGGAAAACAGCGCGGACCGACAACCCGGAAGTATCATCTGAAAAAGTCTCGTAAGGTTTAACGCCCTCAACCTTCATCACTTTCACCTGCCCGTTTTCAAAACGAAAGGCGCCGGTGGCGTTGGTGAATGACATGCCGCCGGCATCTTCACTGCCGTGTTCCGCTTCGATGTAAGCAAAGCGCAAGCGATTCTCCCAGGCCTGTGGCGTCAACTGGGTAGGGCGTCGCTCGGTGCGGACATTACCGCTCATGTCGCCGACCAGGGCAGCTTCGTTATTGAAGGCAAGCAGAAAGTCCATGATTGTCTTGAGTGAGCTGACAATAAGCCAAGTCTGACCGTGGGTCAATCGGGCGCGTCACGCACGGGCGGGACGCCCGTGCCACCCTCTCTACCAACGCTGGCACGCCTGGCTGGCCGTGTCCTCAAAACGCCGTGTTCCGCAGGCCACCGGCAACTTCCAGTTTTCAATCGGTGTGCCTGGCAACGTTAGGTGGCTGGTGAGATAGGCAAGCCGCTGAGTCTCTGCGCCTTTGCCAATCGTGAACCTGTCTTTCAAATAGTAAGGCGGAATGGCCTGATAGTTCAGAGTCACTCAGAACCGACACAATGCTTTGTGTCCGGTCGGTAAGCGGAAGGCTGTAGGTGATCTTATCGGCGCCGGTCGCGCCAGTGTTGTTGATGTATTCAGGATCGCGTTCCGCCTCGCCATGTGGACGGGTGTACTCGGCAAAAGGCCCATCCGCCCGCCAACCCTTTGGCAAAAGCCGGTTGCTTTTCAGTACCTTGTCCAAACCAACAAAGCTGGTGGTTATCTTTCCCTGCGAATCCGCAATTAGCTCTTCATAAATCTGCACCTGGCCATCATTGGAAATGGTCTCGTAATGCGGTTGCCAAACCTGCCGGCGTGAGGCCGGATCGTAAAAGAATTCAGTCGGCAGAATTTCGTCGCTGGTGCCTTTCAGGATTGCTCCGACGCTGTTGGTTCGTCCGGAAGCCCAGACTACTTTGCCTTCGCCATCGAGTGCTTCAAATGTGATGAAGGCCCGCCGGAAGGCGACGCCCGAAGGCAGATCGTGTCCGGCGAGATTTCTCACCTCGACCTTCGCTTCAATTGCGTTGGCTGTGCGGGTCAGTCCGCTGACCGTGACGGTTGCAGTTTCGCGCCGGGCCAGATCATAGCCGGAACTCTGTGCGGTCAGCAGCCCGGGCACCGCATCGCCGTACATGTAATCAGACGTGCGAATTCCCAGGATGTCCGGAAACTGTTCGAACATCATCAATCCGAATTGATTGATGCCCAGCAAAGTGTGCCGCGAGTATTGATCGCGGACGCGCACGGTAATGTCCTTGTCCGGCAGGCGGTAATCCGTGTACGGATAATCAACGTCCTCGATATTGGCGATCCGGAAGACGAGCGGACGATCCAGGAATTTCGTGGGCATGTGACAGTCCTGGCAGGTGCGCACACTGGCGCGATCGATTGGCTCGCGTTCGTTCTGATAGACGCTGTTGGTCCATTCGGGGTAAGTGGTTTGCTCGTGGAACTCTTTCGGCTTTCCTTTGCGCGTCGAGCACCGGTTTGCCTTGTTGATCCAAAACGGGAAGGATGACCGTATGGCAACTCCCGCACAGCGCTGAGGTCTTGATGTGTTCGCCAAAGCGCGGAGTGATGCCGGTGGCATTTTTCATCGGCACGGTGATCAGCTGATCGTACGGGCCGTTGACGACATTGGCTGGATCAAGTTTGAACTGGCCCGTGAAGGTCGCCGGCTTGCCCAGCTCTTCCTTCGCAATTCGATGACAGACATCACATGAAATACCGTCACGCGCCAGGGCTCCGTACTTCGCATCAGCCTCGCCGGGCAGCGCATAGACCATGCTGTGTTGAAATGGTTGATGCTTGTCCAACTCGACCTGTCTTTGGCCCATTACACCGTGACAGCGATAGCAGGTGTTATCAAAAAAGCCGGTCTGCGAAGGACGCATGGCTTTTTCCGATTCGAGCTGCGCATGAAAGATCGGATCGCGACCGGCCAGTCCCATCATCGACGCCCGCCATTCGGTGTACGGCGAAAAATTGAGCGGTGGCTGTATTTTCTCTTCAAAGAGAAAGGCCATGTTCTCTTCCGAGGCCGAATGACATCCCATACACTGGCTCGAAGTGAGAAAGCCTTCCGGCCCGCCCATGTTGGCAACGACATGATCCGAACGATTCGCCCGGAAACTTCTTCACGTCGGCCGCCGGCACCAAAGGCAAGCCTTTGAACAGATTGATGAAATCAGGCGCCGGGGTTTTCCGGGCCGTGCCAAATGGTCCGCCGCGGATTTCCTTTGTCTCGGCGACTTGCTGGTGCTCGTCTTTGACCGCCGGCGCCTGCTTGCTCATGGTCGGCACTTTGATCGCGAACGAAATCGGATCGCCTTCAACGTTTTTGGCGGTGATGAAGGTTGATTCCTTCTCTGCCGAAGCGTGACATCGCAGACAATAAAGACCAAAGCCCGAATCCGGATAATCTATTGCCGGATTCTCTGACGCATAGTTCGGTGCATGGAAAGACCAGTACCAGCCGTCATAGGCGCCCTTCTTGTCTTTGACCATTATGGTCCACGCGGTGAGCTGCGCATCCTGTTTAGCGGGAGCCGGAAACATCTCTTTGACGATCATCGCGCCGTCAGGAATCTCGCTTTCACGGTTCTTGTGTTTCAGCCAATCCCAAACCTCAGGCGAGTAGAAGACCTTCACCGAGTTATGCGTGCCGAACGGCTTATTATTGATGAAAGGCCCACTGTTACGTATCTGACGATCGGCAACCCAGGTTTTGTAACAGCCCTGGTCGAGAAAAGCGTAAAGCAACTTTTCAAATTTCGCGGCGCCGATGTCGCTTGCGTTCGGAAGCGGAAAGGATAGCGTGCAGGTGTTGTTCCCGGATGTCAGAGCAGTCGAGGGCTGTTGCGCCCGGCTGTGGCGAGCAAACTCAAACGCTACCAGAGGCGGTAGAATCAATAAAAGTGCCAGTCGAAGTAGTGTTTGAGGTTTCACCGTGGATCAAAGTCACACTGAAATCAATGACGCAAAGGATTATCGACGCACTCTGCGCATCGCGCAAATCAAAACGCCATCAGGCATCAATTGAAAAAACCGTGGCGTCCGCATAAAGTGTTGGCCCGTTCAGTGTGAATTTATGTTGGCGAAAAAGAGTTTCGGTAATCGGGCAATCCGAGTCGGCGTTGATACCGGCGGAACGTTCACCGACTTTGTCTATCACGCGGACGGCGAATTGCGAATTTTCAAAGTCGCCTCGACCCCTGACGATCCATCGCGGGCCATCATAGAGGGACTGCGAAGGGTGGCGGAAGAACTTGGCCAGGAATTGAATGCCATCGAGGTGGTGCACGGTACCACGGTCGGAACTAACGCGCTTTTACAGCGAAAGGCGCCCGCACGGCGTTGGTGACTACTGCTGGTTTTGAAGATGTGATTGAGATTGGGCGGCAGGCGCGGCCGGAACTCTACAACCTGGATGCGGTGAAGCCGCCGGCACTGGTTCCCGGTGAATTGAGATTCGGCGTCAAAGAGCGAAGTCGCCGCCACGGGCGAGATCCTGGAAGCCCTCAGAGATAGTGAAATTGAAGGGTTGTTGCAGAAGCTGCGGCGCGCGGACTGTGAATCGATCGCAGTGTCGCTGCTCTTCTCGTTTGTCGATCCAGGCCACGAAGAAAGAATTGCCCGCTCCCTCGCCACCCTGAGCGTGCCGATTTCCATCTCTTATCAAATCCTGCCTGAGTATCGCGAGTACGAGCGAACTTCGACCGTCGTAGTGAATGCGTATCTGCAACCCTTGATGGGCCGTTATCTCAAGCGCCTCTCAGAATCATCCGGACGTCCGTCGGCGCCGGATCAAAGCACAAAGACCAAAGCACAAAGACCGGCTTTTGGTTTGAAAGTCATGCAGTCCTCTGGCGGCAGCATTTCGGCCGAAGCGGCAGCGAACGAACCGGTCCGAACGATTCTGTCAGGACCTGCGGGCGGCGTGGTTGGGGCACGGCGGGCCGCAAAGAGTGCCGGCTTCGAAAACATCATCACCTTCGATATGGGAGGCACCTCGACTGACGTCGCGCTGTGCGATCGGGAAGGAATGCGACTCACCAACGAATCGATTGTCGCCGGCGTTCCGGTTGCGATTCCCATGATGGATATTCACACGGTCGGCGCGGGTGGTGGATCGATCGCCCGGGTCGATGAAGGTGGGTCACTGCGCGTGGGCCCCGAATCTGCCGGCGCCGATCCCGGCCCAGCCTGTTATGGCCGGTCGCTGCTGCCGACCGTGACCGACGCGCACGTTGTGCTCGGTCACTTTCAGGGAACAGCCTGTTAGGTGGAGAGTTCAAACTGGATGAAGCGCGATCGCGCGCGGCGTTGAGATGATCTCGCGGCCGGCATGAGCGTAGCAGCGAAGCGAAGGGTGACTGCCACCGAGGCCGCTTACGGAGTGCTGGCGGTCGTGACGTCGAATATGGAGCGCGCCCTGCGTCATATCTCGGTCGAACGCGGACACGATCCGCGTGACTTCACGCTCATTCCTTTTGGCGGCGCGGGTGGTTTGCATGCAGTGGCTTTAGCGCGAGCCCTGCGAATCCCTCGCGTGCTGTTGCCATCTTCACCCGGCGCCCTGTCGGCTGTTGGAGTATTGCTTGCCGATGTAGTTAAGGAACAAAGCCGGACCGTGATGATCGAGGTGACAGCAGACACGTCCCGGAAGCTGGAGCCGATATTTCGAGAAATGGAAAAGCAGGCAACTGCGGTTCTGCGGCGCGAAGGGTTTCCGGAATCGAAACAAAGGCACGAACGTTCACTGGCGGTGCGGTACAAAGGGCAGTCGTTTGAGCTGCAAATCAAAACCACGAGCGGAAAGATTGCCGGCGCATTTCATCGCGCGCACCAAGCGCGTTATGGTTATGCGCAGCAGAAGAATCAGGTTGAGATCGTCAGCGCAAGACTGAAATCGAGCGGGCTGGTTGAAAAATTGAAGACCCGCGTTTATCCCCACTCAAACTCGAAGGGGTTTTGCGGCCGCATGATCTGACAGACAGCTACCTGGAACGAAGCAAATCACGAGTTCCGGTATATCAACGCGAGAAGCTGTGCGCTGGGCAACGTCTGCGTACCCCTGCATCGTGACCGAGTACTCAGGCACAACGTTGATTCCTGCCGGAGTCAGGGCCACTATCGATCGTGGCGCAAACCTTATTATTGAAAGTCCGAGCCAGGCCTGATGCGCGTGCAATTCAAATACACTCTGGAAGATATCGTTGATGGGTCATCGCGTTTTCAGGCGCGGTCTCGTTCGGTCCGTTCGATAAGACTCAAGTGGAATATTTTCGGTTCGCTCTTCGTCTGGGCAATCCTGATCGTGTACTCCCGTTTCACGATCAAAGGAGTGATTTTGGGACTCGTCGCGGCCTTAGTCGCGATGGCGATCGAACCGCCTCTGTATCAATATCTGTCGCGGAAAAACATGCGCAAATTGTTTCGGGAAATGTATGGGGACCAGAATCACTTTACCTGTGAGGTGGAATTATCGCCCGAAGCACTTAAGACCAACAGCGAGCAAGGTCAAAATACGACGGAATGGTCCAAGATCGAAGAAGTTGTTCCGACCAGCGATTCGGTAGATATTTTTGGGCCTGCGGCTGCGGTCATTGTTCGTAACCGGGCTTTCACCTCCGCCGAAGAGCGGCAACGATTCATTGATTTGGCAAGAGAGTACATAAATCAGGCCCGCGGCCGCGGCTCAAATTAACGAATGAAGAAATTCGATCCAACCACGCTGGAAATCTACCGGGCGCTCTACACCTCAGTCGCGGAAGAGATGGGCGTCACGCTCCGGCGCACGTCGTTCTCGCCCAACATCAAAGAGCGCCGTGATTATTCATGCGCGGTCTTTGATGCTGCCGGTCGCGTCATTGCGCAGGGCGATCACATGCCCGTGCACCTGGGGTCGATGCCAATGGCCGTGGCCGCCGCGTTACGCGAAGTCGAAATTGGTCCCGGTGACGTCGTCGCGCTCAACGATCCTTTTGCCGGCGGTACGCACTTGCCCGATGTGACGCTAGTGATGTCAGTGAGCAGTGTGCAGCGGGCAGCGAGCGGTAAGAGAAGACAAAGACCCAAGTCCAAAGATCAAAGACCTCTTTTTATGTTGCCAATCGTGCTCATCATGCCGACATCGGCGGTGCGACGCCGGGCTCGATGGGATTGGCCACAGATGTGTATGGGGAAGGCGTGCGCATTCCGCCGATTCGCATCGTGCAGGGCGGTGAAACTTGTGCCGATGTGATGAAGCTGATTCTCACCAACGTGCGCAGCAGCGATGAACGGCGCGCGGATTTCGAAGCACAGATCGGCTCGCTAAAGACCGGCGAACTGCGTTTGCTGGAGATCGTCGAGCGCCGGGGCGAAAAAGAAGCTCGTGATTATGCGGCCCAGCTAATCTCTTATTCGGCGCGGATGATGCGGAGCGCCATCGCCGCCATACCGGACGGAAAGTACACGGCGGAAGATGCGCTTGACGATGACGGCATCGTCGATAAAGAGATTCCGATCCGCGTCACAATCACGATCAAGGGTGATCGTGCTCGCGTGGATTTCACCGGCAGCTCGCCCCAGGTATCCGGCGCCGTCAATGCGGTTGAAGCAATCACCGTTTCCGCGGTCTCATATTGCTTTCGTTGTCTGGTGGGCGCCGACGTCCCGGCGAGCGCCGGCTTGATTGAGCCGATTGAGGTCATCGCGCCCGCCGGCACAGTTGTTAACGCCAGGCACCCGGCATCGGTCGCCGGCGGTAACGTCGAAACTTCGCAACGGATAGTTGATACGGTGTTCAAGGCGCTATCAAACGCGATTCCCGAGCGCATTCCCGCGGCCAGCCAGGGAACGATGAACAACCTGACGATGGGCGGAATCGATCCGCGCACCGGTTCCGAGTTTTCTTACTACGAGACTGTGGCCGGCGGAATGGGCGCGCGGCCCGGGCTCGACGGCATGAACTCCACCCACACGCATATGACTAACAGCCTGAACACTCCCGCGGAAGCACTCGAATACGCATATCCGTTGCGCGTGAGGGAGTATCGAATCCGGCAGGGCTCGGGCGGAAAGGGCAAACAGAAAGGTGGCGACGGCACGATCCGCGAAATTGAAACGCTGGCGCCGGCGAACATGGCCTTGCTGGCCGATCGCCGAAAGCGCGCGCCTTATGGATTACATGGAGGTCAGGATGGAGAACGCGGCCGGGCTTTGTACTCCGCACTGACGGCAGCGCCGAAGAGTTAAGTTCAAAAGACAATCGACAACTGAAACCAGGCGACCGCGTGCGCATTGAAACACCGAGCGGCGGCGGCTGGGGAATGAATCCGCAGATTACGCAGATTACACAGATAGAAAAGAAAAGGGTGAAGTGAGCTAATCGAGCGAACTCACAAAGCGTGGTTAATCGCAAAGCGGCTTGGCTAAGAACCTGTTTTGAGTGGCGAAGATTGCTAACGCGTGTGCGCCCGAGAGCGAAAATGATTCGCTTACCGGTCTTCGCCGCCGCCATAAAATGGTTTTTGCTTTCTATCCGTGTAATCTGCGTAATCTGCGGATATCTCTGCTTGGGAAAATGATTCGCTTTGATCTAGACTGCACCGTTTGTTAGCGATACGTGATCGAAGGAAACCGTCAAAGAATAGATGAGCACGATAGCCAGGATGATTCGCACGATTGAACCAGATGAAAATGAGGTGCCGGCTCGCAAAGAGCATCCGGGCGTCAGCCAGGCCGGATGGGTGGAAGTAATTGCCGGCTCGATGTTCTCGGGAAAGTCTGAGGAGTTGATTCGCCGTCTGCGCCGCGCCAAAATTGCGCGCCAGAAAGTTCAGGTCTTCAAGCCCGAGATAGACGCGCGTTTTTCAAACGATCATATCGTCTCGCATTCCGAGATGAAGCATGAATCATCCAACGTGCGCACGTCCCAGGACATCCGCGCCAGGGTCGATCCCGACACCGAAGTCGTGCGGCATCGACGAAGGCCAATTCTTCGATAATGAACTGATCAAGATCGCGAACGAACTCGCCGGAACGCGGCGTGCGCGTGATTATCGCTGGTCTGGATCAGGACTACACCGGCAAACCCTGGGAGCCGATGCCGCAGTTACTGGCCATCGCCGAATACATCACCAAGACCCACGCCATCTGCATGAAGTGCGGCCAGCCCGCCAACTACACCCAGCGCACTTTCGAATCAGAAGAACGCGTCGCCGTCGGCGGCGCAGCGGCATGTACGAAGCAAGGTGTCGAACGTGCTTCGTGCCACATGCCGACGCGCCGACGGTGCATGGAGGGTGAGGAAGTAAACCGCAACACTACGAACCACGCCGATTCAGAGTCTAATTCCGGAAAGAAGTAATGACTGACGCAGTCTCGTTAAGAACCCGCGCATCGTCACAACAATCTACTCTACCGGTCGGAGAGCCGTTGTATATGACGAAGGGCTTGCCCAGTACGGCTTTCGCTGGCAACCACCGGGGCAATCGTAAGACATTACCGTGCGCCATTTTCCAATTTGGTTGAAAGAGCCGTGTCCATAGCTAAAAGGCGTCACCGAAGGATCAACTTCCAAATTGTGTCGCGCTCCCTGAAGATGTCCAATCTCATGCGCTAATGAATAGTACCCAGTAGCGCACGTGTAATGAACCACGGCAAACGCAGTGCTCTCGTCCGCGAGGATCGCTGAGGCCAGCCCACAATACGAGGGGCTGTCGATTGGCAGCACGCAGACATCCGCTTTGTACGCGTCCCCTTAGAGCGTGTACCTCATCCATTACCGAATCGTTAGGAGTGCGGAAGTTTCGCAAATCAGTGTCATGACTTCCGGACTCCTGGTAGTTCACCTGATAGGCGTATGCAAGTTCTGCGTTTATCTTGACGCCACTGTTGGTGTAGCTCTCATTGGTTTCAGCTATCGCTAGATCGATAATCGATTTGATGTCAGCAACGCTGGCCGCAACCCTGGGCGTGTAGGCTACAACAACCCTTAGCACATGCTGAACCTGCGGTGCATCGGCCAACGCAGGGTTGACAAATTCCTTTGCGGGCTGAGTTTCCAACTGATTGAACTCAGGGAGGATGTTCAGGCGGAAATTTCTTTTTCATCCTGGCGGACTACGGCGTGCAGTCCTCCGCCCAACGGCCTAATCGCATAGAGTTCCTGACCCACTCTGCACAGTCCCGGTAATGTTATTCCCGTTGACGACAAAAACCGCCGAGTCTAACGGGCCTAATGGTTTTCCTATCCAGGTCAGCGCCTCGTCTTTCGGTCTTGTTTCGATTCTTGCGACGTCAAACTCCTTGCCGAGATTTATCGTTAGAAGTTTGGATGGTGATGGAGTAAGTAATTGAGTCTTTACACGAACCAGGCGAGTTTCCATGGTAGTCGTTTGTTTTGCGAGTTGAGCCAACGATTCTTGTTGCTGCGGCGTAAGATCCGCTTTTGACTTGTCGATGTTTACAAACAGGTCGGCCTTCTCTGGTTTTTGCACATCGATCGAAAAGGCGGAAGGCTGATTTACGGTGGTGGCGAGAAAGTAATCAGCACGAGCAACGCCATCATTCGATACGATTGGGGCATGTTTCTGATTCATGATTCTTTCCTCTTTCTTCAAGTCAAGCTCAGGGAGTGTTGCTGTTGGAGTTTCCTTCTTTGGCTTTCTTTAGAGCATTTTTGGCATCGATGTAGTCCTTTTCTGCGCTTTAGGCGTTCCGTGTCACGCTTTATATATTTTCGGTCTTTGCGTCACGCAGTTCGGTGGCAGCACTCTCGATGTCGCTAAGATTTGATTTTTGGATTAGCGCGTCCGATGCGAGATTGAATGTTTGGATCAGCGCCGGTAGAGCTGTAATAAGCAAGCTTGTAACTGCTTCGGCGGCCACCAGTCGAAGCAGGAAGTGAAGCGATCGTTCCCAGCTGAGCAACTGCCAATTCATCCCGGGCTACTTCATTCTTCTCCTGACAACGTGTAGGCGCGGGGCTTAAGTTCTCCTCGCACAGGGTGACGGACGCTTTGGCGGGCAGCACGATAGTAGAATCCGCGCTGGCCCGAGTCATTAAAGTTGGCGGTCTTAACATTCTCGGACAACTGGGTGTTGCGGGAGTCCAATTGCACCAGCACACTCTTTGCCGTCGACGCAGCTGTCCGTCATAAATTTTGGCGGAGGATAAATGCCCCTGGCAACTCTTGCCTCCGTTTATTGCGCAGGATACCATTCATCTCAGAATAGGAGAGTAGTCCGAGCAGATAGGGCGCCGTGTTGGGAGGAGCGAATTCGAAGTTACCGACCCACGTGCTCTTATCAGAACTACCAATAAAGTAGCCTTGTTTGTAGCCCACGATGTAGTTGTCGATTTCTTTGAGTTTTGATGTTAGGGCTTCGGAAGGCGCACCTTCCGCAGGTTGGCTGGTTACCAGAGTCGCACGCTGCTCCATCAGATTTTGAATTTTGTCGAACGCGATCTTCGCTCGGATCAAATCCAGAGTGCGGATCGTGGGTAGCCGTCCTCTGAACGGCGAAAATTCGCTTTGTAATAGGCGATTTGCTTTCCGAGAGATTCCAAAAAAAGAGCCTTGCCCTTTCTCCGTCGGCTTCTTTACCCAAATCCGCCAGGTAACATGAGCCGATGTATTCTTTGAAGGAATGGCCACTCGTTATTTTTGAAGTCTATTGAACGCGAGATTGTTAGTCTTTCGTAAAGAACCCTCTCGGTTGGCGACAATACTGCCCGCAGGCGCTGTTCGCATTCCGTCCCTCTATCTGATCGGCTTTTGGGTTTGGATTAGCGTCCGCAGTAATCGGCAAACCGGCAAAAGGAATAATAGGCGCGGCTATAGACACAGCCGTTTTCAAACCTGCAGTGACGAAGTCAATGGCTTCGTTTTTTGATTCTGCCTCGGCCTTCGCAATAATTCCGTCTTCAGTGACCTCCAACATGAGCGTCTTCGTCTCGAATCTCCCACCGCGAATGTTGACCATAAACGTTTGCTCCGGATCGGGCTCGCCGCGGGTGCTGAATTTCGGATCATCAAGGCCGTAGTACTTTCCTTCTTTCGGGGTCTTGCCCAGCCCCGGTTCAAGATCCGGTAGGCTTGATATCGTCATTCTTACTTGCCACGAAAGGTTCGCCCGAAAAAAGAATGGCGAAAGTTTGGAGAACTGCCCGGCCTTTTGACTTCGCGCGTAACCGGTAAATCAACCTTCACGACCGTGCGGGGCGAGCGCGAATAGTACGCCATTCATTTTTGGCCTCTGATCTCCAGGAACATGAGGCCGCACTCTCGTGACTACGGTCTTACCTTCGAAACAGGCACTCGCCTAGTAAGCTGGTAAATAGAAGCGCCAACAATAAGATGGTCTGGGTTCGCGACATTGACAGTGTCCTCCGAGTTGAGTGTTTCGTTGGCAGACCTGCAGGTTTAGTGGCCGCAGCACAGATTTGAGCATCCTGCGGCCAAACGCTGCTTTCGAATCGGCTTGCGAAATACAAACCCGCAATCACCCGAATCGATCCGCCATCAAACGATATGAGCGTATGAGTCAAGGCATTTCATCGGAAAGTACAACCCGGTGAGTCCGACAGAGGTTGATAATGCTTTTGATGTGGAAAAAAGGGCGAAACTATTTGTTTACACGAAAGGTATAGGTAGCTATATCTTCAAAAGATGCTGCCGAACGTGCATGGAGGTTTGAGCCGAAAGGCATCGCGGTTGAGAAGATGTGCGGGAACATCTACTAGCAAAGATTTCTTTGCGGACGCCTCGACAGAATGAAGATTCTCCTGCGTCAAAACGGATCGACCATCACTTGCAAGGAGTTCTACTCCATAATCACGGTATTGGTCCGTTGGCAAAACTAAATTAAGCCGCACGGTATCGGTGTCCGGGGGCATCGAAATGGTTTGCATCTCGCCGCCTTCTCGAATTACGCCATGAGCGGGAACCAGCGTGGCCTCGAATACTCTTCCCGGACCAACGGACTGAAAGCTTCTGATCGCCATCCATGAGAGTCCCCCAATTACGACTAACAAAAGCGCGGCGACTGCATAAACAGGTATAGGGTTCTGAAAAAAGGCCAGAACGAGAAAGTGCGGGTTTTCGATCGCGACCGATCGGCGCGCGGAACAGCGGGTTTAACGGGAGAGACTAACTCTTTGGCAATTTGCCTTTCCTCGGAGACGTCTTCCCCTATGGCGGAGTCAACGTATCTGCTCAGCGCGCGGGCGAAGCGCACCTTCTGGCGATGTTCGGGTGAGAGCAGAAAGTACTTTTCAAAAGTCGCCAGATCAGACTCTGACAATCGGCCGCGCACATACTGATCGATCCAGCTCGTCTTCAAGGATTAAGAGCTCCTCATAGAAAATCGAATCAGACATAAGACGCTCTTCGACGAGCGACAAATCCGCATCAACCATTTGGCCGAAGCAGATACTGCCTGAGGCGTTTCACGATCTTTGTGCGTATTTCCAACTTCGTAAATGCCGACAATCGTGGGGCGGGGTCAGCGCCGACATTGCTCCCCTCTAATGGAAATGTCTATTTATATCCAAGCCGTTTCAAGCCACTGCTTCACGCACGCAATTTGTAACGCATTCCTGGAGCGATGCGCGAATGCCGGAACGCCCTGATTCTCAGCGCATTAACGGCGAATTCCCAGTTGTTCGGCAAGCATTTTTCGATGATCGATTCTCGCTTTTTTCGTCCTGATAATACTCCAGCACCAAAGTTCTATTCTCTTGAGTAAGTTTATCCATGCACCGTTCAAGACATTCGAATTCCTTCTCGATGTCGTCGGTATCGATCGAGCGGAATTGGTGCCTCGAGGTACCGGCTTTCGCCTCCAGATATTCGAGGTGAGATCTTATTGCCGACGCCGTAGAAATACCGCGCCGGTTCGCCAACAAAGCCGGGAGCAATTTCGTTTATCCTGTTAGCAACACGGTTGATGGTCTCGTCCGCCAGATCCTCGGCTTCGCCACAACCACGGCAGCTGAAAATTTTTATCAGCCGCAGCCGAATCTGCTCATACTTTTGGCCGGCCCGTTCGCGATCCGGGTCCAGCCAGGCGAGTAAGGAATCAAAAAACCTCTTGGGTGAGAACCCAGTTCTTGTTCATCGTGAGGGCCGATCCAAAACCAATCTGCAAATCAGGGATCCGTTATTGGTACCCTATCTTACCCGAAGTGATCCCTCGCCGTCTTTTCCTCAAGTAGAGAAAAGTGAAGAGCCCGCCGAGAATTAAGAAGGCCGATATTCCAGCCATGTACCACCTGGAGAAGCTGGTGGGCAAGGATTCGTTTTGATTGTACTGGCCCTGCCAGGACAAATGAGGCCCAGTAGTAGGGCGCGTGCCAACGCCTTTGTTGCCACATTGAGACCTGGGCTGCGCGTAAGGCGGCGGCCGGAGTCAATCGCTCTCGGAACATTCCTTCATAGAAGCGCTTCATTAATTCGGCCGTGGCTTCGTCATCGACTTTCCATAAAGACGCCACAACCCCCTGGCTCCGGCATACATAAAACCACGGGTAAGCCCGATCAGTCCTTCGCCCTGCACATCTTTTCCCAATCCTGTTTGACAAGCACTCAACACAACCAGGTTGGCGGAGAGCCTGAGGCCGTAGATATCGTCCAGACGCAGGAATCCTTCCTGAGGACGGCCGCGCTGGTCGACTAATGACAGCACGATGCCGGATGATTCAGGTCGCTTTTCATCAGCCAAAGCATGAGTAGCGAAATGCACAATCCGATATCGCTCGAGCGCATTCCCGACGACCACTGCGCGGTTAGCTTCAAAGTCGATGGCCTGCAAACTACTGCGCCAGGGAACAACATTCATGATCGCTCGTGCCTCATCACGAGAAGCGAGCAAACGAGGAATTCGGCGGTTATCAACAGATTGTCCCACGTCCCGAAACACATTCACGAGCTCGTTCTGCAACAGCGTCGCCGGAATCGTTGACGAATCTGAACCGGTCTTCACGCGCGGGTCATCGTTCTGAAAAACCGGATCCGCCAAAACTGCGACGCTTCCCTCGAGGGATCTCAGCGGGGCTGATCGATTCAAGCCAGGGCTAATATCGAAGCGGACGGCTCGTTGATGATTTCATGATCGGCGAGAAGTGGTCACAGCGCCCCGGCGCCGGCCTCTGAATTGATTTCGTTCCGATTTTGGCGGACCGAGAGCGAAAGTGCCTGGAAGGGAATGTACTGCAGGCTCCATCCGCGACTATGATGAGACGTCGCGTTCCCAGTTGGTCGGCCACCGGCGCCAGCACAAGGTTTGCTCAAGTTATCGATTGCCGTGGGAAGCTGCGCTTCGGCTTCTTTGATCCCGTTCCTGACGTTGCTCAAACGTCAAATCAGGATTCTGTTGGCCGGCGGTCAACAACTCATAGAGGTGGCGCGCCGCATTCTCGATCTCGGAGCGAGCCGGAAGCTCATAACTTGAAATTCCTTTGCCGGTGACGGCCCAAAGATAGCTTCGGTCTTTGCTCAAGCTGTATTCGAGCAGGAGCGTATGATCATCGGTCAATACCTGCGCCTGAATCTGCCGCAAGCTTAGAGCCGCAGGGCTGGTGATCTCCTGGTAAGAAGGATATCGAGCTCGAATGTTTTCCACTAGTTGTTTGTATTCGGACTCTAATCGTGCCAACTCCACATCGAGGGCATCAAGCGCGTCTTTCGACGGCGCCTTGCTCATGATGGTGATCCGATAATCCTCTTTGGCGCGGAGTGTTTGACGAAGCGATCTTTCACTTTCCGCTAATTCCGGATCAAACCCCACGATCAGTCTGTATTGGCTGGCGCGCAACGAGTCTGCCGGGGACCGCGCTCGCGCAAATTCGCTCATTTCAAAAGCCCGGACATCAAAGGCCTTTGACGGATCGCTCCTATGCTTGCGCATCAAACAATCGACATAACTTTCATAACGATCATGAACCGTGGCTGAAAAGGCTATGGTCAGGTCACGGCTGGTCGGCACGCGACGTATGGATTCGGTAACATCGATCGATTGTCGTAAGTATTCTTCAGCCTCCGACAAGTGATTCCGTTCCAGCTCGAAACGTCCCAGCGCGTAAAGGACCGCAGACTGATTCACTCGGTCCGACAATTTGACAAACGCTTGCAGGGATCGTTGAAAGTACTGCTGAGCGCGTATGACTTGTCCCTGCTGCTGATAGACCTGCCCCATGAGCGCCTCGACTCTGGCTGCTTCCATCGAGTTTCCGGCCGGCGAATAGATACTCAGAGCAGTTTGAAAGTGACTCAGCGCTTCACCGTATTCGCCTGTAGCGCTCAGGACTCTCCCATGTACTCGTGACAATAAGCCGCATTCGCGCTGCCGGGTTCGAATGTGTTCAGCGCCCGTTGCAGGTAGGCCAAACTTTGAGGGTAATCGCCCAGCAGGTAGTAAGTACTGCCGAGGGCTCTCACGATCCGTTGTCGTCATGCGTGTCCGGCGTCAGGCGGTAATACTCTAATGCCCGCTGGTACTGAATGACTCCTGTTCCGGATTGCCGCTTTCATTGAAAACATAAGCCAATCCACCGGCAATCTTACCCATCAGGTCAGGAGCATCCCTTTCGTTAATCAGACTCTGAGCCTGGCTATAAAGCAGAGTCGAATTGTGCCAGATTGGCCTGGCGGGCCTCGACGAAGCCCAACATGATCAGCGTCTCGGCCTCTTCTTTGGGATCATTCAACTCACGCCACAGCGCCAGCGCGCTTTCATAGTTCGTGGTTGCCTCAGCCATGCTGCTCTGGGCCAGATAGCACTGGCCGATTAGGCTGTAGGCGCGGGCGATCCCGGATTTATCACCTAAAGCCTGCCAACGCTGCAGAGCCTGTTGAGCTGTTTGAGCCCCCAAAACATGATTGGTTTCGTTTTGCTTGTCGGCGAGTTTGAGCAGGTCTTCGGCTTCCTGTCGCGGATCCTGGGTTGGCTGATTCGTGGTGGGGGAAGTGAGGTTTTCGGTAACTGAAGCCTTCGTCAGGCCGTATCTGGCTGATGTTACGCGGTTGATTGGTGAGCTCAGCGGCCAGCAAACTAGACCAAAGCAGATAACTAATGACCATCTCCGTTGGGCTTTCATGGCTTAAGGCAAGGTGATAAATCGGTTTGCGCCGCGCCAGAATCCCTCACTCGTTGGGAGCAAGTGAGAGATTCTGCTTCGCAAAAGAACACTCCTCAGGTCTCCTTGTCCGACGCTGGGATCGCCGGTGGTGTTTTGGGATTGAGTTTCGGAGCCTTGCGTTTCATGGACGCGAAAAATCCGAGCAGGAAATCGTCACCAATTGGCAGGCCATCTGGCGCTGCCTGGGCCCATCTTTCTTCCTGCGCCCGGGTATCATGTGGAAAGTTCTTGATCGAAGGACAAGTGCAGTCGTCACCGGTCGGATCGGTCGGATCAGTTTTCTTCTCAAGCTCGGCAGATCTGCCGAGGGCGCCTCGCGGATTGAACATGAGACTGGCGATATCTTCGAATAGGGTTTTCATTTCGTCCTGCTCGTCGGGTGGCAGCGTGGGCATGGGTGCGATTTCCGTCTTATGGGTCCTACGCATCGTTGTTCTCCAGTACATCTCCAGGAAGGTGAGCCACGATGTTTCTCGGTTGAACTTGTAGCTCCGGTATTCCTCCAGGACCGGGATATCGGTTTCAGGTTGGGACCAGGGAAAGAACACGGACAAGCCATTCGCATACTGGTATGCCGGTCCCGCAAATTCAGCCATCAAAATAACGTGGTCAGAGATGGCTTTATTGCTCTCATCCGCGCATTCTTCCAGGACGTCGTTTGTAATGGTGTTGAACGAATCGGTTTCTTTGCGCAAGACCCTGAGAACGTCTTTGCAAGCGCAAATGATCTCATGCATTGTGTCCGAGGATTCACCCGCCTCCTTCTTCAGCTCTCGCAGTAGGCAGAAACAGAAATCGGCGATATCGGTGTAACTCTCTTGCCAGTAACTCTGAGATCTCCAGTGAGCCAGCAGAATCGCTTTTCTCAACTTTGCGTCAGCTACGCCCCAGCAAGGGCGATTGACAACCTTCTCAGCGCTTCGGTCATCAGCGGCACCCTGGTCAGATTGCAGAGACACAGGTCAAAGGAATAGCCGGCCAGCATGAAATCGGTGCTGTTATACAAACAATAAAAGAAGATCTTCCCGATCGCATCTTTGATCTCTGGTCCTGAATCGAGTTTGCCGTCTCTTATGTCGTTGAATATCCGGATCAGAATTTGTCGGTAAGGCCAACTTCCGACAAAGGCCGGGCCCTGCGAAGCCAGCATGTAGTTAGCAGTGCCCTGGAGTTCGTAGGCAACCTCAATTGCGCTGACCGAACAACTGTGAAGACTGAGGAGTTCAAATTTCCCTGGTGTCGCCGGATTTTGTGCTTGAAATCAAGTAATAATGAACCAAATTGGCTGAGGGTCAGCGAGTGTTCGGTGGCGTGTTCGTCAAACAGGAATACGTCATTGGCCACTACCACGCCGTGACCCAGGATGAACAGCATGTAATGATCGGCCGGGTAATTCTCGGCACAGAAGTTAAGGAAACGCTCGAGAGACTCTGCGACGCTCGGCTCATCGTCATTATCACTGTCTGGTGGGAATGGCGGATCGCTACAACAAGGGAGGATTATGCGGCAGACCTGCCAAAACCACTTTGAGTTGGTCTCTAATGTCATTACCAAATCGGTCCTTCTCGTCAGACCATAATTTGTCTTCCATCAGATTTCGGATGAACGGATCATCGCCACGAAACCCAATGTTACCCTGAGGCTTTTTCAGTTTGTTGATGCCATTGACGTCGAAAATGTGCGTCGGCGTTCCCGCCGTTCGCGGATCGAATTGCAATATGACATTAGCACCGGGATAGAATCCGGCATTCTTAATGGCCTTGAGCTGACTTATTACGCCGGGGGCCAGCGCGTTATCGCTCGCGAAAAAGAACATCAGTGTCCACTCTTGTTGGTCAGGCATTTCGATTCACCTCCCTACAACGAGATATCGTTGTTGATCTGAACTGAGCTAAAGTTGGGGATCTGCGAATCCGAGGCCGGGATAAGCCGTGATTCACCGGAACCAGGTCGCAACCTTCGACCGCGGCAAAGGCTTTGCGGTGCGCGTAAAGTGCCGCAGATTCTATCCGATCGGGGCCAAAAATGCAACCACAAATCACCCGGGCTAACAGCAGGCTGTGATATTTACGATCCGGCTCTTTTGAATACCGGCTCACTCTTATATGCGTCCGACGAAACAAACGTTTCGTGCCACCCATTTTCGTGCTTTCTTCTTGATCATGGGGCGAACCAATAGCTAGGAACTCGAGCAGTTCTCGATGCGATGGGTAAGTCGAATTGATTTTCTCCAGCGACCAGGACAATTCCGCGATTCTGCGAGAAAGTTAGGTGAGGAATCGTTAGGACGGGCGAAGGATGAAGCTGATTCAATTTCTCAGCAGCAGGTCGTCACGAATTCAAAATCCGCATCGCGGCCCCGACGACGTATCGCAGTCCCTCGTCGTGACTCCCGCCTCCCTGATCGGAACAGGTCGCTGCCTGAGATCGTGGTCGCCACGGCGCGTTCAGAACCCAGCGCAGCCTTCACATTCTTGATCTTTTCTTCCAGGGATTCATTCGCTTGCAGGGCTTGTTCTTTGGCGGATTGCGAGGCGTCGGCGCGTTGCGTCTGGCGGTTGATTTCCTGTTTGAGAGTGCGCTCGTTTTGCTGACCGGGCAGACGGCCGAAGTAGTAGCCAATGATGACGAAGAATGATCGGGCTCGAGCCTCATCACCATCTTTTCATCGGCCAGAGGCTTGAGCCATCCGATTAAAGCCGCTCCATACAAGGAGATAAAGATTAGGGTGAGGACAACCATAATCCAATTCTTCAGCGTGTCGGGGGTTGGTTGGGTCGTAGGGTGAGTAATTCCGGTAGACATTTGCTGCCTATAAACTTTCTATGTACTTGTCATAAAGATTGCTTGCCAAAGGTGCCGATTGCCGTTATATAAATGCTCACGCTTTCGCGCGAAGGCCGCTGTGAGCTTGATCAACCAAGCGGGCATCAGGCCGAAGCCGTTACCTCTTCACTAACAAACGAACCAGGGATTTGAGGAAACTATCACCCCTATTCAAATCCCTTTTTGATAACCGGCAGATGACATGCGTTTAGGTTGAGTAGCTAGTCAGGCTGCACAGGTTCCCCAATGCCTTCTGATAGTGACATCACCGGCTTGCTGGTTGATTGGGGCAACGGAGATCAATCAGCCCTTGAGAAGCTTTTGCCACTCGTCGAGCGCGAGTTGCACCGGCTGGCGCACAGCTATATGAGGCGCGAGGATCCGGATCACACCCTGCAAACGACCGCCCTGATCAACGAAACTTACCTGCGCCTGGTCGATCAAAGAAAAGTCGAGTGGCAGAATCGAGCCCATTTTTTCGGCATCGCGGCCCAAATAATGCGCCGGATTCTCCTCAATTATGCCCGGGATCAGAACCGGCAAGAAGCGCGGCGGCAAGGCGATTCATGTCTCATTATCAGAGGCCATGGTGATGCCCGCAGAAAAAGATAGAGAGTTAATCGCGCTAAATGACGCGTTAAATAGGTTAGAGGCCCTCGATGCGCGCAAGAGCAAAGTGGTCGAGTTGCGTTACTTCGGAGGCCTCAGCGTGGAAGAAGCCGCTGAAGTGCTAAAGGTATCCCCATAACGGTCATGCGAGACTGGCAGTTTGCCAAGGCATGGCTCGCTCGCGAAATGCAGAATGGCAACTAACCTGCGACAAATTGAGGAAATGTTCCACCGCGCGCTGACCGTCAGTGCTGAGGAACGGTCCGGGTATCTCGATCGAGGCTTGCGAGGAAGACGACGATTTGCGTCGCGAAGTGGACTCGCTGATTGCAGCCTACGAAAGTAGCAGCGGTCTGCTCGATGAAACCGCGGTCACCCTGGCGATGAGGGTCCTCGGTTCGGCGGATGTGAATTCGATGGTCGGGCAGGATATCGGGCCCTACAAGATTTTGAGTGCGTTAGGCCAGGGCGGTATGGGCGCCGTCTATCTCGCCGAAAATCGTCGCGTGAACAAAAAGGTCGCCCTGAAGTTCCTTTCTTCAGACTTCATTGCCGACAATTGGGGCAAACGGCAATTAATCAAGGAAGCGCAGAACGTCGCGATGCTGGATCATGCGAACATCTGCGCAGTTTACGACTTTGAAGAAATCGGTGAACACAGTTTCATCGTCATGCAATACATCGAAGGTCAGACCCTGGCCGAATTAATTCGCCATAAATCGCTGAATCAGGATCAAATGGTGGCCACTGGCCCGGCAAATCGCCAAGGCGCTCGCCGAAGCTCACGCCCACGGCATCATTCATCGCGACATTAAACCAAAGAACATCATGGTGCACCCACGTCCGGACAGGTAAAGTCCTTGACTTCGGATTGGCTAAAACGATTCAAAAAGTCTGGAAGACGTGACCGAAAGCATCAGCCAACTCTCGAGAGAGGGACTGCTCGTAGGCACCCTCGCCTACATGTCGCCCAGAGCAGCTGCGCGGAGAGAGTTGGATTACCGCAGCGACATTTTCAGTCTGGGCACCGTCTTGTACGAGATGGCTTGTGGGAAAAATCCCTTTGCCCTCAAACAGAATCGAAGAGCAAATCAAACGCCGAAGTGATCTCGTCAATTACTGAGTGACGAGCCGCTATCACTGCGCCAGATGTCGATCAATCGCCCGCGCGACTTTGATCAGGTTGTCACCAGGTGCCTGAGAAAAGATCCCGCCGAGCGTTACCAGTCAGCCGCTGAACTGCTGATCGATTGAGACAATTTACAAAGGGTTTCCCCTGCCATCCCCGGTTAGCTCATATCTGAATGTTCGCCTTGCCGCCGTGGCCGCTGTGCTCTTGCTTGCGATCTTCGTAGTTGCATATGTCGCTAGTGGTTGGAAAGCCAAAGGACATACTTTGGCGGTGGTCCCGATTGTTTGTGACGAGGTCGTCGAGCCCAAACCAATGCCTGGGACCGTTATTGACTGAAGGTTTTGGTAAAAACGCTTTCGCGTCGAAATGGATTGCGAGTTACCTCATCGCAAACGACACTCTCGTTGTTTGGCCCGCAAGCCGCTAGTCCGCAGAAAGTCGGGAGAGATCTCGACGCTGAGCTGGTGTTGTTTGGGAGAATCACCCGTGGCGAGCAAAGCTCGATTCTTACCATCCGCGTAGAGAGGGTCAGCGATAGTGTCCGAGTCTGGGAAAAGAGTTATCCGCTCAATCCCGACAAGCTCTCGACGCTCCAACGACGAGTTTCGCTCCGAGACAGCTGTTGAACTTCAGCTGCCTACAAATGAAGACGACAGTACGCTATTGGAAGCTCGTGGCGGCGGACGAAAATCGCAACGTCGATGCCTACACACTTTATCTTCAGGAAGAAAGGCCTGGACTTTGCGCGACGGTGAAAACATTAAGAAGGCTATCGATAATTTCCTTCGGGCTCACTGAAGTCGATCCGTCTTATGCCGAGGCCTACGCCGGGCTTGCCGACTGTTATGTTTCTATGACTACCGTCGCCTATGGCGCGTTGGCGAGTAAGGATAGCGACGACCAGGGCAGAATGGGCCGCCGGCAAGCAATGAAGTTCGGCGATAATCTTGCCGAATCGCACAGCGCCTCACGCAACCGTTTTGCAGAAAGGTCATTGGGACTGGGAGAACGCGGAAAAGGAATTCAAGCGAGCCATAGCGCTCAACCCTGACTATCAACCGGCTCATTGGGGATATTCCAGCCTGCTGGCAGTAACCAGCCGAATGCAGGAAGCTCTCCGCGAGAGTGAACTGGCAGTGGAGCAGGATCCGTTTTCAGGCGCGGCCATCATGAATCACTGCCGGATACAGTATTATGCGCGTCAGTTTGATCAAGCGAGTGCCTGTCTGGACCGGCTGGCTGCGGAACAACCGAACTATGCCGGCGGAAAATACATGCACGGAATTGTTTATATCGCGCTTGAAGGCTTCAGGAAGCCACCCAAATATTTGAGGAGATATATGGCAAGGATCAAGGGAATGGCGGCGCGATGCTCGGCTTCACTTATGGGCTTGCCAACCGGCGCGCTGACGCCAGAGCGAATACTGACTGAAATGCAGGAATATCAAAAGCAGCATTATTTGCCGGCTCAGGAGTTGGGAATAATCTATCTCGGTCTTGATGATTTGGATCACGCGCTTCCGCTGCTCCGCCAGGCAGTGGAAGAAAAGTTTCCCCGGCTCAGGCCCTCTTCTACGCGCCCATGTTTGATCGGCTTCGCGCAGATCCCAGGTTCGCTGAATTGGCTAAAGATGTCAGGCTGCCTTCACAGCCGGCAGGCTCATCTGCGGTTTCGAATTCAGGCAAATAGAAATCAGGCTCTCCCGAACTGCTTCGGCCGCAGGTGTTTTCCCCGGCTCGATAGCAAGCAGCGATTCCACGAGTTGACAGAGAACTGGTGGGACGTTTCTGCGCAGCTTTTGAATTGAGACAGGTGCTGCCGGGTCGAGACACTCTTCCAGTGAGAAGCAGGAACAGTATTGAGCCGAGAGCGTAGAGATCGTCGGTGACCCCATTCCCGACTTTGCGGCCAGGTGACTCAGGAGGTGTGAATCCGGGTGTTCCCCACCGCCATGGATCTGGCCGGTCGATGGGTGCCGCGCCCTCGAAATCGATCGGCACTAATCGACCAGCGCGGGTCACGATCATATTTTTCGGTTTACAGTCGCGCCAGGCCCATCCGGCGGCGTGCATCTGTGAGATGAATGTAGCAAGTTGAATCCCGCAACCGAGTACCTGCGCGATCGTTAGCCGGCGGCCACGGCGTAGCAGATTGTCGTGTAATGTCTCGCCGTCCAGGTACTCCATTACCAGGTAATAGTTGCCGTCGATTTCAAATGACGAGTGCACCTGCGGAACCGGAACCCCGCAGGCCGAGAGGCGCGCCAGAACTCGTTTTTCGTTTCTGATTCTCCAGGCGCCGTCGCGACCGTCCCAGGTCAGCTCTCCATTTTTCCGTCCCTTCTTTCAGCAGACAGAGTCGTGGGTTGTTGGGGTCAAAATCAATTGCTTCGTAAACGCCGCCCTTCCTCTCTGGGCTATTACTCTCATTACGCGAATTGACGGAGTCGCTTCTGGTTTTGTGGGTCTGAACCGGGGCTTGTGGGCGTTCAAAAGGATCGGTGACCCAGTCAGGTTTTGGCTGCTGCCGATTATCGGGTATCAAGTTTCCATCCGGCGCATACACCGCGAGTACTTGCTGCCCGGTTTCGAGTCAACTCCGAGATGTTCGAAGGCGCCGAAGCGATAATAGACGTTGCTGGCATTAGAGAACCGCAGATCGAAAGGCACCGAAGGAGCGGCCAGATGGCAGGTTAATTTCGTGCAGCCGCTGCGCGGAGAAAGACCGCTTCGTCGTCGGTTCGCGGATAGACAGTAATGATTTTGCCAATCTGAGTGTAGTTGTAATTCAGGCCTGAGTTGAGCTTCGCCTACTTCGATCAGCGATCGCGGAGCCTTGAAGGGAACGCCGCGCGCCGTCAAGAAAGGGCCGATCCTTTTCAAGACGGCCGGCGCGTTGAGAATCGTCGCTGAAATGTGAAGCTTCCATCCAACCGGCCGTTGCCGGTGGCCCTTCGGGTGGTGACAACGCCAGATTGATTCCGTCGGAACGCGTGGTAAATAGAGAGCGCAGAGCTTTTGCCAACGCGCTTCGAGGACCCTGGCACGCCGATGGAAAGGTACAGTTTGCCGAATCGAATCGTTGGCCACCATTAACTCTTGCTTGATTTCTTGCTTGATTTCTTGCCTGATTTCTTGCCTCGGGTATTTCGGAAATCTTTGCCTTGAGCTGCGCCGTGTTGGCTTTTGCCTGGGTCAGGCAGACGTGATCAATTCCGTCGTCAATGCTACCGACGCCGATCTCGAACGTTGTGGGTGTATCAGGCCCGCAAACGCCGTTGGCAACCAGGTAGGTACGGGACATGTCCAGGCGCGGATGACCGTTTGTTCCATCGGTGCCGAGCAGCCTCTCGAGTTTCTTCGGATCAACGGCTGTTCCGGGAGGGTTTTGTTCCACGAATTGCATCATGTACGAGCGCCATTCCGGTGACTTAATGCCTCCTTGATCGCCGCGATCGCGAGTGCTGAATTGCGTCCGGCCTCGCTTGGGTTATCGGTCATCCACTGCTTCTTTTCCAAAACCATATCGATAATCTTCTTTGACATTTTCGTTCTCCTCCTAAAGTTTAGGCAAAAGGGTTAGCTAAAGGACACCACCCAACTCAAACAAATCGGTCAGTGTGAAATGGTCTGGGGTTTGCCCCAGCGTCGGTTTCCAGCGGGTCTGTCTGAGAATCGAATCTTTGCTGCCGCGGATGAGGCCAATCAGCACTTCGGCGACAATGGTGCTGCCAACGGGCCCCAGGTGTCCTGACGAAGTGGCCGCCGCTTCCGCGAGGATGTAGTACCAAAGCGGTGTTCGCTCAAGGAATTCGCCGTCACGAACGGCCGCGAGTTGTTCGTCGCTGACGCTTTGTGCGACCTGCTCGATATCCTGAGGCGTCAGCGCCGGCAGGTTCAGGGCAGAGGCCACCGCTTGCCCGGTGGGAAGACGCAGCATGTAGCCGCGTAAGAGATTACGAACCGGCAGCCGCGCTTCGACCGGCATCGGCTTGTTAAAAGCCGTCAAACCAAACAGGGCGTCCGATAAGCCGGTGTCAACAGGACGAGCGCAATTTACGCCACCGTCGATAAAGTTCTTCCATTCAATGATCCAGTTCTCGGGAAGCGTATCGAAATCCCGGAGATTTCCGCTGAGCGCGGTCAGCATGAACAAGTCGGTGAGGGACGCTCTGGGAAAGTTCGCATTGTAATGATAATGGTTGCGAACCATGCTGTGGCCGAAACGGTAAGCCGCAACGCTGAACTCGAACGGCATAAACAAATCGTCGGGGTCGGGACCGAAAACTTTGTTGCCGCCAATCAGTATTTCGTTAACGATCCAGGGATCGCAAATACGGGGCAGGAAATCCTTGATCACGATCCACTGATAGTGTTGCCGGAGAATTGTGCGCGCTTCATTAAAAGTATGGTTCCGGGCCGCGATGGCGTTGTGCGCTCGCAGGAAAGCCACGTGTAATTGCGATATGACCAAATTCTCATCGTCACGCTTGTCGCCGATGAGCGCAGCTCGATCATTTGCATCCTGGTTGCTGCGTGGCTTCCGCGGCAGATCATTCGCCTTGCCGGGCGGCCGCTGGTCTGGATCTATGCTGGCAACGTATCCGAGCAGCATCCTGGAGCAGTTTCGCGGAGCCGGCTTGTAGTAGACGTTGTCGAGGTCGAGACCCGGAGTGCGGCCATTAGTGATTTTGGTTCTGATCTCTTCCGGCGTCAGTACTCTGAACTCGTCATCGCTGAGCTTGACCATGTCGTCTGACTTCGCTTCGAAGGTAATGTCATGGTCAATGAACTGTCCCAGATAGGTATAAGCCGAAGGGGATCCCTGAATCCGAGCTCTCGGCGTCGGGCTCCATCATCGCGTTGCCGAGCGTCGCGAGACGAGCGCGCGTTTCCGGCAATTCGGGCAACAGCGCATCCACCGTTTGCAAGTCAGGAAACAAATAATCAAAGCGAGAAGTGCTGCCAGTGATGGCGAAAGAAAATGGGAGATCCACATCGCGGTTAAGACTGCGAACCGTATCCTCGGCGCGCACTAATCGTTCGAGGGTTGGAATTACGCCGTGCGAGATTCTTTGGTAGGACTTTTCCATAAACGGGTCCTTTAAGTACGCCTCAGCCTGGAACAGCCTCGAAGTGCGGAGAGAGGTCGCGGATTAGCGGTAAAGATGTGCTGCAAAAGTCCTGGTTGTTGGACCAGGGGAACCGCGGACGTGAGCTTTCTGTCTCCACAAGGCAACGAACTAAACGGTGGTCAAAGCTATCATGAATCGCACGTGAAACCAGCCAGTTTCACCGTTTATCGCGTTTTTATTTCGGCCTGCAGGCATGCATCCGATCGCCTAAATGCCAGCTTCAGGGTTGGCCGCTGATGAAACCTTGCTGCCCACCTGATCGCGATCGCCGCGTTACGCCGCCAAGCAACCATCTCACAACTAATTCCAATCAAACCGTGCAAGAAGACTCCCCGCCTACGTTCTAACCAACAAAGCATCCGCACGTTTCAATTGCGGAGTTGGGCTTTCAGCTTTGACGCTGCCGGCGATCTCTCCAGACCGCGCAGGTAAATAACTTTGGTTGAAGGGAGAATTATCATGAAGAGGAATGGAATGGGCTGGGTTGCCGGCCTGGTATTGATGATCGTGACGCCGCTGGCAATGTTCGCTGCGGGGTGGGGTTCGGCTGGACCGGTGGCGCAAGAGAAGGACAACTATCGTTTAGAAGGGCCGTTTACACAGGGCAATCTGACGGTGTTTCTGATTCACGGCAAGGACCGGATCAAGGGCGCGACTTTTATCACCCTGCAGGAAGCGCTGGTCCTAAGGAAAGTAATCGTGCGCGAAACCCGCTCGGTAAATGAGCTCACGATCGAGAATGTTTCCAGCCGAAGAGGTGTATGTGCAATCAGGCGACATTGTTAAAGGTGGAGCGCAGGATCGCATGCTCACCACCGGATCTGATTCTGCCGCCGCGTTCCGGCAAGATTTCGATTGGCGCCTACTGCGTCGAGAATGGACGTTGGAGCCAGAGAGGCAACGAATCGGCGACGGTATTCAATTCATCTTCCAACACCGTGGCCAGCCGCGAAGTAAAACTCGCCGCCAAGATGAAACAATCGCAGGGCGAAGTCTGGAAGAGGTCAGCGTGGCCCAGGACAAGACTGAGCGCCAATGTGGGTACGCGAGTTAATGGAGCTGCGTCGCCCACCAGTTTCCAGCTCGCGCTGGAAAACAAGGAAGTACAGACAAACGCCGACAGTTACGTAAGCGCGCTGGATGGTCTGCTTGACAGTCGCCCGGACGTGATTGGCTATGTGTTTGCGATCAATGGAAAAATCAACAGCGCAGACGTTTATGCTTCGAGTTCGCTGTTCAGGAAGCTTTGGCCCAAGCTGCTGAAGGCCAGCGCTATCGAAGCGGTCGCGGAACTGCGTCGCGGAGAGAAATTCGCCGCCCCGAAGCCGGCTGAGGTCAGGGCTTTCTGGACGATGGTTCAAAAGGCGCCGAGCAGGAAAAGGCCGTTACCAGCCGGGTGCAGTTGGTTACCCGCGAATCGAAAGAGAATGTTTCGTTTGATACCCGCGATCGGGGCAAGTCCGATGTCGTCGTGCACCGGAACATCATCAAGAAGAACTAGCGAGCAAAGGGCAAAGAGCAAAGGGCAAAGAGCGAAGAGGTTGCAGCAACGACGGGCCTCGTCGCTCTTTTCTTTCTATCCTTTTAGGGTCCTTAAGAAGTTAGTGATCTTTCGACTAAGCATGTCGCAATCTGAAAGCAAACCATCGATTTCAGACGAGGCAAACAAGCCCAGAGACTCGAATACCATCAGCATCGAAGCGTCTTCAAATAATGATCGTCTAGCGATGTTCAGAAACTGTTTGAATTCCTGGAAGTGTGTGCTGCCTGAGCCTTCAGCAATCTTATTGGTCAATGAAAGACCCGCAGCTCGCAGTTGCTCTGCATAGCGGTATAGCCGACGCTTGTCCAGTTGGTCGGCCAGGTTGTGAAATTTCACCGCCAACAGTCTGGCCAGCTGCCAGATCTCTAAATCTTCAAACCGAAAGTGAGGCCTCACTGCGTTACCCCAAGTGCCTCGCTCTTTCCCCTTAGCCCTTCGCTCTTAGCTCTTTGCGCTCAGTGCACCGGCTTCGTCGAATACATAATCGCGTAAAGTTCGTCCTGGTGCTTGCTGAAGTCAGCATCGTTGGTCGAGAGAATCATCGTGACGAGTTGCGTCTGGCCGGCGTAAGTGCGGTAGGCCTGCCACTCCAAACGACGAATGTCGTCGGGCCGTTCCTGTTTTGATTGGCGAAACTCCAGCCCTCGAAGGCCTCCCAGTTCCAGCCATTTTACTTCATCGTACTTACCATTCTTCTTTTCGGTCTTGGCGCCTTCATGCATGGCCTTGATGCTCATCTCAGTTGGAAACGACTCGCCCATCGTGGAGATGTTTACGCTCAGAAGAGGCGCCGCCGCCGCCATAGCTTAGCGTCTCATTACGAACGTCCTGTTTCTTCCAGTTCGGAGGAAATGTCCAGGTGATGCCCTGTTGGTCCCATTTAACCTCCTGACCATCAGCAAGGGCCGCAGTCTGGGCCGCCGTGGGGTTTGGCTTCTCAACCGGCTCGTCTCCGTCCTTACCGGAATTGTCAGATGATGAGGAAGGCGATGAAGAATTTGAGTTGTTGCTGCTCTTGAGCTTACTGCTTAAATTGCACGCCGCTACCACCAGCACCATCACGGCGAGGACTGTCAGTTGTTTCATCGGGTCACCAACATTTCTTTTGGAATTCAAAGGCAAACGCCTTTTACGCCAACGGCAGGGCCCAAGTCAACGTCCGCGGCGTGCTTCCTTTCTCTTCGGGAGGGTTTGCCTATTAACTCACCCAGGCCTGAAGGACCCGATCTGAACAGCTAGGCCATACTAGACGTGAACCTTCAACAAAGCTGCGGAGCAGCGATCAGAGTTAAGCCCAGGGTGAGGCTTTGCGACGGTATTGACATACTTGGCGAATCAAGACTACTGAATCGGCCGACGATTTACGCCACGGAAGGTTTGTCTCCCTTCTCCTTTTGGGAGAAGGGTCGGGGAAGAAGGGCTTAGGTGAAGTGAAAACCAAGTTGTCTTTCGCCCTTCTCCCTAATGGGAGAGGGCGTAACAATCCTTTCTCTGTTTTTCCGGTGTAGCCTAAGCCCTCACCCAACCCTCTCCCAAAAGGGAGAGGGCGATGAAAAAATCCCTGATGCGTCAAGTATATTATTGCCCTCGCAAAGCCTCGCCCTGGGCTTAATTCTGATCGCTGCTCCGCAGCTTTGTTGTATGTTCACGTCTTAGATCGTGGTTGCCATTCAATCGGTAAGACAGGTGGTCAACTATATGATTGCTCTTTCAAAGGAGAGGGAGCCAAAACAAGATACGGCTGGATCGTGCTTTTCAATTCAAGTCTGCTGCATGTTATGCTTACTCGTCCCCTTCCAATTGATCAAAATGTTTTGGCGGCGTATCTTTGCGACCGCCCGAGAGGGTCCTTATGCGAAATCATAGACACTTGGTTTTCTCTGCGTGGGGGTAATTGCGAGCGTCGCTCTTGTCTTACTGGCGTCCTGTGTGCCTCCAAAGACTACTGATGCGAATGCCAACGCGAACGCGAACACCAACGCCAATTCCAATGTGGCCACCAGCAATACAAATTCGAGTTCGGAAAGTGCGACTTCAACCATCAACACCCGCGAGCCGGACAAGTACGCGGCTACGCTGGTGTTCAGCATTGAAACGCAGGGCGGCGAAAAGGCGATCGGCATTCCATCGTTATCCATGCAGGTAGCACGCAGCGGCGACGACCGCAGAGTTGAATTCAAACTGCCTGATGGAACGCCGCTGATTTATCTCGATCATGAAAACCGTCATTACGTCATACTCCCGGGACGCAAACAGTACGCAGAGCTGACCCAGGAAGCTACCGGCATTCAAATACACAAGTTGCTTACGCCGGGACAATTGGTTGAAGATTTGAAGAAGATTAAAGGCCTCGAGCGCGCCGGTGAAGGACCGATGGATGGCCGCACCGCAGAGAAGTATCGTTACAGTGCCTCCCGGGAAACGAATACCAAGGCGGGTGAGGTAAAGGCAGAAGCCTTTATTTATGTGGACAAAGAAACCGGTTTGCCGCTGCGCGCAGAGTTGCTGGCGGAAAGTTCCGGCGATGTGAAAGGCGTGAAGGCCGCGCGCGTGATCGCGGAAATGCGCGACATCAAAACGGATGTCGATCCGAGCCTGTTTCAGACCCCCGCGGGTTTCGAGCAAGTCGCCCCGGAAAAAGTGCGGCAACAGATTGATGCCCTGACGAGCGCCGTGGGAGCAATTCTCAAGGGCATGATGGCCGGCGCGTCGGCATCACCAGCTCCAACAGCCTCGGTGAATCCTTAAATGAAAAAAGCCATTCTTATGCTGGTGGGCGGCTTGTTGCTGGGGGCGGTGGGGACTGCGTATTTTCTCGGGGCTTCCCGCTCCGGCAAACTGCCGGGCATTCCGCTTAAACCGCCCGATGCAAGCGGCGACACATCAGGCACGGTCGCGGTCACAGTTGACGAAAAGTTTTCGATTCGCTGCTGGGGACGATCTTTACCAAGCTTGGCCCACCCCAACTCAAGCTCTCCCAGGCCCAGCCGGACACGTTAATTCGCCCGGCCGTATTCCAGGGTTCGTGCAATGACGTAGTCGTGCTGAATCCCGAAGCGGGCAACGTCAAAACGGGCGTTCGCTTTACCGGCGGCAAGATTGTGGCGCCGCTGGCTTTCAGCGGCAGCTACAGCATCGCGATGCAATGCGTCCAATTCAAAGGCACCGGCAGGGCGACTGTCGATCTTTCATTTGATGCTTCAAAGCAGATGGTCTTTGGCGCTTTGAACGTAGAAGAAGTTGAGCTGGAAGGCGTCCTGCCAATCGTCAGTACGCTGGTGACGGCGTTTGTGCGGAGAGCTATTGCCGAGCGGTTGAACCCGTTTCCCGTGCTGCCGGTTTCCCAGCTAGCTCTGTCGCTGCCGGTGCAACAGAGCGGTGGGAACGTTAAGGCAGTGGTGAAAGACGTCCGCTCGGAAGTTCAGGAAGGCGCTTTGAAACTTTATCTGACTTACGACTTTAGCGCTGAAAAGAAATGACCGCTCATTCTTAGCGAACGCGTTCGCGATCATCGCGGCGCGCCGCGGCGCCTCGAGTCGCTAATTCATTCCGCTTGTGCGGGTACGGCTCGCCTCCTCCATCAAAACCGGATCCATCTCCAAAACTCAAACGCACAAACCAGATCTGAACCTTTGCAGGATCCATCACGTTGCGGCCGGCTTTGTACTCCTGCCATCCGCGCTGTAAGTCTTCATCGATCGTGAACGCGTGTGTGTCGCCAGGTTGAATCGGCACATCCGAAGCAATCGGCCGGGTATTGAAGTCAATGAAATCGATTCTTCCATATCTCAATGTAAAGCCAATTGGATTGTTGTTGTCACTCCTGGTATCAGGCAGTACCAGCTCCAATGCAAGATGAAATATCGGCTTATTAGAGGTATTTGTGACTTCAAGTTCGAAGTCTCCTAACCATTCAGGATTACTTCGGTCCTTGAATTTTTGCTTCCTTTTCAGCCTTCAATTTCAGTTTGATTGGCACGTTCTTTGGCACTGTGCTTTCCAGATGTCTTTGTTGCGTCGATTGGGCGACGCTGGGTGAGCGAACGCCGCTGGCCAACAAGGCGGAAGCGATGCCCGCCACCAGGCCGGCAGAAATCAATCTCATAAAAGAGGCACTTTTTGATCTCATGCAAAAATAGTTTACTCCACCCTGAAACGTTTCACCTGTTTTCATCATTCTCGCGCGAAAGAAATGCTTCGCCGGCAATTTTGATCGTCAAGCCGGCGAGGTTTCAAAGCGGAGGATGATTATGACCAGGATACTAATTGTAATGTTGGCTTTGACTTTCGCGCTGTCAGCCTGCGAGTCGGAGCCTGCGGATAACAATGCGAACGCGAACGCCGCCAAGCCAAGTCCGACCGCCCAGGCCCCCACACCAGCGTCGACCGTGACTCAGGAAGCGAGTCCGGCGGCCAGGGCCGAGTTGAAGGCCGGAGACAAAGTAAAGGTTACGATCAACGGTGCGAGCGCCTCGGCCAAGATCGTGAGCGTTGACGAAAAGGCCGGCAAGGTGACAATCAGGGTGGATGGAGAGAAGCAGGACAAGACAGTCGCCATCGCCGAAGTGGTGAAACAGTAGTTGAGGCATTGACTTGAAGGGTGAAGGCAACGCCCGGACGTTGCCTTCATCAAACTTCTTCAATTGTTGCCTCTCCCCGGAGAGGGAGAGAATCATGTCACCCGCGAAGCATCTCAAAGATCTCAGGCAGGAAGATTTCGATCGGCTGCTGGATTGGCTCGACACCGACCGTGAACGGGCCGGGGTGATTTACGAGAAGATTCGTTGGCGCTTAGTGGCCATTCTGGCATCCCGCGGCTGCGTCACCCCAGAGGAAGTCGCCGACGAAACTATCGATCGGGTGGCCCGCCGCGTCGTCGATATTCAGGAAACTTACACCGGCGACAAGGCGATTTACTTCCTCGGTGTGATGAATAACGTGCACCATGAATACCTGCGCCGTCCTTCGTTGCCACGCCTGGTTGAACCGGACGAGAACGCCGAAACGAAAGAACAGACGCACCTTTGTCTGGATCAATGTCTGGACAAGCTCGCGCCCTACTCACGCCAATTGATCGAAAAGTATTACGCCGAGAACAAGCAGGCGAAGATCGATTTGCGAAAAGCGCATCGCGCGCGAACTGGGGATCAAAGCGACCACGCTGAGGTTGCGAGCCTTGCGAATCCGGGAAAAATTGCAGACCTGCATCGCGCAATGTCTGGAAGTGTCAGCAGCCCGACCGTAAGGGAGGGCCAGATTGAGTATGAGTCGTCATGGAGAACAGACAAGACAACTTTCAGCAGTTTTCGGACGATTCGATTCGTCGCTTTCTCCTTGGCCAGTTGCCGGCAAGCGAACAAGCAATCTTTGAAGAACGTTTATTCACCGATGGCGAACTGGAAGGGCGCGTGCGGCTGGCCGAATTCGAACTGGCAGATGAGTTTGCTTTCAAACGATTGCCCGCGAGTGAAGTGCAGTCGTTTCGCGAGCGCTACCTTCTAACGGCTGACCGGAATCATAAAGTAAACGTCTCACAGGCCATTCGCGAGCGGTTTATGCCCCTGTCGATCCCCGCAGCCAAACCCGCGATGTCTCAGCGACTGATGGCTATGTTCGACCTCCGGCGTCCGGTCTGGAGATACGCATTCGCGGCCGCCATTTTGATTCTGATTCTGGGGACCGTGTTTTTGGTCACCAAAGAACCACAGATCGTCAGGAGATTCATTCCAGACCGTTTTAAATCAAAACCTCACATGAGCCCGACCCCACAGCTTATGAATCATTCCACCACGTCTTCGTCGCCGGCCCACGTCGAGCAATCTCAGCCTGAGCCGCCACATGAATTGCCGCTTACTGTATCTCTCACTGCGACGACCGCTTTGGATCAGGCGCCGCTGGTGACTTTGCCTGCGGGCGAGAACGCCTCGATACGCTTTCAGCTTTCGATTGCGGAAGACGGGGAAGTTATCGCGGCGATCTGTTGACGGCTTCAGACGAAACATTGTTCAGCGCTGAGTCTCTCAAGCCTTACGGCACCGGGCCATCGGCAATCGATTTTGAGGTTCCGGCACGCGTCTTAAAGAGTGGTCAATATCAGATCAGATTGGTTCGAGTTGACGATCCGGCGAAGCAGGAAGGGTCGCAATACTATTTCCGAGTTCAGTAAAAGAGTGCTTTGCAGTAGTGGCCTGGTTGGCTTATCTACCGCGAAGCGGTTCGGCCTCCAGCCCAGGGTTGCCGCTTCGGCTACCCTTGGGTATACGGGACGACGGCGTCGCAACCCTGTCAGGGTTGCGTCATTACCACGGACGTTTACTCCAACGTAGCCGAAGCGGCAACGTTGGGCTGAAGGCCGAAACCGCTTCGCGGTTGAAACGCGAGACGACGTGCGTACCTATTTGACGCGGCTCTTGCGGCGGCGCAGAAAATCTATCAGGACAAATTGTGAAAGGTTGTTGGGATTGGCAAAGTAGGCTTTGCCGTTCGTCATAGCGGACATCTGTTTCGACGAATTCGACCAGATAGTAATCGCTGGCCAGCATGAAGGTATTGATCATGATGCCAGCTTTGCGACAGGCCTGAACTTCACGGAAGGTCGCATCCATCACCCACGGATCTCCGCCCATTGAATTTTTGTAGATTCGTCTTTCGCCGCAAACCTTCACCCGGCCGCCAGTTAAAGCCGCCGGCATGGGCCATTTCTCCTTCGACAAAACAGGCGGTAGGTTTTCCGTCGGTGACCATCACAATCTGCTTCATGTCTTTGCGTTGCGATTGCAGAATTCGTCGGGCCAGACGCAATCCTTCGGCGGTGTTCGTGTGATACGGCCCGACCTGCGTGGTCGCCAACTTCGCCAGCGGCAATTCTTCCGCGCTGTCATGGAAGAGCACAATCCGCAACGAGTCTCCGGGATACTGTGTGCGAATCAGATGGCCCAGCGCGAGGGCGACTTTCTTTGCCGGCGTAAAACGATCTTCGCCGTAAAGGATCATTGAATGCGAGCAATCGAGCATCACTACCGTTGCGCAGGACGATTGATAGTCGCATTGATGAACATGCAGATCCTTGTATTCAAGGTTGAGCGGAAAAACGGTACGCGCGCCTCCGGCGTGCTCTGTGTCTTCCCGCAAAGCTCTCTGCATCGCCGACATCAACGTCGTGTTCACGTCGAGATTAATCGTGTCGCCAAACTCATATGGCTTGCTCGCGGCTTCGGCTTCGACGCCGGTGGCGAGATGCGCAGTGTCGTGACGTCCCATCGAGCTCTTGCCCAGACTCCCCAGCAAGTTGCGCAGCGTCTTTGTAGCCGAGAAAATCCAGGCCCTTCTCGGTCACTTCGAATTTGACGTTGCGCGGCAGAGGCTCTTCCACGCGGCCTTCGCCCTTGCGCCCCCATTTGGCGGCGCCGCTCAGACTGAGGTTCTTCCTGCAGCTTCAGGTAACCTTCTTCCACCAAACGCTCGATCAACTGATTGAGCATTTCCTGGAGCTGTGAGCCTTCGTACTTGCCTTCGTTCTCATCGAGCATCTGCTGAACCTGATGCTGACTTAGCAACTCCTTGTCGAGCAACGTCTGCAACAGCGCGCGCCGCAAGGCATCGAGCGAAGTGTCCTGAGGCATGCGCTCGCGCGTCCAGTAGTAATCGTCGTCGTAACCGGAATAGAGCAGGGAATCAGACAGACCTTCCATCAGGTCGCCGAGGTCAATCCCGAAGACGTCGAGGCCGTTGAATTTTGAATAGCGAGTGAAACGCATCTTATTTAGCCGCGGATAAACGCGAGATATGATTGATAGCTCATCAGGGTTTCTTCAAAACGTTAATCCCACACTCGCTGCTTGCGGTAATACCCTGATCGCGGTCGGTCACGCCTACGCTAACCTTGATGGTTTTTCCCGCCAACCCGGTTGTATCAATCCTGATCATCTGCGTGTATTGACCGGCAACTATCTTTCCATCGCTGATCTTCCAGAGGAACCCGGTGCGCGTCGGGACATTGAAGTGGTAACGACGACCGTGATTTGTTCCTGGTCAAATGCGGTCTGCGGACAACCGGCTGCCGACGTTGGCACGTGGGCTTCGGAAATGTACGTGTAGTCGTCCAAAGTGCCGTAGTAGCTTCGACACTGTCCTATTTCAGACGAAGACGGCAAATAAACCGCCTGGACGACCTTTCCGTCTGTTGACTTGACCGCAAATCCCTGCTTTTCGCTTATGTAGACATCGAACTTCGCTGGACGTCTAAGCCTCCACGAAAAGCCGTCCAGGCGCGACTTAGTGAACTCTCGCTTCTCAAATTGAAAATCCCGGAAACCGTCGGTTGAGTGTGGTCGACTCTCTCAATGAACATAACCGTGTCAGGTGGAACCTCTCCGAGGCAGTGAATACTCTCCGCTGTTAACCCGGCCAAAAACCGATGTAGATGTCTTCGTTATCAATGGTGAAGACGCAGGCTCCTCTCTGGTCTGAACACTGGTTGACTGACTTAATGACGTCTGACCTGTTGAGCGCAACGGCTCGATGCCACGCCAGGCTTTTGCCGTTGCCGATGACGTTGCCAGCAAGATCAGGAAGTGGAAGCAGGAATGGTCTTCTCGCGTTCATCTGAATAACACCGAACCCGGTCGTTATCGCTCCCGGTACTACTGCAATTCCTAACTGTACCTTCCCGTCTCGGTCAGATCGTCATAGATCATCCCGCGCCGATCCTTCTTCGCTTTCGTCACCGCCGTGTACCCACCTTCTTCATTGCGGCTGATCTTGTTTGCGGCATAAAGCCCTTCCAGCACGAATTCGCAGGCGGCGACAGTTTGGGCCTTGTCCTTTCGATTGAAATCAAAGGGAATCAGCGCGGTTTCGATCAGTCCGGGGCTGATTCGAGCAGCAGCATGCATTCATCTGCCGACGCTGTGTCAGCCATGTCGCAGATTGTTACCTTGATCGAACCAGGCCACCGTATGGGCAAAGTCGATACCCAACGAAATAGCCTTCGAAAATTTCGCCGGCAGCGCGTTTGATCAAATCCTTCGCAATGCGATTGGCGCCGATCTGCTCGCCTTCATACTCCAGCTCCATCTTGCCGGTCATCGAAGGAATCGGCCGCGTAAATGTCCGCGATGCGCGGGACGATCTCTGCCTCGTCGGTCATTAGCGAACGGCGCTCGGCATTCGAGACTACCGACTCCATCACGCGTGATGGGCAGACGCTGCGAGACACCGGAGTGCTTATCGATGCGCTGATCGTCGCGCGCCTCGAAAGCAATCTGCTCGATGCTTTCGCGAATGAAATCGGGAATCAGCAGACGGTCTTTCAAACCATCGCGCGCAGTCCAGGCCTCCTGCCTGGTGATCTCGACGCCGAGCTCAATCTCTTTCGGATAGTGCGTCAGGATTTCGGCGCCAATGCGGTCCTTCAGCGGCGAGATGATCTTGCCGCGCGCCGTGTAGTCTTCCGGATTCGCTGAGAACACCAGCATCACGTCGAGCGGCAGACGCACCGGATAACCCTTAATCTGCACGTCGCCTTCCTGCATGATGTTGAAAAGACCAACCTGAATTTTGCCGGCCAGATCGGGCAGTTCGTTGATCGCAAACATGCCCGCGGTTCGCGCGCGGCAGCAGGCCGTAATGAATCGTCAGTTCGTCACTCAGGAGATGACCGCCCTTTGCCGCTTTAATCGGATCGACGTCGCCGATGATGTCCGCGATGGTCACGTCCGGCGTGGCCAGTTTTTCGACGAAGCGCGCGTCGCGATTGACCCAATCGATGCGGGCTGAGTCGCCGTGCAGTTCAATTGTCTGCCGGCCGTAAGCGCTGATGGGATGAAAGGGATCGTCGTTGACTTCTGAACCGGCGATGATGGGAATCTGCTCGTCGAGCAGATTGGTGAACTGGCGAATGATCCGGCTCTTCGCTTGCCCGCGCAGCCCCAGCAAGATCAGATTGTGCCGGGCCAGGATTGCGTTGATAAGTTGCGGCACAACCGTTTCGTCATACCCGACGATGCCGGGGAAAAGTCGCTCGCGCCGCTTCAGCTTGCAAATCAGATTCGCGCGCATCTCGTCTTTGACCGAGACGCTTCGGTATCCACTCTCTTTGAGTTCACCTAAAGTCCCTGCTCGTTCCATGGATCGATTCTAACCTACACGGTGTCAGAAGCCCGACCGTGAGGGAGGGCAACTTTAGAATTATGGCGCGTTGTCCTCATACTCGCCGTTCAAGCTACCGGCCCTACAGTCGAGCAGAAGTGTCAGAAGCCCGCCCGTCGACGGGGGCAACCTAGAATCGTGACGCGTCGCGTCGTTCATCAGACTCGGTGTTCAAGTGGCCCTCCCTGACGGTCGGGCTCTGACACCGCGTAGGTTCCAGAAGCATCGTGTATCACCAGACCGTCCGCTTCGAGCTTCTCCAAGATGCGCCAACACCGCCCGCTCAGCCAGCCCGTGCGCCTTAGGTGAGACGTCGATATACGCACGGGCCACAATCTCTTTCGGAGTGGACGCGCCTTCCCGTACGGCGGCGAGAATCAATTCTTCGCGTTGTAAACGATGCGCAATGTATTCATCGATCTTCTCGTAGGGATTAGCGATTGGCGGACCGTGACCGCCGAATAAAACGGACAGATTCGGCAGGGCCCGCATGCGCTCGAGCGAGTCGAGATAGTCGCGCATGTTTCCTTCGGGCGGGTCAATCAAGACAGAGCCAAATCCCACGATGTTATCGCCCGAGAGCAACGCCCCGGTCCGTTCGTCATAAAGCAGAGATGACCGCGGGCATGACCGGGCGTGTAAAGCGCGCGCAGACGGATGGCCGGCTCAGCTTCGAGCACAATCACTTCGTTATCCTCAATGTACCGATCGACATTGACCTGGCCTTTCAATGACTCGGCCGTCAAGCGATGGGCGGCGACGGGGACGCGTCGGCGATGATTGGTTTCGAGAAAAGTATTGAGGGCATTAACTCCGGCCACATGATCAGGATGAACATGCGTGAGAATGATCTCGCGAGGCGCTCAGCCGGCCGTTGCGAATGAGATCATCGACGCATTCAGCGAGGGCAGCTTGTTCGTCTTCGTACGGCGAGCCCGGATCAATAATCAGGAACTCTGCAGAGTTCGAGATCAAATAACAGTTTGTGTGCGTTGCCGGCGGGCGAGTGGGCGTGCGCACCGGAAAACAAATGTAGTTGGGCTGAAACTCCATTCGCCGGTTCGGTCCGCGATGAGCTTCCGGAACAGAAAGGAATCGCGTGACGGTATCTTCATCCAAACCCTTCGACAGGCTGTTCATCGCGTGCAGCACCGGCGGCACGACTATGACTTCGCTTCGTTGCCATTGGGCGTACGCATCGCGCGCGGCGATCCATTCTCCGCTTTCCAGTTCCGAATCTGTCGGTGACTTGCGGTTCCTGCTTCGGCGGACAATTGGCGAGGAAGAACCAGGTATCAAATCGCCTCGGCGCAAATGGCGGCGTCACCCACCGGCCCACGAAAGTGAAATCGTTTGCATCGAGATGCAATCCATAATGCTGCGAGCAATTCAGGCCAGGTCATGCGACCTGATTCAAGGTCGTCGAGCAGCGAGGTGCGCTGTCCGACCGTCAAAGTTTGTGAGCCGCGCGCCAGCATCACGCCAACCTCTTCAAACAGTTCGCGCGCCGCGCAGTTGATCATTGCTGAGGTTCCGGCGTCGTCGCAGTTTCGCACGCTCGACTTCAGCGTCAGCGATTCTCGCGCTGGCCTCCGGGAAATGCGCGATAGCCGCCGAGAAAGGCGAGTCTGGTGCTGCGCTCTGACCCAGAAGACTTCGGGGTTGTTTGGATCAGTATTCGGACGAAGCAGGATTATCGCAGCGGCGTCTTTTGGTTGTTGAGGATTCGCTCGTTTGTCGTCACGATTTTACATCCACAGATTACGCGGATTTGCCGGAGTCAGTACCATTTCGCGTAAGCGAATGGGATCAGGAACCCGACCAGTTTCTCCAAAGAGCTTCTTTATCCCATTCGCTGACGCGGATGGTATTGACCTCGCTCGGGCATCAGCATCTGCGTAATCTGCGGATGCTTACCACCTCGGAATCTCTCACCGTCGCCGCCCGCCCAGGGATTGCCGCGCATGTGATAACCGCCTTCTTCCCAGAAGCCGGCCTGGTCTTCGGCGAGAAAGCGCACGCCCCTGACCCACTTCGCGGACTTCCAGGCGTAGAGTTGCGGGATGATCAGACGCACCGGCCCACCGTGCTCCGGCTCAATCGGCGCGCCGTCGTGAAGGAAAGCAAAGAGTGAATCTTCATTCAGGAAGTATTCCAGGGGCACGTTTGTGGTCCAGCCGTTATCGTACGCCAAGGCCAGGGCAAACTTTCGCTTCCGGCTTGACGCCGGCAAGTTTGGCAATCTCGCGCGTCGGTACGCCGGTCCAGATATTGTCCAGACGTGACCAGCGCGTGACGCAATGAAAGTCGGAATAGACTTTGCACCACCGGCAGCTGCATGAACTCTGTCGAGCGAGAATTGCAACTGGTGATCGACCAGCCCGTCAACTTCGAACTTCCAGGTGGCCAGGTCGACCGGCGGCGTGCCGTGCGCGTCCAGCACCGGCCACTTCTTCGGTGCGCGACTGGCCGGGCGGAATGCGATTCTCGCGCCGCGTGTCCGGACTGATGATGATGTCGGGTTCGTTGATTTCTTCCGGCGGGCGCGGACCCTTCTGTTGGTACTTCGGATCCTTGATGAGAGTGTCTAAGAAACCCATTGCCTCTTCAGATGATTACTTATCCGCCGAGTAGGACTTATGCGCTTCCTGCTGCGCGTCGATCACCGAGTCGATCAGGGACCGCTCTTTCTCGACGAGCGTGCGCAGTGCCTCGCGGAAAATCCTTTGCGACAATGATGGGTCGCGCAGCAGCGAGGGTGCGAAAAGCTTCGTCACTCCACTCGAGTACGGCCGCAGTGTTTTTTGCCCGGACGGAAGCTGAACGCGGAATGCCGCAGAGAACCGCCAACTCGCCGAGGATATCACCGGGCTCGGCTTCCGTGAGGATTAAGTGTTCGCCTTCGCGATCGACAAAAACTTCCAGCCGGCCGGTCAACACCAGCAGCACAAAATCGGCCGGATCTCCTTCCTTCAACAGCACCGCGCCGGCTTCATGCTGCTTAACTTCACCTGAATCAAGCAGTCGCCTGGCGCCGTTGACAGTGAAGCCCTTGAAGAGAGGAAACGTCGGCATCAGTTCAGCGTAATTTTCGTTCATGATTATTTTGGGGCGCGGTGGCTGTCCCGATTCACGGGCAAACACCGCGTTAAACCGATCACCAGTAGGATGTTAAGAGTAAAACTCCAGCAGATCCAAAGCGCCGTCACCGTGCTGCGCTCTGCCGGCGCGCTCCAAATTTGTTTATCGCTTCGCGCGCTTTGGCTTTCAGCCAATTTCATCAATTCTTCCGGCATCCACTTGCCGACGCCTTTGTCGGTCGCGCCGCTAATTCCTTTCGACCGATCATGCCAGCTATCGCGCGTGCCTTCGCCGCCGCGCGCTTTTGTTCGTAATTCTCGGTTTGCTCTAACGACAGTACGATGCCCTGCGCGATGCCGTTCCAGTCTTTCTGTTGAATGCCGCGCAGGACCAGCGGCAAGCCTGCCGACCAGTCTTCCTCTGGCGCGCGCGCGTCCTGCTCGGGAATCGTCAAATGTGTAGGTCGGGCGGCAGAAGCTCCACCTGAGAATTCGCGCACCAGTTGTTTGGCGATATCCCGGTAATTAGTTTGAGGATTTCTTTGCGAATTGCCTGGGCGCGACGAAAGAGATCCGCGACGGTTGGGCCTGAATGCGTGTCAGCCAAAATATTCCTCCTGCCAGCCGATTTGTGATGAAGATAATTTCATTCATGAGCAATACGTAACTGAACGAAGTACAA
>ERZ1370068.4632-contig-3692_pt1 | contig 200766 bp, 237 predicted proteins | sample MGYA00561227_ERZ1370068 | MGnify/ENA primary metagenome ERZ1370068 (study PRJEB38410, sample SAMEA6850437) | metagenome | study: Metagenomic assessment of the ecological functions of the soil: analysis of the soil microbiota associated with the...
AGTTACGTATTGCTCCTGGTCTATCCCTGACCTCTGGCCCGGCATCGATCTCGTCTACACCGGCGACGTCGGCCGCCTCAAGTACACCTTCCTCGTCAAACCCGGCGCCGATCCCGCCCAGTCCGCCTCGCCTACCGCGGCATCTTCCGCCCTCACGCCGCTCACCGACGCCGGCGAGCTCCACATCGCCACCCTGTCGGCGCCTTCTCCGGGACGACTGGCCCTATGCTCTATCAAGAGGGTCACGGCCGGCGCGACGAGGTCCCGGCCACCATGCCCTGGCCGGCGCCACACCTGATGGGGCGCGAGGCTACGGCTTCAACCTCGGCAGCTACGATCGCACCTGCCCGCCCGTGCTCGATCCTCCCTGCTCGTCTATGCCGGCTATATCGGTGGCTCGGGGAGCGACGAGGGCGAACGGCGTCGCCGTGGACGCAAACGCCTATGTCGTCGGGCGCGGTGACCTGGCCGTGCCCCCTCCTTCCCCCGCCAAGGTCGGACCGACCTAGCCAGCGGCACAAGACTCTGGGACCGGTCCGCGGCATTGTTTCGGATTGATCTCGGCGACGACGGTGCGCGCGGCGCGGACCGCGGCCCGGACGATGTCGACCGAGACGCCGAGGCTGCACCTGGCCGCGCTCGTCGGGGAGGACTCCACCGCACCAGGGCGACGTCGAAGACAAGCCGGCCGCTCTGATCAGGCGAGGGACGTCGGCGTGAGCGCGATCGGCGCACGTACTGACATGCTGTTGTTCGCCAGCTCGCGTGCATGTCGCGGCCTATGTAAAACGCGCGCGATGCCGGAAGTGGCCTGCCGGGCGACCGTCCTGCGCCGACGGCGCCGTCGGTCAGGAAGTGATCAGCCCACGCCGACCGGCGCCGTGGCTTCGAGCGCCTCCAGGAGCCGGCGCGTCGCGCACGCGCTGCCCACGAACACGCGGGAGCCGGGCTGGACCACACGTACGGCGTAGCAGCCGACACCGCAATGACTCTGCCAGTCCATCGACGTCACGGGCGGCGTCCCGTCCGGCGTCGTAATGGGCCGGCGCCGGTACTGACGCCGGGTCACGCCGGCACTGACATGGCCGGGCGAGCGCGCCCAGGTGGGGAGCGCCCCGCTGCCTGGCCCCGTCGCGAAGAACAGCGGCCCGAGCCGCATGGCGCGCCAGGTTCCCGGGCCGAACCGCGGCGTGATGGGCACGTCGGCCCGCGCCGCCCGGCGCGCGCTGGCGTCGACCTGGGCCAGCTCCAGCACCTGGACGACTGTGTCCCGGACGTGCCCGAGCCGGGGCGTGGCGGTGACGGCGGCGAGTCCCTCCAGGCGCGGCCGGCCAGCTCGGCAGGGACTCGCGGCCGAGCACGTTGACGGCGATGGTGACATCGGCGCCGGCCGCGATCGCGCTCGATCGGCACCGGCGTGAGCGACACCGCGTCCACACGAGGCGCTGGTCGCCACGCACACCCATGGCGGATAGAGGCCGGGAATCAGCGCGGCCATGTGAGCGCTTTCCTCCCCACAGCGCGCCGGATGTGAGCGGCGCGGACAGCGTCCGGCGAGGTCGGCCGCCATCACCGTGGCGGGCGTCGGCGGCCGGCGAACGAGCGGTCCCCCTCGTCGTCTCGCGCAGGAGCTGCCGCAGGATGCACACTACCGTCGCCGGCCGCGCCCTTGCGGAAGATCTCGTCGACCACGGCCTCGGCCACCGCTTGCTCAACGTGTCCGCGATGTCCGCGCCCGACAGTCCAAGCGCCAGCCAGACCGCCGCGACCGCGCCCATGCCACTGCCGGACACAGTCGATGGTGTAGCCGGCGCGCTGGAGAACATTGATCACGCCGGCGTGAGCGAAGCACTTGGCGCCGCCCGCGCCGAGCGCCAGGCCGAGCTTGGTCCGCGAGAGATGGCGGCCCAGCCACGCGATGTCAGAATCCGTCGGCTCGTCCGCGCACCGGCGGGCGACCCGGCACTGGCGAGTGGCGGGATGGAATTATCTCCCCTGGTGCGCTGAGCAAGAACACGAGATCGGCGAGCCGGTGGCTGGCGCGCGCGTAATAGCGCGCCTCTGCCGCGACCGCGAGCGCGCATTCACGCGGTGGGCGCGCGCGAGGAGGCGCGCCAGCCCACGCCGCGCGCCGCCCACGACGAGGATGACCGTCTCGTGGGCGATCTCGAGGCGGTCCAGGTGCTCGAGGGTTTCAGCGCCGGCGACCGCGTAGGCGTGCCCCGGCACGGCCCAGGCTGGCGTGAAGGCCGCTTCGGGTGGTTGCGCTGCTCGCGCCGCGGAGGTCAAATGATGACGGCTGCCGGCCGCGGGTCGCAGCGACACGCCGCCTCGAGCACGCGATCGGCGAGGGAGGCGCGTCTGATGCCGAGGACGAGGGCGACCACGCCCTTGCCGGTTCCGCGGAGCGCGGCGTGTTCCCGAGGCGAGGCGCGCGCCAAGCAGCCGGGTGAGGTTCGCCTCGAGCCTGGAATGATCGGTTGTGGCGACGGTCGAAGTCCTCCCGCCTGATCCGAGGGCGCCGGTGCCGACGAGGCCACGACTGTCGCGCCGACCGCGGCCGCCCGGTCAGCACTCCCACCTGGCCGACGATGTCGCCGGCGCGCAAGGCGCCCCACGGTCACCGTTCGCTTCTCGGCTCGACGTCACATGGACTTCGGCAGAGCCGCGCTGCAACACCAGCATCGCTGTCACCGCAGTCGCCCTCGAGGCAGATCACGTCGCCGGTCGCGCGTAGCGGCGGAGGGCGGTGTGGCGCCGTGGAATATCATCCAGGGCCTCGTCGAGCTGGGTGAACAGCGGGCTGCGTTATGGACGGGCGCGCGCGGTCGGCCTCGACTTCCTGGGGCAGCGGTGTGACCTTCATGCGGTTGCCCGGGGCCCGGCCCGGCGGCCAGGCGCAGAAGCCCGTCGTTGTTGCCCGGCAAGATGTGCACGAGCCCGAAGCGCTGCTCGCAGCTTCGCGCCGCCAGGTCGCTGTTGGCGACCCACTCTGACCGCCCCCACTGGTGGATGACGGGCTCGACGTCCTGAGTCCTCGACAACGATGCAGCGTCCAGCATCGTGTGCCTCCTTCCAGTCCTGCCGATAATCGAACCCGATTCGCGTGAGGCCGGGCGTGGCGCCGCCTCCTCGCGGCCCCGCCCGACGACACGCCGGGGGCCCGCCCGGGCGCCACGGCAGCGTCCGCCCAGCTCCCGAAGGACGTGAACGGCCGAGCCGGGCAGGGCTGCGCACTGTTCACCGCCACGTCTCGGAACGTCCGCGCCGCTCCCGGCCGTCTCGCTCAGCACCAACCCCGCCCGCAGTCGCTCACCGCCACCGCGTCCAGCGTCGCCTCCAGCCGGCTCCCGCGTTCCGGGTCGCCCGATGGCCGGCCCGTCGTACCAGAGCCGCACCACCCCGAGTTGTGACCCCCTGCCGGCGCACGTCCTGCGCACCGACACGCGCACGCCAGCAGCGCCCCCGTCCGGCACCGTCACCGGCGTCGCCTCGAGCGCGATCAGCGCAACAGCGCATCTGTGAACCCGCTGCTGCCGGCCGGGACGTTGAGGACCCGCCCCAGGCTCACCACTGCCGTCCACTACCACCTCCGTCAGTGTCCAGCCGCAGCCCCACGGCAGTCGCTGGAAACGGCAGCAGGCCGATCCACACCTCTGCGTCCCCGGCACGAGCTGATGGCCGATCACCTCCAGCGCGTAGTCCCGGCTCGCGGTGAACCCATTGTCGTCGGCGGCCTGCACCTGGTGAAAGCTGAACAGGCCTGCCTGGGTCGGCGCGCCGCCCAGCGCCCCGTGCTCGCGTCCAGATCGAGGCCCGGCGGGAGCGTGCCGTCCACCACCGTGAAGGTCGGTGCGGCGGGTAAAATTCTGGCGCTGTCATGGACAGCGTCTGTAATGGGTGTCCAGGGTGCCGTCCGGGAGAGTGACGGGGGTGAGGTCCGCTGCGGCGCCTCGCCGTTACTGTTGTTCCCCAGCAGGCCACGTCCCCGGTGCCCTTCACCCCGCAAGGTGGAAGAAGCCCGCGCTGACCTGGCAGGAACGGGCTGGGCCCGCCACGCCCCGGCGGCGCCCTGGCCGAAGCCGTTGACCCCAGCAGGCCACGTCCCGGGCGCGGGCGATAGTTCTGCTGGCTCCGGAGCCGCGCGGTTCCGGCCTCAATCCCACTGGCCAGGACAGGCAACATCTCGAGCGGCCTCGGCTGTTTGACGTGATTCATGGTAATTCGGCCGCCGGTACCGGCTCCTCGCCTGCGCCGATGACACCAACACGGTGAAGGAGGCCATCGAGACCATCAACTGGTACGCCTCGTTCGCGGCGATGGCGGACGGTAGGTGAGCGCCTGGAGGGGGCATCGACGGCCCCTCCGACTCAACTCCAGCCCGGCTCGTCAGGCCGTCGAAACCGTGGTCGCCGCAAGAAGCGGCCCGATAGCGCGGAGCCGTGTCCGCCTCGTCGTGAGGTGCGGCCCGGCGTGCCACGTCCTACGCGCCGTCGACGGCGGCCCTGTGGCGGGCCGAGGGGTCAGCGGGAAGCGCCCAGGTCGACGGTCGCCTGCAGCGCGCGGAGGTCTGGGCGCCCTGCAGCCCGTCGAGGTCGAGCCCTCCGCCCGACGTCAGTAGTGAGGTAACCGAGCTTCTGGAGTGTAGTCGATGGGTAATGCCGATACTCGGCCGCTTCCGCATTGTGGGCATACACGATGGCGATCTTGCCCGGCTGGGTGAGACGCTCCGCCGTGCCGCGCACCACCGCCTTGTCGATCCGCTTCTGACGATCTCGTAGCGGATGTCGTACGCGCGCCGTCCGACGTCGAAGCCGCTTCTCGTCGAAGCGGAAGCGGATGGAGAGCGGCGTGTGCTGGACGAGGACCAGGTTGGCTCGCCTCGAGCGGGCACCGGCAGCCGCGCCTGCGGAGCCGATCCGGGCGCGGAGCGCGATGCCGCACGGCGAGCATGAGCTGCCACAGGCGCAGGTTGCTGCAGGCAGACACGGGGCCGAATCGGCCCCGTCTCTCGAGCAGCGCGAGGCGCCGGCGTAGATCTGATAATTCGACGCCGTCCGTCTTCTGTTTCCTCGAAGTAGTGCGCGAGCATGTCCTGGGCGGCCTGCTCCTGGCGGTCGAGGTAGGCGGACGATGGTCGTCGATCGAGCGCGGTGACGCTCTCCCCGAACAGCCTTGCCGCTGGCGCGTAGACGGTGCCCAGCCGTCGGGTCGAGCGCGCCGCCGGTACGCGTCGACGCGCGCGCGCACCGACGGGGCCGAAGGTCTGCCGAGGTGGTCGAACAGGTGTGCTCGATCGTCGCGCGCGCAGTGAACGCGACGATCCGCACCGTCTGTCGCCCGGCGCTGCAGGCGCCGCTCGATCTGGCGCCGACGTGCTTGTCGATGCGGTGGCCGAAGCTCGGTCGAGCGCCGGCAGGCCGCGGGTGCGCGCCTTGGAGCGGCCGCGCGAGACGGCGGCGGCGGCGATGGCCGAGCTGGGTCGAGCAGGTTCGGCCTGAATGGACCAGCGCTCCGCTGCGCCGACGAGCCGCGGATGTCGGCGAGCGCTGCAGAGCGGGTGCACGTCGCGCGAAGACGATGGTCGCCTGATGCCATGGGCTCGGTGTCCGTGCCGTGCGCGCCGCCGCCGTCTCGCCCGAGGCGCGTCGAGCACCGCGCGCTGCGGAAGCGCCACTGCACCGCGGGGTGGATGGCGGTTGCCTCTCTCCTTGATGAGGTGGCCTGGATGCGCGGCCGTGGAGCTTCAGTCGACGCCAGCGCCGCACGGCCATCGGAGAATCAGGGGCAGCACCTCCTGGAGCTTGAGCGGAGGCGCGTGGCGTTCGAGGTCGCCGGATGAGGTCGGCTGCAGGCCAGCTCCAGGCGCCGATGAGGTCGTCCTGGTAGTGCAGCGGCGCGGCGACCATCAAGTGCGCGCACGCCGTGGGCGAGCAGGGCCAGCTCCCTCGATCGTGCGTCGGCGGCTGGCACAGGCGGCGAGATCGTCGACGATGACGGGCCGGCTCCTCGCGGGACCGACCCGCTTCGTGGCAGCGACCGCCCGGGCGAACTCCGCCGTCGTGATGGTGCGCGGAGTCCGCGAAGAGGCAGGGGCGTGGGCTCGAGGTTCGCCGCGTGGTTCAGGTACGAGCACCCGGTCGCCCTGGCCAGGCGGCCAGGCCCTGAGGCTCATGTCGCCGGCGGCGGAAGAGGGTCGCGCAGCTTCGTCCTGCAGGGCTCTGGAACGGTGCGCTCGCCGCGATGGACTCGCTGGTGGATGAGGTCGCGCTTCAGGGAGGACAGCACCTCCTGGCCCGTCACATCCACGGCGCGGACCACGGCGAGCCTCTTCGAGATCACGAACCGATCGGCGGGCAGCAGATCGGTCAGGCCTGCCGGGTCGAGGAGGGCGGCCCGGAGACGCTCGAGCGCGTCCGGCGCTGGGGCACTGCCGCGCACGCGCACGTCGGCAGAAGCCCGACAGAACTCGGAGCTTGAAGTGCCGTTCAGACCGCCGTCCGGCACGCTGAGCACGAGCGGAGGGGGCAGCTCGAGATCGTACACGCGCTCGAGAACGAGCGCCTACGCTGAGCTCGTGCACGGTCACAACGGTGCGCTCGTCCACGTTGACGTGCCCATTGAGCCGCCCGTCCGGCCCAAGGAGGTCGCGCTCGAAGGCGGTGGCGTAGACGTTCAGCAGGCGGAACGGCACGAACGCGGCGATGTGGATGAAGTCCCGGCCGGCCGGCGCGAACACCGCCGATATCATCGCGTCGACCAGCGGTCGGTGGCGGGCGATCAGGCCGAGGTCTTGATCGGGCCGAGGAGCTCGGGTGCCTGATCGAGCCACTTCGCGGATCTTTCCGCCCCATCGGCCCATACACGGCCTCGTTCCGCCGGGAGAGGTCCTCCCCCAGAAATCGGCCAGGGGCTTCAGGCTCAGCTCCGTGGCGAAGGGCAAGGCGCGCTGGACTCGTCGAGGTGGTCCTGATGTCTGTTGAGGGTGTCGTGCTCATCCAGAACCTCGCCGTTGGGATGTGAACTCGAGGGGGTCGGGGATTCGGGGGCCCCCAACCGGCACTGGGGTCAGTCTATCAGACTCCTCCGAGGCCCCTCGCTCACGCGTCACGGCCGGTGCGGTCCGGAGCCGTAAGCCATCGCGTGGGCGCTCTCAGCGAATCCACTTTGAATCAAAGCAGGACGCGCCGGTGTCACCGACGTGCCGCCCTCCCCCTCTTCCGGGCGACGAGCCCGGATCATGCGCCAACCCTGACGACCCACCTTTAACGCGACAATTGACGCCTTCGCCCAAACGCCCCGGCAACGGCCCCGCCTACTAACGGTCTCTGTGCAGCGTCGCTGCGCCCCGCCAGAGAGGGTGGGACACCTTTAGCAAGCTGGTGCCGATCCTGCCCAGACGGCTCGCTACCACGGCGCCACGGACGTCATTCACCGACGTCGGGCAGCGCTTTCTGATATCCACGCCCGTGCGGTCCTTCACCGACGACCGGCCGTATGCGTATCAGCAGGGCCGCGCGGGCCGACGAGTAAGTCCGGCTGCCTACACCCTCGCCAGCGCCGCCGCTGATGGCGCGCGCGCCTACGGCTTCGGGTGGTGCCTATGACCCGAGCCGGCCCCTCGTGCTCGATCCGTCGGTGCTGGTACGCCGGGTTCATCGGCGGCAGCGGCGACGACTCCATCAACGGACGCTGTTGACGCGGCCGGCAACGCGTATGTCGGCACGACCAACTCGTATATCTCCTCGTTTCCCGCCAAGGTTCACCCGATCTCGTTCGCCAACGGCGCCTTTCTTCTCGGCGACGCCTTCGTCGCCAAGCAATAAGGCCGAAATGCGACGCAATGCGGCACGATCAACCACGAAAGGAGTGCGTCATGTGGCGCTCACGATTCACACAGCACCGCCGCCACGAGCCGGGAAGTGCCGAGTCACGTCTGGCGCCACTGGTGGATGGGGCGGTCGCGCTGAAGCGGGATCGAGAACCCGCGCGCGGGCTACGAGCGCACGGAGGCGAAGCGTCCCATCCACCCGTCTCCGCTGGTCCCAGCGGCCGCCAGGACGCCTGCGGCTTGCGCGCCCATTGTCTTGCCGGTCCGGTAGGCATCGACGCCGCACAGCCAGCACCGGGCGTAGATCACATCGACGTGCCAACATGCCGGCGGCGCCACACCGCACTTTGGGCAACGGAGAGGAAGAACGGGGCCGTACCGCTGCGCCGCCCTGATGATGTGTAGGCAAGCTCGCGGACTGCTCCTGGTAACATCGCAGCCGGCAGAGCCGGTCTCGGAAGAGCTGGCGGCTCGGATGACACGGCGCGCGTGAAGAAAAAAGGATGCGACGCCCGCGACGCGGGGCCGCTGACGAACGCCAGCGCGAGAACGTGGCTGCCGTCGACGATGGTACGGATCGCCTCCAGCGCAGCTGCGCGACCTCGTCTGCACGAATCACGCGAGCCTTCTCCGGCGCGGCGCTACGGCGCCATTCTCGCGATGAACACGACGCAGCGGCGATAGGGGCTACGGTGCTGCTTTTGGCGCGCGGTCAATCGCAGGAACGTTACGACCGTGATTACCGCACGGTTCGACGGCCGGGGCGCTCTCGCACGTCCGAGCGGGCCGTATTCGGCGGGTTCCTTCCGCGCGGCGCTCCGGCTCGCTCTGGGAATCCTGGCTACGGCCAACCTTAGTCTGAGCGCGCGAGCACGAGTTTCGTCACGGGCTCGAGCCATGCGATCGGCGCCTGATCCCACGGGAACCACGGTCGTGGAATCGCCAGTGGATCGAGGCGTCTCGCCACCACGAGGTCAATCACATCGGGGAGCAAGCGGCGGAGTCGGCGCGCGAGACGTGAAACGTCACGCCGCGCGTGTACATGTCGAGCAGCGGCACCGGAGTCAGCGCACCGAAGTAGATGGCCACGCTCGTGCAGTACCCGTAGTCTTCGGTCGATCGGAGCACGGCGGGCGAGCCCCCTCGGCGCCCGGTGGCGTCGACGGTGACGAGGGCGCGATCGAACCGCCGCGGCTCAGGTGCCGTGATGCTCCACGGCCTCCTCGCGCCGAGTGGCAAAGTGCGGCCGCCGCCAACGCGCGCCGGGTCACCGTCGACGTAACGGACCCGGCATACGGGCGCGCCCGCGGCGACAGCCGCGGCTGCCGCGTGGCAGGGCGACGGACTGGACCATCCCGCCCAACGACGAAAGCACCCGGCGCCCGGCCGCTCTCGGAGCGGCAGACCACCCGCCCGGAACCCATCCGCCACATTGTCCGGCATAGGTCGCGAGAGCGGTGACGACCGGAACATCGGTGGGCGCCGGGACGAGCAGGCTGGATCTCGCGGCCGGGACTGCCAGCAGGTCTCGCCACCGCGCCCCCGAACCCTCCCCCCCGGCCTCGCCGAAGCCGAATGCGGCACCGATCCGCCCGCGAAAGCTCGTGCAGCCTCCGAAACGCGTGTCCCGACACGCCGGGCACGCTCCACAGGAAACCTGGAACGGCACGAGGACGCGATCACCCGGCTGGCGAACCCGAACCTGGTCGCCAACCGCTACGACCTCGGCGATCGTCTCGTGGCCGACGGGGAACGGACCCGGAAACAGGCCGGCTATGGCCATGGGCAGGTGGAGGTCGCACCGGGCGACCGCCAGCGGCCGGACGAGGGCGCCGGCCGGCCCAGGCAGCACTGGCGTCTGGCACGTCTTGCGCCACTCGACCCGACGGGCCTCCACGAATGTCAGTTGGCGCATGACGGTCTTCAGCTTAACCCCTGCAGGTGAGCAGGAGCGATCGAGGCTCCGAGGCGCGTCCGAGGTGGTCAGAGGCCGTGACCCACCTCTAGCTCTAGCGCCTGCGTCGAGCGACCTCGGCTGCCCTGGCCCGCGGTGCCGCCGAACGCTCACGGCTCGGCCTGCCGTTGCCAACACGGTCCCTTGACGGACCCGCGCCCTCCGCCTCAGAATCCCCGCAGGCCGCCGCAGTGGTCCTCATCAAGAGGGCGAAAGGGATGACGCTCGATGAGAGACACCCCTCGACGATTCGGGCTGTTTCCGAAATGCGTCCAAGACGACGGTCTACCCGGCGGGCATCACGATCTTCGAGGAGGGGAGCGAAGGTGACACGATGTATGCCATCAAGCGGGGGAGAAGGTCGCGGTCCTTGTCGGGGGCAAGACGGTTGACACCCTCGCCGACGAGGAGATTTTTGGCGAGATGGCCCTCCTCGAGCATGCCGCCTCGGACGGCCACCGTTGTCACTCAGAAGAAACCGAGCTCGTCGAGATCGACGAGCCGCAGTTCTATATCCTGGTCCGGCAGAACCCGCATTTCGCGCTCCAGCTCATGCAGCTCCTGTCGGAGCGCTTGCGCCACGCTGACGACCTCTACAAGACATCGCCGGGGCCTGGCGGATAGCCTCACGCCCGGCCGCGGCGATCCGATCGAAGCGGCTGGTCGAGGGCCGAAAGCGGTGACATGGCACGGCTGAACCTGACCCTCCTCGGCGGCTTCCAGGCCCGGCTCGATGACCGGGTGGTCGGCCTGTCCATGAAGAAGGGGCAGGCGCTTCTCGCCTACCTGGCGATGCGCCGCCGGCAAGACCCACCTGCGTGACAAGCTCGCCACGCTGTTGTGGGGAGAGGTGGGCGAGCGGGCGGCCCGGGCGGGCCTGCGCCAGGCGTTGTTCATGCTGCGGCGGATCCTCGGCGACCCGAGCCCACTCGAGACTCGAGGGCGAGAATGTGGCGCTCGACCCGGAGCTCGTCGGAACGGACGTGGAGGAATTCGAGCAGTGCGCGGCCGCGGCACTCCGCGCGGCCCTCGAGACGGGCTGCCGTGCTCTATCAGGGGAATCTGCTCGAGGGGCTCTCGCTGCAGGAGCCCTCCTTCGAGGAATGGCTGGTCGCCGAGCGCAGGCGGCTCCGCGAGCTGGCGCTCGAAGCCCTCGGGCAGCTCCTGGCTCTGCAGCGCGACGCAGGGGCCCTCGAATCGGCGGTGCAGACGGCGCTGCGGCTCGTGAGCGCTGGATCCAGTGCAGGAGCACGTGCACCGGACGCTGATGCGCCTGCACACTCGAGCTTGGCGATCGCGGGGCCGCGCTCCGCCAGTACCAGCTCTGCGTGAGCGCGCTCGCGCGAGCTGCGCGCCGAGCCGGACGCGGAGACCAAGGCGCTCTATCGGGAGATTCTCCAGCGGCGGCTGGCGCCTCCGCCAGTTGCCGCACCGAGCGGACGGCGGCGCGGGGGAACCCGCTCCACACGACCCTCTGCCGGCGACCGGGCCGCCGCCGTCGGAGTCGCCCCTGGTCGGCCGCGGGCTCGAGCTCGAACGGCTCCGAACTGCGCTCCAGGCCGCCTGGACGGGTCAGGCCCGCCTCGTCGCAGTGATCGGCGAGGCCGGTATCGGCAAGAGCCGCCTCGCCGCAGAGCTTGGCGTGGAGGTGCGTCGCAGGGGCGGGCGCGTCCTCGTGGGCCACTGTCACGAGAGCGAGCAGGTGCTGCCCTTCGCGCCATGGATCGACGCGCTTCGCGGAGGCGGTCTGGTCGACGACAAGGAGATCCTCGGAGCGCTCGGGCCCGTGTGGCGCGGCGGAACTGTCCCGGCTCCTTCCCGAGATCTCCGAGGCGCCGCCCGCGCCTCCCACGGCCGATGCTGTCCAGCTCTTCGAGGCGGTCGCCCGGCTTCTCGAGCACGTGACCCTGGCCCGGCCGCTCCTACTGGTCCTCGAGGACCTCCACTGGAGCGACGAGATGAGCCTCCGTCTCCTGGCCTTCATCGGCCGCCGGCTCGGTTCGGTCGCGCATGCTCGGGATCATGACGGTGCGGGAAGAGGACCTGCCGCAGGCGGCCACGCTCCGGCACACGCTCGACGAGCTCGGATCAGGAAGGTCTGGTACGCTGTGCGCTGGGTCCGCTCGGCCGCGAGGACACTCAGGTCCTGGCCCGGACTCTCGTGCCGTCAAGCGAGGCCGCGCGCACTCGACGAGCAGCTCTGGCGGGCGAGCGAGGGCAACCCGTTCATGGTCGTCGAGACCGTGCGAGCGCTGCGCGGTGGCCAGGCGCCGGAGGGAACGCCGGCGCTGCCCATCCCGGAGCGCGTCCGCAAGCTGGTCGCGCATCGTATCGAGCGGCTCGGGGATCGCGCGCCGCCGGCTCGCGGCGGTCGCGGCGGTGATCGGGCGTCCGTTCGAGTGGGCGTTGCTCGAGCGCGCGGCGGATCTGGACGCGGCCGAGGCCGCCGAAGGCGTGGAAGAGCTGGTGCGCCATCGGATCCTGCACTTCGACGACGACCGCCTTCAGTTCACTCACGACCGCATCCGAGAGGTCGTGCTCGGCGAGCTCTTCCCGGCACGCCGCGCGGTCCTTCATCGCCGCGTCGCCGAGGCGCTGGAGCAGCTCTACGCGGATGAGCTCGGCGTGCACGCCTCGGCGCTGGGCACGCACTATCGCGAGGGCCAGGTATGGGCGAAAGCCGTCCTCTACCTGCAAGAGGCCGCGATGCAGGCGCGCGCTGCGCTATGCGCAGCGGGAGTCGGTCACGTGCTATGAGCAGGCCCTGGCGGCCCTCGCGCGAGTGCCAGACAGCCGCGAGGCGCGCGAGCAGGGGCACCGACCTCCGGTTCCGCCTGCGCGTTCTCGCTCTACGGGCTGCGCGACGTCGCTCGCGCCATGCAATGTCTCCGCGAGGCCGAGGAGCTCGCGCTCGCCCTTGGCGACCAGCGCCGCCTCGGGGAAGTCCTGGTCGGTATGACTCATGCCCTGGCCTCCGAGGGCAACCTCGAGGAGGCGTCGCGAGACGGGCTGCGCGCGCTCACGGTCGCCACCGCGCTGGGCGAGCTAGATCTGCAGAGTGTGGTCGAGCCTCGGACCTGGGGCGGGTCTACTACGCGCCGGGGCGACTACCGCCGGGCCATCGATCTCATGCGCTGGGTTGCGCGCACCGTGGCCACCGGCACCCGGAAGACGTGCCGATCGATCAGCGCTTCGCGCCGGGCGCGCCGCCGTCATCCGTCGGGTGTCGCGGGTGGCTCGCTATCTGCCTCGCCGACACGGGCGACTTTCCTGAGGCTGTCGCCTGGGGCGGGAAGGCGTGCGGATCGCGGAGGCGGAAGGTGGTCTCCACGCGCAGGTGTTTGCCAGCTACTGCCTGTCCCGGCGTGTATCTCGCTCGGGGCGACGCCGAGCAGGCGATTCCGCTCCTCGAGAGGGCGATTGCCCTGTGCGAAGGCCGCGTCCTGATGTACCGGTCGCGGGCCATCACGAGCCTCGCTCGGGCCCAGACGATGGTCGGGAATCTCGCCGTGGCGCTCCGCCTGCTGGAGAGGCGGCGGACGAGGTGCAGACGACCACGCTGGTCTTCGGTTCCGCGATGGTCCTCGTCTGGACCAGTGCCGTCCACCGCGAAGCCGGCCTGCTCGAGGAGGCCGACCGCTACGCATCGGCGGCGCTCGAGCTGTCTCGGCGCCAGGGCGGACGAGGAGACGAGGCCTGGGCCCTCCATGCTCTCGCGGAGATCGCGGCGCGCCGGGATCCGCCCGAGAGCGACGCTGGCGTTCGAACGCTCCGCTCGCGCGCTGGCGCTGGCCCAAGAGCTCGCGATGGCGCCGCTCCAGGCGCGCTGTCACCTGAGCCTCGGAGGGCTGCATCATCAAGCGGGAGAGATGGCTGAGGCCCGAGATGAGCTGTCGCGCGCCGTGGACATGCTGAGCCGGATGCAAATGCGCCGGTGGCTCGGGACCGCACAAGTCCTTCTCGGCGCCGCCTCTTAACGCGCCTCCTGTAGCTCGCTTTCACCGTAAGCCGCCACAACAACACTAGTAGCTCCCTCCCCTTGGCTTTGACGGCCAGCCCGGCCGACGGGCAGCTCCGCCGCTCGCGGCCCCGCCGATCACGACCCACGAACAGTCCACCTCCGGCCACGGGCGGCGATTTCCGTCCAACGCGAATTTTGACGCCCCCTATAACACGGCGCCAACGGCCACCCCAGTACAACTGGGCCTGAGGAGCCGGCCCGTGCCCCTCGAGGTGGCCGTAAAAGGACGGGTCGCACGAGGAGTGGGCAGCAGAATCCCGCGCAGAGCAGCAGGAGGGCGAGCACAGGCGCTCGGCGCAAGGAAGCCGCTGCCCCGGCAAACAATGTCACGCACCGGGCGCCCGATTCGGGCCCCCAAGGAGGATTGGTTGTGAAGACGTCACGAATCGCCGGCGGGGCCACTCTGAGGGCTCCCGGCAAGCAGGACCGGTCTCGAGTTGTGGCGAAAGTGGTGGCGGTACTGGCGCTGGTAGGTGCTGTCGCGAGCGGCTGTCTCAATCAACGCTCGGTCTCGACCTGACGGCTCCGGACGCGGGCACGCGGGGCCGCGCTCAAGCGCTCCTGGGCAAGCTGCCGCTCTACTTCATCGAGAACCGCGGCCAGGAGGATTCCGCAGGTCGCCTACTACGTCCAGGGCGCGACACCGCCGTGTACTTCACCGACACGGGCGTGACTTTCGCTCTCACGGGCTCGAGGTCGGATGGTGCGGTCAGCGACCGGCTGCCCTCGCCCGCTTGTCCGTCGCGCCGCGCTCGCGCCGGAGCGCGCCACGGGCGAGCGCTGGGCGGTCCGGCTCGATTTCGTCGGCGCCAACGCCGTCAGGCCGCGGGGCGGGCATCGCAAGGCGGCCGTCGTCAGCTACTTCAAGAGGCGGCGATAGCCCGTCCCAGAGCGGCCTCGAGACCTACGGCAGCGTCGTCTATCCGGAGCTCTGGCCTGGCATCGACCTCGTCTACGAAGGGACGGCTGGGCATCTCAAGTACACGTTCCTCGTCAAACCGGGGGCGGATCCCGGCCAGATCCGGCTCGCCTATCGAGGCGCAACCTCGGTGACCCTGACCGACGCGGGCCAGCTCGCGATCTCGACACCCGTGGGCGGCTTTACCGACGACCGACCATATGCCTATCAGGACGGCGCGGCGGCCGCGACGAGGTCTCCGGCGGCGTTCGCGCATGGTCGCATCCGCGGCCGACGGGCCGCATGGCTATGGCTTCAAGGTCGGCCAGCTACGACCGCAGCCGACCGCTCGTGCTCGATCCGTCCGTGCTCATCTACGCCGGCTACATCGGAGGCTCGGGCGACGACGTCGCGAATGGGATCGCCGTGGACGCGGCCGGCAACGCTCTACGTCGTCGGGACGACCACTCCCCCGTTCCCTCGTTCCCCGCGAAGGTCGGGCCCGACGTGATCTTCAACGGCGGCTTCAGCGACGCCTTCGTGGCCAAGGTCAAGGCCGACGGCACCGATCTCGTCTACCTCGGCTACATCGGCGGCGCGGGCCGAGATGAGGGCTACGGCATCGCGGTGGACAAGGCGGGCAACGCCTACGTGACGGGCTCACGAACTCGGACCAGAGCACGTTCCCGGTGAAGGTGGGACCGAGCTGTCGTCATCGGCGGCGGCACCGACGCCTTCGTGGCCAAGGTCAAGGCCGACGGCACCGCGCTCGTCTACTGCGGCTACATCGGCGGGGCGGGCGACGACGAGGGCTACGGCGTCGCCGGTGGACGCTGCCGGCAATGCCTATGTCACGGGCTCCACCGAGTCGGACCAGACGACCTTCCCGGTCAGGGTGGGGCCGGACCTCGATCTTCGGCGGTGGCCGGCGTCGACGCCTTCGTGGCGAAGGTCAAGCGCCGATGGCACCGCGCTGCTCTATGCCGGCTATATCGGCGGGCGCGGGCTTTGACGAGGCCTCGGCATCGCCGTGGACTCCGCCGGCAATGCGTACGTCACCGGGGACACCAGCTCCGACCAGACCACCTTTCCCGGTCAAGGTCGGGCCCGACCTGAACTACAACCTCGGCTCCAGCGACGCGTTCGTGGCCAAGGTCAAGGCCGACGGCACGACGCTCGTCTACGCTCGGTTACATCGGCGGCGGCGCGCGAGGATCATCGGCTTCGGCATCGCCGTGGACGCCGCCGGCAATGCCTATGTCACGGGCTCCACCGAGTCCGACCAGACCACCTTCCCGGTCAAGGTGGGACCAGACCTCGATCTTCAACGGTGCTCATCGACGCGTTCGTGGCCAAGGTCAAGGCCGATGGCACCATGCTGCTCTACGCCGGGTATATCGGCGGCGCGGCCGTTGACGAGGGCTTCAGCATCGCCGTGGACACCGCCGGCAATGCCTATGTCACCGGGAACACCGGCTCCGACCAGAGCAGCTTTCCCGTGAAGGGCGGGCCCGACCTGAGCATCAACGGCGAGTTCGACGCCTTCGTGGCCAAGGTCAAGGCCGACGGGACCGGCGCTGCTCTACGCCGGCTATATCGGCGGCGCGGGCGGCGATGATGGCCTCGGCGTCGCCGTGGACGCCGCCGGCAATGTCTATGTCGCCGGGGCGCACGAGCTCCGACCAGAACACCTTCCCGGTGACGGTCGGGCCGGACCGGATCTTCAGCGGCGGCGACGACGCGTTCATCGCGAAGATCTCCGGGAAGCCTGAGCTCGCCCCGGTGGGCTTGGTCGCCCTGCCCCTCGTGGCCAAGCCCGGGGAACGCTCTCGGTGTTCGATACCGTCAGCAATCTGGGCCTCGGGACCGCGAAGGCGTCCACGACGCGCTACTACCTCTCCACCGACACGGTCAGGAGCGCCAACGACATGCTCCTGCTCGGGAGCCGCGCGGTATCCAGCCTGGAGCCCGGGGCTTCCCTCCCGGGCAGCGCGACGGTGACGATCCCAGCCAACGTTGCACTCGGGTCCTACCGCGTCCTGGTCTGCGCCGACGACACCAAGGTCATCGCGGAGCTCGACGAGACCAACAACTGCCTCGCGGGCAACACCGTCCAGGTGACGCTGCCCAACCTCGAGGTGACGGACATCTCGAAGCCCCCATCGAGCGTCCAGCGCGGCCACAGCTTCTCCGTGACCGACACGGTCCAGAACCTGGGCAGTGTGAGTGCCGCGGCCACGACCACCCGCTACTACCTCTCGCTCGATCTTTCAAGGGCGCCGGCGACATTGCCCTGCTGGGCAGCCGCTCGGTGGGCATCCTGCAGGCGTCGGGCACCTGACGGGCACGGTGACCGTGACGGTCCCCGCGGGCACGGCTCCCAAGATCTATCGCCTGCTCGCGTGCACCGACGATAGCAATGTCGTGAAGGAGCTCAACGAGAACGACAATTGCACCACCCCGAACGCGCTGGTGACGGTGACGCCGTGACACGGGCACTCTAGCAGGACGCCTCAGAGAGCCGGAGACGTCGTCCGCTCGCGCAGCGCTTGGCCGCGCGAGCGGACGACGGGCTGAACTTGGGAAGCCGCGACGTACACAATCTCCGCGATCCGCGGTTCCAGATCGCTGACGGCGGACACGGAGGACGAGGGTGAACGGGGCACACGATCAAGCGCTCACTCTGGAGGTCGCGCACGGTGCCCGAGGCGAGGCCGGGGCGCGTGTCGTGATCGAGCGCAGCACTCGCGGACCCGTCGAGGTGCTGCGGCTGGCGCACGGCAAGGCGAGCGCGCTCGACGTCGAGTTCCCTGCGCGCGCTGTCGCAGGCCCTCGACGAGGCCTCGGCCTCGCGCGCCCTCGTCCTCACGGGGACCGGCCACATCTTCTCAGCCGGCCTCGACCTCTTCCGGCTACTCGAGGGCGGTGAGGCGTACATGCGCGAGCCGCTCCCGACATTGTCGGCGACGCTCGCCAAGCTCTTCTTCTATCCGCGTCCGGTCGTCGCCGCCATCAACGGCCACGCTGTCGCCGGCGGCTGCGTACTTGCCTGTGCGTGCGATCATCGCACGATGGCGCGCGGACCCGGGCGCATCGGGGTCACCGAGCTGCTCGTCGGCCTACCCCTTCCCGCCGCGGCGCTCGAGGTCATGCGGTTCGCCCTGAGCCCGGAGCGCTTCCAGGAGATCATCTACGAAGCGGCGCACCTACGCGCCGGAGGATGCGCGTCTGTGCCGGCTGGTGGACGAGGTGGCCGACGAGGCGGAGGTCATGGAGCGCGCCTGTCAGGTCGCCGAGACGTTGGCGGCCATCCCGCCGGCGTCGTTCGCACTCAGCAATGGGAAACCGCGCTGTCGATTGCGGCGGCGCGCGCGCCGGCCGTCGTCATCGCGGACATCATCCTTCCCGGATGGATGGCTGGGAGCTCGCCCATCGGTTGCGCCGCGTCTACGGCGCGGCCATGCGACTGGTCGCGCTGACCACCCTGGGCGACCCGGAAGATCGCGCCCACAGTGCGCCGGCTGGCTTCAATGTGCACCTGGTGAAGCCCGTGCGCCCCGGGAAGGTCCACGACACGATCTTGAACCTGCTCGCGGCCTAGGCAGCGGCGTCGGCCAGCGTTCCAGGAATCAGCTATTTGGTCCAGGCATGAAGTGTGCCCTCGCCGTCCAGGCAGGGCAACCACCCACACCATGAAGTCGATACTCATCGTGGATGGCGACGAACGTGTTGCGCAAATGTTCGCCGAGGTCTTCGCCAGCCACGACTGGCACGTGATTGGGTACAGCGACGGCCAGCGCGCGGGTGAGCACCTCCGTGGCAGCGCCCACTACGACGCGAGTCCTCGTGGGTTATCGATTCGAAGGCGTGAACGGCGTGGACCTGATCAAGCAGATTCGTGCGCTCGACCACCGTCAAGACGTGCCGATCGTCATGATGACAGGAATCGTAGAAATGAGCGTCATGGCCGCCGGCGCTGACCGCGGGCGCTGATGACGTATTGTGCGAGCCGACCGACATGGCCATTGTCGTCGCCACGGTGAACGGATGCGTCGGAAGGAGAGGAGGCATCAGGACACCTGATCCGGCGCTTGTTCAGCTTCGCCGAGGCGGGGCGCGCTATCAGCGTACGGTCGCCCGGGAGTGTTCGATCCGAGAACGGCCAGGTGCGCGCGAAGCTGGCGATAGGCTTCGCGCTCAATCGCCTTCAGGTCTGTCAGCGCGGCCGGAATCCACCGCGTGAATTCGTCGCCGGCGACATGCTCCCTCGAAATGCGCTGACTCGTAGCGCGTCCTGACCGTCACCTCCGCGCTGGATGTGCCGGCTCATCGGCATCGATGGCGCGCCCGTTCGCCCGCGCCCCCGCACATGGTCCGCCGGCGCTAGCGCCCCCGCGTCAGCCAGTTCCGAATCCTCCCACAGGAGCGGCCATATGCGATCCCCCCAGCCAGCCCACCGTTTTTGTAGCCTCCCTTCCATGGCATCCAATCGAGCGGCGTGGCGCCCCGCGCCGGCGCCCATGAGCTTCCCGCACGGCGGTTCCGGAACCTGATCCAGTGCTGGGGTCGCCGAGCGCGTGGCCATGACCATCACCAGGCACAAGACGCGCCCCTCTTCGATCGATATATCACATCATCTCTCCCGCCGACCTCCATGAGGCCCAGGAGCTAGCGGGCACCATTCCGGGCGCGGTCTCCCCGGCTGCAGTTGCCCGCCGCGGTGTAAGTAGCGATAATCGCGGCGCGCGCCTGTTGCTCAGTTGGATAGAGCATCCGCCTTCTAAAGCGGTGAAGACGACGAGGGCCGCGTGGCGACCTGTCACCGTTCAGCACCGTCCATCCCTCTCCGGGCCTGTATTCATGCGGCTCGCCGGGCTCTCAGCACGCATCAGACGTTGCCGTCTCACGGTGACGTGTGATGACGCTCGGACACCAACCGCGCCCTGGAAGTGTCCCCCAAGTCGTCCCGCGTCAGGGCTCGCAACCCTCGGGCTGTTCCGGGGTCCGGTTTTGACTTTCGACCCTTGAAGGGTCCCTCCCGCTTCCAGGAGTGTACGGCCAGGCCCCGCGCCCTGGCGCATGCGCGAGGCACACAGGGAAAATCCCCAAGAAATCGAGACTCCCAGGGTCCCCCTGCCGGGTAGCGGTCCCTGGGTTGTGTGCAGAAACCGACTACCAAGGGTCCCTCGGGGAGCATGAGACGGGGCTCCGTGGATGCGGAAAACCCGGCTGCCAAAGGGGTTCCCTAGGCTGGGTCCGTCGGCGCGCCAAGGCGAGCCGCTATCGGCCAAGAGAATCCCTTAGACATGGGTCCCCTGGGTAGGGGCTTGCCCTCCCTCTCGTGAGCTGCAGCATCACACCTCAGACCTTTGTCCAATTGACACCAGCCATCGACCGGCTATGCTCGGAGGTCCACGGCAAGGGGCACCTCTAGGTAGAACGCACGCTCCGCGCATCGGCTTTAAATGCCAGTGGCACATGAGCACCAGCACGAGTATCGCGGAAGGAGAGAGACATGCTGGAATCGACACGGAAAACGAGGTGTTGTATCGCTTCTGGCCCGTCCGCTGCTCGCAGGAATGCTTGCCGCAGGCGCAGCGGCCCCCGGCGCTGCCTTCGCCGCTGAGGATCTCTTCCTTAAGCTCACAGGCATCAAGGGTGAGTCGACGGATGACCAGCACAAGAATGAGATCGTTCTTCTCTCGTACAGCCAGTCGTTCACGCAACCGGCCGAGTGCCGGCGGCGCATTGCGAACTGCGTGCGCCGTCAGGGTGACGAAGCTGATTGACAGATCGAGCCCGGCCCTTATCGGCGCCGGTCTTGACCGCCCGCAGTATCCCGACAGCCGTGATCACGTTTCGCAATTCGGGGGCCGCGCCTTTCGAGTATTACAAGGTGACGTTGACCAACGTTCTTATCTCGGCCATCACCCAGACCGACGCCTCGCCTACGGACTCGACGACGATCCTGGAACAGGTTTCGATGAACGGCACCACGTTCAAATTTGAATACCATTGCCGACGGCCACTGGGTTGCCCGTACCCGTCGTGTTCGCCTGGGACTGCGCCAGGAACAAGGTCCCCTGAACGAAGGCTGGGGATCGCGCCCACCACGACCCAAGCCTGCTCCGGCGAGTCGTTCCTCCCGGCAGAAAACAACTACCAAGGGGGTTCCCTAGGCTGGGTCCGTCGGCGTGCCAAGGCGGGCCTCTCTTGCTCAGTCAGGCCGAATCGTCAGTACCGGGCGTCGGCTCCCACGACCTACGAGACCGATCAACCCGAAGACCGGAGAGGTGCTTTATAAGCGGCCGGTGTAGTCGTGGTCATGTAGCCTCCAGACATATGGGGGGCCTACTTGATCGGCCGATATTCGACCGGCCACGACCGACCCAGGTAGGTAACCTGGCCTTGCATGAAGCTGCTGCCGGGAGGAGAAAGAACGATCGTAAAGTCGTCACCCTGTGGTCTCTTCGTTTCGATTACCACGTTGTGATCTGTGCGCGTGAGGGTGGTTTTGTCTAAAAGGTCATGAGAGGTTCCCGGCGGGTCGGTGTAGATGTAGCGCGTCAGCTTGAGGTCAATATCAACGAGTTCGATCTTGAAAAGCACCGCCGGGCCTCGTGCTGCTGGTGCCGACTGCCATGTGCCGACATAGGGCCTGAGACGGGCAGGATCGTAAGCTATGTTCTCTGGCGGGGAGCTGCACAGCCATACAGGAACGTGAAGACGAGGATCACGATCCGGTTCATGGGACCCTCCAGTTTTGAATGTGGAGGCGTACGCTAGCCGAGGTCTGACCGGCAGTCAAGAGTATGGGCTAGATACCCTTATCCCCTCGTAGCGGAGGAGATTTCGTTCAGGTAACAAATACCCTCCAAGACCCGACCGTTTTCAGCAGGGGATCGACGCTCTCACGCGGCTGGCCTTCCGCGTCTTATCCAAAGGGAATGCGTTCCTTGCCCGACCCAATGTACTCTTTGAGATTCATGTCGTCCCTATTTTCACTCCTCGATCAAAATACCGAATGGCCCTCGCAAGGGTGCAATGCGTTTGAAATGCGTGTCGTCGACGATCTGCCGATAGACACAGCATCGCCCAAAATGAAACTTCGATTGTTCGTCGTCTAGAGGTGGACCGTCGATGCAATCGAGCACGCACATGGAGCAGAGAGTGCCTCACGTTTGGTGACATGCAATTCACCATGCACCGACACGCCTTGAATGTGCAGTCACAGTGGCGAGTCGTGATGAGGTGTTCCATCGCCAGGCGATTCATCGTTTGACGGGCAGCATTGAGTCAGGACCCGAGCGGAAGTGCGGCGCAACAAATGTATCATCGCGCCGTGTACCCGTTGACGAATACATCCCCGCCCATGCACAACGAGCATCAGCCCGAGCATGAGAGGTAGCACAGCGGAGATGACAAACATTGCGCGGCGGGTCATGGCGATAGCTTACTCCTTAGGCGGCGTAAAGAAACAAAGGTGTCAGATGATTTCGAGGTGGATGACGTGTCCATATTCGGGTAGCACGGCAGTCGTCGCATTTCGAGATGCTACCTTTATTGATGTGCGCCGCCTTAGCTCGGAGGTGGTTCAGGGTGGCCCCTCACATCCTCAGCAGTGCGTTCGATGGCCGGATGATGCGCCGGTCTCTGCCCTCCCCGTCAATTGGACCTTGGTCGGTCCAACTCGCGCTCCGGTTCTAGAGAGGACGATTGCTGCCGCGATCCCCAGAGGAGACGTTGCTTCAAGATCGAAACGGAGAGAGTACGAAGGCGACGCGGGCCATCTAGCAGCACCCTTGGATAGCTAGCCCGCGTCGTCGCTCTCTGCCGTCAGCGCAGTCTCAATCAACTGCCACTCCTGTTCTGGCGTCAACTTGTCCAGTGACCGAACCCGTCAGCGTGCTCGCAGCCCTGGAGATCGATGACGGTTGGGGGCAACGGTCCCGCGTCGAGATCGGCCACGAGTGTGCGGAGGCGGCCAGGGCTCGACACAACGGGCAGAGGAAGGTAACACTGCGCATGATCTGGTTGAGCTAGAATGACGCGATTGCAGACGGGGAACAATTGGACCTTGGTCAGTTGGACCTTGGTCGGGGAAGCGATGGGAGGGCTACCGGCGTCTGGCAGACGGCGGTCACATGTATCCATCCGCGGACACTAGCCGAGCCTTAGCCGTTATGGAATGCTCACTGCATGTGGTACCCGTGGTGCCCTCGGTCGACACCTCAAAACCGGCCATAGGGAGTAGGCGCTCAGGACGTTGACGCGGCGGGAGGGCCGTGGTCCCTCTCGCCAGCATGACCAACATCTTGAGCGACGACAAGAGACAGGAAGTTCTGGCACTTGGGCCGGCATCCAGGTCGGGGATCGCGGTCAGGTCCAGCAGTCGAGCGCACACAACAACCGCCTGTACGGAATCTTCGCCGACGGGGACAAGTGCCTGATCACAATGAACACAGCCAACTTCGACGGGTTCGCCGGCATCCTGGCTTTCGGCAACAGATGCACAGAGTCGTTCAACACGGCGAACAACAACACCCAGAACGGCATCCTCACGGCCGGGAGCGCCAACCTGGTCACCGGGAACGTCGCGCTGAACAACACAAGCGGCATTGACTATCTGGTCCAGTGCCCCAGCACCGTGACCAACAACGACTCGACCAACGGCTTCCCACGTTCTACGACCTCATCGGCACCGGCTGTCACACCGCCAACAACGACTGACCCCCTCCGCCCGAGGGCGACGACCCGGCGAGGAATGACCTTCGCTGGCTCCCACCTTCGGCGTCTCGGCTCGCCATGGCCGGCGTGGATCTCTACACCGTCCAGCGGCGGGGGCTGGCAGACGTTCAAGTGGTCCTCGACCGCCGCGGGGCCGTGCTTTTTGACCAGCCCGAGGACACCCAAGACACGGCGGACCCCGAGTTGGCCGTCTCCGCGATGGATCGTGGCGCAGAGCTGGCCGATGTGGGTGCCGGCGCGCGCCCCGAGAGGCGGTGAGGCGCGACCGGGCACATCCGTAGCCAAGCTCGCTTCTCCGGTCATGCGGCCTTTCTCGGCAGGCGAGACTGCGGGAAGCTGGTCCGGCGCGGCGAACGACCTCGCTAAGGCCGGGCCTGCAGCGCCGCAGCGTCTCCTGACCGATCGTCAGGGTCAGAGATCCTGCGTGTAGGATCACGGTATGGTCACGGTGCCGGCCTCGGTGTGGCGAAGCGGTTCGGTCGGCAGAGCGCTGACGGACAGGCGGATGCGTCGGTGCCTTCTTCGGTGCGCTGGCGCTGCTTGATTCTGGGATCCCGCTGGTCGCCGCCATCGTGTTCGTCATCCTCGGTGCGGGCTACGGGATCTGGACGGCCCGCCGGATGGCTCGGTACTGGCCAGGGGCACGAGAGCTGATCGGTGCCGAGCGGGTGACGGTGGTTCGGGCCGCCCGACGCGGCGAGCTCGTCGGTGATTCGCGACTGGCGCAGTCGGTCGTCGACTACAGCCGCGGCCTGCACGCCGCGGCCGAAGAGCCCGCCCGTATCGGTGGTTGCTCTGGTTCGTGCTCGCCGTGGCCGCGGCGTTGGCGTTATGGGACACCGTGTACTGGTTCAGCCCGCGACGCCGTGGCCTCATGTGTACCTGGCGCTGCTGGTGATCGAACTGTTCTGGTGGCCGAAGCGGCAGGCGCAGCAGCTGTTCAACGCCGAACGGGCCGCCGAAACGGCCCGCTCGAAGTCACGTCTCGACCCCGCCCCGGGCCCGACATAGCCAAGCACGAGCAACGTGCATGTCGTCCGCTTGCGGCGCGCTGTGCCTGCGGCTCCAGCGGGGCTGCGGGGTGCGGGGCTGGGGGCGTGATTGGCCTGGGAACGGGCGCGCGGGAAGGGGCGCGAGGGCCCGGCGGGTGTTGATGTCGACTACGCGCCCGACGCGCTGCTGGCCCGGCTGATCGGCCGGGCGGTCGATCATGACGACGTCGTCTTCGCCGCGGTCATGGACCGCGGGGCATCTGCGCCGGGCTTCCCCGCGTCGCTCGAGTCCGTCGTCGCGGCGCCCGCGGCGCCGTGCGCGTTCCCGACCGGCTGGGTCGTTCCGACCCCTCGCCGCGCCGGGCGTCGACGTGCTCACGACCGCGCCCCGGGGACTGCGACTCGTATCCGGGAGCTCTCTCGCTGCGGCTCATGTCTCCGGGACCGCCGCGCTGCCGTCTCGAGCCGGATCCTGACGGCCGCCGAGGTGCGCACCCTCCTGATCGGCACGTCGCGGCACGCTGCCCGAAACGGGGAACGCCGGATCCCGCGTGGTGCGCGGGTGGTGGACGCGTGCGCCGCGGTCGCCAGGCTCGTGAGCACGGCCTTCCGAGCTCGAGCGGATCATCGATGTCGTCACTCGGCGGACGTGATCACCGAAGGCCCCGCCGGACCGGGGCGGTCGGCGGCGGGGGCGACGGTGACACCACGTCGCTACGGCACGAGCCTGGCGGAGGGGGCCCTGGTCGTCGGCGAACTTGCGGGTGCCTGGAGCGCCTGGATACCGGCGTTGTGGTCTCCGTTGAACGGCGTGACGTTGGCCGGGCAGCCGGCGGCGGCGGCATCAGTCGGCGAGATTGAACCACACCCACGCGATACGTGTGGACGGGGGCAGTGGCGGGATTCGTCGTCGCGTCCGCAATCGGCGCGTTATGCACCTGGGGCGCCGCCCCGCTGCCCGGGGCCACGATGAACGTCTCGATGCTGAACCGCCCGACGAAGAACGCGTGTCCCACGCCGTTTGCGTCCGTCTCGATGTCGCCCTGGTACCAGGAGAGCCCGAAGGGCGCGTTGGGCAGCTGGATGACGAACACGTCGAACTCCGTGCTCGGGGGCAGTCCCTGTGACCGTCATCTCCATCCAGCTCGGCCGGGCCGATGGACTGGACCTCGACGTGTCCGACGGCGCCGATTAGGCAGTTCGCGGTCCTGGCGTGGCCGACCGCGTCAGCTTGAAGTTGATCGGCTCCGCCGCGAACGGCTCAGCGCCGGCGCCCCGTAGACGAAGCGAGCGCGGCGGCGACCAGGGACAGGAGCGATGGCGCCCGCAGGCGCCGCGCGCCGTAGCCGGCCGCGGCCGAAGGGAACGGCAGGATCGCTGGGTGTTCGGTGGGCCGATCAAGCGCATCGAGCTTCTTAACGGAGCCATTCGCGTAGCATGGAGGTCTCCTGTGCGCCGGCGGCGTCGCCGCCCGGGCGCGACTTCTGGCGCATTGTTCTCGCACCCCGATCGTGTGCGCCGACACCACCGGGGTGCCACGAGGATGAGGTCCTCGTCCACGTCCCCTCGCCCGCGGCGCCGTCCGGCGGTTCATCTGCTCGGACGGCGCCCGTCGCCTCGCGACTCACCCGTAAGTGCCACCCTGCTCGCCAAATGGTTCACTCCGAGGGGCGACGATCGCGGGACGTCGGAGAAGGGCTACTGCGTGGCGATGAGAGCCGTGCCGTCGCTGCGGAGCGGCGTCACTCGCAGAGGCGCTGGCGGGGCCGCGGTGTGCGGGGCTGGAGGGTCTATGTCCCGGGGACGAGGGCGCACGCTCTGGGAGCGGAGGGTGGCGCTTCCCTCAGGCTGCTCCAGCAGGTCGGGACGTTTGTGCTCTCCGGGGGCTCGCGGTCGCCGTCGATCGACTGGCGCAGGGTGACGTCGAGCGCGTCGAGGACTCAAGTCGGTCCAGCCTGATCTCATCGTTTTCGCGACCCGTTCGTAAAAAATCCACGAACGCACGCTCTGCCGTCAATACAACTAGCCATTTAGGATTGGCCCGCCCTTTGCTGTGTTGGGGGGACATGGGAGCAGGGAGTTGACGTTCGTCGATGATCGTGAATTTGGCCGCCGTCACCTAGGCGCTCCAGAGCAAGGAGCGTGGCATGAAGACTTTATGGATCGCCGCCGTCGGAAGTGTGGCCTTCACTCTGACCGTCGGTTCCGATGGCGCGTTCGCCCAGTCGAGCCCTGGCCGCAAGCCCATCCGACACATGACCTGCAGCGACTTTGTGCGTATCGATGACGGCGTCAAGCCGGAGATCGTCTACTGGTTGGCAACCCGAAACGAGCCCAAGAGCGGGGCATCGTCATCGACGTCGACGCGACCGACAGCATGGTCCCCGCGCTCGTCCGAGCGTTGCACAGGACGCTCCGACGGCGTCGCTTTCGCAAAGGTGAAGGCAGAAACCGAGAGGCTCGGGAAGAAGCTGTGGACCGCAACGACGCCTCCGAGGACGGAGTAGACAAACCCTGACGGCTGAGTGGTCGAAGGCGGTCCCGAACTCTCGGAATTCGCCGCAGACCACAAACAACATCGCCCAAAAGGCGATCTCAACCAGGTGAGCCGCGAACGCAAATGATATCGCCACGGCCACGATTGCAACATCGCCCCAGAAGCTTGCGCCAGCGCGGCCGAGTCTGCTCTCCTGGCGGACGAGGTGGCGAGATCTCCCGTGCAAAGAATGGTCAGCGCGTGCCGACGTTAGGAGGAGGGAGGAAGTCAATGCGACGTGCGGTGGTGGGATCGCTAGCGGTTGCTGCTCTGCGGTCATTGCTGGTGAGACTGGCATGGGCCCAGGCGAAGGACCTCGACGCGACGCTCACGATCTGGCCTGCCAGGGGAGGAACCATCCGCTGACATCCGGGGATCCTTGCGATCGCGCGCCAGCGTCGCGTGTCCGCTGGAAGCCGTGCGCGAGCCACGGGTTCGCGCCGATCACGAAGAGCAGGCCGGTCCGTCGTTCGGGATCAGCTCCTGACCGGGCACGATGTCGTCCGACTCGATGGATGAGGGTAGCTGATGTCAGCCTCTCGGCGCGGCGCGCGGATGCCGAGATTCGCGCCTCCCGATTTTTCGCAGGATCACGACAGAGGGTCGGAGCGGCTCAGATAGAGGTCGGAGCGGCTCAGGAGGGCGGTCACGACGCGTCCTTCGGCGCTTCGGGCGTCCGCCACGCCACTCGGCAGAACGCCTCACGTACGAGCACGCGCCTAACGCCCATCGCGACGTTCGCCCTGCGGCGAGCGTCACAAGGTTGAAGAAGCGACGGCGATGAGTCAAAACGGGGGACGGGGGCTTCTTCGACGCGGCGGCCGCGGCCTTTCTGCGGCGAGCGGCTCCACCACCGGCGCCTGCGGGCCGCTGCCGTGCGCAGGCTCAAGGCCGTCGCGGCCGGGGCTGGCGCGCGTATGCGGGATGGACTTCGATCACGCCGCCGATTGCTTCGCCCATCTCCCGTCGTGGCTGGCCGCCCACGCCAGCGAGGTCGCAGCCGCCCCCGCCCCGGACGAGCCGCCCCACGTGCCGCCCTTGTCCATCGTCATCATGATCGTCGGCTCGCGCGGCGACGTCCAGCCGTTCATCCCGATCGGCCGCCGGCTGGCGGAGCGGCACCGCGTGCGCATCGCGACCCACCGCGAGTTCCGGCCCATGGTCGAGCATGCCGGGCTCGAGTTCTATCCGCTCGGCGGCGATCCGCATGCGCTGATGGAGTACATCGTCAAGACCGGCGGCCGCATTGTCCCGACACGCCTCGACCAGATCGTCGAGGATGTGCCGAAGAAACGGGCGATGATCGCCGAGATCCTCGCGTCGACGTGGCGCGCCTGTACCGAAGCGGATCCGGAGCGGCCCGACGCCCCCGCGTTCCGGGCCGACCTCATCCTCGCCAATCCACCCAGCTACGGCCACATCCACTGCGCGGAAGCGCTGCACGTCCCGCTGCACATGATCTTCACCATGCCATGGACGGCCACCGCCGCCGTCCCCACCCGTTCGCCGGCATCGAGCCCGGCGCGGATCACCCGGTGCAGAACTTCCTGTCCTACGGGGTGGTGGACCTGCTCGTCTGGGGCGGCATCGCCGACCTGGTGAACGCGTTCCGCGAGGAGACGCTGAAGCTGCCGCCCATCGCCCTCGCCGACGGCGCCGCGCTGCTCGATGACAACGAGGTGCCGTTTACCTACCTGTGGCCGCCCAGCCTCGTCCCCAAGCCGGCGGACTGGGGCCCGCACATCGACCTGGCGAATTTCACCTTCTACGACCAGGCGCAGCACCTACGAGCCGCCGCGCGGGCCCTGCTCGACTTCCTCGCCGCCGGGCGAGGCGCCGATCTACGTCGGCTTCGGCTCGGTCGTCGTCGAAGACCCTGCCGCCCTCCGCCGCATCATCTTCACCGCGCTCGAAAAGGCGGGCGCGCGCGGCATCGTGTCGGACGGCTGGGCGCACCTCGGGGGCGAGGCCCCGCCGCCGAACGTCTTCCTGATCGGAGAGGCTCCGCACGACTGGCTGTTCGCGCGCTGCCGCGCGCGTCTGCCATCACGGCGGCGCCGGGACCACGGCCGCGGGCCTGCGCGCGGGGCTGCCAACGGTCGTGGTGCCGTTCTTCGGCGACCAGTTCTTCTGGGGCCGCGTCATCGCCGATGCCGGAGCGGGGCCGGAGCCGATTCCCATCGACCGGCTCGACAGCGACGCGCTCGCCGAGGCCTTCGAGTTCTGCCGGCGCGCGCAGGTGCGCGAGCGCGCAGCCGCGCTCGGCACCGCCGTGCGAGAGACCGACGGCGTGGAGCTCGCCGTGCGATCGGTGTACCGTCATCTTCCCGCGCGCGCCATGTGCTGCGCGAACGATCCGGACCATCTGGCCACCGTCTACTGCGACACGTGTGGCCAGCGCCTCTGCCCGGACTGCGCTCGTACGTGGCACGCCGGGCACGTCGTACACCCGTATGGCTATGTCGACTGGAGCGTGCGTCCCGGGCGTGGACTCACCCAGGAGATGGGCGAGCTGATCGGCGACGCGGTCAGGGCCCTACAGGCGGGACTAGAGGAGATCATGCCGAGGATGAGACCGTGGCGCCACGGGGTCGTCTTCAACGATGGCGACGACCCGTCCACTCCCGACACGAGACGGACCGGTCCGCAAGCGCGAACGCTCGGACGCGTGTCCTAGCTAGGCGCACCCCCGCTGGCGTCAAGCGGCAAACAGACCGGGTGTAGGGAGCACATGATCTGTCCGCTCCGAGCGATAATGAAATGTCCGCTCTTCGAGGCGGCCCCGATTGCAGAAGACGAGGATCACTTGGTTGAGACCTGACAACAGCGCGAAAGTGTCGACCGCTACTGCGGCGGCAGCCAGGCAACGGACGCACCAACTTCGGACACCGTTCGGCGCTTGATGTTCGGGGGAACCCAGCACATGTCTCATCGCTATTTCGCCCCGCGATCTCTCGTGAGCGGCACGAACCTCACCGGCAGCGTACGCTTCGTTGTGGAGGTGCCATCCGGCTGCTTTTCTATGAGCAGCAGATACTGTGAGTCGTAGGGTCCGCCCACGGGGATCACCAGTCGCCCGCCGGGCTTGAGCTGATTGATCAGCTGCTTCGGGACTTCCACCGGCGCCGCGGTGACGACGATTGAATCGAAGGGCGCAGCTTCAGGCCAGCCGTTGTAGCCGTCGCCGATGCGCACCTCGACATTGCGGTAGCCGAGCTGCTCGAGGAGCTGCCTAGCCCGCCTTCCGAGCGGCTCGACTATCTCGATCGTGTAGACCTTCGCCACGAGTTCGGCGAGGACCGCCGCCTGATAGCCCGAGCCCGTGCCGACTTCCAGCACGGTGTCCCCGGGCTTCGGATCGACCAGATCGGTCATCAGTGCGACAAGGAAGGGCTGCGAGATCGTCTGGCCTTCACCGATCGGAAGCGGCCGGTTCTCGTAGGCGAAGGCCTCCTGGAGGAAAGGCACGAACCGATGACGCGAGACTCTTCCCATCGCCGTCATCACCGCCTCGCTGAAACTCGGCCGTCCCGTGGCGCCGCCGGTCTCACGCGCCATCGCGGCAATTTCCGCCACCATGCGCGCGCGCTGCGCCGAATGCCGGTCCTGCGCGGTCGAGGGCCCGGCGTGCGTCACTACAAGCACGAAAAGCGCAGAGAGCAGGATAGCCATCATGCGCGTACCCTGCCCGCCGGCGGTGCCTCGGCGGCGAGCGGCACGACGAGCGAGGAGGATCAGCCCGGCAAGGGATACGTCTTCGTCTCATGAGGCCCCCTTCTCCAGCGTCCTGAGCGCCGCCTCGAGCAGCGCTCGATCTTCTGATCCCATCACCACCCTGGCGTTTCACAGATCCCGCTCCTGCCGCTTCAGCCACTCCGCCCCCATCGGCCCCGAGCGGCTGGCTCGCCTGGCGCAGCACGGTCAGGGCATCCTCCGCGGTTCGGACCAGGCCGGCCTCGAGCGCGCCTACCAGCGCGTAGTAGAGCAGCCGCTCGGCCTGTCTGCGACCGGCTCATCGGGTCCGAAGCCCGCCGGCCTCGAGCTGCGGCACGAGCGCGCGGCAGTCGTGCAGGAGCGCGAAGAGCCGCTCGACGAGCGCGTGTGCCTGCGCAGCCGGCTCGTGACTCATGGCCCGCGCCCGGTAGCCAGCGAGCCGCGCGGTATGCGATTCTCCCGGCATGCCACGCGCGCCGCGTCGCCTTCCTCCGTCGCCCGACGAACGCCAAAGCCGCGCTCCCGCTCCGACCGCTCGTCGTCACTGCGCCCACACCCGAGCAGCTCGCCAAGACGGTGACCGACAAGCGCCCGAGCCCGCCCGGCCTGCCCGACAAGGCCGAGATCATCCTGCGCTCTCACTGCCCCGGGCGGTACTGGAGCGGCTCACGGTTATGGGACCTATCGGCTGGGAGCACTTTCAGGCCCGGCTCAGGTACCGCACTCGGTAGTCTGCAGAACAGCCCGAGCGTGTCATAGAGCCACGCCGTACTCCACCTCTTCCAGCCGAAGCCCCGACGATTCCTCGCCCGCATCAGCTGGCGCCGCACCTTCTTCTCGACCCACTGCCTCACAACGGCAAAGCACCGGCTCGCGTGCCCGATCCGGAAGTAGTTGACCCAGCCCCGCAGCTTCGGGTTGATCTCGGCGATCAACGCCTCCACCGGCTGGGACCGGGAGCGCCGGAACACCTCCTTGAGCTCCTGCAGCAACGCCGTGCGCTTCTGCTGCCTCGGCGTAGTACGGCCGTCACGCATATCGGCATGGGTCAGATCACTGGCGCTGGTGGGTGGTTCACCTCTGGGTGGAGGGCTTCTTCGAGGTCTTCGCCACCGCGGTCATCGCCTTTCTCTTCGCCCGGCTTGGGCTCCTGTCCGCGCGGCTCGCGGCCCAGGCTTCGTTGCTCGCCGCCACCCTCTACCTGGCGGGCGGCATCATCGGGACGAATCACCACCTGTATTTCTCGGGTACGCCCACGGCGGCCCTCGCGTGGGGCGCGACGCTCAGCGCGCCTCGAAGTGGTGCCGCTGGTGCTGATCGGCTACCAGGCGATGAAGGACTTGAGGATCTCCCGTCGGACCGAATGGGCGCAGAAGTACCGCTGGCCCATCTACTTCTTCATCGCGGTCGGCTTCTGGAACCTGGTGGGGGCGGGACTGTTCGGTTTCATGATCAACCCGCCGATCGCCCTCTTCTACATGCAGGGCCTCAACACGACCGCCGTGCACGCCCACGGCGCTTCTTCGGTGTCTACGGCATGCTGGGCCTGGGCCTCACCCTGATGTGCCTGCGCGCACTGCAGGCGGACCGTGAGTGGAAGGAAGGCTTGCTCTGGTTCTCCTTCTGGGCGATGAACGGAGGCCTGATGGCCATGATCGTGCTGAGCCTGCTGCCCGTCGGACTGCTGCAGACCGTGGCTTCAGTCGAACACGGCTACTGGTATGCCCGCAGCGAGCGAGTTCCTCGGCCAGGGCCTCATGCAGACCCTGCGCTGGATGCGGATGCCAGGGGACACACTCTTCGCGATCGGCGCGATCGCCTTCGTGGTCTTCGTCTTCGGCCTGGGTTTCGGATACTCCCTCAAGGACCACAGGCGGCCTGCCGGCCGGGGCTCGCGGACCGGTCAGCGTGAACACCGGGTTGCGATGGAGCGAGCAGCGCCGCCTCGAGTGGTGCGACGTGGATTTTCTGACTGGCCTCATCACGGTGCGCCAGACGAAGTCCGGCTACGCTCGCCAGATTCCGATGAACAGCCTTGTTCGCTCGGCGATGGTGGACCTGGGAAGCCAGCGGTCGTCTCTGACGATCCTGAGGAGCTCGTCTTCCGCTGCCCCTATGTGCAGCCCGACAAGTTCTTTCCGAAGGTGATCGAACGCGCTCAGGCGGCGCTCCGACAGGCAGGGAAAGACGCGACCCGGCTGGACGGCTATACATGGCACTGCAACCGTCACACCTTCGCCTCGCGGCTCGTGATGGCAGGGCGTTGACCTGCGCTCGGTCCAGGCGCTTGGCGGATGGCGGACCGTGGCGATGGTCCAGCGCTACAGCCACCTCGCGCCGGACCATCTGAGGGAGGCGGTGGAGCGGCTCGTCCCGACCGAGGCCGCCGGAACGAATTCGACCCGAATTCAACCCGGGCCCGCCCAGATCCAAGCCGGTGTATCGTAAACCCTCTGCCGCGCCTGTAGCTCAGTTGGATAGAGCATCGGCCTTCTAAGCCGAGGGTCGCAGGTTCGATCCCTGCCAGGCGCACCATCCCGACGAGGGTTCAAATTGCCCGTGTCCTGACGCGTTCTTATCCTGCCATCGCCCATGGCCCGGCCCGAGCTTCGTTGTCGTCGTCCCGAGTATGATTTCCCCTGCCACCAATTGCGAGACGATCTCGACGGTCATGCTCGTGGTGCTTGCGGCCAGCGTCGAGGTGGTTCATGTGGCCGCGGAAGTAACCTCAGGCCCGGGTGGGGCAACGCGCCGAAAATCCTGAGCGCGGCCCCGTGTCGGCAGCAGCGGCTCTAGCAGTCGCCCGGCAGCAGCTCGTCAATCGCCGGCGAACAGCACCTCAGTCGTAAATGGTTTGTGGAGGACCCTCGCCGCGCCCAGCAGCCTGGCGGCCTCGAGGTAGACCGCGGCGCTCGCTCGCCCGCCCCCGGATATGGCGATGACGTTCACGGGCGAATGGGCGTTCCGAAGCTGCCGCACCACCTCGAGCCCTTCGATCTCAGGCATCACGAGGTCCGGTGATTACCAGGTCCGCACCGGCCTGCTGAAAGAGAGTCGAGGCCGTCCCGCCCATTGCCCGCTTCAACCACGGTGTGCCCAGCGAGGGCAGAGCTCTGCCAGCGTGGTGCGGAGGGCGTCGTGGTCCTCGATCAGGAGGATTCGAGTTCCATGCCTTACGATAGCAGATGCCCCGTGCTAATCTGGCGGTCCGTACCCGACGCTGGGGGAGGCACCAGCCATGGCTGAGTTCCGGATTGTCGATGTCCCGCACGCGCCGGAGGCGCCCGCCAGATTGTCCGCGACCATCTGGATGCCCACAACATCGCGGCCACCGCGGCTCACTGACTACGCGTCGGTGACGCTCCTGCTCACAGGATTCCCGTGAGGAGGTACGAGGAGGTTGCTTGGCGCCACGTGGGGCCAGTGCCTTCACATCCAGATGCTGTGGGTCGCGGAGTCCGCTGCGCGGCCGCGGGCATGGCCGGCGACTGCTGGAAGCCGGCCGAAACACTCGCGATCGAGCGCGGCTGTCTTCACGCCTTCCTCGAGTCGTTCAGCTTTCAAGCCCCGCTCTTTGCCAGAAGCTCGGCTACGAGGTCTTCGGCGAGGCCGACGACCGGCCGGTCGGCCACACCCACTACTTCCTCAGGGAAGCCGCTGGCGTCCAAGTCGTGACATCAGCCTGATTCGCTGTCGGGCCCGGTGGATCGGGTAACTCGCGCTTCCGGAGATGGAGGTGAAGGCCGCCTTCCTCTCGCCCATATGAGCGCCGAAGCTGCTGTAAGGCGAGGCGGCCGAAGCGGGCGCGGAAGGCCCCGCGGCGGACCCGGCAATAGAGGCGGCCGTCCTCGTCCTCCAGCGTCGAGGGATCCAGCGGCTCGTGGTAGTCGCCGGCGAAGAAGAGCTCGATGGTGGTGCCGTCGGCGGCAAGGCGGAGACGCTGGACGACGAACGGGGTGTCGGATGCGTCGAAGTCGTTTCGCTCGCCCTGGCACATGGCGACGTAGCGGCCGTCGGCCGACGGCTGCATGGCGAGGAGGAAGAACCGAAGCACGGCGCCATCGGTGATCTCGCTGCCATCGTGGAAGATCCGTCCGTCGCGGTCCACGGTGTACCGGTACTCCCGCATGCCCGAATCGTAGTCCCGGCGGCCGAGGCGCGGCAACCCTCGTATACTACGAACCGGCGCCGATGTCCCTCGCCGCCGACCGACCATGATCAGAGGCCGCCCGACACGCGCCGCAACCGGTCCCGCCAAGCCCTCGGCGCGGGCCCGATGGGGATGGACGACGCTGGCTCTCGCCGTCGCGCTCGGCGCGCTGTGGCTCATCGCCGGCCGGTTCTCGCCCGCCACACCGAGCACGCCTGCACGGTCCTCCCCGCCGAGACCGCGCACTGCATTCGCGATCCGCGCTGCCATCGCACGTTCGTCGTCGCGCACCGGGCGGAGGGGTTCGGGGGCCCCGAGAACAGCCGCGCCGCCGTCGCCCTGGTGGTGGAGGCGGGGGTGCCGGTGATCGAGATCGATCTCCGCTCATCCAAGGACGGGCAACTCTTCGTGATGCACGACGGGCGGCTCGAGCACTACACGAGCCTGCGCGGGCGCGTCGAAGAGATGTCCTCGGAGGAGATCGGCCGGGCGCGGCTCAAGAACGGCGAGAGCATCCCGCGCTTCGAGGACGTCTACGCGATCACGCGGGGCAAGGCGATCCTGAGCGTCGACTTCAAGGTCCACGAGCGGATGATGGAGGAGGTCGCGGACTGGATTCACGCCTCACGGGTCCTTCGACGACCTGATCTTCTTCGCGAACACGGGCGAGGAGAACGCGGCCGCCGCGCGGGCGAAGCAGCGCTACCCCCAGATGATCGTCATGGTGCGCCTGCTCGACACGCGGGTGACGGTGGAGAGCACGCGCGCGGTGTTCGGCGGGCGGCTGCCGGACATCCTCCACACCGATCGCATCGGGGCCGCCGAGGTCGCGAGCCTCCACGCCCTCGGCACGAAGGTCTACATGAATGCGGTGCCGCTCGACCGCTATCTTCGAGCCCTTCCGGTACTTCGCCACCCGCTCCCTGCTCGAGACCGGCCTCGACTTCGTCCTCACCGGCAACCCTCTATCCGTGATGCGCAAGGTCGCCGCCGCCCATCCCGCCCGCTGATTCTCCGCGGTGGGCTTACCCGCCGGCCTTGGCCGCCGGCGCGCCGGCCGCCGCGGGATGACCATTGCCTTCCACGGCGCAGGCCGCGCTCGCGACCTTGTGAATGGACAGGTCGGTGATGCTCGGATGCTCGCCGCAGAGGGGGCACTTCGGATCGCGGCGCAGCTTCACCTCGCGGAAGCGCATGCTGAGGGCGTCGTAGGTCAAGAGCCGCCCGATCAGGGACTCGCCGATGCCGATCAGAAGCTTGATGGCCTCCGTGGCCTGGATCACACCGATGATGCCTGGGAGCACGCCCAGGACGCCGGCCTCGCTTCAGCTAGGGACGAGGCCGGGCGGCGGCGGCGTCGGATAGAGGCAGCGATAGCACGGGCCCTTATTGGGGCGAAGACGCTCGCCATGCCCTCGAACTGGAAGATCGAGCCGTGGATATTGGCCTTGCCGGCGAGGTAGCAGGCGTCGTTCAGGAGATAGCGCGTGTCGAAGTTGTCCGATCCGTCGATGACCAGGTCGTAGTCCTTGATGATGTCCATCACGTTGTCCACGTCGATGCGCGTGGGCAGCGGAATGACGTTCACGTCGGGGTTGAGGGCGCGGAGCATCTCCGTCCCCGACTCGACCTTGGGCCGTCCCACATTGGCCGTGGTGTGCAGGATCTGCCGCTGGAGGTTGGACACGTCGACGGTGTCCCCGTCCATCAGGCCCATGGTGCCGACGCCCGCCGCGGCGAGGTAGACGGCCGTCGGCGAGCCGAGCCCGCCCGCCCCGATCAGCAGCACCTTCGAGCGCAGGAGCTTCCGCTGGCCCTTCTCCCCGACCTGGGGCAGGAGGAAGTGGCGGCTATACCGCTGGATCTGGTCGGTGGTGAGGGGCTTGTCCTTCATGACGGGCAGGCCGGACTGCGCCCACTTCTGGAACCCGCCCTGCAGGTTGGTCACGTTCTCGTAGCCCAGGTCGTGGAGCGCCTTGGCCGCCAGCATCGAGCGCAGCCCGGACTGGCAGTAGAGGACGATGGGCGTCTTGGGATCGGCGGCGGCGGTCCCGATGCGGAATTCGAGGAAGCCGCGGCTGATATTCGTGGCGGGCTCGATGGCGCCGTCGCGGTATTCGTCGGGATCGCGCACGTCGACGAGCACCAGCGGCTCGTTGGCATCGATGCGGCGCTTGAGCTCCTGCGGACCTTGCTCGGGAATGACCTGTCGGGCCTCGGCCAGCATGTCCTTGAGCGTCTTCATTGCAAAGCTCCCATCGCGTCGTATTGACCCGGAAGATCGAACGTTTTCACAATACCACATTCCCGCTCGGGTGACCGTGGAAGGCCGTCGCCCCTATGGGCTCGAGAGCAAGACTGCTATAATCGGCCGCGAAATGAAAGGGGCAATCCCGTGAAGGGCCTCATCCTGTCCGGCGGGCGCGGGACCCGGCTCCGACCCATCACCTTCACGTCCGCCAAGCAGCTCGTCCCCGTCGCCAACAAGCCCATCCTCTTCTACGGGATCGAGGCGCTGGCCGCTTCCGGAATCCTCGAGATCGGCATCGTGGTGGGTGACACGCGCCAGGAGATCCGCGACGCCGTCGGCGACGGCAGCCGATTCGGCGTCTCGGTCACGTATATCGAGCAGGAAGCGCCGCTCGGGCTCGGCTCACGCCGTCCTCGTCTCCGAGCCCTTCCTGGGCACCGACCCCTTCTGCATGTACCTGGGCGACAACCTCATCCGCGAGAAGCTGGCCCCGCTGGTCGCGCGATTCCGCGAGGAGAAGCCCAATAGCCAGATCCTGCTCGCACGCGGTGCCCAACCCGAGCCAGTTCGGCGTGGCCGAGCTGCGCGACGGCAATGTCGTGCGGCTCATCGAGAAGCCGAAGACGCCGCCCTCGGACCTGGCGCTGGTCGGCGTGTACATGTTCGACTCGACGATCTTCGAGGCGGTGAAGGCCATCATGCCGTCGGCGCGCGGCGAGCTCGAGATCACGGACGCCATCCAGTGGCTGATCGACCATGGCTACCTCGTGCGGCCGCACGTGATCGAGGGATGGTGGAAGGACACGGGCCGGCTCGAGGACATGCTGGAGGCCAACCGCATCATCCTCGACACGCTGACGCCGCGCACGGAGGGCAGGTCGAGCAGAGCGAGATCCTGGGCAAGGTGGTCGTCGAGGCCGGCGCCCGCATCACGCAGAGCACGGTGCGGGGCCCGCCATCATCGGCCGCGGCGCCGTCATCGAGAACGCCTACGTCGGCCCGTTCACCTCGATCGGCGACGGCGTGACGGTGCGGGGCAGCGAGGTCGAGCACTCGATCCTGCTCGAGGGGTCCAGCGTCTGCGACGTGGGGGCCGCATCGAGTCGAGCCTGATCGGGCGCAACGTCTCGATCTATCGCACCGCGCAGCAAGCCGCGCTCGTTCAACTTCATGCTGGGGGATCGCAGCGAGGTGGGCCTGATCTGATGGATCTCACCGACGCGGCCAAGCGCGCCTTCTCGCTCCAGGACTACTCCCCGGCGCCTGCCATCGACGGCGTCGAGGTGGCCGAGCTCAAGCGCTTCACCGACGACGGCGGGTCCTTCATGGAGCTCGGGCGACTCTCCCGCGGTCTCCACGCGACGTTCCCGGGCTTCGAGGTCAAGCAGATCAACTACAGCGAGATGGAGCCCGGCGCCATCAAGGCCTTCCACCTTCACCAGCGCCAGACGGACGTGTGGTTCGTGCCCCCGGGCGACAAGCTGTTGCTCGTCCTGCTCGACCTGCGCGAGGGCTCGGCACGCGCGACGTGAGGCGCCGGATGGTGCTGGGCGACGGAGCCTCGCGGCTGGTGCTCATCCCCCGGGGTCGCCCATGGCGTGAAGAACCTCGCCGCCGCGCGCGGGCGCATCATCTATTTCGTGGATGCGCAGTTCTCGCCGGCGCCCGATCAGTGTGACGAGGGCCGCGTGCCGTGGGACTTCGCGGGCCCGGACATCTGGGACGTCACCCGCGGCTAGAGCGATGATAAGGGCCCATCTGCTTCGTTGGCACCCTCGACAGCCGGCTCAACGTACAGAGAGTACGCCTCGCCGGCTGCCTTCGGGCGCCGCCTCGCAGCTGGACCCTTCTCATCGCTCTAGCCGGGTTTCTCCGACAGGCTCCTGGCTCGTGCCGATCACGCGCGCTCGCCCTCGCTCGTCCTCGCCGCGCTCGCGCCGGCCGTCCTGACGGCGGCGCCGCGCGAGGCCGAGCCGCGCGTCGATCCGAGGCAGCTCTCGGCCCTGCCGTCCTACGTGCAGCGGGTCGAGCCGGCCATCGTGGGGCTGCAGGTGGAAGTGCCCCGCGACCGCCCGTCGGCGCTGACCCTCGGCGTCGAGCGCTGGGGCAGCGGCGTCATCTTCGACGCGGCCGGCCACGTGCTGACCGTGAGCTACATCGTGCTCGACGCCCAGCGGATCGAGGCCACGCTCCGGGACGGCCGCAAGGTGCCCGCCCGCCTGGTCGCACTCGACCTCGAAGTGGGCGTGGGGGTGGTGAAGCTCGAGGGCCCGGGCCCCTGGCCGGTGGCCGCCCTCGGCGACTCGACCAAGGTGGCGGTCGGGGATGTCGTCGGCACGGTCGGTGTCTCGGACGATGGGCGGCTCAGCACGAGCGCGGGCCGGGTCGACGCGGTGCGCCCGTTCTCCGCGGCCTGGGAATACATGCTCGACCGCGCCTTCGTCGTGTCGCCCTACAACCCGGCCTTCGGCGGCGCCACGCTCGTCGACTCGGCGGGGGCGGTGATCGGCGTGACCTCGCTCCGGCTCGGCGAGGGGCCGTACGTGAACCTGGCGATTCCCATCGAGCACTTCCTGCCCGGCAAGGACGAGCTCCTGGCCGAAGGGCCGCGTGGCGAGCCGCCGGCCGCGGCCCTGGCTCGGCCTGTACACCGTCCCGATGGAAGGCCGGGGCATCGTCGTCTCCGGCATGTCGCCCGTCGGGCCCGCGCGCGCCGCCGGCTTTCGCCCGGGCGACGTGATCGTGCGGCTCAATGGCGAGAAGGTGGACAGTCAGGAAGCGTTCTACCGAAAGCTCTGGCAGGGCGGCGTCGAGCAGGAGGTGCAGGTGGTCGTCCAGCGCGATCGCGGCTTCGAGGCGATCACCGTGCGCCCCATCGACCGCTACCGCTTCTACCGCATGTCCGGCAACTAGCGCGATGAGAAGGGCCCATCTGCTTCGTTGGCGCCGCTCGACAGCCGGCTCAAGCGTACAGACAGTACGCCTCGCCGGCTGCGCTTCGAGCGCGCCGCCGTCGCAGCTGGACCCTTCTCATCGCGCTAGCCATTTCTCCGACAGGCTCTAGTCGGCAGCCACGATGAAAGGCGTCGACACCTACCAGGGCCGTGGCCTCATCGCCGATCCCATCCACCGGTACATCCTCTATACGCGGCCCGATGCCACGCCGGGCGAGTCGACCGAGCAAGACCTGATCGACTCGCCGTGGATGCAGCGCCTCCGGCGCGTGGCGCAGCTGCAGTCCGCGCGCTGGGTCTTTCCGGCCGCCGAGCACAGCCGCTTCCAGCACTCCCTCGGCGCCATGCACCTGTCGGGACGCTTCGCGCGCCAGCTCCACCCGTCGCTCCAGGCGGAGTTCCCCGACGCGCCGTCGGTTGCGCTGATCGAAGAGCTGATGCGGATGGCCGGGCTGCTGCACGATATCGGCCACGGGCCGTTCGGCCACTTCTTCGACGACAACTTCCTCGCCGACTTCGGCCTGACCCACGAGCTGCTCGGCCAGCGCATCATCCGCGACGAGCTGGGGGACCTCCTGCGCGGGCTCACGCGCAGCCCCTCCGGGCCCTTCGAGCCGGGCGAGCGGATCGATCCCGAGTGGATCTGCTACCTCATGGGCAAGAGCTACACGAAGCCGGAGGCGCTGCACCCGCGCTGGCTCGCCCATCTCAAGCCGCTCCTGTCGGGCATCTACACCGCCGACAACATGGACTACGTGCTGCGCGACTCGTACATGTGCGGCGTGGCCGTCAGGCCCATCGACATCGAGCGCATCATGTACTACTCGTTTTTCAGCGAGAAGGGGCTGACCCTCGACCGCGGCGGGATCCAGGCGTTCATCATGTTCCTGAACGCGCGCTTTTACATGTACACCAACGTGTACTATCACCGCACCACGCGCGGCATCGACCTGCACCTGAAGGAGATCTTCCGCGAGACCATGCGGCTGGTCTTTCCCCACGACCTGAACCGCGACCTGCACCCCTACCTCGCCATGACCGAGTGGACCTTGCTCGAGGAAGTCGCGCGGCTGGGCGCATGCGGACGATCCTTCGCGGAAGGCGCTCGGCCAGGAGTGGCGGCACATTCTCGCCCGCCGCCTCAAGTGGCGCATGTCGCACGAGGTGGTGCTCGACCTGTTCGAGCCGCGCCGGGGCATGAAGGCGTTCATGGAGGCGGAGGACGTGGAGCAGCGCGTGCGGCAGATCCTGCCCGCGTCGCTCCGGGACTTCCCGTTCAAGATCGACATGGCGCAGCAGGACCCGCGGCCGCTCAACCCCATCGGCATGAAGGACCGGCAGATCTACGTCTACGACGCGCCGTCGCGGAGCGTCTCCGCGGAGCCGCTCAAAGACCTCTTGAAACACCTGCCCGGCAAGGTGGCGCAGTGCCGGATCTTCGCCACGCAGCCACGAGCACGACCCGTTGCTGGCGGCGGCGCTCGAGGAAGCCCTCGGCGAGGAGCGCCCCGCTCACTCCACCAATCTCTGACGAGGCAGCCGGTCTCGGGCCAAGACTCGGGAAAGGATCAACGGCGATGGAAAAGTTTCACGGAATCGACTACTACGGCATCGACGAGCTCCTGACGGAAGAGCAGCGCATGATGCGGGACGCCGTGCGCGACTGGGTGGAGGCCAAGTTCCTGCCCATCGTGGCCCAGCATCACCGCGACGGGACGTTCCCCGGTGAGCTCGCCCGGGACCTCGGCGAGATGGGCGTCTTCGGCGCCACGCTGAAGGGCTATGGCTGCGCGGAGCTCGACAATGTCGCCTACGGGCTCATCATGCAGGAGCTCGAGCGCGGGGACTCCGGGCTGCGCTCCTTCGCCTCCGTGCAGAGCGGCCTCGTCATGTACCCGATCTACAGCCTACGGCTCGGCGGCGCAGAAGGACCGCTGGCTCCCGCGGCTTCAGTCCGGCGAGGCGCTCGGCTGCTTCGGCCTCACCGAGCCCGACCACGGCTCCGACCCCGGCGCGATGAAGACGCGCGCCGTCAAGAAGGGCAACGAGTACGTGCTGAACGGCACCAAGCTCTGGATCACCAATGGCTCGGTGGCCGAGGTGGCGGTGGTCTGGGCCGAAGGGGACGACGGCGAGATCGGCGGCTACCTCGTCGAGAAGGGCACGCCGGGGTACTCCACGCTGGACATCCACGGCAAGTTCTCGATGCGCGCCTCCATCACCTCGGAGCTGGCCTTCGCCGACTGCAAGATCCCGCTCGACAACAAGCTGCCCGGGGTGAAGGGGCTCAAGGGGCCGCTGTCCTGTCTGTCCCAGGCGCGCTACGGCATCGCGTGGGGCGCGATCGGCGCCGCCATGGCGGTGTACGACTGGGCGCTCCAGTACGCGCAGCAGCGCATCCAGTTCGGCAAGCCCATCGGCTCGCTTCCAGCTCGTGCAGCAGAAGCTCGTGTGGATGATCACCGAGATCACCAAGGCCCAGCTCCTCTGCTTGCGCCTCGGCCAGCTCAAGGACGCGGGCCGGGTGCGGCCGCAGCAGATCTCGATGGCCAAGATGAACAACGTGCAGATGGCGCTCGACGCCGCGCGCATGGCCCGCGACATCCTGGGCGCGGCGGGCATCGTCGACGAGCACCCGATCATCCGCCACATGATGAACCTCGAGACGGTCAATACCTACGAGGGCACCCACGACATCCACACGCTGATCATCGGCCGCGACATCACCGGGCTCGATGCCTTCGGGATCTAGGCGTTGGTGTAGCATAGGCGCATGACTTCCGACTCGCGCGCCGCCGCCGTCGCGCTGCCCGCGCCCGTCTCTGCCCCGGCCGATCGATCGAAGCCGGACATGCGGCTGCTCGGCTTGCTCGCCCTCGGGCACATGGTGATCGACATCAACCAGGGCTCGCTGGCGGCGATCTTGCCGTTTCTCAAGTCGTCGCTCGCGCTGTCCTTCACGGCGACGGGCGCCATCGTGCTCGTCGCCAATACGACGTCGTCGCTCATCCAGCCGCTGTTCGGATATTTCGCCGACAAGACGTCGCGTCGCTGGCTCTTGCCGCTGTCGGTGGCGCTATCCGCCATCGGCATCGGCCTGATCGGGCTCGCGCCCTCGTATGCCGCCGTGCTCGCGCTGGTCGTGATCACCGGCTTCGGCGTGGCCGCGTACCACCCCGAGGGCTACCGCACCGCCACCGCCGTCGCGGGCGACAAGCAAGGCCACCGGCGTGTCCATCTTCTCGACCGGCGGCAATATCGGCATCGCGGTGGGCCCGCTGCTCGTGACGGCGCTGATCGCGCGGTTCGGCTTGCCGGGCAGTCTTGGCATGTTGATCCCGGGGCTGCTCGTGGCGGCCTTGCTCACCGCGGTCCTGCCGGTGCTGTCCGCCCCGTCGGCCTTGCGCGCCCAGGCCGCGCTGGACCAGCGCCCCACGATGGCGGGGGCGATGGGCCTGCTCGTCCTCGTCATCGCGCTCCGCTCGTGGACGCAGGTCGGGTTCACGACCTACGTGCCCTTCTACTACATCGAGGTGCTGCACGGCGATCCCACCATGGTCGGGACCCTGCTCGGCGTCTTCCTCGGCGCCGGCGTGCTCGGCACGCTCGCGGCCGGGCCCATCGCCGACCGCGTGGGCATGCGCCGCTTCATGGTCAGCACGCTGCTGCTGATCGTGCCCGATCGCGGTGAGCTTTCTCTTCGTGAGCCGGCCATACGCCGTGCTGGTCCTGGGAATCCTCGGCTTCGTCCTCGTCTCCACGTTCACCGTGTCGGTGGTGCTGGGCCAGGCCTATATGCCGCGCAATCCGGGGATGGCGTCGGGCATGATCGTGGGCTTCGCGATCGGGGCGGGTGGGCTCGGGGCGACCGCGCTCGGCGGAATCGCCGACCGCTGGGGACTGGCGAGCGCGCTCTGGATCTCGGCGGTGATGCCGCTCGGCGCCTTCGTGGCCGCGCTGTTCCTCCCGGAACCCGCGCGAGGTAGCGCCCACCGGCTGCCGCACCCATGGACCTGACCGACCGCTTCGAGGACAGCGAGCAGGCGCTGCTGATCGATCAGCGCGAAAAGCGCCACCTCATCATCCTGCGCAAGGGCGAAACGTTTCACTCCGACCGCGGCTTCATCCTGCACGACACCATCATCGGCCAGCCCGACGGGTGCTGGGTCAAGAGCCTCCAAGGGCACGCGGTACCTGGCGCTCCGGCCCACGCTGTCCGAGTACGTGCTCGACATGCCCCGCGGCGCCCAGGTCATCTACCCGAAGGATCTCGCCATCGTCATGTTCTGGGCCGACATCTTCCCGGGCGCGCGCGTGCTCGAAGCGGGGATGGGCTCGGGAGCGCTCACGCTCGCGCTGCTCCGCTCGGTGGGGCCCGAGGGCAAGGTCGTGAGCTACGAGCAGCGCGAGGACTTCTGCCGGCGCGCGCTCGCCAATATCCACCTGCGCATGGGCGAGGTGAAGAACCTCGTCGTGCGCCTGCGCCCCGTGGAGGAAGGCCTCGCCGAGGAGGAGCCCGTCGACCGCGCCGTCTTCGACCTGCCCGAGCCGTGGCGCCTCGTCGATCCCGTCGCGCGCGTGCTGCGCTCGGGCGGCATCTTCCTCTCCTACGTGCCGACCATCATCCAGTCGCATCAGCTCAGCGAGACGCTCCGCCGCCACCCCGGCTATGCCCTCGTCGAGACGTTCGAGACGCTCCTGCGGCCCTGGAACATCGACGGCACCTCGGTGCGGCCGTTCCACCGGATGGTCGCCCACACCGGCTTCCTGACGGTCGCCCGGCGCGTCGTGCCCGCCGAGGTCCCTGCCCCGCCGCCCATCGGAGAGCCCGAGGGCAACTGAGTGCTCGATCGCTGCTTCGAGCTCCGGCAGCGCGGCGCCACGCTGGGCGGCGAGATCCGGGGCGGCCTCACCACGTTCATGGTGATGGCCTACATCATCTTCGTGAACCCGGCCATCCTGTCGTTCGCGGGTATCGCCTCGCTGCAGGGCCAGGGCCCGCCGTTTTCCGCGGTGCAGGCGGCCACGTGCCTGGTGGCGGGCATCATGACCATCGCGATGGGCCTCGCATCGAACTACCCGCTCGCGCTGGCCGCGGGCATGGGGTTGAACGCCGCCGTCGCCTTCCAGCTCATCGCCGGGCTGAAGCTGCCGTGGCAGGCGGCCATGGGCGTGGTCTTCCTCGAGGGGCTCATCCTCACGGTGCTCGTGCTGACGGGCTTTCGCGAGGCGATCATGGACGCCATTCCCCTGTCGCTCAAGCGGGCCATCAGCGTGGGCATCGGGCTCTTCATCCTCTTCATCGGCCTGGTGTCGGCGGGCATCGTCAGGCCGGGGCCGCCGGGCGTCCCCGTGACCCTCGGCGAGCTGACGGCGCCGCCCGTGGCGGTGGCCCTGTTCGGCCTCTTCTTCACGCTGTGGCTTCAGGCGCGGCGCGTCGGGGCCGGGCTCCTCGTCGGCATCCTCGCCACCACCGCGCTCGCCATCGCCGTCAACGCCTGGACGGGCGGACGCGCCTTCCCCTTCCGGGCCAGGCCGTCCTGCCCACCTCGGTGGTCGCCTTGCCCGATTTCTCGACCCTCGGCGCGGGCCTCGACCTCTCCGTCTTCGCGCGCATCGGGGCGGTCGTGGCCGTCGGTGAGCGTTTTCTCCCTCATGCTCTCCGACTTCTTCGACACGATGGGAACGGTGATCGGCATCGGCGGCGAGGCTGGCTGGCTCACCGCGGACGGCAGGCTGCCGCGGCTGAACCGGGTGCTGCTCGTGGACTCGCTCGCCGCGGCGGCGGGCGGCGCCGCGGGCGCCTCGTCGGCGACGACCTATATCGAGTCGGCCGCGGGCGTGTCCGCGGGAGCCAGGACCGGTCTTGCCTCGGTTGTCACGGGCGCTTGCTTCCTGGTCGCGCTCTTCCTGACGCCGGTGGCCGGCATCGTGCCGGCGCAGGCCACCGCGCCCGCGCTGATCGTCGTCGGCTACCTGATGATGGCGATCGCGCGCGAGATCCCGTTCGGCGACCTCGAGGAGGGCTTCCCGCGCTCCTGACGATGGCGGTGATGCCCTTCACCTACTCCATCACCAATGGAATCGGCGCCGGCTTTCTCGCCTATTGCTTCATCAAGCTCGTACGGGGCAAGGGTCAGCAGGTGCACGTCATGATGTACCTGGCCTCGGCCGCGTTCGTCGTCTACTTCGCGCTCCCGCTCCTCCAGCGGTGATAGTGCTGGGAGAGGCGTGACCGGGCGGGGCCGCGCAGGCTTCATGGACCGCCCAGCCTTCGGCCCGCCTTCGATCGTTTTCGAGAGTCGGCTCTGGCCCGCAGAGGAAGTTGCCGCGGTCGCGGCCGGATGGCTCGACGTGCTGCGCGCCAGGATTCCGCGCACGGTCCGGTTGACCGCGATGACCTTGAGCAATCACCCGGAGGCGGTCGCGCTGCTCTTCGCTCTTTCCAGTCTCCCTCTGCCCGTGGTCGTCTACCCTCCCGATCCGAGAGCCTGGCGCAGCTCGCCGCCGCTGCCGGAGGACACGCCGTTGTTCATCCCGCCGTCGCTCCGCGAGATGGCGCCGGCCGGCGAGCAGCTCGGCCTCCGCACCGTCGTCCTGCCCGATCCGCGCCCTGGCGCAGCGGCCATGGACGCCGTGGGATTCCTGACCTGTCCGGGCTTCGTGAACTTCACGTCCGGGTCCACCGGGCTGCCGAAGCCCGTGTACATCACGACGCGGAGCTTCCTCGTGCAGACGGCGGCCATCATCGAGGCCTGCGCGCTCTCCGCGGACTCCGCGGTCGCGGGCTCGCTCCAGCTCTCGACGCACTATGGCCTCGGACAGGCCCTGTTCCTGCCGACCGTCCTCGGGTCGAGGCTCGGGCTTCTCCCGCGATTCGATCCGCGGTCGCTGCTGGACCTCTTCGCCTCCGGACGCTACACCTACTGGGCCGCCACTCCGATGATGGCCGACATGCTCGCGCGCGTCCCGCTATCCGCGCCCGTGCCGGCGGTCCCGTCGATCTGCCACATCAGCGCCGGCCGATTGTCCACGCGCACCTTCCTCGCGTTCGCCGAGCGCTTCGGCGTCAAGCTCAGGCCGAACTACGGGCAGACGGAAAACGGCTTCATCACCGCGGACACCGCGCCGGACGAGAAGATTCGCCCCGACTGCGTCGGCCGCGCGGCGCCGGGGATCGATGTGCGGATCGGGGACGACCCTCTCGATCCCTTTCCGCCGGGCAAGCTCGGGCGCGTGTGGTTCAGGAGCCCGTGGTACATGGAGGGCTACGGCTTTCCGCCCCATCTGGCGCCCCGCGAGGGCCGTGACGGCTGGTGGTTCACGGCGGACGTGGGAGTCCTCGACGAGTCGGGATATCTGACGCTCGCCGGCCGCGCCGACGACTGCTTCAAGACGTCGGCGGGATACCTCGTGAATCCCGGCCAGATCGTCCACGCGCTGACGACTCATCCTCGCGTCACGGAGGCGGTCGTCCTACCCATCCGCAGTCCCGATGGGCCCGTGATCGGCGCGCTGGTGGAGTGCGATGGCGCGGTCGATGCCGGCGAGCTCAGAGCCGAGGCCGCCCGGATGCTGCCGGCATGGCTGCATCCCCAGGTGCTGGCGGTCACCGACCGCCTCCGCGCCTGGCCGGCGGAAAGGCCGACCGCGAGGCGTTGTCAGTCGATCCTGCGACGCACCCGCGGCTGGAGCGATCCGGGGTAAGCAAGGGCTCGCCGCTGAGGGGCCCCAGCGGCGGCCCCTGTGGTAGGCTATGAGTCCTGCAGCTTCCCATCGCCGGCAGGGGCTTGGAGTTCCCCGAGTGAACCGAAGGAGGTCTGTCAGTGATCAGCAGCATGCGGGAGTATTTCAAAAGTCTCAAGTTCATCCTCGTCATCATCGTGATCGCCTTCGTCGTGACCTCGGTCGTCTACTTCGGGACGGGAACTAGCGGCAGCCGTGGCACGCCCAATATCGTGGGCACCGTCAACGGGGAGGAGATTCCCACCGAGCGCTTCCGGCGGACGCAGGCCAATCTCATCGAGCAGTACGAGCGGATGACCCGGCAGCGGCTGACGCCCGAGATGATCGAGCGGTTCGGGCTCAACCAGCGGGTGATGAACGAGCTGGTCAATGAGACGCTGGTCGTGCAGACCGCCGGCCGCGAAGGGGTCCGGGTCAGCGACGACGAGCTGCGCTCCCGCATCCAGGACATGCGGGAGTTCCAGCAGGACGGCCGGTTCTCGCGCGACCGTTATCTCCGCATCCTCAAGCAGGTGCGGCTCGAGCCCGGGAGCTTCGAGGCCGAGATGCGCCGCCAGCTCATCCGCAAAAGATCGAGGATCTCGTCAAGGACGGGGTCAAGGTCTCCGATGCCGAGCTGCGGGAGGCCTATTCGGCGCGCAATCAGCGGGTGCGAATGGCCTGGGCCTCGATCGACGCCACGCCGCTCATGGCGGGGGTGACGGTGCCGGACGCGGACCTCGAGCCCTACGTGAAGGCCCACCAGGCGCAGTTGCACGCGGCCCGAGCGCCGGCGGATCCAGTACGTCGTCGTGAGCGCCCGGTCCTGCCCCAGACCGTCTCCGATCAGGATGCCCAGGCCTACTACGACAACAACGTCAAGGAGTACGAGCAGCTGCCCCAGGTGCACGCGGCCCATATCCTGGTGCGCGTGCCGCCCGTCGGCGGCAGCGAGGCGGAGAAACAAGGCCAAGGCCAAGATCGAGGACGTGCTCAAGCGGGCGCGGGCCGGAGAGGACTTCGCCAAGCTCGCGAAGGAGACCTCGGAGGATACGGCCAATGCGCAGACGGGCGGCGATCTCGGCTTCGTGAAGCGGGGCGATCTGGTCCCGCAGTTCGAGCAGGCGGCCTTCGCTCTCAAGAAGGGCGAGCTCGCCCCGGCGCCGGTTCGCACGCCGTTCGGCTATCACGCGATCAAGGTGCTCGACGTGAAGGAGGGCGGCAAGACTCCGTTCAAGGACGTCGTCGACGCGATCAAGGGCAAGCTCGCGGCGAAGCGAGGCCGAGGAGGAGGCGAGCAAGAAGGCGGCGACGGATCAGGCCAAGCTGCTCGCGGCCAAGGATTTCGCCGCCGAGGCGCAGACCCTCGGCCTCCCTCTGCGGGACGCCATCGTCGGGCGCGGCGAGCCCATCGTCGGCATCGGGCGCGATCCCAAGGTCGAGGAGGCGGTCTTCTCCGTGTCCATCGGCGGCACCTCCGCGCCGATCAAAGTGCCGACCGGGTACGCCATCGTCAGGGTCGTGCAGCAGTCTCCCGCCGGAGTACCGCCCCTCGAGGAGATCAAGGCCCGCGTGATCGACGCGATCAAGCGCGAGCGCGCCGAGGTCATCGCGCTGGACCGCGCCAAGGCCCTCGTGGCGGCGGTGGGCAAGGGCGGCGACTTCCTCACCACGGCCAAGGCCGACGGCTTCGCGACCGGCGAGACGCCACTGTTTTCCCGGGCCGAGCCGCCCAAGGAAGCTCGGCTCCCCGGCGGGGTCCTCCTCGCGGCGGTGCAGACGTCAACGGGCCAGGTCTCCGAGCCCGTGAAGGCGGGCGCGGCCGTCTACGTCGTGAAGACGCTGGAGCGCCAGCCGGCGGACGTCGCGGGATTCGACAAGCAGCGGGAGGAGCTCGAGAAGCAAGCGCTCGAGCAGAAGCGCACCCAAGCCTGGGACGCCTGGATCGAGTCGCAGAAGCTCGCGTCGAAGATCGAACTCAGCCCCACCGCCACCGCCGGCCGCTAGAGCGACGATAAGGGCCCATCTGCGGAGGTACGGCGCCCTCGACCGCCGTGCCACGTAACGCGCGAGACGATCGGGCCGACGAACTTTCGTCTGCGGGGCCCAGACATGGCCCCGCACTCCCCTTACGCGAGTACGCCTCGCGTTGCCTGCCATCGGGCGCCGCCTCGCAGCTGGACCCTTCTCATCGCTCTAGCTGGGTTTCTCCGACAGGCTCCGAGACTACCCTGGCGAGCGTGAGCGAGCCTCGTTGAGGCTGCCAGGGCATTCGCAGATTGAGCGGCTCGGCTGCGAGGCGAGGGCCGAGTGGATCTGGCGAAGCAAATTGACCCAGTGCCCCCGCCGCGGGCCTGTCGTAGAATGGGCGCCATGGCCATCCAGCGCACACCGATGACCCGCGAGGGCAACGAGCGCCTGAAGGAGGAGCTGGATCGTCTCAAGCGCGTGGAGCGACCCGCGATCACGCGCGCCATCGCCGAGGCGCGGGCCCACGGCGACCTGTCGGAGAACGCCGAGTACCACGCCGCCCGCGAAAAGCAGGGGTTCACGGAGGCGCGCATCAAGGATCTGGAGGCGAAGATCTCGACCGCCGAGGTGATCGACCCACCCACGTCGGGGGACCGCGTCACCTTCGGGTCCACCGTGCGGGTCGAGGACCAGGACGGCAAGGAGACGCTCTACCAGATCGTGGGCTCCGAAGAGACCGACCCAACGCGCGGCCGCATCTCCGTCATGGCCCCGCTCGCCCGCACCCTGATCGGCAAGAAGGTCGGCGACTCCGTCGAGGCCCAGCTCCCCGGCGGCAAGAAGCGCTTCGAAATCCTCGCAGCAAATTTCCCCTGGCCGACGTAGGGCGCGCGGCTCGTCGAGCGGCAGCGTGCCGACAAAGCGGCGGGCGGGGCCAGGGGCTGTCCCCGCTGGACACGCTGACTCGCCCCCGTACCTGCACTCGATGGGGCCACGAGACAGGAGCGCGCGCCTTCGGCAACGCGCAGAAGCCACGGTCCAGCGGGGACAGCCCCTGACCCCACCCGCCGCCGCAACTCCACGACCCACCCGAGGCAGAACCCACTCGGCCAGGCTCCGCGGAGTTAGACCCCAGGCAGTCAGGCTTCACCGGAATCCGGCAGGATCCACCAGGCGGGACACGACTCTACGTGTTCCGGGGCGGATGCGATCTGTCGACTTATTTAGATCCAGATGTTCACCCTGCTGGAGCGCTGCGGAATCCGTTGTGGGGTGGGTTGGATCGCGGCGTCGGGTAGGGTGGGGGCCCTCCCTGCCGGACCGTGGCTTCTGCGCGTTGCCGAAGGCGAGCGCGCAATCTCGTGGCCCGTCAGTGTGTTCGTCGAGGGTTGCGGGTCAGCGTGTCCGGCGGGAGGGCCCCGCCCCTGCCCGGCGCTTTGCCGGCACGCCACGCCGAATCCCGGATGACGCTAGGGCCGGAGCGCTTCGCGGAGCTCGCGGGTCAGCGCTTCGACGGTGCCGCGCGTGCCGCCCGCGAGCTTGTTCTTCCACTCGCCCTCGGTCTCGAAGCGCCGGTCCTTCAGCACGTCGCCCCAGGGCTTGACCGCGTCGCGGATGGCGTGGATCTCGAAGGCGTCGCGGCGCAAGGCGCGCGCGCGCGCCATGACGTCGGGGGCCACGCGGATGAAGGCGCGCAGCGCGGCGCCGGTCTTGATCGAGTACTTGCGCCCGGCCCAGGCGGTGGGGAAAACGCCGGCCACGGCCTTCATGTAGTTCAAGAAGAAGCGCTTGGCGTTCTGGCGCATCTCGCTCATGCGGGCGCCGCCGCCGAGCTTTTCCACGGCCTCGAGGAAGTCCACGATCTCCTCGGCGAGCGGCGCCTGGGAAACGCGGCCGCGCCCGGTGCCGAGCATCTTGACCTCCCCGTGCAGCGGCGAGGTGTCGTCCTCGTTGAGCGAGCGAATCACGTCGTGGGCGAGGGCTTGGTTCGGATCCGGGTAGAGCTTGCGGCCGGCCAGGCTCACGATATGCGAGGGGTTGAGCCGCGTGTGCTTGGCATTGATGGTCACGAACAGCTCGACGATCTGGCGCGCGTCGAGGCGGTCGAACAGGACCGCGGGCACCTCGATTCCCATGTTCTCGCCCGCCTGGGTGAGGGCGTGGAGCGCGAGCAGGCGATGCTGGCCATCGAGCACCCGGAGCACGCCGTGCTCCTCGGGAATCTGGAGCAGGCCCAGATCGTGCTGGCTCGCCATGGGCGTGAACGTGAAGCGCTTCTCCGAGGTGATGATCACGGCGCCCGGAATGGCGGGCAATGTCCCGGCATCCTTGCAGTCGCGGTAGTACGAGACCAGCTCGTCGATCTTGCGACGGATCACGGGGCGCTGGTAGGCGCTCTCGCTCTCGCCGATGCGCTTCTCGAGCGCCTCCCAGTTCACGCGCGCCCGATTGGTCGTCGCCCGCTTGGAGCTCTCGGCCGGAGCCTCGGCTCCCGCGTAGCCGAGCACCTCGAACTTGACCAGGCGCTCGATGTCCTTGGCGGAAAAAGAGGCCTGGAAGAACTCCACGCCGAACTGCTTCACCCGATGCGCGGGAACGGTGATCATGAACCCCCTCCGCCCTGCTCGCGATGTGTTGGCTATGGGGCCCTAACGCAACAGAGTGTAGTAGATGGTTAAACCCTTGTCAACATGTAGGTTTTTGATCCGGGCGGCGGAAACACCCCTGCCGTATCTTGGGGATGGCTTCCGACTTACCCACAAGATGTGGGCAACCTGTGGACGGCCGCCGAGAGCCCGCAATGGACTCATCCACAAGTAGCTGAAAGATAAGGTGACGATGAAGGTGAAGTTGTGTTGCCAGTCTCTCGTCGCTCGCTCAGAACAGGCCGAGGGTCGCCGCGATCGCGGTGAGTCCGAAGGCGAAGAAGAGCAGGGCCGCGATCAGTCGCAGGCGGGCCATCGGCAGGACACGGGTCAGCGTCGTTCCCGCGAATACGGCGAGCCCGTCCGCCAGCATCATGCCGGCCGTCGTGCCGGCCGTGACGGCCACCGTGGAGTGATAGCGCGCCCCCAGCGCCACCGTGGCGAGCTGGGTCTTGTCGCCCATCTCGGCGAGGAAGAACACCACCGTGGTCGTGAGGAGTGGGCCCCAGCGCTCCCGGGGGCTCACTCTCTTCCACGCGATCCGGGAAGAGCGTCCAGATCCCGAAGGCGATGAAGCCGAGACCGAGGATCCAGCCCAGCACGGCGGCGGAGAGGCGGCTCGCCACCCAGACGCCGACCGACGAGGCGAGGGCATGATTGGCGAGCGTCGCAATGAAGATGCCGCCGAGCACACTCCACGGCCGGCGATAGCGCGACGCCAGCGACAGCGCGATGAGCTGGGTCTTGTCCCCCATCTCCGCGAGCGCCACAACCAGGAGCGAACTCCAGAAGACACTCACCGCCGCGAGGTATCTTACACGGTCGCGGATCGGCCCGAGTCGGCCCGAGTCGCGTTGACAGCCCCTGGGGCCGATGCTAGGCTGCCCCTGCGTTTCGCGGAGCTGCAGTGCTCGCCATCGGCGGAGCGAACCCACGGGAGGTCATGTCATGTCCTTCGTTCCTGTTTATTTGGCGGGTCGGCGCGATTTTCTCAAGGCCGCAGGCGCGGCGGCGGCCGTCGCGGCCTTCCCCGCGGTCGCCCGTGCCCAGGCGCGCGAGATCAAGGTCGGCTACATCCTGCCCGTGACGGGCCCGCTCGCGTTCGAGGCCGCGCTCGCGCTCAACGGGATTCAGCTCGCGGTGGACGAGATCAATGCCGGGGCGGCGTCAAGTCGCTCGGCGGCGCCAAGCTCACCCTGCTCCCCGGCGACACGCAGAACAAGGTCGACCTGGGCAAGTCGGAAGCGCAGCGGCTGATCGATCAGGGCGTGGTCGCGCTGATCGGCCCGTTCTCGAGCCTCGTGGCGTTCTCCGTGCGCCAGGACACCGAGAAGGCCAAGACGCCGTTCCTCTTGCTCGCCGCGGTGGCCGACAACCTGACGGAGGGCGGCCTCGAGTACACGTTCCGGATGCAGCCCAATGCCAGGGCCATGGCGACGCTCACCGTGAACAACATGGTCGAGATGGCGAAGGCCGCCAATCTGCCCATCAAGCGCGTGGCCATCATGCACGAGGACGGCAACTTCGGCACGACCATGGGCAATCACGTCGAGGCGTTCGCGAAGACATCCGGCTACGAGCTGGTGCAGCGCGTGCCCTATAGCCTGCGCTCGCCCGACTTCACGTCGGAGCTCGCCAAGGTGAAGGCGGCGAAGCCGGACCTCCTGCTCGTCAGCGGGTACTACGGCGACTCGAAGCTCATCGCGGAGACGGCGTCCAAGCTCCGGATCGGCGTCTCCGCCCTGGTCGGCCTCGCCAATGCCGCCTACTCGAACCCCAAGTTCATCGCCGAGAACCGCGAGCTGACCGAGCAGCTCTTCGACGGCAACTACTGGCACAACCCGCAGTCGTCGCGGGCGCGCGCGGTCTTCGACGCGTATCAGAAGCGCTTCAGCTCGACCATGTCGAACCACGGGGTGCAGGGCTACCAGGTCACCTTCGTGCTCAGGGACGCGCTCGAGCGCGCCGCCTCCACGGATCGCGACAAGGTCCGCGACGCCATCGCCAAGACCAATCTCACCGACCATATCCTGACCCAGGACGCCATCCGCTTCGACGATGCCGGCGAGAACGTCAACGCCTCGCCGGCCCTGATCCAGGTCCAGAACGGCAAGCCCGTGGTCGTCGGGCCCGCCCGCTTCGCCGAGTCCAAGCCGGCCTTCCCCGTCGCCAAGTGGAAGGGATAGACGCCGCCGGCGTGATCGGGTGACCTCGGGCCTGCTGCTCCAGGCCGCCGTCAGCGGCATTCTCCTCGGCGGTGTCTACGGGCTCGTCGCGAGCGGGCTCACCCTGATCTTCGGCGTGCTGCGCATCATCAACTTCGCCCACGGGGCGGTGATGATGCTCGCCATGTACGCCTCGTACTGGCTCTTCGTGCTCTACGGGGTCGACCCCTACGCGTCGGTCCTCATCACCGCGCCGCTCTTCTTCGCCATCGGCGCGGGCATCGAGAAGGCGCTGATCGAGCCCAACCGCGCGCGCCGCCGAGCACAACCAGCTCCTGCTCACCCTCGGCCTCGCGCTGTTCATCGAGAACCTGGCGCTCGTGCTCTGGCAGGGCGACTTCCGGACGCTGCGGGTGCCCTATGCGAACGCGTCCTTCGTGATCGGCGAGGCCCTCGTCGAGCTGCCGCGACTCATCGCCGCCGCCGGCGCCGTCCTCATGGCGGTGGCGCTCTTCGCCTTCCTGCGCCTCACGGATCTCGGCAAGGCCATCCGCGCGCTCGCCGAGGAGCCCGAGGGCGCCATGCTCGTGGGCATCGACGTGGCGCGCATCCGCGCGACCGCCTTCGGCATCGGCGCGGCCTGCGCGGCGGTGGCGGGCGCGCTCATCACGCCGTTCTTCTACGTGGCGCCCGACGTGGGCGAGTCGTTCAATATCATGGCCTTCGTCGTCGTCGTGCTCGGCGGCATGGGCAATTTCGTCGGCGCGCTCCTCGGCGGGCTCATCGTGGGCCTGGCCGAGTCGCTCGGCGCGGCGCTCCTGCCCGGCTCGCTCAAGCAGCTCGTGGTGTTCGTCATCTTCGTCCTCGTCCTCCTCTTCCGGCCCCAGGGGCTCTTCGGAGGATCGCGTGGCCGCTGAGGCGCTGGCCCCGCTTCCTCGCCGCCCTGCTGGTGCTCGCACTGGCGGTGCTGATCGCGGCTCCGCCGCTCTTGCCGAAGTACTTCCTCGACGTGCTGGTCAGCGTCCTCTTCACCGCGTATCTCGGGGCGTCCTGGAACATCCTCGGCGGCTATGCGGGGCAGTTCTCGTTCGGGCACGCGGCGTTCTTCGGGATCGGGGCGTACACCTCGACGCTCCTGCTCCTTCAGGTCGGGCTCACGCCCTGGGTCGGCATGCTCGCGGGGCGGGCTCGCCGCCGCGTTCGGGCTGCTCGCGGGGTATCTCTCGTTCCGCTATGGCCTCAAGGGCCCCTACTTCTCGCTCGTCACGCTCGCCTTCGCCGAGATGCTGCGCGTGGTGGCCGTGAACACCAAGGCCGTCGGATCGTCGCTCGGGCTGGTCGTGCCCTCGGCCCGGCCCGCGCCCGGCATGTTCATCTTCGCGGGCAAGCTGCCGTACTACTACGTCATCCTCGCCATGACGCTGGCCGCCATGGCGCTCACGCTCGCCATCCAGCGCGCGCGGCTCGGCTATGCGCTGGCCGCCGTGCGCGAGAACGAGGATGCCGCCGAGGCGGCGGGCGTCGACGCCCTCGGCACGAAGCTCCGCGCCATGGCCATCTCCTCGTTCCTCACCGCGCTCGGCGGCACCTTCTACGCGCAGTACTTCGCGTACATCGACCCCGCCATCACGTTCGGGCCGGGCGTGTCGATCCAGGGACTCCTGCCGGCCATCGTGGGCGGCGCGGGCACCGTGCTCGGGCCATTCCTCGGCGCCTTCGTGCTGACACCGGTGTCCGAGCTGACGCGCGCGGCGCTGCGCGGCCGCGCCGGCGCCGACGTCATGCTCTACGGGCTCGTCCTCATGCTCGTGATCTCGTTTCTTCCGAACGGCCTCATGGGCCTGATCGGGGCGAAGCGAGCGGGCCGCGGCAAGGCGTCGTCGTGACGCTGCTCGAGGTCGACGGCCTCGTCAAGCGCTTCGGCGGCCTGCAGGCCGTGGGCGGGCTCGACCTGCGCGTGGATGCGGGCGAGATCGTCGGGCTCATCGGCCCGAACGGCGCGGGCAAGACCACGGTCTTCCACCTCATCGCGGGCTTTCACGCGCCCACGTCGGGCGCCATCCGGTTCAAGGGCGCGTCCATCGTCGGGCTCAAGCCGCACGCGATCTGCCGGCGCGGGCTGGCGCGGACCTTCCAGATCGTGCAGCCCTTCGCCGGGCTCAGCACGCTCGACAACGTGATGGTCGGCGCGTTCAACCGGGTCGCCGATGTGGCGGCGGCGCGCGGGCGCGCGATCGAGATCATCGAGTCTCGTCGGGCTCGGGCCGAAGCGGGACGTCCCCGCGCGGACGCTCACGCTGGCCGATCGAAAGCGGCTCGAGATGGCGCGCGGCCTCGCCACCGGGCCCGAGCTCCTCCTCCTCGACGAGGTCATGTCCGGCCTCAACCCGACGGAGATCGACGAGATCGTCGCGCTCATCCGCCGCGTGCACGCCACCGGCGTGAGCCTCCTCATCATCGAGCACGTGATGCAGGCCATCATGGCGCTCTCCCACCGGCTCGTCGTCCTGCATCATGGCGAGAAGCTCGCGGAGGGCGGCCCGCCGAGGTCGCCCGGGACCGGCGCGTCATCGAGGCCTATCTCGGCGAGGAGGTGCCGTCATGAGCCTCCTCGAGCTCCAGGACGTGGAGGTCGCCTATGGCGACCTGCCCGCGCTCCGCGGCGTCTCCCTCGGGGTCGAGGAGGGCGAGACGCTCTCCGTGGTCGGCGCCAACGGCGCCGGCAAGACCACCATGCTGCGCGCCATCTCGGGACTCTTGCGCCCCGCGCCGGCCGCATCCTGCTCGACGGCGCGCGCCTCGACCAGATGCCGAGCCATGTCATCGTCGCGCGCGGCGTGGTGCAGGTGCCGGAAGGCCGCAAGATCTTCCCCGGCCTCACCGTGAAGGAGAACCTCGAGCTCGGCTCCTACGTGGCCGCGCGCGCGCGCATCGCCGCCAGAGCCTCGAGCGCGTGCTCGGCCTCTTCCCGCGCCTCGCCGAGCGCCAGCGCCAGGCCGCCGGCACCATGTCGGGCGGCGAGCAGCAGATGCTCGCCATCGGCCGCGCGCTCATGGCGCGGCCGCGCATCCTCATGCTCGACGAGCCCTCGCTCGGCCTGGCGCCCATCATCGTGCAGGAGATCTTCCGCATCATCGCCGAGATCAACCGCCTCGGCACCACGGTGCTCCTCGTGGAGCAGAACACGCGCCAGGCGCTCGGCCTGTCCCGCCGCGGCTACGTGCTCGAGAACGGGCGCATCGCGCTCGAGGGCAGCGGCGCCGAGCTCCTCGGCAACGAGCACGTCCGCCGCGCGTACCTGGGGATGTAGTCAGGACGTCGCCTCGCAGCGCCGCGGCGTTTGCGTAAACGCGGCAGGACCGGGCAATACTCGGAGCCGGTCAGTCACTCGGGCGAGCGTGTGGGCATGACCGCCGTTCGAGCGCCGGCTTGCCGGCGCAACCCGTTCCGGGGAGGCTCGGGGGGCCGTCGAGCTCTTCGACTCTCGCCCGCCGGCGCCAGCGACCGTTCCGGGAGGCTCGGGGCCGTCGAGGTCCCCTTCGATAATAGGAGGCTCATCGTGCTCGATCTCGTGATTCGCGGCGGACAGGTCATCACCCCCGAGGGCGTCGGCGCCTGGGACGTGGGCATCGAAGGCGAGCGCATCGCGGCGGTGGCGCTTCCCGGCACGCTGCCCACCGCGTCGGCGCGCGTCATCGACGCGACGGGCAAGATCGTGGCGCCGGGCGGCGTCGAGCCCCACGCGCATCTGGCGCACGGGATCATGTCGCATCCGGACGCGCCGTCCCAGACCCTCGGTCCCGAGGAGGACACCGTGGGCATGGCCTGCGGCGGCACGACGACCCACATCGACTTCGCCTATCTGCGGACGGGCGGCGATCTCCAGCAGGTCGTCGAGCAGCGCGCGGCGCGATGGAAGGGCAATTCCTACGTGGACTACACCTTCCACATCACGCTGGCCGGCGCCCTCGACCTGCAGGTGTTCGAGCAGATCCCCGAGGCGATCCAGGCGGGCTACCCGAGCTTCAAGGTCTTCACCACCAATGTCCTGCCGCCGCATCCCAAGCGCGCGGGCAATCGCCTCGACTTCGGGCGCATCCACTACGCGATGGAGAAGGTGGCCCCCGCCGGCGGCATCATGGTGGTCCACGGCGAGGACGAGGACCTCGTCCAGTTCAACTACGAGCGCTTCCGCGAGGAGAAGCGGATGGAGGGGAGAACCTCCACCTCGTCCACACCAAGCTCTCGGAGTCGCTCGCCTTCGCGCGCACCATCGCGCTGGCCAAGGCGACCGGGCGTGGGCGTGTACTTCGTCCACACCTCGGCGCGCGAGGGCGTCGAGGCCATCCGGGGCGCGCGCGCCCAGGGCCTGCCCATCTACGGCGAGACGCTCCACCAGTACGCGTGCTTCAACGCCGAGTACTACAAGACGCCGCGCGGCTTCTGCTCGCACACCTATCCGTCGCTCAAGCTGCCGGAGGATCAGGCGGCGCTCTGGCACGGCCTCGTGGTCGACGGGCTCTCGACGCTCGCCACCGACGAGTACCCGACCAACCTCGAGCTGAAGCTCCGGGGCAAGACCATCGAGGACGTGACGGGCGGCAATCTCGGCGCGGAAGCGCGCATGGGCATCGGCTATAGCGAGGGCGTGGTCAAGCGCGGCATGTCGCTCCGCCGCTTCGCCGACATCACGGCGACCAATGCCGCGAAGATCTTCGGCATGTATCCGAGAAAGGGCGTCATCGCCCCGGGCAGCGACGCCGACATCTGCGTGATCGACCCGTCGATCAGAAAGACGCTTCGGCGCGAGGACTTCCACGTGAGCGACTACAGCCCGTGGGAGGGCTGGGCGGTCTCAGGCTGGCCGGTGATGACGCTCCTGCGCGGCAAGGTCATCGCCGACAACGGCAAGCTGCTCGGGGCCCAGACCGACGGCCGGCTCCTCACGGGGCGGCGCATCGAGGCCTCCATCCTGAGCCGTCCGGCCTGCTGACGGGGCCATCCGAGAACGAGGAGGATCGCATGCCGAGGGACGAGCCGACGGTGGCCACGCCCGCGCCCGGCCATGACTACGCCGCGCAGTTCAACCCGGGCTTTGCCCTCGATCCCGCGCGCGTGGCCCTCGTCGTGGTGGACATGCAGTACGCCAGCGGGTCGCGCAAGGAGGGGCTCGGCCGCCTGCTCGCGGAGCAGGGCAACGAGGCGCAGGGCGCCTATCGCTTCGACCGGATCGAGGGCGCCGTCGTCCCGACTATTTCGCGGCTGCTCGAGTTCTTTCGCGCGCGCTCGCTGCGCGTCATCTACCTCACCGTCGGCTCGGAGCTGCCCGACTACTCCGACCTCCTGCCCCACATGCGCGGCATGGCCTCGCTCGTCGGCAATACCGAGGGCCGCCGCGAGCACGAGATCCTCGACGAGCTCCGGCCGCGCCCCGGCGAGGCCGTCATCAACAAGACGACCATGAGCGCGTTTCACTCCTCGGGCTTCGAGCGGCTGCTGCGGTCGTGGGGAATGGAGCAGCTCCTCTTCACGGGCGTGTCGACCAACTCCTGCGTCGAGGGCACCGCGCGGGACGCCGCCGACCGCGGCTACCGCTGCCTCCTCGTCGAGGACGGCTGCGGCGCGGCGAGCCAGCGCCTGCACGACGCGTCGTGCGAGAACTTCCAGCGCCTGCTCGGCCGCGTGGCGCCGAGCGCGGCGGTGATGGAAGAGCTGGCCGCCGCCCTCGGTCGCGCCGCCGGCCGCTGAGCCTCGCCGCGAGCCAGCGCCCGCCACCGCCAACCGATTCCCGAGCAACGACCCCAGCGCGATCCAAGGAGGGATGCCATGCCCGGCAAGCTGTTCGAAGAGCTCATCGTGGGCGACGTCTTCCGGCACCAGCCCGGCCGTACCGTCACCGAGTCCGACAATGTCCTGTTCTCCTGCCTCACCATGAACCCGCAGCCGCTCCACGTGGACTTCCACGCCGCGGCGAAGGCCGAGTTCGGCAAGCCGCTCGTCAACAGCATCTTCACCCTCGGCACGGCCATCGGGCTGTCCGTCAGCGAGACCACGCTCGGGACCACGGTGGGCAATCTCGGCTTCGAGAAGATCGAGTTTCCGCGGCCGGTCTTTCACGGGGACACGATCTATGCCGAGACCGAGGTGGTGGAGAAGCGCGAGTCGAAGTCGCGCCCGCAATGGGGCATCGTCATCTTCGAGCACCGGGCCAAGAACCAGAACGGCGAGCTGGTCATGACGTGCCGCCGCGCCGCGATGATGCGCCGCCGGGGGCGGCCGCATGAGGCGCTCGCTCCACTTCGTCCCCGGCGGCAACGAGCGGATGATCGCCAAGGCGCTTGCATCACCCGCCGACGGCCTCATCCTCGACCTCGAGGACGCGGTGACGCCCGACAAGAAGGCGGCGACCCGGCCCATCGTGCGGCGCTGGCTCGAGACGCTCGACTTCGGCGGCAAGGAGCGCTGGGTCCGGATGAACCCCATCTTCACGGACCACGCCGAGGCCGACATCGAGGAGACGATCGCGGGCCGTCCCGACCGGCTATGTCGTGCCCAAGCCGAACCGGGCCGAGGACATCCGCCGCGTCGTCGCCATCATCGAGCGGCTCGAGGAGCGCCACCACCTGCCCTTCGGCTCGACGAAGCTCCTGCCCATCGCCACCGAGACGCCGGAGGGCCTGCTCCATATCCGGGAGATCGCCGGCGCCAGCCCGCGCATCGCCGCCATCTCCTGGGGCATCGAGGACCTGTCGGCCGCGATGGGCCTGCCCCGGACGCGCGATGCCGAGGGGCGCTATCTCGACATTCCCCGGTACGCGCGCGTGATGTGCGCGGTGGCCGCGTCGGCGGCGGGCGTGGAGGCGATCGACACCGTGTACACGGATATCGCCGACGTCGAGGGCTTGAGGCGCGAGTGCCGCGACGGCGTCGCCATGAGCTTCACCGGCAAGATCTCGATCCACCCGGGCCAGCTCGAGGCCATCAACCAGGAGTTCACGCCCTCGCGGGAGGCGGCGGACGAGGCGGTGGAGCTCATCGCGGCGTTCGAGGCGCATGCGGCGCGCGGCGCCGGCGCCTTCGCCTGGAAGGGCCAGATGATGGACATGCCGCACCTGACGCGCGCGCAAGAAGATCGCCGACCGCGCCCGCCAGGCCGGCGTGCTTTAGCCTGGGACGGAGAACACGTGAAGATCACGGACGTGACGGTGAAGCGGTACAGCGCATCGCGCGACCCCGGGCCGATGCCGCGGGTATCCAGATCGTCGAGGTCCACACGGATGCCGGAGCGACCGGGATGGGATTCGTGAGCGCGGGGAGCGCCAGCAGCGACATCGTGACGATGCTGCTCCGGCGACATCTGAAGGGCGTCCTGCTCGGCGAGGATCCACTGCTCACGGAGGACCTCTGGCGGCGGATGCACGATCAGGCGGTTCCGCGCCAGGGTGGCGAGGGATCGTGCGGACCTGCATGGCGGCCGTCGACTTCGCCCTCTGGGACCTCAAGGGGAAGCTCCTGAATGCCCCGGTGTCGGCGCTCGTCGGCGGCCGGCGGCCCAGGGTCGCGACCTACGCGAACTGCGCGCATCATCTCCCCGCCCGACAAGCTCACCTGGAGCGGTAGAGAGGAGGTTCGACGTGGATACCAGCGACGCGCTCATCACCCGCGAGGGGCCCGTGCTGACGCTCACCTTCAACCGGCCCGAGGCCCGGAACGCGATGACCTGGGCCATGTACCAGCGCCTCACCGAGGCGTGCGAGGAGGTGGACGCCGACGACTCCGTCCGCGTCTTCGTGCTGCGCGGCGCGGGCGGCAAGGCGTTCGTCGCGGGCACCGACATCAGCCAGTTCAAGGTCTTCGAGTCCGCCGAGGACGGCCTCGCGTACGAGCGTGACGGCGCGGCCCGGTCGGCCCGGCTCGAGCGCGTGGCCAAGCCCGTGATCGCGCAGATCCAGGGCTTCGCCGTCGGCGGCGGCTTCAACATCACCGCGTGCTGCGATCTGCGCATCGCCACGCCGGACGCGAAGTTCGGCGCGCCCATCGCGCGCACGCTCGGCAACTGCCTCTCGATGGAGACCTATACGCGCTTCGTCGATCTGCTCGGCCCCTCGCGGGTGAAGGATCTGATCTTCCGCGCGCGCTTCCTGACGGCCGAGGAAGCGCTCGCCGCGGGCTATGTCCACGAGGTCGTCCCCGCCGAGGAGATCGACGCGCGCGTCCAGGCCATCGCGCTCGAGCTGGCGGGGCATGCGCCGATCACCCTGCGCGTGACCAAGGAAGCGCTGCGCCGCATCCGCGACCACCGCGGCGTGCCCGACGGCGACGACCTGATCGCCCAGACGTATACGAGCGCGGACTTCCGCGAGGGCGCGCGGGCCTTCGTCGAGAAGCGGAAGCCGCGCTGGACCGGCAAGTAGCGCCCCGGAAGCCGCCGGCGAGCGGGCCGAGCGGCGGGCGCTTGCGTGGTGCGCGGCCGGCGCCGTCCTCGTCATCCTGTGGCTCGCCCGACCGGTGGCCACCGGACTCGTGCTGGGCGCCCTGATGGGCTTCACGCTCCAGCCGGTCTACGAGGCGCTGCGGCGTCTCTTGCCCAGCCGCGTGCTCGCCTCGGTGGTGATCGTGCTGGCGGCGGGGCACCTCATCGTCGGAGCGGTGGTGGGCTTCATCTCGCTCTTCGTGACCCGCGGGGCGGCCCTCGCCGCCGCACTGGTCGCCTCGCTCGGCCCCGGCGGGACCGCCAGCGGATGGATGCAGACCGCGACCGGCTGGCTCGCCCGGTTCGGCTTCTCGCCCGAGAGCCTGACCGAGCGGCTGAGCGGCGCGCTGACCGAGATCGCATCCCGCTCCGCCGCGGTGGCCGCCGCGCTCGCCTCCGTGACGGCGAGCAGCCTGCTCGGCCTCTTCTTCGCGCTCCTCACCCTGCACGTGGTGTTTCTCCACTGGGACCAGATGGTCGCGAAGCTCGAGGTGCTGTCGCCGCTGCGCCGCGAGTACACCCGCCTCTTGCTCGCGGAGTTTCGCCTGGTCGGGCGCGCCACGCTGCTCGGGACGGCGGCGACCGGCGCCGCACAGGGCGTGTTCGCCACCCTCGGCTTCTGGGCGACGGGCATTCCCGACCCGCTGTTCTTCGGCATCGCGACGGCCATCGCGTCGCTGGTGCCCGCCGTCGGCACGCTGCTCGTCTGGGTCCCCGCCGGCCTGTACCTGGTCGCGACCGGCCACTCCGCGATGGGAGTTGCGCTGCTCGCCTGGGGCGCGCTCGTGATCGTGGGGGTGAGCGACTACGTCATCCGGCCGCGGCTCGTGGGCGACGAGACGATGCCCGCGCTGCTCGTCTTCCTCGCGCTCTTCGGCGGCGTGGAGGTCCTGGGCTTGCGCGGGCTGATCATCGGACCCGTCGTCATGGCGCTCGCCGTCGCCGTGCTCCGCCTCTATGCCCGCGAGGCGGAGGCGACGCGCCCGCTCCCCTGAGCTGTCATCCGCCGGCAATAAGCGCCCGGCGGTGGACGGCACAACGCACCGTCGTCAGAACCTCTGGCCGGCGGGACTGTCTTCCTACCATCGGGGACACTGCATGCCGGATCCTCCCAGCGACTCGGGCCGTGAACACTCGGACAGGTGGTCCGAAGGTAACTCCTCGATCACGAGCGTCAAGCGCGCCAGGCCGTCCTCAGGTCTTCTTGTGAATCTCGTCGATGGTGACGGTGGCGATCCGATCGCGATAGGCCAGGCCGGTCAGCCATCTCACCTTGTACCGGCCATCGGCCACGATCGCGATGATCTCACCCTCGACGTGCTCGCCGCTCTGGCGCAGCACGACAACGTCACCTGCTCGCAGCTGGGGGCGCCTAGGCGGCTTCGGCTTGGCCACGATCGCTGTCCCTCTCGTGGCCTGCGAATGGCTAGGTCTTCCCGCTCGGGGCATCAGCGCTCATCGGGCAGCGGGCACAACTTCGGACGCCATGCAGGACGAAATCCGTTGCCGCGATCTCGGTCGGGATCTCCACGTCGCGTTCGCCCACTGGGTCGCGGGCGGTCTCAGTCGCGGACCGATCACCGGCTCCGTCGCGCGGGCTTGCCTCGCCCGCATCCTGCGAGCACACTGCACTCGTGCGGATCCTCCCAGTGGAGGAGAAGGGAGGCCCCGATGCCCATCCTCACGAAGCTCCGAGAGTTCCTCGTGCAGCCCCGAATAGGCTACACCTTCCTCGGCAGAGCCGAAGGCACGTGGATCGTCCCCGCCGAACGGGTCGCCCATGAGGCCTTCACCGTAAAGGTGGTCCCACTCAAGTATGCGCGGGCTGGCGAGATGGCTTACACGCTCTCGTGGGTCGCACCGCCCTCGGTTCGGATCGCTCCTCATTACTCCACCGACAGCCTCATCATCTCCGGACACCCGGCAGCGGTTGAGGAGCTGGTCGACATCATCAAGTGATGGCGCCAGTCAAGGCTCCTTGACTGGCTGACTCGAGAGGCATAGGGTCTGATTTGCTCCTCGATATGACCCTCAGGGGAGGCGGCAATGCCGCTACTCCGGGTCCTGGCACAGCTTTTCGGCGCCCTCGTTGACCATCTTGATGGCCGGCGGAGGCGCTTGTGCTGTCGTGACCCGCCCCACAAGCCTCGCTCCCTTCACGTCTGCCGCGACGACATCGGTACCACTAACTAACAGGAGGATCGCCATGGGTGCCTATTGCACGCTCGACTCCATCCGTCGTCACCCCGCTGGACTCGGCGAGATCATGGAGGTGAGGCGCCTCTCTACCTACTACGATGCGGCCATGTTCGGTGACCGAGGCGAGATCGCTTGCATCCCCCACAAGGGCTGTTTGCTCGAGATCGTGGCCGCCGGTGAGGCCCCGCATCCCGAGGTGAATCGGCTCCTGCCCGGGCAAGTCATCCGTTACACGCGCTCGTTCGTCTTCGGCGACCGGTTCGAGCTCCCGAGCGGCACGAGGGTGCGCCTGCCCCAGCTCGTCGGCTTCAAGCTGCAGCTCGCGCCCCCGGATCGCTCCGCTGCCCGAGGAGGACACCATCGTCCAGCGTGCGACTCGCGGGAAGGCGTGCGTGGCCGAGGCGGGCATGGACACCGCCGCGGCTGCGCGGAGGTGACCGGGCGCGTCGACGTGAACCTGCTTTTGGAGAGCCCTGTGCACGCAGAGTGGGTTGATGCCCTCGTTGACCACGCGGATGGCGGGCAGGCGCGCTTGTGTGGGCGTGGTCCGCCCTGGCGCCGCTCGGATCTGTTGCTCGGAACAAGGGAAGGAGGAAGTCCATGCCTACGTACGAGTTCATGTGCGAGATCTGTAGGAAGAGCTTTGAGGTTGTGCTGACCGCCGCAGAACGGGCCGCCGGGAACGTTCACTGTCCGACGTGCGCCAGCGGAGAAGTCACGCCCCGGATGGCGATCTTTACTGCGAAGACCTCTCGGAAGAGCTGAAGCCCACGGGAGGACGACCTCCCGAGGACGAAGAGACCACGCGTCCGCGGACGACGAAGCGGAACGCCGCAACGTGCCCCACTTCGCACTGGAACGAGCCAGAGGCGGCCGGGCACATTCGGCTCGGCTGAGTCGCGCCCTTTATGTCGCCCATCCGCCGAAGGCACCAGGGCATCCGCGCACCCTGATGCCTCCGCGCAACGACATCGCCGCAAATCGGCCTGCCTGGAGGCAGGCGGGCCGAGATCGATCACCTCCTAGCCGCCTGTCGGAGGAACCCAGCTAGCCCCCACCCACCGCGGCCACGCCGGCCAGCGCGCACTGGTGATCCTCCTCGCCGGTGCCGCCGCCGCAACCGATGGCGCCGATCACACGGCCCCCGACCTTGAACGGCACGCCGCCCGTGCTCGGCAGGATCTGGCCCGGCGCGAGTCCAGGCATGGCGTTCCAGAACGCCGGATGCTCGCGGGCCAGGTCGACCATCTCCTTGGTCGGGCGGCGGAAGGCGACTGAGGCCATGGCCTTGCCGCGCGAGGTCTCGGGGGTGAGGAATCCGGTGCCGTCACCGCGCGCGCACAGCACGAGGCGGCCGGCCTCGTCGACCACGGTGACGGTGATCGGCGTCCCGAGCTCCTTCGCCTTGGCCTGCGCCGCCTTGACAGCCTTCTCCGCCATCTCGAGCGTCATCTCGATCATCGACATCCTCCGAGTTCAGGGTAAAGGTTCTGTGTGCGCAGCGGGACTGCTCGAAAAGGTCCAGCTGCGAGGCGGCGCCCGACGGCCGCACGCGAGGCGTAGTCACGTACGGGGAGTGCGGGGCCATGCTCTGGGCCCCGCAGACGAAAGTTCGTCCATCCGACGATCTCGCGCGTTACGTGGCACGGCGGTCGAGGGCGCCGCACCTCCGCAGATGGGCGCTTATCATCGCTCTAGTCGCCGAGGACGCGGCGGCGTAGCAGGCGCAGATCCAGCGGCACGAGCACGCCGAGCATGAGGGCGGAGAGCACGGTCACGCCGGCGAGGTGCCCGGCGACCGGCCCGCCGAGCAGGATACCCCGGAAGGCCTGGGCCAGGTGATAGAGCGGATTGGCGAGATTGAGCGCGACGAGCACCGGATGCTCGAGCGGGAAGTACGTCGACGACAGGAGGCCCATCGGCAGGACGAGGAGGAAGATGGGCAGATTCATGTGATCGATCGTGGGCAAGAGCGCGGTGAAACAGAGCCCGAGGGCGGCGAAGGCGCAGCCCGCCACGAAGGCCACGGGCAGGACTCCGAGATGCTTCACCAGGCCACGCGCTTCGAGGAGCAAGGACATAGACCCCCGATTGTACGGTCTCGGCTTGCCGCTGCAAGGCGCCCCGCGCGCAAGCGCCTCCGCGGCCGGTCGAGTCTGGCATAATCGGCCACGCGGTCCCACCACCCGAGCCGGAGGCAGGCCATGAAAAGCGGCTTCAAGGTCCTCGACAGCGACCTTCACACGATGGAGCCCGACGGGCTCTGGGAGCGGTATCTCGACGAGCCCTTCAAGAAGTTCGCGCCCCGGTTCGCCCGGCGCGAGGACAATGCCCCGAACCAGCCGGTGATCAAGGTCGGCGACCTCGAGATCGCCGAGTTCTCGAAGCGGCCGCGCACCTCGCTCGTCGGCAAGAGCCTCCAGGAACGGGCCTTCGCGCGCCACCCGCACTACGCGGCGGCGCACGCGCGCGGCTACGACGCCGAGACGCATCTGCAGGCGATGGACATCGAGGGCATCGACGTCGCCGTCATCTACGGCACGCGCGGCCGGCAGGTGCTCATGCACGACGACCACGATCCCCAGGTCGCGGCGGCGCTCGCCCGCGCGCACAACAACTGGACGCGCGATTTCTGCGCGCAGGATCCGGCCCGGCTCAAGTTCGCCGCGCAGCTCGCGTTTCACGACGTGCCCTCGGCCGTCGCCGAGGCGCGCCGCGCCGTGCGCGAGCTGGGCGCGGTGGCGGTGATCGGCAATCCGAACCCGATCAATGGCCGCCACGTCCACGACCCCTCTTCGACCCGCTGTGGGACGCGGTGGAGGAGCTGGGCGTGCCCGTCGGCTTTCATCCCACCGGGCAGTCGTCGCTCAAGGACGACATCGCGCGGCGCTACGTCGACACGCCCAATGGCCGGGTGATCGGCGTGTCCGGGCGCAATCCCATCGAGCTGATGATGGCCTTCGGCAGCATGGCCGCGGGCGGCGTGCTCGAGCGCCACCCGCGCCTGCGCTGCGCGTTCCTCGAGGGCACGTGCGGCTGGCTGCCGTGGTATCTGTGGCGGCTCGACGAGGCGTGGGAGAAGTTCGGCCCCGGCTCCGAGGTGCAGATCAGCAAGCTGCCGAGCGAGTACTTCTTCGCCCAGTGCTACGTGGCGACCGACGCCGACGAGAAGCCGCTGCGCCAGGTCGTCGAGGCGATCGGCGACGACAATATCGTCGTGTCCACGGACTACCCGCACTCCGACGGCCTCTTCCCTGTCGCCATCGAGGAGTTCGTGCGCCTCGAGGGCGTGAGCGACAAGACCAAGGCGAAGATCCTGTGGGACAACTGCGCGCGGCTCTACAACCTGGCGGGGCGATGAAGGCCGAGGAGCTCGCGCGCTACGACGGACTGGGACTGGCCGAGCTGGTGCGCCGCCGCGAGGTGAGCGCGACCGAGCTGCTGGACGCCTCGATCGCGCGCGTCGAGGCGCTGAATCCCGAGATCAATGCGGTCGTGACGCGGCTCTACGACCAGGCGCGGGCGGCCATCGCCGCCGGCCTGCCCGCGGGACCCTTCACGGGCGTGCCGTATCTCCTGAAGGATCTGGGCGCGCACTATGCCGGCGCGGTGACGAGCTACGGGAGCGCGCTGTTGAGATAGGGACTGTCAAGAGGCGCGCCCTCAGCGCGGGAGCCGTGCCCGCTGCCACGCGAGCAACGCTGCAGGGTTCTCCGGGAAGCGCCTGACGCGGCCATCGCCCTGACGGGCGGCGACAGGCGAGTGGCCTATCCGCGGGCGGGAGCCTGCGCCGCGCGCGCCTCCGCACCCGCCGGCGCCTCGCCGGGCAGGAGCGAGACGAACAGCGCGCTCAGCATCGAGATGCCCGCCATCGCCGTGAGCAGCACCGTGAATCCGGCGGCTCTTCACCACCGGGCCCAGCACGTAGACGGCGAGCGCGCTCACCCCGAAGGAGACGGCCAGGCGCATGCCGCTCACCCGCGAGCGCATCCGGTCGTCCACGTACACGACGATCATCGCGTCGATGAACGGGATGGCGCCGAAGACGAACAGCATGAAGAGCACGGCGACCGCATAGAGCGCCCAGCCATTGGCGTAGGCGGCGAGCAGGAAGAGCGGCACCTGCGCGGCCACGATCGGCAGGTAGATCCGCTTGATCGGGTAGCGGTCGATCAGCTTGCCCACGACGAGCTGGGCCAACGACGCGATCGTGTAGACCACGGCGAGCAGGATGCCGAGCGTGGCCGGGTCGTCCACGATGCCCTGCAGGCGCTCGGCGAGGAGCCGGCCATTGCCGTTGGTGGTGAAGTTGAAGATCAGGCTGCCGGAAATGGCGGCGAGCGTCATCACGAAGAAGACGCGCGCCATCGCGCCGGGCGGCAGGTCCACCTGCTTCCGCGTCCGCTTGGCCGGCGCGACGGCCTCGCGCGGCACGAGCATCGCGAACAGCACGCCGCACACGATCGCGATGGCCGCGGGCACGGCGAAGGCCGCGCGCCAGCCGATGAGCTTCACGAGAAAGCCCGTGAGGAGCGCCGCGAAGGCGATGCCCAGATTGCCGGCGAGCCCGTTCACGCCGATGGTGAAGCCGGGATTCGTCGCGCCCTGCACGATCATCGGGATCCCCACCGGGTGGTAGATCGCCGCGAAGGCGCCCATCAGCGTGAGCGCGGCGGCGAGCGACCACGGCCCGCTCGCGAAGGCCACGAGCAGCCCGGCCGCGCCGATGCCGATGAAGAACACGATCATCATCGCGCGCCGGCCCCAGAGATCTCCCAGCCGTCCGGCGGGGAGCGAGCCGAGGCCGAAGAGGACGAAGGCGCCGACCGTGTAGGGCATCAGGTCCTGCCAGGCCATGCCCCACTCGGCGGCGATCGCCGCGACCGCGGTCGCGAAGATGAGGAGGAAGAGGTGATCCAGGCCGTGACCCACGTTCAGCAGGAGGCTCGTCGGGCTCGTGTTCGACATGTGACCAAGCCTAAGGCATGCCCCAGGTGCCCCGCCTGCTATAGTGGGCCAAAGATCGTCGAGAAACGGACATGACCCTGGCACCCGTCGCCCCCGATCGACCGACCCTGCCGACTACCAGCGGGTGCCTCGCCCTGTGGCCGCCATGGCCAAGGACTTCCCCGCCGGCCATCACATCGTCCCGCACAGCCACGAGCGCGCCCAGCTCATCTTCGCGGCGCACGGGGCCATGCTCATCGCCACACGCGAGGAAGCTGGGCCGTGCCGCCCCAGCGCGCGGTGTGGATGCCGGGCGGCGTCACGCATGAGATCCGCATGGCGGGCGACGTGGCGATGCGCACGCTCTACGTTCGCGGAGACGCCGCCGCCCGGCTGGCCCCCACCGTCCGGGTGCTCGCCGTCTCGCCGCTCCTGCGCGAGCTGATCCTGCGGGCGTGCGCGCTGCCGCTCTCCTACGACGAGGCGGGCCCCGCCGGCCGCCTCATGACGCTGATCCTCGACGAGATCGCGGCCCTGCCCACGGTGGCGCTCGATCTGCCCCTACCGCGCGATGCGCGCCTCGGCCGGATCTGCCGCGCGCTCTCGGCGGAGCCCGGCGCGACGCGCACGCTGTCCGACTGGGGCCGCGAGGCCGGCGCGTCACCGCGGACGCTGGCGCGCCTCTTCGTGAAGGAGACCGGCCTCACCTTCGCCGCCTGGCGCCAGCAAGCCAGGTTGCTCGCCGCGACGGCGATGCTCGGCGCGGGCGAGCCAATCACGCGCATCGCGCTGGACCTCGGCTACGAGTCGCCGTCTGCGTTCACGGCAATGTTCAAGCGCGCCCTCGGCGCCCGCCGAGCCACTACTTCGGCTCCGGGGTTGCGGCGCTGCGTTCCGCTGCAGGCGGTAGTGTTTCCGCCAATCCACGCCGCGGGCCATCTGACCGCAGTCACCGAGGCGCACCCGAAGGGCAGCGCGCGGCGAGTAAAGACGTTGCGTGGTCCGTCGAGCACAAGCTGGTCACCCGCGCGCGGATCAAGCTATAGTCCTGCGCATGACCGGCGCATTCGCGGTCGATCATCGCGATTCTGACGGGACTACACGGTTCCGAGCAGCTCCACTCAGGGCCCGTCGGCGGGTAAGGATGCCATGCCCCATGCCCGGATGCATCGTCGATCTCCGATCATTAATAGGGTCTTCACGGAATCGAGTGGGTAAGTTGACGGGGTAGACATGGCTGGAAGCCGCGTGAATATTGGCTTTCAGGCATTTCGGATCAGGGCGGATTTGGCATCATGTCTGGATGGCCAATCCAGCGAAGAGACGGCGGCGACTTTGGGATGCGTACGCGTTCCCCGGATGTCGTCCGCGCCCGACGGTGCGTGGCGTGTTCGGTGATCCGAACGCGCGCGTCATTACCCTCACGCGGCTAACTTCTACTACAAGCCGCAATACTCATCCCCGCAGTACAGTCAAGCATTTGCTGAATGGCTGGTGGATCAGTATCGTCAGGACCCAACATTTTCTCCAAGGCCCGTGAGGCCGCCAAGCAACATGCGGCTCCTTGAGCGTCTGGACTCTGCGCGTCAGAGGCGTTGGGACGACGAGATCTGCGTCGACGAGATCAATGGCTGAGTGCTAGTGCGTCCAACCGGTGATGGAGCCCACTTCTGGTTCGCATGCTCCCTGCACGGCTATCAGCGGAGTGCCGGAGCGACCAGGAATCGAAGTCTGGCGTGAGCGATCAGGGTAGTATGTGGTGGTCAAGGAGGCCATATGCGTACCTTTAACGTTGTTTTGGAGCGTGATCCGGACACCGAGCTGTACGTCGGCCACGTGCCCGGCTGGCCGGGCGCCCATAGTCAAGGGGCGACCCTTGACGAGCTTCGGCAAAACCTTCGCGAAGTTCTGGAAATGCTGCTCGAAGACGGCGAGCCGAAGCTCGAGACCGAGTTCGTCGGAGTTCAGGTTATCCAGGTAGCGTAAGCGTGGGTTCGGTTCCCGTTCTGAAGCCGCGTGAAGTGGCCAGGCTTCTCGAACGGCTCGGGTTTGTGGAGACACGCCAGCGAGGCTCGCATCGTCAGTATCGACATTCCGATGGCCGAGGCACGACCGTCCCATTCCACCCAGGCCGTGACATATCTCCGACGTTGCTCCGCAAGATCGCACGCGACGTGGGACTGACGGTCGAGGAACTTCTTGATCGTGAGTGAGCGGCGGTTCGACACCACGCTTCAGCCGGGCGCGAAACCCAGCCGCCGAGCGTCTGCGCTACGTCGCGATCGGCGAGGCCTGGGCGGCGAAGGCGGTGAGTAGCTCGCGATCGCGCTGGTAGGTGAGCAGGCTCAGCGCCGCCTCGATCCCGAGCCAGCGGACCGCGGCGATCTCGTTGCGCGGCTCCGCCTCGCCCTTCACAGCCGTCATGGCCCAGTAGCGGACCACCTTGGAGCGCCCTCGGCGGTCGTGATAGGAGACGGGCGGCAGCTCCCAGCCGAGCGCGCAGCGCAGGTTGGTTTCCTCCCACACCTCGCGGAGCGCGCACGCCTCGTCGGTCTCGCGGGGCTCGACCTTGCCCTTTGGGGAAGGACCAGTCGCGCTGTCCGCCCGCGCGATAGACGAGGAGCACCTCGATCTCACCGCGCTCGTCGCGCCGCGAGATCACTCCCGCCAGCCGCTCGGACCATGCCACCGCTCACCGCCATGCCTTGAGACCTCTCTTTTCGAGTTTGCGCCACCGTTTGGGGAACCGCCTAAGAATTTCTGCGCGCCGGGCCAGTTGGCGCTCCAGCAACCGCCCCGCGACGAACCCGCTGGCGGCGCTGCGGCGGCGGGCGGCCAGGGTGCGGATGCGCTCGCGGGCCACGACGGCGTCCTGGTACTCGCCGAGGACGTCCTGGAACTCCTTGGCCCGCTCGATGAAGCGCTCGACGAGCTTGCCGCCTGCTGGCGCGACCAGCTCGGCGGCGTACCTCGCGCGCTTGGCCTTGATCCTGACCTCGTGCAGGGCCTCGTCGGACGGCTCGTCGCCCAGCCGGCGCACGGCCTTGCGCAGGCGCTTGAACGCATCGCGCGCCACGCTCTCCAGCGAGACGTCGGGATCGGCGATCTGAGGCTTGCGCGCCGCGTCCTCGAGCGCGCCGAGCAGCTTGAAGTAGCGCTCGCTCCGGAGAGCGGCCACGAGCTCTTCGCGCCTGCCGCCTCGCTCTGCTTCGAGGGCGCGGATCAGCAGGGCGCCGCCACGGGCGTCGGCGGGATCGAGGGCGGCGATCTCGTCACTCAGGTGCTGGCGCAAGACGTCGAGATCGCGCACGGCCCCCAGCTCATCGCCGAGCCAGCCGATCTCCTCGCGGAGTGGCTCTACCCACTCGGGATCCAGCATGGAGCCGGCCTCGCGCAGGAGAGTGCGCAGGCGCCGGCAGGCGACGCGCATCTGGTGGAGCAGCTCGGGATCCTGTCCGAGGCGCGTCCCCGGATCATTGGCGATGATCTGGCGGACCTGGGCCTCGATCATCGCCCGCAGCTGCTCGACGGCCGGAGCCTCCGGTGGCGTCGGTTCGGGCAGCGGCGCCGGCTCGATGTCGAGCGCGCGCAAGAGCTTGGGACGGCCGTCGCCGTCGGTGGCGCCGGCGGCCCGAAGGGCCTGCTCGAGGCGCTCGAGATCGGCCTCGTCGCCGCCGGTCAGCTCCACCTCGATCTCCCGGAAGCGCTTGACCGCGCTCGGCCCGCTCAGCACCTGCACGGAGTCGAGCACGACCTCGGCGACGGGCCCGCGCGCGTCGCGGACCAGCACGCCCTGGCGTCGCGACCGCAGCGTGGCCACCGGCACCAGCGGAGCGCCGCGCGCCAAGACGGTGACGAGGTCGACCATCTGGGCAGGTGGAGGACGTCGGCCCGGGCGCGCCCTCGCGGGAGCGGCGCCGACCGGCCTCATTCGCGTCGTCGGCCAGCTCGAGCTCGAGTCGCGCCTTGCCCTGGGGCAGCTTGAGCTGCCACAGGCTCTTGCGGCCCTCGACGCGCCGGCGGAGGGTGACACCCGCCACCGCCAGCCGATGGTCCGGCGTGTCCAGGTAAATGTTGGTGAGCGTGCGCGGGGCCAACGGCTCGCCCGGCAGACCAGGGAGGCGAAATCGGGGCCCGGCGCCGAGCTTCAGCTCGCGCTCGAGCGTGGCCTTCATCTCCCCGGTCGACGCCCCGCCACCCGCGGCCATGACTCACACTAGCACCGCGCCGGGCGCGGCATGTCCACAGCTTCGCGCCACGTTGCCCGGAGGCCGAGCCGGTCGAAATATCGTCATTCAGTGCGGCAGCGCGGCGAGGGCAACGAGCAGATCGCGATCGGTCGCATAGCTGAGAAGCCTCGCCGCATCCGCGATGCCGATCCACCGCACGGCGTCCACCTCGTTCTGCGGCCGCGCCTCGCCTCGGTCGCGCTCATCGCCCAATAGCGGACGCACTTGGCGTGCCCCTGGGCGTCGTGATAGGACACCGGCGGCAGCTCCGGGCCGAGCGCGCAGCGCGGGCTCGTCTCCTCCCGCACCTCCCGGAGCGCGCACTGCTCGTCGGTCTCTGCCCGGCTCGACCTTGCCCTTGGGCAGAGACCAATCGTCGTGGCCGGGTCGGTGGATGAGCAGCACCTCGACCTCGCCGCGCTCATTGCGCCGCGAGATGATTCCACCTGCCGCCCGCACCATCGCCGGGCCCGCTACAGCCCGTTGACGACGTGGAGGCGCTCGCCGCGCGCGAAGGCCTGGACGGTCTCGATCGAGATGCGGAGCATATTGGCGCTGGCCTCGCGCGTGTTGTAGCCGATATGCGGGGTGATCAGCACGTTGGGCAGGTCGCGGAAGACGTAGTCGCCGCGCACCGGCTCCTCGTCGTGCACGTCCAGCGCAGCGCCCGCGATGCGGTTGGCGGCGAGCATCTCGGCGAGCGCGACATTGTCCACCAGCTTGGCGCGCGCGGTGTTCACGAACCACGCGGTGGGCTTCATGCGCTCGAGGAGCGCCCGGGTGATGATGCCCTGCGTCTCGGGCCGGTACGACAGGTGCAGCGAGACCACGTCGGCCTCCGCGAATAGCCGCTCCAGCGGCACGAGGACGAGGCCGTGCTCCGCGCGCTCGGGCGCGGCGCGGCGGGTCCACGCGATCACGCGCATGCCGAGGCCCGCGCCAAGCCGCGCCATCTCCACGCCGATGGGGCCGAGACCGACCAGGCCCAGAATCTTGCCGCGCAGCTCCATCCCCACGAATCGACCGGGCTCCCAGCGGCCCTCGCGCAAGCTCACGTAGGCGGGGCCGATATGCCGCGTGGCGGCGAGGATCATGGCGAGACAGTGCTCGGCCACCGAGGTCGCGCCGTAGTCCGGCGTATTCGCGATGACCACGCCGCGGCGGGTCGCCTCCTGCACGTCGATGCAGCTCGAGTAGCCGATGCCGAGGAAGCTGATGAACCGGAGCTTGTCGCACGCGCGCAGCACCTCGGCGTCCATCTCCGAATAATCCAGGATCACGGCCTCGGCCGGGCGCAGCCGCTCGATCAGCGTGGCCTTGTCCGGCGGCGGTCCGTCGTGGAAGTCGACCGGCCCCAGCCGCCGGAGCGGCTCGAGGTCGGCCGGATCCTGCACGCAGCCCGCGCCGTCCGGGAAGACGATGCGCATCGCGGGTGTTCTAGCGGAGCGCCCCGCGATTCGAGAAGCGCCGTCTCCTGGCTGGTGATGAACTCGAGCAGCGCGGCCTGGCCGCTCTCCGTGGCCTTGCGCGCGCGGGCGAAGGCGCCCGAGATCTCCTCGGGCCGCTCGACGCGCTCGGCCCAGCCGCCCATGGCCAGCGCCATGTCCGCGTAGCGCCCGCCGATGTCGCGGGTCCGATACTTCTCGTGCGACAGGACGAGATGCGGGATCTCGATGGCCATGGCGGAGTTGTTCAGCACCACGGTCAGGATGGGGATATTGGCGCGCACGGCCGTCTCGAAGTCGAGCCCGGTCATGCCGAAGGCGGCGTCGCCCATGAAGTTGACGCAGAGCTTGTCGGGCGCGGCGAGCTTGGCTCCGATCGTGAGGCCGAGCCCGGTGCCGAGCGCGTGCGACTTGCCCCAGCCGAGATAGCTGCGCGGCGGCACCGCGCGGTAGAACGGCAGGAGCTGATCGCGCGGGCTGCCGGAGTCGTGCGTCACGATGGCGTCGCGCGGGTCGACGGCGCGCATGAACTCGCCGATGACGCGGTACGGGCTGATGGGCACCTCGTCGGAGCCGAGCTTCGGCTTCCACTCGCCGAGCCACGCCGCGCGCACGCGCTCGATCTCGGCGCGCACGCCCTCGCGCCCGGCGGGCCGGCCGCCCTGGCTCTTCACGGCCTCGATGAACTGCCGCAGCACCGCCTTGGCGTCGCCGAGGAGCGGGTAGTCGGCGGGGTAGCTCTTGTGCAGGTCGCGCTCGTCATTGGTCGCGTGGATGATCGTCTTGCCCGCGGGGATGCCGGTGGCCATCGGATGGCGCGTCAGGCTGCAGCCGATGCCGAAGACCAGATCCGCCTCGCGCAGGTAGTGGAGGATGGGCCCCGTCACGACCACGCCGCCGGTGCCGAGGGCCAGCGGATGATCCTCGGGGAAGGCGCTCTTGCCCTCGAGGGTCACCATGACCGGCGCCTCGAGCAGCTCCGCCAGCTCGATCAGATCCTCCCACGCCTGCGCGTAGAGCACGCCCTGCCCGGCGTGGATCACCGGCCGCCGCGCCTCGCGCAGCGCGCGCGCCGCCGCCTCGACGTCCCGCACGTTGGCGCCGGCGCTCGTCGCCTTCACGGGCCGGTACGCGTCGATGCCGGCGTCGGCCACGTCCTCGACCGCGACGTCGGCGGGGATCTCCACCATCACCGGTCCCGGCCGTCCCATCCGCATCAGGCTGATGGCCCGGCGCATGACGTCGGGGACCTGGCTCGCCAGCGTGATCGTCTCGACCGACTTGGTGACCGAGGCGAACGTGCGCGCCGAGCTGAACATGGGGAAGACCTGCGCCCGGTCGCGCTGGTGCCCGAGCGGCAGCACCAGCATCGGCGTCGAGTCCGAGAAGCGCGGTGGCGACGCCGGGGAAGGCGTTCTCCGCGCCCGGCCCGTACTGCATGCAGAACGCCGCGAGCTTCTTGCCATTGCTGGCACGGGCATACCCGTCGGCGATGCCCACGCCCACGCGCTCCTGGCGGCAGAGCACGGGCCGGATGTCCGCGCGCGCGGCGGCCTCGATGAGCGGCGTCGTGGGGTAGGCGCTCAGGAACTCGGCGCCCTCGATCTTCAGGATGCGGGCGATGGCATCGACGACTTTCATGATTGGCGCTCCCTTGGGCCTTGGAATTTACGGGCGACTCGCGCGGGCGAGCGGCCAGCCAGCAGGCCGCCGTCGACTATACCGCATCGCACTGGGGCAATTTGCTTCGCCAGATCCACTCAGCTCGCCTCGCGACTGGCCGCTCAGCTCGAGCAGCCGCGTTGCAGCGTCTGGCAACCCTCAACGTCCCACATACGCCTCGGCTGCCAGGGCGCGAGTACCTCCGGCTCGCAACTTGCCCCAGTGCCGCGCGGCTGCGCTCCGGCTTCAGTGGCCGATCGTCTTGCGGATGCTGCCGAGGTGATCCTCGATGTGGTTGATCAGGATGCCCTCGACCATCTGTTGCACCGTCATCGCCGGCATGCCGGTCAACACCGTGGCGCTCCGGTCGAGCTCTGCGTCGGAGAGGCCGCGTACCGCCGCGGCCGCCGCCGCCGCGCCCTTCTTGTGGAGGGCGAGGGTTTCGTCCTTGGTGCAGTTGGCGAACTCCTTGGCGTGCTTGGCGTTCCCCTCGTCGAGCATGGCCATGGTGAATGGCGGCATCGCCTTGCCGCTCGCCACCGTCTTCAGGATGCCGGTAATGCCCTCGTGAGAGTTGGCCACGTGGTGCGCGGCGACTCCGACCGTCCACTTCTCGCCGCCGGTCGCCTTCTTCCAGTCGGCGTCGGTGAGCTTCTCGAGGGCGCCCGTCATCTCGGCGGCCTTGGCCTCGAACTGCTTGGCTAGCGTTTCTGCTCGCGCGCTCATGAGGTCCTCCAGGGTAGAAGTGTCGCGAGTCCGAAATGGGCGCCGCGCGGTGCTTTGCTCTTCACTATATCGCGCTCGCGGCGATATTCACCGTCAGGGCGAGCAGCGCGACATTGAACACGAACGACACGACGCCGTGGGCGGCGACGGTGCGCCGGATCGGCTTGCTCGTGATGCCCACGTCGGACACCTGCGACGTCATGCCGATGACGAAGGAGAAGTACATGAAGTCCCAGTAGTCGGGGTCCTCGTCGGGGCCCGGAAAGGTGAGGCCGCCGCCCCCTTCGTCGTCATAGAACTCGTGGGCATAGTGCAGGGCGAACATCGTGTGAATGAACGCCCAGGACAGGACGATCGTGGCGATGGCCAGGACGAGCTGGGTCGGCTGCCGGGCGCCGCCGTTCAGGGTGCTGCTGAGCTCCGCGACGATGGCGGCGAGGCTGGCCAGGGCCGCCGCGACCGTCAGGACGAGCATGGCGAACTTGCCATCGTCCTGACCGGCGGCCCGGCGGCGGATGCCGTGGACGTCCGAGCCCGCCATCATGTGAAAGGCCAGGACGAGGTAGAGGCCGATGCCGATGTCCCAGCCGACGAGCAGGCGGGGCGACAGCCTCCAGGTGGTCACGGCGGAGAGAATGGCCGCGATCGCGACGAAGACGCCGAGCGAGACAAAGAGCCGCGGCCGCGCGCGCACGACGCGCACCGGCAGAATCGAGCGGCGGATCTCGCGGGTCTCGCCTGGCATCGCGGGCCGCCGGCGTCCCGGCCCGGGGCTATCGCCGGCTGCGGCGCAGGGCCTCGCCGACCGTCATGCCGAAGCCCGTGCCCTTTCGCGAGGTGTCGATATAGCTCTTCGTCTCCGCGTCTTCTTCCATGCGGAGGGCCTGAGCTCGGGAGAGCCGGATGCGCTTGCCGCCGTCCTCGATCGAGAGCACGGCCACCTTGATCTCGGTGCCCGGCGGAAGGTCCTTCCGATAGTCGACGTTCTTCGCCGGTCCCATCTCCGCATTGGGGATGAGGCCGACCTGGCCGGGGCCGACGCGCAGGAAGATGCCGAAGGGCTCGATGCGCTCGACGGTCCCCATCACCACGGCGCCGACCGCGATGGTCGACTCGATCTGGGTGCCGGGCGTGGCGCCCTCGGGGGCAATCGCGAGGCTGACGCGGCGCTTGTCGAGATCGATGCTCGTGACGAGGACGATCAGGTCCTCGCCGGTCTCGGCGGCCTTCTTCAGCTCCCCGTGGCGGCTCCGCGGGATCTCCGTCAGGTGCAGCAGGCCGTCGACGCCCGGCAGCAGCTCGACGAAGACGCCGAAGTCCGTCATGCGGGCCACGCGACCGCGGACGATCTGGCGATCGCGCAGCCGGCCGGCGATCTCGGTCCAGGGATCGGTCTCGAGCGCCTTCAGGCTGAGCGAGATCCGGCCCTTGGCCTCGTCGATCTTGAGCACTTTCACCGTGACGATCTCGCCGACGTGCAACCGGTCGGCGGGCCGGCCCACGCGCGAGTGCGAGATCTCGGAGGCCGGGATCAGGCCCTGCACCCCGCCCAGGTCCACGAAGGCGCCGAACTCGGCGAGCGAGGCGACGGTGCCCGGGAGCACGGCTCCGGGCAGGAGCTTCTTGCGCGTTTCCTCCGCGGCCTCCGCGGCCTGCTCTTCGAGGATGACCCGCCGGGTGAGCACGATGTTCCGGCCCTGCTCCGAATAGCGCGAGATGCGGAACTCCAGCACGCGCCCGACATACGCCTCCGGGGCATCGGTGCGGCGGAGATCCATCTGCGAGAAGGGACAGAAGGCGCGCAAGCCGGCCACCGTGACCTCGTAGCCGCCCTTGATGACCGCCGCGACCTTGCCCTCGACGGGCAGCCCGGTCTGGGCGGCGACGGCGAGCCCTCCCGCGCCTGGATGCCCTGCAGGAGCCGGTACGACAGGCGGATGTCGTCGCCCGAGCGGACGACGGTGGCCTCGATCTCGTCGCCCACCTTGACGGTCAGGTTGCCGTCGCCGTCGGTCAGCTCCGCCCGCTCGATCAGCGCCTCGCCCTTGCCGCCGACGTCGACGAAGAGGGTCTCCTCGCCGATCTGGAGGATGCGTCCCTTGACGACCTGTCCGACCTGCAGGGCCCGCTTGGCCCCTTCGCGCGCGAACAGCGTCGCGAAGTCCTCTTGCTCCATCTCGTCTTGCGGATCACTCATCTTTTTCCTCTGAAGCGAGGGTGTCCTCTGAGGCTACGGTTTCAGCACGCGGATCGGCGCGCCGCGGAGAAATGCCTGGATGTCCTCGAGCGCGTGCCCGTAGAAGATCCGGTAGGTTTCCTCCGTCACGTAGCCGAGGTGCGGCGTGATCACGGTATTGGGGAGCTTGCGGAACGGGTGGTCGGCGGGCAGCGGCTCCACGTCGAAGACGTCGAGCCCCGCGCCGGCGATTCGGCCCTCGCGAAGCGCCGCGATCAGCGCGGCCTCGTCGACGATGGGTCCGCGCGACGTGTTCACGAGATGCGCGCTCGGCTTCATCAGCCCCAGCTCGCGCTTCCCGATCAGTCCCCGCGTGCGCTCGCCCAGCACCAGGTGCACGGTCAGGACGTCGGCGCGGGAGAGCAGCTCGTCCTTTCCGACCAGGGTGACGCCCACCTCGGCCGCACGCTCGGCGGTGAGGTTCTGGCTCCACGCGAGCACGGTCATCTCGAGCGCGAGGCCGACCTTCGCCACGCGCGAGCCGAGCGAGCCGAGCCCGAGCACGCTCAGCGTCTTGCCGTTGAGCCCGAGCCCGAGGCTCGTCTGCCAGCGGCCCTCGCGGGTGGCGCGGTCCTCGGCGGGATGCGGCGGAAGAGCGCCAGGATCAGCCCCCAGGTCAGCTCCGCCGTGGGGTACGGGAGCCCGGCGGTGCCGCAGACGACGACGCCCCGCTCGGTGGCGGCGGCGACGTCGATCGAGGCATTGCGCATGCCCGCGGTGATGAGCATGCGCAGGCGCGGCAGCCGCTCGAGGAGCGCGCGCGGAAACGGTGTCCGCTCCCGCATGGCCATGACGACGTCGAAGCCGGCGAGCCGCTCGGCCAGGGCGCCGAGGTCGGCGAGATGGTCCTCGAACACCACGACCTCGGTGTCCGCGGGAAGGGACTTCCAGTCGGCCATGCCGAGTGCCACGTTTTGGTAGTCGTCGAGGATCGCCACGCGGTTCATGGAGCCTGAGAGTATCCGGCTGATCGGGGGCGCGCAACATCTTCCGGCCCATTTGACGGCGCCCGATCAGGACATCCGCGGCCGCCCGATGGCGCTGGGAGCCGCCACCGCCGCGCGGAAGACCCACGCCGCGACGAGAGGGCCGACCATGCACGCGGCGCCCAGCGCATTCAGGGCCAGAAACCCCCAGGCCCCGAGGATCATCCCGCCGGCCGCGCTGCCGAAGGCTCCCATCAGGCCCATGATGAGATCGCCCAGGCCCTGGAACGACGTGCGCTCGGATGGTGAAAGCGCGTCGGTGAGGAGCGCGCTGCCCGCCACGAATGCCAGGTTCCAGCCGATGCCGTTCAGGAAGAGCCCGAGCATCACCAGGCCGCTATTGCTGCCCGGGGCCAGGCCCGCGATCGCCACCGCCGCCAGCAGCACGACGCCGCCGAGGCCGATCACCGGCAGCCGCCCGAGCCGGTCGGACAGCCAGCCGGACAGCGGAGAGGTGATGTACATGCCGCCGAGGTGCACCGCCACGGCCAGCCCGATCGTTCCGACGTGATGCCCGTGGTCGTGCAGATGCACCGGCGACGTCGAGGTCGTCCCGATCATGACGAGCTGGCTGGTCATGAGCGTTCCGAGCGCGATCCGCACCCGCGGATCGCGGAAGATCTCGCCGATCGCCCGGGCCCGCTCGGCGAGCGGCGACACCGACACGCGCGCCTGGAGCTGCCGCGCGATCAGCAGCGGGTCGGGCCGGAGCAGCGCCTCGATCACCAGTGAAGCCAGGGCATAGCTCGCGAGGCTGATGAGAAACGCGCTGCTCGCCGCCGACAGCCCGAGCGGCCGGCCGACGTCCACCGCCAGCCCCATCAGGTTCGGGCCGATGATGGAGCCCGCCGTCGAGCCCCAGATGATGAGGCCCATCGCCCGGCCTCGCTGCGCCACCGGCGTCACGTCGGCCGCCGTGTAGCGGGCGAGGAGGTTCGACGTCTGGGCGATCCCGAAGAGGCTCATGCCGATCAAGAGCAGGGGAAGCGCCGCGTCAGCACCCCTGCCATCACGAGCCCGGCCCCGATGACGGCCAGGCCGTACCCGAGCGCGAGACCCGGGCGGCGTCCGAACCGCGCCATCAGGCGCGCCAACGGCCAGCTCGCGAGCGCGGTGCCGAGCGCGCCGACGGCGACGGGCAAGCCCGTCCAGGCATTGGTGCCGGTGATCTCGGCGGCCATGATCCCGCCGACGGCCATCCCGATCGACTGGCCCGCGCTCGCGCAGACCTGGGCCGCGAAGAGCGCGCCCATCAGGCGGCCGCGAGACCACGTGGCGTCGATCGCGGCCGGGGACACAGGACTCGTCATTGAGCGCGCCACGCAAGAGACTGTCCCCGACCTCGACCGACTTGTCAACGAAACCGGGCACTGCGGTCCCAGTCGCCAAACTGATCCCCAGACCCCTGCCGTGTTACCCTTCCACGGTGGCGGTATGTGGCGCGGCGACCGTGAACAGTAGCTCGTGGGCAGCAGCATAGGTCTCTCCAGCCCCACCCCTTCCTTCGGGCGCGCCGATCGGCAGGAGCGCCGCAAGTGAGGAATGTGCCCGGATGGCGGCACTTGATCACCCCAATCTGATCGCCGCGCTCGATGCGGGCCGCGGCGCTACCCACCAGGGGTTCACGTTCATCGTGGCCGAGGGGCAGGAAGAGTTCCTGAGCTGGGACCGGTTGCGGGCCGAGGCGATGAACCGCGCCGCTCACCTGCGCGCGCTCGGACTCCGAATGGGTGATCGTCTCGCGATCGTGATGCCGGACGGGCAGGACTTCGTGCCGACGTTTCTCGGAGCCACGTGGGCCGGCATCATCCCCGTGCCCCTGCCCCGCCGCTGTCGCTCGGCAAGCTCGATTCGTATCGAAGCAGCCTCGCGGCCGTCATGAACAAGGCCGAGCCCGCCTACCTGGCGACGACCGCCAAGCTCGAGGACGTTCTGGGGAGCGCGGCGTCCCGGGTGCCGGGCCTTCACGGCGTCGTCACCGCCGAGGATCTTCGCGCCGAGGCGCCCGCGGCAGGCGCGCGCGAGCCCGTCGAGCCGCGCGCGGACGACATCGCGTTCCTGCAGTTCACCTCCGGCAGCACCGCGACGCCGAGGGGGTCGAGGTGACGCACGGAAGCCTGCGCGCGAACGCCTGGGCCATCATGCGCGACGGGTTGCACGCCGAGAGCGCCACCGATTCCGGCGTGAGCTGGCTGCCCCTCTACCACGACATGGGGCTCATCGGCTTCGTGCTGAGTCCCGTGTTCCACAAGGTCGGCGTGACGTTCATCCCCGCGCTGTCCTTCGTGCGCAATGCCACCATCTGGCTCGACACCCTGCACCGGACGCGCGGCACCATCTCGTTCGCACCGAACTTCGCCTACGCGCTCGCCGCGAGGCGCGCCAGGCCGGAGCAGGTGGCGAAGTGGGACTCTCGCGGGTGCGCGTGCTCGGGTGCGGCGCCGAGCCGATCAATCCCGGCACGTTGCGCGGCTTCGCCGAGAAGTTCTCGGCCTGCGGCCTGCGGCCCGAGGCCCTGATCCCGAGTTACGGCCTCGCCGAGGCGACGCTCGCCGTGAGCTTCGACGGCCTCGACGAGCCCCTCGTCCACCGACGTCATCGACCGCGACGCGTACGAGCGCGGCAAGCGGGCGGTCTCAGTCCCCGCGCGGGGCTCGAGGTGAACGACGCCGTCGAATTCGTGAGCTGCGGCCGGGCGTTCCCCGCTCACGAGGTCGGCGCCTTCGACACGGACGGCCATCGCCTGGGCGATCGGCACGTCGGTGAGCTCTGGGTGCGCGGACCCTCCGTCGCTCGCGGCTACTACAGGGATCCGGAGGCGTCGCAGGAGACGTTCGGGGGCGGCTGGCTGCGCACCGGCGACCTGGGTTACCTCGTCGACGGCAGGATTCACGTCACGGGGCGCTCGAAGGACCTGATCATCGTGAACGGCCGCAACTACGATCCTCAGTGCATCGAGTGGCTGGCCGACGACGCGCCCGCCGTGCGCGCGGGCTCCACCGCGGCGTTCTCGGTGCCCGGCGCGGCCGGCGAGGAGCTGGTCGTCATCGTCGAGTCACGCACCGCGCGGCCCGAAGCGCTCCGGGAGACGATCAAGCAGCGCGTCAACGAGCAGCTCCAGCTCGTCGTGTCGGAGGTCGTGATCGCGCTCCCCGGCTCGCTCCCCAAGACGTCGAGCGGCAAGGTCCAGCGCGCCAAGGCGCGACAGCAGTACCTCGACTCCATCGACTCACTCCTGCCGTCCGAATAGGGAGGCCACATGTCAAACGTCGATGTCATCGGATTGTTCAAGCAGGCGGCCCTCGAGGTCCACGGCAGGGAGCTGGGTGCCCTCGATGCGGCCACCGAGATCTCGACGCTCGGCCTGGACTCGGTCGCGGTGATGGAGATGACCGGGTGCCTGGAAGAACAAGCTGAAGATCCGCATCCCCGACGAGGAGCTCGCCGAGGTGGAAACGCTGGGCGAGCTCGACACGCTGATCCGGCGGGTCATCGCCGGCAAGGAGGCCCCATGATCTCCCCGCGCTGAACGAGAAGTTCTACCGGGAGTACATGACCTTCTTCGAGCAGGCCGAGCGCACCCGCCGCTGGAACCCCTTCACCGACGTCGACTGGGATGCCCTGAACGCGGCCCCGCGAGACGACTCCCTCGCGCTCTGCGCCGAGACCTTCTGCGGGGTCGAGATGTACCTGCCCGACTACATCGACGGCCACCTGGACCTGTTCCGGGACAACTGGGCGCGCGCCTGGTTCGCGGCCGCCTGGGGGTACGAGGAGAGCAAGCACGCGCTCACGCTGTGGCGCTACCTGGTGAAGGGCGGGTACCGCACCGATGCGCAGATGCACGAGCTGGCCGGGCGCCTGCTCGCGCAGAAGTGGCGCCCGCCGTTCACGACCGGGCGCACGATGACCGTCTACGGCGCGGTGCAGGAGATGACCACGTTCGTCTTCTACGCCAAGCAGCGGCGGCTCGCCGACAGCCGCGGCCATGCCGGTGCTCGCCGACATCTACAAGCTCATCGCCAGGGACGAGATGGCCCACGCGCAGTACTACGAGATGATCCTCCGGCACTACCTCGACGAGGATCGCGAGGGCACGCTGAGCGACGTCGCCCACGTGTTCTACAACTTCACCATGCCCGCGTATGACTTGCTACCCAGCTACGACTCGCGCGTGGAGGTGATGCGCACCGCGGGCATCGACCGCGGAGTGTTCCTCACCGAGGTCTGGGGCCCCGTGCTCAAGCGGCTGCAGCTCACCCGCCACGACCTGCCCCGGCCATCGAGGCGTGCGGCGGCCCCCGCGATGGGCGCGCCGGAGACCGCCCCGTGACATCCACGCGGGAGGATTTCGCCGACGGCTACGACCTCTCGAACGACTTCTTCCGCCTCTGGCTCGGCGAGCGCATGTCCTACACGAGCGCCGTGTTCGACGAGCAGCACACGACGCTCGAGGAGGCGCAGCACAACAAGGACCGCATCCTGGCTGACTTCGCCGGGGTCACCGCCGACACGCTGGTGCTCGACATCGGGTGCGGCTGGGGCGCCACCCTCGAGTACCTCGCCCGGGAGCGGCACGTGAAGCGCGCGCATGGCATCACGCTCTCGCGCGCGCAGCACGAGGAGGTCACGGGCCGCAAGCTCGAGGGTGTCGAGGCATGGCTGGTCGACTACAAGGACTTCGTGCCGTCCGAGAAGTATGACGCGCTCATCTCGATCGAGATGGTGGATCACCTCGTGTCGCCGGCGCAGCAGCAGCAGGGGCTCGCGGTGCGACATCTACCGCGGGTACTTCAACCGCGTGGCGGGATGGGCCGTGGCGGGTGCGCGCTTCGGCTTCCAGGCGATCCTGCGGGACGGGGTTCCGCGGCGGCGCAAGGATCTCGAAGACCTCAAGTTCACCGCCGACGTCATGTTTCCCGGAGGCTTGAACCCGCGGCTCGAGGAGCTGGTCGCCGCGTGCGGTCAGTCGTGGGAGATCCTGAGCCTCGTCACCCGCCGCGAGGACTACGGCAGAACCACGGCCGAATGGCTGCGGCGCCTGCGCGACAACGAGCGGCAGATCATGGACGGCGGATGCGGCGGCCGCGTGATGAAGAACGGCGAGACGGTGTGGACGAACTACGAGCGCTTCCTCTGCACGTGCATCACCGCGTTCGACCAGGGCTGGTCGAGCCTCGTTCAGATGCAGCTCCGCAAGAAGCCCGCCGCGTGAGCCCGGCCGCGTGAGGCCCGGGCGAACCCTCGCCTTCGGGGTCCTGGAACGGGATGCGCTGGGCTCGACGCTGCTGGCTCACGATCGGAGGGGTCGGCCGCGATGCCCGATCTCGGCCCGCGCGAGGCCGTGCTGGCGGCCCGGCTGGCCTGGCGGCCGCGTCGAGACGAGTGGATCGCGGGGCGCGCCGTGGCCAAGGCGGCGCTGCTCGAGGCCTTCGCGCTCGCGTCCTGGCGGGTGGAGATTCTGCCCGCCGCGTCGGGCGCGCCCGAGGTGCACGTCGACGGCGCGCGGCGCGCGGATCTGCACGTGAGCATCAGCCACACGCGTCGCTGCGCGGTGGCCGCGGTCTCTCTCGCGCCCGTCGGGGTGGATGCGTGCGATGACGAGGACGGGCCGCGGCTACCCAGGATCGCGCGGCGCGTCTTCGACGACGGCGAGGCCGAGGCCTGTCACGCGCACACGTCGCCCGAGACGCAGGCCGCGGTGTGGGCGCTCAAGGAGGCGGGCGTGAAGCTCCACGGCGGCGGCATACTCATGCCAGGGCTCCGCAGCGTGCGAGTCGAGTCGCTCGAGCCCCGCGCGTCGCCGACCCCTCCATGCACGTCGCGCTATATCGCCTACCCACGCCGCAGTCGCGGTGGCGAGCGCGCACGCAAGACCGGGCTGAGCGCGCATGAGTTCATGGACGCCCATCCCGTCAACGCAGGTGCCACGCCGGTGGGATGGCGTTTGATTGAAACCATTCAAGTAGCGTGCATTGTCCGCGAGCGCGCAGACGGTGACCGGGCGGGTGGCGCGGCGGGGGCCGGGGGATGGGTCCGCTGAGCCCTTCCCGCCCGCGAGACGACGACACAGCGGCCCCAGAGTGGGAACGGCTCGTCCGGGTGACCGGTACGGAGTCGGCGGTGGTCAGCGGACCCATCCCCGGCCCCGCCGCGTCACCCGTCCGCCGCCGGGCGTGGTCCGTTCGGGAGCGATGCGCGCTACGCCGCCCGTGTTCGAGGGTCCAGCAGATCGCGCAAGGCATCGCCCACGAGGTTCAGCGCCAGGACCATCGCGAAGATCGCCAGGCCCGGCAGGAGCACGACGTGCGGGCGGAGGATCACGAACTGGCGGCCCGTCGCGAGCATGCTGCCCCAGTCCGCGGTGGGGGCTGGGTGCCGAGGCCGAGGAAGCTCAGCCCCGAGGTCGCGAGGATCTTGGCGCCGACGTCGAGGCTGAACGCGACGATGATCGGCGAGTACAGGTGCGGCAGCACGTGGCGGAACAGGATGTGGTGATCCGGGCTGCCGAGGGCGTGCGCGGCCTCGACGAACTCGCGCGCGCGGATCTGTAAGACCACGCTGCGCACGAGGCGCGTGTAGATCGGGAAGCCGACGATGGCGATGGCCACCATGGCATTGCGCAAGCCCGGCCCGAGGCCGGCCACGATGGCGATGGCGAGGAGGATGTACGGAAACGCCATCAGGATGTCGGTGAGCCGCATGATCACGCTCGAGACCCGGCCCGTGTAATAGCCCGCGACGATGCCGAGGCCCACGCCGACGAGCATGGCCGCGCCCGCCGCGCCCACGCCCGCGACGAGCGAGACGCGGCCGCCCCAGATGAGCCGGCTCAGCAGATCGCGCCCGAACTCGTCGGTGCCGAGGACATGCCCGGCGCTGAGCGGCGGGCGCAGGCGGTTCGGCGTGTCGACGGTATCGGGATCGGCGATCGGCAGGTAGGGCGCGGCGAGCGTGACGGCGACGATGGCCGCGATCGCCAGCCCGGCAACGGTGGCGAGGTGGTTCTTGCCGAGCGTCCGCCGAAGTCGCGCGCGGCCCTCACTCATACCGGATCCTCGGGTCGAGATACGCGTAGAGGAGATCGACGGCCAGATTGACGAGGACGAAGGTCAGCGCGATCACGAGCACGGCGCCCTGCACGAGCGGAACGTCGCGCGCCAGGATGCCCTGGACCACGAGCGTGCCGAGGCCGGGCCAGGCGAAGACGGTCTCCGTGAGCACGGCGCCGCTCAGCAGATAGCCGGCCTGCACGCCGACCACGGTGGTGATCGGGATCAGCGCATTCTTCAGCGCGTGGCGCACCACGACGGCCCACTCGCCGGCCCCCTTGGCGCGGGCCGTGCGGACATAGTCCTGGCTCAGCACCTCCAGCATCGCGCTCCGGGTGAGGCGGGCGATGATCGTCACGGACGCCGCGGCGAGCGTGACGGCGGGAGCACCAGATGGGCGAGGAGGTCCCGGAGCCCGCCACCGCCATAGGGCGCGAACATCCCGGAGGCCGGGAGCCAGCCGAGCCAGAGCGAGAAGATCACCATCAGCACGATGCCGAGCCAGAAGACGGGCATGCTCGCGCCGAAGAGCGACGCCACCGCGCTCAGCCGGTCGAGCAGCGAGTTGGCGCGCGCCGCCGAGGCGATGCCGAGCGCGATGCCGCCCATCGTCGACAGGAGCAGCGCGCTCGCGGTCAGGAGCATGCGTCGCCTTGTACCGCTCGAGCACCTCGGCCAGCACCGGGCGCTTCATCCAGAGCGAGCGGCCGAGGTCGCCGCGGAGCACGTGCCCGATCCAGGTGAGGTACTGCACGTGGATCGGCCGGTCGAGGCCCAGCTCCCGCCGCAGGCGCGTGAGATCTTCCTTGGTCGCGACCGATCCCAGCATCACCTCGGCGGGATCGCCCGGCGTCAGGTGGAGCACGACGAAGACGATCACGGACACGCCGAGCAGCACGGGCCCCAGGTGCAGGAGCCGGCGCAGCAGGTAGAGACTCACGACGAGCGCCGGGGCGCGTTACCTGAGCGAGATCGTCTCCACGCGCAGGTCGAAGCTCGGGTGGAGCTTGAAGCCCTGCACGCGCTTGGAGCTGGCGGAGATCTGGACCTCGTGGTCCACGAAGATCCACGGCGCGTCCTCGACGAGGATCTTCTGCGCCTCGCGGTACAGCTTGGCGCGCTCCGCCTGATCGGTCACGAGCCGGGCCTGGGTCAGCAGCTCGTCGAAGCGCGTGTTCTTGTACAGCGCGCGATTCGGGCCGTTCGGCGTCCACTGGCTGCTGTGCAGCAGCGGGTACATCACCATGTCCGGGTCTTCCGTGCCCGCCATCCACGACAGCGCGAACAGCTCCTGCTCTTGCGAGCGCAGCTTGGCGAGGAACGCGCCCCACTCCATCGTCTGCAGCGTCGACGTTCACGCCGACGGCCTTGAGGTTCGACTGCATCACCGTGGACATGGCGACGGGCGACTGCATGCCGGAACCGGACTCCGGCACCCACAAGGTCGTGGAGAACCCGTTCGGGTAGCCCGCCTCGGCGAGGAGCTGCTTGGCCTTCTGCGGATCATAGGGATAGGCCTTGAGCGCCGCGTCGGCCCCCAGGTATTCGGCAGCACGGGGCCCTTCGAGACGGCGCCCGTGCCCTTGAGCACGTCCTTGACGATGGCGTCCTTGTTCACCGCGTAGTTCAGGGCCTGGCGCACGCGCTTGTCGTCGAAGGGCTTCTTCTGGTTATTGATCCCGAGGTACCAGACGTGCGCGCCGACCTGCTTGGCGATGCTCACCTTGGGGCTGCCCTCGAGCTGGGCGACGAAGTCGGGCGGCACGCCCACGATCAGGTCGACGGCGCCCGTCATGAGCTCGGTGAGCCGGGCCTGGTCCTCCACGATGGGACGGTAGACCACGCGGTCGAGCTTCACCGCCCCCTTCCAGTAGTCCGGGTTCTTCTCGAGCACCACCTGCTGCCCGCGCTGCCAGCTCACGTAGCGGAAGGGGCCGGTGCCGACGGGGTTGAGCGGGTAGTCCGCGCCCCACTTCCTGACCGCGGTCGGGCTCACGATCGACGCGGCGCCCGAGGTGAGGACGGCGAGGAACGAGGCGCGCGGCTCCTTCAGCACGAAGCGCACCGTCGAGTCGTCCATCGCCTCGACGGCCTTCACGTTGCCGAAGAAGAAGTTGGCGAAGGGGTACTTGCCGAGCTTGTTCGCCGGGTGCTCGGGATTGAACTGGCGCTCGATGGAGAACTTCACCGCCTCGGCATTGAACGGCGTGCCGTCGTGGAACTTCACGCCCTTCCGGAGCTTGAAGGTGTAGCTGAGGCCGTCCTTCGAGATCGTCCACGACTCGGCGAGCCCGGGGACGATCTGGGTGCTCTCCTCCGGGAACGTGACGAGCGTCTCCACGATGCGGCGGGCGACGCGCAGCGAGTTGAGGTCCGTCACCTGGGGCGGATCGAGGTTGACCGGCTCGGCCACGAGGCCGACGAGGAGCGTGCCCGCGGGCTGGGCCGCCGCGGGGCCGAGGCCGCCCGCCATGGCGAGGAGCCCGACCGATGTGAACATGCCCCGGAGCCACGTCCGTCTGCTGCTGATCATGCGCGCCCTCCCTCGCCGGCCCTGCCGGATGGCGAAACGTGGCGCCACGCTACACCAGTCGCGTGCCGACGCGCAACCGCGGCGGCACTGACGTAGTGTCTCGTTGGGACATGGCTAGAAGCCTGTCGGAGAAACCCAGCTAGAGCGATGAGAAGGGTCCAGCTGCGAGGCGGCGCCCGATGGCAGGCAACGCGAGGTCTACTCGCGTAGGGGAGTGCGGGCCATGTCTGGGCCCCGCAGACGAAAGTTCGTCGGCCCGATTGTCTCGCGCGTGACGTGGCACGGCGGTCGAGGGCGCCGACCTGCGCAGATGGGCCTTATCATCGCTCTAGCTAGGCGTCCGCCCGTTGGAGCAGGAAGGTACCAGCCGCGATCAGCGCGACCGCGAACAGTTTCCTCCACGTGAACGGTTCGTTGAGGAATGTGAACCCGATGAGCAGCACCAGGACCGTCGAGGTGCCTCCGATCACGAACGACGATGTCACCCGGAGGCCGTGAGCATAGGCCAAGAGCGTGAAGAGGTTTACGCAGGCGGTCGCTACCCCTACCACGACCAGGGAATAGGCGCTCTTCATCGAGAAGGCGATTGGCGCGCCGGTGGCCCTGATCGAAAGTGTCAGCACTACATTCAAGAGGAAGGCGATGCCCGTGATGATGGCGGTACCAAGCACGGGATGAGTGCCCGAAGATCCAAGCCGGGCGCCAATGATGTACGTAGCCATCGACACGCCAGCGCCGAGCGCGTACGCGAACGCGAGATTGTACACGAGGGCCTCCCTCTTGGTGCCGGGTCAGGCGGACTTGGTCGGGTCAGGCGGAGCCCCGGCCCGTTGGATCACGAGGCCGGCGCGCGAGGGCTTGACGGCGTCGTCGGGCACGACGATGGCCGAGAGCGTGTCGACGAAGGCCGCAGGGATGCGGACGGGCCGGCCCGTCTCGGCCGTGAAGGCGCCCGTGACCTCGGCCGTCACGACGAGCCGCCCGCTCGCGATCTCGCGGATCTCCTGGATCCACAGCGAGCGCGCGCCACGGATCTCGCGGATATGCGTGGCGACCTCGAGGGTCTCCGCCGCGTAGGCCGGCGCGTGATACTTGATCGTCAGCTCGGCGGCGACGATGAGATAGCCCCGCTGCCGCATCTCCGGGCAACCCGAGGCCCAGGCTCTCGAGCACCTCGACGCGGGCCGTCTCGAGATAGTGGACGTAGTGCGCGTGGTTGACGTGGCCGTAGGCGTCCACCTCGTGGTGGCGCACTTTGAGATGGAGCCGAGCCCGCTCCCCCATCACGCCTTGTCGCTCGGCGGCAGGCCGGCGAGCCGCGCCAGCACGTCGAACACGACGGCGAAGTCGTAGTCGCCGAGGCCGAGCGCCCGCGCGGAGGTGAGCATCGACTGGGTCAGCGCCGTCGTGGGCAGCGGCACGCCCGCCTCGCGGCCGATCTCGAGCGCCAGCTCGAGGTCCTTCTGGATCATCGGCACGTTGAACCACGCCTCCTCGGGCATGCCGAGGACGAAGGGCCCGCGATACTTGATCATCGGCGAGGCGATCACGCTCTTCAGCAGCGCCTCGACGGCGCGCGCGCGGGAGATGCCCGACTTCTCGGCCAGCAGCACCGCCTCGCTGAAGGCGAGCATCTGCACGGCGAGCCCCAGGTTGGTGGCGATCTTCATCGTCACGGCGAGGCCCACGGGGCCGACGTGGGTGATGGTGGGGCCGATGGCGAGCAGATACGGGCGCACGCGCTCCAGCGCCGCCGCGTCGCCGCCGACCATGATCGAGAGCTGGCCCTGCTCGAGCGTGACGATGCTGCCGGAGACCGGCCCGTCGAGGAAGGTCGCGCCCTTGGCCGCGACCAGGCCGGCGAGCTCGCGCGAGACGCCGGGGCTGACCGTGCTCATCTCCACCCACGTGGCTCCCGGCCGGAGCCCCGCGATCACGCCGTCGGCACCGTGGGCGATGGCGGCGAGCGCGCCCGTGTCGGTGACCATGCTGAAGACGACGTCCGCCGCCTCTGCGACGCCGCGCGGGGACGGTGGCGAGCTTCATGCCGGCGGCGACGAGCGGCTCCGCCTTGGCCGCGGTGCGGTTGTAGCCGACGAGCGGCGTGGCCCGCGCCGAGGAGGCGCAGCGCCATGCGGCTGCCCATGGCGCCGAGGCCGACGAAGCCGAGCGTGGTCACGAGCGGCGGGGCCGGGGCTTGCCGGGCACGCGCCGCGCCGCGCGCCCTCGCGACGGCGTGACGGCGATGGCCGCGCTGGCCCGGCGGGCGCGCGGCGGTGTGGCGTCCGCGACGGCGATCGCGGAGATCTCGACCTTGCAGTTCGGATGCGTCGCGAGCCGCGACACCTCCACGGTGGTCGTCGTCGGCAGGTGATCGCCCAGGTAGGACGCCCATACCCGGTTGAGATCGTCCTGCTCGCGGGCATCGGTGAGATAGCGCGTGGCGGAGACGAGATCGCCGAGCCCGCAGCCCGCCGCTTCGAGCGTCTTCACGAGGTTGTCCATCGCGAGCACGGCCTGCTCGCGCATGGTCATGGGCAGGTCGAACTCCTCCTCCCGGTGCGGATGGCTGTGGTAGACCGGCGCGGCCGTCACGCCCGACAGGAAGACCAGTGCGCCCCGGCGCACCAGGAGCGCGGGCGCGTACGGCATCGTCACGTCGCGCCGCCGGTCGGCGTGATGCACCGCCACGACGTCCTTCTTCGGCATGCGTCGATAAGATCGCGTGTCGCCAGCGCTGTCAATAGCGGCACTGGTCAATTTGCTTTCGCCATACTTCGTCGCGAGCGGGAGACTCGGGGCGTGGCGAATGTTGCGGAGGTCCAGATCTCCCTGGTATCGGTGGGACGGCGCTCGGCGAACGGCCGGGCGCATTGCGCGATGACTTCTGGCGAGAGCGAGACATGCGGCGATGGCACATGAGCCCGGCCCGGTGCGGAGGCGTGCGGGCCGAGCAATCCCTCCGAGCTCGCTCCGACGAGATGGCGCTGACCCGCGAGTCGCCGAGCGATCCCGCGAAGGCGGGCCTCGCGCTCGGCTTGACGCCGTCGGGTACGCTCGCGCTCCGGGCGGCGCCCGACGCCGACCCACTCGACCCCGCCGCCGCTTCGAGGATCGAGGCGGCCTTCGCCCTGGGCGCCGGGCATGGGCTCTTGCACCTCGGCGCGGCGGAGGTGGACACGCCGCTGCCGCCGGGCTTTGCGTTCTGGCGCGATCTGGGACGCGCCTTCGTCACGCAGCTCTGCGCGATGCCGGAGGTCGACGCGAACCGCAAGCGCCTGCAAGTCCCGTTGCCCGAAGCCGAGATCCAGGCGCTCGCCGCGGGTGCGCCGCCGATGGTGGGCGGCGAGTACCTCGACACCGCCGCGCTCGCGGCATGCTGGGAGGCGATGAGCGCGGCGTGCCGCGCCGAGCTGGCCGAGTTCGACGGGCCACTGGAAGCGTTTCTGCGCTCGCGGCACACCGCCTGGCACGTGGTGGGACGCGTGCACTTCCACCTCGCGGAGAACCGCGCCGATCCCGCGGCGCCGTTCGCGTTCCTCGCGACCTACAGCACGCGTCTCACCAGGCAGGGCAAGGCGCAGCACCGTCCGCTCGGCGAGGCGATCCGCGAATACGCGGGCGCCGGGAACCGCGACAAGCTCCTGGCCCTGCTCGAACCCGTGCAGATCGCGGCGGCACGGAGTCCCCTGTTGCGCGAGCTGGTGGATTCGGGCGACGTGTATCGGCCGCTCGGCCTGACGCCCGACGACGCGTACCGGTTCCTCCGCGACATCCCCGCCTTCGAGGCATCGGGCGTGGTGGTGCGGGTGCCCGACTGGTGGGCTGCCAAGCGCCCGCCGCGACCGCAGGTGCAGGTCACTCTCGGCGCGCGCGCGCCGGGCGGGGTCGGCACGGACGCGCTGCTCGACTTCGACGTCCGCGTGACGCTCGACGGCCAGACGCTGACCGCCGCGGAGATCGCCCGCGTGGCCTCATCCTCGGCCGGTCTCGCGCTGATTCGCGGGAAGTGGGTGGAGCTGGACGCGGCGCGCCTCAACGAGGCGCTCGCCCACTGGAAGCGCGTGGAGGCGGCGGCGGGCGAGGACGGGCTCAGCTTCATCGAGGGCATGCGCCTCTTGTCGGGCGCCGCGGTGGGCTCGGACGCCGCCGCGCCCCGGTGGATGCCGCGCCGTGGTCCGAGGTGATGGCCGGCCCCTGGCTGAAGGAAGCGCTCGACGGCCTGCGCGGCCCCGAGGGACTGGGCGAGGCCACGTTGCCGCGCGGGCTCCTCGCCGAGCTGAGGCCGTATCAGGCGGTGGGCGTGCGCTGGCTCTCGCTCCTGCAGCGGCTGGGACTGGGCGCCTGCCTGGCCGACGACATGGGGCTCGGGCAAAACCGTGCAGGTCCTGGCGCTCCTGCTCGCGCTGAAGGAGCGGGCGGGTGTCTCTCACGGTCCCGCCCTGCTCGTGGTCCCGGCATCACTGATCGCCAACTGGAAGGCCGAGATCGACCGGTTCGCGCCGTCCCTGCGCGTGCTCGTCGCCCATCCGTCCGAGGCGGACAAGCCCCTGGCCGACATCGGGCCCGACGACCTCGCCGGTGCTGATCTGATCATCACGACGTATGCGCTGACCCATCGCCTCCGCTGGCTCGCCGCGACCGAGTGGCCTCTCGTCGTGCTCGACGAGGCGCAGGCGATCAAGAACCCCGGCGCCAAGCAGGCGCAGGCCGTCAAGGCGCTTTCGGCGAGGAGCCGCGTCGCGCTCACGGGCACACCCGTCGAGAACCGCCTCACCGACCTCTGGTCCCTCTTCGACTTCCTGAACCCCGGCCTGCTCGGCTCCGCCAAGGCGTTCGGCGCGTTCGCCAAGCAGCTCGGCGAGCGCGCGGCCGGCTACGCGCCGCTTCGCGAGCTGACGCGCCCGTACATCTTGAGACGCCTCAAGACGGACCGGCGGATCATCGCCGACCTGCCGGACAAGACGGAGCTCCACGCGTACTGCGGGCTGAGCCGGATGCAGGCCGCGCTCTACCAGGAGTCCGTGAAGAGCCTCGCCGACAAGCTCGAGCACCTCGATCGGCTCGGCGGGCATCGAGCGCCGGGGGATCGTCCTGTCGTATCTCATGCGCTTCAAGCAGATCTGCAATCATCCCTCCCAGTGGCTGCGGGACGGCGCGTGGGCGCCCGAGGAGAGCGGGAAGTTCTCGCGCCTGCGCGAGCTGGGCGAGGTCATCGCCGACAAGCAGGAGAAGGCGCTGATCTTCACGCAGTTCCGCGAGGCGGCGGAGCCGCTGGCGCTCTTCCTCGAGGGCGTGTTCGGGCGCCCGGGCTCGTCATGCACGGCGCCACGCCCGTTCGCCAGCGCCGCGATCTCGTGGAGCGCTTTCAGGACGACGAGCGCTTGCCTTTCTTCGTGCTCTCGCTGAAAGTCGGGGGCACGGGGTTGAACTTGACGGCGGCGTCGCACGTGATTCACTTCGACCGGTGGTGGAACCCGGCCGTCGAGGCCCAGGCCACGGACCGGGCCTTTCGCATCGGCCAGAAGCGGAACGTCCTCGTGCACAAGCTCGTGTGCCGCGGCACGGTGGAGGAGAAGATCGACGCGATGATCGAGGCCAAGCAGGGCCTGGCGCGCTCGGTGCTCGAGATCGGCGGCGAGGCGCTCTTGACCGAGATGAGCGATGCCGAGCTGCTCCGCGTCGTGTCGCTCGATCTCCGCGCCGCGCTCGAGGCGGCCTAGAAGGAGCGCTCGATGGCCTACTACGGCTGGGGAGACTTTCCCCGCTACGTGTCGGTCGCGGAGCGGCGCAGCAATGGCGCGCGCCACGCGGCCGCTGCTCAAGAAGCAGGGGCGCGTGCTCACGCCGGTGGCCACGAAGGGGCGCGGCCGGGCGCTCGCCACGACGTTCTGGGGCCGCGCGTGGTGCGACAACCTGGCCGCCTATGCCTCGCTGCTCAACCGCCTCGACCGCGGCCGGACGTATCTGCGGGGCGGAATGGTGATCGATCTACAAGTTCTGCCCGGCACCGTGACCGCCCTCGTGAGCGGGTCCGACATCTACGAGATCGCCGTGCGGATCAAGCCGATGCCCGAGCCGCGCTGGAAGGCGGTGGTGAAGGCCTGCGCCGGCAAGATCGACTCCGTGGTCGAGCTCCTCGCCGGGCGCTTCGACGAGAGCGTGATGGCCCACGTCTGCCGCCAGGGCACCGGGCTATTCCCGGCGCCCGCGGAGATCACCTACGAGTGCAGTTGCCCGGACGGCGCGCGCGGGGATGGCTCTGCAAGCACGTCGCCGCCACGCTCTACGGCGTCGGCGTGCGCCTCGACGAGGACCCGCAGCTCCTGTTCCGGCTGCGCCGCGTCGCCCACGCCGACCTCATCGCCCGCGCCACCGCCGGCCTGACGCGACAACCGGCTCCATCGAAGCGCAGCGGTCGCAGCGCGATCGCCTCCGACCGCCTGTCCGCGGTGTTCGGCATCGAGCTCGAGGGCGCCCCAGCCCCCGCGCGCGCCGCCCAGCCCGCAAGCCGAGGTCCCGGTAGCGGCACCGAGCCATTCGCCGTGGCGACGACGAACGCGGGCGCCACTTCGCGTTCCCGAAGTAAAGGCCGACCGACCTAGCCGCTCGCAGGAACCCGGCGCACGGCCTCACGGCCGCCCCCGCTCTTGCCCGAGCACGCGACCACGATCACTCGCAGATCCTGACTGTCAGCGTCTCCGCTATTTCACGTCCTGAACGCGCAAGGCCAGCAGCGTCGCCAGCACGAGGCTGAAGAACATGAATGTCAGCACTACCGGATTGAGATACGAGCTCATCCACGGGTGTTTGAAATCAACGCGTAGGTGCTCAGGTCATCCGGTACCCTCACCGGGTCCGGGACCGAAGGTAGGCCGGTCATCTGAGGCGCCTTTGAATCGGTGCCGTCGCACCACCTTGTGGCGCCCCTCGCAGATAGTCTCTCATGCTCGCTTCGTAGCTCTGCAGGTCCCGATTCTTCTCCTGCCAAATCTGGCGATTCCCTCCTCGCCACGGCCATACTGCTCCCGTTCAGCCGCTCGATCTCTCTGTACAGGCCACCGTCGCGGTCGTCGCGCAAGACGCCCAAGCCCGACAGCTGCTTCATCTCGTCAAACGCCCACGTCGCCGGCATCGCGAGGCCGATGACTCTCGCCGCTCCTGTCGGCACGCCGATCAGGCCGGAAAACACGATTTGCGGAATCAGCACCAGTGGCACCAGGCTGGTCGCCATCTCGGAAGTCCTGACAACCGCCGAGATCAACAGCCCGACGGCGACGCCGACCATGCCTGTCAAGGCCATCACCAAGAACTGCGGGATGCCCAGCGCAACCCCGGCATCGAGAACCCGATGGCGCCGGTACGCGTGTCCACGATGTCCACGAGCTTCAAAGTGCCGAAGAGCAACACGCATTGCGCGCCAACAATGACGGACAAGGTGACCACCTTCGAGCCGACATACGGAGCAATCCAAGATTGACCATGCGTTCGCGCTCGTACACACCCCGCTCGCGTATGATTTCCGCGACGACACGGACGTTCCGAACCAAATGGCCACGATGGCGAGGATGAAGTAAGGGAAATCGCGCGGTTGCTTCGACCCCGTGACCACCAATGTCAACAGGCTGATCATCCGGCGCTTGCGCGAGCAGGATCAAGAGCGTCAACCTGTCTCGCTTCAGACACTCAGCGTAGCGGCGCGACAGCGTCATCCACTGACGAATCGCGCCAGACAACCTCTGGCGCTCCCTTGTCGGCGCTTCGACAGACGCACCGCGACCCCTGTCGCCCACCGGCTCGGCGACGTCGCGACTGGAATTGCTCCGTGCGCATGAACTTCCGCTTCCACTCTTCCGCAACCTCTTCGGCAATCACCTCACGCTGCACTCTGTACCGACTGGAGGCGAGAGCGGCGGGCCCGAGCCGCGCGACCCTCTCTTCGATCGGCGCTTCCAGCTTGTCGTACAGGTCCCTGAAACTCCCGCCCCGAAGTGTCCGAGCGCTTCAGTGCGGCGCACCGTAGAAGACCAGCTTGCCGCGCATCAAGACTGCGATTCTGTCGAAGAGTGATACGTTCTCCATCGCGTGCGTCGTGAGCACGATCGTGCGTCCCGACTCCGCGATCTGCCGAAAGAGCCGCATGATCCGGTCCTCCGTCCCGGGTCCAGGCCCGATGTCGGCTCGTCCAGGAAGATGACCGAAGGCTTCGTGATCAACTCGACCGCTATCGACACGCGTTTTCGTTGTCCGCCGGACAGCTGCGCGACGGGAACGTCACGTCGCTCACTCAATCCGGTGACGTCCATGCACCTCGCTTGACAATTTGATCGATCTCATCGGCCGTAACGTCGGCGGCGAGGCGAAGCCTGGCGACGTAGTACAGCGTTCGATAGACCGTCAACTCGCGGTGGATGATGTCGTCCTGCGGGACATATCCGATCGATTGTTTGAGGACATCCAGGTGCTGGATACAGATCGAGGTCGTTGATCAGGACCTTGCCCGTCGTCGCGCGGCGCATCCCGTTCAGCGCATCCATCAGCGTCGATTTCCCGCGCGCCGGACGGGCCGAGCAATCCGACGAACTCGTTCGACGAATTGTGAACGCCACGTCGTCCAAGAGCTTGAGGGTGCCCTGACCCGAACGGCTATCGACGACCTTCGTCAGGCCAATCGCGTCGATGCGCGTCTTCGAGCGCGTGTCAAAGATCACCACGGTCGGACCCGGCTCGGCTCTGAACACGAACGGCCCGATCTGCGCCATGTCGGCGGGCGTCAACCTCGTGCGCTGTGAGATACGCGCACCATTCACATGGACGCCGTTCGTCGAGCGGGTGTCTTCTATCCACACGTGGCCTCCGGTCTGAAGGAGGCGCGCGTGGTCCTTGGAGATCTGCAGGCCGTCGAGATGAATGTCGTTCGACGGAGCCCGGCCGATCGACAGTTCGGCCTGGCGCCGAACGCGACACGCATGAGGAGCTGGAGCTGATCGCCACCGGGCGGAGGAACCTGTTGCGGCGCTCCGGGAGCGCCACCCTCGCGACCACCATCGTCTGCATTGCCGCGTGTTCCGCCGTGATGGGTCCCGCCATCAAGCCGCGCTCGTTCGCAATCGCAGCGCCGGCGGGCGCGGGATGGTCCGGCGCCGCGAAGCGAAACACCGGCCCGCCGTGGCCAAGTTGCAGGCGGTCGTCGTGGTAGAGCGGCGTCGGCGCGGTTATGCGTTGGTCGTTGACGAAGGTGCCATTGAAGCTGCCCAAGTCATGAAGGACATAGCCGCCGCTCTCCTCCCTGATTTCGGCATGGCGGCGTGAGACGGCCACCGCCGTCGCGTCGAGGGGTATGTCATCTTTCCGGGTCGCGCCCGATCGTCATGACGGGCTTGCTGACGGCGATGCGTCCGACGTGCCCCGTCGAGGGGTCGATCAGGCTCGACGGCGGCCGCAGAGAGCGACGCGTGAGGCCCGGCGGCGGCATCGGCCACCAAAATCACAACCTCGGGCCCGCCGGTGCCGAACTGCAACTTGGCGCCTTCTTGAACGGTGGTCGGCTCGGCAATCTTCCGACCGTTGACGAACGTGCCGAAGCTCGAGTTCAAGTCAACGAGCAACCACCGCCCGTCGCGGCATCGCAATTCGGCGTGGCGCCGCGAGACCGAGTGCGATTGATCGAACACCACGTGACACTCTGACGCGTCGCGTCCGATCGTGATCGTCGCCTGCTCGAACGTCCGTTCGTTCTTGCGCTGCCCGCCGATCCCGTCAACGAGGACGATGGTCATGCTGTTTCATGTCCGAATCCTGGCGGGGCGTGCCGCGGCCGACCGAGCCGAATACCGCGACAGAGACCAGGCGAGGCCCGTAGTGCACGACCAGCTCGGCGCGGAGCCGTTCGAGGATCTCTGCGTACCGCTCGAGGAGGAGGGACATGGATGGCGCTCCCTCGGCATTCTATCCCACGGGACGTCAGGCGAGGTGGTAGCGGGTGCCGCGGGCGCGACCGACCTTGCGGAGCCGGCCGCTGGCGGTCAGGGCGGCGAGGTGTGGCTTGATCGGGTCCGTGGGGCTGTGAACGACGTCCGCGATGCGCTCGCAGGTGAGACCGGGGTAGCGGGTCACGGCGTCGACGATGGCGGTGGCGAGCTCGGTGGGATCGGGCGCCCGACGGGGACCAGACCCCGCGCTCGCGCGATCCTCCGGGTGGGGACCGTCGCGGTTCCTAAGAGCCGGTGCGAGCGCTTCTGCTTTCGGGCCTCGCGGGCCTCGTCCCGAGCGGCGCCGCGGCCATCTCTCTGCCTGGGCGAGCCAGATTGCGCGATCGCCAATGAGCGCCTTGCGCATGTCGGGCAGACCCGACTCCACGACCGCACGCTCGGCCGCCTCATAGTCCATCTTCAGCTTGGCCGCGAGCACGCGAGAGGTCAGCGCCATCTCCGGCTGGCCGGCGGCGTCGTAGCCGGGCGCGGCGTCCTCGTAGTCGCCTTCGCGGAAGGCGTGGATCGCGCGGCAGCCCGCGGCGCGCTTGGGCTCGCCCAGCGCCTCCCAGTCCTCGGCGGCCGTGAGCATGCTGCCGCGCCTCTGCTCTTGCAGCGCGCGGCAGCGGCAGCATGCCCTGGCCGTCGCCGGCGCGCTCCCAGCGAGTGAGCGGCCGCTTCGAATCGCTCGCGGGATTCGAGTAGCCGGGCGGCGCCGGGGAGATCGCCGGCGCGCTCGTAGTGGGCGACGCGACAGCGCAGCACCTGCTCGGGCTCGGCGAGCATCTTCCACGCGTCGGCGGCGGCCTCCGAATCGTCCGGCGTCTTCCGCAACGCGCGCGGTGCAAACGAGCGCGCGCACGCGGGCGTCCACGACCTGGGCCGAAGACCGGCCCGGCCTTCTCGGCCCGCGGCGTGGCGCGGCCGCTCGGGCGAGGCGCGCGGCCTTGCCGCCTTGGCTCCACGACCGCCGGGCCGCAGAGCGGCGCGGCAATGGGGCGCGCCACGCGGCCCTGCTCAAGAAGCAGGGGCGCGTGCTCAAGCCGGTGGCCACGACGGGACGCGGCCGGGCGCTCGCCACGACGTTCTGGGGCCGCGCGTGGTGCGACAACCTGGCCGCCTACGCCTCGCTGCGCCAACCGTCTTGATCGCGGCCGGACCTATCTGCAGGGCGGAATGGTCATCGATCTGCAAGTTTTGCCCGGCACCGTGACCGCCCTCGTGAGCGGGTCCGACATCTACGAGATCGCCGTGCGGATCAAGCCGATGCCCGAACCGCGCTGGAAGGCGGTGGTGAAGGCCTGCGCCGGCAAGATCGACTCCGTGGTCGAGCTCCTCGCCGGGCGCTTCGACGAGAGCGTGATGGCCCACGTCTGCCGTCAGGGTACCGGGCTATTCCCAGCGCCCGCGGAGATCACCTACGAGTGCAGTTGCCCGGACGGCGCGCGCGGGGATGGCTCTGCAAGCACGTCGCCGCCACGCTCTACGGCGTCGGCGTACGCCTCGACGAGGACCCGCAGCTCCTGTTCCGGCTGCGCCGCGTCGCCCACGCCGACCTCATCGCCCGCGCCACCGCCGGCCTGACGCGACAACCGGCTCCGTCGAAGCGCAGCGGTCGCAGCGCAATCGCCACCGACCGCCTGTCCGCTGTGTTCGGCATCGAGCTCGAGGGCGCCCCAGCCCCCGCGCGCGCCGCCCAGCCCGCAAGCCGAGGTCCAGGTAGCCGTCCCGCTCAGGAGGCCGCCGATCACTGGTGCCGCCGGATCGAGTGTGCGCAGTCTCCGAGCGACGGCTACTCCCCGATGTCCTCCGCCCAGAGCGATGGGTTGGCCCGGATGAACTGTGCCATCAGCTCCCGGCACCGCGCGTCCTGGAGCACCTCCACCTCGACGCCACGGCTCCGCAGCAGGACCTCCTCCCCGTGAAGGTGTAGTTCTCGCCGACGATGACCCGCGGGATGCCATAGAGGAGGATCGTGCCGCTGCACATCGCACACGGCGAGAGCGTGGCGTAGATGCTGCACTCGCGGTAGATGCGGGCCGGCAGCCGGCCCGCATTCTCGAGCGCGTCCATCTCGCCGTGGAGGATAGCGCTGCCCTTCTGCACCCGGCGGTTGTGGCCGCGCCCGAGGATGCGCCCATCGTGCACGAGCACCGAGCCGATCGGGATGCCGCCCTCGGAGAAGCCGGCCTCCGCCTCCTCGATGGCGGCCCGCAGGAACTCGTTCATGCGGCCGCCCTACCGGCCGCCGCGCATCGCCTGCGCCGCCGCCACCGGCTCGGTGCGCCGGCCAGGCGATCTGGAAGAAGCCGTCAGAGTCGTGAAGAGAGGCGAGCATCGTCGATCGTGTCGAGGAAGAGCGGACTGCGGGCGTGCCGCGGCCGACCGAGCCGAATACGGCGACAGAGACCAGGCGAGGCCCGTAGTGCGCGACCAGCTCGGCGCGGAGCCGTTCGAGGATCTCTGCGTACCGCTCGAGGAGGAGGGACATGGATGGCGCTCCCTCGGCATTCTATCCCACGGGACGTCAGGCGAGGTGGTAGCGGGTGCCGCGGGCGCGACCGACCTTGCGGAGCCGGCCGCTGGCGGTCAGGGCGGCGAGGTGTGGCTTGATCGGGTCCGTGGGGCTGTGAACGACTTCCGCGATGCGCTCGCAGGTGAGGCCGGGGTAGCGGGTCACGGCGTCGACGATGGCGGTGGCGAGCTCGGCGGGATCGGGCGCCTGACGGGCACCTGACCCGGCGCTCGCGCGATCGTCCGGTGGGAGACTGTCGCGGCTCGTGAGAGCCGGGTCGAGCGCTTCTGCTTTCGGGCCTCGCGGGCCTCGTCCCGAGCGCGCGCCGCGGCCATCTCTCTTGCCTGGGCGAGCCAGATTTCGCGATCGCCGATGAGCGCCTTGCGCATGTCGGGCGAGGCCCGACTCCACGACCGCGCGCTCGGCCGCCTCATAGTCCATCTTCAGCTTGGCCGCGAGCACGCGCGAGGTCACCGCCATCTCGGGCTGGCCGGCGGCGTCGTAGCCGCGCGCCGCGTCCTCGTAGTCGCCCTCGCGGAAGGCGTGGATCGCGCGGCAGCTCGGCGGCGCGCTTGGGCTCGCCCAGCGCCTCCCAGTCCTCGGCGGCCTTGAGCATGCTGCCGCGCCTTTGTTCGTGCAGCGCACGGCAGCGGCCGACGCCCCGGCCATCGCCGGCGCGCTCCCAGCGGGTGGCGGCCGCTTCGAATCGCTCGCGGGATTCGAGCAGCCGGGCGGCGCCGGGGAGATCGCCGGCGCGCTCGAGGTGGGCGACGCGGCAGCGCAGCACCTGCTCGGGCTCGGCGAGCATCTTCCACGCGTCGGCGGCGGCCTCGAATCGTCCGGCGTCCTCCGCGACGCGCGCGGTGCAGACGAGCGCGCGCACGCGGGCGCCCACGACCTGGGCCGATGGCCGGCCCGGGCTCCTCGGCCCGCGGCGCGGCGCGGCCGCTCGGGCGAGGCGCGCGGCCTTGCCGCCCTCGCTCCACGACCGCCTGGCCGCATCCGGGCAGGGGCAGCGGCCGCAACGTCAGCGGCGGCTGGCCGGCGGCCTCGGCTCTCGCCCAGGCGTCCGCCGCGGCGGGCAGGTCGCCCATCTCCTCGAGCGCCTCGGCGGCGCGGTTGAAGCGGCCCTCGGCCAGGTCGCGGCGCGTCGCGCAGCGCTGGCTCTCGTCCGGGCGCCCGGCGCGCTGCCACGCGCGGATGGCCGATTGGTACTCGCCGAGCTCTTCCCAGCCGCGGGCCGCCGCCTCCCAGCGCCCCGCCGACTCCGACGCATCGGCGCGGCAGCGGAGGGCGCGGGGCGCGTCACCGGCCTCGTCCCATGCGGCCGCCGCCTCGACCCAGCGGCGCGCCGATTCGTGGGCGCGGGCTTCGGCCGACCATGCCTCGCGCTCGCGACCGGCGCCCCGCCACGCGGCGACGGCGCGGTCCCACTCCTCGATGTCTTCCCAGCGGCGGGCGGCATCGGCGAGCCGGCCGGTCTGGTCGGCCGCGACCGCCAGGCAGTGGATCTGCCGCCGCCGCTGGCCGGTGGAGGCCCAGCAGCGCGCGGCGTCCTCCCACGCCTCGAGCGCTTCCCACTCGGTCGCCGCGTCCGCCCATCGCCGTGCCGCCTCGGCGGCTCGCGCGCGGCAGCGGCGCGCGCCGACCTCGTCTCCGAGTCGCGCCCAGTCGGCGCCGGCCTCCGTCCACAGAGCCGCCGCCTCGAAGCAGCGCGCGGCCTCCGCCGTCTCGCCGATGGCGCGCCAGCGCTGCGGCGGCGAGCGCCGGCTCGCCCATGGCCTCGTGATGCCGGGCGAGGCTTCCGGCCTCGCGCCGGGCGTCGCCGGCGCGCCGGAAGCACTCCGCCGCCTGCCGATGCCGGCCGCGCGAGTGGAAGTACTCGCCCTCGCGCAGCCATTCCCCGGCGCGGCCGATCGCACGAAGAGCCGGCTGAGCGACGCGGGCGGCTCGGGGTCGAGGTGGGCGGCGAAGCGGTCATTCGTCCAGAGCGGCGGCGCGCCGGCCGGCTCGTACACCGCGAGGTGACGGCGGGCGCGCGTCACCGCCACGTAGAGATGATGGAGCGCGCGCCGCGCGGGTGGATCCTCGCGCAAGCTCTGCGCCGGATCGAGGAGCCGGCGCCAGGGCTCGGGATCGGCCGCCACGACGCCCCACAGGATGGCGACGTCGAACTCGAGCCCCTTCGCCTCGGGCACGGTGAAGACGCGCGTGGTTCCGAGCGCGGTCTGCAGGCGCTCCCTGACGGCCGCCGAGCCCGCCACCACCGCGCAGCGCGGCCCGAAGCCGCGGATGGCGTCGGCGAGCGCGTCCTCGTCACCCGCCACCAGGATGGGCGCGGCGCCCGCCACCTCGCTCTGCTCCGTCTCGTCGCCCTCGCTCCGGCCCGTCCGCTCGCGCTTGAAGGCGATGACCTCATTGGCCAGCTCGACCAGGCCGCGCACGCTCCGGAAATTCCGCGTGAGGGTCACGAGCTCGGGGGCCGGGCGGCCGCGCTCGATGAAGCGGTCGCGAATGCGCGAGCGCACCTCCGCCCAGCGGAAGCCGCTCGGGTTGATCACCTGCTGCGGGTCCCCGGCGAGAAACAGCCCGCCGAGCGATCGGCCGGGCACGAGGCGGAGCAAGAGCTCCATCTGGATCTCCGCCAGGTCCTGGGCCTCGTCGCAGACCAGGTGGTCGTAGAGCCCGCCGGGCGGCACGGATGCTAAGGCCAGGCGGCAGAGATCGATCTCGTCGAGGCGCCGCCCGATCTCGAGATGCTCCTGCCACCGCCGCGCCACCAGGTGGAGCCGGCCCCGCTCTCCGATGAAGGCCGGCGCGCGCTTGCGGCCGAGGGCCTCGTACTCCTCGCGCGGCAGCAGCGGGCCGGGCCGGATCGAGGCTCGCGCCCTTGACGATGCCGCGGATCTCCTCCCACGCGAGCGCGGCGTCGGGGCGACGGAACTGGCCCTCGTACCATCGCGCGAACTCGGGATAGTCGACGACCGCGCCCGGCGCGGCGCCGCCCGTCTCCGCGATGAGCGTGCGGTAGAGCTCGTGAACCGTCAGGAACCCCGGGGCGGCGGCGAAGACGTCCCCCGACACGCGAGCAGGTCGTGGAAGAGCCGTGCGGCATGGTCGCGGAGCCAGGGGCTATAGGTGAGGTAGAGCGCGCGGACGTCCTCCGCCGTCCCCAGCGCGGCCGCCAGCCGGTGCACGGCAATCGTCGTCTTGCCGCTCCCCGCGCTGCCGGACAGGAGCACGGGGCCCGGGGCGCGCACCACCGCGTACTGCTCGGCGGTGAGCTTGAGCTCGAGCTCCTCCGAGCCCCGGTCCATCAGCTCCTGCCACTGCGCCTCGTCCAGGAACAGGCGCTCGGGGAGCACGTACCAGCGGACGCCGCCCGTGATCTCCTCGCGCGCCCTCGGCGCATCGCCGTCCGCGAGCATCAGGTCGAAGACGCCGGCCTCGGTGCCGTGTGCCGATGCTGAGACCTCGCGAAAGGTCGCCGCCGGATGGGGCGGCGGCTCGTCGGCGGACTCCGCCTCCAGCTCCTCGAAGTCGAGGAACTCGGCCTCGGCCGAGGGGTTCAGCCGATTCGCGCGCCCCGACACTCGGTCGTGGTGGACGAGGTCCCAGAGCATGAGGTGGGCCCGGAGCGTCCTCGACCCGTCCCGCGCGGCGGTGTGGGCGAGGGTGAACAGGACCCGGTCCCCGCGTCCTGGCGCGCCTCGAAGACGGGCTTGGCGCAGCCGCGGAGCTTCTTCACCCGCGTCCCGCCACTCCAGTGGCCGGCGCGGAGCCGATCGACGAGGCGCCGGAACCGCGCGCGCACGTCCGGGGCCAGCGCGCGCAGCGCGCCGTAGAAGGGCGCGTGGATCAGCACGTCGAAGCGGGCGGCCGTGGTCAACATCTACGTGTATTGCATGGTACATCTGAGCCTCAAGATTGGGATATCGACCTGGCGGCGGAGTACTCTGTATTCCTTGACAGATCGCGAGCAAGGCTGTTAAAAGTGGGGCCCATTCCAGCCAGCCGACCGGCGTCTCTCTGAGGCCATTTCCAGGAGGGGATCAATGACGATGAAGGCATGGAAGCTGACCGCGGGATCACTCGCGCTGACCGCCGTGCTGGCCGGGGCCCTGCCGGTCCAGGCGCAGGCGCCGGCCCCGATCAAGATCGGCGCCTCGATGTCGCTCACCGGCACGTACGCCAAGCCCGGGAGCTATCAGAAGGAGGGCTATGACATCTGCGTCGAGGAGGTGAACGCCAAGGGCGGGCTCCTCGGCCGCAAGATCGAGTTCGTCGTCTACGACGATCAGTCCATGCCCGCCACCGCGGTCAAGCTCTACGAGAAGCTCGATCACCGAGGACAAGGTCGACGCGGTGATGGGACCGTACTCCTCCGCGGTGAGCGAGGCGGTCGCCAACGTCACCGAGAAGTACAAGAAGGTCATGGTGGCGCCGCTCGCGGCGACGACGTCGATCTTCAAGAAGGGGCGGAAGTACATCTTCATGGTCGTCTCGCCCGCCGAGGTCTACCTCGAGGGGCTGGCCGACATGGCGGCCAAGCGCGGGCTCAAGACCGTGGCCATCGTCAACGAGGACACGCTGTTCCCCAAGGCCTCGATGGCGGGCTTTGCCGAGCTGGCCAAGAAGCGGGGCATGCAGGTCGTGCTGCAGGAAGCCTATCCGAAGGGCAATACCGACTTCTCCGCCCTCCTCGTGAAGATCAAGTCGCTGAACCCCGACGTCATCGCGGCGGGGACCTATTTCGACGATGCGGTGGCGATCACGCGCCAGATGAAGGAGCTGAACGTCAATCCCAAGATGTTCGGGCTCACCGTCGGCGGCGATCTGCCGGAGTTCCACGACCTGCTCAAGCAGAACGCGGACTACGTCTACGGGTCGACCCAGTGGGACGAGTCGCTGGCCTACCCGGGGCAGAAGGAATTCCTCGCCGCCTACACGAAGCGGTTCAAGCACGAGCCGTCCTACCATGCCGCGGCGGGATACGGGGGCTGCCTCGTCTACGTGGAGGCGGCCAAGCGGGCGGGGACGCTCGATTCCGACAAGGTCCGCGACGAGCTGCTCAAGCTGAAGATGAGAACGGCGTTCGGGGACTACGCCGTCGACCAGGACGGCTTTCAGACCGCGCACAAGATGGTGATGCTCCAGTGGCAGGACGGCAAGCGCATGATCGTCTGGCCGGAAGAGCTCGGCAATGCCAAGCCTCGGTATCCGACGCCGGCCTGGAACCAGCGGTAGCCGGCGTCACTTGCCTCTTCGCTGGTTGAAGAGCTCCGCCGGAACATCGGCGGGCGCTCTCCTGTCGGAGAAGCGCGCCGGGCAGAGCGACGAGAGGGTCCAGCTGCGAGGCGGCGCCCGAAGGCAGCCGGCGAGGCGTACTTGCTGTACGTTGAGCTGGCTGTCGAGGGCGCCAACGAAGCAGATGGGCCCTTACGGCGCCCGAAGGCAGCCGGCGAGGCGTACTCCGCTGTACGTTGGAGCCGGCATCGATCGAGGAGCGCTCGTAGCGCCAGATGAACCCTTATCATCGTCTGCCTAGAACTGCGATCATCACGCCCACCATGATCGGCCAGGTCGTCATCTCCGGCCTGCTCGCCGGCTCGCTCTACGCGATGGTGGCGCTCGGGCTCGGGCTCATCTACGGCGTGATGCGCGTCCTGAACGTGGCCCACGGGCCGCTGCTCATGATGGGCGCGTACACCACGTTCTGGCTGTTCCGCTGGCTCGGCCTCAATCCGTACGTGTCGCTCCTGGTCTCGATGCCGCTCCTGTTCGCGATGGGCCTCGTGCTCCAGCGCTTCCTGGTCCGCCGGGTCGTCGACGCGCCCGAGCTGTCCTCGCTGCTCCTGACCTTCGGCGTCGCCATCGGCCTCGTGAACATCGCCCAGCTCACGTTCACCTCCGACCTGCGCTCGGTCGAGTACCTGACCGGCTCCTTCGTGCTCGGGCCCTTCGCGTTCTCGAAGTCGCGCGTGATCGCCTTCGGCTTCGCCCTCGTCATCACCGCGGGCGCCTTCGTGTTCCTGCGGGCCGACGCGGCTCGGCAAGGCGATTCGCGCCGTCTCCCAGAGCCGCGAGGTGGCGCAGGTCTGCGGGATCAACGTGCAGCGGATCCACATGATCGCCTTCGGCATCGCCGCGGCGCTCGCCGCCGCGGGCGGCTCGCTCGTGGCCGTGATGGTGGCCATCCAGCCGGAGATGGGCCAGGTCTACACGTTCAAGTCCTTCCTGGTCATCGTGCTCGGCGGCGCGGGCAACTATCCGGGCGCCCTGCTCGGGGGCCTCCTGCTCGGCCTCGTCGAGCAGCTCTCCTCGCTCTTCCTCACCACGCAGGTCAACGAGGCGGTGGCCTATATCCTGCTGGTTATCGTATTGCTCATCCGGCCCACCGGGCTTCTGAAGGGGCGGGCGGCGTGAAGCGCTGGTTCTACCCTGCCCTCGCCGCGGCGCTGGTGCTCCTGTCGCTCTATCCGATCAGCGCCACCGGCTACGGGATCCGCGTCATGCTCCAGCTCTTCATGTGGATCGCGCTGGCCCAGTCCTGGAACCTCATCTCGGGGCTCACGGGTTACGTGTCGTTCGGCCACGTGGCCTTCTTCGGGATGGGCGCCTATACCGCGGGCATCCTCATCAGCAAGGCGGCCTGGCCGTGGCCCGTCGCCTGCCTGGCCGGCGGCGTGACGGCCATGCTGTTCGCGCTCCTCATCGGCTGGCCGTGCCTCAGGCTCAAGGGCCCGTACTTCGCGATCTCCATGCTGGGGCTGAACGAGGTGCTGCGGGTGGCGGTGTCGTACTACGAGGGCCTGACCGGCGGCGGCAATGGCCTCTCGCTGCCGACGCTGCACGCGAGCGTGCCCATCTACTACGCGATGGGCCTGGTGGCCATCCTCGTCACGGTGCTGACCTACGTGATCATCACCTCGCGCTTCGGCCTGCGCCTCATGACCATCCGCGAGGACGAGGTCGCCGCCGAGGCCATGGGGATCGACACGTTCCGCTACAAGCTCTACGCCTTCCTCCTGTCCGCGGTGGGACCGGGCATCGTCGGCGGGCTCACCGCGCGCGACCAGGGCTATATCGAGCCGATCAGCGTCTTCCCTCTCGTGATGACCATCACCATGATCGTGATGGTGCTCTTCGGCGGCAAGGGGACGATCTGGGGACCGGTGCTGGGGGCCATCCTCCTCTTCACGCTCCAGGAGATCGTCTGGGCGAAGTTCATCTACCTCCACCAGCTCCTCTTCGGGGCCATCATCGTCGGCGTGGTCCTCCTGATGCCGCGCGGCATTCTCGGCGTCCTGCAGCAGAAGTACAACCTGCCGAGGACGATCTGATGGCGCCGATCCTCGAGATCGACGGGCTGACCAAGCGGTTCGGGGGCGTCGCGGCGGTGAACCGCGTCAGCCTGTCGCTCGAGCCCGGGCGCATCTACGGCCTGATCGGGCCCAATGGCTCGGGCAAGACCACGCTGTTCAACTGCATCACGGGGGTCGAGACGCGCGACGAGGGCGCGATCCGCTTCCGCGGCCAGCGCATCGACGGCCTGGCGCCCCACCGGATCTTCCACCTCGGCATGGGGCGGACGTTTCAGATCATCCGCGTCTTTCCCGAGCTGACCGCGCTCGAGAACCTCCTGGTCGTGACGACCACGCCGTTCGTGCGAGGCGCGGGAGCGCGCGCTCGAGCTGCTGCGCTTCGTCAAGCTCGAGCGGCTCGCCGGCGAGTTCGCGGGCAACCTCTCCTATGGCCAGCAGAAGCTCGTGGAATTCGTGCGCGTCCTCATGACCGATCCCGAGCTGATCCTGCTCGACGAGCCCGCGGCGGGGTGAACCGGACCCTGCTCAACGAGCTGCTCTCCGCCGTGCGGACGCTCCGGGACGCGGGCAAGACCGTGTTCCTGGTGGAGCACGACATGAAGGTGGTGATGGGGCTCTGCGAGACGGTCTTCGTCCTCGATCACGGGGAGAAGCTGATCGAGGGGCCGCCGGGGCTGATCCAGGCCGACGAGCGCGTCATTGAAGCTTATTTTGGCCGCTAGCGGCGCGCTCGCCGCGTACCTCGCCTGGCGGTCCCTCGGCTGGCCGCTCATCCACGACGCGCCGCTCATGCACTACATCGCCTGGGTGATCGGCCAGGGCGGGGTGCCCTATCGCGACGTCTTCGACATGAACCTGCCCGGCGTCTACCTGATCCATGCGGCCGTCATCGGGCTCCTGGGACGCGGCGATCTCGCCTGGCGGCTCTTCGATCTGGGCTGGCTCGCCGCAACCGGCGCGCTCCTGTGGACATATGCGCGGCCGCTCGGCGCCGCGCCCGCCTGGGCTGGCGCGCTCCTGTTCGCGCTCTATCACCTGAGCGGCGGCGCCTGGCGCGTGGGACAGCGCGACTTTCTGCTCTGCCTCTTCCTGCTCGCGGGCGCGTACGGCGTGGCCCGCTCGATCGAGCGAGGGGCGCGCTCGGCCCGCTCGTGTGGGGCGGGCTCGCGCTCGGGATCGGCATGACGGTGAAGCCCCACGCGGGCGTGTTCTGGCTCGGCGCGGCGGCGCTCGCCGGGTGGGGCGCGTGGCGCGGCGACCGCTCACCGCTTGCCGCCCCGGGCACCGTGCTCGCCGCGGCACTCGTCGCGCCCGCGCTGGTCTTCGGCTGGCTCGGATGGCGCGGCGGCCTCGGGCCCTTCGTGGCCGTATTCACCGGCTACGTCGTGCCCCTGTACAGCCACGTGGGCCGCGTCCCGCTGTGGCAGCCTTTCGGCGACTATCGCTTCGGCTGGGCGCTCTGGGGCCTTCTGGCGATCCTGGCCCTGCTCGGCCTGTCGACCCCGGCTCCCGGCGTCGAGGCCCGCAAGGCGGTGGCGGCGCTCGGCGTCGATCTCGGGCGCGCTCCACTTCGCGCTCCAGGGCAAGGGCTGGGAGTACCAGCTCTACCCGCTCGCCGTTTTTCTGTGTGCGCTTGCGCCCTTCGCGCTCCGCCGACTGAGCGTCGCGGCCTGGGAGCGCCACGGGCACCCGTCGATGCCGGTGCGGTTCCCCGGCCTCCGGCGCGCGGCCGCGCTCGTGCTCTTCGCCGCCACCGCCATGGTGCTCGGCGCCAAGGGTGTGGACGCGCTCGAGAGCCGTGGATCGCCGACAAGGCGCGCCGGGTCGCCGCGCTCACCCGCGACCTGGCGCCGCGCGTGCCGCCGGGCGGCACCGTGCAGGTGATGGACGTGACCGAAGGGGGCGTCCACGCGCTCTGGAGCTTGCGCCTGCGCCAGCCCACGCGGTTCATCTACGACTTCCACTTCTTCCACGATACCGGCGACTCGCGCATCGTCGCGCTGCGGGAGGAATTCGTGGCGGGCCTCGCGGGGCAGCGGCCCTGCCGCCATCGTGGTGCTGCGCGACACCTGGAACCGCCGCGGCTACGAGCGGCTCGCGGACTGGCCCGAGGTCGCGCGGCTGCTCGCGCGCTCGTATACCCTCGCCGTCGAGGGCGACGGCTACCGGATCTATGTCAAGCGCGCTGATTCCTAGCATCATCCGGGCCTACGACGATCCCGTCGTGCGCGCCTACTGCTGGGGGCGCTTCTGGATCCTGCGGCAGCGATTTCTCGACGAGATCGGCCAGTACCTGCCCGCCCAGGGCCGCGTGCTCGACCTGGGCTGCGGCTTCGGGCTCTTCTCGCTCTACTACGCGGCGACGCGGCCCGGCCTGCAGATCGAGGGGTTCGATCTGAACCCCGGCGGATCGACATGGCCCGCGCGGCCGCTCGACGCCTGGGTCTATCCAATGTCCGCCACGAGGTCGGCGACGTGATGGACTTCCGCGGCGGCCGGCACTTCGCGGCCGCCTACATGCTCGACATCGTCCACCACGTCCCCGTGGACACGGTGCGGCCCCTCCTCGAGCAGGTGGCCAAGTGCCTGCCCGCGGGCGGCCGGCTCGTGATCAAGGACGTGGACAGCGCCCCCGCCTGGAAGCGCTGGTTCACGTTCGCCCTCGACAAGGTGATGGATCCGAGGGCGCCGGTGCGCTACTGGCCGGCGGAGGAGCTGGGCGCCCTGCTCGAGTCCGTCGGCTTCCGCGTCTATCGCCACCTGATGGTCGACGTGCTCCCTACCCGCACGTCCTGTACGCCTGCGAGCGTCTGCCGTGACCGCGCGCCCTGCTCCGCGCCGAAGGCATGACGGCCGGATACGGCAAGATGGCCATCCTGCACGACGTCACGCTCGAGGTGCGCCCGGGCGAGATGGTCAGCGTCATCGGACCCAACGGCGCCGGCAAATCGACCGCGTTCAAGACCATCGTGGGCTTCCTGCGTCCGACCAGCGGCCGCGTCGTCTTCGACGGCCAGGACATCGCCGGCCTGCGGCCCGACCAGGTGCTGGTCCGCGGGCTCGCCTATGTCCCCCAGGGGCGCATCGTGTTTCCGCAGATGACGGTGCTGGAGAACCTCGAGATGGGCGCCTATATCGAGCGCGACGGCACGCGCATCCGGCAGGCGCTCGACCGCGTGTGCGCGCTCTTTCCGATCCTCGGCGAGCGCCGGAGCCAGAAGGCCGGCACCATGTCGGGCGGCGAGCAGCAGATGGTGGCGATCGGCCGCGCGCTCATGACCACGCCCAAGCTCATCATGCTCGACGAGCCGTCGCTCGGGCTCGCGCCCAAGTTCGTCACGCTCATCTTCGACAAGCTCACCGAGATGAAGCGCGCCGGGTTCACGCTGATGGTGGTGGAGCAGAACGCGGCCCGCGCGCTGGCGGTGGCCGACCGGGGGTACGTGCTCGAGCTGGGGCGCAATCGATTCGAGGGAACGGGCGAGGCCTTGCTCGCCGATCCCGAGGTCAAACGCCTTTACCTCGGCGGCTAGATCGAGTATATTCCACGGGGTTTGAGGAGAGGAGAACGACTGTCCTGATGCGCATCGCTTGGCCTTCCGCCATCGCCAGCGCCGCTCTCGCGGCCGTCCTGATCGGGATCCTGGTCCTGTTCCAGATTCCGGTGGCCAAGTCGGCCACCACCCCTCAACCCGCCGAGCCTGCGCCCAAGGGCCACGCCGCGGCCACGCGGCCACGGCGCCGCCGCCAAAGGGGCATGATGCGGCCGCGATGAAGATCGACGTCGCGATCCAGCACGGCCAGGTGACCTACCAGCAGTACTGTTCTACCTGCCACGGCCCCGAGGGCAAGGGCGACGGCATCTCCGCCACCGGCCTGCCGATCAAGCCGCAGAATCTCACCGAAGGGGCGCTGCTGAACCCGCTGCCCGACTCATTTCCTGCACAAGGTGATCTCACAGGGCGCTCAGGCGGTGGGGTTGTCGCCGCTCATGCCGGCCTTCACGCCCTACCTCTCCAACGTGCAGATCGAAGAGGTCATCGCCTACGTGCGCTCCCTCGCCGAGCCCGCGTTCGATCCGCACAACGTGCTGCCGATCCCGGCCAAGCGCGAGGGGCCGGTGCAGCCCATCTTCTTCAGCCACGTGATCCACGCGGGCTCGATGCAGATCGGCTGCCAGTACTGCCACAGCAATGCGCGGCGGAGCAGCACGGCCGGCGTGCCGTCGGTCGAGCGCTGCATGGGCTGCCACAAGATCGTCGCCAACCAGGGCAACCCGCAGGTGGAGAAGCTCAAGGGGTTCTGGGAGCGCCAGGAGCCCATCCCGTGGGTGCGCATCTTCAAGATCCCCGAGTACGCCGAGTTCCCCACAAGCCGCACGTCGCATCGGGCCTGCAGTGCCAGACCTGCCACGGCCGCATCGAGGCCATGGAGCAGGTGGCGGCGGTGACGGGCCAGAGCATCGTCAACGACCTGCAGAACCTGGCGGGCATCCCGAACAAGCCGCCCAAGCTGACCATGGGCTGGTGCATCGAGTGTCACCGCACGGTGAACGAGAAGGGCATCGCCGCGGTGCAGAACATGGCCGACATCCCCGAAGCCGTCGGTCGTGATCCCGCCGGGCAGCGAGCACAAGCCCAAGAACGCCCCGCTCGAGTGCGTCACCTGCCACCACTGATCTGACCCGCCGGCAGTTCCCGGCGTCGATCACAAGCGGGCGCGTGGCCCCTTCGATGATCTAGCGGGCGAGACGGCGATCCGCGCGACCCGGAGGGCCAGCGAGGCGAACGAGTGGGCCCTCGTCCTCACGGCCCTCCGTATCCCGCACCGCGTCGAGATGGACGGCGACGAGTGGATCGTGCTCGTCCCCGATGCGGCGGTCAGGAGAGGGCGCGCGGCGCTCCGGGCCCACGATGAGGAGGGCAGCGAGCGCCCGACCAGGCGCCCGCCGAGGCTGCGTCCGAGCCGCACCGCCTGGATCACCGGGCTCGCCGCCGGTGCCCTGCTCTTCGGCTTCTTCTTCGTGACCGGTCCGCCCGCGGCCAGCTCATCCTGGGCCGCGCGCGGCGCGGCGGTGTCGGGCTCCATGCTGAACGGGGAGCCCTGGCGGGCGGTGACGGCGCTGACGCTGCACGTCGACCTGGTTCACGTGCTCGGCAATGCCATCGCGACCGCGCTGCTGCTGCCGCCCATCATCCGGCGGCTCGGACCCGGCATCGGGCTCACCCTCGTCCTGCTGGCAGGGCGCGGCGGCGAATCTGCTCGGGGCCTGGGTGCAGGGACCCCAGCACGTGGCGGTGGGCGCGTCGACCGCCACGTTCGGCGCGCTCGGCATTCTCGCCGCCCTGCGCCAGGGATCCCCGTCGCCCGCGGGCCGGGTGCGGGGCCGGCGGTGGATCGTGCCCGTCACCAGCGTGCTGCTGCTGGCGATGCTCGGAACGGGGCCGGGCACGGATGTCATCGCTCACGCGCTGGGGCTCGTGGTGGGGGCCGCGCTCGGCCTGGTCGCGGCCATTGTCCGACGGCCGGTGGCGGCGCCGATCCAGCGGGCGCTCGTGGCCGCCGTGGCGCTCGCCATCCTCGGATGCTGGTGCGCCGCGCTCGCCGGACGGGCCGAGCTGAAGCTACGTCAGCGAGAGGCTGAGCGGAGATGGTCCAGCTCGAGGCGGCGCCCGAAGCCGGGCGCGAGGCGTACTCGCGTAGGCGAAACCGTGCAGAGCGCATGGCGAAGGGTCCAGCAGGCGGCGCCCGTCAGCCCGACGCTAGCGTGCTTACGTTGAGCGCGGCCGGCGAGGGCGCCAACGAAGCAGATGGGCCCTTATCCTCGCTCTAGCTGCCGACGAAGCGCGGGTGGCCCTGGAATGCCTGCATGAGCAGCAGGGCGAAGCGGCCGATGATGCCGAGTGCGGCGAGGGCCATGACGACTCCAACGACGTCGAGGACCCGGGTATAGGACGACCACTTCGAGTCGCCAGTCATGCGAGCGTCTCCTTGATCGATCAGATCTGGTCAGGGGCCGAGAACGGCCGTCAGGCTTCTGAGGTCGGGGCAGGCATCGAGGCGCCTCAGCATCTCCGCGAGGGCGCCGACGCGATCGGCGGGCAGCACGAGGCCGGCGCACTCGGCGAACTTCTCCTCGAGCGCGGCGGGCGTCAGGGGATGGCCCGGGTGGCCAGGCACCTGCCGCGGGCCGATCGACAGCGTGCGGCCGTCGGCGAGGCGGATGGTGACGCGGGTCCACATGTGCCGCTCGAGCTCGCCCGGGATCTCGGGGTCCACGACCATCGTGACGCGGCCCATGAGCGCGCGCACCTCGGGGTCGCGCACCTTGCCGTCGCCGAACGTCGCGATGCCCACCCGGCCGTCGATCAGCGCCGCCGCCGCCGAGAACTCGCCGGAGAACTTGGCCTCGAGCCCGTTCTTCGGATCGGGTGGATCAGGATGTTCGGCACCGCCTGGTTCACGCCGATGACGACCGAGGCGATCTGCGAGGGCTGGAGCGCATGCGTGCGGCGGAGCTCGAGCGCGCCGTCGATGATCGAGTGCGTGCAGGCGCAGGACGGATAGGGCTTGACGGCCACGCCCGTGGTCGTGATCTTCCACGGCGCGCCGAGCGTCGCGAGCGCGGCCGAGCTCGCGGCGGCCCGCGCTGAACGCGTGCAGGTAGCCCTGCGGCCCCTCGATGGCCTGCTCCGACGCCGTCCAGCCCTCGCGCGCGAGGAGGGCGGCGAGGACTCCGCTGCGCGCGGCGTGGCCGGCGTGAAACGGCTTGGTCATGGTGCCGAAGTTTTCCTTGAGCCCCGAGGCCTGCGAGGCGGCGACGGCGAGCGCCGTGGCCGTCTGGGCGATGTCGAGGCCGAGGAGACGGCTCGCCGCGGCGGCGGCGCCGAGCGTGCCGAGCGTACAGGTCGCGTGCCAGCCGTGCTCGTAGTGCGCGGGATTGATGACCTCGGCGACCGTGGTCTCGACCTCGAAGCCGAGCAGAAAGGCGTGGACGAGGTCTTGTCCGGTGGCGAGCCCGAGCTCGCCCGCGGCGAGCGCCGCCGCCAGGACGGGCGCCGAGGGATGTCCCATCATGGCGAAGTTCGTGTCGTCGAAGTCGAGGGCATGAGCCGCGGTGCCATTGGCCAGCGCGGCCCAGACCCCGCCGGTGCGGCGTCCGGTGCCGACGATGGTGCAGAGCGGCGTGCCGCCCTCGGCCTGGGCCACCGTCTGGACGATGCGGGCGGCCGGCTCCGTCGAGCCCGCGAGCATCACGCCGAGGCAGTCCGTGATGGCGCGCCGCGCCGCGTCGACGGCGGCCGGCGGGCAGTCTTCGAAGCGGCTCTTCCCGATGAATTCCGCGAGCATGGACGTCACGCGCATGGGGCCCTCCGCATGGCGGCAGCCTAGCACAGTTCTGGTATCTTCAAGCCCATGGCGGAGACCTTGGACATGCGCGGGCCGTGGCGTGCCGCGCTGTGGGTGACGGCGGCGACCGTCCTGATGGCCGCCATCGACCTGGGGCGACGCATCCTGGCGACGAATGACGAGGCGCGCTTCGCCATGCTCGCCCAGGACGTGCTGACGCGGGGCGCGTGGCTCTTCCCGGAGCTGAACGGCGTGGCGTACAACAATAAGCCCCGCTTCAAGTCTGGTTGATCGCGCTCGCCTCCTGGCCCGCGGGTCACGTGACCCAGCTCACGGCGGCGCTGCCGTCGGCGCTCGCCGCCGTCGGGACGGCGCTCGTCGTCTTCGCCGATGGGACGCAGTCTCTTCGGCGTCGCGGCCGGCCAGTTGGCCGCGCTCGTCACCATCACGACACAGGGCTGGTTCCTCCACGCGCGCCTTCCCATGCCCGACATGCTGATGACCTTCTTCATCACGGCCGCGGTGGCCACTGCTCTGGCCGATCGTCGCCGGGCGTACCGGCCCCTGGTGGCTCGGCTTCTGGGGAGCGATGGCCGCCGCATTCTGGGCCAAGGGGCCGCCGCCCTGCTCCCGCTGGCCGTTGCGGTGGCGTGGGGTCTCGTGTTCCGGCGTCCCGGCTGGTGGCGCGCGCTCCGGCTGCCCGCGGGCCTTGCGCTCTTCGCCGCGCTCATCGCGCCCTGGTGGATCGGCAAGCTCGTGACCCAGACCACGGGGATGCACGATGTCGTCGTCAGCGACAACCTGCTCTGGTACCTGCCGGAGTCGCTCGCGGTGCTGACCGGGCCACCGCAGCATCTGGTCGGCATCCTCTTCCCATGGGTGTTCGGTGCTCCCGCCCGCGGTCTGGCAGGCGGTGACGGCCATGCGGCAGCGCGCCCCGGAGCGGGAAGCGCTCGGTTTCGTCCTCGCCTGGGCGGTGACGGTGCTCGCGTGTGTCGGCATCGCCGCAGCAGCAGCGGCTCCGCTACTATCTTCCCCTGGTCGCCCCGGCCGCGCTCCTCATCGGCTGGTGGGCGGCGCGCATCGCCGGCGAGGAGCGCGCGGAGCGCCGCATGCCCTGGCGCGTGTACGCGGGGATCGTCGTGGCGGTGCTGTCCCTCGCGATGGCCGTGACGGCGCTCGCCCGGCCGACCTGGTGGGAGTCCAGGCACGTGGCCTTTCCACATCCGCCGTCGAGGCCAGCGTCATGGCGGCCGGGCTCGTCGTCATGCTCGCCGCGCTCGTCTACGGCGCGAGGCAGCGACGCCTCAGGCAGGTCTTCGCGGTGGCCTGCCTCGGCGGCGCGGCGTGGGTCACCGGCTGGTATCACTGGGAGCTCGAGCGGCAGCAATGCCGCCTACGACTACCCGCGCGTGCGCGCGGACGGCGCTGCGGCTCCTGCCCGACTCGCCGGTGGTGGCGACCTGGGGCGCGCACGACCTGCCCTCTGTCCTTCTATCTCGGACGGCCGGTGCTGCCGGTCCAGACACCCGGCGAGCTCGACCGCGTCATGGCCGAGCATCCGCGCGGCAGCGCCGTGCTCAGCCAGGCGGCCCTCGCCGAGGTGGCGGGTCGGGGAAATCTGCGCGTGGTGCCGCTCGACTGGCTCAACTTCCGCCCCGTCGTCCTCGTGAGCTATCCGGATGCTGCCGCGCCGCGCGCGGGCGCGCGGCCCTGATGTCGGCGCGGGCGATGGCGCGGCGCCTCCGCCCGTCGGCCGTGCTCGCGCTCGCCGCGAGCCTTGCGCTGAGCGCGCCAGTGCCCGCGCGCGCCCAGCTCTTCATCGCCTCGCGTCCCGATCCGGGATTCACGATCGGGCCCCTCACCCTGCGGGCCAATGTCACGGAGGGGACGGGCCCCGTCACCGTCGACGTACTCTGGAGCATCGTGCTGCCGCCCGGCCGGAGCGCGGCCGACGCCGCACAGGACGTCTACTTGTTGTGGCCCGGCGAGGTGACGGCTGATGCGACGCCGGGACCCGGCCGATGCCGCGCTCGCCCGCTACGTCGAGGCGCAGGGCTTCGACGTGATCGGCGAGGGGCGGCTCCCCTCATCGCCGAGAGCCTGTCCGAAGGCGGACAGGGACCGAAGGAAGAGGTGCAGGCGGGCGGGGCCCCATACGTCACGTTCGTCCAGACGGGGGAGCGCTCGGCCTGAGCGCGCCCGCCACGTTCATCCGCATCCCGTGGACGCCGCGCCTGGCCGATCGAGCGTGGCTCATGGACCTGCGCCTCAACGTGAACGGGCTCGTGAAGCCGCGGAAGTCCACGTGGGCCGAGCGCCTCATCGTGGGCGGACGGTACGTGCTCACGATGAGCTGGAACGAGGTGCGCGATCGGCCGCTGTTCGCCATGTACTTCGCCCACCGCGATCGCGTCGTGCCCCTGGCGGACGCGCCGTCCGAGCTGGTCGTGAACTTCGCGCACTCCGACCGGCTCAAGATCGACCAGGTGTTCCCGCCCACCTCGATCCGCCGGATCAGCGAGAACCTCGAAAGCACGGAAGTGGTCTCGCTCTTCCTCGACAAGTCCGACGGGATCACGCCGCAGAACGTCTCGGTGCAGTTCGGCTACTTCTCCTCGGTGCAGGCCTGGGCCCTCGTGCTCGTGCCCGCGCTGTTCTTCGTGCTCGGGCAGGCCATGGGTCCGCTCATCGGGCGCAGCGCGCTCCGGGCGGGCAGCTTCGTCTTCGCGCGCGTCCATGTGGGTGGCTGGAACACGTCGCCGCGGCGGCGCGAGACCGGGCGCATCGTCCCGCGCGAGGCCCTCGCGAAGCTCGTGCCCGGGCGCACCACGCGAGAGGACGTCCTCCGCCTGTGCGGGGCGCCCAGCGAGGAGAACGAGGAGTTTGCCGTGCCCGCGCGGCAGACACTCGTGTACCGGGGCCGGCGGCTGGTGCCGTCCGCCCGTCGGATCTTCGGCTGGCTGTCCGCCGTGCGCCACTGGGAGGTCGAGCGCCAGGAGGTGAAGATCGTGCTCGATCACGACGTGGTGGGCGACGTGCAGGCGTCGACGCGCCATTACCGGCTCACTGCGGATGAGCCCGAGTGACGTGTAAGCGCAGGTCGTGAAAGGGAAATTGCTTGACCGCCCCGGTACCGGACGGCTACACTGACGCTCATCCCCGGCCGTGTCCTGGCCGGGCTGCCGGGAGGCTTCAAGTTGAGATGCGGCCGCTGCCAGTCTGACAACCGCGACGGCGTCAAGTTCTGCGAGGAGTGCGGTGGCCGCCTCCTCCTGAACTGCGCGAGCTGCGGCGCCGAGATCCTGTCCGACAAGCGGTTCTGCGGCGCCTGCGGCACACCGGTCGCCCCACAGCCCGCCGAGCGCTTCGCCTCGCCTCAGGGCTATACGCCCAAGCACCTGGCCGAGAAGATCCTCACGAGCAAGGGCGCCCTCGAGGGCGAGCGCAAGCAGGTCACCATCCTCTTCGCCGATCTCAAGGGCTCCATGGAGCTGCTCGCCGACCGCGACCCCGAGGAGGCGCGCAAGCTCCTCGACCCCGTCCTCGAGCGGATGATGGAGGCCGTCCATCGCTACGAGGGCACGGTGAACCAGGTGATGGGCGACGGCATCATGGCGCTCTTCGGCGCGCCGGTCGCCCACGAGGATCACGCGGTGCGCGCCTGCCGCGCCGCCATCCGCATGCAGGAGACCGTGGGCTGGTACGCCGAGGAATTGCGCCGGGGCCAGGGCATCGACGTGCAGATCCGCGTCGGCCTCAACTCGGGCGAGGTGGTGGTGCGCGCCATCGACAGCGACCTGCACATGGACTACTCCGCCATCGGCCAGACGACGCACCTGGCCGCGCGCATGGAGCAGCTCGCCCGGCCCGGCACGACCCTGATCACCGGCGAGACGCTGCGCCTCGCCGAGGGCTACGTCGAGGTGAAGCCGCTCGGGCCGGTGCCCGTCAAGGGATTGCCCGCGCCCGTGGAAGTCTTCGAGATCGTCCGCTTCGCGCCGCTCCGCTCGCGCCTGCAGGCGGAGGCGGCGCGCGGCCTCACGCCGTTCGTGGGCCGCGAGATCGAGGTGGACAAGCTCCGCCACGCATTGGAAAAGGCGAGCCAGGGCCAGGGGCAGCTCGTGGCCGTGGCGGGCGATCCCGGCGTCGGCAAATCGCGGCTCTTCTGGGAGTTCACGCATTCCCACCGCGCGCACGGCTGGCTTATCTTGGAATCCGCCGCCATGTCGCACGGCAGGGCCATCTCCTACCTGCCCGTGAGCGATCTCCTGCGCGCCTACTTCCGCATCGACGAGCGCGACACCGAGCGCCGCATCCGCGAGAAGGTGACGGGCAAGCTCCTGACCCTCGACGAGGGGCTGCGCGCGACGCTGCCCGCCTTCTTCCAGCTCCTCGATCTTCCCGCCGAGGACGAGGAGTGGCAGAACCAGGACCCGGCCCAGCGCCGCCAGCGCACGCTCGACGCCGTGAAGCGCCTCCTCCTCCGCGAGAGCCGCGAGCAGCCGTTGCTCCTCATCTTCGAGAGCCTGCACTGGATCGACTCGGAGACGCAGGCGTTCCTCGACAGCCTGGTCGAGAGCCTCCCCGCCGCGCGCGTCCTCGTCCTCGTGAGCTATCGCCCCGAGTACCACCATGGCTGGGGCAGCCGGACCTACTACACGCAATTCCGGATGGACCCGCTCCCCGCGGCGAGCGCGGAGGAGTTGCTTCATGCGCTGCTCGGCGACGATCCGGGGCTCGGGCCGCTCAAGGAGCTCCTCATCAGGCGCACCCAGGGCAACCCGTTCTTCCTCGAGGAGAGCGTGCGGACGCTCGTCGAGACCAAGGTGCTCGCGGGCGAGCGCGGCGGCTTTCGCCTCGCTCGCGAAGTCTACGCCGTCCAGGTGCCGGCCACCGTGCAGGCCGTGCTCGCCGCGCGCATCGACCGGCTGCCCGCGGAGGCCAAGCGCCTCCTGCAGGCCGCCGCCGTCATCGGCACCGACGTGCCTCTGGCACTCCTGCACGCGATCACCGACTTGCCGGAGGACGTGCTCCGCCGCCATCTCACCCAGCTCCAGGCCTCGGAGTTCATCTACGAGATCAGCCTGTTCCCGAGCGTGGAGTACACGTTCAAGCACGCGCTCACGCACGACGTCGCCTACAGCACGCTCTTGCAGGAGCGGCGGCGCGGGCTGCACGCGCGCATCACGGCGGCCATCGAGCACCTGCACGCCGACCGCCTGGCCGAGCAGGTGGAGCGGCTGGCCCACCATGCGCTGCGCGGCGAGGTCTGGGACAAGGCCGTGGCGTATCTGCGCCATGCGGGCGCCAAGGCGGCGGGGCGCGCCGCCAATCGCGAGGCGGTGATGCTCTTCGAGCAGGCGCTGGTGGCCGTGCAGCACCTGCCCGAGAGCAAGAAGACGGTCGAGCAGGCGGTGGACCTGCGCCTCGACCTCCGGCCCCCGCTCCTGCAGCTCGGCCAGCTCGAGCGCGTGCTCGTGCTGTCACAGGAAGCGGAGGCGATGGCGGAGAAGCTGGGCGACGAGCAGCGCCTGGCCCGCGTGTATACGTACCTGATCAACTACTACTACATGAAGGGCGAGCCCGAGCTGGCCATCGAGTACGGCGAGCGCTGCCTGCGGATCGGCACATGCCCTCGACGACAGTGCGCTCCAGGCGCTCGCGCGCGGGTATCTCGGGTATAGCTGCCACGCCCAGGGCAAGTACCGGCGGGCCGAGGCCATCCTCACGCAGAACATCGAGGCGCTCGAGGGCGCTGGGCGCAGGCGGAGGACACCCAGGCGGGCATCTCGTACGTGACGTCGAGCGGCTGGCTCGCCTTCACGCTCGCCGAGCTCGGAGAGTTCGAGGCGGCGCGGGGCTACCTCGAGCGTGCCCATCAGGCCGCCGAGACGAGCGGCCATGCCTATACGCAGACCATCGCCCGCACGCTGGCCGGCCTCGTGTGGATGCGGCGCGGCCAGCTCGACCGCGCGCTGGCGCTGCTTCAGAGGAGCCTCGACGCCTGCCGGGAGAAGAACCTCGACGTGTGGCGGCCGATTCCGTCGTCGCTGCTCGGGCTGACGTGCATGCTCCTCGGCCGGGCCGACGAGGGGCTGCGACTGCTCGGCGACGGCGTGCTCCTCACCGACGAGCTGGGCGTGAAGGCCTACCTCGCCCTCTGGACGGCGAACCTGGGCGAGGGCCTGCTCGTGGCCGGCCAGGTCGAGCGCGCTCGCACCATGGCCCAGCGCGCCCTCGATCTCGCCGTCGCCCACAAGGAGCGCGGGCATCAGGCCTGGGCGCTCCGCCTGCTCGGCGACATCGCCGCGCACGGCGTGCCGGGGAAGCGGGCGCCGCGGACAAGGCGGCCGCCTACTATGCCCAGTCGCTGTCCCTCGCAGACGAGCTGGGCATGCGCCCCTCGTCGCCCGCAATCATCTGGGACTGGGACGCCTGTACCGCCAGGCGGGCGATCGCGATCGCGCCCTGGAGCACCTCGCGACATCGAGCACGATGCTGAGCCAGCTCGACATGCGCTTCTGGCTCAAGCGCGCGGCCGAGGAGCTGGTGGCGCTCGGCCGTCTGATCATCGTCGCTCGCGACAATGTCCAGCTCTATGAGTCCCTGAAGCAGGAGTTCTCGGGTGAGCCCGTGACCGTCATTCTCGACCGCCGTCGAGGGTGAGCGGCGCGAGACCGATCTGCCCCACACAGAGGAGCACCGGGACCACGACCGCCGGGTGCGGGCCGCCGTCGACCAGGCGCTCCAGACCCGCGGCGTCGTGGTGATCGCCGAGCCCGGCTCCCGGCCCCGAGGCGCCACGGCCATCCGTCCCGCCGGGCTAGAGCGATGATAAGGGCCCATCTGCGGAGGTATGGCGCCCGCGACCGCACGCTCAACGTACAGAGAGTACGCCTCGCGTGCGGTCATCGGGCGCCGCCTCGCAGCTGGACCCTTCTCATCGCTCTAGCCGGATTTCTCCGACAGGCCCAAGCGCCAGAAGGTGGACATGGCGGCGAGCACGCGCTAACCTTGCTGGGAGCCACCCGACCGACATGAGCGTACTCCTCTGAGCAGACGGCCTCGACGCCACCGCACGCACGCCCGGCCCAACCCGGGTGGTGGCCCCGAGTGCACGCAGCACCGGCCTCGCTGTTCGAGAGCCTCACGGCGATCCAGCCGAACGAGCGGTACAAGCTCGAGACCACGTCGGAGGAGCTGTCCACGCGGGTGATGGACATGATCGCGCCCATCGGCCGCGGCCAGCGCGGGCTCATCGTCGCCCCGCCGCGCACCGGGAAGACGATTCTGCTCCAGCAGATCGCGCGCGCGGTGCTCACCAATCACCCGGAAGTCGCGGTCATCGTCCTCCTGGTGGACGAGCGGCCCGAGGAAGTCACCGACTTCCGGATGATGCTCGCGAAGTCCAGCGCGGAGGTCGTCGCCTCGAGCAATGACAATCCGTACGCGCGCCACATCGAGGTGACGGAGCAGGTGCTCGACCGCGCCAAGCGCATGGTCGAGCAGAAGCAGGACGTGCTGGTGCTGTTCGACTCCCTCACCCGCATGACGCGCGCCTACAACAACCAGCTCACCTCGCGCGGGCGCACCATGTCGGGCGGCATCGACAGCCGCGCCTTTCAGATGCCGCGCGCGTTCTTCGGCGCCGCGCGCAAGATCGAGGAGGGCGGGTCGCTCACCATCATCGGCACCGCGCTCGTCGACACGGGCTCGCGGATGGACCAGATCATCTACGAGGAGTTCAAGGGCACCGGCAATCTCGAGATCTATCTCGAGCGCGAGCTGGCGGACCGCCGCATCTTCCCATCGTTCGACGTGCTCCGTTCGGGCACGCGGCGCGAGGAGCTGCTCTTCTCCGAGGACGTGCTCAAGCGCATCCAGCTCCTGCGCCGCGCCCTCGCCGGCCGCAAGCCCCTCGAGGCGATGGAGGCATTGCTCGATCGCCTGCGCTTGACGAAGACCAACGCGGAGTTCCTGAAGGGTCTCGGCTAGCGCGATCGATAGCGGGCCCATCTGCTTCGTTGGCGCCCTCGTCCGCACGCTCAACGTAGAGCGACTACGCCTCGCGTGCGGCCTTCGGGCGCCGCCTCGCAGCTGGACCCTTCTCGTCGCGCGTAGCCGGGTTTCTCCGATAGGCTCCTAGCCAGGTCTCCGGCGCGCGCCCCGGCCAGTGGTTCTCCTCGGCGGGTCGGGTCACCCGCGAGGAAAGGCGCTTGACAAGGCCGGAATCGATCGCCCACAATCCCCTCAGCTTTTGCTCCCGGTCGACGTGTCAAGGCCGACGCTCGCCGCAATCAGACGCCCTGTCAGAGGAGGACCACCATGACGCCCATCAACCGGCGGACGTTTCTCAGGAACGCGGGATTGCTCGGGGCCTCGGCCGTGCTCGCCGACGGGATGCTGCGGCCGGCGCGCGCCGACAAGCCCATCAACTTCTCGGGGTGGGTGTTCAAGCCCGACACCGTGGCCGACTACGTGAAGTTCTACAACCAGAACTACAGCGGCCAGGTGAAGTACGAGGCCATCCCGTGGGCGCAGTATCACCCGACCATGGAGACGCGCGCCCTGGCCGGCGAGATCGTCGACGTCATGTACTGCAATCACAATAACCGCGAGCGCTGGTACGAGAACGGCCTGATCCGGCCCGTGGACGACCTGCCCGGGGTGGACGAGCTGAAGAAGAAGATGACGCCGGCGAACCTCGACAGCATGAAGAGCAAGGACGGCACCAAGCTCCTCGGGCTGCCGTACTTCACCAGCCTCTTCATCCTGATGTACAACGAGCCGATGCTGCAGCAGGCCGGCATCAAGGCGCCCGCCAAGAGCTGGGACGAGCTGGTGGAGCACTGCACCAAGCTCAAGCGCGACAAGGTGAGCGATACGCCGTTCCTGCCGAACTGGAACAATAGCCCGTCCGGGGTGATGCCGCAGTTCATGACCGACTGCTTCTCGGAGGGCGCCAGCGTCTTCGACGCCAAGAACCGGGTCATCGTCGACCAGGAGCCGGGCGCGGCCAAGGCCATGGAGCGCTGGCAGAAGGTGTACAAGGCGGACCTGGTGAACCCCGAGGTGCTGACCAAGACGTCGTCGACGGACACGCACCGGCTCTTCTGGACGGGGCGCTACGCCTACCACACCAACCACTCCTACTACCTGAAGACCATCGCCGGGGAGCCCGAGAACTCGAAGCTCGCCCCCAAGAAGGCGAAGATGGCGATGTACCCCGGCACCGGCAACACGTACATGTGGACCGACTCCTATACCGTGAACGCCAAGACCAAGGTCCTCGACGACGCGTGGAAGCTCACGCGCTTCCTCGGCGGAAACCTCCACGGCGACTGGTACGTGCAGCGGCAATGGTGCCTGATCTCGGGCCTCGACAACCCGTATCCCGAGATGTACGACCATCCGGAGATCATCCAGTCCTACGACCGCTGGATCGATCTGAAGCTCCTGCGCGAGCAGTACAAGAAGGGCAAGGTCATCGCCGCCTACAAGGAGCCGTGGTACGGCGAGTACGACACCAAGGCGGTCGCCACCGTGCAGAACATGATCCGGGGCACCATCACCGTGCCGAAGGGCCTCAAGGATCTCGCCGCGCTCCAGAAGTCGCTGGCGTAGGCGGAAACACTCAGCGCGGACCCGCCCGGATTCCGGGAGCGGTGATCTGTGAGCGCTGACCCCGCCCGGTCCACGATCCCCGACCGGATCGCGGACCGGGTCGCGGCGCCGAAGCTCGGTCTCGGCGGAATCCGGCTGTCCGAGGGATGGTTCGCCTTCGCTCTCGTGCTGCCGGCGCTGGCCGGCATCTTCGTGGTCGTCCTGTTCCCGCTGCTCTACTCGCTGTGGCTGTCCTTCACCGACGTCAATCTGCTCCGGGCCGGCGGGCCGGCCATCGAGCTGTTCGGCGTCCGCGTGCCGCTGTTCCGCTTCATCGGGCTCCAGAACTACGCGCGCATCTTCGCCGACCCGCTCTACTGGAGCTCGCTCTGGCGCACGGTCTACTTCGTCCTCGCCTTCGTGGTCGAGGCGGTGCTGGTCGGGCTCGGCATGGCGCTGGTGCTGAACGAGCGCTTCGTCGGGCGCCCGCTGATGCGGAGCTTTCTCCTCATCCCCTGGTCCCTGTCCCGCGTGGTGGTGGGGCTGCTCTGGGTCGGCATTCTCGATTTCGAGTTCGGCGCCCTGAACGGCGTCCTGCACAACCTCGGCCTGATCGACCGGTCCATCGCGTTCTTCAAGGACGGGTGGAGCGCGCCTCAACGTCCTCGTCTCGGTGTACATGTGGAACCAGGCGCCGTTCGCCAGCCTGCTCTTCCTCGCGGGCATGCAGTCCATTTCCGAGGACCTGTACAGCGCCGCCGAGGTGGACGGGGCGGGCTACTGGCAGCGCTTCTTCTACGTGACCCTGCCCGCGCTCCGGCCCATCCTGTTCCTGGTCCTGGTGCTGGCGACGGTCAACGGCTTCCTGATGCTCGACCTGATCTACGTCCTCACGATGGGCGGCCCCGCGAACGACACGACCACGCTGTCGTGGCTCGGCTTTCAGACCACGTTTTCCTTCTTCAAGTTCGGGCCGGGCACCGCCATCCTGTACACGCTGACCGCGCTGTGCCTCCTCCTGACCTTCATCTATCACCGGCTGATCCTGGCCCGCTTCGAGCCGGAGAGCGCTAGCGGGATGGCGACGACGGTCGGCCGCGGATATCGGGGCGGGCGCTACAAGGGCGCTCCGCGGGCAGCCGCGTCGTCCTGTACGGGCTGATCCTGGCCGTGACGCTCTGGCTCATCGGGCCCTTCGTGTGGCTCTTCGTCACCAGCGTCTCGTACCAGAAGAACCTCCTGGCCCGGCCGTTCTCCCTGATCCCGCCCGAGATCACCCTCGACAACTACAAGATGATCCTCGGCCTGATCCGGTTTCACGCCGAGGGGCAGGCCGCGAAGATCCTGCCGTCCATGCTGAACAGCGTGATCGTGGCGGCGGTGGTGACGGTGCTGAACCTGGTCATCGGCACGACGGCGGGGTACGCGTACGCGCGCTACCAGTTCCCGCTCAAGACGCTGTCGCTGTTCGCGCTCCTGTTCACCCGCATGCTGCCGACGGTGGTGCTCGTCCCCGCCTTCTTCCTCATGCTGCGCGCGCTCGGGCTCTCGAACTCGCTCACCGGGCTGGTGCTCGCCTACTGCTCGTTCACGCTGCCCTTCACCGTGTGGATCATGAAGGCGTACTTCGAGACGGTGCCCGCCGAGCTCGACAAGAGCGCGCTCGTCGACGGGTGCAATCGGCTGCAGGCCTACTACCACGTCGTGCTGCCCGTGTCCGGGCCGGGGCTGGTGGCGGGCAGGCGCGTTCACGTTCATGCTGTGCTGGAACGAGTTCATCGTCGCGCAGGTGCTGAACACCAAGCCGGGCACGACGACGCTGCCGCCGGTGATCGCGGGCATGAACGGCCAGGTCAACATCGACTACTCGGTGATCGCCGCCTCCGGCTTCCTCGGCGCGCTGCCCGCCGTGCTGCTGGTCCTGATCTTCCAGAAGTACATGGTGCAGGGGCTGACCGCGGGGTCGGTGAAGGGGTAGGTGCTTAGCCCTCGACGATGCGGCCGTTTCGTGCCACGACCCGCCCATCGTGCAGGACGGCGAGGCGCGGGGCCTGCGTGCGGTAGGCCTCCTGGACCGACGGCGCCTCGACGACGACCAGGTCGGCTCGCCGGCCCACCTCGAGGCCGTAGTCGGGCCGCCGCATGATCCGCGCCCCGTTCACCGTCCCCATGTCGTAGAGCGTCTCGATGCTGGTCCGGGACGAGAACTGGGCCGCGAACGCAAGCAAGAACCCCACTTGAAGCGGGTCGCCGGTGCCGAACACCGGGAGGAACCCGTCCTGGATGACGTCCTGGCCATAGGCGACGTTCACCCCCGCCGCGAGCAGCTCCTTCACGCGCGTGATGCCCCGGCGGCGTGGTTCCTTGTCGCGGACGCCGCCGCGCATGAGCTTCGTGGGCAGGACGACCACGTTCATCCGGGCCTGGGCGACGAGCGACATCACCCTGGCCGCATAGTTGTCGTCGTAGGCGGCCAGGGCGGTGACGTGGTCGGCGGTCACGCGCCCGTGCCAGCCCGCCTTGATCGCGGCGACGGCATAGCGCGTGAAGCGTGCGCGCCCGGGATCGTCGCTCTCGTCGACGTGCATCTGCACGTCCCGGTCGAAGCGCCGCGCCAGCGCGAAGGCGAAGTCGATGTGGCGGTCGGAGTCCGATTCGATCATCTCGGCGAAGGGCATGCCACCCACCACGTCGGCCCCGCTCTCCACCGCCTGGCGCATGAGCTCATCGGTGCCCGGATCGCACCAGATGCCCTCCTGGGGAAAGGCGATCAGCTCGACGTGGGCGAGGCGCCGGCAGCGCTCGCGCGCGGCGAGCACCCCCTCGAGCGCGGTGAGCCCGACGATCGTGTCGACGTCCACGTACGACCGCACCAGGGTCACCCGTGGCCGACCAGCCAGTGGATGACCCGCGTCGCCCGATCGGCCACATCCTCCACGCGTGTAGGCGCGCTTCACCTCGCGCATGATGGCGATCGCTTCCTCGAACGCGTTCGTCGCGTTCTCGCGGGCCCGCCCGGCGGTGAGCACCTTGTCGAGATGGATGTGGGGCTCGACGAACGACGGCGTGGTGAGGAGGCCGGCAGCGTCGAGCTCCTCGACGGCGTGCCCCGGCGATTCGCGGGGCAATGGCCTCGATGCGGCCACCGGCGATGCCGATGTCGGTGAGGCCGTCGCCGTGTCGCAGCCGGGCATCCCGGATGATCAGATCCATCGTGCCATTTCCGAGGTCAGTAGCGCGTCTGCGGACGCCGAGACCCTGACGCGTTGCCACCTTCGCGAAAGCGTGGCAGCGGGGTTGCAGGCGCGGCGTGTCCGCCTCGGACAATGTCAGGCGCGCTCGGAGAGGTCGTCTGATTTCCAGGAGCCAAATCGGGGTGTCGAGAAAACCGATTTGGCGTGGGCCACCGGCGCCCGCACGATGGCGTTGAGCATGGTGACCACGGCGAGGTGCACGTCTTCCGCGATTCCATCCACGGCCGGCTCGCAGAGGATGGAGATGCCATCGGCCATGCCGGCATCGATGCAGCCGCGCAGCATCCGAGCTTCTGCCCGGGCGTCGTGCAGAATATCCGGGTCGTCGAGCAGGGCGGCGAGGCACGCGGCGATCCCGTAAGCGCCCCAGTTCGAGCAGGTGCCGGGCACGACGACGTCGACCAGGGTGGCATCGGCCACGCCGCTACCGCACGGGCACTGGCACTTCGCGCCATACGGGAGCAGCCGCTTCACCGTGTCGGCGATCGCGCCCATGCCGATTTCGTTTCCGCGATCGCCTACACCGATGGTCAGCACTCCACGCGGCTGGGCCGCCTCGAACAAGCGTCCGGCCTTCGCCTGGAAGGACGATGAGTCGTGGCCCTTGACCATGTGATAGACGCCGCGCTCGTTCGGGCCCAGCTTCTCGATGGCGACGATGGCGCTCGGGCGGAGCTCGTCCAGCATCCGGGCCGATTCACGGACGGCTGCTGCATCATCGACGGGAAAGCTCAGCACGATGGCCGAGCGATTGAGGTCTGGACTGAGTCGCCGCAAGTGGTCCATCGCGAGGAGGTTCAGGCCGGCGCTCCGCACCGCGGCACGGACCCCTTCGACCAGACACTCCTCCGTCACGATGACGGGCTTGGCGTGGAGGCCGAGGGCCAGGGCCCGGGCCAGCGACGCCGCTGCCCATCGGCCCATCGGGCTCCCCGACGACCAGCTCGAATCCGGGATAGGTGCACCCGGTGGCGATGACGACTGCTGTCGCCGGGGTGGACGCGCTCCCGGAGACGCTCGGCGGCGAGGAGAGCGGGCGCCTTGTGGTAGAGCCGTCGTGCCGCCTCGTTGAGCTCGTGGATGACGCCGTATCCGTAGTCGGTGGTGATGACCCGATCCACGCTCTCCGCGATGCTCGCGATGAGTCCCGCGCGCTGCTCATTCATGCCGATGCTCCTATTTGCCAATCATGAGGCGCGGCAGCCACAAGCTGAAGGCGGGAACGTAGGTGATCACCATCAACGACGCGACCAGTCCCAGGATGTAGGGAAAGAGGTATCCGAGGATCCTCGAGAGGCGGAGCCCGCTGATCGCCATGGCGGCATAGAGGCACACGCCCATCGGAGGCATGATGAAACCCACGCCCGTGTTCGCCATGATGATGATGCCGAAGTGAATGGGATCGATGCCGAAGCTCTGGGCCACCGGGTAGAGGATGGGCCCCATGATGATGATGATGGGGATCGCCTCGAGGAACGTCCCCAGGAGGAGAAGGAGGACGTTCACGAGCAGCAGGAACTGCCAGGCCTCCGTGGTCACGGACACGACCAGGGCCGTCAGCTGCTGGGGAATGCGCAGCGCGGTCAGCACCCACGCGAATGCGCTCGCCGCCGCGATGACCAGAGCCACCACCCCGGTGGTCCTCACCGTGAAGTAGGCGATCTTCGGAAGGTCCCGAGCTTCAGCTCTCGATAGACGACGGCGGCGAGGAAGAAGGCGTACACCACCGCGACGACCGCCGCCTCCGTGGGCGTGAACACGCCGGTCAGGATGCCCCGAGAATGATCACCGGCATCACCAGGGGCAGAAAGGCGGCGCGGCCCGCTTTCAGGATGCCCGTCAGTCCCATCCATGGCTCGGTGGCCAGCCCGAGGCGGAGTGCGAAGAGGTAGGTGATCCCCATCACGAACAGACCGTTCACGATTGCGGGGACGAGACCGGCGATGAACAACGCCGCGATGGAGATGTTCACGACCGAGCCCAGAATGATCATGTCGATCGAGGGAGGCACCAGGGAGGCGCTCGCGCCCGACGCCGCCGCGATGGAGGTGGCCAGTCCCGCCGGGTATCCGCGCTTCCGCATCGCCGAGATGGTGACGGACCCGATGGCCACGGTGTCGGCGGTGGACGACCCGGAGACACCGGACATCATGGTCGTGGAGACCAGCACGACCATCCCCAGGCTGCCCTTTGATCGGGCCGACGAGTGCCATGGCGAAGCTCACGAGGCGCCGCGACACGCCTCCGTACTCCATGAGCCCGCCGGCCAGGATGAAGAGGGGCGCGGAGATGAGAGGAAACGAGTCGAGGACCGTGAAGAACCGCTGAGGCACGACCACCGTGGGAACTCCGGACCCGATGGCGCCGAGCCAGGCCACGATGCCGAGGCCACCCCCACCTGGGCGCCGACCACCAGCAGGAGGATGAGGGCGCCGAAGAGGACCGGGATCATTGCCGGACGGGGGTGTGGGGAGGCTCCTCGCCTTCGTCATCCGCGCCGTGGCGATCCCGGAGGTGCGACCCGCGGATGATCCGAGCGGTATCGCTCACGGCGAAGAGCGCCATGAGACCCAGGCCCACGGGGATCGCGAAGTAGGGAACCGACATGGGAATGGTCAGGACGGGAGAATCCTGGACACCGTTGCTCACCGCCAGCTCGAGCGCCGCCCACGAGATCACGAGCAGGAAGGCGCTCGCGACGACGCCGGTGAACACGGTGACGTATTTCCCGAGCCGGGGCGGCAGACGCTCGAGGAGCAAGTCCACGAAGAAATGGGCCCGGTCCTTGGCGGCCATACCCGCTCCGAGCATGGCCACCCACACGAAGAGGTAGCGCGCCGTCTCTTCGGTCCAGTCGAACGGCTTGCTCAGGACATAGCGGCTGAGCACCTGGAGCAGAGTCGTGGCGACGAGGAGAGCCAGGAGCACCATTCCGAGGCCAAGGATGAGTCGCCAGACCCCGAGCCCCAACAACTGGACGCGATGCATGGTCAGCCCATCCGGAGCGCTTCGTCGATCCGACGCTTGCCGCCGACCTTGTCGGCAAACTGATCCCCAGACCACGCCCATCTTCTCCTGGAACAGACTCCGGTTGGTCTCGTTGAGCTTGACGCCGTCACGCTCGGCGCCGGTCCGGCTCTTCGCATCCTCGGCGGTCATGGCCTGACGCTGGAGGGGCTGGGACTTGAGCGCCGCGTCCGTCATGACGGACCGCACATTCTCGGGCAGCTGCGACCACCACTTCTCGCTCACGGCCACGACGGCCATCTGGTGGATGTGCCGGGTCAACGAGCCGATCTTCGCCACTTCGTACCATTTGGACGTGTAGAACCCGGTCATCGAGCCATCGGCGCCGTCGAGCACGCCCTGCTGGAGAGACGTGTACACCTCTCCGAACGGCATGGGTGTGGGAAGCGCGCCGGCCGCCTTCCACATGGCGATATGAATCGAGGCTCTCCAGAGATCGGATCTTCATGCCTTTGAGGTCCTCGGGCGCCTGAACCGGCCGTACGCGATTGAACAGCTGCCGCTGGCCGCCGTCGTAGAAGGCAATGACGCGGATACCCTTGGACGGCAGCGCCTTGACGAGGTCCCACCCCATCGAGTCGGCCACCTTGTAGATGTGCGCGCTGTCCTTGTAGAGGAACGGGAGGTCCAGGAGCTGGACCTCCGGAGCAAACCCCGCCAGGACGCCGGTGGCCCCCACCGCGATCTGCACGGTGCCCAGGCGCAGTCCTTCGAAGAGATCGCGCTCGTTGCCGAGCTGGGCATCGGGAAAGAACTGGATGTCGACCCGTCCACCCGTTCCCTGGTTGGTACGGCGAATGAGATCTTCGATGCCCGCGGTGTACGGATAGGCCCGCGCCACCGCTTGCCCTGCCTTCCCCTGAATCTTCTCCTGGGCGTCCGCCCGATTCCCGTGCAGGCCGAGGGCGGCGACAATGCCTCCGGCGGCGGAGATCCTGAGGAGGTCGCGCCGAGTGTGCACCGTGGGTTCCGGATGATCGCTCATGTGCATCCTCCCGTGTCGATGGGTTCAGATCCAATAGCCTGGCGAGATTCCCACCCAGGACGAGAGCCCGCTCCTCCTCAGTGCGGAAAATGCTGTTCACGATGGCGTGCTTGACGTCCGGCAGGGCGAAAGGGCCATCCGTGCCCGCCACGAATCGCTCCACGCCGTAGCGCTCGTAGGCCTCGAGAACCGTCGCTCTCTCCGCGCACGTGGTCAGATCGAAGAGCACGTTGTCGAGGGGACCAACGGTGCTGGCGAGAGTCTTGCCGCCCCAGATGTAGCCGGAGTGAACCATGAGGAAGAGCAGATCCGGGAAGTCCGCGCAGACATCCATGACCGCTTCACAGGTGTTGTACGTCGAGTCGGCGGCGGCATGGATGGCGATGAACAGCCGGCGCTTCACCTGTCTCTGCACCTGCACGAGCTCGGTGAGAATGTGCCGGACCGCCGCATGGTTCACGGGGTACCCGTGCTCCTTGGGATGCATCTTGACGCCGTGAAGACCCAGCTCTCCGATGGCCCGCCCACACTCCTCGATCGCGAGATTGCGCGTGAACCGGTCGAAGATTTCGCCGCGTCTCTCCAGGGGATGCGTGTAGACCTTTGGCGGCTGGAGCCATGGATTGATGGTGGCGAGGCCGAGCACACGCCCGGGGTACAGGTTCTGGATCTTCGCGATGTAGTCGTTGCCGATGAAGGGATTCCAGTCAGGTGTGCGGTGGCAGGCGCCTTGATTGACCTGGAACACCACCTGGACATCGACCCGGCCTGCCTCCATCCACGGCAGCAGGTCGTCCTCCGCGATGAAGGTGCACGTCGGGCTCACGCCGATATGATGATGTGTGTCGATGATTGGCCATACCCGTTCCACTGTCATGGCTAATTGGGCCTCTGAGCCGTGTCAGGCTCGGCGAGTCGGTAGTCGTCGGCCGGCGATCCGATCAGGTCCCCAAGGTGTAGCCTTTCGTCCCTCGAGCGCAAGGGCCTTCCCGTCGCTCGACGTGCCGCCGAGCGGGCATCTCGAATCTATCGCGGCACCCTCACCGGCGCGTCTGCGGGCTCAGCAACGGGTAGAGAAGATCGACGAAGACGTTGATGGTGACGTAGGCCGCGGTCGTCACGAGCGTGAAGGCGAGCAGGGCCGGAGTAATCCTGGTTGTCCACCGCCGTGACGGCGTAGAGACCGAGGCCCGGCCACGAGAAGATGGTTTCCGTCACGACCACGCCCCCGATGAGCTGGCCGAGCTGGAGCCCCACGATGGTCAGGATCGGGACCGACGCGTTGCGCAGTGCGTGCTTGAGCAGCACGCGGCGCTCCGAGAGGCCCTTGGCGCGGGCCGTGCGGAGATAGTCCTCGTGGAGGATGTCGAGGAGCGCCGCCCGCGTGACCCGCGTGATCATGGCCAGGGAGATGACGCTCAGGATCGTCGCGGGAAGGATCAGATGGCGCAGGGCGTCGCCGAAGACCTTCCCCTGCCCGGCAATGATGCTGTCGACGAGCAGGAGCCCGGTCACCGCGGGCGGCGGCGCCAGGCCCACGGTGAGCCGTCCGCCGGCGGGCAGCAGATCGAGCTGCCGGTAGAAGACGAACACGGCCATCAGGCCCAGCCAGAAGATGGGCATGGAGCCGAGAAACACCGAGGCCGGCGTGATCAACCGATCCGGCCAGCGGCCCGTCCACGCCGCCGAGACCAGGCCGAGCGGGATGCCGACGAGGGCGCTGATCGCGATGGCCGCCAGCGCCAGCTCGAGCGAGGCCGGCCAATACTTGCGGATGTCCTCGATCACGGGCTTCCGGTTGACGATGGAGTTGCCAAAGTCGCCCTGGACGGCATTGCGCATGTAGTACAGGTACCGGGCCCAGAGCGGCTTGTCGAGGCCGAGGCGCGCGCGGGCGTGCGGCGACCATCTCGGGCGTGGCGTCGCCGCCCCCGGCGGCCACGAACGCCGGATCACCCGGCAAGTACTGCGTGAGCGCGAACACGGCCGCGGAGATGGCCGCGAGCAGCACGATCAGGAGGGGAGACGCTGGAGCAGCAGGCGCACGTCAGGGACGCTCGCCGATGCGGCTCTTGGGATCGAGCACGTCGCGCACCCGCTCTCCCAGCACGTTGAAGGAGAGCACCGTCACGAAGATGGCGAGGCCGGGGAACGTCGCGTACCACGGATAGTCGAGCAGGTACTTCCGGCCGATCGTCACCATGGCGCCCCACTCCGGAAGCGGCGGCTGCGCCCCACGCCCAGGAACGACAGCGCGGCGAGCAGCAGGATGGCGAGGCTCACGTCGATGGTGGCTTTCACCAGCACCGGCGACAGGCAGTTCGGCAGCAGGTGGAACAGGAGAATGCGCCACTGTCGCTGTCCGAGCGCGCGCGCGGTCAGAATGAACTCCTCTCCCGGTAGACGAGCACCTGACCGCGCATGAGCCGCGCGTACTGGGCCCACCAGGTGATCGCGAGGGCGACCACGCAGCTCACGAGGCCTCGTCCCATGACGGTGGCGAAGGCCAGCGCCCAGACGATCTGCGGGAACGCCAGGAAGAGCTCGGTCACACGCATGAGCCATTCGTCGGCGGCCGGCCGGCGGCGCCGATCAGCAGGCCGACGACGCTGCCCAGCGCGGCGGCGACGACGATGAGCGACACGGCGGCGGCGAGGGTCGGCCGCGCGCCGTAGACCACGCGCGCCCACAGATCCCGTCCGTTCTCGTCGGTGCCGAACGGATGCGCGAGGCTCGGCGGCCTGAGCCGCGACAGAAACTCGATGGCGTTGGGGTCCCGCCGCGTGAACACGCTCGGGGCGATCATCATGGCGAGGAGCACGAGCAGGACGAGCGCCGAGCCGACGACGAACGGACCGCCGCGGAGGACGCGGGGCAGGCGCATGGATGGGCGGGCGGCGCCCCGGGGCGGGAGCGCCGCCTGGACACGACTCAGCGCTCGCGGAACATGTCCCAGTAGCGGTACGAGATTCGATCGCCCTGGTAGACGAAGCCCTTCACGTCCTTGCGCGTGACGATCTTGTCCACGATGCGCCCGTTGACCACGATGGCCGCATCCTTCCAGACCAGCTCCGCGGCCTGACGGAGCTGGCGCTGCTCGCGCGGGGCATCGAGCGACACCACCGAATCGTTGATGAGCCGGTCGTACTCGGGGTTCGAGTAGTAGGTGAAGTTCCGGCCGCCCTTCGTCGGGAACGCCTCGGAGTGGTACATCTGGAACAGAAAGTCGTAGGGCGTGGGAATGAACATCGGCCGGAAGTAACCGAACATGTGCACGGCGGTGCCCGCGTCGCGGGTCGCACCCCAGTCGGTGGCGCGCTTCACCAGCGCCGGCCACGTGTCGTCGAGGAGCTCCACGGTGACGTTCAGCTTGGCGAGCTCCGCCTGGAAGATCTCGAACATCGCGCGCTTGTCGACGTCGCCCTTCTGCGACTGGTACCGGAGCTGGAAACCGCCGTTTGGATAACCGGCCTCGGCGAGAGCCGCTTGGCCCGCGCCGGATTGTAGGGGTACGGGTTCTCCATCTTCCAGTCGCGTCCGAGCAGCGGCGGGTACAGGGGCCGGCGTTGGCGGTATGGCCCGCGATGGCGTTGAACGCCTCCTGATTCCAGAGGTGATGCAGCGCCTGCCGCACCCGGAGGTCCTTCGTCGGACCGGCCTGCGTGTTGAGGAAGGTCACCATCAGCGTGGTGCCGCGCCTTCTCGTACACGGTGAGGGCGGCATTGCGCTTGAGCGCGGCGAGCGAGTCCTTGGTGACGTTCTCCGCGATGTCCAGCTCGCCCTTCTCGATCATCAGCCGCTGCGTCTCCGGCTCGTAGATGTGCCGGAGGTTCAGCGTGGTGAACTTGCCCGCCGGCCACCCGCGCCAGTAGCCCGGGTTCTTCCGGGCGACGTGGATGATGTTGGGCTCCCACTTCTCGAGCGTGTACGGTCCGGTGCCGGCGGTGTGGTCGCGCAGCCAGCCCTCCGCGTTGTCGCCGCCCTTGTCGTTGTCATGCACGGCCTTGGGGCTGACGATGAGCAGGAAGCGCAGGCCGGCCAGGAAGGCGTTGTTGGGCTTGTCCAGGTGGAATACCACCGTGGTCGGCGAGGGCGTCTCCACCTTGACGATCGGCTTGACGTACAGCGAGGCGGCCTTCTTCAGCGCTTGCGCGCGCTCCACCGAGAGCTTGACCGCGGCGGCGTCGAACGCCGTGCCGTCGTTGAACTTCACCCCGCTCCGGAGCGTCAGGGTGTAGATCTTGCCGGAGGGCGCCACCTGCCACGCGGTGGCCAGCACGGGCCGCAGCCCGCTGATGTCGTCGTTCAGGTCCACGAGCGACTCGTAGAAGTTGTTGAGCGTCCACCACATCGTATCGAGCGCGCCCGCATGCGGGTCGTAGCTGGAGAGCTGACCGTACTTGCCGACGTTCAGCACGTTCTCCTGGGCGCAAGCCGCCTGGGAGGAGCAGGCGAGGACCACGGCGACGAGCAATGCGAGCAGCCTGGATGTCATGACGGCACTCCTCCTGAATGGGGTGTGACGAGCTCTGCCGGCGCCATCATCGAAACGCCGGGATGATCTCCCGCCCGTAGGTCTCCAGCGTCGAGAAGTGCCGGTCGGGCTCCACGATCGACAGATAGAGACAGACCTGGGTCACCCCGGCGGCCTCGAGCTCTTTGATCTTGTCCCGGACCTGTGCGGCGGTGCCGACGAGCGTGAGGCGCTCGGCCATCGCGTCCGTGACGGCGCGGCACGTGAGGGGCATCGGGCTGCCCGTGCTGCTGGTAGTCATACCCGCCGACGCGATCCATGCCCTCCACCAGATCGGCGGGCAGGTCCGAGGGCGCATAGTGCCGCAGCAGGTCCCTGACGTGGTTCGACACCGTGGCCGGAAATCCGCGCACGCGGGACAGGGCGTGCTCCCGATCCTCGGAAATATAGGTCGGGGCCCCGGCGAGCACCTCGAATCCCTCCCAGGGCTTGCCGGCCGCCGCGCGTCCCTTCCGCGCGTGCCCCACCGACCACTCGACGACGCTGGGCGAGGCGAGCTGGAGAATCAGCCCGTCGGATTCGGCGCCGGCCAGCTCCATGACCCTGGGACCGTAGCCGGCGACCCACACCGGCACCGTGTGCGTGAGCCACGAGAAGTGCACCGTCGTCCCCTGGTAGTCCACCTTGTCGCCCCGGCAGAGGCTGCGGATCATGCGCACCGCCTCGCGGAACTGCGCGACCGGCATGGGAGGCAGCCCGAGCGTGCGGACGGCGCTGTCGCCCCGGCCCACCCCGAGCACGGCGCGTCCATCGTAGAGCTGCGCGATCGTCGCCATCATGCTGGCCATGACGGTCGGGTGGCGGGTGACCGGGTTGGACACGAGCGGCCCCACCGTGAGCCGGGTGGTCGAGGCGGCGGCGGTCAGGTAGGGACTGACCTCCTGCCAGATGAGGTGCGAATCGCCGAACCACATGAACCCGAAGCCCGCATCCTCGGCCACCCGCATGCACGTGAGCATGTGCGAGAACGGGAAGTGACCGGGCCGCAGCATGACGCCGAACTCGAGCATGACGAGGCGCGCTCGGATTACGCGGGCGATCCCGCCCCGAGATATCTTCCCGCGTGCGGCCGGCGACGACCTCGCCCCCTCGTAGACGACCTGCCCGGCGGCGATGGTCGTGGCCGCCCAGCCGCGCGCCACGTATCCCTCGTAGGGGCTGAAGTCGACCGCCGAGTTCAGCGCGGGCAGGTCGACTTTCACCTCGCGCTCGAGGTCGACGACGACGAGATCGGCGTCGGAGCCGGCCTCGAGCGCGCCCTTCTCGGGTAGAGCCCGAAGAGCCGCGCGGCGCGGTACGACGTCAGCCGGACGACGTCCGACATGGTGAGGCGGCCGCGGTTGACGCCCTCCGTGAGCAGGACGGGAAGGATCATCGCGCTGCCGGCGCTGATGCCGGCGCGCGCGGCCCACAGCTCGTCGCCCTTCACGGCCTTGCGTGTACGGGCAGTGGTCGGAGCCCATCACGTCGACCGTCCCGTCCGTCAGCCGCTGCCAGAGCCCCTCGATGTGGTCCCGGCCCCGCAGCGGCGGGTTCACCTTGCCCTGCACACCGCGGTCGGTGTCCTTGTCGAAGGCCAGGTAGTGCGGACAGCTCTCCGTGGCCACGCGGCCGGCTCCCCACGCCTTCCGGCGCAGGAACTCGGAGCCGAGCCCCACGCCCATGTGGGGGATCGAGGAGCTGGATGCCCACGGCCTCCGCGAACTGGCACATGCGCCGGATGGCCTCCAGCTCGGCGAAGGCGGGCCGGGCGTCGGACCAGGCCGCGGTATCCTGGCGCCCGGCGGCCATGAACGGCTTCTGGTGCAGCTCGATGAGCTCCATGTTCTCGCAGTGCACGATGGCCACCCCGCCCGGAATGTCGCGCACCCGCTGGAACACCGAGAAGATCTGATCGTCGCGCATGCCCTGGATGCCGCTCGGCGAGATCTCGCGGCCCTTGTAGGCCATGAACGTCTTGAACGAGCGCACGCCGAACTCCGCGGCCATGCGCGGGATCTCGTCGATCTGCGGCTCGCGGACGATGATGGCGTGGAAGAGCATGTCGACCAGGCTCCCCGCCGCCACCGCGCGCTGCATCTCGCCGAGCACGTCGACGTACGAGTCGCGCGTGATGACGAAGGGCATGAGCGTGGTCACGCCGCCGGTGACGGCGTGGCGGCTCTCCGTCGCGCAGTCCGAGGCGAACGACTGGGCGGCGTTGCCGAGGTGCAGATGCGTGTCGAGGAGCCCGGGGATGACGAAGCGCCCTCCCGCGTCGATGGTCCGGCGGGCGGGCACCGTCTCCCCGGGCGGAGCACGGCCGCGATCGAGCCGTCGCGAATCGCCAGCCCGCAGTCCACGACGACGTCGGGCTTGACGACGCGGCAGTCCTTGACGAGGAGATCCGCCTCCATCACCTCACAGCGTCTCTTTCAGCACGTCGCCGTACGCGTCGGGCCGGCGGAACTTGAAGAACCCCCAGAGGTCGCGCACGTCGTCGCACGTCTTGGGATCGATGTCGGCGAAGAGGATCTCGTCCTCCTTGTCGCCCGCGCGGCACAGCACCCTACCCTTCGGATCGACGAACAGCGCGGTGCCGAAGTACTGGCGGTCGGCGGGGCCGCCGACGTCCTTGCCCACCTTGTTGACGCCGCCCACGTAGAACATGTTGGCGATGGCGTGGCCGCGCAGCTCGATCTCCCACACGTCGCGGATCCAGTCGCGATAGGTCGCCGTCGGCACCAGCAGCAGGTGCGCCCCCTTCATGCCGAGCACGCGCGCGGCCTCCGGAAAGTGGCGGTCGTAGCAGATGAGGATGCCGATCTTCAGGCCGAACAGGGTGTCGAACACGGGAAAGCCGAGGTTGCCGGGCTGGAAGAAGAACCGCTCGTCGCCGGGCGTCTCTCCGGACTTCACCGTGCGGAGGATCTGCGGGATGGACATCTTGCGGTACTTGCCGATCAGCCCGCCGTCGGGGCCGATGACGACGGCCGTGTTGTAGAGCACGCCGTTGTCGTTCTCGTAGAGCGGGTAGACGATCACGGTGCCCGTCTCCCGGGCGACCTTGCGCAGGCGATCGACGGCGGGACCCGGCACGGGCTCGGCCGTCTCGAACCACTTCTTGTCGCGGTCGAAGCAGAAGTAGATCGTCGTGCAGAGCTCCGGGAAGCACACCACCTTGGCCCCATTGCCGGCGGCCTGGCGGGCGAGGTTCTCCGCCTTCTCGATGTTGACGTTCTTGTCGATGTGGCCGCTGAACTGGGCGAGCGCGACTCGTACGGTCATCGGATGCTCCTCACGGGATGCTCCTCACGGGCTCACACCGGGACCACCGGCGGGCGCCGGCGGTGCCAGTCGGTATCGCGCTGATAGGCGTCGACGGCCTTCAGGACCCGCGCCTCGGCGAACGGGCGTCCGGCGATCTGCAGACCGATGGGCAGACCGTTCGGATCGAAACCGCAGGGCGCACTGGCCGCGGGCAGCCCGAGGTAGTTGAACGGCCTGGTGTTCACGGAGACGCGCCAGGAACCTCTGCTCGGTGCCCGGCGGGCCGTGGTCGATGTCGGTCTCGGCGAGGGTGGGCAGGCACGTGGGAATGGTGGGCGTCGCCAGCAGATCGACCTTGCCGAACACCTCGGCGGCGAAGGTCTTGAGGATGGGCCCGCGGCAAGCCAGCGCCTCCACGTAGTAGGCGGCCGGGATGGCATAGCCCCCGTAGAGCCGAGCGGAGAGATGCACGGCGTAGTCGGCGGCCCGCTCGCGCATCCAGTCGGCATGAATCGCCGCCCCTTCCACGCGCGAGATGACGGCGCCATATGCTGCGATGGCCTTCATCAGCGGCAGCTCCAGCCGCACGATCGCGGCACCGCGCCCCTCCAGCACTTTCAGGACCGCTTCCAGTGCGGCCATCACCGGCGGCTCGGCGATGTTGGTGAACGCATTGGTCGGTACGCCGATGCGCACGCCGCGCAGATCGCCGGTCAGCGCCGCCTCGTAGTCGGGCACGGGCTCGTTCGCGCTGGTGGGATCCTTCGGGTCGGCCCCGCAATGACCGAGAGGATGCGGGCGCAATCCCGCGCGCTGCGGGCGAGCGGGCCGACATTGTCGGCGGAGAACGACAGCGGCATGACGCCATAGCGCGAGACGCGGGTCTGCGTGGGCTTGAGGCCGGTCACCCCGCACGCCGACGCGGGCAGGCGGATCGAGCCGCCCGTGTCCGAGCCGAGCGAGGCGTAGGTGATGCCCGAGGCGACGGCGGCGCCTGAGCCCGACGAGGAGCCACCGGTGATGTAGGGCGGCTTCCACGGATTGTGGCAGTCGCCGAAGGCGCGGTTGTGTCCGGTGGGGTTCTGCGCGAACTCCGCCATGTTCAGCCCGGCGAAGGTGTAGGCTCCGGCCGCCGACATGCGCTGCACCACGGTGCAGGTGATGTCCGGCACGAAGTCGCGCCGAATCGCCGAGCCACAGGTGCAGGGCAGGCCCGCCTGGTAGTACATGTCCTTGTGGGCAAGCGGGATGCCGTGCAACCGGCCTGCTGGTCTCCCCGTCGCGAGCGCCGCATCCGCCGCCGCGGCCGCCGCACGCGCGCGATCGCGCTCGACCCAGATCGTGGCGTTCACCGTCTTGTTCACCGCGTCGAGGCGGGCGAGACAGGCCTCCAGCAATGCCGCGGAGCTGACCTCCCGCCGCGCGACCGCCTCGGCAGCTTCGACCAGGCCGAGATCGGCGAGGGCGGTCATTCCTTGCACTCCAGGAGCGCCGCCTCGAAGCTCGACGGCTCGTCCTCGAAGCGCAGCGTGCCGCGCACCGCTTCAAAGGCGGCGATGGTGGAGGCGAGATCGGCGGCCAGACGGCGGGCCGGGTCGTTCGGAGGTGTGATGCCGTGCCAGGCGGCGATCGCCGCCTCGGTGGTCGCGAGGAAATCCATGGGCAGTCTCCCTTCCCGGGTTGCGAGCTGGCAGCGACCACAATCCCGTCTGCCAGCGACCCTGTCAAGGCTCTTTCCACGCGAGAGCGATGATAAGGGCCCATCTGCTTCGTTGGCGCCCTCGACAGCCGGCTCAACGTACGGAAAGTACGCCTCGCCGGCTGCCTTCGGGCGCCGCCTCGCAGCTGGACCCTTCTCATCGCTCTGGCCGGCCTTCTCCGACGAGCTCCTAGCGCGGGCCCATCTGCGGAGGTACGGCGCCCTCGACAGCCGGCTCAACGTACGGAAAGTACGCCTCGCCGGCTGCCTTCGGGCGCCGCCTCGCAGCTGGACCCTTCTCATCGCTCTGGCCGGCCTTCTCTCCGACGAGCTTCTAGCGCGGGCCCATCTGCGGAGGTACGGCGCCCTCGACAGCCGGCTCAACGTACGGAAAGTACGCCTCGCCGGCTGCCTTCGGGCGCCGCCTCGCAGCTGGACCCTTCTCATCGCTCTCGCCGGCCTTCTCCGACGAGCTCCTAGCGGGGAGGTTCTGCCGTGGTGATCGTCCGCTGTCGGAGTTGCGCTTGACTGCCCGACGCGGCCGGGGCAGTATCGCCCCGGGTAGGCCGCATCCGTCAGCGCAGCACCGGCGGTCCCGTCCCGCCAGACCGTGAGCGTGAATCCCAGATACGTCGGGCAGCGCCTGAAGCGCCTCGAGGACGCCCGCCTCGTGCGGGCGCGCGGCCGCTACGTCGACGACATCCAGCTCTCCGGGACGCTCCACGTCGCCTTCGTGCGCTCGCCCCACGCGCACGCGCGCATCCGCGCGATCGACACGACGCGCGCGGCCCGCGCCCGGGCGTCAGCAAAGTGGTCACCGGCGCCGACCTCGACGGGGTGGCCGTCATGCGCTCGGACACCATGGACGTGGAGACGTGCCGGGCGACGGACTGGTCGGTCCTGGCGCGCGATCGCGTCCGCTACGTCGGGGAGGCGGTGGCGGCCGTGGTCGCCGACGATCGCTACGCGGCCGAGGACGGCGCGGGCCTCGTGGCGGCGTCGTACGAGCCGCTGGCCGCGGTGGTCGACATCGACGCGGCCCTCGGGAGCGACGCGCCGCGGCTGCACGAGGGCTGGCCCGACAACGTGCTGATGCGCACCCGCGGCGGCGGGGCGACGTGGCCGCCGCCTTCGCCGGCGCGCCGATCACGATCTCCGAGACCTTTGTCTCCGAGGCGGTGACCGGCGTGCCGCTCGAGGCCCGCGCCTGCCTGGCCGCCCTCGACGACGGCACCGGCGTGCTCACGCTGTGGTCGTCCCACCAGACGCCCCACGTGCTGCGCTCGCTCGTCGCCGAGCACCTCGGCCACCCCGAGCACCTCCTCCGCGTGATCTGCCCCGACATGGGCGGCGGCTTCGGCATCAAGACGCACCTCTACCCGGAGGACCTCGTCGTGGCCTGGCTCGCGCGGCGGCTCGGGCGGCCGGTGAAGTGGGTGCAGACGCGGCGCGAGGACTTCCTGGCGAGCAACTACTGCCGCGACCACCGGATCGCCGTGGACGTCGCGGCCGCCGCCGACGGGCGGCTGCTCGGCCTGCGGGCGCGCATCTTCATGAACGCGGGCGCCTACTCGATCCTGCCCGGCTTCGGCTCGATGCTCGAGGCCACGGGCGCGGCGCGCCAGATCCTGGGCCCCTACCGGATTCCCGCCTACGCGTACGAGGCGAGCTGCGTCGTCACCAACAAGGTCCCCGCGGCGCGTACCGCGGGGTGGCCATGGTGACGACCACGTTCTCGATGGAGCGGGTGATGGACCTCCTCGCCAAGCGCACGGGGCTCGACCCCGTCGAGGTGCGGCGGCGGAACCTCATCAGCGCCGGGGACTTCCCGTACCGCAACGTCCTCGGCGTGGCGTACGAGAACGCGAGCTTTCAGGAGAGCCTGACCGCCGGGCTCGCCGCTGCGGGCTACGAGCGCTTCCGCGCGGAGCAGGAGCGCGCGCGGGCCCAGGGCCACCTGCTCGGCCTCGGCATCGCCGTCTACGCCGAGTTCACCGCGCCGAACTCGAAGGCGCTCGCCTTGCGCGGCATCGTGCGGGTGCCCGGCTTCGACTCCGTCTCGCTCCGCGTGGACCCGAGCGGCAAGGCGCGCGCCTACACGAGCGTCACCGCGATGGGGCAGGGAATCCAGACCGCGCTGGCCCAGCTCATCGCCGACGAGCTGGGGATCGACATCGCCGACGTCACCGTGGAGACGGGGGACTCCACCCTGGCGCCCTACGGCAGCGGCGCCTTCGCGAGCCGCGGGGCCGTGGTGGGCGGGGGCGCCGCCGTGCTCGCCGCGCGCCGGGTGCGCGAGAAGATCGTGGGCATCGCCGCCGCCGACCTCGAGGCCCCTGCGGAGGACCTCGTCGTCGGCGGGGGCAGGTCTCGGTGAAAGGCTCGCCGTTCCGTTCCATCACCATCACCGAGGTGGCGCGGCGCGCGTACATGGTGAGCCCCAACCCACTGCCCGACGGGATGGAGCCGGGCCTCGAGGCCACGACGTACTACGACCCGCCGATCCAGACGATCTCCAACGGCGCCCACGTCGCGGTGGTCGAGGTCGACGCCGACACGGGCGTCGTCCACCTGCGCCGGCTCGTCGTGGTCCACGACGCGGGGACGGTGGTCAACCCGCTGATCGTCGACGGCCAGATCCACGGCGGCGCCGCCCAGGGCATCGGGCAGGCCCTGGGCGAGGCAGCGCGCTACGACGACGGCGGCCAGCTCCTGACCGGCTCGCTGATGGACTACGCGCTGCCGCGGGCGGACACGATGCCCGAGACGTTCGACATCGTCCACCTCTCGACCCCGTCGCCGCTCACGGTGGCGGGGATCAAGGGATGGGCGAGGGCGGCACCGTCGGCGTGGTGGCGGCGATCGCCAATGCCGTCGCCGACGCCCTTGCGCCGCTCGACCCGGCCGTGAACCGGCTTCCCCTCACGCCGGCCCGCGTGCACGCGCTGGCCCGCGGGGCGCGGGGCGCCTGAGGGAGCGCCATGACCCCCGCCGACACGTCCGCCGTCCGTCGTCCGCTCGCCGAGGCCAGCCATGCGCCCGGCGCACTCTACGCCTCGCCGGAGTTCTACCGGCTCGACGTCGAGCGCCTCTTCATGCGGGACTGGCTCTACGCCGGCCGCGTCGAGGAGCTGGCGCGGCCGGGCGATTACCTCACGATGCGCATCGCCGGCGAGCCCATCGCCATCGCCCGTACTAATACCGGCGAGCTCGCGGCCTTCTACAACATGTGCGCGCACCGGGGCGTGGAGGTCGCCGAGGGCTGCGGCAACACGCGCGCGTTCAAGTGCCCGTATCACGGCTGGATCTACGACCTCTCCGGCCGCCTGACCGGGGCCGCCTACATGAAGGAGAGCGCGGGGTTCGACATGGCTGCCGCGCGCATGCGCCCGCTCCGGATCGAGACGTGGCGGAAGAATATCTTCGTGACGTTCGACCCCGCCGCCCCGCCCCTCGACGAGTTTGTCGCCGAGTTCGACAAGGACTTCGGCTTCCTCCGGATGGAGGACTGCCGGCTCGGCAACCGGATCGTCCTCGACGCTCGCGTGCAACTGGAAGTTCGTCCACGAGAACCTCATGGACTTCTACCACGTGGGGTGCTGCACGCGAAGACGTTCGGGGCGAAGTTCGCCTGGACCGACGACAACGTGCACCTCAAGCCGGGCGGGGGCCTCTCGATCTTCTACGCGGCGGGGCCGCCCACGCCGGGGGCCGAGCCGCTCCTCGGCAAGATGCCCTGGCTCGAGGATCGGCCCGTGAGCTTCGCGTGCACGGGGTTCCTCGCCCCGAACTGCACGCTGTTCGGCCGCATCGACTGCGTGCGCATGATGGTGGCGTGGCCCGAGGGCCCCGGCCGCTCGCGCACCGTCATCTACCACCTCTTCCCCGAGGCGTTCTTCGACCGGCCCGGCTTCGCCGAGACGCTCGCCGTCTACCGCGACTACCAGATCCAGGTCCTCGAGGAGGACCGGTCGATGATCGAGTCGATGCAGCTCGCCATGGCCTCGCCGGCCTACCGGCCGGGCCGCATGTCGACCCTGGAGAAGCCGCTGCACCACTACCTGAACGGCTATCTCGACCGCGTGCTCGGCGAGGCGACCGCGCGACGGCCGCCGTCCCGCCCGCTCCGCCACCCTCACCAAGGAGAACTGCATGACACGGCTCGCACGGTTCCTGACGCTCGCCGCGGTCGTCGCCCTGATCGCCGGCCTCCCGCTGCCGCCGGCGGCGCACGCCCAGAAGGCCTTCAAGATGGGCGCCATCGTGCCCGTGTCCGGGCCCGCCGCCGCCTTCGGCCTCGGCGTCCAGCGCGGCATGGAGCTCGCCGCCGAGGACGTCGGCACCATGACCGTGGGCACCGACAAGTACAAGGTGGAGGTGGTGACCTACGACACCGTCTACGACCCGGGCAAGACGGTGGCGGCCATGAACCGCGCCGTCTACAACGACGGCGTGAAGTACGGGATCATCATCGGAGCGGGCGTGCATCCTCCCATCCTGCCGATCATCCGCGAGACGGGCTTCCTCGACCTGGCCTTCGCCGCGGCAGGCCGGCAGATCACCAACAGCGAGAACCCGACGGTGTTCCGCATCATGGCGTCGTCGGACCAGCTCTACCAGACGTATCTCGTGCCGATCGTCGAGAAGATCGGCGCCAAGCGCGTGGCGTTCCTCGGGCCCAACGACGAGCTGGGCAAGAACGACGGCAAGCTGGTCAAGGCGCAGGTCGACACCATGAAGGGCAAGGGCGTCCAGTTCGTGGCCGAGGAGTACTACGAGCGCGGCGCCAAGGACTTCGGGCCCGCGCTGCTCCGCCTCATCGCCCACAAGCCCGATCTGATCGAGACGGACGGGTCCCCCACGGGGTCGATCGCCCTCATCGCCAAGCAGGCGCGGGAGCTGGGCTTCGACGGCTACTTCCTGAACTCGACGGCCGTGCTCGAGGCCAAGGCCATCTCCGACATCGCGGGCAAGGCGGGCGACAACATCATCGCCCTGCGCATCTGGGCCAAGCCCCCGACGGAGCTGTACGCCCAGCTCGCCGAGCGCCACCAGAAGAAGTACGGGGAGGCGGCGCCGGGGACGATGTGGGAGGCGTACGCCGCCACCCGCTGGGTCGCCGACGTCGTCCAGAAGACCGGCACCTTCGACACCAAGAAGGTCGCGGAGGCCCTCGCCCAGTCCACATATCCGCAGCACCCCTTCGGGGCGGCGTCGTGGGGCGGCGAGAAGACGTACGGCGCCAAGCGCCAGATCGTCCTCCCCATCCCGGCGGCGATCCTGAAGGGCGGCAAGTGGGAGCCCTTCGACGTGCGCGCGGGAAGTTCGACTAGAGCGATGATAAGGGCCCATCTGCTTCGTTGGCGCCCTCGACAGCCGGCTCAACGTGGCTCGCTCACGCTCGCCTGGGCTTTCGTATCCGCTCACCTCGCCTCCGGCTGCGGCTCGCCTATCCTGAGTACGCCTCGCCGGCTGCCATCTGGCGCCGCCTCGCAGCTGGACCCTTCTCATCGCTCTAGCCGGTTTTCTCCGACAGGCTCCTAGCGGCGGATCAAGGCGCGGCCGGCGGCGGACGTGGAGATCTATCTCCCGCTCCTGGCACAGGGGCTGGCCATCGGCGTGCTCACGGGGATCCTCTACGTCCTCGTGGCCCTCGGGCTCACGCTGATCTACGGGATCCTGCACATCGTCAACTTCGCGCACGGCGAGATCTACATGCTGGGCGCGATGGCCGTGTTCTATCTCCACGTGGTCGGCGGTCTGCCCGCTCGTCCCCACCCTGGCCGCCATCGTGCTGCTGTCGCTGCTGCTCGGCTTCGCCGTGGAGCGGGGGATCTTCCGCTCCCTCCGCGGCCAATGGCTGCAGCTCGTGGTGGCCTCCGTCGGCATCTCGCTCGTGATCCAGTCCGTGGGCTGGATCGTCTTCGGCATCCAGGAGAAGAGCGTCCCCTCCTACCTGCCGGGGATCGTGCAGTTCCTCGGCGTGCGCCTGCCCCGCGAGCGCCTCCTCGCCGCCGGCGTCGCCCTCGTGCTGGTGGCCGGGCTGTACCTGCTCGTGTACCGCACCAAAGCGGGCCTCGCCATGCGGGCCATCGAGGAGGACGAGGAGACCGCCCGCATGCTCGGCGTCAACGCCAACCGGGTGGCCTCGCTCAGCGTGGCGCTGGGCTTCGTCCTCGCCGCCATCGCGGGCGCGTTCGTGGCGCCCGTCTACTCGCTGAACCCGGGCATGGGGCTCGAGCCCATCTTGATGTCGTTTCTCATCATCATCGTGGGCGGCCTGGGCAGCATCACCGGCACCGTGCTCGCCGGGTTGCTCGTGGGCGTGCTCCAGTCGGTCGGCGCCGTCCTCCTCGGGGCGGAGGCCGCCTACGGCATCGTCTTCGTCGTGATGATCGCCGTGCTCGTCCTCCGGCCCGCCGGGCTGCTCGGCCAGGTCAGCTAGAACGATGATAAGGGCCCATCTGCTTCGTTGGCGCCTCGACCGGCCGGCTCAACGTACAGAACGACTACGCCTCGCGCCGGCTGGCTTCGGGCGCCGCCTCGCAGCTGAACCCTTCTCATCGTTCTAGCCGGGTTTCTCCGACAGGCTCCTAGAGCGATGGCGTTCCTCCGACAAGGTCCTAGGCTAGGCGTGAAGGCCGCCGCCCTCGCTGCCGTCCTCATCGCCCTCGTCGCGCTGCCGCCGCTCGCCGAGCCCTACGTCCTCCACGTGGCCATCGTGGTCCTCATCAACGTGGTGTACGCGGAGGCGCTCTACGTCATCATGCGGATGGGCTACCTGTCCTTCGGCCACGCCGGCTACATCGCGCTCGGCGCCTACACCTCGGCGCTCCTCGCGACGAAGCTCGGCGTGTCGGTGTGGCTCGGCTTCCTCGCAGGGGGCGCGGTGGCCGCCGTCTTCGCGTGGCTCCTCGGCATGATCACGCTCAAGCTCCGCGGCATCTACTTCAGCCTGAGCGTGTTCGCCTTCGCCGAGGTGGTGAACGCGATCTTCCGGGCCTTCGACGTCTTCGGCGGGCCGGCGGGCATCGCCGACGTCCCCGGCCGATGTTCTTCGGGACCCGGCTGAACAGCCACCTCGGCTTCTACTACGTCGTCCTCGCCGCCGCCGTGGTGTCCCTCGTCTTTCTCTACCGGCAGGCGTCGACGCGCTTCGGCTTCACGCTGCTCGCCCTGCGCACCCGCGACACCGAGGCGCTCGCGGAGAGCGTGGGCATCGCCGCCGCCCGCTACAAGACGCTCGCCTTCGTCGCCTCGTGCTTCTTCTGCGGGCTCATGGGCGCGATCCACGGCCACTATCTGAGGTTCGTGAGTCCCTTCGTCTTCACGTTCTTCCTCTCCACCGACCTGGTGATCTTCAACATGGTCGGCGGGCTGGGCAGCTTCTGGGGGCCGCTGGCCGGCTCCGTGCTGCTCACCGCGCTCGGCGAGCAGCTCTTCGCGGCGGGCTACTACAAGAGCCTCGTCTACGCCGTCGTCCTCCTCGTCGTGATCCTGGTACTGCCCGGCGGGCTCATCGACCTGCCGCGCGCGCGCGAGGCATGGGCGGAGCGCCGGCAGCGCTTCAGCAAGGCGCCCGTGACCACGGCCGAGCGATGACGGCCGTCCTCGAGATCCGCGGCATCGCCAAGCAGTTCGGCGGCCTCTCCGCGCTCGACGGCGTGGCGTTCACGGTGGGCGAGGGCGAGCTCGTCGGGCTCGTCGGTCCGAACGGCGCGGGCAAGAGCACGCTCTTCAACATCATCGCGGGCGCCCTGCCGCCCACGCGCGGACAGGTGTTCCTGCGCGGGCGGGACGTGACCTACCTGGCGAGCCACGACCGCGCGCGCCACGGCATCGCCCGCACCTTCCAGCAGGTGACGCTCTTCTCCGAGCTGACGGCGCTCGACAACGTGCTCCAGGGGCTGCACCGCCATGTTCCCCCGCGGTTCGTGGCCGGGGTGCTGGGCACCCCGCCTACCGGCGGGAGCAGCGCGAGCTCGAGGCCCGCGCCCTGCGCATCCTCGACGCGCTCGGCATCGGCGCCCACCGCGACGAGATCGCCGGCGAGCAGCCGCTCGGGATCCAGAAGCTTCTGACGGTGGCGGTGGCGCTCGCCACCGAGCCCACCGTGCTCCTCCTCGACGAGCCGGGGGCCGGGCTCTCGCACGAGGAGTCCACGCGCATGATGGACCTGGTGTCGACCGTCATCCGGGAGCGGTGCACCATCGTCCTCGTCGAGCACAACATGCGCATCGTGAGCCGCTACTGCGACCGCGCGGTGGTGCTGCACTTCGGGCGGAAGATCTACGACGGGGCACCCGGCGGGCTCACCGCGGATCGAGGCGTGGTCGACGCCTACCTCGGCGTGGCGGAGCTGGGATGAGCGCGGCGATGCCGGCGGGGGCGACGCCGCTGCTCGAGGTGGAGCACATCGAGGTCGCCTACGGCAGAGCGCGCGCGGTCAACGGCGCCACCGTCCGTGTGAGCGGAGGGCTCCATCACGGCGATCGTCGGACCGAACGGCGCGGGCAAGACGAGCCTCCTCAAGGCCGTCTCCGGGCTCCAGGCCATCCGGGCGGGACAGATCCGCTTCCGCGGCGGGCGGATCGACGCGCTCGCCGAGCGCGAGATCGCCGCGCTCGGCATCGCGCACGTCCCCGAGGGCCGGCGCGTCTTCGCCAAGATGACCGTCCTCGAGAACCTGCGCATGGGCGCCTACCTCCGCGCGGACGGCGGCGAGGTCGCGCGCACGCTCGAGGCGGTGTTCGAGGCGTTTCCCCGGCTGCGCGAGCGCCAGGGCCAGCGCGCCGGAAGCCTGTCCGGCGGCGAGCAGCAGATGCTCGCCATCGGCCGCGCGCTGATGGCCTCGCCCCGGCTCATCCTCGCCGACGAGATGTCGCAGGGCCTGGCACCGGTCATCGTGCAGGAGGTGTACCGGCGCCTGCTCGAGGTCAACCGGCGCGGCGTCACCATCCTGCTCGTCGAGCAGAACGCGCGCCTGGCCTTCAAGCTGGCCCAGTTCGTCTACGTCATGGAGCAGGGGCGGGTGGCGCTGGAGGGGCCGTCGGCCGAGGTCGCGGCGAGCGAGCACGTGCAGCGCGCCTACCTCGGCGTGGCCTGACAGGTCACGATGCGCATCGGCTTCGGTGTCAACTTCATGCCCACCGCGCCGGTCCTGGAGGTCGTGGAGTGGGCCAAGGCGGTGGAACGCCACGGCTACGATCTGCTCGGCATCTCCGACTCGCAAGAGCCTAGTGTGGCTGCCTTCATCACATCGAGAACTCTTTCTAACGAGTGACTACCTTCACCACATCGAGAACTGGTGAGCCTGGACGGCGACCACCATGGGGCCCTCCGATATCAGACCGCATGCAGCTTTCCCTCGGCGGAGCTCGGTTGCTCCCTGGCGACCCGTCACGTTCATGTTGCGTGCGTCAGGCGGGCAGTTCTCGATGTGATGAAGGCTCCGCAGTTCTCGATGTGATGAAGGTAACCCCTAGGCAACATGAACGCCCGCCGGCGGCGGTGGCCCCGTCCGTGGGCCCCGTCAACGCAACATAAGATGGCATTATCGGACCACCAGCCCCCTCTCCCCACAGAGACAGCGCACGCGACCGCGCGCCATCGTGCGAGGGCGATGACCCGCCCTGGAACCCGGCCCCGCCTCCTGATCGGCCGGGACAGGCGAGATCTACGCCGTGGGTCGGGGAACCGTGTCCTCGTTCTGTGCGCCCATCACATGGTCCCGCGTCAACGACAATGCGGCGGCCGTGTGTGTCCTCCTCCATCTCATCGCAACGGCTGAGGGCTGGCGCTCGCGAGCTGGCGGGTGCGCTGCCCCTTCGCGTCAGCCGAGGAGATCGCAGACGCTGCTGGCCGGACGATCCATCGCCTGCGCCAGCGGGTCTAATTCCTGGATCCATCTCGCATCCGCCTTGCTCTGCCAGGAACTTCACTGTATTTTCAGGGGACACGAAGAAGGACTATCGATGGCGCCACTCGAGGCATATCGCGTACAGAAAGAATGCTCAGGGCCTCAGCGTCAATGATTGCGCAGCGTATCCGCCCGCATGCTACTGCCCGCTGGTCAAGGCGTTTGCATGCCTCGACGACGAACCCCGCGATCACCTCGCCGAATGTCGGCGTGCGGAATACGTCGGAGAGCAGCTCGCTCAGAGTGCTGGATTCGCTCGGAGGACTTTTCGGTGACTCTTCCTAACCCTGCGTTGGGCGCGTGACCACTGGAGCCGATACCACCGGTCATATTGGCGGTGGACGATACGCGCGAATCGCGTGATCGTCTGCACGCGGAGCTCGTGGGCCGGTATGGCAGGGACTATCGGATCGTGATCGAGTCGTCGCCCGTGGCTGCGCTCGCGGCGCTACGCGCCATGCAGGCCAACAAGCGAACCGGTTGCCGTGGTGATGGCGAGTTTGTGGATGACCGAAATGAACGGCCGCGACATGCTGTCCGCGGTCAAGGACATTCATCCGCGGACCAAGCGGGCCGTGGTGATCCCGTTCGGAGGTTGGGGTGACAGGGCCACGGCCGAGGCCATTCGGGGTGGCGTGGCGAGCGGGTGCATCGACTACTACCTGCTGCGACCGTGGAAGGCGCCGGACGAGGTGTTTCATCGAACGCTCAGCGAATTCCTCTATGAGTGGGCGCGCTCCTACGAGGGAACCTCGAACGAGGTCGTCGTGTTGGCCGAGAAGGGATCGCCGCGAGGGCACGAGCTGCGCAACCTGCTCACGCGAAACGGCATCCCCAACCGCTACGTTCCCAGCGACTCACCCGACGGTGAGTCGAGGTTGGCCGCGCTCGGATTGGTCGGCCGGCGGGAGCCGATCGTAACCGTTCTCGGCGGCGCGGTCCTGATCGACCCGTCCAATCGTGAACTCGCCGAGTCGTACGGCGTTGCCACCTCGTTGACCGGCTCGCCTGAAGTCGACGTGGCGATCATCGGCGCCGGACCCGCCGGCCTGGCGGCGGCGGTGTACGGCACCTCGGAGGGTCTCGACACGATCGTGATCGAACGGGAGGCGATCGGGGGCCAGGCGGGATCGAGCTCGATGATCCGCAACTACCTGGGCTTCGCCCGGGGATCAGCGGGTCGGAACTCGCGCAGCGCGCCTATCAGCAGGCGTGGGTATTCGGGACCCGGTTCCTGACCATGCGGGAGATCTCCGGTCTCGAGTGCGGCCGGATATTTCACACCCTGACGACCACCGACGGCGAGCAGATCCGGGCTCGCGCCGTGGTGCTGGCCATGGGTGTCACCTACACGCGGCTGGGACTGCCCGCGCTGGAGCAGCTGCTCGGTCGCGGCGTGTTCTATGGCGCCTCGCCGGCGGAGGCGAAGCAGCTCGAGGGGCGGCGTGTGTACCTCGTCGGCGCCGGCAATTCCGCTGGCCAGGCGGCCCTGCACCTCGCGAAGTGGGCCAGCGAAGTGACCCTGGTCGTACGAGGCGACTCGCTGGCCAAGAGCATGTCGGCGTACCTGATCCACGAGATCGCCTCGGCCAAGAACATCTCGGTGCGCCTGCGCACCCGCATCGTTGACGGCAGCGGCGCGCGGGCGCTGGAGAGCCTCACGCTGGAGGACGAGGCCGCGGGGACGACCGAACGTCGTCGAGGCAGACGCCCTCTTCGTGCTCATTGGCGCCCGTCCCCGCACGAGCTGGCTTCCACGGGACATCAAGATCGATGCCCACGGGTTTGTCATCGCAGGGACGGACCTGAGCCACGATAAACTGCTGGACGACTGGCCGCTGGTCCGTACGCCCCAGCACTTCGAGACCTCCGTCCCCGGCATCTTCGCCGTCGGCGACGTGCGGTCGCGGTCGCTCAAGCGCGTGGCGTCGTCGGTCGGCGAGGGCGCCGTCGTGATCGGGGAGATTCATCACTACCTCGAGACGTGGGAGAAATTCGAAAGGACGCGCCGGGCGCTCTAGCCGGGCCTGGGAGGAAGCGGAGTGTTCTACGTCATCCGATGCGACTGCGGCACCGACATCAAGGGGCAGGACGAGGACGAAGTCGTGACCAAGGGCATCGAACACGCCCGTGAGGGCCACGCGATGACCGTCACGCGCGAGCAGGTGCGGCCGCTCGTCGAAGTCGTCCCCACTAGCAGTTCGGGGTGCGCCATCGCCCCGGGCGAACGACCGATCCGGTCGTGGCGACCCTTCGGTGATTGTTGCGCAGCGGGAATTCCTCGACCGGGGCTCGGCTCTTCTGCCTTTCATCCCTCGCCGCCTCACGGGAAAGCGAGAGCCCAGCGTCAGCCCTGCGCGCTGATGGCCACCCGCTGGTGCTCTGGTCGAGATAATCGAGGAGCTCGACGTCGAGTTCTAGTCCGCTCTGACGAACGCTCGCCGCGCGCCTCACCGCCGCCGGTTCTGTGAACGCTTCAGGGTCTGTACCTCGCAGAAGTCGTTGGGACGTTTGTCATCCGCCGCCGGGCACACCCCGTCATCCACCTTGCGGGAGTCGAGCGACACGTTCCACGGCGGGGCGTCCGTGAGGCAGGCCACCGCCGGGCGCGCGCCGCCGGCGCCGGCTCCGTCGAGAACTTGTCGGGCAACGTGAATGCAATGCCGAAGCAGCCACCATCCGGGCAGTCCAGGTCCGCCGAGGCCCAGTGACAGATATTGCTGACCCCACTGTCCTTGCACTGCCCGCTCGTCTTGTCGTATTCGCAGTCGTTACAGGTCTTGCTCGTGCTGTTCCACGTGCAGAACGTCGCGGGTTGGCACTTGTTCTTCCGCGCGGCCTCGATCTTCGCATCGAGTTTCGGCAGGTCCGTCAGCTTGATGGTGACCTCGACGAATCCCTTCTCCTTGTCGAGCCACTTGGCCCGCCCGGCTGGCAACAGGCCGAGGTCGTTCGAGAACTTGACGGGATTCGGTCCGATGTTCGCCTGCACCATCCTGATCGAGGCAGGGTCGAAGTCCGTGCCCGTCCTCACGTAGAACTGATACTTCTGCTCCGTGGAATTCTTCGCGAAGATCAGGAAGAGATAGTAGGTCTCGTTCTTCTTGAACTCGTTGATCACGCACGGGGCCGTCGTGCACTGGCGCTGCGTGGCATCGCTCACCGCCGTGTCGAGGTAGTATGTGCCGTGGTTCACCGTGAGTGTGCTCCGCTGTCCCGTCTCCTGCCCCATCATCCGGATGCTCCGCGGGAGCGTCTTGTTCTTGTCATTCGGATCGCGGTCGCCATTGGGCATGAGGTCCTGCCGATAGAGCGGCACGCCGTAGCAGCTCTCGTTCGTGCAGGCGCGATTCCAGTCCCCGAAGTTGAGGTTCTGTTCACCGTTCCCAGCCGGCGGCGGGGGATTCGGCGCCTTGGCGCATTTCCCGTCGATGACGCACGCAGGGTAGACCACCGTCGTCACGTACTCGTACGGACTCACCCTCGCCGTCTGCTCGGACCGGCACTCGATCCCCTTGACCGGCGCGAGGAAGAAGTCATCCAGGTTGACGGAGATGCTCTCCTTGTATCCCGTCAGAGACCCGTCGTCGTCGTTGAGCACGGTCTGGCGGTCGTTGCCCGCGAAGCCGTTGAAGAGCGTCCGGCTCCACACGCAGTATTGCTTCCCGATCTTGTCCGATGTCGGGGGTCAGGCTTCCCTCGAGGAACAGCGGCGAGACCACGAAGTGGCGGATGTCGACGCCACCTTGTCCCTGGGCGTCATCCCTGCCGAAATACAGGTTGGTCGAGTGAAACGCGGGCGGATAGTAGAAGCCGTTCGGCTGCTTCCATCCGATGGCGGCGTTCGGCATGTAGCACACGGAAACGTCCGTGCTCTCCACCGTCGCCAAGCCCAACGGAAGCCCCTGGACGACGCCGGCCAGCCACGCGCTCTGGCGAAACTGCTTCTCGATCTCCGGGCCGACCTGGCACCGGCCCACCCTGTTGGGGGCGTCGGTGAAGGGCTTGCAGTCGTCGATCTCCCGCCGCTTGATGTTCAGATAGGCGTTCGACTCCTGGAACGCGGGCCCGTCGTACACGCTGAAGAGGCGCTGATACATCCCGAAGTTGCTCATCTGGAAGGAGACGCCCTCGTCCACGGACATGCAGTAGTTCGTCGGGCGATTGAGGGCCGCATCCTGCGCGCAGCGAAGGCCGGAGTACGGATTGAACGGCCCGCCGTCCGCCGCAAACGGGTTGTCCGGCATGAGGACCCCTGGTTCCGTCGTCGGCTTCCCCGGCTGGGTGTGGCCGATGAACACGCTCTTCCTCGTCAGCGCCCAGTGGCCGGGGATCACATCGGAGGCGCTGTAGCCGCCGCCCGTGACCATGGTGAGGCCTGCTTGCTGGACATCCGTGATCACGCTGTCCGTCATGAGGTACCACTGGGGACGGAGCCAGACCGCCGCGAAGTTGAACGCCGCCCAGTTGAACGAGGTGGTGAAGTGGTCGAGGACCGTCACCATGCAATCCGGATTGCCTTCCGAGCATCGCGCCGCCTTGCTGCAGTCGGCGTTCGGATCGGCGAGCGGCCCGCCGCACTGGACGGCAAATCGACCTCCGCTGCCGTCGGTCGTCGGGTAGTAATCGAGATTCAGCTTCTTGTCCACCACCTTGTTGCCGGCCATCGGGTTGGGGATCGCCGGAATGGAGCCGACCGGATTGTCTGTCTTCCCCACACCGATGCACGCCTCGGTCTTGGTGATCGTGATGAACGACATCATGGCCGCGCTGCATGAATTGCCCAGGAACTTCAGCGAGCGGCGTCGAACCAGCCTGGCCGAGGGTGGCCTGCGCGGAGGCGTACGACTCCCACCGCGGGCCCTTGCCTTCGACCGTGCGCGACATCCCGCTGTTGGCCGCCGTCACGAGCCAGTAGCACGAGCCGCAGGCACCGGCGCCAACCGCCAGGTTGTACTGAAAGTCGTTCCAGCCGTTCGTGATCCAGAACACGGAGGGGTGGTCGTAGTCCGACTTGTAGGGAAGTCCTCGAGGTCTGCGATGCTGTCGAGATCTGGCGCGGCGAGGATGCCCGGGACCTTTCGAGGGTTCTGCCGGTTGGCGACGGCAGCGCGGGCAAAGACCCCGAGGTTGGTGAGCAGGCTGTTGTTGATCTCGGTCCCGTCTTCCAGGTAGAACCCGTGCCCGACCGACAGGTACCCGACATTCCGGGCCAGGGTGACGTCCTGCGTCCCGTGCAGGACGATCCAGCGGGTCATTGAATCCCAGATGGACGAATCAGCCACGAACGTGCCGGGATTCGTCTTGCGCGCGTGATGGAAGTGCAACGGGTAGTGGCCCAGCCGGCCCCCTGCCCGAGCTGGTAGAACCTCGACCCCTGGATCTCGAACGGATCGTGAACCCCTGGCTGAACACGACGTGGCCGCCGAAGAAAGCACTTGGCTGGTCCGCGGGTCCCCGTCGTTGCACTCCGCCGACCCCACTTCGGGGAACTCTTTTTCCGCCTCCGCGCCTCCGGAGACGATCCGGATGCTGCGGGTGAGCAGCCCCACCGCGGCCCGCGTCTCCGCTCCCTTGGAGACATCGTCGCTCAGCTGCAGCTTGCTCACGGCCTCGCTCGGAATCGGGTACCGTTCGCCGTTGTGATGGTAGGTGACCCTTTTCCCGCAGCTTGACCGTCTTCCCGTTCGTGGTGTCCTCGGCGACGGTCAGCAGCTCCGAATGGCCGGGCAAGTAGTCCGTCGTCGTGACGACGATCTGATCGCCTTCCTTCCAGTCGACCGCGGAATCGACGATCAGCGTGGTCTTGTTCGCCAGCGTCAGCGGGGCTCACCGTCTGGTTCAGTCGGACCCAGCTCTCGCCGGTCGTCCTGGGATTGTCGCACCCCGACACGCACGAGCCCTTCTTCCCGTAGAGCTGGAGCGTGCCGCCATGTGACACGCCGAGCACCTTGTATCCGAAGTAGGCTTTCGGGTCGCCCTCGTCATGGAAGAGCGGGTGGTACGCGTAGAAATAGTCGTCGACCGGGCCTCGGTACTCGGCTCGCACGTCGTCGAACGCCTTGTCCGAGACCTTCCTGGCCTGCGCGGGGTCGCCGGGATGGCCGTGGTCGTCGACGTTGGAGACCCAGATCTTCTCCGGCACTCCGCACGTGTCGCCGGTGCGGCACCCGACACCGCTGCCACCGGAGGGCTGCGGCGCGCCATAGAGGTGGATGGTCAGCTTGCCGCCACTCGTCGCCGAAGCGCTTGCTCGGCTCGCCCGCGACCAGGCTGCCGTCGGTCTCGACGAGGATCGCGGTGGCCCAGAAGTGGATCTCCTCGCCCTTGTCCTCGAAGTGGAGCTTGCCGTTGCCCCACACGTGCACGTGGCGATACGTGTGCGTGCCCTTCGAGATCTTGCACTCCTTGCCGCTCACGAACAGATCCTTGTCCGCTCCGCCCTCCCACCCTGCCAGGTTTCCGCTTTCGCATTCTTCCGGCCTTACCTGTCCCTCAGGATCTCTTCGCGTCGGCGGGTCCGCCCGCGAGGAGCTACGACCGATGCAAGGACAAGCGCGATGGCCGGGGAGAAGTGGCGGGTCAGCGTAATCATGAATGTTCGCCCTCCGATGCTCGTAGACGTGAAAGGCGGTCGGAGATCGCTCTAGAAGCGGAACGCGAGACCGATGTTGAGGCCCTGGGCCCAGAAACCCGATGAGTTGAACTTGAACGACGGCTCCGGCAGGCCCGATCCGAGGGCTCGGCGGATCGTCGGTGAACGCCGGCGCTCCGAAGGGATTGACGGTTCGATTGACCTGCGCCGGCGCGCGGAGCACGTTGCTCGCGTACATGAAGGTATAGCCGCCGAACACCGAGATCCGCGGGGTGATCTGGTAGCCGAGACTCAGGTTGAGCTCGGGCACCGCCGCAAAGACGCTGCGCGTGTGCGTCCCGATGTTCGTGGGCTGGGCGAAGTACCCGCCCGCGAACGTCTGGGGCGCACCGAAGTTGTTGAGGTCGTTGGTCACCAGCTGCCCGTTGATGTCGACGGACTGCACCATGGCGCCGAGGCCCACCTTGACCGCTCCCGTCAGGAACACGCGCCCCCAATCCGCGCGGCCGCGGGCACCGAGCTGAAGCCCGTAGAAGTTGTTCGTGGTCTCGAACTGATCGGTCGTCTCGAAGACGTCGGGGTGGAACGGCGCGATGTTCGGGCTGCTGGTCGTGAACGTATACGTTTCCTTCAGACGCAGATAGCGAAAGCCCGCGAGCGCCTCCAGGCGCAAGAAGCCCGGCGCGGGGAGCTTCGCCGTGCCGATCAACTCGGCGCCCATGAGGCTGTTGCGCAGCGTCTCGGTGGCGCTGCCGGCAAAGAAACCGGTGGCCGACAGCTCCGTCAGGCTCTCGTCCGGGATGTTCGGATCGATGAACGTGACCCACAGGTCCGTGGAACCGGGCTGGCCCGAGGAGCTCACGCCCCGTGTGGTGGACCGGGGCGGCACGTAGAAGAAGCTGCCCTCCACGCCCCAGGTCTTCGTGAGCGCGTAGCCCGCGGTCACCCGAAAGCCGGGATTCGGATTGGTGTCGAGGTCCTTCCCTCCGAGAAGCACGTTCGTCCCCGGCTCGCCGAAGAGACCGTCCGTCACCAGCGGCGGGGCCGCATTGTCCTTGAACCACCAGAGGAGCGCTTCCGCGCTGATGTTGAAGCGCCCGGCATCATCGGGACCCGGTGGACTTCCGCCGTCTGGGCGAGCACGGGCCCGGCGACGAGCCAGGAGAGGACAACCGCTACGAAGGTATGTTTCACGATTCCTCCTGATTCGCAGACGGGGCATCTCGGCCGGATAGGCTCCGTTGAGACCGTACCGAGGGGCTCGAAGGTTAGCGCACCCGCCACGCGCGAAGCAAGAAATTCAGCCCGCGGCGCTCTCGACATGAGCGCTCGCGATCCTCAGAGCAGGCGGCTCAGGATGTCGCTCGCCTTCTCTGCCACAGCCATGATCGTGGCCACGGGATGGGCCGAGAGGGGCGCGGATGAAGTGAGGCATCCACCACGTGGATGTTTCGCGTCCCCTTGACGCGCAGCGTCCAAGGATCGACGCCACCCGGCCCCGTGGCGCGGAGCGGACACGTGCCGCCCCAATGGTTGATGATCAGCCGGGTGTAGAACACGCCATCGACCGGATCCCATCCCTGAACGTATTCGCGGACATCCTCGATGCGGTCGGGGCGCAGGTTCGGGTGTGAGCGGCCGCCCGGGCCGAAGACGAGCTGCAGGTCGCGATTGTCTCGGAACATGGCGAGCAGATGAAAGATGTCTCCGTCATCAGCTCGAGGTCCTGCGCGTCTGTCAGATAGATCGGCGGATTTCGACGAAGCCGTCCTTGTCGATCTGCATCAACGCCGCTCGCGCGGGGCCTCAGCAGCATGGCCCAGCGCGGTCAGGTTCTTCGGCCTGTTGTAGGGGCCTCCGGCCGCCCCGACCCCGAAGGGGCTGACGAAGACTCTCCACGTTGGGCTGACGCCGATTTCCCGGCGCGCGCGCCTGAGATCGAAGCCCGGGTCCACGTACTCCTGCATGACGGACACCGGGCCGTACTGCGCGTAGGGCCCGAGCGGGCGCCGGCATACTGGGACAGGTCAGCGGTGTTGGCCGCGTAGTCCCCGTAGTGATAGGCGCTGAACGGCGGGGCGGCGTCGCGTACTCGAACGTCACGCCTGCGTGGCGACGTGATCGAAGAGCGACGTGCCGATGTCGGGATTGTCGATGTGAAAGGGAACGGAGAACCCATCACGCGGAGATCTCGTCATGGCGCTGGAAACGGACCCGACGCCCCGACAGCATCAGCCAGCGGGGGCGCATGGGGGCTCCGCCCGCGAGGCTGACTCGGCCCCATGGCGCCAGCGGAGCGAAGACGGGGGCCGGGTCGCCGCCACCGGAACAGTCGGCGCGTCGTTGAGCACGTACGTGACCCTGACCGCCCCACTGCCCTCCTCGGCTGTCGAAGATGATCCGTTGCACCGGCCGGCGAACGATCCAGGCTGCTGGCTGTGGGTTCCCGTCGTCGCCCACGATCGACGTCAGATGACTTCTGACCGGTCCGCCGCGCAAACCTGATGCGAGACCACGAAGGGGTGGCTGAAGTGATCGCCCCCCAGGCCCCCAGCATGCTCGCCGGCTTGACGAACGTATCTCAGATGCCGTGGCGATGCGGCCGCCCGCGGTTGTAGAAGAGGCGCTGTCGACGGCGTCGAGGACATCCATCTCGGTCCGGATCAACTGAAGTAGGAACGGAGGGCGCGGTAGCGCCACGCGAACGGCCAGGACTCGCTGAAGTCGAAGGGCGGGGCCCCTTTGAAAGAGCCACGCCGTTGAACTGTGAGTTCCCGCCGTAACCGGTGCCCCGGAACGTGAAGGGCGTCTCCTTCGCCGGCACGGCTTCCCGGCTGGAACGGGATGTTCTGATACTCCCCGGAACATCGAAGATGGTGGCGCGCGTGTCGTGGGGGAAAGCGACCGCCGACCGATGCCGAGGTCGGTCCGCCGCCTTTGATATATGGATCTTCTTCCGCGGAAAGCGGCGCACGAGCCGAGTCGCGACGATCGAGCCGGCGGTCCCGGCGCCGCCGACGATGATGATGTCGTATTTGCCGGGGTCGGCGCGACTGCGCGCCATGAAGTGGGGACGGAAGCACCTGGGGCGGTGGCGAGAACGGATGTGGCCTTTGAGAAACTCGCGTCAGCCACACCCTCCCGGTCGGTCGGGATGGCGCGGATCAGGTTCAGTCGTTCGCGAACCCTGCCGGCCACGGAAGACGGCGAGTCACTGGTGCCATGCGCCATAACCCCTGTCAATCGCTCCTTCTTGAATGGCAAGCTCGCGTGCCCTGCCCGAGCAAAGAGACCAGGGTGCGGCGTCCCATGACGAGCCACGGGACCCCGCTGCTCCAGGAAGTGTGCTAGGGTCGCCTCGGCACCCTGATGGCGAGGACGTCAGGGCTTCTGGCAACTCCGGAGCAGAACCGCGCATCGTTCACCCGCGCCCGGACTGGGGCGCGTACATATCTGGTGGAGACCTGTAGTGCATCGCCGCCCGCCGCCGCTGCCGATACCCGAAGGCCGCGGCGGCACAAACCGACCGGCGCGACACGACGTGTTGACCTGAGAGGAGGAGCCTGTATGTGGAGAGAATCGCACCGGCCCCACCCGCGTGGCGGCCGTGGCCTGATGCCGCGGCGGCCGTCGCCGGCATGACCATGATGGCGCTCTTTGGGCGCGTTCACGGGCGGCCTCGTCTGGGCCGCCGATCCCGACTTCAGCAGCGTCTCCGACATTCTCGGAGGCAAGAAATACCTCCTCCGTCAGGACGACCTGGTCTTTACCTCCACTCAAATAGGGACGAGCCAACATCAAACCGCCATCGCGACCCTGTACTCGGCCAACTCGACCCTGGCCTTCAGGCAGACAGTGCCTTGGGGAGTTGCCGGCGGGGAGTGAACTATGGCGCAGGGCAATTCCAGAACCGCGGTCGGGAGGATGTTCAACCTCCCCAACGACGTGGTGGCGACCTTTACTCAACCCGACTCACACTAACCCACTGGCGTCAACGTCTACGATCCAGGGACGGGCACGGTAAGCTTCTACCGGTTACCGGGCCAACAGCAGCTTCCAAGCGGTCGATTCCACGGACGGCGCCGTGATGGCCGATTTCACCGGCGACGGGTACGCGGATCTGGTGACCCTGGCCACGAGCGTAGACATGTTCAGGGGCGCCGCTATCACGGTCGCTACAGCTGCGGATGTGGCAAACGTCGGCGCTGGGTTGATCTTCGGGGCCCCGACCGTCGTGACCCCGAACCCGCAACCGTTTGCAGGCGGCTCGCCGATGGCGGTCGGCGATTTCAACGGCGATGGAACACCCGAGATTGCGCTGGTCACCTGTCCTCAGACTGGATGCAGCGTGCAGATCTTCGCCGTCGATCCCAACACCTTGGCCGTCTCGATGAAGTCCAGCATCACCCTGCCGGGGCTCACGTCGGGCACGGCCTCTTTGGCGGCGGGCCGCTTCGGCGCCACGGACCACGACCAGCTCGTGGTCGCGTACCAGCCCGCCTCGGGCAACGCGATCGTGGCCACGATCGATTTCGATGCATCGCTGCAACCGAGCCTCAAGGCGATGTCGCAGGACATCAGCGGGTCCGCGGGATTCTTTTCGTCAAGGCGGGTCGCCTGGATTGGTTCTCGCCCTACGATTACGCCGTGCTCGTGGGCGGTAATAACATTGCAGATACTCAACTTCACGACCGATGGCAACCTCACACCCGGAATAAGGGGCCGGGCTTGGCCCATCGGCGGGTGCGTCAATGACGTCGCCGTGGGCAACTTCAACAACACCGCGACGAACCCGAAGCCCCTCCGGCGACCACCATCGACCCCAACCTGCAGATCGCGGTGCTGACCGCGAACAAATGCGATGGCGGCATAGCGGGTGGCATCGCCGTGAGCATCTACGTTGTCGATCGACTCAACTTCGATGCTGTTCCTGGCTTCGACGTTCGACGCTGCCGAGCAACGCCATGCCGCCGACGTCTGCCGGGTTGTATCAGAACCTGGCCGTCGGGGATCTTCAGGGACGCTCGCTCGCCCTCGGGCCTCCCGAGAAAGTCACGGTGACCGGGAGCATTCAGCCCCAGGTCATCCTGGGCCTGCCGCCCATGCATATCGACTTCATCCAGGACGCCAATCATCGTTCCCAACGGCACCCCACCGTCCTCAACCTCACCGCGATGCCCAGCAAGTACTTCTCCCAGTATCGATACGGAGCAGAGCCACTCCAACCAGTCCTCGAATAGAAGCACCACCAGCTACACCTTCAGCACCAAGGAGTCGGCCGAGGCGAAGTTCTCCTATGGCGTCCCGGACGTGGCCTCGGTGAGCGTGGACCTCAAGGCCAGCGCCAAGCAGACCCACGACAACAGCGTCGCCACCACGTACAACACGTACTCCAGCCAGCAGTTCGACGTCTCCACCCAGACCGGCTTCAGCGATGTCGTGTGGTACACCGCCAAGCGCTTCAACATCTACGCCTATCGAGTCCTCGGGCACTGCGTCCCCGCGCCGGGCAGCCCGGCCGCCGAGGGCTGCCCGGCCGGCACACGGCCGCTCTACGTGCAGTTCTCCGGCCCCGACATGGTCACGCAGTAGCCGCATCGACGGCAACCAGCTCGAGTGGTACCAGCCGGTGCAGGAGCCGGGCAATGTCTTCTCGTATCCCTGGAGCGCCGCCCTGCTGCAGGATCTGTACGCGGGGTTCACCCCTGACCGCCGATCCGGCCACCGGCTGGGCCACCGACAGCTCGGGCAGCACGGTCAGCGTGAGCTGGAGCCAGGGCTCGGGCAGCAGCGTGACCAGCGGCTCGGTCTCGACCCAGTCCTTTGATGTCTCGACGACGGTCTCGGCCAGCGCGGAGGCCTTTGGGCTTTGGCGGCGAGCGTCTCGGCGGGCTTCGACTACAACAGCAGCAGCTCGATCTCCACGCTGAACGAGTCGAGCTCGACGCTGGGCTCGTCCACCGGCATCAAGATCGTCAAGCCTGCCTTCGCCAACCCGGGGCAGTACGCCTACGCCGCGCAGACCTACATCTTTGGCCAGCAAGCGCCCGCGGGCACGGTGCAGCAGATCCCGTTGAGCACCACGGTGAAGTCCGGCGGCCCCTTGTGGACCGCGTTCGTGGCCGATCCGACCGATACCGCGAATGGTGCCGGGGCGTGGTGGGCGCAGGCCTACACCAGGCCCGACGTGGCGCTCAACCATCCCTCGCGCTGGAACTGGACGCCCCCACCCGCCGAACGGCGACGTCGTGACCTTCAACGAGGCCAACCCCAGCAATCCCGCGGACAGCGAGTTCTACTGGATGAAGGGGCTGTACATCACCCCGGCCGGCGCCAACGGGCAAGGATCACAGATCGTGCAGGCCACGGCGGGCGACGCCATTTCCCTTCAGGCCCGCGTGTACAACTACAGCCTCGCGGACATGCCGCCGGGCTCGACCGTGCACGTGCGCTTCTACGGCCAGCAGTGGGACAAGGACACGGCTGACTTCACCGGGGCGGCCTTCGTGATCGACGAGGTCACGCCTCGACCCCATCCCGCCCTTCAACCCTTCCTCCGGGCAGGAGCCCAACTGGGTGCTGGCCGGCACGACGCTCGACACCACCAGCTACGCCGACCAATACCTGATCTTCTGGGTGGTGGTGTGGATGGAGCAGAACGGGGCGCTGGTGCCCGAGCCCACGGGGCATGGCCTCACGGCGATTCCGGGGCCGACGACCGCGCCCACCGCCGTCGCGATCGAGCGCTACAGCAACAACGTGGGCTTCTACAAACAGCCCTTCTTCGTCTGCCCGAACCCGTGCCAGCGGTTGAGCGCGCCGGCAGCGCGGCCACGGCCGAGTCCCTCGCCGTGGAGAAGGTGAAGGTCGCGCCGAGCCGGGTGTCGATATTCGAGAACGTGACGGTGACCGCCACGCTGGTCGCGGAGGAGAGCAGTCTCGACGGGGTGCTGGTGGTCTACTACGACGGCGACCCGCAGCAGGGAGGCGAGGCGTTTGACGCCGAGCTCATCCCCCATATCCGGGCCAACGACGCGTATGTGAACAGAGTGAAGTTCCGGCCCCGCACCTGCGGCCCCCACACGGTCTTTGTCGTCGCCCAGAGCACGGCGACGGGCACCGCGACGGTGACGGTCGATTGCCCGCCAGGCACGGCAATTCGCGGGAAAGCCGAGCGGGTGGGTGGTGGCGCCGAGAAAGGCAAAGTCAGCTTCAGCGGCAAGGTGCCCGCCGCCGGGACGCTGGATCTTCGTGTTGCCACCGTGACCGTGACCGCTTTGCTCCGGGAAATCGGCGGCGGCGAACTGGTCCGGGGCGGTGGAGGAGCAGCCGTTTCTGCCGGTGACTCTCAGGGCTCGCCGGGGCAGCAAGGCTACCGCGGCGATCTTCGAGACCCCGCAGGGGTGCGACCCAGCGTGGAGATCGAGGTCAAGCAGCGCGATCCGAAGAAAGGTGAGGTGGAATTCTCCTTGAAGGTCGACCGCGCGACCATTCCCCTCGCCCCGAAGGGGTGTGATCCCCGAGGGGAACGCCGTGCGGCTGAGGACAAGCATTGCCATCGAGGACAGCAGTCGGAAGGCGCTGGAGGTGAACCCCGAGTTGTCCTGGCGGTGCGGCAGGAACGAGCTCAGAACCCCGTAACGGGCCGGCTCTGGGGGCGCGGCGTCCGGCGTACATCTGCGACAGGAGGAGCGACGTGCGGACGTTCATCGGCCAGTCGCGATCGCGGCGACGACGCGGGCACCTCCGGGTCGCGAGCTTCGTGGTCGGCGCTGCCCTCCTGATCGCAGGGTGCTCGTCGACGACGACTTCGTCAACGTCGACCGCGTCAAGCCCGGCACGACTACACTGGCCTGAACCATTCCGTTGCCGCGGCGGCCGGGGGCGTCATCTCCACCGCCAACGATCTCGCCACCTGGATCCAGGCACTGGTTGCCGGCCGCGTGCTCAACGCCGAGTATCAGCGCCGCTGGCTCGACAGCGTGCGGCCCGAGGACCCGAACAAGCCCGACGGCCAACGGTACGGGTACGGCATCGCCCAGTTGCGCTGGGGACCGAACAGGCTGTATTTCCACGGCGGCGAGACCCCCGGCTACAATTCGTTCATGGGCTACGACCCCACCAATCAGGTGACGCTCGTGGTGTGGACCAACCTGACCGTATCGCTCGACGAGTTCGCCAACAGCCAATGCCCTCATGCTGAAAGTGCTCGATCAGATCTACGTGGTGTCGCCGGTGCCGCCTCCCCATCGCCGACCGCCGCCCCTTAGCGCGTTTCCGGCGCGATTCGGCTTGACGGAATTGGCTCCCCGTTGCCCAGCACCTCTATGTTGCAACAGCACCTGGGTCACCGCCGCCGTCGCAACTCATAACTCAGGGTTACTTTCCGGGCTCCGGTCGCTCAAAACTCAGGGTTACCGAACGGAGCCGCTGTGAGGCCCCAGGCGGGCGTGGAGAGGGTGGGGGCCATCAGGGTATGGCCCGCTCAGGGCCGTGACGGGACACGCGCAACGAGTCATGGCGTGAGCTCCGGCGGCCCGCCGCGGATCGGGGACAGCGAGGGCCCACAGCCGGGCGAGCGCGCGATCGAGATCCCGGCGGAGCTGGAGCGGGTTGAGGCGCTGGTAGACGGTCTCCCACTCCGCGCGCTGGGCGGGGACAACACATTGGCGGCACAGAGCCGTTGCCACGGCGTTTGCGCGCGATCATAGCGGCGCACGGCGCGGGCCCCGACGCGCGTCTTGGACACGAGCTTCTGCACCGGCTGGAAGAAGTTGATGTGCAGGCGGGCGACGCGGTAGACGGCAGCCAGTTGCGCATGGGCGGCCTTGGTCGCGAAGCGATCATAGCCGACGAGGCCGCGGACGATGGCCCCGTTCTTTTGTTCGACATGCGCATTGTCGTTCTTCTTCCACGCCCGGCTCCGGGTGAAGGTGATGGCGTGGCGCTGACAGTACGCGTAGAGGTGGTGGTTGATGAACTCCGAGCCGTTGTCACTGTCCAGCCCGAGCAGGGGCATGGGGAGCTGCGCGCGGACGCGGTGGATCGCCGCGCCGACGCGCTCCTGGCCCTTGCCCCAGACGGCCTCGAGCTCGATCCAGGCTGTGGCAATATCCACGGCGCACAGGGTACAGAGGTAGAAGCCTTCGGTCGTGCTGCCACAGTGGGCGACCAGATCGATCTCCAGGAAGCCCGGCTGCACGTCGTCCCACTCGGCAAAGGTGCGAATGGGGATCTCCCCTTTGAGCCAGCTGCCCGCCCGGGTCGTGGCCAGGCCCCGGGCCGGCCGCTGCGCGCGCGCCGGGGCCAGGAGCCGACCCGAGCGTGGCGGCACTGGCCTGCCGCACCAGCTTGTCGACGGCGGGCGGCCACGACGAGCTCCGCGCATTGGGCCAGGCGATCGAGCAGCTCCGGCACGAAGGGCTGCAAGCGGTGGGCGCCGATGTAGCCAGCCGCCTCCCACAGGACCGCCGCGGCGCGGCCGACCTCGGGGCCGTAGCGACGGGGGCGGCCGCCGCGCGGATAGCCAGCCGGGCGGCGCGGCGCCGCGCCGCAGCAGGCGGATGACCGCTTTGCGATGCAGCTTCGTCACGGCCACGATCTCATCGAGCAGCGCGCGCTTGTCCGCCCGGCGGGTGAGCTGTCGATAGCGCTCGCGCTGGCGGACGGCATACTCCCGAAGGCTGAGGGGCGTCACGGGCTCCTCCTGGGGCTGGCGTTCGGTAACCGTGACTTTTGATTTACGACCCCCCTTCGGTAACCGAAGTTTTGCGGTGATGCGGCCGCTTGACGCTGGCGGGGGCGTTGGCTAAGCTCCCTCTGCTTGCATCGTCGACACTGAACCCACTCGTGCTCACCGGAGACGTCGGGACGGGCGTGAGTCTGCTGATCGGAGAGCGCGCGCGGCCGTGACCGTCGACCTCGTGATCGGCAATGGCCGCGTCGTCACGCCGGGGGCGTCATCGGAGGCGGGGTCGCCATCGACGGCGAGCGCATCGTGGCCGTCGGCGCCGACGCCACGCTGCCGCCGGCCCGCCGCACGATCGACGCCCGCGAGCAGTACGTGATCCCCGGCCTCATCGATGCGCATGTTCACATGGGCAGCGAGGAGGACGCCTCGATCGCGGAGGGCCTGGCGCGCGAACATGCCGGTGGAGACGGACGGCGCCCTGCACGGCGGCGTGACCACCTTCGGCACTTCGTCGGCCAGCGGAACGAGCCGCTGGTGCCGAACATCGAGACGACGATACGCGAGGGCAACCGCTGGTCGCGCGTGGACTACTTCTTCCACGCCATCGTGTCGACCGACGGCCATCACGCCGAGCTGCCCGCGGTGTGGGATCTCGGCGTCACGTCGTTCAAGCACTTCTTCAACGCCTACAAGCCGCGCCCCACCGAGGGGCTCTCCTGGCTCGGCGGCCCGTCGGACGCCGGCATGCTGCTGCGCTCGCTGCGCTTTTGCGCCGAGCGCGGGGCGCCCGGCATCTGCATCGTCCACTGCGAGGACATCGACGTCGTCGCCGTGCTCGAGGACGAGCTGATGGCGGCCGGCCGCACCGACCTCGGCGCCTGGAGTGACGCGCGCCCGAACGTGGCCGAGTACTCGCGGATCGCCATGGCCATCGACCTCGCGAGGACGGCGCGGGCCCCGATCTACATCGCCCACATGTCGACGGCGGAGGGCGCCGATCGCGTCGCCGCCGCCCGGCGCGACGGCTGGCCGGTGTGGGCGGAGGTGACGCCGCATCACCTGACGCACACCGGGACGATGGAGGCGGAGGTCGGCTGCTGGGGCAAGGTGAATCCCCGCTCCGCGCGGCCGCGGACGTCGAGCGGCTCTGGCGCGCGTTCCACGACGGAGGCATCACCTGCCTGGGATCGGATCACGGCACCGGCGGGCGCACGCACGCCACCAAGGCCAAGGGGGCCGAAGCACGGCAATATCTGGAACGCGCGCTCCGGCAACCGCGGGGGCTCGAGCACTTCCTGCCCGTGCTGATGACGTTCGGGGTCCACGCCGGGCGCATCTCCATCGAGGACGTGGCGCGCGTGGGCGCGCTGAACACGGCGAAGGTGTTCGGGCTGTATCCGAGAAGGGCGCTCTCGTCCCCGGCGCCGACGCCGACGTCGTGATCGTCGATCCCGACCGCGAGGCCGTCGTCGACGACCGCTTCTACCACTGTCTCTGCGAGACCAGCGTCTATGGCGGCTACCGCTTCGCGGCATGGCCCGCACGACCGTGGTGCGCGGCCGTGTGATGATGGACGAGTTCGAGACCGTCGGCGCTCCGGGCTGGGGACGCTACGTGCCCCGCGGCGATGCGGCGGGTCGGAGGTCGTGATGCGCATCGGCTTCGGCGTCAACTTCATGCCCACCGCGCCGGTTCTGGAGGTCGTGGAGTGGGCCAAGGCCGTGGAACGCCACGGCTACGATCTGCTCGGCATCTCCGACTCGCAATCGATCAGCCGCGACGTGTACGTGACGCTCGCCCACTGCGCCACCGCCACCACGCGCATCCGGTTCGGCTCGCGGGTCATCACGCCGGTGACCCGCCATCCGGCGGTGGCGGCGTCGGCGGCGGCCACCCTCGCGGAGCTGGCCCCGGCCGCACGATGATCGGCATCGGCTCGGGGGACAGCGCGGCGTACACCATCGGCGCCAAGCCGGCGTCGCTCGCCGAGCTGCGCGAGTACGCGCTGGCCATCCGCAGCCTGATGACCACCGGGCGAGCCGAGTACCACGGACGGACCGCCACCTTCACCTGGTCGCGGGTGCGGGTGCCCATCTACCTCGCCGCGTCCGGACCCAGGACGCTGCGGCTCGCCGGCCAGATCGCCGACGGCGCCGTGATCCGCACCGGGCTCACGCCGGAGATCGTCCGGGACTCCATCGCCCAGGTGCACGCCGGCGCGCGCGAGGCCGGTCGCGACCCCGCCGAGATCGACCTCTGGTGGTGGCCCGACGTCAACGTGGGGGCGAGCTACGCCGAGGCGGTGGAGGAGATCAAGACCTCGCTGGCCATGGCCGGCAACCACCTGACCCGATTCACCACCGAGGGCAAGCACGTGCCGCCCGACCTCCTGCCGAAGATGGCGACGCTGGCCGAGCGCTACGTGTTCGGCGAGCACGCGCGCCCGGGCAGCGCCAACTGCCGCCTCATCACCGAGCTCGGGCTCGTCGACTATCTCGCCGATCGATTCGCCATCGTCGGCACCCCGGCCGACTGCGTGAAGAAGCTCGAGCGCACGATCGAGGCGGGGGCGCGGCAGTTCTGGATGAGCATCCATTTCGACGACAAGTTCCGCCTGCTCCGCGACTTCGCCGGAGCAGGTCATCCCAGCCGTTTCGCCAGAGCGGCTAGGAGGATCCAAGGACGCCATGCTGCGAATCGCCGGAGTGCAGTTCATCGGCCACGCCGACAGAGGCGGCCAACATCGCGAGCGCCGAGCGCATGGTGCGCGAGGCGGCCGCGCGCGGGGCCAGGATCGCCTGCCTGCCCGAGCTGTTCAACACGCATGTACTTCTGCGTGGAGACGAAGCCGGAGTACTTCGACTGGGCCGAGCCGGTGCCCGGGCCGACGACCGAGCGCATGGGCGCGCTGGCGCGGGAGCTGGGCATCGTCCTGATCGCTCCGGTGTTCGAGAAGGCGCCCGACGGGCGCTACTTCAACTGCCGCGGCCGTGCTCGGGCCCGACGGCAGGTTCATCGGCAAGTACCGCAAGTCGAGCATCCCCTTCATGGACGCCTCCAGAAGCTCGGAGCCCCGCGGCAACGAGAAGTACTACTTCACCCCGGGCGACCTCGGCTTCCCCACCTTCGACACGCCCTTCGCCCGCATCGGGATCCTGATCTGCTACGACCGCCATTTCCCCGAGGCCGCGCGCGTGCTCGGCCTCGGCGGGGCGGAGATCGTCTTCGTGCCCACCGCCACCACCCGCATGACCCGCTACCTCTGGGACGTGGAGCTCCGGGCGCACGCCATCGCCAACTGCGTACTACGTGTGCGGCGTCAACAAGGTGGGCGTGGACGTCGGGGGTTCGAAGCGCGACCACCACGGCAACAGCATGATCGTGAGCCCGAAGGGCGAGGTGCTGGCCGAGGCCAGCGCCACCGCCGACGATATCGCGCTGGCCGACGTCGACCTGTCGGCGCTTCCCGCGCTGCGCTCGCTCTGGGGCTACTACCGCGACCGGCGCCCCGACAAGTACGGTCCCGTCGTGGACCTGCCGTCGGGAACCGTCCATCCCGCCGCGGCGGCCCAACTGACCGGCGCGCGCTGAGGACCTGGGTCGGCGCGCGCCGCCCGCGCACCGGCGCGCCCGTTCTGAATCAGTTGTTTGGTGACCCAGTCCTGAGCAGGCCTGTCGGAAAAACTCGGCTAGATGCGATGAGAAAGGTCAGCTGCGAGGCGGCGCCCGATGGCCGCACGCGAGGCGTAGTCTCTCTACGTTGAGCGTGCGGCCGAGGAGCGCCAGCGAACGCAGATGGGCCCTTATCATCGCTCTGCTAGGCGCGGAAGGAGGTTGCGGCGGGCGAGGTTGGCCATGAGGGCGCCGGTGCCGAAGGTCCAGGGCTCGGCCTGGTCGCAGGTCACGACCTCGTTCACCAGCGTCCCCAGGTCCGGCGAGGAGATGCTGACCACGTCGCCGACCTTGTGGGTGAAGCCGCTGCCCGGCTCACCGCGATCTTCGAGCGGCGTGAACATCGTGCCGATGAAGAGCACGAACCCGTCGGGATACTGGTGGTTGCGGCTCAGGGCCTGCCCCGCCAGATCGGCCAGGTCGCGGCTGATCTCGCTCACCTGGGTGATGTGGGCCACGCGGAAGCCGTCGGCGCCCTCGACCACCGTCTCGAAGCCGATGCGGCGGGCGGCGTCGAGGGTGAAGGTGTCGTCGAGCAGCCGGAAGAAGGGCCCGATCGCGCACGAGGGCATTGTTGTCCTTCGCGCGCGCGAGGAGCAGCGCGCTCCGGCCCTCGACGTCTCGCAGGTTGACGTCGTTGCCGAGGCTGACGGCGACGATCGCGCCCGTGTGGTTGACGACGAGCACCAGCTCGGGCTCGGGATTGTTCCAGACCGACGCCGGATGGATGCCCACGCGGGCGCCCAGGCCCACCGCGGCCATGGGCGGGCACTTCGTGAACAGCTCCGCGTCGGGCCCGATGCCCACCTCGAGGTATTGCGACCACATGCCCTTGGCGACGAGCACGTCCTTGACGCGGGCGGCTTCGGCGGAGCCCGGCTGGATGCCGCGGAGATCGGGCCCGATGATGGCCTGGATCTCTCGCCGCACGCCGTCCGCCAGCGCGGGGTTGCCCCGCGTCCGCTCCTCGATGACGCGCTCGAGGAGGCTCGCGACGAACGTCACGCCGCTCGCCTTGACCGTCTGCAGGTCGCACGGCGCGAGGAGCCATGGCTTCGACGGATCGCGTCGTCCCTCGACGCTGTTGGCGACGATGTCCGTGATGGGCCCGAGAGACGGCGCGGTCCGCATCGCGGCGCGCACGTCCGCGGGACCGGCGGTGTTCAGGAGCTGGCTCACCGTCGGGTAGGACCGCGTCAGATCGACGGCCTCGGCGCCGCGCACGGCCACGACGGATGGGCCGTGCTCCGCGGGAACCCACGCCCGGCCGACGAGCAAGGCACGGCCGTCCGCGGGCAAGCACGCCTGAGCCGACAACATCATGGGTGATGGCATGGCGGTCTCCTCCCGCCCGCCGTAGGCGCCGCGGGCGTCGGGAATCTGATGGATCCGACCGGCGACGGCGCGCACCTTGCGCGGCGCGGCGAGCCAGATGGCGAGCGCCGAGACGACGCACACGGACGATGGCGATCGCAAAGGGCGCGCGGTAGCTGCCGGTCGCGTCGTGCAGCGCGCCGGTCAACCACGGCCCGACGGCGCCGCCCCGATGGAGGCCAGGCTCAGTGTCCCGAAGATCGAGCCATAGTGTCGGCCCTCGAAGATCTCGGCGGTGATGGCGCCGAACACCGAGGTGAGCCCGTAGCCCAGCATGCCCTGCGACACCACCATCACGTACACGAGAACCGGCGTCGGCGACTCTTGCAGGAGCAGCAGGGCAGCGAAGCAGATCGCGAAGCCGAGGCTCCCCGCCGTCCAGACCCACTCGCGACCGATGCGGTCCGAGAGATGACCGAGGGCGATCTGGCCGGGGATGGCCACCAGGCTCACGAAACCGAGCGCCCACGCGGCGTACGTCGGGCTGAACCCGATCTCGATGAGGTACTTCGTCTGGTGCACCTGCACCGCGTACCAGGCGAAGAGGCCACAGAAATAGCCGAGCGCGATCCACCAGAACCGCGCCGTGCGCGCCGCGCGCGCGAGCGTCCAGTCGACCGCGGCCCATCGCGCGTCCACCACGTTGGCCGCGCGCCGGTCCGGCGCCGAGGCGGACGCGGCGCGGTCGCCGTCGGGCTCGAGCCCCATGTCCTGGGGCCGCCGCCTCAAGAGGAGGTTGATCGGCAAGAGGATCACGAGGACGAGCAGCCCCATCGTCCAGCAGGCGGCGCGCCAGCCCGCCGCGTCGATCACCGTCTGGAGCCAGGGCAAGATCACGATCGATCCCACGCCCACGCCGGAGTAGGCGAGGCTGATCGCGAAGCCCCGCCGGCGCACGAACCAGTAGGGCAGGAAGAGCGCCTGGCCGATATAGCCGAGACAGACGCTGCCGCCGCCGACCATCACGCCGATGCGTGGCGTAGAGCTGCCAGGGCTGGCGCACCAGCGTGGCCAGCATCAGGCCGCCGGCCATCAGGAGCACGCCCATCTCCATGACGACGCGCGGCCCGCGCCGGTCCATCAGCCGGCCGAGCGACGGGCTCAGCACCGCCGAGACGATGAAGCCGAACGAGAACGCCCCCGCCGTCATGCCGCGGTCCCAGCCGAACTCGGCCAGCATGGGCGGGAAGAGCAGCGAGAAGCCCGTGCGCGCATTCACGCCCACGCCCATCGTGACGAACGCCACCGCGACCAGGACCCAGCCGTAGAAGAAGGGCAAGCGCACGAGGATGGATTCTACAGCACGAGGTTCATCGGGGGCTCGCCGCGGGCGGCCCGCTCGATATTGTCCGCGATCAGCCGGGCGCGCGCGTGCAGCATGCCCTCCGTCCAGCCCGACACGTGCGGCGTCATCAGGACATTGGGCAGCTCGTGGAAGGGTTCGCGCGCGGGCAGCGTCGGGCCCGCGTCGGTCGGGTACCGATACCACACGTCGAGCGCGGCGGCGGCGATCGTTCCCCGGGCCAGGGCCTGGTAGAGCGCGGCCTCGTCGATGACCTCGGCGCGGGCGACATTGACGAGGATGGCGGTCGACTTCATCAGGCCCAGCTCGCGCTCACCGAGCAACCCGCGGGTGGCCTCGGTGAGCGACACGGTGATCGCCAGGTAGTCGGCCCCCCTCAGGACGTGGTCGAGCGCCTCCGGCCCGCCGAGGAAGGCGAGGCCTTCCGCCTCCGACCGCGTCACGTCGCGCCGGATGGCCCAGACGTCCATGTCGAAGGCCCGAGCTCGCTTTGCCAGGGCCTGGCCGATCCGGCCATGGCCCAGGATGCCGAGCGTCTTGCCCGCCAGCTCCGGCCACGGCGCCGGAGCCGGCGCCGCCAGCGACCACTGGCTTCTCCCAGTCACCGCGGCGCAGGCGCGCGTCGAGCCGGCAGAGATTGCGCGTCAAGGCCAGCATGGCGCCCATCACGTGCTCCGCGATGCCGACCTCGTGGCCGTAGGCATTGGCGAGCCAGGTGCCCGCCGGGATCGCGGCCCGGTCGATCCGGTCGAGGCCGGCGCCGGGCACCTGGATCAGCCGGAGCCGCCGCGCCGCCGCGCCCATCGGGCGCGTGAAGGCGAGCGTGACCAGGACGTCCACGTCGGCGATCTGCGAGACGATCCCGCCTCGTCGCCGGTGACGACGTCACAGGGGATGGTCAGGTAGTCCCGCACCGGCGTCTCGAGACGCCCGGCAAAGGTTCCCGCGAAGGCGACCCGCATCGGGCGGATCGTGGTGTCTCGGCCCATGAACTGCGTTCTAGCCGATCGCGGGCCCCCGGATCAATTACCGGACAGGTAATGCCGTCAACGGCAGGAGCCGCAGATCCTCGCGCAGGATATGGATCTCGAGCACGTCATGGACCAGGGCGCCGCGTTCCTCCATGCGCCTGCTTCTCGGCTTCCGTGCGCACTTGCTCCACCACGATGCGGTCGTCACGGACTTCCACGACGTGTCCCCAGGATGGAATCTCCGTGCCCGCGCCGATCTCGTAGTACTTCTCGTGGCCGAATTCGATCCAGCCGGTCGGGACCTCTCCCTGTCGGCCCAGGTACTTGAGTGGCTCCGCCTCGCCGAGCGACACGGAGACAACTGCGGCGGCGATCCCGCCGAGGAGCGCCATGGTCTTCATCCCGGATCCTCCTATTCCGCCGGCAGAGCACCCTCGATACGGGTGAGATCGGGTGGCAGGGGCTGCGTTTGGGGTATGCACGGAAAGGTGCCGGGGGTCGCCAGGAAGAATGCGTTCTGGAATGACCAGGCCGCGATACATGGCAGGCGCGGACACCCGCCTGACCAGGGCGCCGGCCGGCCCCATCACCACGTCATTGCGAATGCCCGGCAGCGGTCGCGGTTCCGAACGTATTCGTCTGCACGAGGCCGGTGGGGATGAATACGATGTCGGGAGCGAACACGACGGCTCCGAACGACGACTGGTCTTGAAGGAGGATCAACTCGACCATACTGCGCGGGGCCCTCGTCGACCAGCCTGAGGTCGAAATTGGCCTCGGATGGAAGTGGTGTCGACCTGCGGCCGGGTCGAAGAGCTTCAGGAACTGCCGGGGGATGAAGCCCGGCCCGAACAGGTCCTGGATATGGTCGTGATTCACGTCGCGCTGGGTCTGGGTCGGAGGCTGGTACGGCGGGTAGGCGGTCAGGTCTCCGACGTGATAGGGCGTGCCCTGCAGGCACTCCCAGTCGCTGACATTGATGCTGTCCACCGGGTGGGGCTCGAACAGGTCCTTGCCTCCCACCATCACGGCCTCGTCCTCCAGGCCGAGCCGGCCCCTGTAGACCACGGTGAGGAAGAGGTCCGCCGAATTGGTCGGGAATGGGGCTATCGCCGAAGTCGAAGGTGAATTCCTGAAGGCGTCCGTGAGCGCCACGGCGACGAGCGGCTTCGAGACGGCGAAGAAGAGCTGCGAAGAGATCGAGGCGTTCGGATTGTCGATCAGGTTCGCGCCGGTCAGCGCCACCCGGTACTGAGCGACGGCGGTCATCTGGCCGGACCCGGTGGCCTCGTTCGGCGTGGCATTGCGTACCTTGAAGCGCAGCTTGGTGAAGGTGCCGGCATTGCCCGGCTGGTATGCGGCCAGACCGTAGGCGAAGCGCGCCGGCGGCGCGATCTCGATCCGGCCCCGGAAGAAGTAGTCGAGCAGACCGGCCGAGTAGCCGATGGCGCGCGGGAGGAGGTGGGCGGCATAGTTCTGGAAGACCAGATCGTCGAGCACGACGTTGTGGACGAAGGGAGGCAGGAAGCGGAAGAAGATTCCCTCGGCCACCATGCGCTCGACCCGCACACCGTTGCCGGACTTGCCGCGATACGGCCGGTTCTCGCCCGTCATGTACCGCTCGATCGACGCCAGGTCCAGGAGGTTCAGCGCGGGCAGCGGCAAGACCGGGTCCGCATACGCCGTATGCGAGATCGTGTCCGGGCTGAAGAAGTTCGCGCTGGAAAACTCCGCGAGGCCGAAGCGTCGCCGACGACGCTTCATCCGGCGGATTGCTGCCATCGTAGCGGTCGGTGTCCCAGATGCGCGCCACCGGGACCGTCGCGACCGCATCGCCCGTCGGCACCTGCAGGATGCTCGGGTCGAACGTCTTGAATCCCTTGATGAGACTCTGGTTCTGCGTGGACGCCATGAACGTCTCGAAGTCGTCACCGAGGAGGTGGGAGTCATTGCGCGTGTGGGCGGGCTGAGCCAGGTCGGCCACCAGGTGCATGAGCTGACCGACGATGCGAAACGCGTCCGCATAGGACTGCTGGCGACCCGAGTCGCTGGTGCCGGTGGCGGCGTCGAAAAAGGCCGATCCGCGCGTCCTTCCATGCGGCGCGCCCCGTGAAGCCCTGGTCGGGAAGCTGCGCCCACCTCACCGAGGATTCGAAGCGCGGAAGGAGCGGGATGTCGAGTCCCGACCGGTCCCACGGCAACCGCGGCGTATGAAAGTGCCGAGCGAGACCGCGTCAACCCACCAAAGAACTCGCTGCCGTCGAACTGATCCTCCACGACACCTCCCAGCCCGATCCAATCCACCACCGGCGACCATCTGCAGAGGCTCCGTGGAGGCCTCGGACAGACTCGAGGTGATTGTCGAAGAAATGGACTCAAGTCGAGGACTGTCTGGCGCGCCACGACGTTGATAGCGTCTGTGCGTCTGAGTCTCGAATGCAAGAGCTCTTGGTATGAGCATCAAGCGCTAAGAACGAACGCTGATAGAACGACAGCAGTGCAAGGACTGAGTCATCGTGACTCATCGGTATTCTCTCTTGACTTCTCCTCCGTACGCGGTGAGGAGACTAAGATGTCTTGCGCTCTACGATTCAGCAGGCGAATGAGAGTCGGGTATTGTGTCTCTGGGAATCAGCGAGAGGGAGTCGACAGTGAGCTACGAAGACCGATCTTCCCGCGTCGTCAGCCGGGGCAGCTCGAAGACGACGGGTTGCTTCTCCATGATCTTCAGCAAGCCCTCGAATCCGGTCGGGGGCAGGGGCGGCGTGGTCGCGAAGTGCCTCGGGAAGTAGCCGTAGCCGGGCTGGAAGATGATGAAGTTGGGCAGGCTGCGCCACGTGAGAGGGAATCCAGTTGCTCGGCGGGTTCTCGGCGACGATGAACTCGCCGCGGTCGTCGGTCAGAGCCTCCTCCGCGCCGAGGAAGCTCTCGGCCGGTCCGTGCCCGATCGCCGGCGCATTGCGGATCCAGTAGACGAGCACGACGGCGCCTGCCAACGGCTCCCTGGTCTCGGCGTCGATGACGCGCCCTCGATAGGGTCCCGCGGCGAACGCGTCGGCGGCGGGCAAGGCTCCGACCACCAGCCCCACCAGGACCAAGGTCACGAGCGTCAGGCGCATGGTTGCCTCTCCCTTCAGAAGTCCTTGAGTCGCCAGATCCCGTCCACGTCGACCACGAAGCGCACGAGGTACGAGAGCTGCCCGCGCTCATCCGTCCGGAGCATCTCGAACTCCACGGTATTGTCGCGGAACTGAACGAACCGCAGGTCGGTGAGGATGAGGTCGACTTGCGAGAGGGGCACGGTCAGGTTCTGGAAGATCTCGCGATAGCGATCGCGACGGCTCTCGGCGACGAGCTGCAGGGCGCCGGCGACGTTGCCGCCGCGCAGCGCGTCCTGAGCTCGCGCCATTTGGCCTCCAGGAGCGTCACCACCGCAGTGTGCTCGACGACCAGGATCGGCGATCTCTTCCGAGACTACCGCGCCCTGGGTGTCCCTGACGCTGACCTTCGGAACGTAGAGGCCCGGCGTCAGGTAGTGCGACGTCGACTTGATTGAGCGCGGCTCCGGACCGGTCGACGACGCCATCGCCGTCGGCGTCCCACTGGTAGTCCGCCACCGCCCCTTGGGCGGCCGCGCGCAGCGTCACCGTGAGGGAGCCGCCCCCGAGCGAGGCGACGCGGTGAGCAGGATCCTCTTGGCGCCGGGATTGGGAACGACCTGGACCGATACCGCGTCCTGTCCGAGCGTGACGCCGGCGCCGCTCAGAATGGCGGTGAGCGTCTGAGTCCCCGGCTCCACCGCGACGAGGGCGGCAAACTGCCCGCTGCCCACGAGTGCCGGTGTCCCGTTGACGGAGACACCCAGCTCGGCCGCGGTGGGTGAGCCGACTTCTCCGCGCACCAGGACCACGGCGCGATCGATCAGGCTGCCCTGGGACGGGGACGTGATGCGGATCGTCGGTCCGAGGATCGCGGAGAGGCTGAAGTTCACCGCCGCGGTGGCGCCGATCGCGACGGTGATGCCCGTCTGTGTTTGCGCCTGGTACCCGGCGGTGGCGACGCGAACGCTCATAGGAGCCTGGGGCGAGGCCGGTGAGCGAGTAGGTGCCGTCCAGTCCGAGGCCACCGATCCCTTCACCAGGCCGGCCTGCAGGGCTTGCACGGTCGCCGCGCCGATTGCCGTCCCGTCGCTGGCGCGCGTCACGCGGCCGGCGATCCCGCCGGTCGACGCGGTGACCGCGAAGGTGGCGCTCGTCGCCGGGCTGAGGCCCGAAGATGTCGCGCTCAGCGTATAGCCGCTGCCGGCCTGGCTGATCGTGAGATTGCTGAAGGTCGCGACCCCGGCGATGGCGTTCCTGGAGGTCGCACCGCCCAGGGAGGCCTGGCCCGGATTGGCCCCGATCGCGATGGTGATCGCCGCCGTGGACGCGACTGCATTCCCAAACGCGTCCCGGACCGCCACGGTGGGTGGGCCGGGAATGGCGCCGCCGGCCGGCGCGCTCGACGGCTGCTTCGTGAAGGCGAGCGCGCTGGCGGCGCCCGCGGTGATGGTCAGCGCCGCGGCGCCGGTCTTGCCCGCCGCATCCGTCGCGGTCACGCTGGTGGTCTCGGCCGCGGTGCCCTGCGCGCTCGCGCGGAGAACGCCTCCGGTCAGCGCTCTCGCGGCATCTCCGAAGACTCCGTCCGCATCGGCGTCGAACAGCACGTGACCCGATGCGGATCGCAGCGTCACCACGGTGGAGCTGTCGGCTGCGACCGGATTGGCGAACTGATCGCGGGCCGTCACCGTGACCGCGAAGGCCGTGCCGGCCGGCGCGGGCGACGCCAGGTCCACCGTGTATGCCGCGACGGGCCCGGGCGTCACCGCGAAGGGCGCGCTGGTGCCGGCCGTCAGCACGTCGCCGCCCGAGCGGGTCGCCGTGAGGGCCACGCCGCTCTCGGCCTTCCGGTAGGTCACCCCGGTGATCGTGACCTGGCTCGCTCCGGCCGGAATCGTGCCGGTCAGGTTGCCCGCGAGGGTGCCCGTTCCCGTTTTCAGGCTCAGGCGGACCGGCGTGGCCAGTCTTCACGTTGCGGCTGATCCCGCCGAGGTCCCGCGCCTGGACCACGACGGGGAAGGCGGCCGCGGCGGTGGGATCGCCGCCCCCGTTCACCGAGGCGACCGCCAGCACGGCAGGGGAGGCACGGTCGCGGACGGACGGCGACCGTGACCGCGCGCTGGTTGTTCGCGTCACTGGCCTCGTGGATCTGGCCGTCGGCGTCCGTCCACACCGTGAGGTAGTACGTGCCCGCGGCGAGCGGGGAAGCGTCACGCTCTTCGTCTGCGTATAGCTCGCTCCGGCGGCGACGGCGGCGGGCCGAGCCCACGAGCCCAGGCTGGTGGTGCCCGCACAGCAGGTCGGGCTCGCCGAGACGTAGACCTTGTCGGCCCATGCGCCGCTCGCCGGGCCCGTCCCCTGGTTCCGGACGGTCCACGACAGCGAGACGGCGCGCCCGGCCTCCGCGGCGGCCGGCGCGGTCAGGGCCGTCGGGATCAGGTCCGGCGTCGTGACCGCGATCGCGACCGCGCGCTGATTATTGCCTTCCTGCATCTCGTGGAGCACGGTCCCCGCATCGGCCTGAAGGATGAGCTGATAGCCGCCCGCGGGAACGCCCGGCAGGATCACGCTCTTCGTCTGCGTATACGTTCCCCCGGCCGCGACCGACGTCGCCCAGGTCCACTGGCCCAGCAGGATCGCTCCGGCGCAGCAGCTCGACGTCGGCGCAAGGTACAGGTTGTCCGTCCACGTCCTGGCCGTCGCGGCCGTCCCCTGATTCTTCACCGTCCACGACACGGTGATGGCCTGCTGGGTCGTCGCCGCGGCCGGCGCCGCGAGCGCGATCGGCACGAGGTCCGGCGTCGTGATGGCCACCGGAATCGCCCGCTCGTTGTTCGCCTCGCTGGCTTCGAAGACCGCTGTCGTCGACGTCGGTCCGGAGGATGAGGTGATAGCCGCCCGCGGCCAGGTTGGGCACCGTGAGGGCCTTCGTCTGCACGTAGCTCGCGCCGGCGGCGAGGGCCGTTCGCTCCCACCGGCCCAGCAGGGTCGCGCCCGCACAGCAGGTCGGCGTGGGCGAGAGATGGAGCGTGTCGGCCCAGGTGCCCACCGTCGGCCCCGTGCCCGCGTTCTTCACCGTCCACGACACGGTGATGCCCTGTCCCGTCACCGCCGATGCCGGCGCCGACAGCGCCGTCGGCACGAGGTCGGACGTCGTGATCGTGAGCGGAATGGCCAGGCGGCTATTGTCGTCGTCCTCCTCGTGGAGCGAGCCCGTGGCATTGGTCCAGACGATGAGGTAGTAGCTGCCCGCCGCCAGGGTCGGCACGGTGATCGACCTTGGTCTGCTGATAGCTCGCATTCGGGGCGAGAGCGGTCGGCGACGGCCATGTCCCCAGCGGCATCGCGCCCGCGCAGCACGTGGGGCTCGGCGAGATGTACAAGGTGTCCTGCCAGGACGCGAGCGTCGGCCCCGTCCCTGGTTCGACACCGTCCAGGATGCCGAGATGACCTGCTGGGCCGACGCCACCACCGACGCGCCGGGAGCGCGGAGCGACGTGGGCACGAGGTCCGGCGTAGTGACCTGGATCCGAGTGGAGATCGCATTGTCCTCGTCGATCTCCGCCTGGGCGTCCGTGACGTCGAGCCGCACGATGACGTAGTAGTCCCCGCCGGGAGATCGGGCACGGTGACGGTCTGCGTCTGGGTATACCGCTCGCCGAGTCTCAGTCCTCCCGCGTGGGACCAGCTCCCGAGAAAGATGGCGCCCGCGCAGCACGTCGGACTCGCGGAGATGTACAGGTTGTCCTGCCAGAGATCCGCGGTGGCATCTTCAGGGAAGGGTGACACGAAGTTGTAGACCGTCCACGACACCGAGATGGATTGCTGGGTCGTCGCCGAGGCCGGCGCGGTCAGAGAGATTGGAGAGAGGTCGACGTGCGGTGCGATGCGGAAGGGCGTCGCCACGTCGTTGTTCGCGGTATTCGTCTCCGCGAAGCTGCCGGAGGCGTTCACCCTGGCGATGAGGTAGTAGTTGCCGAGCGGCAGCGGGGGATGTGCACGATCGCCTCTTGCGTGTACGTGGCGCCGGGCGCCACGGCCGCCGACTGCGGCCAGGCGAAGGCGCCGAGAAAGATGGCTTCCGCGCAGCAGGCCGACCGCGGCGAGATGTACACGTAGTCCGCCCACGCGCCCGCGGTCGCATCCGGGCCCTGATTGCGGCCGATCCACTCCCACTCGGGCATCGTTGCCGTAGGCTTCGATGACTCTCAGTGAGGCTCCCACCAGGTCGGGCGCGGCCTCGGCCCATGAGGCCCCTGAGGCCAAAACCACCAGGACACCAGGAGCCCGAGGAGACAGGCCCGCGCGATCGGGCGACGCCTCGCTGCCGCGCCAACCGTGGTGTGTGAGGCGATGACTGCGCGCGCCCTTGCCATGGCGTCTCCTTGCCGGGACTTCTGCTGAGCTCTCGCGTGCTCGCGCATCCTCATGGCAAGACCCATTCCGGACTGCCGGCCTGGAGGCCGCGTCGCGGAAACGGTGGAATCAGCGGAGATTTCGGGACGGGGAGCGCCGGCGAGGCTCTCCGGTAGCTGCCCTGGAAACTCGGCAGGTGCACAGCGCACAGGGCAGAGCGGTGGGCGGGGCACGCGTCGTCCTCGGGCGTCGGTGGCCGCGGCGGCGACCTGCACGGCCTCGAGTGCTGGTCCCGAGTCGATCATTTCTCTGACTTGAGAACGTGGGCTGCCGTCGCTTCTCGAGTTTGAGAGAAACTGAGACGTCGACTGGCTCCAGACCGCAATTATTTCAGAGCCTTCTGACGACAGGACCCAGTGGCATCGCCCTTGCCGGATGACTGCGCGCGCGCGAGGGTGTGCTCCACATCGTCGCCGCCATCGCCGAGGCTCGCCAACGAGCTTCAGGGGCGGAATGCCAGGAGGAGCGCCGATGAAGCGCAGCTGGTCTAGCTCTGGAGTCGACAGGCGAAAGTTCCTGAAGCTCATGGGCGGCGCCGCGGGCGCCACTGCTCGTGCTCGGCGGTGGCGGCTTGCTTCTGCCGGCCAAGCGGGCCGGAGCGCAGGTCAGTCTCACCCCATTTGTCGACCCCCTTCCCGTCATGGACGTGATCGGCCCCGACAACCACAACGGCACGCCGTTCTTCAGCGTCACGATGCAGCCATTCAGAAAGAAGCTCCATCGAGACCTGCCGCCGACGCCGCTATGGGGCTACAACGCGCAGTACCCCGGGCCCACGTTCGAGACGCGCCGGGGGCGACCCATCGACGTGCTGTGGAAAAACAACCTCCCCAACAGGCACTTGCTCCAGAGCCGCGATCGACAGACACCCTTCACGGCGACGAGCCGGGTGAGCCGTTCGTCCGCACGGTGGTCCACCTGCACGGCGCCAAAGTGCAGCCGGACAGTGACGGCTATCCGGAAGCGTGGTTCACGAACGGCTTCCAGACGACCGGACCATTCTTCGAGAACCGGGTCTACCACTATCCGAACGACCAGCAGGCCACGACGCTGTGGTACCACGACCACGCCCTCGGCACGACGCGACTGAACGTGATCACCGGGCTGGCGGGGTTCTACCTCATCCGCGACAACGACGAGGACGCTCTGAACCTTCCCAGCGGGGATTTCGAAATCCCGCTGATGATTCAGGATCGGGCGTTCAACGATGACGGGTCGCTCTTCTACCCGCTTCAGGACCTGGACGAGCCGCCGACGAATGACACGGAAATTCCTCCGGTCTGGGTGCCCGAGTTCTTCGGTGACACCGTGCTGGTGAACGGCAAGGTGTGGCCGTTCCTCGAGGTCGAGCCCAGAAAGTACCGGTTCAGGATTCTCAACGCCTCGAACGCCAGGTTCTATCACCTGACGCTCAAGAGAGGCGGACAGGAACAACCAGGCCACCTGACAGACCCGGCCCGGTGTTCAAGCAGATCGGCAGCGACGGCGGGTTGCTGCCGGCGCCGGTCGCTCAGAGGGATCTCACGATCGGCATCGCGGAGCGCTTCGACGTCGTCATCGACTTCAGCGACGTAGCGGGCCAGAATTTCGTGCTCACCAACGACGCGAAGGCGCCGTTCCCGGATGGCGACGACGTCATCCCGGACAAAGTCATGCTGTTCAAGGTCGGCAGGCGGCTCAGCAGACGCGACGACAGCTCGCTGCCGCGGAGACTCGGGGCGGTGCCGTTGCTGAGTCCGCGGGACGCCGTCAACACCCGCGACCTCGTCCTGATCGAGGTGGCGTCGGCCAACGACGAGCCGATCATCGGGTTGATCAACGAGCGGTGGGATCGACCCGTGACCGAGGCCCCGCGAGGCGGGATCGGTCGAGGTCTGGAGGATCATCAACACCACGGGCGACGCGCATCCGATTCACATTCACCTCGTGCAGTTCCAGATCCTGGATCGCCAGCCGTTCGATCCGGACGCGTTCGCCGCGGGCACGCTCGTCTTCACCGGCGATCGCGTGCAGCCGCCGGACAACGAGCGGCCAGCCTTCAAGGACACGGTCAAGTCCATGCCGGGCGAGGTCACGCGGGTCATCATGCGGTTCGACCTGCCCACCGGGACGCGGGTCAGAAGGGGCGACCGGTTCCGGTACGTGTTCCATTGCCATATCCTCGAGCACGAAGACAACGACATGATGAGGCCGTACGATGTCGTAGGGTGAGCACCACCGCCTAGAGCGATGATAAGGGCATCGCTCTACCAGTGTTCGTTGCCCGTGAACCGAGAGTCGTTGGTCGGGCGTTACCCTCGTATGCGCGCTGGTGACGGTGCTCGTACTACTGCCGAGCGCCGCGTGGGCGCATGCCTTCGTCAGTCGGTCCGAACCGCGGGCGGGCGCCACACTGGGCGAGTCGCCGGCGCAGATCCGCATCTGGTTCGATGGCCCGGTCGAGCCGGTCGCCATCGATATCCGCGTCGAGAATGCATACCAACGGCGGGTTGGCACGGGTGACGGCCGTCTGAGCCCGGCCGACAACAGGCTCGTCGAGGTGGGACTGCCCCGCTCTCGCCCGGCCGCTACCGCGTGTTCTGGAGCGTGGTCGCGCGTGACGGCCATCGGAGGGAAGGGACCTTCTCATTCCTGGTCAAGTGACACGCCCGGCCTGAGCGGCGCAATGGACTTGCCGCTTCTCCTCGCCGGCCTGGTTCGCGGCCTCGGGCTCCTCAGCCTGGCGGCCGTGATCGGCGGGCTCGTCCTCGAATGGCTCATCCTTCCGAACGGCGCTCCCCACTCGAGCCCGCCCGCATCCGTCTCCGCCGGCTGATCACCGGAGGCCTCGTGGTCCTGGTGCTGACGACCCTTGCCGATCTCGTCCTCCGAGCGCAGGTCATGAGTCGAGCGCCCCTCGCCGTCGCCATCGTCGCCGTCCCGGACGTCATGGCACGCACGCACTTCGGCGCGATCCTGACTGCGCGCGCCGCGATGCTGGCGCTCGCGGTGCTCCTCTCCTGGCGCGGGCGACCGCGCTCCGCGTCCTCTGCCTGCTCATCGCTCTCGCGGTCGTGCTGACGACCACCCTCACCGGTCATGCGTCGGGCTGGGGTGATCTCACCGTCAGCGTCGCCGTCGATTGGATTCATGCGGTGGCGGCGTCAGCCTGGGTCGGCGGGCTCCTCGCGCTTGCGGTCGTGATCTTCCGCAGCGAGCCACGTTGGCCGCCGGCGTCGCTGGCCATCCTCGCGCTCCGCTTTTCGCGACTCGCGGGTGCGTGCCTGCTCGTGGTGGTCCTGACCGGCAGCTACAACGCCTGGGCGCAACTAGGAGGTCTGTCGAGGCTGTGGACGACCACGTACGGTGGCGTATTGATCGTCAAACTGCTGCTCGTCGCCGTGCTGATCGGGCTGGGCGCCGTCAACCGCTATGTCGCCATCCCGGGCCTCGGGCCCCAGCGTGCCGCGCGAGGCGTGGGAGCGCGATTGTTTCGTATGTCACGCCTGGTCGCCCTCGGGCCCCGCCGCGGCGCGAGACCCGCGATGGCGGCTTCGCGGCTGGCCGCGTACGTCAGGGCGAGGCGATCATCGCGCTCGCGGTGTTCGCGTGCACGGCCGCCCTGGGCGAAATCACGCCGGGTCGCCACGTCTCGTTCGAGCGCAGGGGACGAGCCACGTGTCACCCGTGCAACGACGCCAGACCGGCTTCGTGGGCCGAGGAGCGTCACTCCGCCGCCGGGCGACGCGGCACAGGGCCGTGCGGTGTTCCTCAAGCTGAAGTGTTTCACCTGCCACGCCGTGCAGGGCGAAAACGTTCCAGCGCCCTCACGTCCGGGGCCGGATCTGACCGACGCCGGCCGCCGTCTCCCGGGCTATCTCGTGGAGTCGATCATGAATCCGAATGCGATGATCGTCGACGGGCCCGGTTATACCGATGATCGGGGGTCGTCGATCATGCCGGACTATCCGGGACAATCTGACGGTCGGCGAGTTGATCGACCTGGTGGCGTATTTGAGAACCCTCCAGGCCAAGCCGGACGCCGCTGGCGCCGGATCGTAGGCGACACAACGCCCCAACCCAAGTCGCTTGACCGCAGCGAGCTTCGGGAGCAATCATGGCACGGCCCGTGATGCCCAAGATGCGCCGGCCTCATGCTACTTGTCACCGCCCTCCTCATCGGGGTCATCCCCAGACTCGGTTCATGGCCGGTGGCGCTCGATGTCAGGGAAGAGGCGAAGCCCATCTGCATCGCTGATTCAATTGGGTCAGAGCGTTTATCCGTCGTCCGGGTCGCGGCCGGGCGAGGCGTGCACTGCAGGCTCGACAGAGCACGCGGAACCCGCTCAGCACCCTCGCCCGCTGACTCGGCGCAAAGGCGCGGAGCCTCGCTGACCCAGTGAATCCCAGTTCACCTCATCCCGCGCCGTTCGGAGTCTGTGCGCCGTCCGGATTCGTGGCGAGGAAGCAGGAAATTCTCGTCCACAAAGTCTGCGATGTTGCGGCCGAGCTCCTGGCCAACCGTCAGGTCCGAACGAAAATGAACGCCCGCGAAAATGCGGCTCAACGTCGCCTCCTCCGCAGCCACCGTAAAGCTCGTGAAGCTGCGATCGACGCCCGGTAGCACTTCGGAGGTGACGGTCAAGCCGAATTCATCGCTGTCGAAGAAGGAGTCGAGCACAACCGCCCCGGCCGCGCTGATGACGGCGTGTGCGCCCGGGTAGGACGGATCCGCTGGCGTGGTGACCGTCAGCGGCAACGCAGTTTGGGTCGGCCACCGTCCGGGGTTTCCATCGGTATCGGCAGCCCGGATGGCGGTCACAGGCCGCCAGAACCCGTAGGTGTACTTGGCGTCGTAGAAGGCGATCACAGAGTCGGCAATCGTCAAGTTGAGAAGGGCGAAGAGCCGGGCGCTGTGCGCGGTCGTGAGATCATGCGCCAAAGCTGCCGTCTGGGCGATCTCGTTCCAATAGTTCTGAATCGCCCCGCCCCAGAAGCGGCCGATTTCGGTCTGATCTGCAGAGCGGCTGGTACTGTTGATGAACCCCAATTCCTTGACCTCATCGAAGGCAGCGGTGTACGTGTCGCTGGTCAACGGTGGCGGAGGACCAGGACGAAATTGCTCTGCACGGACGAGGGTGAAGGGAGTGACGCCGGCCCAATGCGTGAACACTGGACGGGAAATTGGGCGGAGTCAACTGGTAATCACCTGGATTGGTCCTCGGGACGAAGGGAAGCAGTTGAGCGTTGGAGCCGTCGTTGCTTCGCAGCGCCAGCATTCGCTCAGCAACGGTCTGTCCTACATGGATACCCATGCGCTTGTGCGGCCCGTCTGGGACTTGTGCCAGCGATTCCTCGAGCTGGGTATCGAGCATCGCCTGGGACTTCGGATACAACCCAACGAGGACGCCGTGCGCCGCCGCGGCCGCCGCCGCCTCCTGTGAGGCCCGTCGCGACACGCCGGAAAGATCGACCACGTAGGGTGTGTGGGTTCTTTCGATGGCGTTGACGGCGTCATAGATCGCGGCGTGCATGATGGCGAAGCTCCGGGTGGGGTGGATCGTTGCCGGCTGCGCGCCTGGGGTGCGAACGATCACAGAAGGGTTCTATTCCATTGCACAACCTCGTTGACCGACTGAGCAGAGGAGTCGCTGACTTGGGCCGAGGTCAACAAGCCGAGCATTACGAGCAGGGCGAATGTCCTCATCATGTTCTTCCTTTTCCCTTTCTCTTTTGTTGAGCCGCGCCTGCTCCTCCGGGATTTTCATCGGCCGGCGCGGCAAACGCACACCGACCGGGGCGGCACCCATCCGCCGAGCGCCATCCGGAACGCATGCGGATCGTTCGATCGTGAGTTCTCACTGGGTCGCTCTCCCCTCCTGACGTGTTGGTCGTGCTCACCCCTCCCAACGCCTCGTCGCACGACGCGTTCCCGCTCAAGAAGAAGCCGGCTTGGGAACGAAGTCGACGGTCGTGCGTTCCAGCAAGAGCGCGCCCGCCCCTTACGAGGGATTGACAGAGAGGGTGACTGAGGTCGCCTACGTCATCGGCTGTGCCACCGGCAGGGGCGAAGTCCGCTTGGCCCGCGCGCGCGCGCGAGCGCGACAGCAATTGAAGGACCACGCCAGACTCGACGCAAGGCGGGAACCGATGCGTTCCAGCGCGTTGGCAAATGCTCGGAGTCGACTTCGTTATTGTGGTCAGTTTGCGACGACAGTTCGGGCGTGAGCGGATCTACGGGGACTGGGTGCCGGTGCTGCGAGAGGTGGGGGTGGCTGAAGGATTGACCGCCGGCCGCGCGCGCGCTCAGCAGCGAGTCCTCGATAACTAGTAAGGGCACGATCGTGCGTGACGGCCTACGGACCGCGCCGTAGTCTCAGCCGGTCTCCAGAGGAGGACGTCATGCGCAGAGCACTCACGGTCCTCTTGGACCTGGCCGCGTTTGCGGTCGCCTCTCTCACCCTGCCCTGCCGCGCCCGTCCCTGGGCCCAGGGATCGTAGGCGACACAACGCCCCAAACCAAGTCGCTTGACCGCAGCGAGCTTCGGGAGCAATCATGGCCGGTGATGCCTCGACGCGGCGGCCTCATGCTACTTGTCATCGCCCTCTTCATCGGGGTCATCCCAACCGCCTACGCCAACCCCCGATCCCTCGTGGGTCGCCGGGTACTGGGATGACGACGATTTCGACAACACCGTGGTCTTCATCACCGGCCCCTGCGCGATCCATGTCACGGTTCCGGTCCATGCCAGAGCGCTCTTCGTGGCCATGGCCCGCCTTGAACCGACGGACCCGGCCGACTGCCCGACACCGCTACTGCGCAGCAGCCTTCATCCTCGCGCCCCCCTCGGCAGCTTCCTCGCCTCTGCGCCTGATTCGCACTAGCAATGGCACCTGGACCGGCTGCCGGTCCACCGTGTGCGCGCCGGCGTCCGTCCCGACCCATGGATCGCGTCACACCGATGTCAGGGAGGGACGCACACCTCGCGTCGGAGTGTCATTCCCACCCGCGACAGGAGGCAACGACATGTTCAGAACGTGCACTTCTCCGCCGTCACCGAGCTCACCACGCTCACCGCACAGGAGCCCGCCCTTCGCCCGAACACGGTCCGCGCCGGCATCGGCATCGCCGTGCTGCTCGCGGCCGTCTTCTGCCCCGGCATCGCGCGGGCCGCGGACTATCGGCTGGTCCAGATGATCGTCGTTCCAGGCCAGCCGCTCGCGTCGTACGACATCAGCTTCGTCGATCCCGATACCCAGCTCTACTATTTTGCCGATCGCTCGAATGCCCGCGTCGACATCTTCGACGCCAAGAAGAACCTGTGGATCGGCAGCGTCGGCGGCTTCAAGGGATTCACGGGCAACAATGACACCAGCGGGCCGGACGGCGTCGTCGCCGAGGGCGACCGGCTCTACGCCGGCGACGGGGACAGCACGCTGAAGGTCATCGACGTCGAATCGCGAACGATCATCAACACGGTGAGCACCGGGGGCACAAAGCGCGTCGACGAGATGGCGCTGGACTCCCAGGGCCGCCGGCTGCTCGTGGTGAACAATGCCGATGATCCGCCATTCATGACGCTGATCTCGACGAAGCCCGGTAACGCGATCCTGTTCGGCCACATCACGGTCCCGGGAGCGACCGGCGGTCTCGAGCAGCCGGTGTGGAATCCGAGCACGAAGCGCTTCTACATTTCCGTGCCCGAGTTGAACGGCGATCCCGCGCACAGCGGCGTGGCGGTGCTCGATCCGAAAACCGGGCTGGTGGAGAAAGTCTATGACGTGGGCTCGTGCGGCCCGGCGGGAATTGCGCTCGGGCCGAACCAGCATTTGCTGCTCGGTTGCGCCCAGCAACCTTCGGTGGTGATCAGCGCCAAGACCGGCGCCATCGTCGCCACCATCCCGCAAGTCGGCGGCTCGGACGAAGTCTGGTTCAACCCCGGCGACAACCGCTACTACCTCGCCGCGAGGAACAACCCGGGCGGGCCGGTGCTCGGCGTCGTCGACGCGGCGACGAACCTGTGGATCCAGAACGTGGCGACCGCGACCAAACTCGCACTCGGTCGCGGCGAACCTGCGCACCAACGACGTGTTCGTGCCATTGACGGCCAGTCCGACGTCGCCGTGCCCCGCGGGTGCATCGGCGTGTTCCAGGACGTCAGCACCCGCGACGCGGACTGAGCCAGCGGCGCTTATGCAGCTCTGGCTAAACCATCTCTGGGGTGCCCGGAGGGCCTCGAGGCCCCCTCCGGCTGTCTTTCCGTCTTCGAGCCCGTCAGACCCAGTGGATGCTGCCGTCGGCGCTGAAGAGGAGCCCGGTGCGAATCGCTCGGTCGCGGGCGGCGCCACTCGCGGCGAGCAAGGCGCCATAGGCACGCACCTGGGCCACATACTCCGGGTAGCTCCGTGCGGCGGACTCCCAGGCGGCGCATCGGTCTTGAAGTCGATCACGTCGAGCCCCGCATGCTCCTCGATGTCGACCGTGCCGTCGGGCCCGGCGCTCCGCGCGCGCCTGCGTAGGCGAGCACGGCCGGCGGCTCGAAGAGGTATGAGGTGAGGATGGCGCGCTCGGTCCGCCGGGAGCGTGGCACGGTCGCCGCGTCGAGCGCAGCGGCCGCGGCGTCACCGAAAGGGCGGCCATCCGCTGGAGGTAGTGCGGCCGGCCCGGGCGCGCGGACGCGCGGCGGACAAGCCCGGACGATCACACGGGATGGGACATCCACAGCAGATAACCCATTCCTTTCTAAGAAGTACGGGCCAGTACTGACAGCCCGGTTCGTGTCGTTCAGAATAAGCTCTCCCTTAAATTCTCGGTGGAGGATGGCGGGAAGCAGCGCGTCCAGTTCAGCGGCGAGTCTGAGTCTGCAGGAGCTTCATCCGATCGGTTCGCGCCTGCAAGGACTCCAGATACTTCCGACGCGGCCCTGCTCTTCCGCGAGTTGGAAGCCGGGATTGGAACATCCTGCAGGTCGCGAAGGTTGAGTTCCCGTCAGGCGAAAGCCGACCTTTTCCCGCCGCCAGTCTCCGCGTTCGCGACTTCGTAACTGAAACTGGCCGGGCGCGCTCCCTAAGGAAAGCGTAAGAGATAGTCCGGGTCAATGGTAGCGGCGTCGGGTCGAGCAATCGCCACGTGCGTGTCCGTCGAGATCTTCTTGCCGACCCACATATCGGGCCACCCGCCCGAGACATCCGCGGCAGAGCAGGCGATGAGAAGGTCTCCCGGCCGAACTGGTGCTTCGTCCCGAACTCGTGCGGCTATAATAGCTCGGACAGCTTAAGGGTTGTAGGCAGGTAGCGCCCGAGCTGAACGTGCTGGGTCTTGATGAGGTAATGGTCTGATTCACCTTGCTCTGACTGGCGACCCCGCTCAAGCAGGCAAGTAGACGCTGCTTACGAGCGCCGGGACGGAAGACGGAACGAGTCCGACCATATCGAGTTCTCTGCCGCTGCCGCCAAGATGTCTACGAATCGCCGTTGGCCTGGCGACGGAGACCGCGGGCTTCGAGCGAGTCGTCGGCGGTATCCTGGAGCGCAATTCGCTCGACAGTGTCGAGCGAATCTGCTTCAGCGGGAACCGGAGATAGAACTCCCGGAAACGCTGCAAGTTGGGACGCGAAAAGCCCCGGCCGAATCGCCGCAGTGAGATCGGCCGACAGCTTCTCCAGCAGCGCCGCCCCGTATTCCGCACGTGTCGCGCCACGCTGCTCGAACTCGATGATCCGCCGCCCGATTTCCCAGTAGGTGGCGGTCATCAACGCATTGACGGCGCGGGCTGAACTGCGTCGAGCAGTTTCTGAGCAGGCCGCTGAGGTCCTTGATCAGCGCGGGATAGCGCGGGTCGGAGGCGCGGCGGAGAGACGTCACGAGCGCGCCGCCGGCGAGGAGCTTCTGGATGTGGCCCATGATCTCCGCGATGCGCTGCTCCTTCTTCGAGGATGCTGGCGGCGATTTGCTCGGGCGGCAGGTGGGCGATGTCCTCCTTGGCGCGCGGGTTCTTGCGGTCGAGGTTGCAGTTGCTGGCGAGCAGCTCGGCGGCCGGCACCGTCCAGGCGCGCTCGTTCTCCTCGCGCTGGGTCCCACCAAGCCTGGCACGGCGGCGAACTCCTCGAACTGGAGCGGCGCCGTCTTGGTGTAGTTCTTCCGGCCTTCGGGCAGCGGGTGCTCGTAGTACCAGACGTCGCGCGTGGGGCCGGAGCGGTCGAAGAAGAGCAGGTTGGTGGGGATGCTCGTGTAGGCGCGAACACGCCGTTGGGCAGGCGGACGATGGTGTGGAGGTTGAACTCCTTGAGCAGCTCTTCCTTGATCCGGGCGCAGACGCCGTCGCCGAAGAGCGTCCCGTTGGGGACGACGACAGCGGCTCGGGCTGGGCGTCCGGCCGGCGTCGGTCGACGAGCGCAGCTTGCGCATGATGAGCTGGAGGAAGAGCGAGCGCGGTCTCGGCAGTCTGCCGGTCCTCGGGGAAATTGCCCTGGATGCCCTTCTCCTCCTCGCCGCCGAAGGGCGGATTGGTGAGGATGACGTCCACGCGCTCGTCCGCTGCTCGGCAATCGAGTGCGGCTCGATCTCCCAGCCCGCAGCCTGCAGCTTGGGGACGACGAGCCTTCGACAGGTGTCAGCTTCTGTTCATCCGTCGCCAGGCGCCGAGCGCGCAGACTCATCGCGAAGACGGAAGGAGCCAGGGCGGCTTCGCCGAGGGCGTTGTCCACGAGGCCCGTTCCGCGGGCGCGTCAGGCGGCGCGCAGGGGATCGAACTCGGTCTCCGGTGGCGGGTGTCTGGACCTCAAGTTCCGGAGGGCGTCGTTGATCCGATCGAGCTACTCCTGATCACCTGGCCATACGGCGGCTTCATCGCGAGGCCGGTGCCATCGGTGAAGATCTGCTTTACCTCGATGAAGTCGTTCAGCCCGTGGTAGCCGAGCTCTCGTCCCATGCCACTCTGCTTGTACCCACCCCAGATGCCCTCCACGGGCTGGGCGTAGTTGTCCCAGATCCACACCGTCCCGGCGCGGATTCGGCGGGCCACCCGCATGGCGCGTGGGTAGTCGGCGCTCCAGACTCCGGCCACCAGCCCGAAATCCACCGCATTCGCCAGCTCGATCGCTTCCCGCTTCGTCGCTGAAGGTGGTCACCGTCACCACCGGGCCGAAGATCTCCTCCTGGCCGAGCTTGGACGGCGTTGTCGACGCCGATCGAAGATGGTGGGCTCCACGTAGTAGCCGTGGTCGTAGCCGTCGCCGGAGAGCTTGTGGCCGCCGGTGACCAGATCGAATCCCGCGTCCAGTCCGTACTTGATGTAGTCCTGGACCACCCGCTCCTGGTTGCTGGAGATCAGCGGCCCCATGTCGGTGGACTGACTTGGACGGGTGTCCGACTTCGATCTTCCGGGTCAGCTCCACCACTCGGCCCAGGAACCGGTCGTGGATCCCTCCTGGACGAGCAGTCGCGTGGTGGCGCCACACGCCTGGCCGGCGTTGCGGAACATCCCGAAGACGGCGGCGCGCGCGGCCGCCTCCACGTCAGCATCGTCGAAGATCAGGTACGGGGCTTTGCCCCCCAGCTCCAGGCTCATCCGCTTCACTTCCATGCCCGCCTGGGCCCCGATCATCTTGCCGGTGCCCGTCTCGCCGGTGAAGGAGATCTTGTCCACCTTCTTGTTGGCGATGATCTCCGAGCCGACGACGCTCCCGGGCCCGGGACCAGGTTGAGCACACCTTTCGGTAGACCGGTGTCGCTGGATGAGCTTGACCAGCTTCGTAGGTGGCGGCCGGGGTATAGCTCGCCGGCTTGATCACGATGGTGCAGCCGGCGGCGAGGGCCGGGGCCACTTTCCGCGCGGTCTGAGTCAACGGGAAGTTCCAGGGGGTGATCATCCCCACCACGCCCACCGGCTCCTTGACCAGGTTGATCATGGAGCCGCTGGGCAGGGTGAAGCTCTCGCCATACAGCTTGCCGGCCAGCCCGGCGTAAAACTCGAAGATGTCGGCCGTCGGCCGCGACGTGGGGCACCGCCTGGCGCATCGGCATTCCCACTTCCAGGCTCACCACCCGGGCCAGGCGGTCGGCGTTGTCGCGAATCAGACGAGCCGTGCGAAACAGCGCCTGCTCCCTGAGCTTGTAGTTGTAGATCCAGTTGCCGACATTGCTGTCGAAAGCGGCCCGGGCGGCGTCGATAGCGGCGCGAGCGTCCTCCAGAGTCGCCTTGCTCGGCGACGGTGGCAACCTGGCGGATATCTGCCGGGTTCTCTCTGCTGAACTGTCTGCCGCTCGCGGCCTTGCCCTCTTCACCGTTGATGATCAGTGGGACAGTAGAGTGGCAACTGGAAGGCGTCATCGTCTCGGCCATGGGTCACCCCTTGAGATTCTTCGCCGGTGCGCAATGTGCCGCCTGGAGCCTCGCCGCAGGGCTTGACACGACGCCGGCTCCCTTGCTCCGTCCCTCTGCTTGATACAACACGGTCGAATCTGCCGTCAAGCGGGACGTCCCGGCCGGAGCCTGGCCGCAGGTCGAGTTCGGCGGGCCGGCACGAGGGGCGGAAGCAGACTCGGCGGGACGCCCTCGGCGGGGACAATCCCGCGGACGGCCGGAACGGGACGCCCCTGGCCTCGCGCACGGCCGACGTAGACGGCCGGCTCCCGAAGCGCCGGGCGGCGGGAGGCGCATGGCGGCGCCATTGCCTGGGCCAGTCAACCCAGGCGCGACGGTGGCGGAGTGCAATTCCGAGACAGTGATTCGGAAATCTTGTAGTGGCCGGCGCCGATCCCGGGCGAGTCGCCCGCGCGGCCCGGAGCGCTTCCTGACCCGGCCGGCGGTGCTCACCCGCTCGCGATATCGCCCCGACGGTCGATGGCAGTCGCGTTGACTGTGTCGTAGTCCTCGGCCTACGCGGCCACCTGGGCGTCCTGGCTCGCTGCGCCGACCCGTTCCTGCGGCCGCCGGTGGCGACGGCGAAGCCGTGGCGTGACCTTCCGCTCAGGGGCGGCTCTTGACGGCTGCCGACCGACGGCAGACAATCGTTGAAGATCTCAACACACGGGCTGCCAGGGGAATTGGACATGGCTACCATGAACTTCAGCGTCCCCGATGACGTGCGCGCCGCTCTTCAACAAGGCGTTCGCCGGGACCAACAAGAGCGCATTGCTTAGCAGAGCTCATGCGTCAGGCGGTGGAAGACCGCCAGCGCGAGAAAGCGGCGAGCGCGTGCCATCTCGCGACTGCTCGAGTTGCGTCGGCGCCTCCGGCCGGTCAGCCATCGCCAGACTCGCGCGAGCGAGAGGCGGAGCCAGCGTCCGTGACGGCGCTGGCCGTGGACACTAGCGGTGGTGCACGTCCCCCTCGGTAAGCTCGACCTCTTTGCCGAGGGGTTTCTGTTGGCTGCTTGGCTGCTCTTGCCTGAACGCTGAGCCTGGCCTCGGCTCGTCACGGGCACAGTCGCGGGCACAGCCCCACGCGGAAGCCGTCCGAAGGGCCCGGGTCCCAGGGTACCTGGGGGGCGATGCACGAGCCTCCCCTCCGCTCGATCCTCCCTCGCGGGGGATGGTAGGGGAAGCGTCCCCAACTATCTGCCGGCGACGAATCCCGACGCGCGGGCTCCGGCCGCCGGCGCGACTCAGGAGGCGGTGCGGGCGATCAGCAAGCGCGGGCCGGGTCGTGTCTCAGTGTGTATTGGAGAAGATGTAGGAGGAGAGGAGCGAGTGCGCAGAGAAGGACCAGAATCGGGCACGCCAACCATGGCAGCATGAACATGGTGTCCTTCTTGGACATGTCAGTTCCCCTCAGGCGGGCTCGGCGGGGGATCCTCCACGCGCCGTAGGCCACGCCCGCCCACAACACGAGGCTCGCCACCGCACACGCCGCGAAGCTGGCCCGACGCGCCACGTAGGCCGACGCGTAGATCCAGATGAGTGCCGCGGTGCTGGCAACAAGTACGGAGGACGACGAAGAATCCAGGGACGACGAGGAAGTGCGCCCACCAGGGCCAGGTGTCAAGCCATACGAAGAGCCGCAAGTACCAGTCGTTGATCCGGTCCAGCATCGCCTTCGTCCGCCAGCGCGGTCGATCACGCCTCGGCGGGGCTCATCCCGTCCACTCGAGCACGGACACATCCTGCTCGTCCACCCTGCGGGCGCGCCGGGCCGTCAACCGCGCGAAGACCGCCCGGCGCTCGGGGGCCGTCGCGTCGATGCTGTCCGTGCACATCAGCTCGCCCACGTGCGCCCAGCGCTCGCGGGGCAGGGCGCGCGCGACATCGGCCATGAACGCGAGGCGCTGGTCCGCGGTCCACGCGCGCGGGAAGGTGATGATGAGGGCGCCGTCGCCCGCGGTCGTAGCGGCGCGGCTCATCTCACTCGATCACCTGATCCGCCCGCGCCAGCAGCGACGGCGGGATCGTCAGGCCGAGGGCCTTGGCGGTCTTGAGGTTGATGACCAGCTCGAATTTCGTGGTCTGCTCGACGGGGAGGTCTGGCGGGCTTGGCGCCCTTTGAGGATCTTGTCCACCAGGTGCGCGGCCCGATGGTACATCTCGACGAGGCTGGGGCCGTAGGACATGAGGCCTCCGCTGTCCACAAACTCCCGCATTCCGTACATTGCCGGCAGCCGAGCGGTCGCCGCAAGCGTCAAGAGCCGCGCCTGGTTCGTGATGACCACCGACGTCTCGCAGGACCACGAGTCCGTCCACATGTCCCTTGATCGCGGCCCGAAAGGCGCGCTCAAAGTCCTCGGCACCCTGCACTTCGACGCACTTCGAGCTGCAGGCCGAGGGCTCGGGCCGGTGCCTCGCTCGCTCTCAACACCCGGCCATACACTGGGTTGACGGGATTGATGACCACGCCGACCCGAGCGATTCTGGGGACCACTACCTTGAGCAGCTCAAGATTCTTGCCGATCGTCTCCTCCGCGATGAACGTGGAACCCGTGACGTTGCCGCCGGGCCGGGCGAGGCTTGCGATCAGGCCCACCCCGACGGCGTCGCCTGACCCCTGCGAAGACGATCGGGATCGTGCTCGTCGCGTTCTTGGCGGCTATCGCTGCAGGGTGCTCCACGCCGAGAAGATGCACGTCCACCCGGAGGCCGACCAGCTCCGCGGTGAGGCCGGGAAGGCGATCGTACCGTCCGTCGGCCCAGCGATACTCCAGAGCGATGTTGCGCCCCTCGACGTAGCCCCGCTCACGGAGCAATACGTAACCT